>Ga0208934_1000004_pt1 | contig 508561 bp, 493 predicted proteins | sample MalvirDeepMed_s2_FD_184243 | JGI IMG/M metagenome (GOLD analysis project Ga0208934, IMG submission 184243) | Marine viral communities from the Global Malaspina Expedition - Malaspina viral metaG DeepMed_s2 (SPAdes) (version 2) | ecosystem: Environmental > Aquatic > Marine > Oceanic | place... | reverse complement strand
CAAGCGGGCATAGCCTTCGGCCACGCTGCCCCAACCGCACAATTATCTGGAGTAAAATCATGACGAACCGACGCAATCCCGCGCCTCCGGCTGCGACGCTCGACATAAACTGCGACTGCAAAGAATATGTTTAATGCTGAGCTCAACATTAGACATATTCACGCGGGGACAGATCGATATCGAGCGCTTCGCGTTCCTCGTCGGTAAGGTCGGCGAGGCGCCGGTCGAGCATGGCCTCGGCGGTCGAGACCAGCTGCACCACTACCGAATGGTCTTTGCCAAGAGCCACTTCCATCGCGGGGATCAGGCTCGGCAATTTCATCGAAAGCAGGAGCTGGGCAAAGAAGCGCTGCTTGGTGCCTTCGAAGATCGACAGCGCCGCGGCCTTGGCATTGCGGTTGAGCGTGTCGCCGCTGTCCTCGTCTACCACGCGGGTTGCTTCGAGCGCTGCTTCGAGGTTGCGGTGAATGATCGCCCAGGCATCGGCATAAGCGTTAAAGATTTTCACCTGCGCTTCGGTCAGGTTGTGTTCGAGGATCTCGTACTCGACCCCGGCGAAGGACAGCGCCCGGGCAAGGTAGAGTCCCTGGGCTTTGAGGTCGCGGGCAACGAGCTCCATCGCCGCGACGCCGCCAGCGCGGATCTCGGTCATGAACGCCTCGTGGGTCGGAAATGCGGTCTCGGGTCCCCAGAGACCAAGCCGAGCGGTGTAACCAAGGTTGGCGATATCCGAAGCGCCAGTGGCGGACGCGTAAAGCACGCGAGCGCGCGGGAGATGGTTCTGCAGCCTGAGGCCCGCCATCCCTTGCTCGGAGCCCTTGACCTTGCCGCGGGTTGAGGAGCCCCCGAGCGCATTGGCCATGGCGTGGGCTTCGTCGAAAGCGATCACGCCATCGAAATCCTCGCCCGCCCAGGCAAGGATCTGGTCGAGCCGCGTATCCTCGGCGCGGCCCGAGCGCAGCGTCGGATAGGTGACGAAGAGAATGCCTTCGGACATCGTTGCGGGCTGGCCGAGTTTCCAGCGCGAGAGCGGCTGGAGATCGAGCGGCAGACCGCCAAGCGCTTCCCAGTCGCGGCGTGCATCTTCGAGCAGCGCCTCGTTCTTGGTGATCCAGACATGCCGGCGCTCACCTGCGAGCCAGCGGTCCATGATGACCGCTGCGATCTGCCGTCCCTTGCCCGCTCCGGTCCCGTCGCCGAGGAAGAAACCCTGGCGGTAGGCGTGCCCGTCTTCGGAAAATTCCAGCGAAGTGCCTTCCTGGCTGACCTTGAAGCGCCCCGGAAGATCGCGTGCGAATGCCTGGGCAGCATAGACCAGTGTCTCGCATTGCGCTTCGGACAAGAGGCCATTGGCCTGCCAGTTGGTGGGAAGACGTGGCCGCACTTCCGGCTGCGGAGCCGCGACCGAACCCATGGCGACCGATTCCACGAGCGGGGTGGGATGGACCGGCGCATCCTCGAACGCGATGCGACTGGGCCGGTAAGGTAGGTAGATGCCGGTTTGTTCGGGTACAGGCGCAGGTTCGGCCAGGACCGAATAGGCCAGTTCAATCGCATTCGCTGAGGCTGCAGGAGTCTTAGCGAACGGCGCCAACGGCCGGATCGACGTGCGTTGGGTCGGAGTCTTGCCTAGGAGACGCACTGGCTTGCTGACTAGCATTCGATGGAGGCTAGCGGAGGTTCGCGCTCTTGGCGGCAGCTCCGTGACAAGCTCGTGGAGCGCGATCAGGTCGCAGGTATCTCCGGTGATCGCGGGCGAGGACGCAGTCGACGTCTTGTCGAACACAACCAGGCGAACGGCAATCCCCGTTCCTGTCCGGCGAAACATCTGCTGCAGCCGCACGTCGAACAACAGCGATGCTTCGTCCTGTTCCTTGGCGAAAGTGGAAGCATCGAAGCCATCGGGCATGATCGCGACAATCCTTGCGCCATTTGCAGCGGCCCGGACTGAACTGCGCAGGTGGCGCTGGGCGGTCTCGCCGTCCTTGCCGCGTTCTTGGCTGCGGGCGAATGGCGGGTTCATCAGCACGACCGATGGAACCGGGCCGCGAAACAAGTCGGCGATCAGTTCCCCGTCATGCGCGGTGATCGTGGCTGCGGGGAAGATGTGGCCGAGGGCGTCTCGTCTTCCCGGATCGATCTCGTTGAGGAGCAGCGAGGCCTTCCGGATGGTGCCCCATAGGGCAAGTGCACCATTGCCGGCGGATGGTTCGAGGAGTGTGTCTTGCGCAGAGATAGCTGCGGCCTTTGCCATCAGCCAGGCCAGCATTGGCGGGGTCGAGAACTGCTGGAGCTCGACCTGTGCTTCGCTGCGCACATGCCGCGGCGGCAAGGCTGCTTCGAGCCAGTCGAACCGCGCGTCGGCTTCGTGCACGCTTGTTGCCAGATCGATGCATGAGGACTCCCGAAGCCAGAGCAGTGCGCCGATCTCGACCGCGTTGTTGTAGTCATCGATGGTCCAGGCGCTTCCCCAGTCCGGGGTGCCGGTCTCTTCGGCGAACAGCCCGGAAATGTCGGCACGGGTAAGATGGCGTCCCGAAGCGAGAAGCTCGGCAACTCGGGTGCCGATAGCGTAGGCCAAAGGCATCGACGGCAACTGCTCGCCGGCGGGAAACAGATCTGATTGAAACATGGCAATTCGTCCTCCTGATGAAGGCATCGGGACATGCCCTCTGCCGGATCAGGAATTCGAGAAGCCCTCTCTCCTCTTACTGTGCCGCCTTGCGGCGCAGCCATCCCGTGAGTTCGTCGTTCCAGTCTGTGTCGCGTGATGACGGTCTGCGGACATGTATCGTGCGTCCATCGCACGCATAGGCGGACAGGCCACGCGACGCAGCCAGCTCGCCGCCAGCATCGTGATCGACGAAAAAGTGAAGCTCGGTCACGCTCTCGGGCACGCTGACGAGGCCAAAGCGCTCATTTCCGAGTGTCGCCCAGACGGGGACACCGGTGAGAGCATAGGCCGACATTGCGCTTTCAATGCCTTCAGCAAGGCCGAGCTTGCCGGAAACTGGAGCAAAGAGACGGACAGCAGCTTCACCGAGCGAGCCAAGCGCGCGCTTTGGCTTGTCGAAAGCGGCCTTGGTTGAACCCTCCGTGGACAAAAATGTGCGGTGGATCGCGATTGGCCCCTCGTCGAGGCTGACCGCCGCAATCATAGCGGGAAGAAATCGGGTTCGTCCTTTCGGCCCGAGCGGCGTTTGCGGATGAAAGCGAAGAGCTGAAGATGCGGCCAGGATGCCGCGGCTCTCAAGGTAGGCCTTCGCCGGACTGGCACCCAATGGTTCCGCTTCGCGCCAAATCCTCAACGCTGCTGCCGACGGTTTACGTACCCTTGTTTGCTCTAGCTGATCCTCGGCCGAAGAACCCCAGAAAAACCTGGCCACCTCGAAACCTTCGCGGGCCAGAGCGGAAAGCACGCTCTGCTGATCGCAGCCCGCAAAACAATGGAAGAGGATCGCCTTCCGGCCGAGCGTCACGCCAAGCGAAGGTGTTCGGTCTTCGTGTGCGGGGCAGCAAGCCATCCCCTTTGTGCCTGACCATTTGCCGCCCCGGGATTCACAAATGCGGCGAGCAGTTTCGGCAAGGGACGGGTTGGGAAGAGTGTTGGCAGACAGGGACATGCGAGCTCCTCAGCTTGCGAATTGGCCCCCTCGACAGGCTTCCTCTCCTCTCCCGGAGGCCAGCAAATGCCTCTTTCCTACAGGTGTATGTTCTATGTATGTTCCTTTTCGATCCGAAGCAATGGAGCAAAGAACGAGATGACCGCCCCCAATCGTTTTGTGAGAACAAAGATCGCCTTTGCAGGCCTAATCGTGGCTTCGTTTCACCCTGTCAGTGCCCAGGAGTTCGCCCTCTTTGAACACGCGGTCCACCAACCGGAAATCGAGAGCCAGGCTGAGACCGTCAGGCAGTACTTTCCGGCGCTCCATGCCCGAAAGAAGACGGGTATCTCCTACAGGGAAGGACTTTATATGGGAGCGATCGCCGAAGCTGAGCGCCGGTATAGCCTTCCACAAAACTTGCTTCGCGCCCTGATCTGGGCCGAGTCCCGCTTCAATCCCATGGCGGTTAGTCCGGCCGGTGCCGCCGGTCTTGCCCAACTGATGCCAGCCACCGCGCGCGAACTGGGCGTTCGAAACCGGCATGACCCTATCGCCTCGATCGACGGCGGCGCGCGCTACCTGCGCGATATGTTGAAACGCTTCGAAGCGGTCCATCTCGCATTAGCTGCCTATAATGCTGGTCCTGGTGCGGTTTCCCGCGCCCGCGGCATCCCAAGAAATGGTGAGACACCGCAATACGTCCGGACGGTGTTATCCAGATGGTCTGCAATCGGGACATACCATTGACGAAATCGCATGATTTCTGACTATTATCTGCTGGTGCATACCGTAATGAAATCGGACTACGCCAGTGCGTGATGAAGCGAGGGACCCGCTCGACTTTCAAAAAGCGTTGAAGGCAAAGAAGCGCCGGAAGCTGGGTAAGGAGATCATGTTGGGCTTAGGGGCATTCTCGATAGTCGTCGCGGCAGGGATGCTGGCGCTCAACTGGCCGGCAGGAGACGCGAGACCCGCAAATGTTGGACAGCAGCCCCAAGGTCTGTTCCAACAAGCGAGCTCTCCGCAGTTCGCTATCTGTAGCAGAGTCAGAAGGACATGTGTCGTCGATGGGGATACTTTCTGGCTCGATGGAACCAAGATCCGTATCGCTGATATCGACACTCCAGAAATTGGCCAGCCTCGGTGCGACTACGAGTACGAGCTTGGAATGCGGGCGACACGCCGATTGGTCGATTTGCTTAATGCCGGGCCGTTTGAGCTTCTCACCATCGGAAATCGGGATGAGGACCAATACGGTCGCAAATTGCGTGTCGTGACCCGCAACGGTCGGTCACTTGGCGATCAGCTGGTTAGCGAAGGGCTGGCCCGAACCTGGACCGGAAGGCGTGAACCATGGTGTTGAACCGTGATCAGGAGCGGTGGGCTGCCGCGCTATGGGTAGAGAAGAACCATGGTGATGCCGGACCAGCCTACATAGCAAAGCAAGTGGAACGGTTGGCCTTAGAGGGCGACGAAGCGGGCGTAGAAACCTGGAAAGCGATCGCCGACCGTTTCGATCAGCTTGCACGCAAAAGCACCGCGAACTGAGGCCTCGAAGCGGTGCGGCAATGGCTTCGAAATCTAGGGATCCGGATTGAATTCGCCGTTCTCGCATCAGTGTCGTTGCTGGGGCTGCTATTGAGCCTTCGATCTTGCTTTGGCTGAGTAGTAACAGCCCTATCGACGGGAGACCGGCTTTAACGCGAATCGCAGCTTGGGCCGATACGACAACCAAACGCAGTTTCGCTTTGCACGTCGATGCCAACATGCAAAGAAAGCGCGAAACTCTTTACACGTTAGCGGATTTGCGGATGCAGCAACTTGGGCCGGACAATGCCATCTGGGATGATGGCGAATGGATCAGCTGGGATGAGATCAACGAGCAAATCCAGTACAAGGAGTGGCGGGCAAAATATCCCAATGCCGATCTGTCGCTGGTCTCGATCTTTGAGAGCCTTATAGCCACGGCTGAAGATTATCACCTTCACACAGGCAAGCACCTTCAGGTGTATGGCGATATCGGAGAACTCTACGGGGCGATCACGCATGGCATAAAGCTGCACCGCAACTACGCTCAAGGATCGGATGGGCGGCTCGGCAATGACTTGGTCGAGGTCAAAACAATCACGCCATTCAAGAGCAATGACCAGGTCACGCTGAACCTCAAACGGAACTTCAGTATGGTCTTTCTGGTCAAGATCACGTCCGACTTCGAGGTGCGCGGGAAGCTCATTCCACGCAAGGCCTTGCCCCGTGTGAAGGGTGACAAGCTGGTTCTGGAATGGGCTGATATTGGGTCCGAGTGAGGGGAGCCCTAGGCGCCTAGCGTTGCACGCAACAACTGCACTGTAATCCCCTGCGCTTGCGCAACCAGGTGACCGTTACTGTCGCGGTACATGAGTTGTTTGATGATCGAGCTAGCGAACTCAGGCTTCATATTTTCCGCAGCTCGAAGGGCATTCGCACATCGATCAACTCCACATTCGCGGAAAGCATTGATCACATAGTCCTGGCCCAGCTTTTCGCTCGTGGCCGCGATATCGAACATGTCGCGTGGCTGCATCGATGCACCGCGATAGTAGACCTTCTTGGCGACTATCTCTGCCGGAGTTTCTTGCCGGATTGTTCGCCCCCGTAGCTCACTGATCTGTGATGGCTCTGGCGTAATGTCGGCACAGCAAATGAAGTCGATTTCTCCAATGTCCTCGAAGATCAGTTTGAGGCAACCTGCGCCGTCTGTCTCGTAGGTGTCCGGCATTCGTTCGAGCTCAAACCCCTGTGTTTCGGGATTGAGGTAGGGGAGGAATTGGGGATCGGAAAGGAAGAGGTCGATGTCATGGCTTTCGCGATGATCGATCTGGAGCATCAGTGCCGTCCCACCTCCGAACGACCAATCTGGCTCGCGGCCAACGGCTTCGGTGGTTCGCGCGATGATGTCGGATGCCAAATCGAATAAAAGCGGCCATTGGCTCGGCTGCTGTCGAGGCGAGATCACTTTCTTAGGCTGCCAGAGGCAGCGAGTACCCAGCCATCTTGGAAAACTGGCTAGCGATAGCTTTGGCCATATCCTCATTAACCTTCATTTCAGCCATGAAGGCTTTCTGGGCCGCTGGCGTCACCTCCGAGAAGAAAGCGAAGACGCTGGCGTCGCACGTTGCCACACTCGATGGGTCAGCGATAAGCGCAGCGAGTTGATGAGCGGAATGGTTCGCCCCATAGGGGGCGTTCACCGTTGCCAAAACCTGTGCAGTTAGGTTGCTCATCTTAAACCTACGTAATCAATCTCTGGGTGGGGATATACGCTTCATGCGTTAGCAAAACAAGAATGTTCGAACATAGGAAGAACACACAGAACCAATCCGCAATTTATCCCGCGTTCTTCAAAAATCGAGTTCTGCGGGATAAAAGCCACGGATTGCAAGCGCGCCCGGATACCGCCTCTATCCTTCAGAACTCGCAAACGCGATTTTCCACGCGTCAAGCCCGACCGCAAGCCGTACTGCTTTGATCCATCTGCAAATAAAGCACAGCCGCGAGTTAGCCCCGGGCAAACTTGGCATTTATGATCTTTCCTCCTGAACGAAGTTCGTCAAGGTAATCGCTCCACCATTGCGCCATGCGTACCCGCTCATCCCAGTGCTTACCGCGGTGATAGATGCCGCGCACAGCATTGCTGTCGCCGTGGGCCAATGCGCGCTCGATGGCATCCGGGTTCCACAATCCTGACTCGTTCAGGAACGTCGAGGCCGTCGCACGCAAGCCGTGGGCAGTGACTTCATCCTTGGAATATCCCATGCGGCGGAATGCGGCATTCAGGGTGTTCTCGCTCATAGGGCGCTTCGAAGTCCGGGCCGAAGGAAACACATATCCATCATGGCCGAGCATCTCGGCCAAGTCTGTCAGATAGCATATGACCTGTTTCGAAAGAGGGACGGCGTGCGCGCGGCGAGCCTTCATTTTTCCTGCGGGGATCTTCCAGACACCATCGACAAGGTCGACCTCGCGCCACTCGGCATGCCTGAGTTCGCCGGGTCGTACAAAGACGTGTGGCGCGATCTGCAATGCGAACTTCGTCACCGTGTAGCCGGTGTAGTCGTCGATTGCCCGTAGCAGGCCGCCCAACTCCTTGGGCTCAAGAATAGCCGCATAATGGGTAGCCTTCGGCGTTATCAGTGCGCCTTTGAGCATACTGGTTGGATCGGATTTGCAGCGAGTTGTCGCAACGCCATATCTAAAGACCCGGCCGGCAAACGACCGACACTTTTTGGCAGTTTCGTGTTTCCCGGTGGCCTCGAGCCGCTTGAGAGGGGCGAGCACTTCAAACGGCTCAATCTCGTGAATGGGTCGGTTACCGATTGCCGGTGCTAGCTGGTCGAGAAAGTAGTTGGCCTTTACGATCGTGGCCTCAGCTCGGCCGTTCTGAACCATCATCTGCTCAATGTATTCGCGGGCGACTGCCTCGAAAGTCTGCGCGGAGAGAAACTCTTCGCGTATCTTCTGCTTGCGTTTCTCAAAGGCTGGGTCCCGACCTGAGGCAACGGCTTGGCGCGCCTCGAAGGTCACGTCTCGCGCCTCCTTCAGGCTGACTTCGGGATAGCTGCCGATCGCGAGCTTCTTCTCAACTTTGCCGATACGATAGCGGAAACGCCACAGCTTACTGCCTGCCGGCGTTACTTCGATGTAAAGGCCTCGCTGGTCAGCGACCTTGTAAGGCTTGTCTTTCGTCTTGAGGGCGCGGAGCCGTGTTTCGGTCAGAGGCATGTGCGGGCCTTTTCCCAATGTGGTTTTCGCAAAGGCCCGCAAAAGGCCCGCAAAAATGTCTGGAACCCCCGAGAACAAACGGGACGATCCGGAACTACCGAAGGGCGGAATCCCTAGGGTTTCTGCGGGTTTTATAGATTATCTGGGAGAACAAGAGAAGAACAAATGGTGCCCAGAAGAGGACTCGAACCTCCACGCCCTTGCGAGCGCCGCCACCTGAAGACGGTGCGTCTACCAATTCCGCCATCTGGGCACACTATCGATGGCCGGTCTTCGAAGCACGGCCATGGGTAGGGGCGCGCCACTAGCGAAGCAGGGGCTTACCTGTCAACGCCTTTCGCACATGCTGGAACGCTTGCGGCGCGGCGGGGGTTGAGGCTAGGGGCGGAGCGACACTTCTCCCTTCGAGGAATCAGGCGAATATCATGGCGAAAAGCGGCGCGTTGAACGGCAAGCTGGTGGTGCTGATGGGTGGCAGCGGCTTCATCGGCAATTACGTGGCGCAGGCTCTGCTCGAACGCGGAGCACGCGTGCGGATCGCCGCCCGCCATCCGGAAAAGGCGTTCAAGCTCAAGCCGCTCGCCAATCTCGGCCAGATGCAGTTCGCGCGCTGCGATGCCAGCGACCGGCAATCGGTCGACCAGTGCATTGCCGGCGCGGATGCCGTGGTGAACCTGGTCGGCGCGTTCAGCGGCAATCTGCGCCGCCTGATGGGCGAAGCGCCCGGCTGGATGGCCGAAGCCGCCGCCCGCGCAGGCGCGCAGGCCTTCGTCCATGTCAGCGCGATCGCCGCCGAACCCGAGGACGAGACCGAAATCGAATACGCCGCCGCCAAGAAGCTGGGCGAGGAACGCGTGCTCGCGGCCTTCCCCAAGACGACGATCCTGCGCCCGAGCATCCTGTTCGGCGAGGACGACAATTTCATCAACATGTTCGCGGGGCTGATTTCTACCCTGCCCGTGCTGCCGGTGTTCGGCCCCGATGCGAAACTGCAGCTGGTCTATGTCGACGATGTCGCCGAGGCGGCGGTGCGCGCGCTCGAGGATCCGGGCAAGCATGGCGGCAAGATCTACGAACTCGGCGGCCCGGAAGAGCTGTCGATGATGGAGATCAACGAAGCGATCGCGGCAGCGCAGAAGCGCAAGCGCACCTTCCTGCCGATGCCCGATGGCCTGTCAGCCACCTTCGCGGCGCTACCGGGAACCCCGATGGGCAGCGACCAGTGGAAGCTGCTCAAGCAGGGCAATGTCGCCTCGGGCGCGTTCCCCGGGTTCGACAGGCTGGGTATCGAGCCCAAGCCGCTCGACCTGTTTCTCGACCGGTGGATGGTGCGGTATCGCAAGCACGGCCGCTTCCACGCCGAATCGGCGGTCTGAACCGCGGCTGCGCAGCGCGTCAGCCTTCGATCAGCGCGACCGGTTCGACCAGCAGCTCGCTGCCGTCATTGCCGATGATCCGCACGCGGGCGCCCGCTGCGGCATCCGCGCCGCGCGCGATCCATTCGCTGTCGCCGACCTTGACCCGCCCCGACCCGTTTTCGATCGCCTGCGTTACCAGCGCGGTCTGGCCGACCATCCGGCCGCCGCGATTGTTGAGCAGCGGGTCGCTGGACACGATCGGCCGTTCGCGCAGCCAGCGGCGCGCGGAGAAAACGAAAATCAGCGATAGCGAAACCCAGGCAATGATCTGCAGGGCGAGCGGGGGGACCGAGACGAAGGCCAGCACGGCCACCGCCAGCGCCGCCATCGCCATCCAGATCAGATAGACCCCCGGCACGACCAGTTCGAGCGAGGCGAGCGCCAGCCCGATGATCAGCCAGATCCAGTAGGTTTCGATACCGTCCACGACCCCCGCCTAGCTGTCGCGCGAACGCGGCACGCTGGGCCGCCGAACCGGGGCCCGGTCCTTCGGCTCGGGCACGGGTGTGCCCGTATCCACCGTGCCTTCGACACCGTCGAATGTGCCCTTGATCAATTCGCCGATTCCGCCGAGCGAGCCGATCAATTGCGTCGCTTCGACCGGGAACAGGATCGTCTTGGCATTGGGGCTTTCGGCGAACTTGCCGACTGCCTTGGTGTATTCCTGCGCGATGAAGTAATTGATTGCCTGATTGCCCGACGAGGCAATCGCATCGGACACCATCTGCGTGGCCTTGGCCTCGGCTTCGGCGGCGCGTTCGCGCGCCTCGGCATCGCGGAAGAGCGCCTCGCGCTGGCCCTCGGCCTGGAGGATGGCCGATTGCTTGCGCCCCTCGGCGCGCAGGATCGAACTGGTCTTGTCGCCTTCCGCCTCGAGGATCTCGGCGCGTTTCAGCCGTTCGGCCTTCATCTGCCGCGCCATCGCTTCGGAGATGTCGAGCGGCGGGCGAATGTCCTTGATCTCGACGCGGGTGATCTTGATCCCCCAGGGCGAGGTCGCGTGATCGACCACGCTGAGCAGGCGGGCGTTGATCTCGTCGCGCTTGGACAGCGTCTCGTCGAGATCCATCGAGCCCATGACCGTGCGCAGATTGGTGGTGGTGAGTGCGAGGATGGCGTTCTGAAGACCCGAGACCTCATAGGCCGCCTTGCCCGCATCAAGCACCTGGAAGAAGACCACCGCATCGACGCCGACCATGGCGTTGTCCTTGGTGATGATTTCCTGGCCCGGGATGTCGAGCACCTGTTCCATCATGTTGATCTTGTGCCCCACCCGGTCGATGAACGGGATGATCAGGTGCAGCCCGGGGTTCGCGGCGAGCGTGTACTTGCCCAGCCGTTCGATGGTGTAGACATAGCCCTGCTTGACCACGCGCACGCCCATGACGAGGAACAGCACGGCCAGCAGGACCAGCAAAATCAGGACGAGCGTACCGCCTAGCATGTAAAGCCTCCTCTAGCTGCAAGGCATGGTAGCGCCCGCGGGGGTGGCGGCAAGCGAAAGCGTGTTACAGCGCCTCTGCGTAGGTCGCCAGCAAGCGTCCCCAGGCGCGCTCTGCAGCGGGCTGGTCGTAAGCGGGCGAATCGGGCACGCACCAGCCGTGATCGGCAGGATAGACCTCGATCTCGGCAGCGGCACCGGCAGCATCCGCCGCTTCGCGCAGCGCGGTCTTGGCTTCGGGTTCCTTGGCATCGTCGTTCTGCGCGATCGCGATCAGGTAATGCGCATCGCCGCGCAGCATCCGGTGCGGGCTGTCCGCATCGTCGCGCACCAGCCCGCCGCCGTGGAAACTGCCCGCCGCGCGCATGCGTTCGACCGCCGCAGTGCTCCACACGGTGAAGGGGCCGCCCATGCAATAGCCCTGCGTGCCGATGCCGCGGGCGGTGTCGACCCCGTCCTGCGTGTCGAGCCAGGCGGTCGCCGCGCGGGCATCGGCCTGGATCGCCGGGGCATCGAGCTTGGCGCGCCACGGGCGGACCGTCTGGAACCCGTCGGCGGCTGCGAAGGCAGCAAAGTCGGCGAACTGCTCGCCTGCGACATCGCGGTAATAGGGATTGGCGACGAACACGGCGTAGCCTTCGCCCGCCAGCCGCCGCGCCATCTGCCGCTTCGCTTCGCGCAGCCCGGCAATGTCGGGCCAGAGCAGCACCAGCGGGCTGGCCCTGTCCGCGGGATGCACGAAGAACCCGTCCATCGTCCCGCCGGGTGCGGCAAAGCTCACCATGCGCTCGGTCAACCCGCCCGCCGCCGGACGATCGACATCGGCGTTGACCGGCGCGCAGGCCGCCACGCCCGCCGCCATCGCACCGCCGCCGAAGGCCCGGCGCGAAACCTTGCCACGCGCCCACCGCGCCAGATCCTGTTCATCGCACATCGCTCGTCTCTCCTCGCAAACCCGTCCGCGGCGACCCTTGCAGGGTGCAGCCTTATGGACAAGCCCGCGCATCGACGGCAGGATAGGTTGCATAGAGCGACGCAAATGTCGCCGGGGAGAGAAAGATGCGAGGGATCGGTTGGGCGGCAGTGGCCGCGCTTGGTCTGGCAGGCGCACTGGCGGGCTGCAGCATGGCAGCGGGCGAAACACCCGAAGGCGGGATCGACACCGTCCGGCTGGTCAATGCGGGCGAGGACCCGGCCAACTGGATCACCCATGGCGGGACCTATTCCGAACAGCGCTTCTCGCCGCTGGCCCAGATCGACCGCGACAGCGTGGGTGACCTCGGGCTCGCCTGGTTCGCCGACATGGACACTGCGCGCGGGCAGGAAGCCACGCCGTTGGTGATGGACGGCAAGCTCTATGTCACCACCGCGTGGAGCAAGGTCTTCGCCTATGACGCCGCGACCGGCGAACCGCTGTGGAGCTACGATCCGCAAGTGCCCGGCGAAACCGGAGTGAAAGCGTGCTGCGACGTGGTCAATCGCGGGCTGGCGGCTTGGGGAGACAAGCTCTTCTTCGGCACGCTCGACGGGCGGCTGGTCGCGCTCGACCGCGACACCGGCGCGGTGGCGTGGGAGACAGTCACGGTCGACCAGGACAAGAGCTACACCATCACCGGCGCGCCGCGCGTGGTCGATGGCAAGGTGCTGATCGGCAATGGCGGCGCCGAGTTCGGCGTGCGCGGCTATATCGCCGCCTACAGCGCGGACGACGGGGAGGAGCTGTGGCGCTTCTACACCGTGCCCGGCGACGAGGGCGATGACGTGCCCGACTACCTCAAGGCGGCGGCAGAGACCTGGAGCGGCGATGCGCTCGGCAGCGAAAACGGCATCGGCGGCGGCGGCACTGTGTGGGACTCGATGGCCTACGATCCCGAGCTCGACCTGCTCTATTTCGGTGTCGGCAACGGATCCCCGTGGAACCGCGCCTATCGAAGCCCCGGCCCCGACGGGCGCGGCGAAGGCGACAACCTCTATCTGTCGAGCATCGTCGCGATCCGCCCCGATACCGGCGAATATGTCTGGCACTACCAGACCACGCCGGGCGAAACCTGGGACTACACCGCCACGCAGCACATCGTGCTGGCCGACATGGAAATCGACGGGCGCAGCCGACAGGTGCTGATGCAGGCGCCCAAGAACGGCTATTTCTATGTGCTCGACCGCGCGACGGGTGAGTTCATTTCGGCCGAGCCCTATATTCCGCTCAACTGGTCGACCGGGATGAGCGAGGATGGCCGCCCGCAGATGAATCCCGAAACGCGGATCGACATCACCGGCCAGCCCGCGCTGGTGATGCCCGGGCCGCTGGGCGGGCACAACTGGCACCCGATGGCGTACCACCCGGGCGAGAACCTAGTGTACATCCCAGCCTTCGAGGCCGCGATGCTCTATGCACCCGAGGCAGACTGGAAGCCCGACCGCGCGCGCGGGTTCAACATCGGCTTCGACCTCGGCGCGGGCGATCTGCCGCCTGATCTGGGCATCCGCCGCGAAGTGCAGGGCACGATCAAGGGCAAGCTGGTCGCGTGGGACCCGGTGGCGCAGGAAGCGCGCTGGAGCGTCGAGCATCCCGGGCCGTGGAACGGCGGCTTGCTGGCGACCGGCGGCGGGCTGGTCTTCCAGGGCAATTCGGGCAGCGAGTTTGCCGCTTACAATTCGGCCACTGGCGAGCGGCTGTGGAGTTTCGCCGCGCAGACCGGCGTGGTCGCCCCGCCGATCACCTACACCGTGGACGGCGAACAATATGTCGCCGTGCTGGCCGGCTGGGGCGGGGCCTTCGCGCTGTCCGCCGATGGCGCGCTGATCGACAACATGCACCCGGTGCGCAACATCAGCCGATTGCTGGTCTTCAAGCTGGGCGGGACCGCTGCCCTGCCCGAAGAACCCGATTTCGCGCTCGCGCCGCTCGATCCGCCGCTTTCGAAAGCGGGCGCGGAGGTGATCGAACTGGGGCGGACGAAATACGCGCGCTATTGCGCAGTGTGCCACGCCCCGGGCGCGGTCGGTTCGACGGAACTGCCCGACCTGCGCCGCTCGGGCGCGCTCGAAAACCGGACCGCATGGCTGCAGATCGTCCATGGCGGCGCGCTGAGCGACAACGGCATGGCCAGCTTCGCCCCCTCGCTATCCGAGGACGAGGTCGAGGCGATCCGCCAATATGTCATCAAGCGCGCCAACGAGGACAAGGCGATGGAGGCGGAGCGCGCCAAGACGCGCATCACGCGGCGCTGATCAGCCCCTGAACACGACGGTCCGCTGGCCGTTGAGCAGGACGCGCTCCTCGAGATGCAGGCGGACCGCTTCGGCGAGCACGCGGCTTTCGATATCGCGGCCCTTGCGCACCAGCGCATCGGGGGTGTCGGCATGGCCGATGCTCTCGGCATCCTGGTGGATGATCGGGCCTTCATCGAGGTCGGCGGTAACGTAATGCGCGCTGGCGCCGATCATCTTGACCCCGCGCTCATAGGCCTGGTGATAGGGCTTGGCGCCCTTGAAGCCGGGCAGGAAGCTATGGTGGATGTTGATGCAGCGCCCGGCGAAATGCGCCGCCTGCTCGTCCGACAGGATCTGCATGTAGCGCGCCAGCACAACCAGCTCGGCATCGGCATCGGCCGCGATGGCGCGGACCTGCGCTTCCTGTACCGCCTTCGTGTCGCGCGTGACCGGCAGGTGGTGGAAGGGGATATCGCCGAGGTCGGTGTGGCCGATCGCTTCGCGCGGGTGGTTGGACACGATCGCCACCGGCTCCATCGCGAGTTCACCGATGCGCCAGCGATACAGCAGGTCGGCCAGGCAATGGTCGAACTTGCTGACCATGATCAGCACGCGCCGCGGCCGGTCGCGCAGCGCCAGCTTCCAGTCCATCGCGAATTCGCCGGCCAGCGCAGCGAATTCGCTGCGGATCGTATCGCGCGTGGTGCTGCCGGGATCGAATTCGACGCGCATGAAAAAAGCATCGCTCAGCCGGTCGTTGAACTGCTGCGCTTCGAGGATATTGCCCCCGCGCTCGAACAGGAACGAGGTGACGCGCGCGGTGATGCCGGGGCGGTCGGCGCAGGACAGGGTCAGGACTAGCGGATCGGCCATGGGCCTTCCATGTGCCGCAAGCGCCCCGCCGCGCAAGCGCAAACCCGCTTGGCCGCGCGCAATGCAGGCTTGGTCATTCGATCTCGAAGACCACGGTCCTGATGCCCGCCTGGTGCAGCGCGGTCTGCACGATACCGCGCTCCAGATGGTTGAGCGGGGTTTCGCAGCCCACCACATGCGCAACCGGATCGCACAGCATGAGGGCCTTGTCTCCGTGCGCGATCTGGCGGATCGCGCGCACGATCGTGTCTTCGAAACGCGCCGGTTCGGCGACCACGGACTGATCGCTCGAAAAGCTGCGATAGGCACGCTGGTCGGCAAAGGTCGTGGTGGCGCGATTGGTCACCTGAACCCGGTCGCGATAGATCGCGACGTCCAGGTCGAGCGGTCGGTGGTTCATGTCAGCGGCGGGTTAGCGCCTCTTCGCTTTGCGACATCAGCTTCTCGATGATGGCCGCGACCGGCTCTTCTTCCTTCAACATGCCGACCGATTGCCCCGCCATCAGGCTGCCGGTTTCGACATCGCCATCGATCACTGCACGGCGCAGCGCGCCGGCCCAGTAGTGCTCGATCTGCAATTGCGCCTCGTTCATCGCGATTTCCTCGCGGTCGAGCGTCCCCGCAACCTCGCGCTGCTTGGCAGTGAATTCCTCGCTGCCCTTGTTCTTCAGCGCGCGGACCGGGATCACCGGCAGGCGCGGATCGACCTGGACGCTGGCCACCGCGTCGCGGGCGCTGGCACGGAAGAAGGCCTTCTTGAAATCGGGATGCGCGATGCTTTCCTGCGCGCAGGCGAAACGCGTGCCGAGCTGGACGCCCGCCGCACCCATTTCGAGATAGCCCGCGATCGCCTGCCCGCGGCCGATCCCGCCGGCAACGAAGATAAGGTGGTCTTCGGCCAGCTCGGGCAGCATTTCCTGCGCCAGTACGCTGGTCGATACGGGGCCGATATGGCCGCCCGCTTCCATGCCCTCGATCACCAGCGCATCGGCGCCGGAGCGCAGCAGCTTCTTGGCCAGCGCCAGCGTGGGCGCGAAGCAGATGACCTTGGCGGGGTTCTTGCCGCCCTTGATCGCCTCGACACTGCCCTTGGGCGGAATGCCGCCCGCCAGCACGACATGGCCCACGGCGTGCTTCTCGCACACGGCGATAAGCTCGAACAGGTCGGGATGCATGGTGATCAGGTTCACGCCGAAGGGCTTGTCGGTCAGCGCGCGCGTTGCGGCGATCTCGCGGTCGAGCAGTTCGGGGGTCATCGCCCCGCAGGCGATCACACCGAAGCCGCCGGCGTTCGAAATCGCCGACACCAGATTGCGTTCGGACACCCAGCTCATCGCGCCGCACAGGATCGCGGTTTCGCTGCCGAGAAAATCTGCGCCGCGCTGCATCAGGCGGGCGGTCTTGGGGTAGGTCGTCATGATGCGGCGCTTACGGCGCGCGCGGGGCAACGGCAAGATGCTTAGAACCAGCCGGCCGCGCCCAGTTCGCTCATGCGGCTGCGCGCGACCGGCGCCGCGATCCCCCGCGGCAACAGCAGCCGCAGCTTGCGCCCTTCGCGCTCGACGCCTTCGACCGCATCGCGGGCCACCCACCAGCTGCGATGGACCTGCGCGCCCTCGATCCCGTCGAGTTCCGCGATCGCATCGCGCAGCCGCAGCAGCACGAGGTCCGAGCCGAGCATGGTATGCGCGCGAACGTAGTGGTCTTCCATCTCGAGCGCGATCAGGTCGCTTCCCAGCTCGGCCGGCAGGCGCTGCAGGAATGCGGAATGCGGCTCGCCCTGCGGGGCATTTTGCACGTCGCTCGCGGCGACGGACCGGGCCATCGCGTCGTGCGCCGCCGCCTTCGGCCGGCCGCGTTCGAGCAGGTAGAAGACGACGGTGACGCTGGCCCCGATCGCCAGCACATTGAGATAGGCCAGCAGCGCCTGTTCGAGCGTGGGCGCGGGAACCGGCCCGGGAAGGAATTCGATCGTCCAGATCGCTGCCGTCAGCGGCACCGTGGCGAGCATGGTCAAGCCGATCCACAGCCCGGCGCGGGGCAGCTCGAGCCGCGGGTGCAGCCAGGCGACCAGCGGGGCGAGCGGACGGTAGAAGGCATAGCCGAGCCAGGCGAGCCCGATCCAGCTCACCAGCCGCCATGCCAGCGGCGCGGCGGCCGTCCCGAAGGGGCCGATGATCGCCAAGACCAGCCCGACCGCGGTCATGACCGACAGATCGATCACCAGCTTGCGAGCAATGCGCGCTGCAGCGGGGCGGGCCTGTTCCATATCCTGCAGACTAGTGCCCGTTCGCGCTTCGTAAAGTGGTCAAACACCCGATTTCCCGTCCTTTCGCGAAGCGATCGGCCCCTTTGCGCAAGCCCGCTTGCCCGCCAGCGGCGCGCTGCCACCAAGGGGGCGAAACCACCCGCCTGGAGACCCAGACAATGTTCGCACTTCCGCTGTCCGCGCCGCCCGCCCCCCGCCGCCCGTCCGCATTCGATATCGGTCCGGCCAGCCGCGCGCTGGTGGCCACCATCGGGACCGTGATGACCTTGCTCTGCGTCATCGCGATCGGCCGCGCGCTTGCCGGCATGACTCCCGAATTGCCGCATCTGCGCCATGCCGCGATCGCGGTGCATGTGGTTGCAGTTATCCCCGCGATCCCGCTGGGCGCCTATGTGCTGCTGACGCGCAAGGGCGATGCGCGGCACAGGCTGCTGGGCAAGATCTGGCTCGCGCTGATGCTGGTGACCGCCTTTTCGGCGATCTTCATCACTTCGGGCGGCGGCTACGGCCCGATCCATGTCTTCATCCCGCTGACGATCTTCTCGGCCTGGCGCTCGGTGGCGACCGCACGGCGTGGCAACATCCCGGCACACAAGCGGCAGCTCGTTTTCACCTATGTCACCGGACTGGTTTTTCCCGGGCTCGCGGCCTTCCTGCTGCCCGGGCGGCTGATGAACGTGATGCTGCTGGGCTGAGGCTGATCAGTCGCCGTAGGTGATGCGGACCTTGTGCGCCGCCTCGCGCGCGATGCGGCGCGCTTCGTCGGTATCGCCCGCGGTGGCCAGCGCCACGCCCATGCGGCGGTAGGGACGGCTGGTGGGCTTGGCGAAGATGCGGATGTCGGCCCCCTCGCCCATCGCCTCGGCCAGCCCATCATAACCCAGCGCCGCGCTGTCGCGTTCGGCGAGGATCACCGCGCTGGCGGCGGGGCGCGCCCGCAGGACAGGCGGAACCGGCAGCCCCATTACTGCGCGGGCATGGAGGTCGAATTCGGTGAGGTTCTGGCTGACCAGTGTGACCATGCCCGTGTCGTGCGGGCGCGGGGAAAGCTCGGAAAAGATCACGTCCTCGCCCTTCACGAAGAACTCGACCCCGAACAGGCCGTAGCCGCCCAGATCGTCGACCACGGTGCGCGCCATGTCCTGCGCCTTGGCGATCGCCGCGTCGGTCATCGGCGTGGGCTGCCAGCTTTCCTGGTAATCGCCGCGTTCCTGCCGGTGGCCGATCGCCGGGCAGAAGCTGATGCCGTCCTTGTGGCGCACGGTCAGCAGCGTAATCTCGTAATCGAAATCGACGAATTGCTCGACAATCACGCGTTGGCGGTCGCCGCGCATGTTGGCGCAGGCATAGGCCCAGGCCGCTTCAAGCTCGGCCGCGTCGCGCACGGTCGACTGACCCTTGCCCGAGGACGACATGACCGGCTTGATCACGCAGGGCAACCCGGTGTGCTGCGCGGCCGCCTGCACTTCCTCGAAATTCTTGGCGTAGCGGTATCGGGAGGTCACGAGGCCCAGATCGTTGGCCGCAAGGTCGCGGATCGCGTCGCGGTTCATCGTCAGCTGCGCGGCGCGCGCCGAAGGCACGACGGTGAAGCCTTCCTCCTCCAGTTCGGCCAGTACCGAAGTGCGGATCGCCTCGATCTCGGGGACGATGTAATCGGGCCGGTGCTTCTCGGCCGCCTCGCGCAGCTTGTCGCCATCGAGCATGGAGAACACTTCGCGTGCATCGGCCAGCTGCATGGCGGGCGCATCGTCATAGCTGTCGCAGGCGATGACATAGGCGCCAAGCCGCTTGGCGGAGATGACGAATTCGCGCCCCAGCTCGCCCGAGCCGAGCAGGAGTATCCGGGCAGTGTGGCTCATGCCGCTTCGTCGGCAGCGTCCAGCCCATAGGCGGTGTGGAGCACGCGGACCGCGAGTTCGGTCTCGTCCTCGTCGATCAGCACGCTGACCTTGATCTCGCTGGTGGTGATCGCCTGGATGTTGATCGCGCGGTCGGCCAGCGCCTTGAACATCGTGCTGGCGACACCCGCATGGCTTTTCATGCCGACGCCGACGACGCTGATCTTGGCGACCTTGCTGTCGGTGATCAGGCGGTTGTAGCCGATGTCGTCGCGCTTGTCCTCGAGCAGCGCCTGCGCGCGGGCGAGGTCGGCCTGCGGCACGGTGAAGGTCACGTCGGTCTCGCCCTTGTCGCGGCCGACGTTCTGGATGATCATGTCGACATTGATGCTCGCCGCAGCGAGCGGTTCGAAGATGTGGGCCACCGCGCCGGGCTTGTCGGGCACGCGGGTGAGGATCACCTTGGCCTCGTTCTTGTCATGCGCGATGCCGGTCACGTGCTGGCGTTCCATATCGCCCTTCTCCACCAGTGCGTTCATTTCTTCCTCCGACACGATCATCGTGCCGGGGTATTCGTCTGCGGGAACCGCGTCGTCGCCGACGAAGCTGGAGAGGACCTGCACGCGCACGCCCTCTTTCATCGCCAGCCCGACCGAGCGTGTCTGGAGCACCTTGGCCCCGACGCTGGCGAGTTCGAGCATCTCCTCATAGGTCACCGCGGTCTGCTTGCGCGCCTTGGCGACGATCCGCGGGTCGGTGGTATAGACACCGTCGACATCGGTATAGATGTCGCAGCGATCCGCGCCAATGGCTGCAGCCACCGCCACGGCGGACGTATCCGACCCGCCGCGGCCCAGCGTGGTCAGCCGGCCCTCGCCCGAGAGGCCCTGGAAGCCGGGGATCACGGCGATCTCGCCGCGCTCCATGCTGGCGATCAGCGCGTCAGCATCAATGCTGTCGATCCGCGCCTTGGCATGCGCCTCGATCGTGTTGATCGGCATCTGCCAGCCGAGCCAGCTGCGCGCCTGGCAACCGAGCGACTGCAGCGTCAGCGCCAGTAGCCCGCTGGTGACCTGTTCGCCGCTGGCCACCACCACGTCGTATTCCGCCGGGTCGTAGAGCGCATTGGCCTCGCGGCAGAAATTGACCAGCCGGTCGGTCTCGCCCGCCATCGCCGAAACCACCACCGCGACCTCGTGCCCGCGCGCCTGCTGCTTGCGCACGATATTGGCCACGCGCCGGATGCGTTCGGTCCCCGCCATCGAGGTGCCGCCAAATTTCATCACGATACGGGCCAAGCGTAGAGGTCTCCGTGCTGGAATGCGTCGAGCTAGGCTGCTAGCCAGAGGGCATGAGCGATGCAACCACACAGCCGCGTAGCAATACTTCGGCCGGCACAATTTCGGGCGCAACGATCCGCGCCGACGAAGCCGCGCATTTCGGCAGGCTGGCCAAGGACTGGTGGGACCCCAAGGGCTCGTCGGCCATGCTCCACCGGCTCAATCCCGTGCGGCTGCAATTCCTGCGCGAGGCGATCGACCTGCACTGGGCTGGCGACATCAAGGCGCGCCAACCGCTCGCGGGCAAGACCGCGCTGGATGTCGGCTGCGGTGCGGGATTGCTGTGCGAACCGCTGGCGCGGCTGGGGGCGGATGTCACCGGCGTCGATGCCGCGCCCGAGAACGCCGCGGCTGCGGCAGTGCATGCCGAAGGCGCGGGTCTCGATATCCGCTATATCGCGGGCGAGGTCGGCGCGCTGGACATCGGCAGCTTCGACCTGGTCACCGCGATGGAAGTGATCGAACATGTCGCCGACAAGCGCGCCTTCGTGGCAGCGCTTGCCGGCCGGCTGGCGCCCGGCGGGCTGATGGTGCTGTCGACGCCCAACCGCACGCCGCAATCGCGCCTGCTCATGATCGGTGCGGCGGAGGGCTTCGGGCTGATCCCCAAGGGCACGCACCACTGGGACGATTTCATTACGCCCGAAGAACTGGACGCGCTGCTCGACCAAGCGGGCCTCGACATGAGCGAACCGCGCGGGATCGGTTTCTCACCCGCCAAGGGGCTGCATCTGTCGGGCGATCTGTCGCTGAACTATATCGTCACCGCCCGAGCGCGCTGACCACCAGCGCGGGATCGTCGGTGAAGACACCGTCGGCTCCTGCCGCCACGACCATTCCCACCAGCGCGGCGAGATCGCCCGGCGCGCTTTCGGACGTGCCCCGGCGGAGCGCGGGCGGCAGGAAGGCGTTCTCCTTGCGCAGCGTCCACGGGTGGACTTGCAGCCCTGCGGCATGCGCATTGGCGATCAGCGCAGTCGGGCTTCCATCCGCAGCAAGGACATGGCCCAGATAGGGGCCGATACCATCGGCATATTGCGCCACGTCGGCGAGACCGCTGGGCGTTAGCAATTCGTCCCAGGTGATCGCGGGTTCGTCATAGGGACCGCCCTCGACCGCGATCAGCAACACCAGCGGGCTTTCGACCAGCGCGTCCAGCCGCTGCAGCGGGCCGATTTCGAACGCCTGCACGAAGACCCGGTCATCGGCGTCGTCGAGATCGGCTTTGCGCAACGCAGTGGCGAGCAGGTCAACCGTGTCGATGCCTTCTTCCTGCAACAACCAGGTGGGGTGTTTGAGTTCGGGGTAGATCCCGATCGCGCGGCCGGTTTCGGCCTCCTTCGCGCGCACCAACGTGACGATCTCCTCGAAGGTCGGGATCTGGTAGAGCCCGTCGAACCGCGCGTTGGCCGGGCGCAATCCGGGCAGGCGTTCCTTCACGCGCAGGCTGCGCAATTCGGCGAGCGTGAAATCTTCGGCGAACCAGCCGGTGACCAGCCGCCCCTCGATCGTCTTCGAGCGCTTGCGGTCGGCAAACTCCTCACGCGCGCCGACGTCGGTCGTCTCGCCGATCTCGGTCTCGTGCCGCGCGACCAGCCGCATGTCCTTCGTCGCGACGAGGTCGGGCTCGATATAGTCCGCGCCCTGGTCGATCGCGCGCTCATAGGCCGCCAGCGTATGCTCGGGCCGTTCGCCGCTGGCACCCCGATGCGCGATGACGAGAAAGTCGCCTTCCGCCGCAGCGGCGGCGGGGACGGCACCGAGTGCCGCGAGGATCAGGAAAAGTGCGCGGACCATTCGTCTTCCTTGAAACCGACAAGCAGGGCCCCGCCGTCTTCGACGATCGGGCGTTTGATCATGGACGGATTGTCTTGCAGCAATTGGACGGCCTTCGCCGCATCGACATCGGCCTTGTCGGTCTCAGGCAGCTTGCGCCAGGTGGTCCCGCGCCGGTTGAGCACGGTATCGACCCCCGCCGTCTCGATCCATTCGGCCACCTTGCCGGGATCGGCGCCCTGCTTCTTGTAATCGTGAAACGCGTAATCGACGCCCTGCGCATCGAGCCACTTGCGCGCCTTCTTGACCGTGTCGCAATTGGGAATGCCGTAAAGGATAGTCTCAGTCACTGATCTGCCCGCTTCTGGTTGGAACGCGCCTCGCTAACGGCTTGCGCAGCGCTTGAACAGGCCGCCGGGGCGCGAACCCCGGTGGCGCTGTCAGATCAGTCGCCGAAGCGCGCGGTCAGCTGGACGCCGAAGAAGCGCGGTTCCGCCGGGATGAAGGTCGGGATGCCGAAGGCCCCGCCGGTATTGCCCGCATCGAGCAGATAATCCTCGTTGAACGCATTGCGGATGAATCCGGCGATCTCATAGCGGTCATCGGCGAAGCTTACCCCCGCACGCGCATTCACCAGCGTCACCGGGCCTTGCGAGGTCAGTTCGCTGTTGGGCACTTCGAAGTAGATCCGGCTGCGATGCGTGATGCTGGGTGCGGCGAACAGCCGTGCCCCGCCGCCCAGCGGATAGTCGACCGTGAAACCGGCCGCGGCCTGCCATTCGGGCTGGAGGCGGAAACGCGCACCCGAAAACTCGGGGGCGAAGCTGTTGTCCTCGTCGATCCCGCCGTCGATATAGCCGACATTGCCGAAGAAGCTGAGCCAGTCGGTGGCCTCGACCGCGATCTCGGCTTCCACGCCGAGGTTGGAGGCCGCCCCCGCGCTCCGCGTGACGAAGCTGCCGGTCGGGTTGCCGTTGGCGTCCAGCTCCTCGACCGAGACCTGGAAATTGTCATAGACCTGGTAATAGACGCCCAGCGAGCCCGAGACCCTGCCGGTGGCAAGCTTGAGCCCGGCCTCGTAGTTCCACACCGTCTCTTCCGGAATGTCCTGCCGGTTCGGCACGACGTTCCCGGCATCGTCAACGCGCGCGCCCATCTGGACGACCGGCGAACGGCGGCCCTTCGACGCGGTCGCGAACACATTGACGTCGTTGCTGATCCGGTAGAGCGCATTGAACCGCGGCAGCAGCGCCGAGAAACTGTCCTCGGCCGAGAACAGGCGGCCGCCGGTGTCGATCTGGCCGGGGATCAGCGGCGCGCCGCTGAGCACCGCGTCCGGGACATTGCTGCGATAGGCCGACTTGCGGTTTTCCTCGAGCAACCGCGCGCCGGCAGTCAGCTCGAGGCTGTCGGTCGCCAGCCAGGTGACATCGGCAAACACCGAATAGGCTTCGTTCCGGCCCTGGTTCTCGAACACCGACGCATAGGGGATCGCGTTTGCGGCGCCGTTGGTGGCGAGCGCCGTCACTCCGGTCGCGGGCACGCTGCCATCGGGCGCGGCACAGGGAATACCCGCAATCAGCGGTGCGCCGAACAGGCTGGTCAGGCACTGGAGGAAGGTGCCTTCCTCGGTTGCGAAGGGCACGTTCTGCAACCCGTCCTCGGTGAAGAAATTCCAGCCGAACGACGCGCGCAGCGCGGAACCCGCGTAGCTGAACCGGCCTTCGTGGCTGAACTGGTGCCCCTGCGCGATTTCGGCGAACTCGAGAAACGGCGCGGCCGAACCATCGGCATCGAACACTTCGGCGCTGTCGAACTCGCGATAGCCATTGACCGTGGTGAAGGTCCAATTGTCGCCGAATTCGTAGGCGGCGGTCAGGTTGAGATCGTAGACTTCGCGATCGAGACCGAGCTGGTCGTCGCCCAGGGTGGCGGCCCCCGCCGGATAGCCGCCGAGATTGGCATCCTCGAAGGCGTTGCCCGGCCCGCCCGGCGCACCGGCGAAGGCCGGGAGCGTGCCCGAGATGAAGGGCGTACCGCCATTGCGCTGCTGGTCGTAGGTGCCGATCAGGTCGATCGTCAGGTCCATGCTCGGCGTGTACCGCAGCGAGGCGCGCACGCCGAACTGGTCCTGCGCGTAGAGCTCTTCGTCCTGCCCCGGGTTGAGGTTTTCGACATAGCCATCGCGCTGGCGCCATTCGAAGGCGATACGCCCGGCCAGCACGTCCGAGCCGGCATTGAGATACCCGCCCAGCAGCGTCTGGTCGAAATTGCCGTAGCCGCCGGTGATTTCGCCCGCGAAGCCTGCGCGCGGCCGCGCCGAGACGAGGCTGATCGCGCCGACCGCCGAGGCGGTGCCGAACAGCGTCGCCTGCGGCCCCTTGATGACCTCGACCCGCTCGAGATCGTAGATCGCCTGGTACGACCCGCGCGAACGCGAGATGTCGACGCCGTTGTAATAGAGCGTGACGCGCGGGCCCTGCTGCGAGGAGCCCGAATCCGAGGTGATCCCGCGGATGACGATGCCGGGGTTGTTGGCACTCTGCTCCTGGATGTTGAGCCCCGGAACATAGTTCGACAGCTCGTCCAGATCCGACACGCCGAGTTCTTCGATCCGGTCCCCGGTCACTGCCGAAATGGTGATCGGGACATCCTGCGCGCGCTGTTCGATCTTCTGCGAAGTGACGATGATCGTGGTGCTGCTGGCCGGCTGGTCCGCGGCGGCCACCTCCTGCGCCATCAGCGGAGCGGGAACGAGAGCGATGGAAGCAAGCAAGGCGCTGCGAAGAGCAGGAAATGTCATGGAAGGCCCCTGTCGTTGGATTGAATTGCAACGCGCCTAGCCCCGCCTTGTGACACACCGGCGGCGAAAGTCTTTCAATTATAAGAAGGATTTGGGACAGCTATTGGACAGCGGGCGCCCGCGCCTGCGCCGCGCGAAATCCGCAGCCTAGGCCAGATGCGCGTCGGCGATCGCCACGGCCAGCGCATCGGCGGCGTCGGCCCCGGCGATCTGCACGCCCGGCAGCAGCACCTTGACCATTGCCTGCACCTGCGTCTTGTCCGCCCCGCCCGTGCCGACAACGGCCTTCTTGACCAGCCGCGCGGCATGTTCGTTGACCGCCAGCCCGGCGGCCCCGCAAGCGGCCAGCACGCAGCCCCGCGCCTGCGCCAGCTTGAGCGTCGATTGCGGGTTCTTGTTGACGAAGACTTCTTCGGCTGCCGCGCGGTCGGGCCGGTGCGCGGCGATGACGTCGGCCAGCGCCGCCTGCAGGCCCGCCAGCCGCGCCGCCATCGGGGCCCTGGCGTCGGTCGGCACCTGGCCGTTGGCGATATGCACGATACGCGACCCCTCGGTGCGGATCACGCCCCAGCCGGTGCAACTGAGCGAAGGGTCAAGGCCAAGGATCAGCGCCATGCGGCGTGGCCCCCGCGCCGTGTCAGCCCGGCAGGCCGATGCGCCAGCCGAGCCGCCAGGCCAGGGCCAGCAGGAATGCGGCGCCAAGAACGCCGGCCAAGGCCCATTCGCGCCAGGTCAGCTGTCCAGCTTTTCCATCACCTCGTCGGAGATGTCGTAATTGCCCCACACGGTCTGCACGTCGTCATCGTCGTCCAGCGCGTCGATCAGCTTGAGCAGCGTGCTCGCATTCTTCTCGTCCATGTCGACGGTCAGGTTGGGCTTCCACGCCAGCTTGACCGTCTCGGCCTCGCCCAGCGCCTTCTCGAGATCGGCCGCGACCTGGTGCAGGTCTTCGGCGGCGGTCCAGATTTCGTGGCCATCATCGCTCGAGGCGATATCTTCCGCGCCCGCTTCCATCGCCGCTTCGAGGACCTTTTCCTCGCCGCCGGCCTCGGCCGGGTAGAAAATGAAGCCCAGCCGGTCGAAGCCGTGCGCAACGCTGCCCTCGGTGCCAAGATTGCCGCCGTTCTTCGAAAAGGCGGTGCGCACGGCGGTGGCGGTGCGGTTGCGATTGTCGGTCAGCGCCTCGACGATGATCGCGCTGCCGCCCGGGCCATAGCCTTCGTAGCGCACTTCCTCGTAGCTTTCGCCATCCTGCGCGCTGGCCTTGTCGATCGCGCGCTGGATGTTGTCCTTGGGCATCGACTGCGCCTTGGCGGCATTGACGGCCAGCCGCAGGCGCGGGTTCATGTCGGGATCGGGCATGCCCATTTTCGCCGCCACGGTGATTTCGCGGCTGAGCTTGGAAAACATCGCGCTGCGCTTCTTGTCCTGCGCGCCCTTGCGATGCATGATGTTCTTGAATTTGGAATGGCCGGCCATGGTTTCGCTTTGCGTAGCTGAAATGGTTGGAATCAGAGGGTCGCCTTAGCCTCATGCACGCCGCAACGACAAGTCTTGCGCCCGCGAATTCGATGCGCGGCGAATGGCGGCGGTTTGCCGCCTTCCTGAAGCGCCCGACGCTCCCCGAGCGGGCCCCGCTGCCGCAGGCGGCCGGCCTGCGCGCGGTCGTCTGGCTGGTGTTGCTGGACCTGCTGGTCATGGCCGCGCTGCTGGGCGTTGCAGGCGCGGTGATGGCCGCCGGGGTGAGCTTGCCGGAAACCGCGCTCGCCGGAATGGAAATCGGCACCGGGATCATCCTGGCCGTGGTGGTAATCGCCCCGCTGACCGAGGAAATCGCCTTCCGCGGCTGGCTGTCGGGCCGCCCGGGGCATATCTTCGGCCTGCTGGCGGGAGCCCTCGCTGCCATGGTGGCGGGGCTGGCAGCCATGGCCTTTTTCGGCGCGGCGTTGGCGACGGCCGGGCTTGTCGCGCTGGCGGCAGGCACGCTGGTGGCGCTGGCGATCGTCTACCGCTTGCGGCATCGCAATACGATCGGCTGGTTCAGGCGCCTGTTCCCAGCGCTGTTCTGGCTCAGCACGTTGGGCTTTTCGCTGGTGCACCTGACCAATTTCCCCGCCGACCAGCTGGCCACCGCATTGCCGCTGGTCCTGCCGCAATTCGTGACCGGCACGATCCTGGGCTATACGCGCGTGCACTACGGCCTATGGGCGGGCGTGCTGCTGCACATGCTCCACAATGGCGCGATCATCGCGTTGGTGCTGGCGGCCAGCAGCGCGGCCTGATCAGACCTTGACCGCAGTCCCGCTGGCGCTGACCATCAGCATCGAGCCGGTGTCGCCGATGACCTCGTAGTCGAGATCCACCCCGACCACCGCATTGCCCCCGCGCGAGCCGCATTCGGCCTGCAGTTCCTCGATCGCCTGCTCGCGGGCATCGCGCAGGATCCGCTCGTAGCTGCCCGAGCGGCCACCGACGATATCGCGGATATTGGCGAACAGGTCGCGAAACAGGTTCGCGCCCACGATCACCTCGCCGGTGACGATGCCGAGATATTCCTGGATCGGCTTGCCCTCGATCGTGGGCGTGGTGGTCACGATGATCCCGCGCGCGTCTTTCCAGGGGCTGGGCATGTTCTGTCTCCTCGCTTGAGCTGTGTTAGACAGATATTACGCCAGCGTGTCAGGTCAACCGTTGACCACGATCCCGCCATTGGGATGCAGCACCTGTCCCGACATGTAGGAACTGTCGTCGCAGGCGAGGAACAGGAAAGCGGGGGCCACTTCGTTGGGTTCGCCCGGACGGCCCATCGGTGTATCCTCGCCGAAATCGTCCATATTCTCGGGCGGCTGGCCGCCGCAGGGATTGAGCGGGGTCCAGATCGGCCCCGGTGCGACCGCATTGACCCGGATGCCGTCCGTCACGAGGTTTTCCGACAGCGAACGGGTGAAGGCGGTGATCGCGCCCTTGGTGGCACTGTAGTCGAGCAGGATCGGGGCGCCCTTGTACATGGTCACGCTGGTGCAGTTCACAATCGCCGCACCGCGCTGCAGGTGCGGGCGTGCCGCCTGGACGAGGTAGAACATCGAGAAGATGTTGGTCTGGAAGGTGCGCTGCAATTGTTCGGCCGTGATATCCGTCACGTCCTCGTCGGGGTGCTGTTCGCCGGCATTGTTGACCAGCACATCCAGCCGGCCCCATTTGCCGATCACCGCATCGACGAACCCGCGGCAATGGTCGGGATCGCCCAAATCGCCCGCCGACAGCAGCACTTCGGCGCCCTCGGCCTCACACGCTTCGCGGGTGATCCGCGCATCGTCATGCTCTTCGAGATAGGCGATGGCGACCTTCGCACCCTCGCGCGCGAACAGCACTGCAGTGGCCCGGCCGATGCCGCTATCGCCGCCGGTGACGATCGCCACCTTGCCTGCGAGACGGCCCGAACCGGGGTAGCGCGGCTGCCATTGCGGCTGGCGCTCCAGCGCGCTTTCGTGCCCCGGCATACGGGGCTCCTCGCTGGTTTCCTCGACGAATGCGGTATCGACATGCTGCGGATCGGCCATGGGTGAAAACTCCTTTCACCCGACCAACACAGCAGCTTCCCGCCCCGTTCCGGCAGCCCGCCGCAGCCAGGCCTCAACCCATGCCGAGCGCGGCCTTGTAGGTATCGAGGATGGTTTCCTGTTCGCTGCGCTCGTCGGGCTTCATCTTCCGCAGGCGGATGATCTGGCGCATGATCTTGGTATCGTACCCGACCGCCTTGGATTCGGCGTACACGTCGCGAATGTCGTCGGCGATGCCCTTCTTCTCTTCCTCGAGGCGCTCGATACGCTCGATCAGCAGGCGCAGGCGGTCGTCGGTGGCTTCGGCCATGTTCGGGGTGTGCTCCGGTAAGAAATGAGAATCGGTTGGCGGTGCGATAGCCATCAGGCGATGCAGGGTGAAGGCGGCGACTCGTTACTCCACGCGATTTTTCGCAATGCTCGCCTCCATCCGCGCCAGCTGTTCCTCGGTCGCGGGCGATTGGCGGGTGGCCTTCCATTCCTCCTGCGGCATGCCGTGGATCAGCGCGCGCGCGGCCGCCTTGTCGCCTTCGAAACCCGCGTCGCGGATCCAGTCGGCCAGACAATTGCGGCAGAAGCCCGATAGCCCCATCAGGTCGATATTCTGCGCGTCGTGGCGGTGCTGCAAATGCCGCACGAGCCGGCGGAAGGCCGCTGCCGCTACGGCATCGGGCAGCGTATCGAGCGCATCGTGTGCATTCGTCGTCATGATCGTATCGTCCTTGCTTTGTCGCACACCGCTGCCATAGGCGATGTCCATGGCCAAATCCGCCCCCAAGCTCGATCCTCGTGGCCGCAAGGTCAAGATCCTCGCAACCGTCGGCCCCGCCAGCCGCTCTCCCGAAATGCTCGCCCGGCTGTTCAAGGCCGGGGTCGACGCCTTCCGCGTCAACATGAGCCATGGCGAGCATGCCGATCACGCGCAGACGATCGAAACGATCCGCACGCTGGAAAAGCAGTTCATGCGACCGATCGCGATCCTTGCGGACCTGCAGGGGCCCAAGCTGCGGGTGGGCAAGTTCAAGGACGGGCAGGCGGTCATCCGGCATTCGGGCCACTTCACGCTCGACCGCAATCCCGAACCCGGCGACGACACGCGCGTGGAGCTGCCGCACCCGGAACTGTTCGGCCTGCTCGACAAGGGCCAGCGGCTGCTGATCAACGATGGCAAGATCCGCCTGCGGGTGATCCGCGCGGACGAAAACGAAATTCTCTGCTCGGCCGAAGTCGGCGGGGTCATTTCCGACCGCAAGGGCGTCAATGTACCCGATGCCGAAGTGCCGATCCCCGCGCTGACCGACAAGGACCGCAAGGATCTCGCCTTTGCCATGGCGCAGGGGGTCGACTGGATCGGCCTGTCCTTCGTCCAGCGCCCCGAAGACCTTGCCGAAGCGCGCAAGCTGATGGGCGGCTACGGCGCGCTGTGCGCCAAGATCGAAAAGCCGATGGCAGTGCACCGGCTCGATGAAATCATCGACATGAGCGACGGCATCATGGTCGCCCGCGGCGACCTGGGCGTCGAGCTCGAGCCGCAGGAAGTCCCGCCGCTTCAGAAGAAGATCGTCAATGCGACGCGGCTCAAGGGCAAGCCCGTGATCGTTGCGACGCAGATGCTCGAAAGCATGATCGAAAGCCCCGCCCCGACGCGCGCCGAAGTCTCCGACGTGGCCAATGCAGTCTATGACGGGGCCGATTGCGTCATGCTCAGCGCCGAAACCGCGGCGGGCGACTGGCCCGAGGAAGCGGTCACGATCATGCACAAGATCGCACGGCAGGTCGAAACCGACGAAGCCTATCTCGACCGCGTGCGTTTCCTCGACACGCCGCCCGATGCGACCACCGCCGATGCGCTGGCGCATGCCTGCATGACGGTGGCCGATACGGTCCCGATCAGCGCGATAACCGTGTTCACCGGTTCGGGTTCGACCGCGCGGCGCGTGGCGCGCGAACGGCCCAGCGTGCCGATGCTAGTGCTGACGCCGAGCATGAAGACCGCGCGCCGGCTGGGCCTGCTGTGGGGCGCGCATGCCGTGGCGACCAAGGACATCGGCAGTTTCGAGGAAATGATTGCCAAGGGCAAGCGCATGGCGCTGCGCCACGGCTTCAGCGCTGCGGGCAGCAAGCTGATCGCCCTGGCCGGGGTGCCTTTCGGCACGCCGGGATCGACCAATCTGATGCATGTGGTAACCGTGAGCGGCGACGAGCTCGACAAGCACGGCGGCTGATGCCGCGGCAGGCGGGCGCGCATTGCCCCGCCCGCCGCCGCTTTCCCAGGCGCCCAGCCGCTCAGCCGCTCAGCGCAACGAAAGCGATCGCCCCCAGCAGCACCACGCTGGCGATGATGATCGCGGCCAGCTCGGCCGTGGTCAGCCGGTCGACGTGTTCGGCACGGAAAGCGCGATAGTTCGCGCGCAGCTCGTCCTTGCTCGACAGGCTGGCGACCTCGAAGGCGGTCGCCTCCTTGGTGAACCAGCGTTTCAGTTCGGCGCGCTCGGTCTCGGCGATGGCGGGATAGCGGTGCAGCAGCGCTTCGATCCGGTCGAAGCGGTCGTGGACGGCAGGGCCGCCGTCGGTGGGAATAGTCATCTGTCATGTCCTGTCTGAACGGGAATGCGCGCCCGGTGGGACGCGTGGCGGTTCAGATCAGGTGCGGGGGTCCGCGGGGGTCGGCGATGGACCGAGGCGGGGGGCGCAGCGGCGGGCCACGAACGCGATGCGCCGCCCAGCGCTGGGGTGTTGCAGGCGCCGCCGCCAGCGCCAGGCGCGGCAGTGCAGCGGCATCGGCCAGCCGCTTGTCGGGACATGGCGCCGCGAGCGTGCAGACCTGCGCCGTCTCGCCCTCGCCCGGCGGCAGCGTGACATCCGCCGTGGCTGCGCTGAACACCGCGCCGCGCCCGCGATCGGGCGAAATCGGCTGATGCGGCAGCGCCTGCGCGCACAGCACTGCCAGCAGCAGCGCGGCGCACAGGCGCAGGGGCCATCGGCAGAGGGAAGCGAGCATGACCGCGAAGAACTGGGGAGCCGGAGCGCGCGCTACAAGGCCGCGGCGCGCTCTTTCATGATCCGCTTGCCGCGCGCATCGACCAGGCGGAAGGCCTTGAACACGGGGAAGTCGCGATCGACGCGCCCGTCGTGCCCAAGCATCCAGAGCTGCTGGTAGAACCAGTAGATTCCCGCGAAACCGCTGATCGCCTTGACCATCTGGAACCGCTTTAGGAAGCCGAGCCATCCGGGCACCAGATCGAGGTCGTCCTCATATCGTGCCAGCTGCTCCGCGCCTTCGAGCAGCCGTGCGGGTGCATCGGTATCGACGCAGAGCGGGCGGCCCAGCCCGATCACATCGGCCGCGCCGCTGGTCAGCGCCTGCTCCATCGCCGCGCGGCTGCGAAAGCCCCCGGTGACCATCAGCGGGACCGAAACCTCAGCCTGCATGGCCTTGGCGAAATCGACGAAATAGGCCTCGCGCGCCGCGGTCGAGGGCGCGACGACCTGTTCGTCCTCGGCTTCCTGACCGGCCACGCCCAGCAGCTTGGGCTGTTCGTAGGTGCCGCCCGAAATCTCGATCAGATCGACCGAGGCCGCCTCGAGCCACCGGACCACCTTCAGGCTGTCGCTGAAATCGAACCCGCCTTTCTGGAAGTCGGCGCTGTTGAGCTTGACCGAGACCGGGAATCCCGGCCCCACGGCCGCGCGCACCGCGGCGACGATGTCGAGCAGGAACCGCGCGCGGTTTTCCAGGCTGCCGCCATATTCATCGGTCCGCCGGTTCACGCGCGGCGAGAGGAATTGCGACACCAGATAGCCATGCGCCCCGTGCACCTGCACGCCGGTGAAGCCCGCATCCTTGCACGCGCGCGCCGCGATGGCCCAGCGCGCGACCAGATCGGCGATTTCCGCCGTTGTCAGCAGCGTCGGCTTGCCGAACTGCCCCCCGGGGAACGCCAGGGCGACGTCGGAAGAGGATTTGGGGTGCGGATTGACCACCTTCTGCGTCTGGCGGCCGCCATGGCTGATCTGCGCCCAGAAGTGATTGCCTTGCCGAGTGGCCGCCTGCGCCCAGCGGGCCAGCCGCGCCTGCATGTCGGCATCGGGTTCGCGGTCGATCACGACATTGCCGGGCCGTTCGAGATGGTCCGCATCGACGATGATGTTGCCCGACAGCAGCATGCCCGAACCACCATCGGCCCAGATCCCGTAGAGCCGCTCGAGTTCGGGCGTGGGGCGTCCGTCGGGGGTGGCCAGCCCTTCGGTCATCGCGGCCTTCGCCAGCCGGTTGGGCAGCACGGCGCCGCACGGCAGTTCCAGCTCGGATCCCAAAGTCACGGCCATGATCGCGTTTCCCCTACCCTTGCGCGGCTTGCTCCAGCCGCTCGCGTGCGCGCGTCTCTCCGATCAGCGGCAGCAATTCGCCCATGTCGGGCCCATGGTCCATTCCCGTCAAGGCCTGGCGCAGCGGCAGGAACAATTGCTTGCCCTTGCGTCCGGTCGTTTCCTTGAGCGCCGCGGTCAGCGCGCGCCAGGGATCATCGCCCCAGGCGAACAGCCGCACCGCCTCGGCCAGATAGGCGCGGTCTTCATCCGCGAACTCGCGCCGCTCGATCGGACCGGTCACCAGCCGCCACCATTCGGCAGCCTCGCCGACCAGCGCGAGATTCGGCCGGATCGCGTGCCAGCCGGCGGCGTCCATCCCCGCGGGCAGGCGGTCGGCGACCGCGGCGTGGTCCATCTGGTGGACCAGCGCCGCGTTGATCCGCTCCAGTTCGGTTTCGTCGAACTTCGCCGGGGCACGGCCGAAGGTCGCCAGGTCGAAGGTTTCGAGCAGCGCGCCCCGGTCGGCGATCGGCTCGACCGGAAGCGACGTGCCCAGCCGCGCGAGCAGCGCGACGATCGCCTGCGGCTCGAACCCGCGCTCGCGGAAGGCATCGCAGCCCAGCGAACCGAGCCGTTTCGACAATTTGCCTTCCTTGCCGACCAGCAGCGCCTCATGCGCGAACCGGGGCATTTGCGCCGCCCCATCGCCCGCGGCGATAAGCGCGCCGAACATCTGGATCTGCACCGCGGTGTTGCTGACATGGTCTTCGCCGCGCAGCACGTCGGTCACCCCCATCGCGAGATCGTCGACCGCGCTGGGAAGCATGTAGAGCCAGCTGCCGTCGGCGCGGCGGATGACCGGATCGGACAGCTGGGCGGGATCGAACTTCTGCGGCCCGCGGATGCCGTCGTGCCAGCTGATGGCTTCGCCGTGGTCGAGCTTGAACCGCCAGTGCGGGGTGATGCCCTCGGCCTCCTTGGCCGCGCGCTCCGCGTCGCCAAGTTCCAGCGCGCCGCGATCGTAGATCGGCGGCAGACCCCGCCCGAGGCGGATCTTGCGCTTCAGCTCGAGTTCCTGCTGGGTTTCGTAACAGGGATAGACCCGCCCCGCCTCGCGCAGCGTGTCGAACGCCGCCTGGTAGCCGGCGAGCCGGTCCGACTGCCGCTCCTCGCCATCGCTCGCGAGCCCCAGCCAGGCGAGATCGCTGCGGATCGCGTCGACGAATTCCTCGCGGCTGCGTTCGGCGTCGGTATCATCGATCCGCAGCAGGAAGCGGCCGCCCGCCTGCTTGGCGAGCATCCAATTGTGGAGCGCGGTGCGAATGTTGCCGACATGGAGGCGCCCGGTGGGCGAAGGGGCGAAGCGTGTGACGATGGTCATGCGCGCGCCGATAGCCGAGGCCGGCGCACTTGGCGAGCGTTCAGCCGGTCCCCGCGCTGCGCCGCTTGAGCGCGGCCTCGCGGGCCTTGCGGTAATCGAGGATGCCGCTGGCATCGGCTTTCATCGCGGCCTCGACCGCATCGGCGGTGGCGAAGTTCTCTCCCGGCACGGGTTCGCAGATCAGATAGCCCTGTGCTTCCTGGCACCCCAGTTCGCGCAGCAAATCGAGCTGGCCGCGCGTTTCGACGCCTTCGGCAGTCGCCGCCATCCCCAGCGCTTCGGCCAGCCGGGTGATGCTCGAAACGATCGCCTTGTTGTCCGAACAGGTCTCGATCCCCTCGACGAAATCCTTGTCGATCTTGATCCGGTCGAAGGGAAAGCGGCGCAGGTAGCTGAGCGAGGAATAGCCCACGCCGAAATCATCGAGCGCGATCTTGGCGCCGAGTTCGCGCAGCTTTTCCAGATTGCCGACACAGACATTGCTCTTCTGCATCAGCACGTGTTCGGTAATTTCGAATTCGACGCGCGCGGGCCGGATGCCGTAGGCGTGGATCGCTCGCGCGACGACATCGACCAGATGCGGGCTGCGCACCTGCGTCGGCGAAAGGTTGATCGCGATGCGGAAATCGCCGCTCCAGCGCGAGGTTTCTTCCAGCGCCTTGCGGATCACCCATTCGCCGATCGGCACGATCATCCCGGTTTCCTCGGCCACGCCCAGGAAATCGTCGGGCCGGACCACGCCGCGCTGCGGATGGTACCATCGCAGCAACGCTTCGTATCCCGACACCTGGCCCGAATCGAGATCGATCACCGGCTGGTAGTGGATGTTCAGCTGGTCACGCGCGACCGCTTCGCGCAGATCGGTCTCGATCTCGCGTCGTTCGCGCGCGGCATGGTCCATCGCATGGTCGTAAAGGGCGATGGTGTCGCGCCCCTTCGCCTTGGCGGCGAAAAGCGCCAGGTCCGCGCGGCGCATCAGCTCTTCCGCCTCGCCGCAGCCATCGGAGCGCTTGGCAATGCCGATGCTGCCCGAGATCCGGTAACTGTGCCCGTCGATTTCGAACGGTTCGCGGATCACGGCGAGGAACCGGTGCGCGCGTTCGATCAGCATCCCTGCCCCGGCACGCGTTTCGAGCAGGACGGCGAACTCGTCCCCGCCAAGCCGCGCGACGAGGTCCTGCCCGCGCACTTCCTTTTCGAGCCGGGTGCCGACCTCGCGCAGCAGGCGATCGCCGACCAGGTGCCCCCGCGTGTCGTTGACCGCCTTGAAATTGTCGAGGTCGAGGTAGAACAGCACGACGTTCTGCGGCTGGTCATCCTGCGACAGGGCCGACCGCAGCCGTTCGTTGAACAGGTAGCGATTGGCGAGGCCGGTGAGATTGTCGTAATGCGCCATGAAGGCGACGCGGTCTTCGGACAGCCGGTCACCGGTGACATCGCGCGCGACCCCGCTCATCCGCCCATCGCTGCGCGGCCGCGCGGAAAGCTTCCAGTAGCGCACGCCGTCGTCGACCCTGACTTTGATCACGAAATCGCGGAACCGGCTGTGTTCGAGCAGATGCCGCTCAAGCCGGTCGCGGTCCTCGCCCGGGGCGAACATGTCTAGCAGCGCCATGCCTTCGAGCTCGTGGACCGCCTTGCCCGCCGCCTCGGCAAAGCGCCGCGACACATCGCGCAGCTTGCCCGCGGGATCGACCGTCCACAGCCAGTCGGACGAATGCTCCTCGTAATCGTAGAGCAGCATGCGCACCGTGCCCGCTGCCTCACGCCGGCTGATTTCGGCGCGGGCCGCCGCGATGATCTGGCCGTTCTGCGCCTGGACCGAATAGACCAGCGCGAGCACGAACACCGCGAGCAGCAATAACGCCGGCCAACCGCCGCTGCCCGCCTGGATCAGGGTGGCGACCGCGATCGAAGCGGTTAGCAGCGCGATGTGGACGCGCGCGGCGGACGGGGCGGTGCGGTAAACCAGCAGGACCCCGCTGAGCAGGGTGATGGCGATGACCGCGAGCACGGCGGCCGTCAGCCCCTCGGCGGCGGTTGCCAGATAGGGAATCATCGCCGCCCAGATCGCGGAACTGAGCCATTCCAGCGCCATCAGCCGGCGCCAGTGGCCGCGCAGGTCGGCCAGCGTCGCGTCTGCGCAGGTGAACCGGTAGTCGGCGATGATCTGGACCACGATCGCGCCCACCAATGCGCCCGCCCAGCCGAGCAGGACGGCCAGCGGAACGCGGTCGCTGAACATGTAGATCAGCGCGACCATCGAGCCGAGCGACGGGAGCAGCGCCAGCCGGGCGCCGGCGCGGAAATCTTCCATCCGGCGGGTCAGCAGCAGGCGCGCGACGGCTTCGCTCGTGCCTTCCTTCCCGTCAGCTTCCGGCAGTTCGCTTGCGAACTCCGCCATGTTCGTGCTCCCCCCGCGCCTGTGGTGGCCGCGCGGGGCGGCAACACGATGGTTCACCGTGCATTTACAACAAGTTTGCGTCAAGCGCCAACTACTTGCAGAAGCCGGCCAAGTATAATCCGTTCCGGCAAAGAAAAGGCCCCGCCGGATTGCTCCGACGGGGCCAATGTTGTGCGCTAAAGCTGGTGCGGCTTATTCGCCGTCCTTGGCTTCCTCGTTGAGGTATTCGCCGGCATCTGCATCGGTGCCGTGCGTTTCGCCTTCGACGGCCGCCAGCGGATCGTCGCCGATGGCCGCCAGCGGATCGTCGCCGATGGCCGCTTCCGCGCCCTGGGCCAGTTCCGCCTTGTGCTCTTCCTCGGCGGTGTTGGCCGCGATGATCGCATCCTGCGCCTTCTTCCACTGCGCCCGCAGAGCCGCGTCGCGGCTCGAGGCGGTGATCCGCATCCGGTTCATGCCCGCGCCGGTACCGGCGGGGATGAGACGACCCACGATCACGTTCTCCTTGAGACCGACCAGCGTGTCCTTCTTCCCTTCGACCGCGGCCTGCGTAAGCACGCGCGTGGTTTCCTGGAACGAAGCGGCCGAGATGAACGAACGCGTCTGCAGCGAAGCCTTGGTAATGCCCAGCAGGATCGGCGTGCCGGTGGCATGCTCCTTGTTCTTGCCGAGCTTGGCGTTGGTTTCCTTCAGCTCTTCCAGGTCGACCTGTTCGCCGGGCAGCAGCACGGTGTCGCCGCCATTGGTGATCTCGACCTTCTGCAGCATCTGGCGAACGATCACCTCGATGTGCTTGTCGTTGATCTTCACGCCCTGCAGTCGGTAGACTTCCTGGATCTCGTTGACGAGATATTCGGCCAGCGCCTCGACGCCCAGCACCTCGAGGATGTCGTGCGGGTTCGGCGAACCGGAAATCAGGGTATCCCCCTTCTTCACGAAGTCGCCTTCCTGCACGTCGATCACCTTGGTCTTGGGGATCAGGTATTCGACTGCATCACCTTCTTCCGGCACAATCGCGATCTTGCGCTTGGCCTTGTATTCGCGAACGAATTCGATCTTGCCCGAAATCTTGGCGATGACCGAATTGTCCTTCGGCAGACGCGCCTCGAACAGTTCGGCGACGCGCGGCAGACCACCGGTGATGTCGCGGGTCTTGGCGGCTTCGCGGCTGGCACGGGCGAGAATGTCGCCCGCTTCGACCTGCTGGCCATCCTCGACCGACACGGCCGTACCCGGCGCCAGCATGTAGCGCGCGGCTTCGGTTTCGTCGCCCGCATCGTTGAACAGGGTCAGGCGCGGACGCAGATCCTCGTTCTTCTTGCGGCCGGTGGTCTTGGTGTCGGTGACCACACGCTGCGCGATGCCCGTGGCATCGTCGACGCGCTCTTCCATGGTCGTGCCGTCGATGAGGTCCTGGAACTTCACCACACCCGACTGTTCGGTGATGATCGGCAGCGAGAACGGATCCCATTCCGCCAGGCGATCGCCTTCCTTCACCTTGCCGCCATCCTTGTGCATCAGCACGGTACCATAGGGCACCTTATGGATTTCGCGTTCGCGGCCCTCGGCGTCGATCACAGCCAGTTCGCCATTGCGGGCGAGCGACAGGATCCGGCCCTTCTTGTCGGTGATGGTGGGCATGTCGCGATAGACGACCTTGCCGTCCGACACGGCTTCGAGATGCGAAGTCTCGTTGAGCTGTGCGGCACCGCCGATGTGGAAGGTACGCATGGTCAGCTGCGTACCGGGTTCACCGATCGACTGCGCGGCGATGACGCCGACAGCTTCACCGATGTTGACCGGCGTACCGCGGGCAAGGTCGCGTCCGTAACAGGTCGCACACACGCCCTGCTGCGCATCGCAGACCAGCGGCGAGCGGATCTTGGCGACCTGCACTTCGGCTTCCTCGATGACCTTGATCATCGGTTCGTCGAGCAGCGTGCCGGCCTTGGCGATCACTTCGCCGGTCGCGGCATTGACGATGTCTTCGGCCACGGTGCGGCCGAGGATGCGTTCGCCGAGCGAGGCGATCACGCTGCCGCCCTGGACGATCGCCCGCATGTCGAGCGAGTTCTCGGTCTTGCAGTCCTGCACCACGATGGTGCAATCCTGCGAGACGTCGACCAGACGGCGGGTCAGGTAACCCGAGTTCGCCGTCTTGAGCGCGGTGTCGGCCAGGCCCTTACGGGCGCCGTGGGTCGAGTTGAAGTATTCAAGGACGTTGAGGCCTTCCTTGAAGTTCGAGATGATCGGGTTCTCGATGATCTCGCCCGACGGCTTGGCCATCAGGCCGCGCATCCCGGCGAGCTGCTTCATCTGCGCCGGGCTACCACGAGCGCCCGAGTGGGCCATCATGTAGATCGAGTTGATCTCGGCCTGGACCCCGTCCTTGCCGATCGGGCGGGCCTTGATCTTTTCCATCATGGCATCGGCCACGCGGTCGCCGCACTGGCTCCACGCGTCGATCACCTTGTTGTACTTTTCCTGCTGGGTGATCAGGCCGTCCTGGTACTGCTGCTCGTAATCGGCAACCAGCGCCTTAGTCTTCTCGACCATCTCGACCTTCTCCTCGGGGATGATCATGTCATCCTTACCGAAGGAGATGCCGGCCTTGAACGCGTGGCGGAAGCCGAGCGACATGATCGCGTCGGCGAACAGCACCGTGTCCTTCTGGCCGGTGTGACGATAGACCTCGTCGATAACGTCGGCGATGTCCTTCTTGGTCAGCAGGCGGTTGACGATGTCGAACGGAACCTTGTGGTTCTTGGGCAGACATTCGCCGATCAGCATCCGGCCGGCAGTGGTCTCGAACCGCTTCATCGCGATCTTGCCATCTTCGTCGGCCTGCGGAACGCGGGCGAGGATCTTGGTGTGCAGCGAAACCTGCTTGGTTTCGAGCGCCTGGTGAACCTCGGCCATGTCCGAGAACATCGGCAGCTTCTCGACCTTGTTGCCATTGCTGTCCTCGACGAATTCGGGCGTCTTTTCCTGCCGCTCCATCGAGAGGTAGTAGAGACCCAGAACCATATCCTGCGAGGGCACGATGATCGGCTTGCCGTTGGCGGGCGAGAGGATGTTGTTGGTCGACATCATCAGCACGCGTGCTTCGAGCTGCGCCTCGAGGCTCAGCGGCACGTGAACGGCCATCTGGTCGCCGTCGAAGTCGGCATTGAAGGCCGCGCAGACCAGCGGGTGCAGCTGGATCGCCTTGCCTTCGATCAGCACGGGTTCGAATGCCTGGATGCCGAGACGGTGAAGCGTCGGCGCGCGGTTCAGCAGGACCGGGTGTTCGCGGATGACTTCATCCAGGATGTCCCAGACTTCCTTGCGTTCCTTCTCGACCCACTTTTTCGCCTGCTTGAGGGTCATCGAGAGACCCTTGGCGTCGAGCCGGGCGTAGATGAACGGCTTGAACAGTTCGAGCGCCATCTTCTTGGGCAGGCCGCACTGGTGCAGCTTGAGTTCGGGGCCGGTCACGATGACCGAACGGCCCGAATAGTCGACGCGCTTGCCGAGCAGGTTCTGGCGGAAGCGGCCCTGCTTGCCCTTGAGCATGTCGGACAGCGATTTGAGCGGACGCTTGTTCGCGCCGGTGATCACCCGGCCGCGGCGGCCGTTGTCGAACAGCGCATCGACCGATTCCTGCAGCATGCGCTTTTCATTGCGCACGATGATGTCGGGCGCGCGCAGTTCCATCAGGCGCTTGAGGCGGTTGTTGCGGTTGATGACGCGGCGATAGAGGTCGTTGAGATCCGACGTTGCGAAGCGGCCACCGTCGAGCGGCACCAGCGGGCGCAGTTCGGGCGGGATGACCGGCACGACTTCGAGGATCATCCATTCGGGGCGGTTGCCCGATTCGATGAAGCTTTCGACGACCTTCAGACGCTTGATGATCTTGGCCGGCTTGAGCTTGGACTTGGTGGTCGCGAGGTCTTCGAGCAGGTCTTCCTTTTCCTGTTCGAGATCGAGATCCATCAGCATGGTCTTGACCGCTTCGGCGCCGATGTTGGCGGTGAAGGCGTCTTCGCCATACTCGTCCTGCGCCTCGAGCAGTTCATCCTCGGTGAGGAGCTGGAACTTCTCGAGCGGGGTCAGGCCGGGCTCGGTGACGATGTAGCTTTCGAAATACAGCACGCGCTCGAGCTGCTTGAGCTGCATGTCGAGCAGCAGGCCGATGCGCGAAGGCAGCGACTTGAGGAACCAGATGTGCGCAACCGGTGCGGCCAGTTCGATATGGCCCATGCGTTCGCGGCGGACCTTGGTCACGGTCACTTCGACGCCGCACTTCTCGCAGACGACGCCCTTGTACTTCATACGCTTGTACTTGCCGCACAGGCATTCGTAATCCTTCACGGGACCGAAGATGCGAGCACAGAACAGGCCGTCACGTTCGGGCTTGAACGTCCGGTAGTTGATCGTTTCCGGCTTCTTGATTTCGCCGAAGGACCACGAGCGAATGCGCTCGGGGCTGGCGATGCCGATCTGGATCTCGTCGAAAGTTTCGGGCTTCGCGAGCTGGTTGGTGAATTTGGTCAGTTCGTTCATGACTTATTCCCTTAGCGGGTGAATTCCTTGGGGCGGTGGTGGGGGGCGTTGCCGCTCCCCCTATTCCGCCGCGATCGCGAGACCGTCGTCGTCCTCGTCGTCGGCCAGCGACTTGAGTTCGACGTTGAGGCCCAGGCTGCGCATTTCCTTGACGAGCACGTTGAAGCTCTCGGGAATGCCGGCCTCGAAAGTATCGTCGCCCTTGACGATCGCTTCGTAGACCTTGGTCCGTCCGATCACGTCGTCCGACTTCACGGTGAGGATTTCCTGCAGCGTGTAGGCAGCCCCGTAGGCCTGCAGCGCCCAGACTTCCATTTCCCCGAAGCGCTGGCCGCCGAACTGCGCCTTACCGCCCAGCGGCTGCTGGGTGACGAGGCTGTAGGGACCGATCGAACGGGCGTGGATCTTGTCGTCGACCAGGTGGTGCAGCTTGAGCATGTAGATGATGCCCACGGTAACCTTGCGGTCGAATGCCTCGCCCGTACGGCCGTCGAACAGGACCGACTGGCCCGACGAATGCAGACCGGCCTTCTCGAGTTCGATGGTGACATCGCCTTCGCGCGCCCCGTCGAACACCGGCGTACCCATCGGGACGCCGGCGGTCAGGTTGCCCGCCAGTTCGACGATTTCGGCGGTCGAACGTTCGTCGATCGCATCGTGATACTCTTCGCCGTAAACCTCCTTGAGACGGTCGACGACCGCTTCGGGCGGCTTGGCCTTGGCATAGTCCTTCGCCGCATCGGGGTTGGCGCGCTTCCACTCGTCGAGCTGCTCGCCGATCTGGTGGCCCAGGTTGCGAGCCGCCATGCCGAGATGCGTTTCGAAGATCTGCCCGACGTTCATGCGCGAAGGCACGCCCAGCGGGTTGAGCACGATATCGACCGGCGTACCGTCTTCAAGGAACGGCATGTCCTCGACCGGCAGGATGCGCGAAATCACACCCTTGTTGCCGTGACGGCCGGCCATCTTGTCGCCCGGCTGCAGCTTGCGCTTCACCGCGACGAACACCTTGACCATCTTTAGCACGCCCGGAGCGAGTTCGTCGCCGCGTTCGAGCTTTTCCTTACGGTCTTCGAACTTCTCTTCGATGAACTTGACCGCTTCGTCATACTGCGACTTTACCGCTTCGAGCTGCGCCTGGCGGCCGTCGTCGGCCACGGCGAACTTGAACCAGTCGTGGCGATCGATGTCCTCGAGCAGCTCTTCGCTGATCTCGGTGCCCTTCTTGACGCCCTTGGGCGCCGCCGATGCGGTCTGGCCGATCAGCATGTCGCGCAGGCGGTTGTAGGTCGCCCGGTTGAGAATGGCGCGTTCGTCGTTCGAATCCTTGCGGAGCCGTTCGATCTCCTCGTTCTGGATCGCACGGGTACGGTCGTCGATCTCGATACCGTGGCGGTTGAACACGCGCACTTCTACGACCGTGCCGGCCACACCCGGCGGCAAGCGAAGCGAGGTGTCGCGCACGTCGCTGGCCTTTTCGCCGAAGATCGCGCGCAGAAGCTTTTCTTCCGGCGTCATCGGGCTTTCGCCCTTGGGCGTGATCTTGCCCGCCAGGATGTCGCCCGGATGCACTTCGGCGCCGATGTAGACGATGCCCGCTTCGTCGAGGTTGCGCAGCGCTTCCTCGCCGACATTGGGAATGTCGCGGGTGATGTCTTCGGGCCCGAGCTTGGTGTCGCGCGCCATGACTTCGAATTCCTCGATATGGATCGAGGTAAAGACGTCGTCCTTCACGATGCGCTCGGAGATGAGGATACTATCCTCGTAGTTGTAGCCGTTCCAGGGCATGAAGGCGACGAGGCTGTTGCGGCCCAGCGCCAGCTCGCCGAGATCGGTCGAGGGACCGTCAGCGATGATGTCGCCCGGCGAAACCGTTTCGCCCACCTTCACCAGCGGGCGCTGGTTGATGCAGGTATCCTGGTTCGAACGCTGGAACTTCTGCAGCGTGTAGATGTCGACGCCCGACTGGCCGGGTTCGACATCGCCGATCGCACGAATGACGATACGCGTCGCGTCGACCTGGTCGACGATACCGCCGCGGGTCGCCGCAATGGCCGCGCCGCTGTCGCGGGCGACGGTTTCTTCCATGCCGGTACCGACCCAGGGCGCTTCCGCCTTGACCAGCGGCACGGCCTGGCGCTGCATGTTCGAGCCCATCAGCGCGCGGTTGGCGTCATCGTTTTCCAGGAACGGAATGAGCGATGCGGCAACCGAGACGAGCTGCTTGGGGCTGACGTCCATCAGCGTGATCGATTCGCGCGGCGCCATGAGGTTGTCGCCGTCGTGGCGGGCCGACACGAGGTCTTCGAAGAACGAACCGTCCTCGGTTAGCTCGGCCGATGCCTGCGCCACCGTGTGCTTCTGCTCTTCCATGGCGGAGAGATAGACCACTTCGTCGGTAACCTTGCCGTCGACGACCTTGCGATACGGGGTCTCGATGAAGCCGTACTTGTTGACGCGGGCGAAGGTCGACAGCGAGTTGATCAGGCCGATGTTCGGGCCTTCGGGCGTTTCAATCGGGCAGATACGGCCATAGTGCGTCGGGTGAACGTCGCGCACTTCGAAGCCGGCCCGTTCACGCGTCAGGCCGCCCGGGCCAAGCGCCGAGACGCGGCGCTTGTGGGTGACTTCCGACAGCGGGTTGGTCTGGTCCATGAACTGCGACAGCTGCGAGGAGCCGAAGAATTCGCGCACTGCGGCGACCGCGGGCTTCGCGTTGATCAGGTCGTTGGGCATGACGGTCGAGACATCGACCGAGCTCATGCGCTCCTTGACTGCACGCTCCATGCGCAGCAGGCCGACGCGGTACTGGTTTTCGAGCAGTTCGCCGACCGAACGCACGCGGCGGTTGCCGAGGTTGTCGATGTCGTCGACGTCGCCCTTGCCGTCCTTGAGGTCGACCAGTTCCTTGACCACGGCGAGAATGTCTTCCTTGCGCAGCGTGGTGACGGTGTCTTCGGCATCGAGCTCGAGACGCATGTTGAGCTTGACGCGGCCGACTGCCGAAAGGTCGTAGCGTTCGCTGTCGAAGAACAGGCCTTCGAACAGCGCTTCGGCGGTTTCCTTGGTCGGCGGTTCGCCCGGGCGCATGACCTTGTAGATCGCCTCGAGACCCTCGTCGCGGTTCTCGGCCTTGTCGACCTTGAGCGTGTTGCGGATCCACGGACCGGTGGTCACGTGATCGATGTCGAGCAGTTCCATCACGTCGACGCCGGCAGCGTCGAGGACTTCGAGATTCTCGGCCGAGACCTCGTCACCCGCTTCGATGTAGATGCGGCCCGTCTTCTCGTCGATCAGATCGCGGCTGGCGTAGCGGCCGAAGATTTCCTCGGTCGGCAGCAGCAGCGTTTCGAGCCCGTCCTTGGCCGCCTTGTTGGCCGCGCGCGGGCTGATCTTCTGGCCGGCGGCGAAGACTTCTTCGCCCGTCTTGGCATCGATCAGCGGGAAGGCAGGCTTCTGGCCGCGCCAGTTTTCGGCGACGAAGGGAATGTTCCAGCCTTCGCCCTTCTTGCCGGTCGCCCGCTTCCAGGTGACGGTGTCGTAGAAGTGCGAGAGGATGTCTTCGCTGTCGAGGCCGAGCGCATAGAGCAGCGCGGTGACCGGCAGCTTGCGCTTGCGGTCGATCCGCACGTTGACGACGTCCTTGGCGTCGAATTCGAAATCGAGCCAGCTGCCGCGATAGGGAATGATTCGCGCCGCGAAGAGGAGCTTGCCCGAGGAATGCGTCTTGCCGCGGTCATGGTCGAACAGGACGCCCGGCGAACGGTGCATCTGCGACACGATCACACGCTCGGTGCCATTGATCACGAAGGTGCCGTTGCCCGTCATCAGGGGCATGTCGCCCATGTAGACGTCCTGCTCCTTGATATCGAGCACCGAACGGGTTTCGGTTTCCTGGTCCACCTCGAACACGATCAGCCGCAGCGTCACCTTCATCGGCGCGGCATAGGTGATCCCGCGCTGGCGGCATTCGACGATGTCGTACTTGGGTGCTTCGAGTTCGTAATGGACGAAATCGAGTTCGGCAGTGCCGGCGAAGTCGCGAATCGGGAAGACCGAACGCAGCGTCTTTTCGAGGCCGGAGACGTAGTCGATCTCCTTGTTCGAACGCAGGAAGTGCTCGTAGCTCTCGCGCTGCACTTCGATCAGGTTCGGCATGTCCACGACTTCGTGGATGTCGCCGAAGATCTTGCGGATGCGCCGCTTCGCCGTACCCTGCGCATTTGCGCCGCGGGTCTTCTTGGGAGCCTTCGCCTTGGTAGCCATAAGGGGTAGATACCTCTTCTCGTGTGCATCGGCCGCTGCGCGGACAGAGCCGGAATTTCGTGTCTCATGCGCGTGAGATCCATCGCCGGGACGCGAAAAGGCCGCAGCGTGAGCGCACCCGTCCGGCGGCCTGCTGCAGCTTCTCTAGCGTCGCGATTATGGAAACGCCGCTTCCATCCTGTACCCGATTCCCGCGCATGAATCGGATTCGCTCGAAGCGTGCGATTGCGGCTTCATATAGGATTTGCGCCGCGCCGTGTCAAACCGGCAGATCGGCATCCGCATAGCAATACCGCTGCGGCGCGGGATCGGCCACCTATTCGGGCGCGCGGGCGTTCCACATCATCCGTTCGATTTTCCAGTAACCCTGGTCGTCGGGGCGCGCATGGATGATGTAATGCCCCTCCTGCGCAACCCGCGTCCCGCGCGAAAAGAAGCCGATCCGGCTGTGGCCGGTAATCGCCGCGAGCGCGATCGACCCTTCGATGGCGAGAGTGTCGTGCTCGATGAACTCGACCGCGGCTGGCTGGCCCTCTTCGGCGAACCAGAATGCACGCAGGCGCTGCTTGCCGTCGATGGGCGAAGTGCCATGGCCTGGATAGACGACCACGTCTTCGGCAAACAGCGTCATGAGCGCCTGCTCGCGTGCCGCCGCGTCGGGAACCAGCCACGCTTTCGCATAGGCCTTGTCGAGCGCGCGGAGCGCCGCACGGTCGCCCGAGGTCAGGCTCCCGGCCGGGCGCGGTTCGATGCCCTCCGGCTGCGCGCAATCCCCCGGCGAACAAGCGCCGAGCATCATGGCCATCAGCAATAACGCGAAGCGCGGCATCCCATACCTCCAGCGAGCCGGAAGTCCGGATGGCCGATCCGCCCGGCAGCCGCGACCGCTGTTCCACCAATGGCATGCGGCAAGCGGCGAACGGCTTGCCAGCGAGGATTTATCGATTTCCGATATTATTGATTGACGATAAGGAAACGGCGATTCATATCGTTTTTCGATATCGGAGATCGCATTATGTACGTTTTCATCCTCGCCGGGCTCAGGTTTTTCCGCTGGGTCAACTGGATCGTCGCCGCATTGCTGACGCTGTTTTTCGTGGCACTGCTAACCGATGCGGGGGGCCTCGGGACCTCGGTGCTGGCCGGTGTCGAAGGCGATCTCGCGGTGAGAGCGCAGGTGCGCGGCTACCTGCTCGGTGTTACCGGACTGGTTCTGCCGATGGCGCTCGCGATAGATCGCATACTGACCCGCCTGGCCGGGCTGGTGCACGACGCGCGTGCAGGCACGGCGCTGAGCGAAGCCAACGCGGCCCGGTTGCGGACCATCGGCTGGTGCCTGCTGGCAATCAACCTGGCCGATCTCGTCTATGGCTGGCTGTCGGTACGGGCCAGCGCGGCCACCGGCGAATACTTCGGCTGGTCGCTCTCGCTGACCGGCTGGGTCGCGGTGCCGCTGCTGTTCGTACTGGCGCATGTATTCCGCGAAGGGGCGGCGATGCGCGACGATCTCGAAGGAACGGTTTGATGACGGTCCAGACCTCCTTCATCGCCGTCCGGCTCGACGAACTGCTGCGCGAGCGCGGCATGACATTGACCGAACTGTCCGACCGCATCGGACTCACCCTGGCCAATCTCTCGATCCTCAAGACCGGGAAGGCTAAGGCGATCCGCTTTTCCACGCTGGAGGCAATCTGCCGCGAGCTACGCTGCCAGCCGGGCGACCTGCTGATCTATTCCGAAACCGGGGGAATCGACCAATGACCACTTTCCTGCCTGCTTTCCGCGCCGTTCATACCCGCAGCCTCGCCTTCGCTGCCGCGCTGCCGTTCGCCGCGGCCATTCCTCTGGTGGCCGAGTTCGTCCAGCACGTGGTGGAGATGCGTGTCGGCATGTATGCCGGCGTCGAAGCCGCGCAACTGGCAGAGAACGACCCGGACCGGATCCTGGCCGGCTTCTTCAAGACGATCGCGCTGGGCCTGCCCGCCTATTTCCTCATCCGCTGGCTGCACAGCAAGGGCGATCGCGGTTTTGCCGTCCGGTTGGAAAAACCCGCCACCGCGCTGTTCGGCCTCGTCATCGGCTTGCAAGCATTGTTCGCGTGGCTCGGCCTCTATGTCTGGACCGGCGGACCGATCGCCATCGGCTTCTTCGTCTTCGGCCTGATCTTCATGCCGCTGATCGTGCGCTTCGTCGTCGCCGCACCGCTGGGCATGCTGATCAGCCCGCTGCAGTCGATCCGGGTAATGGCGCGCGATGCGGTCTTCGCGATCCTCTTCCCGCTGGCCGCGATGCTCCCGCTGATGGCAGTGCATTACGCGCTCGGGATCGGGGCCATCTTCGTCGCGGGGGATGCGACCAAATGGGTGATGCTGGGGCTCGACAGCGTGGTGACCGCATGGCTCGCCTTGGTCATGATTTGCGCCCAATACGTGATCGCCACCCGCCCCGCGCCGCTGCCCGGCGCCCCGCAGCGGCAGCGGGCCGCAGCGGGAACAATCGCCGAATAGGTCCATTTTCGTCGCACACGCAGGAGAATAGACATGAACAAGACCGCACTTCTTGCCGCCCTTCCCCTGGCGCTGACGCTTGGCGCCTGCGGCGAACCGATCGACGGCAGCGACACGGCCGATCTCGGCAACGACACCACCACCGCGCCCGCTGCCGATGCACCCGATGACGGCCCGCTGGATTACGAGCCCGGCGAAGACGGCCTGCTGCAATCGGACATGGAGCCGATGGGCGACGACGACGCGGCCGACGAGACCGCGATGGACGACGACGCCGCAATGTGATGCCCGCGCGGAAGCGCCGGACAGGCTTGACCGCAGCAACCAAACCGCTAAAGGCCCGCCACGCAACGGCGGGTCTTTTCGATTCCGCCCTGCATCCGTCCGAGACAGTTGGTGAAGGCGAATTGGCGCTTTCTTAATCTCCAACCTAGGCGGGGAACAGAGATTTCCGGTGCTTCGGCGCCGTTTCGCGCCAACTGGCGCACTCCTTCCCCATCAACGGACTCGCCCGTCCCGGTTCGCCGGAACGGACAAACGTAGCCGGTCGCGGCGGGTTCTCCCGGCGCGGCCATAGTGAAGGAGTATGGCATGGATCGTTCGCAGAAAGCCGACGCGGTCGCCCAGCTCAGCGAAGTCTTCGCCCAGTCCGGCGTGGTGGTTGTCACCCGCAATCTGGGGCTGACGGTGGATCAGTCCACCGAACTGCGTACGAAGATGCGTGAAGCCGGTGCGACCTACAAGGTTGCCAAGAACCGTCTCGCCAAGCTCGCCCTGAAGGACACCGACTACACGGGACTCGACGAGTTCCTGACCGGTCCGACCGCTCTCGGTTATTCCGAAGATCCGGTCGCCGCGGCCAAGGCCGTGGTGGAGTTCGCCAAGACCACCGACAAGATCGAAATTCTCGGTGGTTCGATGGGCGCGCAGAAGCTCGACGAAGCAGGGGTACGGGCACTCGCCTCGCTGCCCAGCCTCGACGAACTTCGTGGCACGATTGTGGGTCTCGTCAACGCACCGGCAACCAAGGTTGCCCAGGTCGTCAACGCACCCGCAGCCAAGCTCGCTCGTGTCTTCGGTGCCTATGGCGCCAAGGAAGCCGCGTAAGAGCTGGTTCGACGCACGAACATATATTCATCGGGGCAATACCTTCGGGAACCCCGGCCCTAATTTTGGAGTGAAACATCATGGCCGATATCGCCAAGCTTGTTGAAGAACTGTCGAAGCTGACCGTCCTGGAAGCCGCTGAGCTTGCCAAGGCACTTGAAGAAGAGTGGGGCGTAAGCGCCGCCGCTGCCGTTGCTGTTGCTGGCCCCGCCGGCGGTGGTGACGCCCCCGCAGCCGAAGAAAAGGACGAATTCGACGTCGTCCTGACCGGCGACGGTGGCAAGAAGATCCAGGTCATCAAGGAAGTCCGCGCCATCACCGGCCTGGGCCTCTCGGAAGCCAAGGCTCTCGTCGAAGGCGCGCCCAAGCCGCTCAAGGAAGGCGTCAACAAGGCAGAAGCCGAAGAAATCAAGGGCAAGATCGAAGCAGCCGGCGGTACCGTCGAGCTCAAGTAAGCGACTGCCCGTTTGGGCGCTTACGCTTCGGTCTCGTTTCGCGAGATCACGGAAGGGCGGTGCCGCAAGGCGCCGCCCTTTTGCGTTGTTGGCCGGTGCCCGCAAGCGGCTCGGATCAGTCCAGCTGCGCGTGCTCCACGGTGTAATAAACCGAGTCCCCGTCGCGGCGGCGGTGCAGCATGATATGCCGCGACGGCGCATTCGCCCCCAGCGCTTCGGCGATCGTGCTTTCCTTGGCCCGGACGAAATCCTCGGCGGACAGCGTCTGGAAACCGACCCCTTCCTCGTCCGCGAAAACGAGCGCCGCCGGCGCTTCGCCCCCCATCCGCGCGAGGAAGGTGGCGGCCGGTTCGCCGGTCATGTAGCCGCTGAGTTCGAGGATCTGCGTCAGCGAATGCGACATCGCTACGTGGTTGTAGCCCTTCCCGTTGTGCAGCTTGCACAGCGGCATGAGATAGCAGGTCTGGGTCGCGGGGACGCTTCCGTCCTGGTTCGGGGTCATGTGTCCGCCGACCTGGAAGCCGGGATGCGACCGGTCGGGAACCTGCGGATCGACATAGCAGTGATTGTCGCTGCCGACGCCGACCCCCTTGCCCTGGAGCAGGCTGGTCCAGCTGGAGTAGCCGGGCACCTTGGGATCGTCCGTGTTGCCGATCACGTTGTAGAGCGGCGCGGGATAGGTGACCACCGCGGCGCTGGTCGAGAACAGGCGAATTTCGCCGAACCGGGTGACGAATTGCTGCAGGATGCCGACATGGTAGGCAAGGGCGGAAACTCCCATATGCGCGCTCCCCACTTGTGCGAGACGGCCTTCATATGAGCCTGCCATACACCCGCTGGCCAATCCTGTTGCATCCGGATCCGATCCGATAGCGTAGCGCCATCCGCCCGGCACGCCGCGCGATCCCCTTGGGCGATGCCGCTGAGTGTGGCCGGGCGGGCGCACCCGGGCTGCGTTCTGTGCAGCGCCGGGACTTAGTGTTTGAGCACCCGCAGCCCTGCCCCTATCCGGTCCGGCTGCATGACGAACGCATACGCCATGGAGCCCCCGCCCCGTGGCGGCGATGGCTGGCGCGCCGAACTGCGTGCCACGTTGCGGCTGAGCTGGCCGCTGGCGGCAGCGAACCTGTTGCAGATGCTGACCTATGCGATCGATGTGATCTTCATTGCGCGGCTGGGCGACGACCAGCTCGCCGCGTCGGCGCTGGCGGTCGCGCTGTTCGGGCTGGTGCTGTGGGCGCTGTCGGGCCTGACCGGAGCGGTCGCACCGGTAGCTGCCGCCGAACTGGGCGAACGGGCCCCGGCTCTGCGAGCGGTCCGCCGATCGGTGCGCATGGCCCTGTGGCTGGCACTGTTTTCCGGCACTGCCGGGATCGCCGTGTGCCTGCTGCTCGGCCCGGTGATGCGCGTGACGGGCCAGCAGCCGCACATCATCGCCATGGCGATAGAATACAACACGCTGCTGGTGGTCAGCCTGGTCCCGATGCTGTTCTGCAACGTGCTGCGCAGTTTCGTCTCCACGCTCGACCGGCCGATCTTCGCCACCGCGATCACCGCGGGCGGCATTTTCGTCAATGCGTTGGCCAATTACGCCTTCATCTTCGGCAATTTGGGCGCGCCCGAACTGGGGCTGAAGGGCGCTGCGGTGGCAACGATCTTCACCACGCTGACCACGCTGGCCGCCTATGTGGTCGCGATCCGGCTGGACAAGAAACTGCACCGCTACCACGTCTTCGGTCGCTGGTGGTCGCCCGACTGGGCGCGGCTCATGCATATCGTCCGTGTCGGCACGCCGATCGCGCTGACGATCACTGCCGAGGCCGGTATCTTCGGGGCGGCGGCCTTCCTGATGGGCAATATCGGCGCCAGCCAGCTGGCTGCGCACACCGTGGCGTTGCAGATCGCCGCGCTCGCCTTCCAGGTGCCCTTCGGGGTCGGTCAGGCGGCGACCATAAGGGTCGGCTATTTTTACGGCGCGCGCGACCCCGAGGGGGTCAAGCGCGCGGGCTGGACCGCGATCGTCGTCGGCACCGGCTTCATGGCGCTCACCGCGCTGGCGATGGTGATCATCCCCAAGCCACTGATCGCGATCTATGTCGATCCATGGGACCCCAAGAACGCGGTGCTGGTCGGCTTCGCGCTGCAGTACATCGTCATCGCAGCGGCGTTCCAGCTGGTCGACGGGATGCAGGCGGTGGCTGCGGGCGCCCTGCGCGGGCTGCAGGATACGCGCATTCCGATGTGGATCGCGGCCTTCGCGTATTGGGTCCCCGGGATCGGGACCTCGCTGGTGCTCGGGTTCATGACCCCGCTCGAGGGAGTTGGCGTGTGGATCGGCCTTGCCACCGGCCTCACCATTGCAGCGGTGCTGCTGGGCTGGCGCTGGCACCGGCGCGAGCGGCTGGGCCTGACCCGGCGCCCGCTCCCGGGCTGAATTACGCGCGGCGCTGGACGATCTCGCGCTGCGGGAAGGGGATCGAGATGCCCGTTTCGTCGAACCGCGCCTTGGCCGCTTCGGTGAGGTCCCACGACAGCCCGAGATAGTCGGGCGTCTTGCACCAGACACGCATGCCGATGCCGACCGAACTGTCGTCGAGCGAATTGACGAAAGTCACCGGGGCGGGGTCGTCGAGCACGCGGTCGTCGGCCTCGGCGAGCGCCAGCAGTTCGCGCCGCGCCTGATCCATGCTGTCACCGTAGCCGATGCCCACCACGAGTTCGAGCCGGCGGGTCGCATGCCGCGTGAAGTTGACGATTGCCTGGTTCCACAGCTCCGAATTGGGCACCATCACGAACAGGCCGTCGAACTGCTTGAGCTCGGTGGTAAAGAGGCCGATCTGCTGGACGGTTCCCGTCACTGCGCCGGCCGAGATCGCCTCGCCCACCTTGAACGGCTTCTGGACGAGGATCATCACCCCGGAAGCGACGTTGCTGAGCGTGCCCTGCAGCGCGAGGCCCACCGCCAGCGCCATCCCGCCGAGCGCGGCGAGGATGCTGGTGGTCTCCACCCCGAACTGCGCGAGCACCGTCACCAGCACCAGCGCCCACAGCGCATATTTCACCACGCTGGACAGGAAATTGGCGACGGTCGGTTCGAACCGCGACGAGCGGGTCATGGCGCGTTCGACCCAGCGCGATACGATCCCGGCCAGCAACAGCCCGATGATGAGCACGGCGAAAGCCCCGGCGATGTCCATCATGTGCAGCCGCAACCACAGCCAGATCTGTTCCGGAATCGTCAATGCGGCTATCGTCTGGTCGGTCGTCATTCGGTTGCGGCCCTTTCGCGGCGTTCTGGCAGTTCGCGGCGCGGCCCGGTGCAACGGGCGCGCGTTTCTTGCCACCCCCAACGCGGCACCTGCCGATGAGTTCAATTTTTGTCCGACGACCCGTTGACTCGGCTTTGGCGCATCCCCAAATGCGCCCCGCTGGCACTCTCCGCATGGGAGTGCCAAAGCATGTTTCAACTCTTACAGAGAGAGGTCATCATCATGGCATTTCGTCCGCTGCACGACCGCGTACTGGTCCGTCGCATCGAAGCCGAAGAAAAGACCGCCGGCGGGATCATCATTCCCGACAGCGCCAAGGAAAAGCCGAGCGAGGGCGAAATCGTCGCCGTCGGTTCGGGCGCCAAGGCGGAAGACGGCACGGTTACCCCGCTCGACGTGAAGGCAGGCGACCGCGTGCTGTTCGGCAAGTGGTCCGGCACCGAGGTCAAGCTCGATGGCGAAGACCTGCTGATCATGAAGGAAAGCGACATCATGGGGATCATCGGCTGATCGCCGGATCCTGACGCTTTCCCCCAGACACACGAATTCCAGGAGAAACACCAATGGCAGCCAAGGACGTAAAGTTCGGCCGCGACGCGCGCGAAGGCATCCTGCGCGGCGTCGACACCCTCGCCAATGCCGTCAAGGTCACGCTGGGCCCCAAGGGCCGCAATGTCGTGATCGACAAGAGCTTCGGCGCCCCGCGCATCACCAAGGACGGCGTCACCGTCGCCAAGGAAATCGAACTGACCGACAAGTTCGAGAACATGGGCGCGCAGATGATCAAGGAAGTCGCATCGAAGGCGAACGACGCCGCCGGTGACGGCACCACCACTGCAACCGTTCTTGCCCAGTCGATCGTGACCGAAGGCATGAAGTCGGTCGCTGCGGGCATGAACCCGATGGACCTCAAGCGCGGTATCGATCTCGCCGTGACCAAGGTCGTCGAAGACCTCAAGGGCCGTTCGAAGGACGTTTCGGGCAGCGAAGAAATCGCCCAGGTCGGCGTGATCTCGGCCAATGGCGACCGTGAAGTCGGCGAAAAGATCGCCGAAGCCATGGAAAAGGTCGGCAAGGAAGGCGTGATCACCGTCGACGAGTCGAAGGGTCTCGAATTCGAGCTCGAAACCGTCGAAGGCATGCAGTTCGACCGCGGCTACCTGTCGCCCTACTTCATCACCAATCCGGACAAGATGACGGTCGAACTCGAAAACCCGTACATCCTGATCCACGAAAAGAAGCTGTCGAACCTGCAGGCAATGCTGCCGGTGCTCGAAGCGGCTGTTCAGAGCGGTCGCCCGCTGCTGATCATCGCCGAAGACATCGAAGGCGAAGCGCTGGCCACCCTCGTGGTCAACAAGCTGCGCGGCGGCCTCAAGGTTGCAGCGGTGAAGGCCCCGGGCTTCGGCGATCGCCGCAAGGCCATGCTGCAGGACATCGCGATCCTGACGCAGGGCGAAATGATCAGCGAAGATCTCGGCATCAAGCTCGAGAACGTCACGCTGGGCATGCTCGGCGAAGCCAAGCGGGTCACCATCGACAAGGACAACACCACCATCGTCGACGGTGCCGGTTCGGAAGGCGACATCAAGGCTCGCGTCGGTGAAATCCGCGCGCAGATCGACAACACGTCGAGCGACTACGACCGTGAAAAGCTGCAGGAACGTCTGGCGAAGCTCGCCGGCGGTGTTGCCGTGATCAAGGTCGGCGGTGCGACCGAAGTCGAGGTGAAGGAACGCAAGGACCGCGTCGACGACGCGCTGCACGCAACCCGCGCAGCCGTCGAAGAAGGCATCGTCCCGGGCGGCGGTACCGCGCTGCTCTACGCCACCAAGGCGCTGGACGGCCTCGAAGGCGTCAATGACGACCAGACCCGCGGCATCGACATCATCCGTCGTGCGCTGCAGGCTCCGGTCCGCCAGATCGCCTCGAACGCCGGCCATGACGGTGCGGTGGTTGCCGGCAAGCTGACTGACGCCAACGATACCTCGCTCGGCTTCAACGCCGCGACCGACACCTATGAAGACCTGGTCAAGGCCGGCGTCATCGACCCGACCAAGGTCGTGCGCACCGCGCTGCAGGACGCCGCTTCGGTGGCCGGCCTGCTGATCACGACCGAGGCTGCGATCGCCGAGAAGCCCGACGACAAGTCGGGCGCCCCGGCAATGCCCGACATGGGCGGCATGGGCGGTATGGGCGGCATGGGCTTCTAAGCCCCGCCCCCGACCGACAGGTCACATCAAGAGGCCCGGCAGGAGCGATCCTGCCGGGCCTTTTTGATTGGGGCTCCAAGCGCTGCCGGACGCTGCCGCTAGAGCTCGCCCGCTGGCGCGGTGTCCGGCGCGAACAATCCCTCGATATCCGCATCGGCCGACATCGGATCCACGCACACCTTGGCAATCAGCGGCAGGTGATCGGACCCGACATCATCGCCGATCTCGAGCTCTTCCACCTTCACCCCGTCCTTCACGAAGATCTGGTCGAGCGGCCAGCCGATCCAGGCATAGTCCGCCGGAAAGGTCGCGAAACTGCCCCGGCCCGCGCGCGGATCGCGGTAGCCGCCTTCGGCGACGAAACGCGACGTGGTGTTGGACCAGGGCACATCGTTGAAATCGCCGATGGCCAGCACGTTCGAAAGGCCGTCGGGCGTGCGCGCGCCTGCCTGCGCGATATTGGCGTCGCGGCTTTCGGTCGACTGGCCGGGCAGCGGCGGCCGCGGGTGAAGGCCGATCATTTCGAACCGCGCCCCGTCGCCCATCCGCAGCGTCGCATAGAGCGTCGGCGTGTTCGAACTGGTGTTGGCCACCATTTCGGCGCGATCCACCGTCAGCCGGGTGGCGAAGGCCATGCCGTATCTGTTGTCGAGCGGCCGGTCGAGCCGGTAGCCATAGCGCGACAGCTGCGGTTCGAGCGCGTCGAGCCACGACTGGTCGGTTTCCATCAGCAGCAGGATGTCGGGATCGACCCGCTCGATCAGCCGGGCGGTATCGCGGTGCCGGTCGTTGCCCTGCAGGACATTGAACGACAGCAGCCGGGCACAGCTCATCCCGTCGACTTCGTCGGGTAGCGGAACCTGCGTCGCGGCAAGCGCCGTATAGGGCCACAACCGCCACATGTTGATGCCGATGGCGATTGCGGCAAGGCCCACCACCACGACGGCGCGGCTGCGCGCTAGGATCACGCCGAGCACCGCCAGCGCCGCCGCCAGATAGACCGAGGGTTCGCGGACCATGTCGAGCATGCGGACCGAACCGCGATTGGTGTCGAGCAAGGATATCAGCGCAGTGCCAACCAGCAGCACGAGAAGGCCGATCACGATTTTCGCGGCGCGTGTCCGGCCGCTGCCCCGGGTCCGTTCGCGGGCAGCCATCCTATCCGCCCTTCCGGCTGGCGGCCGCTGCGGCGATCGCCGCCTCGGGCCAGCTGACCTGCGTCTGCGTCTGCGGATTGAACACGCCGCCATCGTATTGAGCCGCTTCCGCTGCGGCGATTTCCTCCGCCGTGAGGAATTCGCTCGGCGATAGCGCGAACACGTCGAGCCCGCGGCTGATCTCGGTGGCGTAGATGCGGCCGTTGTACCAATAGGCCGACCAATATCCGCCCGTGATGAGCTGGTCCGCATCGACCGGGCCGCGGTCGAAATAGGCGATTTCGAAGGGGTTTTCCGCATCGGTGAAATCGATCACCGAGATGCCGCCCTGATACCATGCCTGGACGAAGATATCGCGGCCCGGCACGGGAATGATCGAACCATTGTGCGCGACGCAGTTCTCCACGTCGCTCTGCGGGGCCGGCAGCTTGTAGAGGCTGCGGAAGGCGAGCTTGCCATCCTCGATCGCATAGATCGCATTGGCGCCCCAGGTCATCGGGTCGCCCGCCTGGCAGCGCGGCCGCCCGCCGCCGCCCCATTCGTCGGTGAACAGCACCTTGGTGCCATCGTTGTTGAAGGTGGCCGAATGCCAGTAGGCAAAGCCCGTGTCGGTGACGTCGTCGAGCCGTTTCGGCGCCAGCGGATCGGCGATGTCGAGAATGATGCCATTGCCCGAACACGCGCCCGCGGCGAGATTGAGCGAAGGGAAGACGGTGATGTCGTGGCACTGGTCGGTCACGCGTGTTTCCTGCGTGCCTTCGCCATGGTCGCCGCCGCGCCACAGGCCGGCGATCCGCCCGTCCTGCGCGAAGATGCGCGGGCTGTCGACGATCCGCGCGGCGGCCGGATCGGCCAGCGGGATCTCGATCACATCGATGCTGAACAGCGCGGTGTTGTCGCCGCCGCGTTCGAAACAGCCGGGCAGTTCGCGATCGTCGCGCACGTAGCTGGTGCCCGAATTGTAGACCACCAGCCGCTGGTCGTCGGCGCTGACGATCGAATGGGTGTGACTGCCCCGGCAGGTCTGCACCTGGCCCACCTGCCGCGGGCGGGTGACGTCGGAAATGTCGAAGATGCGCAGGCCGCGGAACCGCTCGTCGCTGATGTTGCTTTCGATCCCCTGCAGGCCGCAGTCCTTGCGCGCACGGCTGTCCTGCACGCTCATCAACAGCAGATCACCCGCGATCGAGACGTCGCCCTGCCCGCCGGGGCAGACGATCGAGCTGGCCAGCTGCGGGATCCCGTCATTGCCCAACCGGTACACGTTGAAGCCGTGGTAATTGCCCGCGACCAGGAGATCGCCGCTGAACGCCATGTCGGTGTTGGCAAAACTCAGCAGCGAGCCGCGTTCGCCAAAGCGCGGATTGCCGTCCTCGTCCTCTTCCTCGCGGATATCGGGGCGCGCGGTATCGACCAGATCACCCGCCTCGTCGGCTTCGGCGTCTTCCGCGATACGCGGCGCAAGCTGCGCGGGGTTTTCAGGATCGTAGAAGCCGGTCGGCTTGGGCAGCGCGGCGACCAGCCGCAGATTGCTGATTGCTTCCTCGGCATCGCGAAAGCCTGCCGCGAGATTGGCCCGCGGGTCGTCCGACAATTCGGCGAGGATCGCATTCATCCGATCGATTTCGGCTTGCTGTTCCTTCACCAGGTCGTTGGTGAATTCGAACATCACCGGATCGTAGGCAGTACCGGGCTGGTCGTGCAGCGTTTCGACCATGTCGATCGCGCCGCCGTGATGGCGCACCATCAGCTGCAGGAACAGGCGGTCGAATGCAGTGCTTTCCAGCGTGCCGAGTTCGGCCACCTGCGCGGGCGTGGCCATGCCCATCATCAGGTGGTGCGCTGCATGATCCATTCCCGCGTGATGCTGCATCGCCGCGGGTTGCCCGCGTTCGGCCAGCCATTCGCGCATGAAGGCGATTTCATCGGCCTGGCTGGCATCGATGCGCCCCGCGATCGCCACGATATCGGAATTGTTGCTGCGGCCCTCGACCAGCGCGGCAAGATCGACCGCCTGCTGGTGGTGGACGATCATGTCCTGCATGAATTTGACATCGGCGGGTGAAAAACGCGTGTCGGAAAGGCGCGTGGCTTCGTCTTCGTCGATCACCCGCGGCGCGGCGCCGGGCGCACCGGGCAGAACGATCGGAGCCTGCTGCGCGAGCGCAGTGGTGGCGGTGGAAAGCAACAGGCCGGCAGCCAGTGTCCGAAGTTTCGGTGTCATCGTATGGGTCCCCTGAATATCTGCCGCTTACAAGGCCTTGCCCGCCTGCCCGGGTCAAGCGCCGATTGACCGGGCGGGCGTCCGAGCATCGGCGGACCGTACCGATCAGGCTTCGTCGAAGCTGCCCCGCCGCGGCCCCATATAGCCGAACAGATAGGCCGCCACCTTGCGCATCTGGATCTCCTCTGCGCCCTCGGTGATGCGATAGCGGCGGTGGTGGCGATAGATGTGCTCGAACGGCTTGTGCCGCGAATAGCCGATGCCGCCGTGGACCTGCATGGCGCGGTCCGCGGCTTCGCAGACCAGCCGGTTCGCCCAGTAATTGCACATCGACACCTTGTCCGAGATGGTCTTCTCGATGTCCTCGTGCGGCATGTTGTCCATGTCCCACGCGGTCTTGTAGATCAGCAGGCGCAGCATCTCGCACTGGGTCGCGAGCTCGACCAGCGGGAACTGGATCGCTTGGTTCTTGGCCAGCTCCTCGCCGAAGGGCTTGCGGGTCCGGGCATAGCGGACGCTCTGCTCGATACAGTATTGCGCCGCGCCAAGGCTGGAGGCGGCCTGGCGGATGCGGTTCTGGTGGACGAAACTCTGTGCCAGCGCCAGCCCGCCGCCCTCGCGCCCCAGGATCGCGGAATCGGGCACCCAGACGTCATTCACCGACAGCCGCGGATGGTCGGTCGGCATGTTGAAGGTCCACATCCATTCCTCGATCTCGAGGCCGGGCGTGGGATTGGGGACGAGGAAGCAGGTTATCCCGCTGGGCTTGCCGTTGTGGCCGCTGGTCCGCGCGAACATCGCGCAATGCGTGGCGACATGCATGCCGGTGATCCACATCTTCTCGCCATCGATCCGCCAGCCGTTGACCCCGTCGCGCGTCTCGCGCACCGCGCGCGTTTCCATCCAGGTCGCGTCCGATCCGTGATCGGGTTCGGTCAGTCCGAAGGCGACCCGGCGCGTGCCTTCGAACCCGCCATTGATGAATTCCTGCTTCTGCTCTTCGGTCCCGAAAGTCTCGAACATGGCGACGAAGGGAAAATTGCCGACGATCGAATGTTCGTTCTGCAGATCGTTGTGCAGGCCCAGCCCGCGCTGCGCAAACCGGTCGCGGATCACTGCCATCCACAGGTTCGAACCGTCCTTGCCGCCGTATTTCTTCGGGGCGGAGAAGCGCCAGTGGCCAGCCTCGTCGGCCGCCTTGCGGCATTCGCGCAGCAGCTCTTCCCAGTCATGGCTGGGCAGCCCGCCGCGTTCCCAGTCGGTGCGCGCGTCTTCGCGGCGGTGGTCGAAGAAACGGATGTTGTCATCTCGGGCCACCATCGGGTCGATCGTGTTTTCGATGAAGGCTTCGAGCTCGGCGTAATAGTGCTCTAAGTCCTGCGGTATCGCGAAATCCATCAATCCTCTCCCGTCCATTTTTTCCGTGCCAGCGCCAGCATCGGGTATTTCGGGACATCGGCCCCCAGCTTGTCGAGCGCGGCGCGGCGGAGCATCGCCAGCAGTCCCGGCGTCGCCAGCGAGGCGCGCCCGTCGAGCACGTCCTGCGCGAGCATGTCGTCTTCCACCTGCGTAGCCGCCGCATCATTGCGGGCGATCATCCCCAGCGCATTGCGCGCAACGGCGAGCTGGAAGCGGTCATGGCCTTCCATCCGGTCCTTCACGCTGCCGAGCCATTCGGCCACGGCAGTGGCGAGCTCGCCCGCGCTGGCTTCGCCGAGCGGTTCGGGAAGCGCATCGCGCGGCGGCATGGCGCGGGCCTGTTCGGCCTCCGGCGCATCCTCTTCGAGCAGCAGCAGCAGGTCGAGTTCCTGTTCGCTGGTCCGGCGCGAGATGACCAGGCGTTCGAGCATGCGGTCATCGCCGCTGCGCCAGAAGCTCGCCATCCGCAGGCATCCAAGCGCCCACCACACCGTGCGATAGACCAGCCAGAAGCGGAACCGCCCGGCATCGACCCCGGCCCCGCTCTCAGCCTCATAGGCCGCGACATAGTCCTGCAGCGATCCCAGCCCCAATGCCGGGCGGTCGACCCGGGCAAAGCGCCACACCGCCATGCAGCCGAATGCCAGGTCCTCGTGCCGGTCGCCGAAATGCGCGAGTTCCCAGTCGAGCACGCCGGTCAGCTGCGAATCCTGCGCCAGCAAATTGCCCAGCCGGTAATCGCCATGGTTGAGCACCGGCTCCACCCGGTCGGGCATATTCTCGCGCAGCCAGCGCAGGCCCAGCGCGATGATCGGCCGGTCGCCGCCCGCTTCCTCGAACTGTTCGGCCAGGCCTTCGATACCCTCGGCGTAGTCCAGTTCCGGCACGTCTCCCGGCAGACCGGCGCGCGGAAGCGCGTGGATTCTCGCCAGATCGCGTGCCACGTCGCGCAGCAACCGGGCCGGATCGTCCATTGCGAGGATCGCCCGCGGATCGGGCGTGCCGGGCAGTGCGCGCATCACGAAGCCGCTGCCGATCCCGTCGCCCGGCTGCAGGCCGACCAGCACCTCGGGCGCGGTTACGCCCGCGGCATGCGCCGCACCGATAATCGCCGCTTCGCTGTCATGACCAAAGGGGCGGCCCTCCATGAAAGCGAGGCTCGGCGCGCGGCGGAGGACGAAATCCTCTCCGCCGCTGCTGAACCGCCAACTTTCCATGGTTGCCCCACCGGTCAGCCGCCGCACCCCTTCGGGCGCCGCCATGCCGGCACGCGACAGCGCCTTGGCCAATCCCTGCTCGAGCGCCCCCGCGCTTTCGATCTCTCCCATGGACACATCTGTGCAGACAAACGCCGCGTGGCTCAAGCCCGGACCTCCTGCGGCGTTCGAACGTTGTCCGTGCACCAATCACCAATAAGAGGAGACCATTCGATGCGCCTTCCCAGCAATGCCCATGTCGCGATCGTCGACGGCGAGAACTTCACTGTCATGCGCAATACCGGCCAGCCGCTCGAACCCAAGCTCGGCTCGGCCGAGAAACCCGATCTGTCGGCAACCAATTACAGCGCCGGGGTGAAGCATCAGGACAATGCGGGACAGCAGCTGGGACGCACCGACCTGGAAGAGCTCGCGCATGGCGCAGCGGCAACCGAATGGCTCAATGCCAAGGCGATCGCTGGCGATATCAGCGACATCCTGGTCATTGCCGACCCCAAGACGCTGGGCGAGATGCGCCGCCACTATCATGGCGAGCTCAAGAAACGGCTGGTCGGGGAAATCGACAAAACCATGACCGGCGAACCCACCGACCGGATCGAACAGGCGATTGCAAACGCATGACCTGCATCGCCCCGCACGAATATGACATCGTGCGGGGCGAAACTGTCGTGATCGAAACACTTTTCGTCGCGCCGCGCTTGTATCGCTACCGGGGATATCCGTTAAGCTTCGCCTAACCAAGCAGGGTGTAAACGACCAGCATGCGAACAAACCTACTCGGAAGACTTCTGGCGATCGGGGCAATGGCCCTGGCCGCTCCCGCAGCTGCGCAAGGTACCGGGTTCGAAGCCCAGTTCGACACTGTCCTGGGCACCGATGTCCGCACCCCGCAAAGCTACGACGCCGTCTACGCGACTCCGCTCGAACAGCAGATTGCCCAGCTGGCCGATGGATCGGACGGACGCATCGGCGTCTATGCGATCGATCTGTCGACGGGGCGCGAAGTGGGCGTGCTGGCGGACCAGCGCTTCCCGATGGCGAGCACCAGCAAGGTCGCGATCGCCGCGACGTTCCTTGCGGGCGTCGATGCGAATCGGTGGAGCCTGACGAGCGAGTACCGCCTGCCGCGGCCCGGCGGTGCCTATCTGCCGGCCTACCGCCACCTCAGCCTGATGATCAGCAAGAGCTGCAACGACTGCACCGACGCGCTGCTCGCAGCGGTCGGCGGCCCGAGCGCTGTCAACAAGTGGATGAAGGATGCCGGGATCGAAGGCTTCAGCCTGTCGCGCGACATTGCCACGCTGATCCGCGAGGACGGCCGGATCGACCCCGCGTGGAGCGTCGATATCAAGGACAGCGCCACGCCGCGCGCGATGGGGCAGCTGCTTGCCGGGATCTATCAGGGCAAATGGCTGAGCGACTATTCACGCCGGGTCCTGCTCGACGCGATGGAGGAAACCACCACGGGCAAGCGGCGGATGCCCTCGGCCCTTCCGGTGAGCGCCAATCTGGCGCACAAGACCGGAACGCTGGCCCGCACCGCCAGCGATATTGGCATATTCCACACGCCCGATGGCCGCGCCATCGCGGCCGCCATCTACGTTACCGGGCAAAGCCCCTCGATGGCGGTGGAAAACGGCAGCCGCAGCCGCAAGCTCGAAGCGCGGGCCAATCGTGATGCGCGGATTTCCAGCATCACGCAGGCGCTCTACACCGGGTTCGGGCAAAGCATGAACGACGGCCGCAACTGGGCCACCGCCGATTACGGCGGCGAATAAACTTCACGTAACGTCAGACACGAAAAAGGGCGGCGCCGCGTGGCACCGCCCTTTCTGTTCGTGAACGATAACCGTCCGCGAAGCGTGCGCGATTAGTCGGCAGCAGCTTCGGCAGTGGTTTCGTTTTCAGCAGCAGCTTCGACTTCGGCAGCAGCTTCGTCGGCTTCAGCAGTGACGTCGGCGATGGCTTCGTCGGTTTCTGCTTCGATAGCTTCCATGTTGGTTTCAGCGTCTGCAACTGCTTCGTCTGCGGTTGCTTCAGCCGAATCTTCGGTTGCTTCCGAGCAAGCAGCGAGGGTCAGGGCAGCGGCCGAAGCAGCAGCGAAAAGAGCGATCTTGCGCATAGTTCTAAATCCTTGAACAGCGAATATGAATGCGTTCGGAAGGTTTACCCCCCTCCCGCGCGAACCCCCAATTGGGGCCTCACAGTGTCTAAATAGTGGCGGAAATAGGGCACGGCAAGCGAATAAAGCCGCAGGTGCCATTTTTCGGTCATATTTCCCCCGGTGGCACGCAGCAGTGCATAGCCATGGGCAGGCAGGAAAAAGGCGCTCCCCATTGCGCCGAGCCTTCGCTAAGCCGCCAGACCATGGCTGAAACACCGCATCTCTATCTCGTCGACGGCTCGGCCTATATCTTCCGCGCCTACCATCGCCTCCCGCCGCTGACCGATCCCGAAGGGACGCCTGTCGGCGCGGTCTATGGCTACACCACCATGCTGTGGAAGCTGGCCGACGACCTGCACAAGGCCGACGGCCCGACCCATCTGGCCGTCATCCTCGACAAGTCGAGCCAGAGCTTCCGCAACGAGATCTACGATCAGTACAAGGCCAACCGCCCGCCCCCGCCCGAGGATCTGGTGCCCCAATTCCCGCTGATCCGCGATGCCACCCGCGCGTTCAGCCTGCCCTGCATCGAGGAACCCGATGTCGAGGCGGACGACATCATCGCCTCCTATGCACGCGAAGCCCAGCGCCAGGGGTGGCATGTCACAATCGTGTCTTCGGACAAGGACCTGATGCAGCTGGTCGGCGAACGCGACGGCGCGCGGATCGACATGCTCGACACGATGAAGAATGCCCGGATCTATATCAACGAGGTTGAGGAAAAATTCGGCGTCGGGCCCGACAAGGTCGGCGACGTGCTCGCGCTGATGGGCGATTCGGTCGACAATATTCCTGGCATTTTCGGCGTCGGCCCCAAGACCGCTAGCAAGCTGATTGCCGAACACGGCGGGCTTACCGCTGCGCTCGATGCGGCCGAGGGCATGAAGAAGAGCAAGCTCAAGGAGCGGCTGATCGAACACCGCGCCGATGCCGAACTCAGCCGCGTGCTGGTAACGCTGCGCGAGGATTGCAGCCTGCCCGTCACGCTTGAGGACATGAAGCTTGACGAGGTTCCGCCCGAACCGCTCGCCGCTTTCCTTGGCAAGCATGGCTTCACCAGCCTGCTCAAGCGGCTCGAGGCCGGCAATGGCAGCCCTTCGCGCGCGACCGATCTCAATCCGGCCAAGCCCGAAACCGCCGGCGCGCCGGCCAGCAGTGCGGGTAACCGCCAGCCGCTGCCCGAATTTCCCGCAGTGGATCGCAGCGCCTATGAATGCGTGCAGACGCTTGACCGGCTCGAAGAGTGGATCGCGCGGGCGATGGCGGCGCGGCTGGTCGCGGTCGATACGGAGACCAGTTCGCTCGACTGCATGCTGTGCGATCTCGTCGGGGTGAGCCTGGCGCTCGGACCCAACGATGCCTGCTATGTCCCGCTGGGCCATGGCGGCAGCGACATGTTCGCCGAGCGTCCGGAGCAGGTGGACAAGGCCGCTGCGCTCGCCGCGCTCGCGCCGCTGCTCGCCAGCGATGCCGTGGTCAAGGTGTTCCACAATGGCAAATACGATCTCAACGTGCTCGCGCGCAACGGCTTTGCCGTCGCACCTGTCGAGGACACGATGATCATGAGCTTCGATCTCGACGCCGGGCGCCAGCTCGACGGGATCGGTGGCGGCCACGGGATGGACGAGCTGGCGAGCCGCCACCTCGGCCACACCTGCCTGACCTTCAAGGAGATCTGCGGCACGGGCAAGAAGGCGATTCCCTTCGGCGAGGTCCCGCTCGACAAGGCCACCGAATATGCCGCGGAAGACGCGGACGTCACCTGGCGGCTGTACAAGACGCTCAAGCCGCGGCTGGCGACCGAGGGCGGTACGCGCATCTACGAACGGGTCGACCGGCCACTGGTCCCGGTGGTGGCGCAGATGGAACGCCACGGCATCAAGGTCGACCGGACTCGGCTGGCCAAACTGTCGGAAGAATTCGCCGGCGAAATCGCCCGGCTGGAGAAGGAAATCCACGCCATTGCAGGCACCGAATTCACCGTCCGCAGCCCCAAGCAGCTCGGCGAAGTCCTGTTCGACACGCTTGGCTACAAGGGCGGCAAGAAGGGCAAGAGCGGCCAGTATTCCACCGACCAGAGCGTGCTCGAAAGGCTGTCGGGCGAAGGCGCGGAGATCGCCGGAAAGGTGCTCGAATGGCGCCAGCTAGCCAAGCTCAAGAACACCTATACCGATGCGCTGCAGCAGGCGATCAATCCCGAAACCGGGCGTGTGCACACCAGCTACAGCCTAGTCGGGGCGCAGACCGGCCGGCTGTCGTCGACCGAACCGAACCTGCAGAATATCCCGATCCGTACCGAGATCGGCCGCCAGATCCGCGAGGCTTTCGTTGCCGATGACGGCAATGTGCTGCTGGCCGCCGACTATTCGCAGATCGAACTGCGGCTGGCCGCGCATATGGCCGATGTCCCGACGCTGAAGGAAGCCTTCGCGCAGGGCGAGGACATCCACTCGCGCACGGCGATCGAGATGTTCGGCGAGGTCAATCGCGATACGCGCGGGCGCGCCAAGACGATCAATTTCGCGATCCTCTACGGTATTTCGCGCTGGGGGCTGGCGGGCCGGCTCGGCGTCGAAGCGGACGAGGCGCAGGCGATGATCGACACCTATTTCCAGCGCTTCCCCGGGATCCAGAAATACATCGTGCGTACGCTGGAGCAGGTGCGCGAGCGCGGCTATTCGGAAACCCTCTTCGCGCGCAAGACATGGTTCCCGCGGATCGCGTCGAAGAATCAGGCGGAGCGCCAGGGGAGCGAGCGGGCGGCAATCAACGCGCCCATCCAGGGCACCAGCGCGGATATCATCAAGCGCGCCATGGTCCGCATGATGCCCGCGCTCGAGGCTGCCGGGCTGGGGCATGTCCGCATGCTGCTGCAGGTGCACGACGAACTGGTCTTCGAACTGCCCGAGGGCGATGTCGATGCCGCCTCGGCGGTGATCGAACGGGTCATGGCGGGCGCCGCCGAACCCGCGGTGAAACTGGACATTCCTCTGGGGGTCGATATCGGCACCGGGACCAGCTGGGGAGCAGCACACTGACCGAGATCGAGGAATTCGTCGCGCGCACGCGCGATCCGCGGTGGATGAATGTCGTCCTGCTGGGGGTGATTGCCGCCGCGATGTTCGCCACGCTGTTCCTGGTCTACCAGACCGTGGAAGCCGAGCGCGAACAGCGCGAGCAGGTGCGCCGGACGGTCGAGGTGCTCGAGGAACTGCGCCAGGTCAGCCGCTCCGCGATCAGCGGCGAAACCGGCCAGCGCGGCTATCTCATCACGCTCGACCGGCGGTATCTGGCGCCCTACCAGGCGGGACGCGAACAGATCGACCCGACGCTCGATCGCATCCGCGAACTGATCGGCGAGGACGCGACCGCGCGGCAGACCGAACTGATCGACAAGATCGATGCGCTGGCCCGCGCCAAGTTCGATGAAATGGCGACCGGGGTCGAATTGCTCGAGAACGGGCGCCTGCTCGATGCACGGCGCGCAATTCTTACCGACGAGGGAGTCGAGACGATGGAACGGCTCGACCGCGCCATCGCCGAACTGGAGGATATCGAGAACGAGACGCTGGCCGCCTACAGCGCCGACGCCGCGCGTACCAATGCCCGCGTTCTCCCGCTGCTGGGCGCGCTGCTGGTGTTCCTCATCATCGCCATGTTCGCCGGCGCGCGGCTGGTCGGGCGCGCGGCACGCGCCGAAGCCGAAGCGGCGCAGGCCGCGGTGGTCAGCGAGGCGCGCGACCGCGCCGACCTACTAGCGCGCGAACTCAACCACCGGGTGAAGAACCTTTTCGCGGTGGTGCTGGCGATCGTCCAGATGAGCGCCCGCGACAAGCCCGAGGCGAAGGAGGTCACCAACAGCATCGCGCAGCGGATTCGCGCGCTGCTCACCGCGCATGAAGTCAGCCAGGGCGAGCTCGAACGCCCGGTGGCCTCGCTGCGCGCTCTGGTCGAGACCTCGCTGGCGCCCTACCGGTCGAGCAACCACCCGGCCGAAATCGACGGGCCCGAAATCATGCTGCCCGCCAAGCGCGTGACCCCCCTCGGCCTGGTGCTGCACGAGCTGACCACCAATGCGGTCAAATACGGCGCCTGGAAGGACGAAGGCACGGTCCACGTCAGCTGGAGCGAACAGGACGGGACGGTCACGCTGGAGTGGCGCGAAACCGGCGCGCAACTGGGCGATGCACCCGAGCACACCGGCTTCGGCAGCCTGCTGATGACCAGCGCCGCGCGCCAGTTCGGTGGCACGTTCGAGCGCAATTTCACCCCCGACGGGCTGATCGTCACGATCGAGCTTCCCGCCGGTGACTGATCTTGCCATCGGCGGCCCGCGCCCATACCGCCTGAGCCGATGCTAGAGCGCTACGATCCCCGCAATTGGCCGATCTCCTACGACGGCGTGATACACACGCTGATCGTGCTCGGCAGCGCGGTCGCGCTGGCCCTGCTGGCGCACTGGATCGTCTTCGCCCTGCTCCGGCGCGTGACGCGCAGTTCCGAAAGCGCGCTAGACGATGTGGTGGTCGAAGCGGTGCGCAAGCCGCTGCGCTGGGCGGCGATCGCCTTCGCCATCGCTGCGGCGGCCGAAAACGATGCGCTGGTCGGGCGCGGCTGGGACCTTCTGGCCCGCTTCCTGGTGCCCGCGGTGATCGGGTGGGTGGCCTATGCCATGGTCCGCGGCCTCGCGCGGGGCTACGAAGCGCAGGTCGGCGCGGCGAGCGATCCGGTGGCGCAGCGCGGCCGCCTGACGCGGATCGCGATCCTGTCGCGGACGGTGAAGGTGGGGATCATCATCGTCACCGTTTCGCTGATCATGCTCAACATCCCCGGTGTCCGCGATGTCGGCACGACGATGCTGGCATCGGCGGGTCTCGCCGCGCTGGCAGTGGGCGCCGCCGCGCAGCCCGCGCTCAAATCGCTGATCGCGGGGCTGCAAATGGCGCTGACCCAGCCGCTGCGGATCGGCGATCTGGTCAAGGTCGACGACCAGGCCGGGCGGGTGGAGGAAATCCGCATGAGCTTCGTCACCGTCCGCACCTGGGACGAACGCGTGCTGGTCGTGCCCACCAGCCGGTTCCTCGACGAAAGCTTCGAGAACTGGTCGCGCGTCGACGAGAAGCTGACCGGGCCGGTGATGCTGCATCTCGACCCGATCACCGATGTCGAACCGATCCGCAGAGAATTCGAACGCTATGTCTCGGCGCATGAGCTGTGGGACGGGCGCAATCTGCAATTGCTGATGACCGACGCCTATCCCGAGAGCATCGAACTGCGCCTGTCGATGAGCGCCGAGACGATCGGCGACTTGTGGGCCCTGCGCTGCGGCGTGCGCGAACACATGCTGGCCTGGATCAAGCAGAACCAGCCCGATGCGCTGATCCGCCACCGGCTCGAAGTGCCCGGCGGGCATCTCAAGGCCGCCGAGCCGAACACACCGTAAGCCGGGCTCACCGGCAGGCCGCTGCACGCGCCTGCGGCCGGCCGGTAGCGATCAGCCGGTGGTGTCCGGCCCGTGCTTTTCGTCGCGCGTGCTTTCGACCATGCCTTCGTAGAGGAACCCGATCGGTCGCACTTCGGCCGCGCGCTTCTTCAGCTCGCCGCGCATCTTCTTGTATTCGGTTTCCATCTTCGGGGTAACCGTCGCGCGGCTATCCTTCAGCGCTTCTGCGAAATCGAGCGCGGCGACTTCCTCTACATCGCCGCCGACGCGGCGCAGGGCGTTGAGGCCGGCGCGGCGGACGACATCTTCGAGGTCGGCGCCCGTGAACCGCACGGTCTTGGCGGCGACCGCCGCGAGATCGACATCGCCGGCCATCGGCATGTCCTTGGCATGAATCTTGAGGATCTGTTCGCGTCCCGGCTGGTCGGGCGTCCCGACATAGACCAGTTCGTCGAACCGGCCCGGGCGCAGCAGCGCGGGATCGACCAGCGTGGGGCGGTTGGTCGCGCCGATGACGACGACCGACTGCAATTCCTCGAGCCCGTCCATTTCGGCCAGGATGGTGTTCACCACGCGGCCGGTGACCTGCGGTTCGCCCTGCCCGCTGCCACGTGCGGGCACCAGGCTGTCGATCTCGTCGATGAAGACGACGCAGGGCGCGACTGCGCGGGCCCGCTTGAACATGCGTGCGATCTGCTGTTCGCTTTCGCCATACCATTTGGACAGCAGGTCCGAGCTTTTCATCGAGATGAAGTTCGCCTTGGCTTCCTTGGCGACGGCCTTGGCCAGCAGCGTCTTGCCGGTGCCCGGCGGACCATAGAGCAGGAAGCCCTTCGCGGGCCGGATCCCGAGACGATGGAACGCCTCGGGGTTCTTCATCGGCAGCTCGATGCCTTCCTTGAGCTTTTCGATCGCGTCGCCCACGCCGCCGATATCGGACCAGCCGACCCGGGGCACCTGCACCATGACTTCGCGCATGGCAGAAGGCTGGATGCGCTTCAGCGCCGAGAGGAAGTCTTCGCGTCCGACATAGAGTTCGTCGAGCACTTCGGGCGGAATCGTCCGCTCGTCGAGATCGATCTTCGGCATGATCCGGCGCACCGCATCGATCGCGGCCTCGCGCGCGAGCGCGGCGATATCCGCACCGACGAAGCCGTAAGTGGCGCGCGCCAGCTCGGCGAGGTCGACCTTGTCGCCCAGGGGCATGCCGCGGGTGTGGATGCCGAGGATTTCGCGCCGCCCCTGTTCGTCGGGCACGCCGATCACGATTTCGCGGTCGAAGCGGCCCGGCCGGCGCAGCGCCTCGTCGATCGCGTCGGGGCGATTGGTTGCGGCAATCACGACGAGGTTCGAACGCGCCTCGAGCCCGTCCATCAGAGTCAGCAGCTGCGCGACGAGGCGCTTCTCCGCCTCGCCGGGGACGCGGTCGCGCTTGGGCGCAATCGAATCGATCTCGTCGATGAAAACGATGGCAGGCGCGTCCTTGGTCGCCTGCTCGAACACTTCGCGCAGCGCCTTCTCGCTCTCGCCATATCCGGACCCCATGATCTCGGGGCCATTGATGGTGAAGAAATTGGCATCGCTTTCATTGGCGACCGCCTGCGCCAGCCGCGTCTTGCCCGTTCCAGGAGGACCGTGCAGCAGCACGCCCTTGGGCGGATCAACGCCGAGACGGGTGAACAATTCGGGATAGCGCAGCGGCAATTCGACCATCTCGCGCAATTGCTGGATGGTGTCTTCCATCCCCCCGACATCGTCGTAATTGACCACCGCGCGGGCATCGCGGGGCGCTTCGAACTCGGCGCGCAGCTCGACCTCGGTGTTTTCGTCGATATGGACGATGCCCTTTGGGCTGGTGGACACCACGCTGAGCCGGATCTGGGTGAGCGCATAGGCCGGGGCATTGAACATCCGGCGCACTTCGGGGGGCATATCCTGGACGGGCTGCTGCCCGGTCGTGGCGACGAGATCGCCCGCGACGAGCGGCTTGCGGAAGAAATTGCGCTTGAGCGCTTGCGCCGGACCCTGCAGGCGCATCTCGCGCTGCGCGGGCGCGAATACGACACGCGTGGCCGGGCGCGATTCGGCAACCGAGACATTCACATGTTCGCCCGAGCCGGCTTCCGCATTGCCGCGCTGAAGCCCGTCGAGCCGGACGACGTCGATGGTCTGGTCTTCGTCATAGGCCGCCATCGCGACCGCCGCGGTCGTGCGCTTGCCGGTGATTTCCACCACATCGCCTTCGGTGATGCCCAGCGCCTGAAAGGCCGATCGCGGCATGCGGGCGATACCCTGCCCGCTTTCCTCCTGCCGTGCCGCTGCCACTTGCAGCCTTACCTTCGTCGTGTCTTCCGTCGTTGCAGCGTCAGCATCGGCCATGTGAGCTGGGCTCCCGTTCCTGTTGGTCGTACAGCCCAAGGTGGGGCCGGTTCGTACCGATGCAATGAGCGGGTGCGGACAGAAGGTCCCGCAGGCAAGAAAAAAGCCCGGCTGGCGAACCAACCGGGCTTGGAAGTCTTGGGAGAGGATGCCTGAAAGGCACGAGCAGATATGCGTGGCCGCCCCCTTTTGTGCAAGTGCGAAAAGAACAAGTTTTGTTGCAAAATCCGCAAACAGTCGATGCAAGGAACTGCAACCTCTTGATTTTATGTCCGGCATCCTCGGCTGATGAAAGTCGCCGATATTGCGCTGCACAAAATTCGGCGGTTTTCTGGCGTAGTCGGCAGCGGCGAAATCGGGGCATGACCGGGTCTCCGCTGAAATGGCGGCGCTGCACGCTCTAATCGTGCGAGCCGGATGGATTGCCGACGCCCGCTATGGCAAAGAGCCGCGTCCGCACCATCAGCCCCCGCTCTGGAGATTGCCTCATGACCCGTTTCCTCCTGCTCGCCGCCGGGGCGCTTGCTTTGGGCGGCTGTTCCGCTGCCGGCCCCCGCCCTTCGGCGGCCAGCGCGCCGGTGAATGCTGGCGAAGACCGGCCCGCACCCGATACCATGCGCTGGCTCTACGGCTCGGGCGAAGCGGCCGCAGCCTCGATCCAGACCTGGCGACAAATCGCCGATCACGCCATCGCAGTCGCGCGCCGGCCCGGGATTCCGCAATCGGTTCCGCAGGGCCTGCCGGACGCGGCGGGCGGCATAGGCACGCCGTCATGCGAGACGGATGACGGCGGCATCAAGCCGCTTGCCGCCGTGTTCGATGTCGACGAGACCGTCTTGCTCAACACCGGCTACGAATACTGGCAGGCGCTGAGCGGCAAGCCGTTCGATCCCGCCGAATGGGCACAATGGTCGGCCGAGGGCGCGGGGATCGCACAGCCCGTTCCCGGCGCGGTCACCGGCCTGCGCCGCCTGCGCGACGCGGGCATCACGGTGATCTTCAACACCAATCGCAATACGCAGAATGCGGCAGGCACGGTGGCGGCGCTGGAAGCCGCCGGCGCGGGGCCGGCCGTGCATCTCGAAACGCTGTTCCTGCGCGGCGACGATGCCATGGGCGGGCGCAAGGACGGCCGCCGCGCGCGGATCGCGCAGAGCTATTGCGTCATTGCGATGGCGGGCGACAATCTCGGCGACTTCGCCGATGTCTTCAACGCGGACGAAAGCGCCATCGCAGCGCGCCGGGCAATGGTGGCGCGGGGCACCTATGCGCGGCTGTGGGGCAATGGCTGGTTCCTGATGCCCAACCCGGTCTACGGCGCATGGCAGGAAGGTACGCTGGACGAGGTGTTCCCCCCCGACGCGCGCTGGCAGCCTGCGGCAAGCGACATCGCGCAATGAGGGCACCGCGCTAGACATCGCTTGCACCGCACCGGCTTGGGCATAGGGTGGCCGCGGAAGAGGAGACACCCATGACCATGAACCGCGTCTGCGCCCTGACCGGCGCCGAATTCCCGCTGTTCGCCTTCAGCCACTGCCGCGATGTCGTCGCCGCGGTCAGCAAGGCGGGCGGCTTCGGCGTCCTCGGCGCCACCCGTTTTACACCCGAACAGCTCGAAGAGGAGCTCGACTGGATCGATGCCCATGTCGATGGCGCGCCCTATGGCGTCGATGTGCTGGTGCCCGAGGTGATCGATCCGGCAGTCCGCACGCTGGCGGACAACCGGAGCCGCGCGCAGGCCATCGATCCGGCCTATCAGGGTTTCGTCAATTCGGTGCTGGGCGATTACGGCATCGCCCCCGAGCCCGAGCTCAAGATCCTGCCCGAACGCATGGGCATCACGCCCGAAAACGGCCTCGCCTTGATGGAGGTCGCTTTTCGCCATCCGATCAGGCTGATCGCCAATGCGCTGGGTATCGCGCCTGCTGCCATGATTGCCGAAGGCAAGCGGCGCGGCGTCCCCGTGGCGGCGCTGGTCGGGGCGAAGGAACACGCCATCCGGCAGGCCGAAGCGGGCGTCGACATCATCGTAGCGCAGGGCACCGAGGCCGGCGGGCATTGCGGCGAAGTGTCGACCCTTGTGCTGATCCCCGAAGTCGTGCGGGAACTGGCGCGGCGCGGGCACGATATCCCGGTGCTTGCCGCGGGCGGGATCATGACCGGCGGACAGATGGCGGGAATGATGGCAGCGGGCGCGCAGGGCGCGTGGACCGGATCGGTCTGGCTGGCGACGCCCGAGGCCGAGACCAGCGAAGCGTTCCGCGACAAGATGGTCGCCGCGCGCAGCCGCGATACCGTCCGCTCGCGCAGCCGCACGGGCAAGCCTGCACGCCAGCTGAAAACGCCCTGGCATGCGGCATGGGAAGATCCGCAGGGCCCGGGGACGCTGCCCATGCCGCTGATGGGCATGGTCTCCGAACCCGCCTTCGCGCGGATCGAACGCGAGGCCGCTGCGGGCAATGACAATGCGCGCGAACTGGTCAGCTATTTCGTCGGTCAGGGCGTCGGGCTGGTCGAACAGGTACGCTCGAGCCGCCAGGTGGTGCAGGACTTCCGCGAGGAATTCCTCGAGGCGGCAAGCGGCCTGGCAGCAGCTGCGGGCATCGAGTGACTTGACCCCCGCGCGCTGCCCGCCCAAGCCGCGCGGCATGTGGCTCGACGCTCCGCGCAATCCGAATGCCCCCCTCGCCGGGCTCAAGGTCCTCGAACTGGCGCGGGTACTCGCCGGCCCCTGGGCGGGGCAGATCCTCGCCGATCTCGGGGCCGACGTCATCAAGGTCGAAAGCCCCGATGGCGACGGCACGCGGCTGTGGGGCCCGCCGTGGATCGAGCGCGAGAACGGCGACCGCGAGGCGGCCTATTACCATGCCGCCAATCGCGGAAAGCGCAGCATCGTGGCCGATTTCAGGGACGCGGGCGATCTTGGGCGCGTCGCCGAACTGGCCGCTTCGGCGGATGTCGTGCTGGAGAATTTCAAGACCGGCACGCTGGCCAAGTTCGGGCTCGACTATGCCGCGCTGTCCGCGGCCAACCAAGGGCTCGTCTATTGCTCGATCACCGGTTTCGGCCAGACCGGGCCGCGCGCGCACGAGGCGGGATACGATTTCGTCGTGCAGGCGATGAGCGGGTTCATGGCGCTGACCGGCGAACCGGCGGGCCAGCCGATGAAGATGGGCATCTCCATTTCCGACCTCACCTGCGGGCTGTATTCGGTGATCGGCATCCAGGCCGCGCTGGCCATGCGCGAACGCACCGGTCGCGGACAGCATGTCGACATGGCGCTGCTCGATTGTTCGGTCGGCCTGCTCGCCAGCCAGGCAACGCATTTCTTCACCACTGGCGAGAATCCGCCGCGGATGGGCAATGAGCATGCCCAGGTGAGCGCCTATGGCGTCTTCCCGGTTGCCGATGGCAAGGTGGTGCTGGCGCCTGCGAATGACGGGCTGTTCCGGCGGCTGCTCGCGCTGCTCGGGCGCGGCGACCTGCTGGGCGACGAACGCTTCGCCACCAATGAAAGCCGCCTCGCCAACCGCGCCGAGCTCGACGCCATGATCGCTGCGGAGACCGGCAAGTGGCGATTGGCGGAACTGCTTGGCGCATGCGGCGAGGCGGGCATCCCCGCCGGACCGATCAACCCCATCGACGCGGTGTTCGCCGATCCGCAAGTGCGCGAGCGGGGCATGCGGATCGAGCTGGACGGCATCGCCGGCGTACGCAGCCCGTTTACTTTCTCCGGCGCCCAACTTGCGCTCGACCACCCCAGCCCGCGCAAGGGCGAACACGGCTAGCGCGCCCGCCGCGTCCGGCCGGGAGCGCGGCTAGCCTGCCAGCACGGCCTTCAGATCGTCGCCCAGATCGAGGCGTTCCCAAGGGAAATGTTCGCCATCGGCCTGCCGCCCGAAGTGGCCATAGGCGGCGCTCTGGCGGTAGATCGGCTTGTTGAGGCCGAGGTGCGTGCGGATCCCGCGCGGGGTCAGCCCGCCCAGCTTGTCGATGCTGCGGATCGCATCCTCGAGCGCTTCGTCGGTCACCCCGGCGGCGCTGGTGCCATGCGTATCGACATAGAGCGAGAGCGGCTTGGACACGCCGATGGCGTAGGACAGCTGGATGGTGCAGCGCCGCGCAAGCCCCGCCGCGACGATGTTCTTCGCCAGGTAGCGCGTGATATAGGCGGCCGAGCGATCGACCTTGGTCGGATCCTTGCCGCTGAACGCACCGCCGCCATGCGGGGCCGCGCCGCCATAGGTGTCGACGATGATCTTGCGCCCGGTCAGCCCGGCATCGCCGTCGGGCCCGCCGATCTCGAACGCGCCAGTGGGGTTGATATGCCACTCGGTCTCGTCGGTGATCCATCCGCCGGGCAGGATGTCGCCGATCACGCCTTTGACATAGGCCTTGAGCTCGGCCTCCCTGGCGCCTTCGTGGTAACCCTTGGCATGCTGGGTCGACACGACGACGGCAGTGCAGGCCACCGGCTTGCCGTTCTCGTAGCGCAGCGTGACCTGGCTCTTCGCATCGGGTTCGAGGAACGGCGCAGCGCCGCTCTTGCGATCCGCCGCGAGCCGTTCGAGGATCTTGTGGCTGTAGTCGAGCGGCGCAGGCATGTAGTCGGGCGTTTCATCGCAGGCGAAGCCAAACATGATGCCTTGGTCACCGGCGCCTTCGTCCTTGTTGCCCGCCGCATCGACGCCCTGCGCGATTTCGGAAGACTGGCCGTGCAGGTGGTTTTCGAAGGTCAGCGTCTGCCAGTGGAACCCGTCCTGCTCATAGCCGATTTCGCGCACCGTGCGGCGCACCGCTTTCTCGATTTCTTCCTTCGCGCCGGGGGCCCAGCCCCCGTTTTCGGCCCAGTCGGGATTGTTGGCGTTGTACATCGGCGCGCAGCGGATCTCGCCCGAGAGGATCACCCGCTGGGTCGTCGTCATCGTTTCGCAGGCCACGCGGGCTTCGGGATCCTTGGCCAGCATCAAATCGACGATCGCATCCGAAATCTGGTCGGATACCTTGTCGGGATGGCCCTCGGAGACGCTCTCGGAGGTGAAGAGAAAACTGGTGCGCATGAACGAGCAAATCCCGATATAAAGAAATCTTTATGTGTTCTGTGCGGGGTAGCCTTCCGCGCGGCGCATGGCAACCAGCGATAGTGCCAGCAGTGCGATAGCCCAGACGAGCGTCAACCAGTGCCCCGCCTGCGCGAACCATGTGGGCGGCGCCGGTGGCGGCACCACTGTATCGATCCGCCCGGCCACATTGCGCCCGATATGGTCGCGCACGACCCCGCGTGCGTCGATCACGGCGCTGATCCCGGTGGTCGTCGAACGCAGTACCGGCAGCCCTTCCTCCGCCGCGCGCATCCGCGCCTGCGCCAGATGCTGCGGCGGGCCCCAGGCCCCGAACCAGCCGTCGTTGGATGGGTTGAAGATGTAATCGGGTCGGTCCGTACGGTCGACCACTTCGCCCGAGAAGACGATCTCGTAGCAGATCTGCATCCCCGCACTGCCGAAGGGGCCGAGATCCTGGCTCAGCGGACCGGGACCGGGAATGAAATCGAGCGTCCCCGCGACGAGCCGCGAGAGGCCGAGCGGTTCGAGCCAGTCGCGCATCGGCAGGTATTCGCCATAGGGGACCAGATGCGCCTTGGCATAGCGTTCGCCCAGCCGTCCGGCCGGATCGATCGATGCGATCGAATTGTACGCGGCCACAGCGCGTTCACGGCCCTCGACCATGTCGATCTCGAGATCGACCATCCCGGTCAGCAGCAGGCTGTCGGCGCCGATCACGCGCCCGATCCTGGCGCGCGCGAAGGCCGGGTCGCCCCCGGCGGTCATCTGGGTGTAATAGCGCTGCGGATAACCATCGCGCAGATAGTCCGGAACACCGCTTTCGGGCCACAGGACGAGCCGGTTGGGACGCGCTTCCCGCGGCACGCTGAGCGCGGCGATGCGCTGGAACTGCTCTTCGAAGCGCGCGGCGTCATTGATCTCGTCCTGCCCCAGATTGGGCTGGACCAGCGTGAGCGGCACCGTTCCTTCGCGCGGCTCACCGGCCGGCAGATAGACCAGTATGGCAAGGGCAGCTGCAGCACCTGTCAAGGCAAGCCATCGCCGGGTGCGCAGCAGGTCGGCAAGCAGCACCGCGGCGCAGGCCATCAGCCCAGACAGCGCGTAGCTGCCGGTAAAGGGCAGCGCCGCCGCCAGTCCGGGGCGGTCCCACGGGCCCAGCACCATCATCGACAGCGGACCCCAGGCATAGCCGCTGAAGACCCAGCTGCGCAGCCATTCCGCGCCGATCCACATCGCGCCGAATACCAGCGCGAAGGTGAGCAACCCGCGCCGGCGCGCGGCGGACCACGCGACACAAGTCGCGAGCGCCGGCCATATGGCGAGGTAGAGCGACAGCAGCGGCGCCGCGGCCCAGCCGAGAATGGCAGGCATTTCCGCCTGATAGGTAAAGGCGGTGGCGATCCAGTTGTTGGTGATGGTGAAATGGGCGAGGCCGAACAGCCAACCGGCAAGCAGCGCCGAGCGCCATCCGGTGGCGCGCCACGCCAGCCAGCCGAACGCGCCGACCGCCGCAAGCCCCACAGGCCAGAGGTGGAACGGCTGGAAGCCCAAGGCCGACAGGCCGCCCAGCACGAGGGCGGCGATTTGCGGGTGAGAACGGGCCAAGCCGGGGAGTTTCTCCATCGGCTTGCCCCTTAGTCAGTCAAAGCAGAGGTGCAAGCGCGATCAGCCGACCGCGCCCACTTCGCTCTCGTCGTCCTGCTTGCGCTTGCGGCGACGCGGGGCCGGCTTGTCCTCGCCCGCGGATTCGCTTGCGCCGATCGAAGGCGGCAGCACGGCCGCGTCGATCTCGCCGCCGGCGGGATTGGCGTCGTCGGCCTTCTTCACCTTGCGCGGGGCACGGCGCTTCTTGGGCGCTTCGTCCTCGTCGTCGCGGCGCGTGAAGGGATTGTCCGACGATTCGAACTCGCTGTCGTCGTTCTGATCGTCGTTCTTCGGCCGGCGCGCGCGCGGCTTGCGATTGCCATCTTCGGCATCGTCGCGGCGATTGCGCGGCTGCCGGCGATTGCCGCGGCGATCGTCGCCATCGTCTTCGTCCCCGTCGTCATCCGACTGGTTCTGGCCGCGATCGTCCGGCCGCTTGCCCTTGGATTCTTCCTGGCGGGCCTTGTTGTCGGCGAGGACGCGGAAATAATGGTCGGCGAACTGGAGATAGTATTCGGCCTGCACCCGGTCGCCATTGTGCTGGGCGTCCTGGGCAAGCTTCTTGTACTTTTCGAGCAACTGCGGAGCATTGCCCCGGGCACGACTATCGATCCGATTGGCCGAATTGGCCCCGCCCTGATTGCGGTTACCGCGTCCACGACGACGGTTATTGCGATTATTGTTCAAGGGTAGCTGGTCCTTATTCAATGCGCGGCGCGCACCTTACAACCGGTGCGCATATGGCCGCGTGACCCCTTGCGCGACTGCGCTTGTCGCAGCTCGCGTGCTCCGTTTTGTGCAAGGTATACGGGGCCGAAGCCTCGTACCGTAACTGCAATGTCGGAGCTGGAACCGGTGGGAAGCGTTACCCGCGCACCACTGGCCTGTGGCCAGAGGTAAAGGGTCGAATCGGCTTTGCCAAGCCCTAAGTGAGAATCAGCGCCCGGTCGCGTCCGGCGATATCGCGGCGCAGCGCCACCGTATAGCCCGATTCGCTCGCCAGCGCACGCACCGCCTGCCCTTGCGCCGCCCCGATTTCGAGCACTGCGACACCGCCTGGCGCAAGCAGCTTGCCAAGCTGCGGGATGATCGCGCGATAGTCGTCAAGCCCCTCGGGTCCGGCGAACAGCGCGGAAGCCGGCTCGTAATCGCGCACATCCGGATCGAGCGGGGCGCCGGTTTCGACATAGGGCGGGTTGCACAGCACGAGGTCGAACCGGCCGAGCGCATCGGCCCAGCCGCTGTCCAGCCAGCTCGCTTCCCTGAACTGCGCGCGCTCCGCCAGGCCCAGCGCAGCGCTGTTCCGCTGCGCCACGGCCAGCGCCTGCGCCGAGGCATCGATGCCGATCCCCGTTGCCGACGGGCGCTCGTGCAGGAAGGCCAGCAGCAGCGCCCCCGATCCCGTTCCCATGTCAAGCACGCGCGCGTCGGCGGCCGCGTGTTCGAGCGCCGCCTCGACGATTGTTTCGCTGTCGCCGCGCGGGATCAGCGTGGCAGGCGATACTGCGAAAGGGAGCCCGTAAAACTCCTGCTCGCCCAGCAAGTGCGCCACCGGTTCGTGCGCGGCGCGCCGATTGACCAGCCGCGCGAATGCGGCGGCATGCGGGGCGGCATCGTCGCGCATCCGGGTCAGCAGCATCTGCGAACGCGACGTCTCCAGAACATGCGCCATCAGCAGTTCGGCGTCGAGCCGCGCGGTATCGCTGGTCGCGCCCAGCCGCTCCGCCGCAGCGCGGATCGCATCGGCCACACTGGCCGGTCCGGGCTCAGTCACTCAGCGTGGCGAGCCGCTTGGCCTCGTCCTCGGCGATGAGCGCATCGACCAGTTCGCCAAGACCCGGTCCGGCGATGATTTCGGGCAGCTTGTGCAGCGTCAGCCCGATCCGGTGGTCGGTCACGCGGCCTTGCGGGAAATTGTAGGTGCGGATGCGTTCGGACCGGTCGCCCGAGCCGACCATCGCCTTGCGCGCCTCGGCCTCGGCGCCCTCGGTCGCCTCGCGCTGCTGTTCGAACAACCGCGCGCGCAGCACCTGCATCGCCTTCTCGCGGTTCTTGTGCTGGCTGCGGCCGTCCTGGCAGGTGACCACCGTATTGGTCGGCAAGTGCGTGATGCGGATTGCGCTGTCGGTGGTGTTGACGTGCTGTCCGCCCGCCCCGCTGGCGCGGTAGGTATCGATCTTGAGGTCGCCCGCGTCGATCTGCACGTCGACCTCGTCGGGTTCGGGCAGCACGGCCACGGTCGCGGCGGAGGTATGGATCCGCCCGCCGCTTTCGGTTTCGGGCACGCGCTGCACGCGGTGGACGCCGCTTTCGAACTTGAGCTTGGCGAAGACCCCATTGCCGGTGACATTGGCGACCACTTCCTTGAAGCCGCCGACCTCGGACGCGCTAATGCTGACCGGCTCGACCTTCCAGCCCTGCTCGGCGGCGAAGCGTTCGTACATGCGGTAGAGATCGCCCGCGAACAGCGCCGCCTCGTCGCCGCCGGTGCCGGCGCGGATTTCGAGCATGGCGGGCTTGGCATCGGCGCTGTCCCGGGGAAGCATGGCGATGGCCAACTGGCGCTCGGCCTCGGGCAGGCGCTGGCGCAGCTCGGCCAGCTCCTCCTCGGCCATCGCCTTCATTTCCGGATCGGCGAGCATCTCCTCGAGGCTGGCAATCTCCTCGCGCGCCGCCCGCACTTCGGCGGCGACCCTGGCCACGGGCTCGAGCTCGGCATAGTCGCGGCTGGCCTGGACGAAGGCGTCCCCTTCCAGCTGGCCCGACGCCATCCGCGCCTCGAGCTCGGCGAAGCGGTGGGCGATCTGGTCGAGGCGTTCGGCGGGGATGCTCATGAGCGGCCGAGCAGCGCCTCGAGGCGCGCAGTGGCGGCATCGTCGGCCTTGATCCGCCGTGCGGGCGCACCGTCGCGTAGGTCGAAGGCGACGATCGCTTCGGCCCCCGCCTTGACCGCCTTGTCGAACCGCTTGCGCGGGCTGCCGGATGCGAACAGTTCGACAGTGAGGCCGCCGCGGCGGAGCGTGCCGAGCGCAGCGATCGCGGCGTCCATCGCGCCGTCGTTTTCGACCACGACTATGGCGTCCGCATTGGGTTCGGCCCTGTCCCCCACCAGCATGGCCAGCCGCTCGATCCCCGCGGCCCAGCCGACCGCCGGGGTGGGCGCGCCGCCGAAGCTTTCCATCAGGCCATCGTAGCGCCCGCCGCCCAGGATCGTGCTCTGGCTGCCGAGCCTGCCCGCGGCCTCGCTGCCCTCGTCGGGAATGAATTCGAAGGCGGTGTGGCGATAATAGTCGAGCCCGCGCACGAGGCTTTCGGCGCGCTGCCACTTGACCCCTGCCGCATCCAGCCCGCTGGTGACCGCGTCGAAGAAGGCGCGCGCATCGTCCGACAGGAACTGGTCGATCTTGGGCGCGTCGGCGACGAATTTCTGGTCGCGGCGGTCCTTGCTGTCGAGAATGCGCAGCGGGTTCTTCTCCAGCCGCTCCTGCGAATCCTCCGACAATTCGTCCTTCACGCCAAGGAAATACTCGACCAGCGCGGCGCGCCAGGCTTCGCGGCTGTCGCCATCGCCCAGCGTGTTGAGATGCAGCGTCACGCCGGTGATGCCGAGTTCCTTGAGCAGCTGGTCGGCCATGGCGAGCAGTTCGACATCGGCCTGCGGTTCACCCGCGCCGATGATTTCCGCGTCGATCTGGTGGAACTGGCGATAGCGCCCTTTCTGTGGGCGCTCGTAACGAAACAGCGGGCCATGCGTCGCCAGCTTGACCGGCGCGTGCTGCTGCCACCCGTTCGACAGGAAGGCGCGCGCGATCCCCGCAGTGAATTCGGGGCGCAGCGTCAGGCTTTCGCCCCCGCGATCGTCGAAGGAATACATTTCCTTGCTGACCACGTCGGTCGTTTCGCCGATCGCGCGGCTGAACACTTCGGTCTTTTCGAAAACGGGCATTTCGACGCGGCGGAAGCGATAGAGCTTGCGCACGCGCTCGAATGCCTCGACGACGAATGCGAATGCCTCGGCGTCGGCGCCGAAGATGTCTTGCGTGCCGCGAATTGCCTGGGGTGTCTTTGCCATGGCGCGCGCTTAGGCGAGGAAGGCGGTTGCCGCAATATGACGGGGACGCTATCGGCGCGCGCAAGCCTTTCCGGCGCGAGAAATCGCCCGCCAATCAAAGAAGACAGTCCATGCGCATCGAAAACATCCCGACCGGAGACAATCCGCCCGAGAGCCTCAATGTCATCATCGAGGTGCCGACCGGCGGCGAACCGGTGAAATACGAATTCGACAAGGCCAGCGGCGCGCTGTTCGTCGACCGCATCCTGCACACGCCGATGCGCTATCCCGCGAATTACGGCTTCGTCCCGCACACGCTCAGCCCCGACGGCGATCCGCTCGACGCGCTGGTCATCGCCCGCTCGCCCTTCATTCCCGGCTGCGTCGTGCGCGCCCGCCCGATCGGCGTGCTCAATCTGGAAGATGAGCATGGCGGCGACGAGAAGCTGATCTGCGTACCCGTCGACACGACGTTCCCCTATTATTCGGATATCGCCGAAACGAAGGACCTGCCGAGCATCATCTTCCAGCAGATCGAGCATTTCTTCACCCACTACAAGGATCTCGAAAGCGAGAAGTGGGTGCGGATCGGCAATTGGGGCGATGCCGCCGAGGCGCGCCAGATCGTGCTCGAAAGCATCGAGCGCTGCAACGCCGCGAAGTAACGCCTATTCGACCGGGCGGGAGTGATCGAGCAGGTCCTTGTTCTGCTCTTCTCCCGGCCGGTTGCGCTCTTCCTCGACCATAGCGGCGATCTCGTCCGCCGGGCGCACGTCCTCGTCGGCCGGGCTGGCCGCGACATCGCGAACCGCGCGCTTGGCCTGCGGCGGTTCGTCCGCGCTCGGGGTGACCGTAGCGGTGGCCGCTTCGGCCGCGAAGGGCACCGTGGCAGAGCGCGGATCGAAGCGCAGCCGGTAGATCGGCTCCGGCAGGCCGAAGCCCGCATCTTCCAAGGCGCCCTTCACTGCCGGGATCGCTTGGCTCTGCGCCTTCCACCAATCGGTATCGCGCTGGTCGACCCAGCCGAGGAAGCGGATCACCACGTTCGAATCCCCAACCTCGATGATCCGCGCTTCGGGTGGCGGATCCGATAGCACGAATTCGAGCCCCGCCAGCGTGTCGCGGCCCAGCTGCCGCGCGGCGCGGGCATCGTCATCGGCGTCCACGCCGAGGTCGAAATGGAAGCGGCGCTGCGGATTGCGCGTGAAATTGACGATCACTGCCTTGAACACCTGGCCATTGGGAATGCGCAGGTGGTTGCCATCGAGCGTCATCAGCACGGTGGCACGGCTGGTCAGCCGGATAACCCGGCCTTCATAGGTATCGATCTGCACCCAGTCGTTGGCGCGAAACGGCTGCCGCAGCGACAGCAGCAGCGAGGCGACGTAATTCTCGATCGTGTCGCGCATGGCGAAACCCAGCGCGATACCGATGACGCCCGCGCCGCCAAGCACCGCACCCAGCAGCGCTGTCGCCCCGATCATGTCGAGCGCGATCACCAGACCGACGATCGTGAAGCCAAACCGGATCGCGCTGGCGATCAGTTCGGCCAGGAAGCTGTTCGGCGCGATCCGGTGCCACAGCCGCCCGAGCCCGGCGATCAGATAGCCGAGAAAGGCGATCGCCAACCATACGCCGAGGGCCATCCCGATCAGCGGGAGCATGCGGACCAGCGAATTCCAGCGGTCGGCGAGCGTCAGTATCCCCGCGCTGCCCGCCGAGAGCGACAGGTCCCGTTCGAGCCCGTTTTCGACCGTGACGACGCCGGCGACGCGATTGACGATGGCTTCGGCGCGCGCAATGTCGTCCGGCTTGGGCACCGTGCCCGACAGCGAAACCACGCCTTCATTGACCTCGACCTCGACCGCGCCGAAGGCGGGCAGCTCGGCAAAGATCCCTGCGATACGTTCGGCAATACGCCGGTCGTCGCCCGCTTCCTGCGTCGCCGCGATCGTCTGGACGGGGGTCGGCGTTTCGGTCGGCTCGGCGGGCACCTCGAGCTGGGCCGCCAGCGGCACCGCCCACAACAGGGCCGCCAGGGCAAGCAACCGGATCATTGACCGGCCACTGACATGCCGTCGATGCGCAGCGTCGGAACATCGATTCCGCGCAGGAATTCGAGATCATCGGCCGCAACCAGCGCGCGGAACATTTCGGGCAGCGTCCCGGCGATGGTGATTTCCGCCACCGGCCCCGCCAGTTCGCCATTGCGGATGCGCAGCCCGCTGGCGCCGCGGCTGTAATCGCCCGTGACGAGGCTGACCCCCTGGCCGAACAGGTCGGTGATATAGACGCCGTCCTCGATATCGGCGATGAGGTCCGCCACGCTGGCCGTGCCCGGTTCCATATAGACATTGGCCGGGGCCACGCCGGGCGCCCCGCCGCTGCCCCGGCTCGCATGGCCGGTCAGTGGCAGATCGAGCTGGGCGGCGCTGGCGACATTGGTCAGCCAGCGGGTAACCCGCCCGCCTTCGACCAGCGCGCGCGGAACGCTGGCGATGCCCTCGCCGTCGTAATTGCGCGATCGCAGGCCGCGGGGGCGCAGCGGATCCTCGACGATCCGGATACCGTTATCGAACAGCTGTTCGTTCTCGCGGTCGATCAGGAAGCTTGCCTTGCGGGCGATAGCGGGCCCGGTCATGGCGCCGAGCAAATGGCCGACGATCCCGCCGCCCACGCGCGGATCGAACACCACGGGCATCCTGCCCGAAGGAAGCGATCCGGGAGCGACCTTGCGGACCGCGCGTTCGCCAGCCTCGCGTCCGATGCCCGCCGGGTCGGGCAGATCGCTGCGGTGCCGCTGCGTGCGATAGGCATAGTCGGTCTGCTTGTCGCCGCCCTCCCCCGCGACCACGCTGGCCGACAATGAGTGCGATCCGCCCGCACGCGCCCGCGCGAATCCGGTGGAAGTGACCAGGGCGAACACCGATTGCGAGGCCGAGGCGCTGCCGCCGTTCGAATTGGTCACCCCCGCGACTGCGCGCGCGGCATCTTCGATGGCAAGCGCGGCGCTGCGCAAGTCTTCGGGGCGCGGTTCGGCGCCATCGCTCAGCTCGAGTTCGACGCCGTCGCCTCGGAACAGTGCGTCGGCCGGGGCGAGCCCGCCATAAGGATCCTCCGGGGCGAGACGCGCCATCTCGACAGCGCGCTGCGCCAGCATGCGCAGCCCCTCACCGCCAAAATCGCTCGTCGCGATCGATGCCGAACGACGGCCGACGAACACCCTCAGGCCGATTTCTTCGCTTTCGGAGCGTTCGACCTCTTCCAGCGCCCCCAGCCTGACGCTGACGCTTTCCGAAGACGACGCGCTGGCAACGGCATCGGCGGCATCCGCGCCCGCTGCGCGAGCCAGTTCGACGAGGTCATGGCAGCGGGCAAGCGCTGCATCGGGGCCGATCATCGGGCCTGCCGGAGATGCGAAGTCATGCCTCGCGAATTAGGCCCGGGGCGGCTGGCTGGCAACCGCCGGCAGGGTCAGGAAAAAATCAGCGTGAAGAAAGCGGTAAGCGCGGCGGGCAGGCCGATGGCCATTGCCCACAGCAGTATCTGGTCGCGGCGAAAGGCCGGTTTCAACGCTCCGTCGGCTGCCTGGTCGTCGGACAGGTCCGACCAGCGCCGCTCGAACCAGCGGCAGGCAGGAATGATCCCGGCCACCAGGACGATGAGCGCAAGATAGGGGACGATAGAGGACACGCCCTGCTTCATCGCGCCGACGGTCATGAAAATCTGCATGCCGGTATAGACCAGCAGCGCCAGCGCGACATTGTCGCTCATGGCCTTGCGCCAGTCTCGCGCTCGCCCCCCGGTATGCCCGGTTGCGATGTCGGCGTTGCGGAGCGCCTTGTTCATTGCGCCTCTCCTGTTTCCTCTGACCCGAATCGCATTGTTTCAAAATTGTTGCCCGCTGGCAAGCAATCGTGCGCGAAAGGCTGTCTGCACGGCCCGGCAGCTGCGGGCGCCATCTGCCCAGCGCCCATGCAGGAACCTTGCCAGTTCGTCGATCAGGCCGCGTGGCGGGGGTTTTCACATGGCTGACGCGTGCTATGGCACGGGCCATGGCCGATATTGCAACAAGCCACGAAAACGATGCGGTGCACGACGCCGCCCCGCCGATCCCGCAGGGCGGGCTCGAAGTGGTGTCGATCGCCAAGAGCTACGACAAGCGGGCAGTGCTGACCGACATCTCGCTCAGCGTGGGCAAGGGCGAAGTGCTCGGCCTGCTGGGCCCCAATGGCGCGGGCAAGACGACCTGCTTTTATTCGATCATGGGTCTCGTGCGCCCCGATGCCGGGCGCATCCTGATGGATGGCGAAGATGTGACCAACCTCCCGATGTACCGCCGCGCGATCCTGGGGCTTGGCTATCTGCCGCAGGAAACCAGCATCTTTCGCGGGATGACGGTCGAGCAGAACATCAACAGCGTGCTCGAGATGGTCGAACCCGACGCGGAAACGCGCGCCGCGGAGCTCGAACGCCTGCTCGACGAATTCGGCCTTACCCGCCTGCGCGCCAGCCCCGCGATGGCGCTTTCGGGTGGCGAGCGCCGACGCTGCGAGATTGCGCGCGCCCTGGCGGCCAAGCCGTCGATCATGCTGCTCGACGAACCCTTTGCCGGGATCGACCCGCTTTCGATCAGCGATATCCGCGACCTCGTTAAGGACCTCAAGACGCGTGGGATCGGGGTACTGATCACCGATCACAACGTGCGCGAAACGCTCGAGATCGTCGACCGCGCCTGCATCATCTATGGCGGACAGGTGTTGTTCGCCGGCACGCCCGAAGCGCTGGTGGCCGATGAAAACGTGCGCCGGCTCTATCTGGGCGAAAGTTTCACTCTGTGATGCCCGAAGCCGCCCGGAGCTGATCCATGGCGCTGGCCCCGCGTCTCGATCTGCGGCAGACCCAGTCGCTGGTGATGACGCCGCAGCTGCAGCAGGCGATCAAGCTGCTGGCGCTGTCCAATCTCGAAATCGAGACTTTCGTCGCCGATGCGCTCGAATCCAACCCCTTACTGGAAATGGGCGAAGTAAGCCGCGAGACCGCCAGCGATACGAGCGCCGAACCGCAGGAACATGACAGCGCCCCCGACATGGGCGGCGACAATGCGCTGGATATTGCGGACCATGCGATCGACCCCGAGGCCGCTCCGGGCGACATGGGCGACTGGAGCCGCGGCGATATCGGCGGCGCGGGCAGCGCGGAATTGCCCGATCTGGAAAACCGTTCGTCCGCCGGACCGACGCTGGCGGAACATCTTGCCGACCAGATCGGCGCGGTGGCGCGCGATCCGCGGGAAGCCCTGATCGCGTTGCGCATCGCCGGCGAACTCGACGAAGCGGGCTATCTGCCCACCGATCTGCTGGTCATCGCCGATGAACTCGGCGCCCCGCTCGCGGCAGTCGAACAGGCGCTGGCCACGGTCCAGTCGCTCGATCCCACCGGGGTCGGCGCGCGATCGCTGAGCGAATGCCTGGCGTTGCAGGCCAAGGAAGCGGACCGCTACGATCCCTGCATGGCCCGGCTGATAGACAATCTCGATCTGGTCGCTGCGGGCGAAATCGCCAGGCTCAAACGCATGTGCGAGGTCGATGACGAGGATTTCGCCGACATGCTGGCCGAACTGCGCGGCTACGATCCCAAGCCGGGTCTTGCCTATGGCGGCACCGCGCAGGCCGCAATCGTCCCCGACGTGCTGATCGCGCCGAGCGCCGATGGCTGGGACATCCGACTCAACGAAGCCAGCCTCCCGCGGCTGGTCGTCAATCGCGACTATTTCCTCGAACTGAAGACCGGTGCCCGCGACAAGGCCGCGCACAGCTGGCTCAACGAACAACTGGGCGAGGCCGACTGGCTGATCCGCGCGCTCGACCAGCGGCAGAAGACCATCCTCAAGACCGCGGCCGAAATCGTGAAGAAGCAGGAAGGCTTCTTCCGGCACGGGGTCACCGCGATGCGCCCGCTGACCTTGCGCGAAGTGGCCGAACAGATCGAGATGCACGAAAGCACCGTCAGCCGCGTGACAAGCAACAAGTATCTCGCGTGCCCGCGTGGTACCTTCGAACTGAAGTATTTCTTCTCCAGCGGGGTGTCGGCGGCCGACGGTGAAGGCGCCTCTTCCGAAGCCATCAAGGCGCGCATCAGGGCACTGTGCGAGGCAGAAGACCCCAAGAAGGTGCTGTCCGACCAGAAGCTCGCCGACCTGCTCAACGAAGAGGGCTTCGATCTCGCGCGGCGCACCGTCGCCAAATATCGCGAGGCGATCGGCATCGGTTCCAGCGCGCAGCGGCGGCGGCAGAAGAAGCTCGCGGCGCTGTGACGCAAGCGTGCCACGCGCAAAAAAGTTAACGCCCTTTACCGCGCGTTAACCTTTCCCGTTCAGATGTTGTGTGGTTAATACAGGGCAATACCTCTTTACCGGAGGTTACCGCCGTACTTAGGGGCCATACAGGGGATTTCCCATGCGTGTACTGCTGATCGAAGACGAGCCGACTACCGCCAAGGCCATCGAGCTCATGCTCACGACCGAAGGCTTCAATGTCTACTCGACCGACCTCGGCGAGGAAGGGCTCGATCTGGGCAAGCTGTATGATTACGATATCATCCTGCTCGATCTGAACCTGCCCGACATGCATGGCTACGACGTACTCAAGAAGCTGCGCGTCGCCAAGGTCCAGACCCCGGTCCTGATCCTTTCGGGCATCGCCGAAATGGACAGCAAGATCCGCAGCTTCGGTTTCGGCGCCGACGATTACGTCACCAAGCCGTTCCACCGCGAAGAACTGGTCGCCCGCATCCATGCCGTCGTGCGCCGCTCGAAGGGCCACAGCCAGTCGGTCATCCGCACCGGCAAGCTGGCGGTGAACCTCGACGCCAAGACGGTCGAAGTCGACGGCGCCCGCGTCCACCTGACGGGCAAGGAATACGCGATGCTCGAGCTGCTCAGCTTGCGCAAGGGCACCACGCTGACGAAAGAAATGTTCCTCAACCACCTTTACGGCGGCATGGACGAACCCGAACTCAAGATCATTGACGTCTTCATCTGCAAGCTGCGCAAGAAGCTCAGCCATGCCTGTGGCGGCGAGAATTACATCGAGACCGTATGGGGCCGCGGCTATGTGCTGCGCGATCCGAACGAAGAGGCCGCGGCGGCCTGATCACCGGCTTTCCCCGGACGGGATAGCGAGAAACGCCCGGAGCCTCGGCTACCGGGCGTTTTGCTATGCGGGATTGGCCAGCCGGGCGAGATCGAGCCCGCTCGGCTGCTGGAATATCCGCAGGCCGAATTCGGGCAGGATAGCCAGCAGATGGTCGAAGATATCCGCCTGGATCGCTTCGTAGATCGGCCACTCGACCGTATCGGCGAAGCAATAGATTTCGAGCGGGAGGCCTTCCGGCCCCGGCGCCAATTGCCGCACCATCAGCGTGAAATTGGTGCTCGCAATACTGGGGTGGCTGCGCAGATAGGCAATCACATAGGCCCGCAGCGTGCCGATATTGGTGATCCGCCGCGCATTGACCGCATCGTCGTCGCCCGCCAGTTCATGGCGGTTCCACTGGGCGATCTCCTTCTCCTTGCGCGCGAGGTAGTCGTCGAGCAGGCGGAAGCGCTTGAGCCCGGCGACTTCTTCTTCGCCGAGGAACCGTACCGAGTTCTGATCGATCACCAGCGACCGCTTGATCCGCCGCCCGCCGCTGTCGGTCATCCCCCGCCAGTTGCGGAAACTGTCGGCGATCAGCCGGTGCGTCGGAATGGTGGTGATGGTCTTGTCGAAATTCTGGACCTTCACGGTGTGCAACGCGATATCCACCACATCGCCATCTGCATCCATGCTCGGCATCTCGATCCAGTCGCCTACCCGCAGCATGTCGTTGCTGGTCAGTTGCACGCTGGCCACGAGGCTGAGGATGGTGTCCTTGAACACCAGCAGCAGCACCGCGGCCATCGCGCCCAGACCCGAAAGCAATAGCAGCGGCGATTGTTCGATCAGCACCGCAATCATCAGGATGGCCGCGCCGCAGAAAACGGCGATCTTGACCACCTGGACATAGCCCTTGATCGGCCGGCTGCGCGCCTCTGGCCGGCGCGAGTACAGCTCGTTCGCGTAATTGAGCGCCCAGCCGATCGCCATGGCGATCGACAACACGATCAGCGCCCGCGCCACATTGACCGTCACCGTAACCACCGTTTCGGGCAAATGGGGCACCAGCAGGATCCCGCGCGAGACGATCAGCAGCGGGATCACCGTGGCGAGCCAGGCCGCGCCGCGGTCGGCCGTATCGGTCCGGTTGTCGAGATAGGGCGCCGCAAAGCGCAGCAGCACGCGTTTGAGCAACCAGTTCACTGCGAATGCCAGCGCGGCCAGCCCCAGCAGCGCGATCAGGGACTGGAGCCATAGCGCCAGCGCGGAATAGTCATCGAAGAGTGCCTGCATCGCCCGGGCAACTACCCCGCTGCCCCCGCCGGGTTCAAGCCCCGCGCGTCGAGGCAGATTTTCTATCTCGTCGCCGGGAAGCGGACGCAGTAGCTGCAGGCGGCATCAACATTGAAAGGCCCACCCCCATGATGGAGGTGTTCGGTTTCGATCTGGGGCCCATAATCCCCTTCATTCTCATCGGTTTCGCAGCACAGATGGTCGACGGCGCATTGGGCATGGCCTTCGGGGTCATCACCAACACGCTGATGGTCGGTCTGCTTGGCGTGCCTCCCGCGCTCGCCTCGCAGCGCGTGCACCTGGTGGAATGTTTCACCACCGCGACGTCGGGCATCAGCCATCTGCTGCACGGCAATATCGACAAAGGGCTGTTCTTTCGCCTGCTCGTCCCCGGCGTGATCGGGGGCCTGCTGGGCACCTATCTGATCACCTCGATCGACGGCGATACGATCAAGCCCTTCGTGCTGATCTATCTCGCCGGGATCGGCGTGTGGCTGCTGATCCGCGGCCTGCTCTACCCGCCCAAGCTGCGCCAAGCGAAGCATGTCGCGCCGCTGGGGCTGGTCGGCGGCTTCCTCGATGCGGCAGGCGGCGGCGGCTGGGGGCCGGTGGTGACCTCCAACCTGCTGGTCCAGGGGGCCGAACCGCGCAAGGTCGTGGGCACGGTCAATTCGGTCGAGTTCTTCCTCACGCTGAGCATTTCGGCGAGCTTCATCTATCACCTCGGCATCTCGCATATCGCGGGCGCGACGCTGGGCCTGATCATCGGCGGGATCACTGCCGCGCCCTTCGGCGCTATGGCGGCCAAGCATTTCAGCCCCAAGCTGATGCTGGTCCTTGTCGGCATCGCTCTGAGCGTGACCAGCGCCTACGGCATCTGGACGGCGTGGGGGTAGGCTTGTAGGCGGCCGCGCCATGAGCGCGTTTAAAGAAGGCGACCCCACCACCCTCAACCGGCTGTATGGCCGCAGCCAGGGCAAGCCGCTGCGCGCGTCGCAGCAGGAACTGGTCGACAAATTGCTGCCGCAGATCGCGGTACCCGCGGAAGGCACGGTGACAGCCGAACGCCTGTTCGGGTTCGATCGCCCGCTGCATTTCGAAATCGGCTTCGGCGGCGGCGAGCACATGGCCGAGCGCGCCGACATGCTGCCCGACCACGGCTTCATCGGCGCCGAACCGTTCGTCAACGGCGTGGCGCAGGCGCTGACGCATGTGCGCGACCGGACGCTGGCCAATGTCCGGATCCAGCATGGCGATGCATTGGAAGTGCTCCGCCGCGTGCCCGATGGCGCGCTGACGATGGTCTATCTGCTCCACCCCGATCCCTGGCCCAAGAACAAGCACGCCAAGCGGCGGATGATGAACGATGGCCCGGTGCGGATGATTGCCGACAAGCTGAAGCCCGGTGGCGAATTTCGCTTCGGTACCGATCACGCGGTCTATCTGCGCCATGCGCTGATGGTGATGCGGCGCTTCACCGATGAATTCGAATGGGTCGCCGAAGGCCCTGCGAGCTGGCAGAACCGCCCCTCCGGCTGGCCCGAGACGCGCTACGAGCACAAGGCCCGCACGGTCTACGACCACGAAGTCTGGTACTTTCGATTCAGACGACGCTAAAGTACGAAATCATTGTAAAACAATGTACTTAGCAGGTTCACCTTACGCTAGAATTGCCTCCATTTCGCCCCTTTTTCCGCTTGCGTGATTGCCCGGTGATTGCCAGAAAAGGGACACGAGGTTTCGGATGGCAACAGGAAAAATCACGAAAAAATCGATAGATGCGCTGGAGCCGAGCAGCTCGAGCCAGCTCCTTTGGGATACGGACCTCAAAGGATTCGGTGCGAAAATCACTCCAGCCGGCTCGATATCCTATGTGCTGCAGTTCCGAATGGGCGGCCGTGAAGCTCGAACAAGACGCTATACTATCGGGGCGCACGGGTCGCCGTGGACACCGACGACAGCGAGAGTGGAGGCGGAACGCCTTCAGTTACTAATTGCGCAAGGTATCGACCCTGTAGACGATGATAAGCAGAGGCGCCGCGAAGCCGTCGATCTCGCATTCGACAACTATGCGTCGCATTTCGCTCGATCCTGCAAGGGTGTTGGCTGGGCGAGGCTCGTTGAACGCGTCATCCGGCTTTACCTTGAACCGGTTATCGGAAAAAAGCCGCTTCCCCGAGTTTCGAGGCCGGATATCGTAGCCGTCCTGGACAATATGCCCGAGCATCAGGTTGCCAATCGCCGGAATGTCTTTGCGGTGATGCGGCGCCTATTCCGATGGGCTGTCAGTCGTGGCGATATCGAGCGCAGTCCTATGGAGGGAATGGAAGCACCACCGCCGGTAAGACCGCGGGATCGCTGGCTACAGGACGACGAGCTTCGACACATTTGGGAGGCAGCTCCCGAATGCTATCTTTGCTTCGGTCCAATTGTCCGCTTGCTCATTGCAACAGGGCAACGCCGCGAAGAGGTTTCAGGAATACATTGGCAAGAGGTTGATCGGAAAGACCGGTTCTGGACGCTACCAGGTTCACGAACAAAGAATAATGAACCAAACGCGATCCCGCTGAACGACCTTGCCGTTGCCGAACTCGATCGGCAGGCAGGTGGCGCAAACTGGCCGAAGAAAGGACGCGTTTTTGCCACGTCAAGCGGGGCAGGCTTTACCGGCTACGCCAAGGGCAAGAAGAAACTGGACGGTCTCATAGAGCAAAAACTTGGCGAGCCATTGCAATCCTGGCGGCTGCACGATCTTCGGCGCACGTTAGCGACCAACTTCCAGCGCCTCGGCGTTCGCTTCGAGGTTACAGAGGCAGTCTTGAACCATGTCAGCGGCTCAAGAGCAGGCGTTGCAGGGATCTACCAACGCCACGACTGGAAAAAGGAGAAGAGAGAAGCGCTCGATGATTGGAATGAGCATCTGGTCCAGATACTGAACGGGTCCGAACAGGCTTGAAGCATATGCTTGAGGAGCTATGCCTTGCAACTCTCAGGTCGATCCCTGTTCCGCGAGCACCGCAATCAGCCGGGAGACGTTCGCGAGGCATTGGTCATGATATCGCCTTAGAGCTTGGACGCGCTTCGACGGAGACGCCAAAGCATTGCCCTCCAGCTCCGCAAGCGCCTCCAGAGCGTTTGGCAGGACGTCAGGCTCCAGCCTTCTTACGATGTGCAATCGGTCGCTAATCAGATCGACCGTCTGTCTTAGAAATCTGTTTTCCGAACCCAAGGCAAAAATCGAGAAGACATCGCCAACGCGGTCAGCGTATGTTGCGATCGGTGCCGGTAAATCATCTTCATCGATCGTCTGTGGTACTGGATCGACTACGCTTTCCAAGAGAAGAGCATTTACTGCGAGCATGTCGCGCAACGAATGTTCGGTCAGGAGCGTGACCCGGTACCCCTCGCCAGGGGTCAGATCGACAAGACCTTCGCCGACAAGTTGATTGAGGCTATCTCGCACGGGCGTCATGCTGACACCGAACTCGTCTGCCAATCGCATCGCTTCGAGTTTCTGGCCGATCGGCCAAGTACCTTCCATCAATGCCCTTTTCAGGCGGCGATAGGTCGGTTCCAGGACGTGTGCCGGGCTCATCTCTTGGAACGACGAGCTTCCGCAAATTCATGGACAGCTGCAAGCTGCTCGGGCCGAAGCGCATCGGTAGCCTGCGGATAATTGGCTACATCTTCACGGAGCAGAATGGATGGACACTGACCTTCGTAGTTCCCAAGATTGGGCCGGTGCTGCGCATAGCCTGCCAATTCAGCAAGTTCGGGCGGAAAATTTCGCGCGACCTCTGGCGGATAGGCCAGCCAAAGGTTCTCGTAGGGCTTGAGCCAACCAAGACTATAGCCGATCACAACACCGCGCCGCACGTCTTCGGTCGAGTTTGGCCCAGCACCGTGCACGGTCGAACCAAGAAAGCAGATCGCATCACCCGGTCTGCTTTCCGCGACCATCGGATCACCGAGCTGATCGAGGCTCTCGACAGGACGTTTATGTGTCCCGGGATAGATGCGGGTCGCGCCGTTGGATGAGCTGAAGTCGGTTAGCGGCCAAATGACATTGAGCAGATATTCGTGTTCACCCTTGGCACCTTCCCACATGTCGTGATCGCAATGCGGGAACTGTTCGATCTCGCCGGGATGAATGGCGATTGCCTGGGCAACGTTAAGCTGAATTCGGTCGCAAGCCTTACCGAGGACTTCGCGGGCCAGCGAAAGGATGAGAGGCTGCAGAACAAGATCACAGGCCCAGCGTGAGCGGCGCAACAGACTACCGAAACGCTTCGTGCGAAACCCGTAGAAATCGCCGTGACCCATAGGGGTTTCGGTAAAATCCCGTTCAAGATCTGCATCGAGCGCCGCGATGCTGCTCTGAGGAAGGAGGTCCGGAATGATGCAATAGCCATCCTTCTGCAGCCGTTCGAGCCAATCGATTGATTTGATATCGCTCATGACACCACCTCCGATGCCGCCTCGGCGACCCGATAGGCACCTTTTCGATAGATACCGCCGCGAGCGAGATCGTCCGGCGTGTCGCAATCTATATCGATCTGCAAGGCGACAAGGTCCTCACCGTCGATTCTGCAGCCGCCACCAAGTGTGCGACATTGCCAGCCGAAGCTTTCGATTTGGCGGGACCAAGCTCTATTGGCCACAGCGGTGTAGCCCGACAGGCCGGTCTTCAGGGCATGGTCGGCAAGCGCGGTCACAAGTTGGTCGCGTGCCGAGCGGCGCTCAAACCGCGAGAGCGTGGGTTCGATGCAGAAACGCGTGATCTCGCGAAAATCGGACCGAGAGGGTATCGGACCATCGCACAGACAGGGAAATAGCTCCCCGAGAATGTGAGCGCCGTCAGTCCGCAACAGGCGCGCTGAAGCGCGATGACGGCCTTCTCCGTCGGTCAGCACCAAATAGCTCGCATCGGGCGTATCGAACTGGTCGATCTCGTATGCATCATCCAAAACGGGAACATCCCATTTGAGGAGATCGACGAAGACCCGCTTGCGCGCCTCGAACATTGCGCGAAGCGCTGGATCCGAAGGGCAAGCTTGGAGAGAAACTGGGGGGTGTTGCATGGCGGCTACCTGGCGATTTGAAGACAGGTCGCCTTTCACCAGATCGGGGCGATCGCAGACATACCAAGAACTGGGGATGCTGCGACTTTGAGGTACTCATAATCGTGCTATTGGATGTAACCGCACCGGCGACCTAGCTCTGTTCTGCTCCTTTCTTCAAATCTCAAATCAGCCAATTTACGGGCTTTGGCGACGTGAAACCTCAATTGGGCGCAATGACCTTATGCCCGTAAAGCGCGTCGATGATGGGGCACTCGGGAACGTCGCCGCCTTCGCACTGAGCCGAGACATCGGCAAGCGTTCGCTCGAGCTTCTTCAGGTCAATAATTTTCTGCCGAATGCTCGTTAGATGGTCACGCGTCAAATCGAAAACTTCGCCGCAGCTATAGCCGTGAGAATCGACGAGACTGAGCAGACTCTTTAGTTCTTCAATTGAGAAACCCAGCTCGCGCCCGCGCAAAATGAAGCCAAGCCGGGCCTGATCATCCTTGGAATAGAGCCGGTGACCGCTATCCGTGCGCTCCGGGGGTCTAAGAAGACCTATGTTTTCATAGTAGCGGATAGTCTCCAGATTGCAGCCTGACCGAATGGCTAGCTCGCCTCGTTTTATCATCTGTGTTTGGCTCATTCAAAAAATCCTGAAAATAGTGCTTGAACCTGTAGGTACTACAGAGATTATATCCATTTTTGACGATGTTCAATGATGAGAAAATTCGCATGACCGCAGTGAAGCGTCAGAACCAAATGCCCGCACAGCCGCCTGAAAAGCGCAGTTGGTGGGCTATGGGGGGTATAACCGGGGCCGTGGTTGCATCGTCCTGCTGCATTCTGCCGCTTGTTCTGGTCACGCTTGGCATAAGCGGAGCATGGATTGGTAACCTGACCGCTCTCGAACCCTACAAGTGGTATTTTGTTGCGCTTACCGTCGGATTTCTGGCTGCAGGTTTTTGGCACGTGTATTTTAGCGCACCTCCCGCCTGCGAAGACGGCTCATATTGTGCGCGTCCACAATCGTCCATCATCACAAAAAGCTTCCTTTGGGCCGGAACAATACTCATTGCTCTATCGATCACGATCGATTGGTGGGCACCATTTTTCTACTAGGAGACCGATCATGAAACGCGCTTCAATCATATTTTCAGCAGTTATTGCCCTCGGAGCAGGTGGCCTCGGTACGATGGCTCTGTTGCCGACTTCCGGAGCTCTGGCAGGTTCGGAAGCTACGCCCCAAAATGCCCTTGAACGTCAGACATTTGCGATTGAAAACATGACCTGTGCGACGTGCCCGATCACTGTCAAGAAGGCCATGAGCAATGTCGACGGTGTCTCCTCGGTTGAGGTTGATTTCGAATCGAAGACCGCGACAGTCCTGTTCGATCCGCGCCAAACAACGATCTCTGCGATCGCCGCAGCTTCAACCAACGCCGGATATCCTGCGCGTTCGACCGCATCGCGCTAAAGGTGAACGATCGAACACTGCTGCGTCTAGGTATTGTCGGCACAATCATTGTCGCTCTGTGCTGCTTCACACCGGTGTTGGTAATTCTAGTAGCTGCGGTCGGTCTGTCCGCGCTGACGGGTTATCTGGATTATGTGCTGATACCGGCGCTGCTCATATTTCTTGGACTTACTGTTTATGCAGTTCGTCGGCGCAGTAAGCGCTCCGACACTGCTGTTTGATTGGAAGCTTAATGAATGATTGTTGCACGCCAGGTAGTGGCAGGCGCTACGACCTTGTCGTCGTGGGTGCTGGGTCGGCAGGGTTTTCCGCCGCTATCACGGCTGCCGGTGCGGGAGCCAAGGTTGCTTTGATAGGGCATGGCACGATCGGCGGCACCTGTGTCAATGTCGGCTGTGTCCCATCCAAGGCAATGATACGCGCGGCAGAGTCAATCCATGGCGCCAAATCGGCGAACCGCTTTCCCGGTGTTACCGGCAGCGCCAAAGTCAAGAATTGGACCCAGCTGATCGCCGCGAAGGACAATCTCGTTGAGGGGTTGCGACAAAAAAAATATGCCGATCTGCTGCCCGAATATGAAAATATCAACTATTTCGATGAGGGGTCGGCGCGCGTTGTCGAAGGCGGCGTTCAAATTGGCGAGCGCGTTATTGTGGCTCCAAAAATCATTGTCGCAACGGGCGGTCGCCCCTCGCTCCCTCCGATCAAGGGAATTGACGAGGTTTCCACACTCGACAGCACCGAACTGCTCGACCTGAAAACATTACCAAAAAGTCTGATCTTCATCGGCGCCGGCTATATCGGTTCCGAGCTCGCACTGATGATGGCGAGAATGGGTGTCGAAGTAACGATTATCTGCCGTTCACGCCTATTACCGGGCGCCGAGCCGGAGATTTCTGAGGCATTGACTGAATCCTTCCGCGCGGAAGGTGTCGCCATGTATTGCGGAAGCACCTATGATGCTTGCCACCAGGATCATTCCGGGGTCACGATCTGTATCGAGCACGAAGGCGAACGGCTCGAACTTACCGCCGAAAGCCTTGCAGTTATGACCGGTCGGACACCAAACACGGAGGGGTTAGGTCTCGAGAATGCCGGCGTTGCGCTCGATAGTCGCGGCGCGATTGTCGTTGGCGACAATATGCAAACCAGCAACCCCGCTATCTATGCCGCAGGCGATGTGACCAACCGCGACCAGTTTGTCTATATGGCGGCGTACGGTGCTAAGCTTGCGGCCAGGAATGCTGTCGCATCGGGGGCGGAAGTCTATGACAAATCGGCAATGCCATGGGTCGTCTTTACAGATCCCCAAGTTGCGGGCGTCGGCTTGAGTGAAGCCGAGGCGCGGCAAGCCGGCTTTGAAGTAAAGACTTCAATTGTCCCGTTAGACCAAGTGCCTCGTGCATTGGCTGCGCGCGATACGAGGGGCCTGATCAAGCTCGTCGCCGACAGGAACACCGACAAGTTACTCGGCGGCCAGATCATGGCACCCGAAGGTTCGGACAGCATCCAGACACTGGCTATGGCCCTTAAATTCGAGATGACGGCAAAGGCATTGGGAGAAACGATTTTTCCGTATCTGACAACTGTCGAAGGTTTAAAACTTGCGGCCCAGACATTCGACAAGGACGTAACCAAACTTTCGTGCTGTGCGGGCTAACAAAAGTTAGCCGAGAAGAACTATAGAGAGGCAAGTGTAGTGAACGTTAAAATTTGCCCGAGCTGCGGATGTTCTTTGGTGCGGCTTGGAATTGCCGAAGTTCAGGCGGTACAACTTGACCATGCTGGGTCTACGTATTTTTTCTGTTGCCAGGGATGCGCCGATATTTTCCAAGAACAGCCCGATCATTTTGTCGAAGAGGTTAAGGACATGCATGTTTGCCCTTCATGCCTTGCTGAAAAACCATCCGCCTACACGGTTCCTGTAGCGCATAATGGACAGGAACTTCGGTTCTGTCGCTGCCCCCATTGCGCAGAGGTTTTTGCAAAAGACCCGGACTTCTATCTCGATCGCTTGACCGGAAAAACTGACTTCAAGGGCCTGTTTAGTGAGTCAGGATCGGCATGTTGTTAGCTCAATTCCAAGACAGCGGCGTGAGGCGTTCGAACCAACGCAGTCTTTGCTCACCCCGATCTTAGCACTCTAGGCCGACGACAAAGATTAAGGAAAACCACTGCGATGACAGATTCCATTCGAATATCCAGCCAGCAGCAATCCCGATTGGAGATAGTGTTCGATCATTTGGAAGCCTCGGAAGATGCTCGGCGAAGATTGGCGCAACCCAAACAGACCATCACCGTGAACATTCCAGTGCGAATGGATGACGGTTCACTAAAAGTAGTTCAAGGCTGGCGCGTTCAATATGATGACACGCGCGGCCCGAGCAAAGGTGGGATCCGGTTCCATGAGGACGTTACAGCCAAAGAAGTGACCGCGCTAAGTTTCTGGATGACCATCAAATGTGCTGTCGTCGATTTGCCCTTTGGTGGCGCAAAGGGCGGTGTTTGTGTCGATCCGAAGACTTTGTCTCGGCTCGAACTGGAGCAGCTGTCTCGCGGTTATATGCGCGCAGTTTATGATGTTGTTGGGCCTGACCGCGACATACCTGCACCCGACGTCAATACCAATGCGACTGTAATGGGATGGATGGCCGACGAATTTACTCAGATTGAGCGCCGTCAAGTTCCGGCGGTCATCACAGGAAAACCGTTGGGGCTTGGCGGCTCCCAGGGGCGTGAGGCGGCGACAGGACAAGGCGCGCTACAGGTTCTGAATATATGGGCCCAGCGAGCAGGAAAGTCGCCGGAAGATCTAACGGTCGCTGTGCAAGGGTTTGGCAACGCAGGATACCATTTCGCCCGTCTTGCCCATGAAGCAGGATACAAGGTCGTTGCAGTCTCCGATTCGAAGGGAGCCATCTATTCCAACGACGGATTAGATCCCGAACCGATCTGGCGCCACAAGCACAAAACGCGTGAGCTTAAAGGTATGGTCTACTGCGACACCTCCGTATGCGAAGAAGCAGACTTCGATCAGCTTACAAATGACGAGCTACTTGAGCTCGATGTAGATGTGCTGGTGCTGGCCGCCTTGGAAAATGCCATTACTCAAGAAAATGCCGAAGGCGTCAGATCGGCATTAATTCTGGAGATCGCCAATGGCCCGATCAGCCCGGAAGCCGACTCAATTCTGAGCGACTGCAACATCGAGATCCTGCCCGACGTTCTTGTGAATTCGGGCGGCGTAATCGTTAGCTATCTGGAATGGGTTCAGAACCGGTCCGGCGATTACTGGGCTGAAGAAGCCGTGGAACACCGATTGGCTGAGCGTCTCGACCGTGAAGCCAAGTCGTGTTTTCAGCTAGCTGACGATGAAGGCGTTTCAATGCGCATCGCGGCTTATATGCAAGGTATTGGCCGCATTGCCCAAGCGATGGATCATCGCGGATCTCAAGACTTCTTCAACAGCGCATCCAGCTAGATTCTCCGTGAAGGAATACTTATGAATAAATCTTTCGATCTTATCGTACTCGGCGTCGGAATGGCGGCGGTGAATGCCGCGAACAAATGCGCCGATGCTGGTTGGTCAGTCGCAGTGGTCGACGAACTTCCCTATGGCGGCACCTGCGCACTGCGCGGCTGCGACCCCAAGAAGATGCTGCGGCGAGGCGCTGAAATCATCGATAGTGCTCGCCTGATGCAGGGCAAGGGTATTGAACCGAATGATCTCGCGATCAACTGGCCTGATCTCATTGCCTTCGCCCAGACCTTTACCGGCAGAATGCCTGAGAAGATCGAGGGTGGTCTCGAGAGAAATGGCGTCACCACGCTTCACGGCACGGCGCAATTCGTTGGCGAAGACACGATCGAAATCGAGGGGCAAGGGCGGTTTCAAGCCAATCATATCCTGATCGCGACTGGCGCCAAGCCCCGCCCTGTGGATGTTCCAGGTGCCGAACACCTCACCAACAGCACCGAATTCATGCGGATGGACGCTCTCCCGAAGCGTATATTGTTTATCGGCGGCGGATTTGTCTCGTTCGAGTTCGGTCATATCGCTGCACGAGCTGGCAGCGAGGTGCAGATCATTGATCGCGGTGACAGGCCATTGAAGGCCTTTGACACAGACCTCGTCGAAAAGCTTGTAGCGCGAGGCGAGGAAATTGGGGTGGGATTGCGTCGGCGCACATCGCTGAAATCGATCGCCACTGACGGCGTCGAATTCATCGTCACTGTCGAAAAGAATGGTGAAACCGAAGACTTGCGCGCCGATCTGGTCGTGCACGGTGCGGGACGCGTGCCTGAAATCAATCGCCTGAACCTGAGCGCTGCCAATATCGAGGCGGGAGACAAGGGAATAGCAGTCAATGAATATTTGCAGAGCCTGTCCAACCCCAAAATCTACGCCGCAGGCGATGCGGCCAACACGCATGGGCCTCCGTTGACACCTGTCGCGGTATTCGAAGGCAAGGTCGCTGCCTCCAACATGCTCAAGGGCAATCAGACCAAGCCAGACTATCGCGGCGTGCCCAGCGCCGTGTTTACAATTCCGGAATTGGCCCGCGTCGGAATGCTCGAAGAAGAAGCAGAGGAAGCCGGTTACAATATCCGCGTCGCGGAAAACGACACAGGCAATTGGTATTCCAATCTTCGCGTTGGCGAGACCTGTGCTGCCACCAGAATTATCATCGACAAAGACACCGACACTATCCTCGGCGCGCATCTGCTTGGACCCGAATACGGGGAGATCATCAATTTCTTCGGCCTTGCAATGAGGCTGTCACTGACAACTCGAGATCTGAAGAAATTGGTCGCGGCCTACCCCTCGGTTGGCTCGGATTTAGGGTCCATGCTGTAATCTGCTCGAGACCAGCTGTTGATCGTCGGCTTCTGGTGAAGACGTTAGCTGCTTGCATGGTTTGGGGCGTAGAACTTTCACTTTCCATCGAGCGTGATGGTCAGCAATTGACGGTCTCCGAGCGATTCCGGCGTTAGAGCTTCTGTTTCGCCAATCATCCCGCATCGCGCCATCGGATGATATCGGAAAATCCGATCAGACCATCGAACAGCGCCGAAACGATCAAAGACTGCTTACAGTGAACCTGGTAGCGTTCTCGCGCCATTTTGAGATGCTGGATGACGGTTTCGGTCGCAATCCCGAGGATCATGGCCGTCTCGGCTGAGGTCTTGCCTCGTGCGACCCACAAGAGACATTCGCGCTGCCGGTCGCTCAGGACCGGTACCGATTCCTCGGATTGAGCCGAGCCCAGTCCAAGTGCACAGCTCAGTGCGAGCGTACCGACCATTTCTGCGACCGCAAAGCGACTGTGTGGCAGGTCTCGGTCAGGGCAGACCGCAAATGTACACGTTCCGCGCGCAAGACCGGGCAAATGTCGCGGAACAGTGTAGCCATCACCGATTCCGCATTCTCGGCCAACTGCCAGCATCTGGCGATCACCGCGAGTTAGCGGGATCAGTTCACCCAGTGAGCCCCACGCAAAGCCGACAAACGACTTGTCGCAGGCTCGCCGGACCGGATCCTGTCCGGCCAGATCGAACCCGACATACACCTTGGCCCATTCGTCGGGATAATCATGCAGGAGCAAACCGGGAGCCTCGCACGATCCTGAACGCAGCTCTAGGCTCAAGGCGAAGTGGTCGAAGCCAAGCCGCCGAGATACTTGTTTCAGCGCCTGGTCGAGTTCCTTGTCAGACTGGACGTTGACCAGATCGGTTGCGAATTCCTCCGCGAAATAAGCCTGCATAGCCCTGCCCGTCCGATCGGCAGGGCGCTATCCAACACGCCGCCGTCCGATCGCCTGCTGGTGGCCAGTCCCGGCGCTTCCATTGCACCGGTTCCGGCTGCTGCAGTTGCGCCCCCGAAGGTCGGGTTCCTTGCGGCTTCGGTCGCGAGATGCAGATCGCGCCACAAGGAGAGGCATAACGACTTCAGCGAATTTGGGAAGTCTTTGCAAGGACGTAGGCCTGATAGTCGTCTGGCCTGTGACTGGTAGGCCAGCCGGGCGAATACGATTTCGACGCCAGTTAATTCGCACAACGCTTGCCCCGTGAGGGATTGAGCAATTCACGATAACCCTCAGCCGCCATGCGATGCGCTTCGGCGACGAGGCGCTGTGTCTGCCGGCGATGCGATGATGTTTTCCAGTCGATCGCGCGGCCCGCTTTGAGGCCTGGATAGATCAGTGCCTTGGCGAGCTCTTGCAATGTCACCTGCTTGGGTGAAGCGTCTTCGAGCAGATCGAGAATGGCAAGCAGGATGCTCAGCCTGTAGCGTTTGTAAGCAGATGGCTTGAGGAGCCGATGGTGCGCCTTTGTCGCCGCGCCCTCTTTCGACCGGTGGAATTCACTGAGAGCTGCTACGCGGACACCAAGATCGGCATCGTCGGGGACGACATAGCCATCAATGCCGGGAGATGGCTCGCGCGCCAACAGGACGCGGTGACGATTTCGCGTATCGGAAACCACCATGTGCTGTCCGGCATCGTTCTCGTGCTGGGCAATCACCTTGCACTCAGCCAATGTGCCTCTGATTCCGGCAAGGTCCCGGGCGCCGCCAGCCACGATAACGACGCTTGCGTTCGCATCGCTTCTCCAGATCGCCGGGCTGTCTGCGGCCGAAACACTCGGATCGAACGGGAAATTCTAGGCCCCATGACCGAGCCATTCGCCGCGCGGCGGATGGTTTCTTGTCGCCGGTATCGCGCACATGAAGTCCGGCATATTGATCCTTGTAGGCCGGATTGCGTCGCAGGAATTCCTGCGCGAAGTCCGAAAAATCGAAGTCGCCTGTACCAGTACCGTCGGCAGATGATTGAGCCATAGAGCACCTCCTTTCGGCTCGGATGGCTAGCGCCGCGGGATAACAGCGGACATTCCAAGCATGTGGAGGAGCCCTCCCCAGTACTAGGCATGTGAGTGCCCTATATCGGCGCGACCGCAACGCCGGGCGGGTATCATGCTGCCTCGAAAATGGAGGCACTTGCCCCTTGCAAGCTGCTTTTGTCTTGGGCACATTCGACCCGCGCGGTTTGAAACTCTGGCGCCGACCGCGTGGATATTTCCGCCAGCCATCATGCACGCCGGTCCGCTCAAGGCCCGGCGGCCCAACCGGTCAAGGGACGTCGATACGTCCTGAACGGCGGCACAGTTCTGGATCCCGCATTCGGCTTGCGATGAGGAGCCGCCGATTGCGGTTGCCTCCCAGTCCATTGCATGAACCAGCTTTCTGCCGACACCCTGCGAGACGATCATCGACTATCGAGCTCCGCGCTGCGAACCCCGGCACCACAAGCTCGGGTAAGCTCGCCCTGCCCGCTCGACGCCCTGTACCGCCGAGAGAGCGCATGCCTGCTTGCCTATTTTTCGCGCTGCGTCGGTCGTGAGCGAGCCCGCGATCTGGTTCAGGACGTTTTCGTGCGCGCTGCGACCAGCCCGCAACTGACAGATCTCCGGAACCCGGCAGGATTTCTATTCCGGATCGCTCGCAACCTGCTGGTCGATGAAGCCCGCAGACAGAAATGCCGCATCAGGACGGTGCCACTGGTCGAAAACACCGATGCGCCGTGCTGCGCCGAGCAGGAGGACAGAATTGAGGTGGAAGAGACGAACGGGCGCTTCGAGACCGCGTTGGCGCAGTTGCCCGAGAAAACGGCGGGCATCTTCAGGATGAACCGCTTCGAGAAAAAATCCTACCGTCAGATCCACCAAGAGTTGGGCATCGCACTGCCGACAGTCGATTATCACATGATGAAAGCGCTCGCGCATCTTCGCACGGTTTTCGCTGATCGGGCCTGAATGCGCGCGACAGATTTACCGCACAAAGATCAGGCTTTGCAAATTTAATTTCATTTGAAACTAAGGTGCTCGTGAATGCCTGCGTCATTCCCTGTGGCGACATAATCGCAACAGATCAGGGAGATGACAATGCAATCGACAATCCGGACAATTACGGCGCTCTTGGCAGGAACCGCCCTGGCAGGCTTTTCTTCGCCGCTTCTCGCCCAATCCGCAGGGCCGCCCCAGAGTGAAGTCGATGAAGTGCAGGACGATCATTCGGATGTCGCCAGCGGGGACAACGCGATCGTCGTTACAGGAACGCGGATCCGGGGCGCGCGGATCATTGGCGATACAATTTCGCTCGACCGCGAGGCGATCGTCGAAGCGGGCCAGATCGATCTGGGCGAAGCGATCCGGACACTTCCGCAGAACTTTTCCGGCGGGCAAAATCCAGGTATTGGATCAGGCGCAGGGTTCGCCAACAGCAACGTAAACTCGGCCTCAAGCGCAAATCTGCGCGGTCTCGGACCAGATGCGACGCTGACACTCCTCAACGGCCACCGACTACCCTATGATTCCGCTTTTGCAGGGGTCGACATTTCATCCATCCCGCTCGCGGCGGTCGACCGGATTGAAGTCGTTCCGGACGGAGCCTCGGCCCTCTACGGTTCAGATGCCGTCGCGGGCGTGGTCAATGTAATCCTTCGCCGCGATTTTGAAGGCATCACGACATCCGCGCAGATCGGCGCAAGCACGGATGGCGGCAATTTCCGCCAGCAGGCCGATATAGTGGCGGGCACGCGCTGGAGCGGGGGCGGGTTCTTCGTCGCTTACGATTTTGCAAACAATTCGGCGATCGAGGCTGGCCAGCGCTCCTATGCCAGCTCGCTTGATCCGGAGACCACGCTCTTCCCCTCGCAGCAACGCCATGCCGTTACGCTTTCGGCACATCACGAACTCGCGCCCGGCCTCGAGGCCAGTATCGACGCGCTTTATTCAAGCCGAAGCTCAACGCTCGTGGCCGCATCATCGGCATTTCGATCGGAAGCCGATCCGGAGGTGGAATCCTATACGCTCGCCCCGTCACTGAAATTCGACGTCGCAGGAGACTGGCAGGCAACAGTGCTGGGAGTGTTCGGCCGCGACCGGACGCACTACCGAACCGCCTTCGCGCTGCAGGACGGGTCTTCGAGCGTAACCGAGGGGTGTTTTTGCAACGAGGTCTTCTCACTCGAAGCGGGTCTGGAGGGTCCGCTGTTCACGCTTCCCGGAGGCGAGGCGCGTCTCGCTGTCGGTGCGGGCCTGCGAAACAACACGCTCGATTTCAGCCGCAGCGAAGCAGGAAATTTGCTGATCGCTTTCGACAAAACGCAGCGCGCGCGTTTTGCCTATGGCGAACTCTTCCTGCCGGTCGTTTCGCCGCGCAATGCAATCGATGGAGTCGCCGAGCTGACCCTTTCGGCGGCGGCGCGTCACGAAGATTATCCAGGCCTCGATCAACAGACAACGCCGCGCTTTGGCTTAAGCTACGCACCGGTCGAAGGACTGACTTTGCGCGGCAGCTGGGCGCGCTCGTTCAAGGCTCCGACCCTCTTTCAGCGTTTCATACCCTACCAGACCATTCTGCTGCCAGCGGCCGTATTCGGCGCCGGAACGGGGTCCGACACGGTGTTTTTCACAAGCGGCGGTAATCCGGACGTGACATCGGAACGCGCGCGCAGCTGGACCGCGGGTGTGGAACTGCAGCCGGTCGCCATTCCCGAACTGACGTTTTCGGCCACCTGGTACGACATTCGCTATCAAGACCGGGTGGTGCGACCTATTGCGGGCTCGATTGCGGCTGCTTTCCGCGACCCGGGGTTTGCAAACCTGATCGATTTCTCTCCCGATCCGACAACTTTATCCGAGCTCATTGCTGGATCGCTATTCGGTCTCGAAAACTTCTCGGGCTCCCCCTACGATCCCGCCAATGTTGCCGCCTTTGTCGACAACCGGAACAGGAACGTTGCGGTTTGGGCCGTCGAAGGCGTGGATGCCAGGATCGCCTGGAACCAGAACCTGGGCGACGAACAGTCACTCTCCTTCGATCTCTCGGGCAGCTTTCTCGATAGCCAGCAACAGGTCACGCCCGATCTGCCCGAGGTTCAGCTAGCCGGAACGGTTTTCAATCCACCACGCTACCGTGCGCGGGGCACGGCGCGCTATCAGTCTGGCGGGTTCGCGGCCAATATCGCCGCCAACTACATTGGCGCGCTGCGCGACCGCCGCTTCGAGGAAGAGCGCCGCCTTTCTCCCAGCGTCACGGTCGATCTCGGCATGAGCTATAAAATTGTTCGCGGTGAGGGCCGCGAACCAGGCCTCGAAATCTCGCTCACGATCCAGAACCTGTTCGACGACGAACCCGAAACGCTCGGCCAGACCGGGCCGACGGACACACCCTATGATTCAACCAATTATTCGCCGATCGGGCGGTTCGTCACCTTCGGCATCCGGAGGCACTGGTGACAATCATACTGCTTGCCGCCGCTCTTTCGCAGACGATCGTGCCCACGACATATATCGATCCTGGCGACCAGGACCCGTGTGCTTTGTTCGATGAAACGCCGAGCAGCGCGCAAGCGCAAAGATCGGCATTCACGCTCGACGACCAGGTCCGGATTGCGGACATTGGCAGGGCAGCTCCGACCGGCGCGCCTTCGGCGTTCGAAATCTCACCCGATGGCGAACGGATCGCTTTTGTTGTGAAGCGCGCAAACCCGCAAGCCAATGCGTATTGCCTGAGGCTCGTGGTGACCGCGATGGATGGAAGCGAGACTGAAACCGAAATCGACAGAGGCGGTGAGTTTATCCGGGATGACTTTCCGCTCCGCGATTTTCCGGCGATCATGGGTGGCTGGGACAGGCCCAATGCGCCCCGCTGGTCTCCGGATGGGACGCGCATCGGCTATCTCAAGCGCATCGATGGTTCGACGCAGGTATGGATTGCCGATCCAGCAGGCGGAAATCCAACGCATCGGGCAACGGCCATGCCCGACGATGTCGACCGCTTTGCCTGGACGGCTGACGGCAATGGCCTCATCGTGCAAACACGTCCGGGCATTCGCCAGCAGGCGGAAGCAATTGCGCAAGAGGCTCCGCGAGGCTTTCTGTTTGACGATCGCTTCTCTCCGCAATTTGCCGACCGGCCGATTCCGACTGGTGAGATTGTCCCGGAATATGCCTTCGTGGCCCTCGGCGATGGCAGCGTCCGTCCGGCGACAGCCAGCGAGGCCGAGCTTCTCGTTGCGCACCGGCCTGCCACGCTGCCTGCGCAAGCACGCGAATATGCCGCAGGGCCGGACGGATATGCAGCGTGGCTTGAGCCCAAACATCCCGACCGGCTGATAAGTCGGTCGCGCATCGCAGTGATGCGGCCCGGCGGCAGCCGGATCTCCTGCGATGCGGAGGCGTGCGAAGGTATCCGCCATCTGTGGTGGGCAGCCGAAGGCCGGACATTGCTTGCCCTTCAGGGAACGGGCTGGGCGAACAGCCAGATGGCGATCCTGCGCTGGGATATGGAGGAGGGCCAGCCCCATTCGCTGCTGACAACCGATGACGTTCTGATCGGGTGCAGCCCTTTTGCAAACGAACTGATCTGCGCGCGCGAAGGGGCTGCGAGGCCCCGGCGCATTGTCGCAATCGATATCCGAACGGGCGCCGAGCGGGTGGTCTACGATCCCAACCCAGACCTGGCGAACGCAGTTTTCGGAACCGTGCAGCGGCTCCGGTTTCGCAATGCATATGGTTCGGAAAGCTTCGCTGATCTTGTTCTGCCGCCCGATCACAGACCGGGGCAGCAACACCCATTGGTGGTCGTGCAATACACCAGCGACGGGTTCCTGCGCGGCGGGACCGGCGACGAAGTGCCGATCCACCCGCTGGCGAACCGCGGCTTTGCTGTGCTCAGTTTTGATCGCCCGACCTTCTCGGCTGCAGCGCTCACCGCAACGAGTGAGGAGGAGCTTGTCCGCGCCAATCGCGCCGACTGGATCGACCGCCGCAGAGTGCAGTCGTCCCTGGAGATCGCGCTTGAGCTCGCCATCGAGACGGGCGCGGTCGACGCCGGGAGGATGGGTATGAGCGGATTCAGCGACGGCGGATCGACAGTCCAGTGGGCTCTTATCAACTCGGACCTGTTCCAAGTGGCCTCTATGGGGTCATGTTGCGAAGATATGTATTCCTATCCGACGGCAGCCGGGCCCCGGTTCACAGATTTCGTTCGCGCGATGGGCTACCGCCATTTCGAGCCCGGTACCGAAGAATTCTGGAAACCCATGTCGCTCATCCTCAATGTCGACACGGTAGATGTGCCGATCCTCATCCAGACTGGCGACAGCGAATATGAAGGCGGCCTCGATGTGATAGAAACCTATTCTCATCGAGGGCGGGCAATCGAGCTTTACGTGCTGGAAAACGAAACGCATGTGAAATGGCAGCCCGCCCACCGGCAGGCGATCTACGAGCGATCGACCGAATGGTTCGAATTCTGGCTAATGGATCGTATCAACTGCGATCCGGCACGAGCGCAGCAATACCGGCGGTGGAGCGAGATGGAAGGCGCCCCCTCTCCCGAAGAGCTTCAATGTTTCGACGGGCGATCCTTATTGCCATGACCGGACCCAGGTTTCGGCCTCGGCCAGATCGAGAAGCCGATAAATGGTCGACCCATCGAGCGATGTGTCGAGTTCAAATGCGGCCTCAACTCTCGCGCGGTCGAGCAATCCATTCCGTGCGATCAGGCCATCGAGCAACAATTCGCGAATGGCGCTTCGATGGTGGTGGAACGCGAGGCGGATGAAGCTGTCTGGTCCTGATTTGGAGGTGCGTGCCAACAGGCTCTGCGGAAGGTCAGCGGCAAAAGCATCACGCGCGAGCGCACGGTTGCGACCGCCTTTGGCCCACAGCCATGTGGGGATGCTCAGGCACAATTCGAGCAAAGGCTGGCTCATCAGCGGTGAGAAGCGTTCAGGCCCGACGCCAAGCCCGTGAACATGGTGCTGGGCGCGCATGATCAGGGCAAGATGATCGCGTTTCCCCCCATGGCGCCCGACACCGATATCGAGCCAGGGAGTTACGGGGTCCAACGCCTCGTCCGATGCAAGATGATCGGCAAGCAGACGCCGATCAAAAGACCATTCGCGGCGTGGGCGGCGTACCAAACGCTTTAGCGTCGCCTTGACCATAGTAGGTAAATCGCAGCCGGTAACCCGGCACATGTCCAGAAGGGTTGCGACCGCACCGCGCCCGGGTCCCTCAACACGCAATCGATCGACGACCGGCGCCGCTGAATGAAGAAAGCAGAACAGATTGTCGCCGGCATTGCCGTCGAAGACGATCTGCGCTCCGAGGTCACCTGCGGCATCGGCGAGCAGCGCATCGATGGTCGACAGAAACGATCTCCGGCTCGGGCGCGGAAGACTGGCCGAGGCGCTGATTTGGGGATCGAAACGCACAGGGTCATAAATCCGCTCAGCGTACTCTGCACCCAGGTGCTTAGCCAGAAGACGGGCATAGTCCCGCTCGTCGCCGCTTCTGTCTGCGGTCGCGAGCGTGACGCAGGAGAACGGCTTTTGCGCCCTCGCAAGCGCGGCGCAGACGAGGGAAGAGTCGACGCCGCCCGACACCGCCACTGTCATGGGTCCAAGCTCGTCGGCCCATGCGCCCATGACACGGATCGCCACTTTGCGAAGTTGCGATCTCGCTTCACCATAGGAGGGCGATTGTCTGCCTGGCATGAACTGCTGCGCGCGCCAGACTGGGAATTCTTCGGGATCGGAAGCCGCCGGATAGATCAAGGCACCGGGCCGAAGCTCGTCGACACCGGCGAGGCAGGTTTGTCTCGCGCGCAATTCAGCACGCATCAAAAAGCGAGCCAGAGAATCCCAAGATATACTCATCCTCTTGCCGCAGGCCTGCTCGAAGAGTTTCGGATCAGAGGTGAGCACCACATGGGTTGTTGTCACCAGGCGGTAGATCGGAACCAGTCCGGAAGGATCCGGCATCACGGCCAAATCGCTACGGTCCTGATCGGGCAGAATTGCGATATAGGCACCCCAGAAGTTCGCGGCGAGGTTGGCGGCGAGGCATTTCGCAGAGCGAGCACCCACCTCTGGCAACTGAGAGACGCGATGCGCGGTGTCCCGGGAGAAGAGCGTGCCGATCACGCATCCGGCAGAGCCAAGGTTCGCGACATGCGTGTCTTTGGCTATCCAGAGCCGCGGGATATCGCCGCACAGATCCTTCAGGCTTGGCATCGTCTGCAGCCCAGCAGACGCCCCCGATCTTAGGCGCGGCAATGCGAGAGCAAAGCGCAGTGTGGTCATACAACCAGTATCGGCGTGTAACGCAGCACTTCCTCGGCAGTGTCGTTGAGCACGGCCTCGCCGTGCTGGACCCAGCAATGGGCGCCAAATGGATCGCTTCGGACGCCGATAACGATATGGGCTTGGATACCGCGCCGGGCCAGCCGCAGAGCTAGCGCAATCGAGCGCGGCAAGCAGCGATCTGCTGCACTGCGCAGGAGCCGGGCGTGTTCAAAGGCGCGAAGCTCAATAGCCCGCTCGGTGTCACTTGTATCACTGGTCACCAGCGGACCTTTCAGGCGTTTCAGCTCCAGCAGGACTTCGCGGAAAGAACGCGTTGCAATTCGGCGCTCGATCCGGCGCTGGGTCCAGATTGCCGCTGAAACGCGGGCCAGCCGGAAGGGGCCCTCATGGATCTCGGGCGAAACAATACGCGGTCTGGTCCATTCAGGTGGGCGCGGGAAAGCGGTTGGTTGATACCAGTCTTGGCCCTTAACCTGGGCGCGAAAAGCCTCCTCGCGAGGCGCTGGCAGCTGAAAGTAGCGATCCTCGGCAATATCGAGAAAAACGAACCTGCCGCTGCATTCGGCCCAGGCGATATCGCTGCTGCTGAACTCGGTCACGGCAGTAGGATTGCAGCGAAGGGGCGCGGTCCTGCTAGAACGCGCGCCCCCGCGAGGCTCACTCTTCGGCGAGGCCGGTCGCATAGGACAGTCGGCCGCTGCTCACATCGATATCGAACAGGGCGTTGCCCTTGGTCTCCACCGAGGCCTTTCCGAGGTCAATGACCTCATTCTCATTATGTTCGAAATCCTTCATCACTTACTCCTCTTTCTGGATTCACGACTCATTGTGTCGCAACCCCAAGACTGAAGCTGAGCAAGGAAAACGGCCAACTTATAATGCCATTATAAATCAGCCCGCAAATTGCGGATGTGACCGGGCGATGAAAACGCCCGTTGGCAGGCGCATCGATACCTTTAGCGTGCAGCCTGGACATACGCATCGACACCCGGTCGCGAATAACAGTGGCTCGCGGGTCTTTGATAAATCGTCAAGGTTGGAAGAAAATAGTCAGCAATACCTACTTTTCGGGACTCAAAGCAGTCGGTCGTCTTCCGCCTGATGCAGTACTTTTTGCCCGGCGCCGCGCTTTGGCGAATTCGCCAATGTAGATAATGAAGGCGAGTGGGCATTCCGATTCACAATATGGCCAGCTAGTTGTCGGTAGTCTCGAAGAGATCACGAGGCCAGCGCCGACGAGGGCTCCGATGTCGCGAATCGCCAGTGCCCTCGCAGGATCGGCGGTGGGACGGGTTGGTACGCGTCTGGCGAATATCTAGCCGTCCGAGACGACCTGTTCTCCAGCGTAAAAACGGTGGTCACCCGGTGGTCACCTGCCGTAAAAATCGCTAGTCAGCTTCAAGAACGGTTCTTTAAACCGTTGAATTGACTACGAAAAATGGAGCGGGCGAGGCGATTCGAACGCCCGACCCCAACCTTGGCAAGGTTGTGCTCTACCCCTGAGCTACGCCCGCTCACTGGCGCTACCGGAACTGGGTGGTCCCGGTGGGGAGGCGGCCAACTAGCAGCGGCCTTTGAGTCTCGCAAGCCGAAAATTGCAGATTTTTTGCCACCCTTGCGAGCGTGCCGGCGCTCCTTCACATTGCCGCGCGAATGCCCACATGGGGCATACCGGAATTTTCAGATGAAAGGTGGACTTACGTGGCGAGCATGGGGCTGAGCATTGACGAACAGAAAGCGGTCGAGCGCTTCAAGACCGACGTCGTCGAACCGTCGATGTCGAAGCTCGTCGTCCTCGATTTCCACGCCGAGTGGTGCGGCCCCTGCAAGGCGCTGGCACCGATGCTCGAAAAGGTCGCGACCGAATATGCCGACAAGGGCGTGGTGCTGAAGAAGGTCGATGTCGACGCGGAAAAGTTCATCGCCGCGCAGTTCCAAGTGCAGTCGATCCCGACGGTCTATGCAATGTTCCAGGGCCAGCCGGTGGCCGATCTTACCAATGCGCGCAGCGAATCGCAGCTCAAGCAAACGCTCGACCAGATCCTCGCCCAGCTGCCGCTCGACGGCGGCGGCGACAATGGCGCGGCAGGCGGCCAACAGCAGCAGCAGCAGGACGTCTCGCAATTCGTCACCATGGCCGAACAGGTCCTAGCCGAAGGCGACGCCGAACGCGCGGCAGGTGTTTTCGGACAGGTGGTGCAGATGGCGCCCGACAATGCCGCGGCGCATGCCGGGCTGGTCCGCGCGCTCGTGCAGGCGGGCCATGTCGAACAGGCGCAGGCGGCGCTGAGCGCGGCCGAAGCCAATCCGGCGGTGGCTGCCGATCCGCAGATCGAACAGGCGAAAACCGCGCTCGAACTGGCTGGCAACAAGGTCGATGACGGGCAACTCGCCGCGCTCAGGCAGCGGGCCGAAGGCGGCGATATGCAGGCGCGCTACGATTACGCCGAGGCGGCCTTCGCTGCGGGCGATCGCGATGCCGCGGCCGACGAACTGCTGGCGATGGTCGAAACCGACCGCGAATGGAACGAGGGCGCAGCGCGCGCCAAATTGCTGCAGATGTTCGAAGCTGTCGGTCTCGAGGATCCGTGGGTGGTAGCGACCCGGCGGCGCCTCTCGCGCCTGTTGTTCGGATAGGGCGGCCGTTGAGCCAGCGTCTTTCCATCTTCCCGCTTGCGGGGGCGATCCTCTTCCCGGGGTTGCAACTGCCCTTGCATGTGTTCGAGCCGCGCTACCGCGAACTGATCGGCAGTGCTTTGGCCAAGGACCGGCTGATCGGGATCATCCAGCCCCAGAAGCCGAGCGATCGCGCACCGCTCTATACGGTCGGCTGCGTCGGCCGGATCGGCGATGTCGAGGCTTTGGAAGACGGACGCTACAACATCGTGCTCGACGGCGAATCGCGGTTTCGCGTGCTCCGCGAACTCGAGGTGGCGACCGCCTTCAGGCAGGTCGAAGCCGAAATGATCGAGGATCCGTCCGGACAGACGCTGTCGACGGTCGAACGCGCCGGCTTCGAATTCGAAGCCCGGCGGTTCGCCGACATGCAGGGCTATTCGGTCGACTGGGATTCGGTCGATCAGCTCGATGACGAAACGCTGATCAACGGCGTTGCGCAAATCGCGCCCTTCGATTCGGCTTCCAAGCAGGCGCTGCTCGAAGCGCCCGACCTGCGCAAGCGTTGCGACCTGATGATCCAGCTGATGCAGTTCTTCGCCTTGCGCGACGACGGCGACGAGATCGTCACGCTGCAATAGCGCGCGGCGCGGGCCAGGCCGCCCTAGCCGAAGAAGCTGCCGCGCAGCCCATCGATAACATATTGCGCCGCCAGCGCGGCCAGCAGCACGCCGAGAACGCGCGTGATCGCGGCTTCGACCTTGTCGCCGAACAGCCGCATGATCGGCCCTGCGGCGATCAGCGCGGCCATGGTGATCAGGATGACCGCCACCAGCGCGCCGAGCACGATGAGGTTCTGCTCGATCCCCTGCGCCTCGTTCATCAGCAGCATGATCGCTGCGATCGCCCCGGGCCCGGCCAGCATGGGAATGGCCATGGGAAAGACCGAAACGTCTTCGACCTCGGGGGTCGCGGCCACCTTCTCGGCCCGTTCCTCGCGCCGCTGGGTGCGCTTTTCGAAAACCATCTCGAAGGCGATCCAGAACAGCATCAGGCCGCCGGCGATGCGGAAGCTGTCGAGTTCGATATGCAACGCCCCGAGCAAGTCCTCGCCGAACAGCGCGAAGACCAGCAGGATGACCAGCGCGATCCCCGATGCGCGGATCGCCATGTTGCGGCGCTGGGCCGCCGAGGCACCCTTGGTCAATCCGGCATAGATCGGCGCGCAGCCCGGCGGGTCGATGACGACGAACAGGGTGATGAATGCGGACAGGAACAGGGCGGTCATGCTACTCCTCCACCGGCGCCGCGACGCTGCCTGCCATGGCATCGACCATGCGGCCATCGCGGTGCAGCATCAGTTTCCAGTGACGCGACAGATCGGGTGCGACCACGAAGGTCAGGAACAGGCTGCTGTCGCCGCTGACCTGGTCGAAATAGGTGCCGCCATCGACCGGTCGCGACTGCGTGGCCTGTTCGCGCAGCTCCGCCGCCAGACCGCGTGCCGGGCATTCGGCGACATCGGTGCCGACGAATTCCGGCGCCCCGCGCGGGGTATCTTGCGCGATGCGCTGATGCAGTGTCCAGCGGTAGTCGCCATCCGGGCGGCGTTGCCATACCGTGGTGAACTCGCCCTGCGCGCCATCCGGATGCTGCCAGGCCCCGCGGGTGACCGCCAGCGACCCGTCGCAGCTCGACCAGATGTGATGCGGTTGCCATCGCAGCGCCGCTGCAGGATCGGCGCGGCCCTGCAACCAGTCGCGTGCTGCCACCGGCTCGGGCACGAACAGCACCGCGTCGCCGGCGGAGAAATCACGGAAGGCGGACCATTGCCCGTCTTCCTGCGCCGCGCGGGCAAGTTCCAGTTCGGCGGCCACCACCTTGGAAGGATTGGCAGCCGGCGTCAGCAGCCGCGCGTAGCGATCGCGCGAACCAGGCCCGGCGGTGCAGGCGGCAAGCGCCAGCGCCAGCAGGGCGATGGCGAGCCTCACAGCGCGCCTTCGGGCAGGTCGATCGCTTCGTTGCGATAAGCGGCGACCAGCGTGTTGCGCAGCAGCACCGCGATCGTCATCGGCCCGACCCCGCCGGGCACCGGGGTAATCGCGGCGGCAACGCCCTGCGCGCCCGCATAGTCGACATCGCCGACCAGTCGGCCCTTGTCCGCGCCGGGTTCTGCCGGCAGGCGGTTGATCCCGACATCGATCACCGTCGCTTGCGGCTTGAGCCATTCCGCCTTGACCATTTCGGCGCGGCCCACTGCGGCCACGACGATGTCGGCGCGCCTCACCACTGCGGGCAGGTCCTTGGTGCGGCTATGCGCGATGGTCACCGTGGCATTGGCGTCGAGCAGCAGCTGCGCCATCGGCTTGCCGACGATGTTCGACCGGCCGATCACCACCGCCTCAAGCCCCGAGAGATCGCCCAGCCGGTCGGTCAGCAGCATCATGCAGCCGAGCGGCGTGCAGGGGACGAAACCGCTCTGGCCGACCGCCAGTCGCCCGGCGTTGGTGACGTGGAAGCCATCGACGTCCTTGTCGGGACTGATCGCGGCGATCACCGCCTGTTCGTCGAGGTGGCCGGGCAATGGCAGCTGGACGAGGATGCCGTCGACCGCCGGATCGGCGTTGAGGCGTTCGACCAGCGCGAGCAGTTCGGCTTCGCCGGCATCCGCCGGCAGGCGATGCTCGAAGCTCTCCATGTTCGCAGCCACGGTCGCCTTGTGCTTGCTGCGCACGTAGACCTGGCTGGCCGGGTCCTCGCCCACCAGCACCACCGCGAGCCCCGGCTTGCGCCCCGCCGCCTGTTCGAACTGCGCCGCCTGCCGGCCGACGCGCTCGCGCAGCTTGGCGGCGAACGCCTTCCCGTCGATGACCTGCGCGGCCATCAGCCGTAGATCACATTGCCGAGGACGATCAGGACGATGTTGAGCAGGATGATCAGCACCAGCGGCGAGAAATCGATCGCGCCCGTATTGGGCAGCAGGTTGCGGATCGGCCCCAGCACCGGTTCGAGCAGGCGGTTGATCGCCATGTAGAAGCCCGCGAGGAAATCGTTCGACCGGTTGACCACGTTGAAGGCGAACAACAGGCCGATGATGAACTGGATGATGATGAGCATCACCAGCACGTTGGTGAGCATGGAGATGATCTGGTAGATCGTGCTGAGCGCCTGCATGTGGTGGTGCGTTCCCTTGAAGCTGTCCTGTTGCGCGTCCTACAAGCGCGCCGCGCCGCGCGCCACCCCCGACCGACCGATTACCGAGCCTTGGCGACCAGCGTGCCCGCGCCGCGCGCGGTGAAGAACTCGAGCAGCATCGCATGCGGGACGCGCCCGTCGAGCACCACCGCCGCCTCGCAGCCCGATTCCACTGCCTGGACGCAGGTTTCGAGCTTGGGGATCATCCCGCCCGAGATCGTCCCGTCGTCGCGCAGCCGGCGGATGTCGGCGGGCGTGAGGTCGGTCAGCAGGCCGCCCTGCTTGTCGAGCACGCCCGCGACATCGGTCAGCAGCAGCAGCCGCGCCGCGCCCAGCGCCGCCGCCAGCGCGCCCGCCATGGTGTCGGCGTTGATGTTGTAGGTATGCCCGTCCTCGCCCACGCCGATCGGCGCGACCACGGGGATCATGCCCGCACCGGTTGCGGTCTCGATGATCGTGGTGTCGACCTTCGAGGGTTCGCCGACGAAGCCCAGGTCGAGCACCTTCTCGATATTGCTGTCGGGGTCCTTGTGCGTGCGCTGCAGCTTGGTCGCGGTGACGAGCCCGCCATCCTTGCCCGAGATGCCGATCGCCTTGCCCCCGGCGCGCGCGATCGAGCCGACGATCGCCTTGTTGATCGCGCCCGACAGCACCATTTCGGCGACCTCGGCGGTCTGCTTGTCGGTCACGCGCAGGCCGTCGACGAAGGTGGTCTCGACGCCCAGCTTTTCCAGCATCGCGCCGATCTGCGGGCCGCCGCCATGGACCACCACCGGGTTGATCCCCACCGCGCGCAGCAGCACCACGTCTTCGGCGAATTCGCGCGCCGCGCGCTCGTCGCCCATGGCATTGCCGCCGTACTTCACGACGAAGCTGCGCCCGGCATAGCGCTGGAAGTAGGGCAGCGCCTCGATCAGCGTTTCGGCCTTGGCGTGGATATCGGGTCTGGTGGTCATCGGCGGCGAAATAGCCGCGCTGCGCGCCCGAGGCAAAGGTTTGTGCGTCCGCGCCCGCAGCACCGCCTGCATGAACGCCGGCTAAACCTGCGATAAACCGCCGATGAACCGGCTCGTTTCGCCAATCAGGGCGCACGGATGGGCGCATTTGCGGGGGCCGGCGGCGCGGCTGCGGCGTATCCCCAGTCCCGATAACGAGAATGGGATACGCATCATGACCAAGTTCACTGCCCTTGCCGCCGCCCTTATCGCCGCCACCGGCGCCACCGCCGCCAGCGCGCAGGTGACCGGTCCCGTGACTGGCCCGGTTACCGGCACGGTCGATACGGCTGCCGAAGCGCGCGTCGATACCGGCGCCGCGACCGATCCGGTGGTGGATGACACCACCACCGCCGCCGACCGCACGCTGATGACCGCCGAGGAACGCGCACAGGCGGTCGAAGACCGGCTCGACGACCCCGCCGCGGTGGATGCCGACCTCGAGACCGATACCGATGCCGAACTGGACGCGCCGGGCGCGGATGCAGAGGTCGAAGCCGACACCGACACCGAGCTCGACACCGAGCTCGACACGCAGCCCGACCCGTAAACCACAGGCCGACCGGCCGCGCGGGGCACCCCCTCCCTGCCCCGCGCGGCCGCCCCGGGGGCGGCAGGTGATCCTGCCGCCCCCTTGCGTTTCCGCACCGCGGACCGACACGACCGGGCGTGTTGGACTCTTGTAGGTTTCCCCCTCGGCCAGTCTGATGACATGGACCGCATGGACCACGGTCCAAACGCAAAAACCGCGCGTAGCTTCAGATGGCCCCGTACGGGCTGGCTGGAGCGAAGGAGAGGGGCGGCGGACATGGCGCCACGCTAGCCGCTGCGCCCCCGCGTAGGAAAGCGCGCGCAGCAGGCGGCCATGCGGCAACGCTTCCCTTTCGCCGCATGCGGGCTAGGATCGCGCGATGACCCGCACTCAGATCCTGTCCGCCCTGATCGCCGCCGCTCCGCTAGCAGGGTGCGCCATGCCCGCCCCGGCAAGCGCACCGCCATCCTCCGCCACCGCGCAGGAGGCGTTCTGGCAGGCGCTGTCGAGCCATTGCGGCAAGGCCTATGCGGGCGGCCTTGCCAGCGATGATGCGCGCGATGCGGACTGGGCGGGCAAACGCATGGTGGCGCATTGGGCCGCATGCGACGAAGCCCGCGTGGCGATCGCCTTCCATGTCGCAGACCCGGAGGCCCCCGCCGGGTGGAACCGCAGCCGGACCTGGATCGTGACGCGCGAGGGTGAAGGCGCAGCCACGCGCTTTACGCTCAAGCACGACCACCGCCATGATGACGGCGAGGCCGATGCGGTGACCTTCTATGGTGGGACCAGTACCGACGCGGGCACAGCGCGGGCGCAGGACTTCCCGGTCGACGGCGAAAGCGTCGCGCTGTTCACGCGCGAGGGGCTGGACGCCTCGCTGAGCAATGTCTGGCGGGTGGAGGTCGACCCGGCAGCGCAGGCAGATGCGCGCTTCGCCTACCAGCTCACGCGGCGGAACGATCCGACACGGCTGTTCCGCGTGGAATTCGACGCGAACACGCCGATCGCCGCGCCGCCCGCCGCCTGGGGCTGGTAGCGCGCAGACCGCTTCGCCGCGCGCAGCGACGCCCCGCCCCGCACCCGCGGCCGGGGCCGCCGCCCGTTATTCGGCCGGGACTTCCGCGTCCTCTTCGGGGACATTGGTCATCGGCGTGTCGGGCGTGTCGACCTCGACCGCATCGGGCTGCTGCTCGGCCACGATCAGCTCGCCGCCGCCCTCGTCGGTGGCATCGACTTCATAGGCGGTGTCTTCGGACTCGGCGCAGGCGGCAAGCGCCAGCGCGGCGGCCAGCGGAAGGGCGAAATTTGCAAGACGGGTGGTCATCGGCAGGTCTCCTGTAAGCGGAAGGTTGCTCGGCTGCGATGCTTGCACTCCCGCCGCTGCGAAGCAAGGGCCCTGCGCGGCGGCGCATGCACGCCGCCTGCACGATTGCACCCGCGGGGCGCGGGGCTATCCTTGCGCGTCATGGGCCGGATGACGCGCTTCAAACCGAAACGGCGAGGGCGCGCAGGCAGGCGCGCAGTCCAACCCGCGCGCTTCAAGCCGCGGCAGCCGACCTGGCGCGAGGCATGGGTCTCGATGCGCCCGCTGCTGCTGCTGATCGCACTGGCGACGCTGGCCTATGTCTTCGCGCTGCCCGGCGTCCTTCCCGCGCCCGGCTGGCTGTCGAGCGAGCCGCAGGTGATCGAGGGGCGCTTCACCCGCTGCGGGCGCGGCCGCGGCTATTACTGCGTGGTGGATGGCGACACGTTCAAGCTGGGCGAGCGCAGCGTGCGCGTGGTCGGGATCGACACGGCGGAGAAAGATGCCGGATGCCCGGCGGAAGCAGTGCAGGCCGAGGCCTCGACCCGCGCGCTGCAAGGCTGGCTCAACCGCGGCCCGTTCCGCATGACGCACCGGCTGGACGAACCCACCGACCGCTACGGCCGCGGTTTGCGCACCGTCTACCGCCTGCGCCCCGACGGCAGTGAGGACCGGCTGGCGGACTTCATGCGCCGCGAAGGCGGCGCGCGGGGCTATTGGGGTGGGGGTAGAGGGGAGTGGTGTTGAGGAGAGATATCGGTCGCACTCTTAACAATAATTCGGCATCGACAGCACCGTCTTTCTGTAGTGCCATCAGGCGAAAGGCGACTGGCAAATTCTCGCCAGTTGGATCGTCGCAAACCTCAACGACGGCTCGCTCTACTTCTTCGCGACCCTATCGGGGTCGATGTACAATGGCACGAAGAGTCGGAGCGGTGGGTGGATAGCTGTGCGGTGCCGAAGGGCGGCGGCAGCGATAATTACACATCTTCCTCATCACCAGCCTTGTTTTTCCACCTCTCCACCTTTGCTGGAAGAACATACAGGTACTCGCCAAGCGCCTTTGTAAAGGCCAGAATCTGATCGGCATCGTCTTGCGTGGCACCATCAAACTCATCGTCTGCATGACGCGGTTCATTAGCGCTCAATCTGATGGCGTGAGCCCATTTGGCCATTTGTTCCGTGAGAACCCCGTCCTCGCTGCTTTTCCCTATTCGAGCAAAAAGCGTTCCGTCACGATAACCTTTATCCTTTAACATGGCATCGATTGCCGAGGCGGCCAACATAAGCGCCCCATCAGGTGCGTGACGCGATTCAAGCGCTTGCTGAAGGAATTTCTGTGCCTTTTCTGGCAATTCTTCAGCTGCTGAGTCTAAATCAGGATATGATCGTTCTATCTGAAGGTGTTCGGGCTTTTGTTCGCGGCCATTCCCATCGGCGTTCTGATAACCATTGAACAGGATTACATGCCCACAATGCGAGCACCGCCCGGTGAAATAATAGTAAGCTCGATGAGGGTAGTATTGTTCTGTCACATAGTGAAACGTAATCGGACCGAGTAAACGGATGAGTGGGTGAGCAATACCACATTGCGGGCAGCGCTTGATCCCGTACAGCTCCTCGTCAAGGAGTGAGATACTCAACTAACTTACTCCGCCGCTTGCGCTCCCGCCTCATCGCCGAACAGCCCCGGGCCGTCGTCCTGCGCGGCGCCTTCCTCGTTCGCGGCCTTGGCCTTGTTGCGGCTGTCGAAGCTCGACCAGACGGTGTTCCAGTCGCCGGTGGTGGCGCCCTTGGAATATTCGGTGGCGCGCTGTTCGAAGAAGTTGGCGTGCTCCACGCCGTTGAGCAGCGGGGCGAGCCAGGGCAGCGGGTGATCGTCGATCATGTAGATCGGCTGGAGGCCCAGCTGGCCCAGCCGCCAGTCGGCGATGTAGCGGATGTACTTCTTGATTTCCTTGGGCGTCATGCCCGCGACCGGGCCCATTTCGAAGGCGAGGTCGATGAAATTGTCTTCCAGCCGCACCGACTTCTGGCAGATGTCGATGATGTCTTCCTTGACCGCCTTGGTCAGGCAATCACGCTCGCGCACGAATTCGTGGAACATGCGGATGATGCCTTCGCAGTGCAGCGATTCGTCGCGCACCGACCAGCTGACGATCTGGCCCATGCCCTTCATCTTGTTGAAGCGCGGGAAGTTCATCAGCATGGCGAAGCTGGCGAACAGCTGCATGCCTTCGGTGAAGCCGCCGAACATCGCCAGCGTGCGCGCGATATCCTCGTCATTGTCGACGCCGAACTGCTGCATGTAATTGTGCTTGTCGGCCATTTCCTCATATTCGAGGAAGGCGGAATATTCGCTTTCGGGCATGCCGATCGTGTCGAGCAGGTGCGAATAGGCAGCGATGTGCACCGTCTCCATGTTGGAGAAGGCGGTCAGCATCATCTTGACCTCGGTCGGCTTGAACACGCGCGCGTATTTGTCGTGGTAGCAATCCTGCACCTCGACATCGGCCTGGGTGAAGAAGCGGAAGATCTGCGTGAGCAGGTTACGCTCGTGCTCGGACAGCTTCTGCGCCCAGTCGCGGCAGTCTTCGCCGAGCGGCACTTCCTCGGGCATCCAGTGGATCTGCTGCTGGCGTTTCCAGAAGTCGTAGGCCCAGGGGTACTCGAAGGGCTTGTAGGTCTTGCGGGCTTCGAGCAACGACATCTGGTGGTTCTCCGGTTTTCAGCGTGAACGTCCCATATAGTGAATCAGACCCGGGATTCGAAGGCAAGCGGGAATGATTCGGCGGGGATAAAACGGTTTCTGCGGGGTTTGTGCGGCCCGCCGCGTCGCGCATGCGGCGAATGGCGGAACGCCGGGGCCTGCCCCGCCGTTGGTTGGGGGAAGGAGACACACCATGGGTGAATACGCCCCCGACGACCAACGCGACGTCCACAGCAATGCCACTGCCGAATGGCGCGAGGCCGAAGCGCCGCAGGACGGCTCGGCCAAGCCCGCGGCCAAGCCGCACACGGATGCCGAGCAGGGCGAAGCGCGGATGGGCTATGGCAATGCGCGCGATGCTGATGGCGCGATGGAACAGGACCGCGCGGAAGCGTCCGATACCGCCACCGCCGCGGATGGCGATGATGCGCGGCCCGACGTGCGCGCGCGTGCCGATGCGGCGCGGCCGCTGGGCGGCGCCTGACCGCAGGCACACACATTCGGGGATTTGCGACATCGTTCGGTTTCCCCTTTTGCGGGCGATGTCCGCAAGCCCCAGGCGCCCCGCCTCTCCCCCAGAGGCGGGGCGCCATCGTTTGTGTGGGCCAGCATTTCCAAGCCTCGCGGCCCTGCCGTGCATGAGCTTCGACGAAGCGTGGACCGATCCGCCAGGCCGCCCGTTGGTATTGTGTAAGCAAACGAAAACAAAGGGAAATTTATGTTCGAGAAGATTCGCATCAAGGAACACATGGAAGTCGCCGATTGCAAGGGACAGCATGTCGGGACCGTCGATGAAGTCGAAGGCGACGCGATCAAGCTGACCAAGTCGGACAGCGCCGATTCGATGCACCACTTCCTCGCGCTCGACGATGTCGAGAAGATCGACGACAACCGCATCTACCTGAAGGAAACCGCACGGATTCCCGAAGGCCTGGGCAACAAGGCAGTCGCCTGACACGCCCGCCTCCGACGACCCTTGCAAGGGGTCGCAGAAAACCCCGCCCCGGATGTCCGGCGGCGGGGTTTCTCTTGTCCTGTGTGCAGGTGACGCTGCAGGGGGCGATCCCCGCGGCTAGCCGGCATCACGGGCCTACTGGCATGCCTTAGTTAGAATGTGAGGGTGTCTCACTGCGCAATTGCGCACCTGCCAGATGCATTTGTGCAACGTGGTGTTCATTGATTCTTCTCCTGTCATTCGGTCGGTTGGGAGGAGAATGACGTTCATCCTGATTCTAGGACAAGGTCGCCAGTTCTCCAAGGTTAAATCATGGCTTGTCTGTCTCACTCCGCTCTTCGGAATTCGTCGGGAAACGGCAGTGAAGTGGGACGGGAGCGGAGGTAGAGAACGCTTCTTCCGTCCGCATCGGTCATGATGTCGTCGACGATCACATCATGGATATCGGCCAGATCGGGTTGACCGAGGACTTCCGCGATGGGCCGGTCCAACGCGTCTCGGCCGATGGCACGAGGCGTCCGGATGGTTTGCGTCCGTCCGTCGTCCTCGAACAGTAACGCTCCATCGCGCGGGCAAGGCAGCCACTGGCGCAATATATGCACTCTCCGGTCAGTGGCCCTGAGGCCGATCGAACGGACGTTCTTTTCGGAGATCGGGGTCGGATCCTCTTTTCCTTCGTCACCCCACCTCCACCGGACATCGTGGATGAGATCAATTCCCCATAGGTGGGCGATGCGTCTCGTCAGGCTGTCCACCCGCAGATCACGGGGATCGACATGCTCCCAATCCTCGATCCTGAGCCCTTCGGCGTCGATGCGCTTACCGGCTTCGATGGCGCGCTCCATGAGTCTGCCCAGCGCCTCGATGTCCTCGGTCCTGACCGAACCGTCCAGACCGACGAGGACCGTGCAGGAATCGGCGTCCTCAGGCTTGATGGTGATCAGAGTGGGGCGGCTCACCCGGAGGAGCCATCCGTTTCTCGTATTGGCGTCTACGGTCGCGCGGATGGCCGGTCCGAAGTAGCTGCTCGAACGTCGTTCGGGATCGAAACTGGTCACCGCATCGATGTCGTGACAACCCGCCGCGAGCCCAGCAGTGATCGCGTCCAGGATCATGATCAGTTCGTCGCGCGGGAGGCTGGAGAGCGCGACCCTGGTGGTATCCTCACGTGCGCCGTCAAGTGAGCCACTCGTCACTGGTCTGGTACGCGCACCGAAGGCGAGATCGAATTCACCGGGCAGGCCGATGGCCAGCTCCTCGCGGCTGGGAATGCGGACACCATCCGCGGTCTTGACGAGGTACCTGATGCGCGCCGCCATGATGCTCCGGAATATGCCGGCATGTTCGCGTGCGAGCGCGTCGGCGAGGCGTTCCGAGGCCAGTCCACCGAGGTCGAACCGGTCCTCCATGAGGAACACCGGCCGCCTGTCCTGCCGAGGAGGATTGATCGCATGTGCTTCGAGGAGCGCCGTGGCCATTCTTCCCGCCGCCTGCAGGCTGTCGTCGTGATCGTCATAGCCGGCGGCGGTTGCGGCGATCATCACGGCAGGAACCAGCTCCAGGTCCCCACCGGTCTCGCCAAGTGCGCGCAGTACTTCGTTTGCGTCGTGCAGGCGCGATTTCTGACTTTCCAGCGAGAGAAGGTGGAAGGCGGGAATGGGACGGTCGTAAAGGCTCGAGCCGCGATCGATCCACATGTGGCGCAGGCCCGAGACGGTCCGCAATTCGGACAGGTCGTCGCATACGACGTCGACCACGGTCGTCAGCCCCTCTTCGAGGTCCACGCCGTGGCGTTCCATCGCTTCGGTCCATCGCTGTACCAGCGTCGACCAATGCGGCATTCGCGACCAGACATTGCTCATGATGGTCTCCTTCCTTTGAGATGGGCACGGCGAAGCACCCGCAGAGGCGAAGGCCTCCGCGGGTGGACGCGATGTGTATTGTTGTGTTGGTTCGTTCCGATCCTCGCGCAGAGGATCCGGAGCCGAGGTTCAAGCGGGTGCTATGCGACTAGCTCGCTCGAAGCTAAGATCGCCATCGACCTAGTTCTTATGGTTAGCGAGGAATGCCTTGCTCCATGGCGATCAATCGAGCTCATTCCATTGACGAACTCTTGCGCGCCGAGCGATATCACGTGGGATGAACCCGTTGCGCTCCTGAAGCGAAGCGACATCGATACGTCCGGCGGCGAGATCGCATTCATCGAGGTCGCGCGCGGCCTGCTTTGCCTTGGCCCTGTCGGATTGGCTGAAATCCTGATTAGCCATGAGAGAGCCTCCTCTTTTCTGCGTTTTGTTCTTCATTTCGAATATAGGACGACGGACCGGAATCTTCCACATCCGGATCTTCAACTTCACCCAGGCGGTGATGGCGTCAGGTCGTAGGAGTGCCTTTTCCTTCCCTATGTGGATACACCGTTTTCCAACGTCTCATCGTTCAGCAGCGACACCGCTCTTCATATCGGATTCCGATGCGGAGCAGCGGAAGAAGAAGCATGTCGCCTCAGTCCCCGATGCCGCGATCCGGAGGCGGGAATCGACGCGGATCACGGGAAATCTGCCGCGAGGCCCGGTCCGCCATGCCCATGGCTTCGCCGATTGTCGCGTGGGCGATGCGGAATGCGTCGGGGAGGATCGACCGCCCCTTCGCGGTTGGCGTGACGTAGGGGGACAGATCGGTCCCGCCCTTGGCCTCCAATACGCGCAGCGACTCCTTGAGGCGCGGTAAGGCGTCGGATGTCTCTTCCGACATGATCGTGGCGAGGGCGGTCCTTTCCTGGGAAACGGCTGCCAGATCGTAGACGTCACGAGGCGTGAACTTGGCCGATCGATATCGGATCTTCTTGATGATCACTTCCTCGGGAGTCTCGACGGCGATCCGCCGATCCCCGTATCTGGCCCATTCGAATCCCGGTTCGGTCTGCAAGGGTGGGGAGAGGAAGTCGATCTCTCCCTCGTCGAGCTCGAACTTCAGGTAGTGACCCGGCCACTGGAAGCGTTCGGAAATGCCGCGTGAGGCAGGATTGTTCGCGGGCACGAAGTTCCTGAGCGCGGTGCCGGGCACGAAGATGTCGATGTCGTAGGATATGCGATGGTCGATCTGGATGGCGATCGCGGTGCCGCCCCCGAGCGTCCAGTCGGGGCTATCCGTCTTCTCCGGTTGCGCGCCGAACACGTGATCCAGTGCCGGGAGCGCCTTGTCGAGGAGCTTGCGCCATTCAGAGGCCCTTGCGGTCATCGAGCCACCTCCTCGTCTCGTGTCCGGAAGGGAGGTGCAGCGAAGCGGCATCGGCGAGCTGGTCGTAGCTGATGGCCCCCGATGTCACGAGGTCGGACAGCGTCTCGAGTTCGGCCTCGTTGAGGAATTCCCTGACGCAGACCCTGTCGATGGAGAAAGGCTGGATGTCGAGTAGCGAGCCGAGCAGCTCCTGCTCGCTCACACTGTCGGGAAGGGACACGTTCAGATGACCGATCGCCACGCGCAGGGAACGCCTTGCGCCTGGAAGGGCCAGGGCGGCCTCGAGCCGGTCGTCGGCAATGGTCGCTGCATGCGTCATCTGCTTTTCCCCTTCTCTTCCACCTCATCAGGATAGGCGTTTCCTACCCGTTTTCCATCACCAGCGACATTTCCTGAGCTCCGATCTATTCGGGCGGCTTGCTGAGTTCGATCATTCGCGGCAGCGAATCCTCTCCCATCGCCGAAGCCACCAGTAGGGATAGTGCGTGGATGCGTTCCACAAGGACGGCTTCGGCATTGCGGTGCCGCGCGCGTTCCGCCTTCGCCGCCTCGCGTTCTGCCGCCAATTCGCTCCGTAGGCGTTTCAGCTCTTCGCGCGCGCCGCCGTGCGGAGCCGATGCGCCGAGATTCTGGAAGAGTTCGAGTTCGCGCTTGTAACGATAGAGCGTCGGCCGCGGGACGCCGGTCTCCTCGACCAGGTTGACGACCGTCCAGGAGCCGTCCGTCTGCGTGGTCCCGCGGCAGAAGCGGTCGATTCCGGCCCGGATCGTCCTTTCGGTCGTTTCCGTTCCGCGAAGGTCGCCTCCTCCCGCCAGCACGTCGAGTTCGTGAAGGCGGTCCGCATTGTCCTTTCTGAGTTCCTCGAAGGAGGTCTGGTCAATCTTTTTCATTTCCACCTCCCTGTGCCTTGGCGATCACCCCTTCGTATCTCTCGGCGGCGGTCCGGAGTGACTGTTTCTGCGGTCCGCTCCGGGCGGTTCCGGTTAGTCTTCGGACTTCGTCGAGCAGGCCCTGCCACTTGGGAACGTGGCAGGGCGCTATCACCGAATTGGCGCACTTGTCCGGAGAGCACATGCTTATCGCCGGGGATGCGCCCGGTGAGGACTTTTCCTGCTCGGTCAGGCAGAGCGCGTTGCTCACGTTGAACACGCAGTAGCTCAGGCTGCCAACATGGACCGTCTGGACAAGCTTGCGCACGCTGTTGTCGAGCACCGCTCCTTTCGAGGACGTGTCCACCACGGCCGATGCGAGGCCCACTTCCCGCACGTTCTCCCATTCAGCGAGCACGCGGCTGGCACCTGGCCCGGCCCGCCAGCCTGCCCGGGCATCGCTTCTCATCTCCTCGAGGATATCAATGCCCGCGAGGATGCGCTCGTCTTCGACATCGAGTGCGAAGGTGTCGGAAGCGGAGCCTGCGTATCCTTCAAAGACGGCCGTCGACACGTGATGATAGTGGAGGCGTCCCGCGATGATGCCGAAGGGCTGCCTGGCGATGAACCTCGCGAGCGTGCGCCGGAACTGGCTCGGCTTGATGTGATAATCGGGTGCAGGGGCGATGCTCGGGTCTGATTGAACGATCGCATCCCGCTGCCATCTTGCCCGTTCGTAGAACAGGTTGATCAGGCTCCCGATGGACGTGACGGACAGTGGATAGCCGGTCTTCGATGAACGCAGCAGCTTCCTGTCTCGCGACTTGGGCTTGCGCAGGGCATCCTTGCTCAGCATGAGCAGGTCCGACCCGTGCATCATGCGGTATGGCGCCAGAAGCTTCTGCAGCATCTGCACGGCCTGGGCGACGATATCCGGGACCACCCATTCCACGGGTGGAGGCTTGCCCTCCTTGCCCTTGCCGCGTTTTTTGAGCGGTATGCCGCTTATGCGCCAGCGGTCGCGGAGGCCTGTAGCCCTGTCGACGGGACGGTCGAGGCAGTCGGAACCGAGGTTACTGGCCTCCCCTGACCTCATTCCGGAAAGGTAGAGGATCACGATGAGGCAGGCGGCGACAAGATGGCCGAGTTCCTCGCGATAGAGATGGTGCGCCGCCTTCTTGCGGTCCGGCATCCAGGTGATGCCCGTCTCGGGGCAGGTGCCAGGTGATGTCTTCCAACCGGGAAAATCAGCCCTGCCATCGTCCCAGAATTCGTGCATCTCTTCCCGCATCGCAAGCACGGTGGGTGCATAGTGCTCGATATAGCGTCGCGCACAGTCGATAAGCGTCGCGATGACCTCGTCCGGCAGGGGTTCGGTCGCGTTCTCCTCATTGGCCTCGCCGGCGCCGAGCATCTTTGCGGTCAGGTTGCCGTCGTAGGGGGAGAATGGCAGTGGGGAATTCAGGCGTTCACGGAAGACGTCGAGCGCCTTTATCGGGAGGAGATAGCTCCAGACCGTCTGCGGGCTGCAGGAGGAACCCGTCCGCACATTCGCGCCGGAGGCATTGACTGCATCTTCCGGGCCATGGTTCTCCAGCCATACGCGATATTCGTGGACGTGCCGCTGGCGGAGGTCCAGAGGACCCGCGACATCGGGGTGCTTGACGTCCAGCCAACGCAGGAACCGCTTCATCCTCAGCTGCTCGCGTGAGGCATGGTAGCTGCCGATCGTCTTCTGGGTCGCCAGCGGCGTGTTCAACCGGTGCCAGCACAGTTCCTTGCAGATGGAGAGCCAGCCCGGGTGGTTCGCGGCGACGTCGTTCCAGTCGATCCGGCAGATCGATTCGACACGGCCGGAATGGTGATCCGTCTCCGTCAGGTCCCAGACCATCGCGCCGAACCGTCCCTTGAGGTCGGGACGACGCAGGAGGATGGGCGATTCGCCGTGGGGCGACCGCTGGCCGCGCTCATCTTGAGCCCGGATATGGCCGGCATGCGCGTTCATTGCAGCATCTCGGGAGGGAGATGCATGTCCAGCCCCCTGGCGATCGCTTCCGCCTCTGCGACGGTGCGTTGGTCGAACTGGGGGAGGATGGCATGGGTGATCTCACGCCACGCAGCGCCGTACAGGGCCTCCCACTCGGGTGACCCCATCTCGTCGCGGCGCCGCTCGACATGCGCCCGGAAGCCGAGGATCGCGGGCAGGGATCGACGCGTTATCAGAGCGTTAGGACAGACCACGCAGCCGAAGAAGGCCTTTGAGCAGGGCGTTCCCGGCTTGTCGAACGGGGAATTTGTGAAGTCGCGGCAGCTGGCGAGCCACAGGTCCTGCTCGCCGGACAGCGCGGTTGCGATGTCGTTTTCGGCGACTTCGACCTTCCGTGCGGCTGTTGATACCTGATCCTCGGATGCGTCGTTCGGAAGATCGATGACCCGCCTGGAGAGCGCGTGGTCCCAGGCCTGCGCCTGCGCGTCCAGGACCGCATTCTCGAGAAAGGGTCGGATACGGTCGTTGTCGAGATAGTGCTTGGCGCGCACGTCGGCCGAGTTGTCCGACCTGTCGATTGACAATCGGCCTCCATGCCTGATCGTGCGCTGCGTCCGCCAGGTCGGGCGCAGCCTGTTCCTGACGATCGGCAATCGCCCGCCGTGATCATCTCGCAGGCCGCTCTCGTTGAGATGGTCGCTGAACGCCCTGAAGGCATCGGCGGCACAGTGGAACGTGAACAGCGGTGTCGCATCGTCGGTTCCGCCGTCCTGGTCCTGCCTCTTTCTGGCTCGATCCCGCAGGAGAGCGAGGGCCCCCGCGGCTTCCCGGAACGAGGTCCCATCCGCGATGGCCTCCTCCTCAGTGTCGATGCTGCCGTCGCTCGGGTTGGTGGTCCGGCTCTTGCGAAATCCATTCCCGCCACCGCCGCGTCGCTTGATGTAGCGCACCTTGATGCGCCGCCCATCGGTCCTGAGATTCGCCAGCGTGAGCACGGGAAGGCATTCGGGCTCGATCCCGAGCTTCAGGCCGATGATGACGAAGGCGGCGATCTCCATGGCCGCCCTGTCCCCGGGGTCGCCACTATCGTGAGTTCGGTGCAGTATGGCCGCACAGGCGGAGATAATGCGCTGTGATTCGGCGAGCGAATAGGGTGCGTTGGGCTTCGTATCGTCGATCCGCTCGCCGGGAAGGAAGTCCTCGTCACGCCAACCCGGACCCAATACCGCCGCGTCCTCGAGATACAGCTGTCGCAGGATCCGCAGCGGCGCGGCCTTGTAGGCATAGGCGGTGGTGCCGGTGACTTCTCCCAGCGTCGCACGCAGGTCCATGGCTATGCGGAAGTCCTCGACGATCTGAGGATCGAGGATGGTGTCTTCCTTGCCGGGCTCCTGACCTCGCGCGTCCTTTTCCGTCTCTGCCAGCCAGAGGAAGAAGGGCTTGCTCTGTGTCTGGTAGGCCAAGGCCGTCGATCCGGTGGCGATGGCCTTGCCGGGTCCGGACATCCTGTGGACCGCATCGAGCATGGCCCTCCCGAGGGCGGGACGCAGCGAAGCGAAGTCCCAGTTCAGGGGGTTCTTGCGTTCGAAATGGCGATGCCGCCAATCTTTCGGATTCGACCGAGTGGGGAACTGGAGAACGCCTCCACGGTCGAGACTCGGGACTTTCCGCCGTGGCCGCCCGCGCCTCGGCGGGAGATTTGCATCGGACGCGTCGTTCCTGTTCTCAGCGGATGAGGTCAAGGTAGTCCTCCTCCGATCCCAAGGTATCCTCGAAGATCCGCAGCGCCTCGTCGATGACGAAATCGTCTGCGCTGAGGATGTCGAGGTAGATGAAGGTCGTTTCGTAGTGCTTGTGTCCCAGGAGACGCTGGAGGGCGCGGAGGGGGTCGCCGAAGATCGTAGCGTAGACGTCACCGCGACCGCCTTCCGTGAGGCGTCTGACATCGTCCTTGATCTTCATGCTGTCGTGATGCCGACGCAGGAGCGCGCAGAGCATGTAGACCGCGAAGGTGTGCCTGAGGGTGTGCGGCGTCACCTTGATACCCGATCGCTCGGATGCGTTCTCGAAGACCTTTTCCCAGCCGCCGATCCCCATGAGGCCGCCGGATTGGTTGATCCAGAGCGGAGTTAAAGACGCTGAAAGCCCCTTGCGTTCGAGCGCCGGCAGTCGCTCGAGTTGCTGATATGCTTGGAGGCGACGGAACGCGTGGATGCCGACGGGGACTTTCCGGGCGCGATAGCCCTTTCCATCGATCGCAGGGACCGGATAGGTGAACGCTCGACCACCGGTGCTTTCGGCGCGAGAGGGAACAGCCGATGCCGGCATCCTGCTGCATTCGTAGAGACGCATGCCGGACGTCAGGATGGTTTCGGCGAAGGCGGCATTGCGCAACGGCGATCTGGTCACCATCAGACCGTCGTCCCGGAAAATACGGAAGCGGTCGAGCGTGATGAACTTGGGCTCTTCGGACGCAGCTGCGGCACCCTTGAAGGACCATTGCAATGCCGGATGTTCGGTCGGGTTGTCAGGGCGCAGACGCAGGAGGACGGCCGCATCGAACATGGTCTTCAGCGCTGCGGCCTCGGAGTTCCAGGAGACGGGGTCGAGTGGTTTCCCTTGAGGCGTCGTGCTCGCCAAGCGGCGAGCCCGGTATTGGGAAAGGTATCCCGGATCGACAGTCGCCAGATCTCCACCATCCTCGGCTAGCGTGGCGATGAACCTGAGGACGTGCTGACCATAGGTCCGCATGGTGGTCCGCCCGGCCACCTGCTCGGTCATCTTGCGTAGGACGCTAGAGGACTGATGATGGATTTGAGGAGGATGAGAATTCTGATCGAGAACGAAGGGGACTCGTTCGGTGATCCCGATCCTGGCGTAGAGTGACTTCGCCAACGGGCCCGCCCGCTCGTGCCAGAACCGTTCAAGCTCTCTCGGCATGAGGGCTTCGTCGACCGGCTGGTCGAGAAGATCAGGATTGACGAAAGCCAGACGCAAGACGGTGTGCCCTCATGGTTTACGGGGTTTCCCGATCCATGAGGGCACAACTTCTCACTTTTTCAAGTCATTTATTGACTGCAGCCCCATCCTGTTCCATAGAATGAGACACAGCACAACATTACTATTGACAGGCGAGGCATTCCTCGTAATCGGTCTGCCCGGCGCCCGCGGCCAGTTCGAACTTCGCGGCATCGGCGGTGTTGTCCGCTTCCACGCCGCCGGCGAAACCGGCGCGCTGCACGCTCTTCGAGCGGAGGTAGTAGAGCGACTTGATGCCCTTTTCCCACGCCTGGAAGTGCAGCATCATCAGGTCCCACTTGTCGACATCGGCCGGGATGAACAGGTTCAGCGACTGCGCCTGGTCGATGAAGGGGGCCCGGTCGCCGGCGAATTCGAGCAGCCAGCGCTGGTCGATTTCGAAGCTGGTCTTGAAGGTCGCCTTTTCCTCGGGCGTCAGGAAGTCGAGATGCTGGACGCTGCCGCCCCGCTCGAGGATCGAATTCCAGACATTGGTCGAGTTCTTGCTCTTCCGGTCGAGGATCTTCTCGAGATAGGGGTTCTTGACGATGAACGAGCCCGACAGCGTCTTGTGCGTGTAGATGTTGGCCGGGATCGGCTCGATGCAGGCGCTGGTCCCGCCGCAGATGATGCTGATCGACGCGGTCGGCGCGATCGCCATCTTGCAGCTGAAGCGTTCCATCGCGCCGGTTTCGGCAGCGTCGGGGCACGGCCCGCGTTCCTGCGCCAGCACCAGCGAGGCTTCTTCCGCCTTGGCGCTGATATGCTTGAACATCTTGAGGTTCCACACCTTGGCCATCGGACTTTCGAAGCCGATGCTCTTGGCCTGGAGGAAGGAGTGGAAGCCCATCACGCCGAGGCCCACGCTGCGTTCGCGCATGGCCGAATATTTCGCGCGCGCCATCTGGTCGGGCGCCCGGTCGATATAGTCCTGCAGGACATTGTCGAGGAAGCGCATGATGTCCTCGATGAACTGCTTGTCGCCGTTCCATTCGTCCCATTTCTCGAGATTGAGCGAGGACAGGCAGCACACTGCAGTGCGATCGTTGCCGAGATGGTCGATGCCGGTGGGCAGCGTGATTTCGGCGCACAGGTTCGAGGTCGAGACCTTGAGCCCCAGTTCGCGGTGATGCTTGGGCATCATGCGGTTCACCGTGTCGGAGAACACGATGTAGGGTTCGCCCGTGGCGAGCCGGGTTTCGACCAGCTTCTGGAACAGGCCGCGCGCGTCGATGGTCTTGCGCACCGATCCGTCGCGCGGGGACACGAGGTCGAATTCCTCGCCCGCGCGCACCGCTTCCATGAAGGCATCGGTGACCAGCACGCCGTGGTGCAGGTTCAGCGCCTTGCGGTTGAAGTCGCCACTCGGCTTGCGGATCTCGAGGAACTCCTCGATCTCGGGGTGCGAAACGTCGATATAGCAGGCCGCCGAACCGCGGCGCAGCGAGCCTTGCGAAATTGCGAGCGTGAGCGAATCCATCACCCGCACGAAGGGGATGATGCCGCTGGTCTTGCCATTGAGGCCGACCGGTTCGCCGATCCCGCGGACATTGCCCCAATAGGTGCCGATGCCGCCGCCCTTCGAGGCGAGCCAGACATTCTCGTTCCAAGTGTTGACGATGCCGTCGAGGCTGTCCGACACGCTGTTGAGATAGCAGGAAATCGGCAGCCCGCGCGTGGTGCCGCCGTTCGACAACACGGGCGTGGCGGGCATGAACCACAGGTTTGAGATATAGTCGTAAAGCCGCTGCGCATGTTCGGCATCGTCGGCGAAATAATCGGCCACACGCGCAAACAGGTCCTGATAGCCTTCACCCGGAAGCAGGTAACGATCGGTCAGCGTTTCCTTGCCGAATTCGGTCAGCAGCGCATCGCGGCTCTCGTCGGTCTTCACGTCGAACCGGCGATCGAGCACCTTCTTGCTGTCATGCTCGGCCGCTTCCGAGGTCGCGCTGGCGACCGCGCCGGCCAGCGCCTGGCCAGCGGCATCCTGCACCAGATCTTCGCTGCCCTTGTCCGTCCTGTCCATGGCGACCGCTTTCTCATCCGTGGTGGGTTCGGTGGCGGTGTCGTCCTGTGTTTCGATATCCAGTGTCATCGCCGTGTCGTCCCCGCTTTTGAAATCCATCGTCAGCCCCGCCATTGTGGTGCGCCACCGGCCTGCCGATGCAGCCCGGATGTTCCGCTTGTGTTCGAGTCGGCAAGACGTGCGTCCCACCTAGCAAAATTGCGTCGGTCGAGGGCGGAAACTTATCCCGTATTTCCCCACAACCCCGGCTTGGGCGGCACCCACCCGATATGGGGAGCTTTGCCGCCGAAAGCTAGGTCTTGTGGGTTAACCCCGCAGACCAACCACTAGATACTGAATCAGTGAGTCCCTGCGCGCAAGGGGGCTCGCGGCGAATTGGCGCGCTGCGGGGCCGCCCGGACAGGGTGCGTTAGACAAGTGCAACGCTGCGACGCGTGGACCAAGCTGGACTTGCCGCGGACGCAAGGGGCAAAATGAATCCGGGAAAAAAATTTTGCGGGCAAAAATCATCGTTCCGGCTTGAGAATCATTCGAATCCGGACGCGCAATTTTGGAATCGGGCAGCTCCTCCCACGCCGCGGCCGAACGCGTCGTGGCAGGCACGCGAAGGACCTGCAGCGGCAGCCGAATCGGGCGCGCGGGGAGAGACCCCCCACGCCCAAACCGGAGTTCCGGTCCGCTGGCGCTATTCCGCAGCCGAACGGGCGTGGGTGGCCACGGCATCGGCGATGTCGTCGACGAGTTCGAGCGGGAGGTCGTGGCCCCATCCGGGAATCGTCCTGATCCGGGCACCGGGGATGGTGGCGGCCGTGTCGCGCCCGCCTTCGCACGGAACCAGCGGATCGTCTTCGCCATGCAGCACCAGCGTGGGCACTGCGATCTGCTTGAGCATTTCGCGCCGGTCGCCATCGGCGACGATCGCCGAGAGATGCCGCGTTGGCCCTTCGGGATAGAAGCTGCGCTGAACGCTGGCGCGGGTGCGCTCGCGCAAGTGGTCTTCGGCAGCGGGATAGCCCGGCGAGCCGATCGTGCGCGCGAGCATCATCCCGTGGTCGACCAATGCGTCCTCGTCGCTGCTGGCGGGCCGCGTGATCAGCGCCTTCATCGCCTCGGGCTTGGCAGCGGGCAGCTTGGGATTGCCCGTGGTCGAGAAGATCGAGGTGAGCGAGAGGCATTTGTCCGCATGGCGCGCGGCGAAATGCTGCGCGATCATCCCGCCCATGCTGGCACCGACGATATGCGCTTTGTCGATCCCCAGTGCGTCGAGCAGCCCGGCACCATCATCCGCCATGTCGGCCAGCGTGTAGGGCACTTTGGGCTTCAGGCCGATCTTCGACAGCAACGTCATCTTGACGATCCCGGGCGCTTTGACCCCGTCGAATTTCTGGCTCAGCCCGACATCGCGATTGTCGTAGCGGATGACGCGAAATCCGCGTTCGACCAGGGCATCGACCAGTTCTTCGGGCCACAGTGTCAATTGCGCGCCGAAGCCCATGATCAAAAGCATCGGCGGATTGGCGGCATCGCCCCGCTCTTCGTAGTGAATTTCGATCCCGTTCGCCGTCGCTTTAGGCAATGCCGTCTCCCCGTCCGATGGTTGCAGGGCCGACCTCACCGCATTGACCCACGCTTGTCCAGCGCAATCGGGCGGCGCGGCTAGCCGCGCGAAGGCACCGGCAATGGCGTGTGCATACAATCGGAAACCGCCGGAAAGTGGCATCCCTCCCTTCAGGCCGGGAAAGCGCGCGAGGCCGCCGGTGCAGCAGACCGTGCAGGCCTCGCGCTCGATCGGGTGCCGCGCGGGCGGCGTGAGGATGGAGGGCCTGCGGGATGAGTGAGAGGACGATGGAGCGACGCGGAGAGGATCGCAGCGGCACGCTGGACGACCTGCGCATCACCATCGGCGGCCACGGGCTGCGCTGCGCCATGCGCAATCTGTCCCCCTCTGGCTGCATGGTCGAATGCCAGGATATCGTGGCCGAAGTGGGCACCCGGGTCGAAGTCGTGCTGCTGCCCGGCCAGGTGGCGGCGGGGGAAGTCGCCTGGCAGCTGGGCGAGAGCATCGGGATCTTCTTCCTCGAACCCATCAGCCAGCGAGTCGTGCGCCACTATGCCATGGACGACTGGATGCTGCGCAGCGACTGGTCGATGGCGACCTGGCGATCGGCGTCCGACTGACGCGGCGCGGCGCGCGCTTACGCGCCGGCCATGCGCTCTTCCCGCTTGCGGCTGTACATTTCGCGGTCGGCTTCCTTCACCGCGGCCTCGATCGCTTCCGCCGACATCGCAGATATTTCCGCATAGCCCGCGCTGAAAGTGACCGGTATGCCGTCTAGCCGAGCGATCGGGCGGCGGCGGAGCGATAGCTGGACGCGTTTCAGCACCCGCCGCGCTTCTTCGATCGACATGTCCTTGAGGAACACCACGAATTCATCGCCGCCCCAGCGGGCAGCGACATCCTGGGACCGTGTGCGGTCCTTGAGCCGATCGGCGATCGAGCGCAGCAAGCGGTCACCCTCGGCATGGCCCAACTGGTCGTTGACCTGCTTGAACCGGTCGCCGTCGAGCAGCGCGAGCGTGCCGCGCGCCGAGGGGTCCTGTTCGAGCAGTTCGGCGAAACCGCGCCGGTTGAACAGGCCTGTAAGCGGGTCGGTTACCGCCATATCCTTGAGTTCATCGAACCGCTCGCTGGTCGAGCGCAGCGCGTGCGCTACGGATTCGAGCAATTCGCCCGCCATGTCGGGCCCGCCCGCGGGAATGTCCTGCACCGGGGTTCCGTCACGCAGCGCGCGCATGCCGCGGGTCGCGACGGAAACCGGGCGAAGCAGCCCGGCCAGTCCGGCGATGGCAAAGCCGCTGCCGATCACCGTCGCAATCAGCAGCACGGTGAAGGTCGGCCAGTCCCAATGTCCCCGGATCGCTTCGAGTACGAGATAGGTGATCAGCGGGATATGCACCGCCCCGAAGCTGATGGTGAAGATACGGGCAGTGTAGTGGCGGGGGAAGATAAAGGAAGTCGCTCGGTAGAAACGCATGAAGCTTCTGGCCCTCGTGCCGTATGTTTGTCGTTGTTCCAGCACGGTAATCCGTACCGGCGAGCGCGGTTCCGTGCCGTGCCGGGATCGCGGCGCAGCGCGCGTGCTAGGGGATGAGCACGGTGTCGCGTGCCACCGGATCGGTCACGGGGTAATCGGTGATGAAATGCAGCCCGCGGCTTTCCTTCCGGCTGAGCGCGCTCTGCACGATCAGATTGGCGCATTCGAGCAGGTTGCGCAGTTCGATCAGGTCGGTGGTGACGCGGAAGTGGCCGTAATAATCCTCGACCTCCTCGCGCAGCAGGCGGATGCGGTGCGCCGCGCGCTCCAGCCGCTTGGTGGTCCGCACGATGCCGACGTAATTCCACATGAAGCGGCGGATCTCGGTCCAGTTCTGCTTGATCACCACCTCCTCGTCCGAATCGGTCACCCGGCTTTCGTCCCAGGCAAGGATTGCGGGCGGATCATCGAGCGTGTCCCAGCATTCGAGGATGTCCTTTGCCGCCGCCTCGCCGAAGACAAAGCACTCGAGCAGGCTGTTCGACGCGAGGCGGTTGGCGCCGTGCAGGCCGCTTTCGGTGCATTCGCCCGCCGCCCAAAGGCCCGGCAGGTCGGTCTTCGCATCGAGCCCGATCTTGATGCCGCCGCAGGTGTAGTGCTGCGCCGGGACGACCGGGATCGGGCCCTTGGTCATGTCGATGCCCAGCCCGAGCAGTTTCTCGTGGATCGTCGGAAAGTGCTGGCGCACGAATTCGGGCGGCTGGTGGCTGATGTCGAGGTGGACGTAATCGAGCCCGTAGCGCTTGATCTGGTCGTCATTGGCGCGTGCGACGATGTCGCGCGGCGCCAGTTCCATCCGCTCGGGATCGTATTTTTCCATATACCGCTTACCGGTATCGGGATTGACCAGCCGGCCGCCCTCGCCGCGCACCGCCTCGGTGATAAGGAAATTCTTGACCTCGAGATTGTAGAGGCAGGTCGGGTGGAACTGCATCATTTCCATGTTCGACACCCGCGCCCCCGCCCGCCAGGCCATCGCGATCCCGTCGCCCGTGGCCCCGCGCGGCGCGGTGGAAAAGAGATAGACGCGCCCTGCGCCGCCCGCTGCCATGACGGTGGCGCGCGCGACATGCGCGACGACCTTGCCGCTGCCTTCGTCCAGCGCATAGGCGCCCCAGACCCGGCCCGATCCCGAATAGGCGACCTGGTTGCGGCCAGTGATCAGATCGACGCAGCTTTGCCCCGGCAGCAGGGTGATATTTGGGTTTTCCTCCGCCGCCTTGAGCAGCGCGGCCTGCACCGCCCAGCCGGTCGCATCGTTCACATGGACGATCCGGCGATGCGAATGCCCGCCCTCGCGGGTGAGGTGCAGGTCATCCTCTTCGCGGTTGAACGGGACCCCCAGTTCGCACAGGCGGTCGATCGAGGCGGGGGCGCGCTCGATCACGAATTCGACCGTTTCGCGGTCGTTGAGCCCCGCACCGGCAACCATCGTGTCGCGAATGTGGTTGTCGAACGTATCGCCCGCATCGAGCACCGCGGCGATGCCGCCCTGCGCCCATGCGGTGGAGCCACTGTCGAGCCGGCCCTTGGCGAGGACCAGGACCTTCTTGGTTTCGGCCAGCGCGAGCGCGGCGGTGAGACCGGCGGCGCCCGAACCGATCACGAGGACGTCGTGCGGGGTGTCTGTCATGCGCGCGTCATGCCGATCCAATCACTACGCGGCAAGCAAGGAACGATTCGGCGCAGCAAGCTTATTGTCGGCCGATCTTCGGCCTAGGGGGCGCGGCAACAGGGGACATACATAACGGGACTGGAGGGTCGCGACATCATGACTATGGGACGTATCGGCTGTGCCCTGGGCCGGCACAGCATCGACCGCGAGAAGATCACGCGCGTCAGCGGGCAGCAGGTCGGGCGCTGCCGCAATTGCAAGGCACCGATGGAAGAAGTCGAACCGCATTCGTGGGCGGTACAGAAGGTCCGCGATGCGGGCCTGGGCCCACGCGCCTTCATGTAATCGGGGCGATCACCCCGCGCCGGTCAGCTGGACGAAGACATCTTCCAGATCGGCTTCGCGCGTGGTGACATCCTCGATCGCATAGCCGTGCGACTGGACGAGCGCGAGCACCTGTCCCGCGCTCGTCCGGTCGCGATCATAGGTAATCTCCAGCCGCCGCGGTTCGATCACTTCGGCCTTGGTGAAGGCGGGTTCCATGATCGGGCCGCCCAGATCCTTGTCGACGGTGATCGAGACGATCTTTTCGCGCGCCATGTCGACCAGTTCGCGGGTCGGCTTGTCGGCGATCAGCTCGCCGTGGTTGATGATCGCGATGCGGTCGCACAGCTGCTCGGCTTCCTCGAGATAATGCGTGGTCAGCACCACGGTCACGCCCTCGCGGTTGAGTTCGGTCACCAGTTCCCACAGCTGGCGGCGCAGTTCGACATCGACCCCGGCGGTCGGCTCGTCGAGCACCAGGATCGGCGGTGAATGGACCATCGCCTTGGCAATCAGCAGGCGCCGTTTCATCCCGCCCGACAGCGTGCGCGCATAGGCATCGCGCTTGTCCCACAGATGGACCGCCTTGAGCAGTTCCTCGCTGCGCCGCTCGGCCTTGGGGATGCCGTAGAACCCGGCCTGGTTCTCCAGCACTTCGAACGGGGTGAAGAACGGATCGAAGACGATTTCCTGCGGCACGATGCCGATCGAACGCTTGGCATTGCGCGGATTGTCGTCGGTATCGAATCCCCAGATCTCGGCATTGCCGCCCGTCTTGCGCACCAGCCCCGCAAGGATGTTGATCAACGTCGACTTGCCCGCGCCATTGGGGCCGAGCAGGCCGAAGATCCCGCCCTGCGGCACGTCGAAGCTCACCCCCTTGAGCGCCAGCTTTGGCGGTTCGCCCGGGCCGGGCGAGGCGTATTCCTTGACCAGATTGTCGATACGGATGGCTGGGGGTGTCTGCATGATGGGTGACCTAGGGGTGCGGCCATGGCGCGACAAGCGGCGAATGCTTGCACCAAGGCAAAGCACATATTATCGGCCTGTCGCATGAGCCTGCCTCCTCCCGAAGTCTCCAAGGTCACCACGCGGCGCGTGTGGTGCGATGGCGCGACCGATATCCGCACCGGCAAGAACTATCGTTCCGCCGCGCTGGGGCATCCCAAGATCTATCTCGAAATCGACGAGCACGGCTATGTCGACTGCGGCTATTGCGATCGCCGTTTCGTGCTCGAAGGCGGCCCGGCCGACGGGGTCGACCAGTCGCAGCTGATGGACATTTCCGAAGGCGCCGACCCGGGCCACCGGTAGCTGCCGTTCCAGCCGCCGCCGGAATCCACCGCGGCGGGCGCGGCGGCGCAGGCGATCCCGGCTTTCGCTGGGACGATGCAGCCCCTACATAGCAGGGCATGACGCCAGCAAACGATCCGCACGCCCTGCTCTACACCCAGCTCGATCCCGAGGAAGCCAAGGCGCTGACCACGCGGCTGCTCGCGCCCTGCGACGATGGCGAGCTCTATCTGCAATTCATGGCGAGCGAGAGCTTCGCCTTCGATGACGGGCGCTTGAAAACCGCCGATTACAGCCGCGATTCGGGGTTCGGCCTGCGCGGCGTATCGGGCGAGACCACCGGCTTTGCGCATGCCAATGAAATCAGCGCCAGGGCAATCGCGCGCGCGGGCGAAACGCTGCGCCTGCTCGATCCCGCCACGGCCGCCAAAGCCGCCCCGCCCGAGCGCACCAACCGGCATCTCTACACCGATGCCAGCCCGCTCGATCTCGTGCCCTTTGCCGAGAAGGTCGCGCTGCTGGAGAAGATCGACGCCGTGGCCCGCGCCAAGGACCCGCGCGTGGCGCAGGTCAGCGCCAGCCTGTCGGGCAGCTGGAGCGCGATCGACATCATCCGTGCCGATGGCTTCACCGCGCGCGACATCCGCCCGCTGGTGCGGCTGAACATCAGCATCGTAGCCCAAGCCAACGGCCGCCGCGAAACCGGCAGCTTCGGCTTCGGCGGCCGCTATCTCTACGACGATCTGTTCGACGAGGGACGCTGGATGCGCGCGGTCGACGAAGCGGTCCGCCAGGCCATGGTGAACCTGGAAAGCGTCGAGGCGCCAGCGGGCGAGACGAGCGTCCTGCTCGGCCCCGGCTGGCCCGGCATCCTGCTGCACGAAGCGGTCGGGCACGGGCTCGAGGGTGATTTCAACCGCAAGGGCACCAGCGCCTTTGCGGGCCGCATCGGCGAACGCGTGGCGGCCCCCGGCGTCACCGTGATCGACGATGGCAGCATGGCCGATCGCCGCGGGTCGCTGAGCATCGACGACGAAGGCACGCCGACCCGCGAAACCGTGCTGATCGAGGACGGCATTCTCAGGGGCTACATGCAGGACCGCCTCAATGCGCGGCTGATGGGGGTCGAGGCGACCGGCAACGGTCGCCGCCAGTCCTACCAGCACGCGCCGATGCCGCGCATGACCAACACCTTCATGCGGGGTGGCAGCGACGATCCGGCGGACCTGCTAAGCCGGATGGACGACGGCATCTATGCCACCAGCTTCGGCGGGGGGCAGGTCGATATCGTCAGCGGCAAGTTCGTGTTTGCCTGCACCGAGGCCTACAAGGTCGAGAAGGGCAAGGTCGTGGCACCGATCAAGGGCGCGACGCTGATCGGGGACGGCCCGACCGTGCTGACCAAGGTGCGCGGCATCGGCAACGACATGGCGCTCGACGAGGGCGTGGGCATGTGCGGCAAGGGCGGGCAGAGCGTGCCCGCGGGAGTCGGCCAGCCGACCCTGCTGGTCGACGGGATCACGGTGGGCGGAACCGCATGACTCAGCGCAGGTTCAGCCTGCGTGATACACTGTCCCTTTTCCTGAGGAGACCTGTCATGCTCAAGCCACTGATTTTCGCCGCTGCCGCTGCCGGCCTGATGGCCGTTCCCGCCCAGGCGGACGAAGCCGAACCCACTCGCGGCGAAGCGAAGCTCGCCAAGCTGCTCGACGGCCGCGTTGCCGGCGAACCGCAGAACTGCATCAGCACCACCGGCAGCCGCAGCCTCAAGCAGATCGACGGCACCGCGCTGACCTATCGCTCGGGCGATACGGTCTGGGTCAACTACACGCGCAACCCGCAAAGCATCGACGACAGCGACATCATGGTGATCAAGCGGTTCAGCGGATCGCGGCTGTGCCGCAGCGACCAGGTCCATCTGGTCGACCGAACAGTGGGCTTTCTGTCCGATGTGCTGATGCTGGACGATTTCGTGCCCTATACAATGCCCGACACAGAAGGCTGAGCCGCAACCGGCCCCGCTGCGCGCCGGCCGCTGAATTGGGGGCTGGCCATGGCAATGCGGGCAACGCATAGTTGGGCAGAGGAGAGGACACAGCCATGCCCAGCCACCAGGAACCGGTCAATTCGCCCTTCGGATATCGCTCGACTGCCGGGGAAGTCATCGACGGGATCGACCTGTCGGGCCGCTGCGTCGTCGTAACCGGCGGCTATTCGGGGATCGGCACCGAAACCGTCCGCGCGATTGCCGCAGCCGGTGCGCAGGTCATCGTCGGCGCGCGGCGGACCGGCCAGGCGCATGACGTGCTCGACGCGCTGGACGGCGATATTGCGATCCTTCCGCTCGACTTGGCCGATCCGGCTTCGATCGATGCCTTCGCCGAAGCGGTCGCGGGCCGCACCGACACGATCGACATCCTGATCAACAACGCCGCGATCATGGCCAGCCCGCTTGCTCGCGACGCGCGCGGCTATGAAATGCAGTTCGCCACCAATCACCTGGGCCATTTCCAGCTGACCGCACGGCTGTGGCCGCTGCTGCTGACCGGCGGCGGGGCCCGCGTCGTGGCGTTGTCCTCGATCGGGCACCGGCTCCACGGGCTCGATCTCGACGATCCCAATTTCGAGCGCCGCGACTACGACAAGTGGCTTGCTTACGGACAGGCCAAGTCGGCCAACGCCCTGTTCGCGCTGCAACTCGACAAGCTCGGCGAAAGCCGGGGCGTGCGCGCCTTCGCGGTGCACCCAGGCGGTATCGCTACGCCGCTCCAGCGGCACCTGACGATGGAAGAACAGCGCGCGATGGGCTGGTACGACGAGGACGGCAACGTCCACGAGGCCTTCAAATCGACCGAGGAAGGCGCCGCGACCACCGTGTGGTGCGCGGTTTCGCCGCTGCTCGAAGGCAAGGGCGGCGTCTATTGCGAGGATTGCGAGGTGGCGGTTGCCGCCGATCCCGAGAAACCGCGCGCGGGCGGCTATTACCCGCATATCCGCGACGAGGACCTCGCCGGGAAGCTGTGGACCAAGTCCGAAGCGATGACCGGCGTCAGCTTCCCCGCGTAGCGCGGTAGAAGAGGCACAGGTCGGCCACCGGGCACCGCTCGCATTTGGGCGCGCGGGCCGTGCAGATGCGCTTGCCCAACTGGATCAGCCAGAAGTGCCCGTCGCGCAGCGCCCATCCCGGCGAGCGTTCCTCGAGCTGCGCCGCAGTCTTGTCCGCCGCCCGTGCCTGAGCGAGGCCGATGCGGTTGCACACGCGGTGGACATGGGTGTCGACTGCGATCACGTCCCGCCCGAAGGTGAAGCTCAGCACGATGTCCGCACATTTGCGCCCGATCCCCGGCAGCGCCATCAGCCCCTCGCGCGTGTCGGGCACCGCACCGCCATGCTCGGCCAGCAGCGCGGTGCAGAAGGCGCGGATATTGCGGGTCCTCATATTGTAGAGCCCGCAGGGCTTGATCGCGCGCGCGATCGTTTCATCGTCCAGCGCGAGCATCGCTTGCGGGGTCCTGGCAAGCGCGAAGAGCGCGCGCGTGGCGGCGGCGGTGTTGCGATCGCGCGACTGTGCCGACAGCATGCAGGAGACACACGACCGGAACGCGTCGGGCTGCCCCTTGGGGCCTTTCGCGCCGGGGGTGCGCCCCGGCATGGCACGGCTGAGACGGCGATAGACTTGCGCCACCTCGTCCGGGGCCAGCACTTCCTTCACCGCATCTCGCGCCGGGTGACCGCGCGCGCGGCAAACACGCCGATGACGGCGAAGGCCGGCAGGATGATCCCCGGCGCGGGCAGGCCGAACCCGAACAGCGTGCCCGCCGCGCGGGTCAGCGCGGTCAGTCCGAGCATGGTCGCCACCCCGACGACCAGCATCCCGAACGCATTGGCGACCAGGCCGTTGGCATGCCCGCCCAGTGCGGCCGCGTCGTTCATCGCTGCCAGCAGGAACAGCGCCACCAGCGGAAGCAGTGCTCCATTGAACGCCTGCGCCGCGAGGATCGCGGGGGCCGGGCGGATGTCGGCCAGCCCGAAGCCGAGCCCCACGAGCAAGATGCCCGCCCAGACCGCGCGGAAGCGCCAGCCGTCCGCCTGCCACTGCGGATCGCCGGGCACCCCGAACAGGCCGCGCGCGGTCAGCGCCGCGGCCAGCGGCGCCGTCACCGCAGAGGATACGCCCGCGGCAAGCAAGCCGATGCCCACGCCGGTCCGCGCCCACGGGCCCAGCCGGTCGGCCAGCACGTCGCCCAGCGCCGGGAAGGAGAATTCGCCCACGAGCGCCGTGCCCACGACCAGCACGGCAGCGGTGATGAGTACCCCGATCGCCACTGCCACTGCCAGGCCGAAGCGCAGGTCGCCCAGCCCCTGGCCGCGCGCGAGCGCCGCGCCCAGGAACAGGTTGTAGGGGACGACAGTCGTCCCGACGAGCGCGAGCACTGCCAGCAGCGCAGCGGAGTCGTCGGCGAAACCCGGTTCCGGCACCAGGCCGGCGACCAAGGGTCCGATGGCCGGGGCCAGCGACACTGCGACGAGCAGGAAACCCGCCCCCATCAGCGCCACGAATGCGGCCATCAGGCGCGCCACGAATTGCGGCGAACCCGCCAGCAGCAGCGCGCCCGCGGCGAGCGCGAGGCCCAGCGTCACCGCGCCGCGCGGCGCGTCGAGCGCCAGCATCGCCCCGGCTGCCCCGCCGAGGATATTCCCGGCTTCATAGGCCGCGCAGCCGAGCAGGATCGCGCCGCCGACCAGCGTCACCGTCGCCACCCGCGCGAAACCGGTCGGGTAGCGGCGCTGCAACACCGTCGCCAGATCGTCGCCCGTGGTCACCGCGAGCCGTCCGGCGAATTCCTGCAGCGTGAAGGTCGCAATGCCCGAGAACAGGATGGCCCACAGCAGCGCCGGGCCAAGCGAGGCACCCGTGCTGGCCGCGACGGTCACCGTGCCGGGACCGATGAACGCAGCCGCGATCGCGGACCACAGGAGGATCGAGCCGAGACGTTTCATGCGCAGCGCTTGTGGCGCAAGCGGGCGCGCGCTGCAATCAGGCGCGGTGCCGCCCGGTTTCGCACAGCGCCTGCGCCGGGCATTCGGGGCAGGCGGGCGCCGCCGGGCGGCACCAGGTCTGGCCGAGCTTCTTCATCAGCAGGTGATGCTCATCGTAATCCGCCCCCGACCAATCGGCCGGCATCGCCGGCATGATCGCGGCGAAAGCCCGCGCCGTGCTCGCCTTGGGCGGCACCAGCCCCATGCGCTGGAGAATGCGCGTGTGGTGTCCGTCGAGCACGATCGCGCGGCGGTCGAGCGTGCTGGCATTCATCACCCCGGCGGCGATCTTGCGGCCCACGCCGGGCAGCTGTTCGAGCCAGTCCATCGCTGCGGCAGTGCCCATGTCGGCCAAATGCGCCAGATCGACGCCGCCGCGAAGGTCGATGAGCGCGGCCAGGCTCGCCTGCAATCGCTCCGCAGCGACATTGGGATAGGTCTGCGTCGCCAGCTCGGCCTGCACATCGGCCAGCGGCGCGGTGGCCACCGCCTCCCAGCAGCCCCAGCGGCGAAGCAAGCGATCGGTTGCGGCGTTCGAGATCTCGGACTTGGTCCGCGCCCCGATCACGCCCTGCACCAGCACCCATTCGGGCTGGCGCCATTCGGCCGCCGCGCGCTCGATATGGCCGAACCGCTGGACCAGTAGCGCCTGCAGGCGGCGGATGGTTGCCGTGCGCGGATCGGGGCCGAGCGGCAGTTCCATCGCTCAGCGGCTCACCGTTTCAGCGTCATGGCGATGCCGGACAGGATCAACGCGCCGGCCACGAGCAATTCGCGCGTGACCAGTTCGCCGAGCAGCACCGCCCCGCCCATGGCGGCGACCAGCGGTGTCGCCAGTTGGACGGTCGCCAGCGTCGCGAGCCCGAGCGACGGCGACACGCGGTTCCACACGACATAGCCGAGCCCCGAGGTGAGCGCGCCCGACAGGACGGCCAGCAGCGCCCCGGTGGCGCTGGGCATGCTGCCGGCAAAGGAAAGCAACGGTAACGCCAGTACTGCGCCGATGGCGAAGCTGCGCGCGGTATGGACGCCCGCACCCACGGCAACGGCGCGGCCGATCATCGTATAGGCGCCCCAGGCCATGCCCGAGATCGCCATGAATACGGTCGGCAGCACCCGGCCACTCTCGACCTGCGGGACCAGCAGCACGGCGAGCCCCCCGAGCGACAGCAGCAGCCCAGCCCAGCCCAGCAGCCGCATCGGTTCGCCGCGCAGGATGCCCGCCAGCACCACGGTCGCCTGCACCACGGTGAACAGGATCAGCGCGCCTGTGGCGGTCGGAAGAGCGACATAGGCGAAGGAGAACATCGCCACGTAAACGAACAGGCTGATTCCGCCCGACAGGCTCCAGCGGCCGGTGCCGCGCAGCAATAGCGGCGCCAGCACGATCGCGCCGGCGCCAAGCCGCACGAGCGAGAAGGTTGCGGCGTCGATCCCGCCGGCGGCGAGCGCATAGCGTGCAATTACCGAATTGCCCGCAAAGGCGAGGATCGCGACGCCGGCCAGCAGCACGATCGCGCCGGGCCCGAAACGTCGCGGCTGCGCAGGCCGGGGCCCGGCCTGCAGGGAGGCTATTCCCACTCGATCGTACCGGGGGGCTTCGACGTGTAGTCGTAGACCACGCGGTTGATGCCCTGCACTTCGTTGATGATGCGGGTGGCCACCCGGCTGAGGAAGGCGCTGTCGAAGGGATAGACATCGGCCGTCATGCCATCGGTGCTGGTCACCGCGCGCAGGCCGCAGACGCTGTCATAGGTGCGGCTATCGCCCATCACGCCAACGGTCTTGACCGGCAACAGCACCGCGAAGGCCTGCCAGATCGCGTCGTAGAGGCCCGCGTTGCGGATTTCCTCGAGGTAGATCGCATCGGCCTTGCGCAGGATGTCGCAGCGCTCCTTGGTGACTTCGCCGGGAATGCGGATCGCAAGGCCCGGGCCGGGGAAGGGATGCCGCCCGACGAAAATCTCGGGCAGGCCCAGTTCGCGGCCCAGTTCGCGCACCTCGTCCTTGAACAGTTCGCGCAAGGGCTCGACCAGCTTCATGTTCATGCGTTCGGGCAGGCCGCCGACATTGTGGTGGCTCTTGATCGTGACCGAGGGCCCGCCGGTGAAGCTGACGCTTTCGATGACATCGGGATAAAGCGTGCCCTGCGCGAGGAAATCGGCCCCGCCGATCTTCTTCGCTTCCGCCTCGAACAGGTCGATGAACGCGCCGCCGATGAACTTGCGTTTCTTTTCGGGGTCGGTCTGGCCCGCGAGGCCGGAAAGGAACATCTCCTCCGCATTCACATGCACCAGAGGGATATTGTAATGGTCGCGGAACAGCGTGACGACCTGCTCGGCCTCGTTCATCCGCATCAGCCCGTGGTCGACGAAGACGCAGGTCAGCTGGTCGCCGATGGCTTCGTGGATGAGGACCGCGGCCACTGCCGAATCGACCCCGCCCGACAGGCCGCAGATCACCTTGCCGTCGCCGACCTGTTCGCGGATTTCCGCGATCTTGGTCTTGCGGAACTCGGCCATGGTCCAGTCGCCGGCGAGCCCGCAGACATGGCGCACGAAATTGGCCAGCAGCTTGCCGCCATCGGGCGTATGCGCCACTTCGGGGTGGAACTGGGTGCCGTAATACTTGCGCTTTTCATCGGCGATCACGGCGAAGGGCGCGCCATCGCTGGTGGCGACGATCCGGAAGCCGGGCGCGAACTGGGTGACCTTGTCGCCATGGCTCATCCACACCTGGTGGCGTTCGCCGTTCTGCCACATGCCATCGAACAATGCGCATTGTTCGGTCACGGTCAGATAGGCGCGGCCGAATTCACCGCCCTCGCCGGTCTCGTGCCCGGGACGGACCTCGCCGCCGAGCTGCTGGGTCATGACCTGCTGGCCATAGCAGATGCCGAGGATCGGCAGGCCGCTGTCGAACAGCACCTGCGGGGCGCGCGGGCTGCCCTCGTCGCACACGCTGGCGGGCGAGCCCGACAGGATGATGCCCTTGGGCTTGAGCCGCTCGAACGCCTCTTCCGCCTGGGTGAAGGGCGCGATTTCGGAATAGACCCCTGCCTCGCGCACGCGGCGCGCGATGAGCTGGGTGACCTGGCTGCCGAAATCGACGATCAGGATGGAATCGGGGAGGTGTTCTGCCTGCATGGCGTTCCCGTTAAGGCCAGCATGCGCCGCCTGTCCAGCATTCGCCTGCGGAGCATCGCAGACGGGCACCGGCCGATGCACAGGTGCATCGCTTTCAACACTGTCCTGCGTATTTTGCACTTGCGAAGAGAAATGGTGCGGCGCACAACGATACACGAGAACAAACCACAGGATGTTTGAAGAGCGACAATACCTTCAACAGGAGACGCTCGTGAAAATTATCAACCTTCTCGCCGCCGGCCTCGCTGCTACCGCCTTGCTGGGTGCCCCCGCACAGGCGCTTTCGAAGCGCACCGAAGTCAGCATCGCGGTCGATTTCAATGACCTCGACCTGCGCGACCCCTCGCAGCTCGCCGAACTGCGCGACCGCGTCGATGCCGCAGCGCAAGCCGCCTGCACGCACCCCGAAGCGCTGTCCGTGAACGCTTTCTCCTACGATCGTCGCTGCAAGGCCTCGCTGGTTGCTTCGGCACAGCAGATGATCCGCCAGAAGGCCACCGCCACGCTCGCCAGCGCACGCTGAGCCAGCCGCTGGATGAAGACCCGGTGTCGCCCGCCCGGCGGCACCGGGTTTCTCATGCCCGGAAGGCAGTGCGCATCGCACTCAGGGGCCGAGCTCGTATATTTTTGCAATGAGACAGTTGGCGAATTGCGTTGCGCAATTCGCAACATGTTTCAACGTTTTCTCACTTTCGTTCGCAGCCGCGCACGATTATTGCCAGCCCCACAGCCGGACGGTGACCCCTGACACTCCCGTCCCGGACGAGTTACAGTTGCAGCGGTCCCCCAAGCAACCGCTGCTTCTGGCCTTCCTCGCCACCCGCGGCCGGCCTTCCAGGCCCCCCGCACCGGCGAGGCGATATGGCAGCGAGTAGAGACGCGGCCGCCGACATTCCTCTCCCTCCCCCCAAGAAGTCGGTGCCGCGTCTCGAAACGCTGCGCCCCGCCGCAGCAAAGGGACCGGGCGCCGCCTAGTCGGGCGCACCGCGCCGTGCGGCTTCCTCGCGCAGATCGGTCTTGAGCAGTTTGCCGATATGGCTGCGGGGCATTTCGTCGATCGCATGCAGCTGCGCCAGCCGCTGGGTCTTGCCCAGCCGCGCATTGACCGCTTCGCGAATCGCCTCGCAGCCGCGCGCCTGCGGCGTCAGCGTGACGAAGCCGACCGGCGTTTCGCCCCAGCGTTCGCTCGGCATGCCGATCACCGCGGCTTCCACCACGTCGGGTTCCTTCGCCAGTTCGTCCTCGAGATCGACGGGGAAAATATTGAACCCGCCCGAGATGATCATGTCCTTCGCGCGGCCGACCAGTTCGACGAAACCGTCAGCATCGACGCGGCCGATATCGCCCATCCGCTGCCAGGTCTCGCCGGTTTCCGGGTCGGTCCAATAGCCTTCGCGCGTCTTGTCGGGCTGGTTCTTGTACCCCGCCATCATGGTCTGGCTGCGCCCGATCAGATTGCCCGCTTCGCCCGCCGCCACCGGCCTGTCGTCATCGTCGAGCACGCGGAGCTCGCTGCCCGGCGCCGGACGTCCGACCGTATGCAGCTTGTCGGGAAACTTGTGCGCTTCGAGCAGGCAGACCACGCCGCCTTCGGTCATCGAATAGATCTCGATCAGCGCGCCGGGCATCCGCGCCAGAACCTCGCGCTTGAGGTCCGCCGGGAACGGCGCCGAGGTGCAGTATTTCAACTGCAGCGCGGACAGGTCGAATTCGTCGAAGCGCGGTTCCTGCATCAGCCGGCGGTATTGCACCGGCACCAGCATGGTGACGGTGGTGCGGTCGTCCTGCGCCCATTCGAGCCAGCGCAGCACGTCGAACTTGCGCATGACGCGCACCGTCCCGCCTGCCAGCAGCGCGGGCAGGAAGGCCACCATCGTGGTGTTCGAATAGAGCGGCGTCGAGGCCAGCGTCCGTGCGGGCAGGCCGTTCTCGCGCCAGCTGGCCGCGGTCGCCGCGAACTGGCGCCAGCGCATCTGGTGCGAATGGACGATGCCCTTGGGCGTACCCGTCGTGCCCGAGGAATAGATGATGTTGAACGGATCGCCGGGCTGCGGATCGCAAGCGGGAGCCTGCGTGCCGGCGGGGGCCATCCACGCGTCGAGTTCTTCGTCAAGCACGATGCGGCGCATCCCGGGAAAACTGTTTTCGCCCAGTTCGGCCAGCTTGGCCCGGTCGATGAAGATATGCCCCGCGCCCGAATCGCGCGCCATCCCGGCAAGCTGCGCGGCGCTTGCGCTGGTGGTCAGCGGCGCGGCCACGCCGCCGGCGCGCACCGCGGCCAGGAACACCAGCGCATAGGGAATCGAGGAATAGCCGAGGATCGCGACCGATTGCCCGGGTTCCAGCCCGTCGGCCACCAGCCGTGCGGCCAGCCGCTCGACCCGGTCCCCCAGTGCGGCCCAGCTCAGCTCGCCGGTATCGTCGCGCAAGGCGATCTGGTCGCCCAGCGCCGCGGCATTGCTGCCGATCATTTGCGCAAAGCTGCCGAAAGGCGCGGCCAGCGCGCCATCTTGTGTCTCTCCCATGCGCGGCACCCTATCGCCGCGCGCGCGGCTGTCTAGCCGCCCGTGAGGCTGCCGAGAGAAAAGGCGAGGATGACGCCCAGCGCCGTGGCAATGCCCGCCCAGTGCCGATCCTCGCGGAAGGCCTGAGGAAAGACCTCGGTCGCAAGGCTGGCGACCACCGCGCCGGCGGCGAAGCAGCGAATGACCGCGAGGGCATCCTCGCCCACGCCTGCAAGCGCCAGATTGCCGACAATCGCGGCCAGCGACAGCAGGATCGCGGTTCCCAGCCACAGCAGCATGACCTTGCCCCGGCCATGCCCGCCCGACACCATCGCGCGCGCACCGCCGGCGGCTTCGGGCAGGTTGGACAGCAGGATGGAGCCCGTCAGCGCGGCAACTTCGGCCCCGCCCACGCCGATCAGCGCGACACCGAGCGCGAGGTTCTCGGGGATCCCGTCGAGCGTGATCGCGGCCAGCAGGCCCCCGCCATCGTCGGGGCCCCATCTCTCGTCGATCAGATAGTCGGCGAAAGCGAATACGACGGCCCCGGCGGCAACCCCGAGCATGGCATGGAACACGCTTGCCGTCTCGATGGAGGGTTCGATCAGTTCGGTGGTGACCGACAACAGCAGCGCGCCGCCGGCCAGCGCGACCAGAAAACCTTCGAGCCGTTCGGGCAGCTTGCCGTAGATGCCCCAGGCGGCGCCGGCGACCAGCGCGCCCGACACCACCAGCACCACGGCCAGCAGCATCAGCATTCGATCACATTGACCGCCAGCCCGCCCTGGCTGGTTTCCTTGTACTTGCTCGACATGTCGAGCCCGGTCTGGCGCATCGTCTCGATCACTTGGTCGAGGCTGACGCGCGCATCGGTTTCGGGCCGGTGCAGCGCCAGCCGCGCGGCGTTGACCGCCTTGACCGCACCGATGGCATTGCGCTCGATGCACGGGACCTGGACCAGCCCGCCGACGGGATCGCAGGTCAGTCCGAGATTGTGCTCCATGCCGATTTCCGCCGCACTGGCGACCTGCGCGGGCGATGCGCCCCACAGCGCGGCGAGCCCGCCCGCCGCCATCGAGCACGCCACGCCGACTTCGCCCTGGCAGCCCATTTCGGCGCCCGAAATGCTCGCGCGCTGCTTGTAGAGCAGGCCGATCGCGCCCGCGGTCAGCAGGAAGGTCCGGCGGCTTTCGCCGCAGGCATCGTCTTCCGCGGTGACGCAGTAGAAGCGGATCACCGCGGGGATGATCCCCGCGGCGCCATTGGTCGGCGCGGTGACCACGCGCCCGCCCGCAGCGTTTTCCTCGTTCACTGCCATGGCGTAGCAATTGAGCCAGTCGAACAATTGCTCGCGCTCGTTCGATTGCGGATTGGCCGACAGCTTGTCCCACAGATCGGGTGCCCGCCGCGCCACCTTGAGGCCGCCGGGAAGGATGCCCCGCTGGTGCAGGCCGCGATCGACGCACTGGTCCATCGCGGCAGCGATCCGGTCGAGCCCTTCGAGAGTCCGCTCGCGCGGGCGGAAGGCATCCTCATTGGCGAGGATCAGCTCGGCGATCGAAAGATCGGTCCGCGCGCATTCGGCCAGCAGCTCTTCGGCCGAGCCGAAATCGTGCGGCACCCGCGTGCCCGTGTTGATCCGGTCGTCCTTCGGCTTGCGGCGGAGCTGCGCTTCGGAAGCGACGAAGCCGCCACCGGTCGAATAATAGGTCCGCCGCGACAGTGGCGCGCCGTCGGCATCGAACGCCGCCAGCTGCATGCCGTTGGGATGCAGATCCGGAATGACATGCCCCGCGAGATCGATATCCGTAGCGGAATCGAACGCGATGTCCTGCCTGCCGCCCAGCATCAACCGGCCGTGCGTGCGCACGCGTTCCAGCGCGGCAGCGGCCTCGTCTGGGCAGGTCGTGTCGGGCGCGTAGCCGATCAGCCCCAGGATGCTGGCATCGACAGTGCCGTGCCCCACTCCGGTAAGCGCCAGCGATCCCTGCAGTTCGACCGCAATCCGGGCAGTGCGCTCCAGCTTGCCGGCCTTGGCCAGCGCCCGCACGAAAGTGCGCGCGATGCGCATCGGCCCGACCGTGTGCGAGGAGGACGGGCCGATCCCGATCCGAAAGATGTCGAGCACCGAAAGCATGGCCGCGAGATGCGCTTTCCCCGCCGGTAAATCAACCGGTTGCAGACGAAACCGGGTGCGCGGCAAACTGTGGGTAAAATCGCTGCCGAAACTTTGGCAATCCGCCCGCTACCGCCTATATGATCACTATGGATGAAACCCCTGAAATGACGGGCGCCGAAGCGCCGAAAAAACCCGGCTACGGCGCAGATTCGATCAAGGTGCTCAAGGGCCTCGACGCGGTCCGCAAGCGGCCCGGCATGTATATCGGCGATACCGACGATGGATCGGGCCTGCACCACATGGTGTTCGAGGTGTCGGACAACGCCATCGACGAAGCGCTGGCGGGGCATTGCGACCTCGTCCTGATCGAACTCAATGCCGATGGCTCGGTCTCGGTCGAAGACAATGGCCGCGGCATCCCGGTCGACATGCACAAGGGCGAAGGCGTGTCCGCGGCCGAGGTCATCATGACCCAGCTTCACGCGGGCGGTAAGTTCGAGAACACCAGCGACGACAATGCCTACAAGGTGTCGGGCGGCCTGCACGGTGTCGGCGTATCGGTGGTCAACGCGCTGTCCGAATGGCTCGAACTGACGATCTGGCGCGACGGCAAGGAACACTGGATGCGCTTCGAGCATGGCGATGCGGTCGAAAGCCTGCGTGTCGTCGGCGATGCGCCCAAGGTCGAACAGAACCCCGACGAGAACGGGTTCAAGAAGGGCACGCGTGTCACCTTCAAGGCGTCGGAAGACACTTTCAAGAACGTGATCGAGTTCGATTTCGACAAGCTCGAGCACCGTTATCGCGAACTGGCCTTCCTCAATTCGGGCGTGCGGATCCTGCTGCGCGACAAGCGCCACGAGGAAATGCTCGAGCACGACCTCTATTACGAGGGCGGGATCGCGGCCTTCGTTAAATATCTCGACCGCAACAAGCAGCCGCTGGTCGCCGAACCGATCGCGGTGAGCGCGGAAAAGGACGGCATCGGCATCGATGTCTCGCTCGAGTGGAACGACAGCTATTACGAAAACGTCCTCACCTTCACCAACAACATCCCGCAGCGCGATGGCGGCACGCACCTCGCCGCGTTCCGCACCGCGCTGACGCGCACGCTCAACAATTACGCCAGCGCCAGCGGGATGCTGAAGAAAGAGAAGGTCTCGCTGTCGGGCGAAGACATGCGCGAAGGCCTGACCGCGATCGTTTCGGTCAAGCTGCCCGACCCCAAGTTCTCCTCGCAGACCAAGGACAAGCTGGTCAGCTCCGAAGTGCGTTCGCCGCTCGAAAGCCTGATGGGCGAGAAGATGAGCGAATGGCTGGAGGAAAACCCCGCCGAAGCCAAGGCGATCATCCAGAAGGTGATCGACGCCGCCGCCGCGCGCGAAGCCGCCCGCCGCGCCCGCGAGATGAGCCGCAAGGGCGCGATGAGCATTGCCTCGCTGCCGGGTAAGCTGGCCGACTGCCAGGACCGCAACCCCGCGAACTGCGAACTCTTCCTGGTCGAGGGCGACTCGGCAGGGGGCAGCGCCAAGCAGGGCCGCGACCGCAAGACGCAGGCGATCCTGCCGCTCAAGGGCAAGATCCTCAATGTCGAGCGTGCGCGCTTCGACCGGATCATTTCCTCGAAGGAAGTGGGCACGCTGATCCAGGCGATGGGCACCGGGCTGCGCGACGAATTCGATCTCGAGAAGCTGCGCTATCACAAGATCGTGATCATGACCGACGCCGATGTCGACGGCGCGCATATCCGCACCCTGCTGCTCACCTTCTTCCACCGGCAGATGCCCGAGATCGTCAAGGCCGGGCACCTCTTCATCGCGCAGCCGCCGCTGTACAAGGTCTCGCGCGGCAAGAGCGAAGTCTATCTCAAGGACCAGCCGGCCTTCGATCGCTACCTGATCGCGCAGGGCCTCGATGCGCGCGTGCTCGAAACGCAAGGCGGAGGCGCGGTGCGCGGCGGCGGCGAGCTTGAAGCGCTGGTCGCGCATGGCCTGCGCATCCGCAACCTGCTGGCTTTCGTCCCGCGCAAGTACAACACCGACCTGATCGAGGCGATGGCGTTGGCCGGCGCGCTCGATCCGTCGGGCGATCGCGGCGCCGCGCTCGACCGTGCAGCCGCGCATCTGCAGATGGGCGATCCCGAAGCGCGCTGGCGCGCCGAAACCGGGGACGACGGCAAGGTCCGCCTGTTCCGCGTGTGGCGCGGCGTGACCGATGTCCACGAAATCGACCCGGCCTTCCTCGACAGCGCCGAAGCCCGCAAGCTCAACCGCGTCGCGCAGGAATTCGCCGATGTCTACACCGCGCCCATGCGGCTCGTCCGCAGCGGTGCGGCGGAGCCGGAAGAGGCGGACAGCGACAGCGAGAGCGACAGCGAAGAGGCCGCACCGATCTTTGCCGATGACGCGATTACTCTGCCGACGCAGCTGCTCGACGCAGTGCTGGCCGCGGGGCGCAAGGGTCAGAAGATCCAGCGCTACAAGGGTCTTGGCGAAATGAACGCCGAGCAATTGTGGGAGACCACGCTCGATCCGGACAATCGCGCGCTGTTGCAGGTCAAGGTCGAGGATGCCGACGTGACCGACGAGATCTTCACCCGCCTGATGGGCGACGTGGTCGAACCGCGCCGTGAATTCATCCAGGACAATGCCCTGAACGTCGCCAATCTGGACGTCTGATCGAGATGGGCGGGGGGCGTCCGACCGGATCGCTCGAGCAGGGGGGGTTCCTGCTCTTCCTCGCGCTCGTGTCGGCCGCGCTGATCGCGATCGTGCTCCCCTTTGCCCGTTCACTGCTGTGGGCGGCGCTGGCAGCGATCATGTTCCAGCCGCTCTACCGCTGGTTCCTCGCAAAGCGGCCCGACAAGGATAGCCAGGCTGCACTGGCGAGCCTGGTGGTGATCCTGTTCGCCGTCGTCCTGCCCGCGCTGTGGATCGGCAGCGCGGTGGTCAACGAAGCGGCGGGGCTGTTCGTCGCCTTGCGCGACGGCGATATCGATGTGGCGCTCTATTTCGAAGAGGTGTTCGACGCGCTCCCGGCCAATATGCAGGCCTCGCTGGCGCGCGCCGGACTGGGCGACCTAGGCGCTGTCCAGGCACGCGCGACCGCCTTTGTCCAGGCCAGCCTCGGCATCATCGCGGCGCAGGCCCTCGCAATCGGGGGCAGCGTGTTCGGTTTCGCGATCGGTTTCGCGATCGCGCTCTATATTGGCTTCTTCCTGCTGCGAGACGGGCGGGCGATCGGCGAGACGATCCTTGCCGCGCTGCCGATGGAACGCGGCGTCGCCGACCGGCTCGCAGAACGCTTTCTCGTCATCGTGCGCGCGACGATCAAGGGATCGGTCGTCGTCGGGCTTGTCCAGGGCGCCCTCGGCGCGCTGACATTCTGGATCGTGGGGATCCCATCGGTCCTGCTGCTCGGCGTGGTTATGGCAATCGCCTCGCTGCTCCCCGCGCTCGGCCCGGCGATCGTATGGGTGCCCGCCGCGATCTACCTGCTGGCGACCGGCGCGATCTGGCAGGGCGTGGTGGTGATCGTCTCGGGGGTCGCGCTGATCGGCATGATCGACAACATCCTGCGCCCGATCCTAGTCGGACGCGACACCGGCATTCCCGACTGGTTGATCCTGGTCACCACGCTGGGCGGTATCGCGCTCATCGGCCTGTCGGGGATCGTGGTCGGGCCGCTGGTCTGCGGGCTGTTCCTCGCCGCCTGGGGGATCTTCGCCGAACAGCGCGCAGCCCGCGGCTAGCGCCGGCGCAGCAGGTCAGGCCGCGCGAATATCCTGCGTGCCGCGCGCGCCGCCATCGCGGCTGTCGAGCCCATCGAAAATCGCGCCGACGATCAGGCCCAGTTTCTCCTCGCTCAGCCGGTCGTCGACCACCGCGATGAGATAGGGCTGCAAATAGCAGCTCACCATCTGGTTGATGATCGACATTGCAGTGTCGACCTCGAGCCCCTTGAGATAGCCTTCGGCCTGCGCTTCGGCGATCAGTTCGCACAGATAGTGGTCGGCCAGGTCGATATAGCTGCGGGCATAGTCGAAATAGCGTTCGCCCATCTCGACATAGAGGTTGAACGTCGCCGGGTCGTCGCGGAAGTTGCGGTGCAGCAGCCGATAGCGGCGGGCGAAGAATTCATACATCTTGCGCGGCGGCGGCAGGTCGGACGCCATCACCTCGTCCATCACTGCCAGCTTGGGGGCGAACCATTCGGCGGTCACCGCTTCGAGCAGGTCGCTTTCCTCGGGGAACACCGCGTCGATCCGCGCCCGCGCCACGCTCAGCTCGGCCGCCAGCCGCGTGCGCGAAACCTCTTCGCCCTTGCGTTCCATCAGCGCCATCGCTTCGCGCGCGAAGCGGCGACGCAATTCGTCGATTTCGTTCTCGCTCATGCCGGCGCGTTCCCTACTCCGCTCATCCCGCAAATTAGGCACGGACGTGCCGGGGTTAAACCCCCCATGCGGCTAGCCGGCGGATTTCTTCGGCGGGAGCGGGAAGAAAGCCGACGTCCGCGCCTTGTAGGCCGCATAGCCCGGCCGCGATTTCTTCATTCCGCCTTCGAGCAGCGGGGCGCCCGACCAGCGGGTGAGCGTGAAGGTCAGGAACAGCGGCCCGATAACGGTCGCTGCGGCCACCCACCAGCCCGCCGAAGCGGCCGCGATCCAGATGCCCCACCAGACGCAGGCATCGCCGAAATAATTGGGGTGGCGGGTGTAGCGCCACAGCCCGCGGTCCATCACCTTGCCTGCATTGGCCGGATCCGCCTTGAACCGCGCAAGCTGCCAGTCGCCGACCCATTCGAAGAGGATGCCCACCAGCCACAGCGCGGCGCCGACCAGTGCCAGCCCGCTAAGCGGCGTGAGCGAGCCGGCTTCGAGAATGCCGTATTGCGCGGGGCTGGAGACGATGAACAGCAGCACCGACTGGCCGAGGAAGACCTTGGTCAGCGTCGCCACCGCGAACCGGCCCTGTTCGCGGTCCTTCGCCAGCATGCGCCGATAGCGCTTGTCCTCGCCCTCGCGGCGCCAGCGGATCAGCAGGTGGAGCGCGAGCCGGGCGCCCCAGATCACCGCCATCGCCATCAGCAGCGTGGCCAGTGCGCCGGGTTCGTAGAGCCGCAGCCAGCTGACCAGCGCCAGCAGGGCCATGCCGCCGCCCCAGAAGGCATCGACGAAACTGACATCGCCGATCTGCACGGCGACCACCCACAGGATCAGGGCCAGACCAAGCAGGATCACGAAATTCGCGAGCAGCGATTCAACTATCACGCGTTTTCTCCTTCAGCGTAAGGGCGTGGTTTTCCAGCGCGGCGAACCGGTCGCAATCGGGGCGCTTCTCGCGGTAGAAGGCCGCCAGCCGCGCGAGGTCTGCCGCATAGTCGCCGGTCGGCACGATCGCTTCGCCGATGCCGCCGCGCATGGTGGCATTGTCGACCCAGGCGGGCACGATCGGCACGCCCGCTGCCATGGCGATATGGTAGAAACCGGTTTTCCATTCGCCCCTGAAGGTCCGCGATCCCTCGGGCGCGATGACCAGCGCCAGATCGTCTGACCGCGCGAACGCCGCTGCCACCTGTTCGACGTAATTGCCGCTTTTCGAGCGTTCGACCGGGACCCCGCCCATATCGAGCATGAACCGGGTCATCGGCCATTTGAACAGGCTCGACTTGCCGATGAAATTGGGCCGTATGCCCAGCTCGTGCGTCGCGCCGAGGAAGAAGATAAAATCCCAGTTCGACGTGTGCGGCGCGCCGAGAATGATGAATTTGTCGCAGTCCGGGCGACGGCCTTCGAGCGTCCAGCCCTTCCAGCGATACAGGGCGAGCAGAATGCGCCGCACCAGACGGCTCAGCAGCGAGGGCCGGCGGTTCGGATCGGTCGGCATGGTCTCTCCCCGCTTCCGCCTAGCACAAGCCCGGCGGATTGCGAGACTACATCCGGAACACGCCGAATTGCGGTCGTTCGGGGATTGGCGCCTCGAGCGTGGCGCCAAGGGCCAGCCCCAGCACGTCGCGCGTCTGCACGGGGTCGATCACCCCGTCGTCCCACAACCGCGCGGTGGCGTAATAGGGATTGCCCTCGTCCTCGTATTTCTGGCGGATCGGCGCCTTGAAGGCTTCGGCCTCCCCATCGCTCCAGCTGTCGGCATCGCGGTGGACCGTCGCCAGCACCGAGGCAGCCTGTTCGCCCCCCATCACGCTGATCCGCGCATTGGGCCAGGTGAACAGGAAACGCGGGCTGTAGGCGCGGCCGCACATGCCGTAATTGCCCGCCCCGAAGCTGCCGCCGATAACCACGGTGATCTTGGGCACGCTGGCGGTGGCGACTGCGGTGACCAGCTTGGCGCCATGCTTGGCAATGCCTTCGGCCTCGTACTTGCCGCCCACCATGAAGCCGCTGATGTTCTGCAGGAACAGCAAGGGGATCCGGCGCTGGCACGCCAGTTCGATGAAATGCGCACCCTTCTGCGCGCTTTCGGAAAACAGCACGCCATTGTTGGCGAGGATCGCGACCGGCATGCCCCAGATATGGGCAAAGCCGCACACCAGCGTGCTGCCGTAATGCTGCTTGAATTCGTGGAACTCGCTGCCGTCGACCAGCCGGGCGATGACCTCGTGCACGTCATAGGGCGCGCGGACATCGTCGGGGATCAGCGCATAGAGGTCCTCGGCATCGAATTGCGGGGCGCGGGCATCGCGCCGTTCCACGCTTTGCGCGGCGGCCGGGTTCTCGCCCAGATGGCTGACGATGTCGCGCACGATGGTCAGCGCATGCTCGTCGTTCTCGGCCAGATGGTCGACCACGCCCGACTTGCGCGCATGCAGATCGCCGCCGCCCAGGTCTTCCGCGCTGATCTCCTCGCCCGTCGCGGCCTTCACCAGCGGCGGACCGGCAAGGAAGATCGTGCCCTGTTCGCGCACGATCACCGTTTCGTCGGACATGGCCGGGACGTAGGCCCCGCCCGCGGTGCAGCTGCCCATCACGCACGCGATCTGTGGGATGCCCAGCGCGGACATGTTCGCCTGGTTGAAGAAGATGCGCCCGAAATGGTCGCGGTCGGGGAAGACCTCCGCCTGGTGCGGCAGATTCGCCCCGCCGCTGTCGACGAGGTAGATGCACGGCAGGCGGTTTTCCTGCGCGATTTCCTGTGCGCGCAAGTGCTTCTTGACCGTCATCGGGTAATAGGTGCCGCCCTTCACCGTGGCATCGTTGCACACGATCATCACCTGCCGGCCCGCAACGCGGCCGATCCCGCAGATCAGCCCCGCGCCGTTGATTTCGTCCTTGCCGTACATCCCGTTGGCCGCAAGCTGGCCGATCTCGAGGAAGGGCGAGCCGGGATCGAGCAGCCGCTCGACCCGTTCCCGCGGGAGCAACTTGCCCCGCCCGACATGCCGCTCGCGGCTGCCTTCGGACCCGCCGAGCGCGGCTGCGGCGACGGTCGAACGCAGTTCCACGGCGAGCGACCTGTTGTGCGCGAACCGCGCCTTGGCGTCGGGCGCTTCGCGGTCGAGCGTCGAGGTCAGGACCGGTGCGGTCATCCCGCCGCCCCGATCAGTTCGCGGCCGATCAGCATGCGGCGGATCTCGTTGGTCCCCGCGCCGATATCGAGCAGCTTGGCATCGCGCATGTAGCGTTCGACCGGCCAGTCGAGCGTATAGCCCGCCCCGCCCAGCGCCTGGACGCTTTCGGCGGCCACGCGGAAGGCGCTCTCGCTCGAATAGAGGATCACGCCGGCGGCATCGAAGCGCGTCGTCTGGTCGGCATCGCAGGCCTTGGCGACCGCATAGGTATAGGCCCGGGCGGTTTGCAGCGCGACATACATGTCGGCCACCTTGGCCTGCATCAACTGGAAGCTGCCGATCGGCTTGCCGAACTGCTTGCGCTCGCGCAGGTAGGGAATGACCGTGTCGAGACAGGCCTGCATGATCCCCAGCTGGATGCCCGACAGGACCACGCGTTCGTAGTCCAGCCCGCTCATCAGCACGCCGACGCCGCCATTGAGCGGCCCCATCACGCGGTCTTCGGGCACGAAGCAATCGTCGAACACCAGTTCGGCGGTGGGCGACCCGCGCATGCCGACCTTCTCGATCTTCTGGCCGATGGAGAAACCCGCATCGTCCTTCTCGATCAGGAAGGCGGTGATCCCGCGCGAACCAGCACTGCCGTCGGTCTTGGCATAGACCACCAGCGTATCGGCATAGGGCGCATTGGTGATCCAGAACTTGGTACCGTTGAGGCGGTAGCCGCCATCGACCGCTTCGGCCTTGAGCTTCATCGACACCACGTCCGATCCGGCGGAGGCTTCGGACATGGCCAGGCTGCCGACATGCTCGCCCGAGATCAGCGGGGGGAGATACTTGGCCTTCTGCTCGGCATTGCCCCAGCGGCGGATCTGGTTGATGCACAGGTTCGAATGCGCGCCGTAGCTGAGGCCGAGCGAGGCCGAGGCCCGGCTGACTTCCTCGACCGCGATGACGTGTTCGAGATAGCCGAGACCCAGCCCGCCATCGGCTTCATCCACAGTCAGGCCGTGCAGGCCGAGCTCGCCCATCTGGCGCCACAGTTCCTCGCGCGGGAAATAGTCCTCGCGGTCGATCTTCTCGGCCTGGGGGGCGATCTGTTCGTCGGCGAAGCGGGCCACGGTGTCGCGGATCATTTCCGCGCTTTCGCCAAGCTGGAAATCGAAATCGGGGGTCGCGCGCATGCTCTCTCCTTGGGGCTGGCGAAGATTCTCTTTAGTTGCGCGGGCCGATAGCCGAGCGCGCCAGATGGGGCAAACGCAATAGGCCTGCCTGATGTGATCCAGCGCGGAATTGCTTTACCTGAGAGACGCTTGCTTCTAGTCGGCAAGCTTCGGCCATGTTTCGCAAACCGAGCATACTTTGGCCCGAGGGCACACCGCCTTCGGATGCCTATTGCGACGAGGACAAGCGCCTCGCGGTGCTGGCTGCGCACGGTACGCAGGGAATGGTCGACGATCCCGAATTGCAGGAGCTGGTCGACCTCGTAGCCAAGCTGTGCGACGTGCCGATGGCGATGGTGACCGTGGTCGAGGAAGGCCGCCAGCTGTTCCTTACGCGTACCGGGATCGACTCGCGCGAAACCCCGCGCCCCACCAGCTTCTGCGCGCATGCCATGCTCGGCGCCGAGCCGTTGGTCGTGCCCGACGCGCGCGAGGATGCGCGTTTCACCGACAACCCGCTGGTCACCGACGAACCGCATATCCGATTCTACGCCGGCCACCCGCTGATTTCGGTCGAGGGGGCACCGCTTGGCGCGCTCTGCGTGATTGATACCAAACCGCGACCCGAAGGGCTGAGCGACATCCAGCGCGAGTCGCTTTCGGTGCTTGCCAAATCGGCGATGCGGCGCATTTCGCAGCGCCGGCTGGGCGAGACCGCGCAGGAAGCGGTGCACATGCGCGAGAGCTATCTCCAGCGCATGATCGACAGCGTGCCGGGGATCGCCTGGTCGGCCGATGGCGCGGGCAATTTCGATTATGTCAGCGCGCAGTGGAGCGAGCTGACCGCCACCGCCCAGCCGCGCCGGCTGGCCGACTGGCAGAATGCGGTGCACCCGGAAGACTGGGCGCAGGCATCGGGCGCGTTCCAGGCCTCGCTCGAGAGCGGCAAGCCGTTCGAATACGAATGGCGGCTCAAGCTGTCCGACGGCAATTACCGCTGGATGCTGGCGCGCGCGGTGCAGACCCCCACCACCGAAGGGCAGAACCGCTGGTTCGGGACGGTCATCGACGTCGACCGGCAGCACCGCCTGTCCGAAGCACGCGACCTGCTGGCGAACGAACTGTCGCACCGGATCAAGAACATCTTCGCGGTGGTGTCGGGGCTGATCGCGATCCGCGCGCGGGGCAAGCCCGAGATCGCCGAATTCGCTGCCGAGCTTAACGATACGATCCGCTCGCTGAGCGCTGCGCACAATTACGTCCGCCCCGGACACGGGCAGCGCGCCAGCACGCTGTCGGGCCTGCTGGCCGACCTGCTCGCCCCCTATGGCACGCCGGACCAAGAGCGTTTCAGCGTGACCGGGCCGGGCATCAGGATCGGCGCGCGCGCGGCCACGCCGCTGGCGCTGATCTTCCACGAACTGGCCACCAACTCGGCAAAATACGGCGCATTGTCGGCCCCCGACGGGTTCGTCACGGTGACGGTCGAGGCCGATTGCGAGGGCGACGACACGGTCTGCGTCACCTGGGACGAGAACACTCGCGGCGGCGCCGTTCCCACGCCGGGATCGCCGGAAGGCTTCGGTTCGCGGTTGCTGCGCATGGCCGTCGAAGGCCAGCTGAGCGGCACGTTCGAGCGCACCTATTCGGACGACGGGCTCGACATCCGGATCGTTTTCCCGCGCGCATCGATCCAGACCTGACCCGGGCTGCGCCTTGCGTGTGGGGCGCGGCTGTGCTTTGCCAGACCTCATGCTGAGCGATGCGAAATTCCTGCCGCGGCGACTGGCGCCGGCCGGCCTTGTCCTGTCCGCGCTCGCCGGCTGCAGCCCGACCGAACAGCAAAGCGAAACGCTCACCGCGACGCAGCAGGCCATCGCCACTCCCACCGGCGAACCCGCGCCCGAGGTGTTCGCCGCGACCGCCTGGCGGGTGCTGGCGGCCGATGGCGCGCGCTACACCACTTATCTCGACCAGGACGGCACCTACCGCGACCTGCGCAACGGCGATCCGTGGCAGACCGGCAGCTGGCGGTATTCCGAGGAAGAAGGCAACGGCAAGCGTCTGTGCCTGCGGCCCGATGACGAAAACGGCGTCGAACGCTGCTGGGAACCGAACCGGATGCGCAATGGCGTGATGCGCGCCGAAAACGATGCGGGCACAGTGATCGAACTGGAAAGCGTCACCTACGCCCTGCCGGTCGAGACCGCCGACGAAGCCGCGTGAGCGGGGACCCGCCAGCGCTGGTCGAATTCAGCAACGTGCGCAAGAGCTATGGCCCGACGCTGGCAGTAGCCGGCGTGTCGCTGGCGGTCGGCGATGGCGAATTCGTCGCGCTGGTCGGCGCCTCGGGCTCGGGCAAGTCGACGCTGCTCAAAACCGTCAACCGCCTGATCGATCCGACCGCCGGCGCAGTGCGGTTCGCGGGCGACAATGTCGAAGGTCTGCCCCTGGCGGCGCTGCGCCGCCAGATCGGTTACGTGTTCCAGTCGGTCGGGCTGTTCCCGCACATGACGGTGGGGGAAAACATCGCCATCGGCCCGCGGCTGGTCGGCGAACGGCTGGCGGGCGAACGGATTGCCCGCCTGCTCGAACTGGTCGATCTCGAACCCGAAATGGCGGACCGGCTGCCCGACGAATTGTCGGGCGGGCAGCGCCAGCGGGTCGGTGTGGCGCGCGCACTGGCCAATGAACCGCGCCTGCTGCTGATGGACGAACCCTTCGGCGCACTCGATCCGATCACGCGCGACGCGCTCGGCGACCGGGTCCGCGCCCTGCATGGCGAATTCGGCCTGACCACGGTGATGGTCACTCATGACATGGCGGAAGCTCTGCTGCTGGCTGACCGCGTGCTGGTGATGGATGCCGGGAAAGTGGTCGCGGACGAAACCCCGCACGCGCTGCTGTCGGGGGCCGGCGGCGCCATCGCGCAGGGTCTGGTCGCGGTTCCCCGCGCGCAGGCCGACCGGCTGGCGGAGCTGGCCCGGTGAGCGCGATCTGGACCACGCTGCTCGGCCTTGGCGACAAGCTGGCAGCGCATGTGCTGCTGTCCGCTGCGGCGATCGCGCTGGGGATTGCAGTGGCCTTGCCGCTGGCGGTCTGGGCCAGCCGTTCCGAACCGGTCGCGCGCACCACGCTGGGCTTTGCCAGCCTGGTGCAGACGATCCCCGCACTGGCGCTGCTCGCGCTGTTCTTCCCCATATTGCTGTCGCTGCGCGCGGTGTTCGGCGAAGGTCTGCCCACGCTGGGTTTCCTGCCCGCACTGCTGGCGCTGGCGCTGTACGCGCTGCTGCCGATCCTGCGCAATGCGGTGACCGCGCAGGTCAATCTCGACCCCGGCGTGATCGAGGCCGCGCACGGCGTCGGGATGACCTTCTGGCAGCGGCTGCGGCTGGTCGAGGCCCCGCTGACCGCGCCCTATATCATGGCCGGCATCCGCACTGCTGCGGTGTGGACCATCGGTGCCGCCACGCTGGCCACCACCATCGGCCAGCCAAGCCTGGGCGATCCGATCTTCGCCGGTCTGCAGACGCAGAACTGGGTGCTGGTGCTGGCGGGCTGTATTGCCAGCGCCGGTCTGGCGCTGGTCGCCGATGCGCTGCTTGGCCTGATCGAGAAAGGGCTCGCCACGCGCCGCCGGATGCTGACGTTCGGCGGACTGGCGGCGGTCCTGCTGGGAATTCTGGCCGCGCTTACCGTCCAGTTCGGCGACCGGGGGGGCGACCGCATCGTCATCGGGGCCAAGGGCTTTTCCGAGCAATACATCCTCGCCCGCCTGATCGGGCAGCAGCTGAAGGCAGCGGGGTACGGGGTCGAATACCGCGACGGGCTGGGTTCGGCGGTCGCGCATCAGGCGGTATCGACCGGGGCGATCGACGTGCTGGTCGATTACACCGGCACCATCTGGACCAACCAGATGGAACGCGGCGACAATCCCGACCGTGAAACCATGCTTGCCGAAATTGCCGCGTGGGAAACCCGCACCAGCGGCACGCATGTGCTGGGCCGGCTGGGTTTCGAAAACGCCTATGGCCTCGCCATGCCGCGCGCGGCCGCCGAGGCCGGCGGTTTTAGCAGCATCGGCGATCTCGCGGGACGCGCGCAGGCCATAACCATCGGCGGCGATCCCGAATTCTTCGAACGGCCCGAATGGATCGCGGTGCGCGAGGCCTACGGGCTGCGCTTCGCCGCACGGCGCAATTTCTCGCCCACCTTCATGTACAATGCGCTGACCTCGGGCGAGGCCGACGTGATCGGTGCCTACACCTCCGACGGGCGGATCGCGGCGGATGACCTCGTGATCCTCGACGATCCGGAAGGCGCCTTCCCCAATTACGATGCGATCATCCTGCTCGCCCCCCAAACCGGGACGGACGACGCCCTGGTCGCCGCGCTCGAGCCGCTGATCGGTGCGATCGGCGTGGAAGCAATGCGCGAAGCCAATTATTCGGTCGACCGGACCGAAGACAAGCTGTCGTTCGAACGGGCCGCGCAGCGCCTGGCCGAACGGATCGGCCAGTAGGCTAGCGCGCGCGCTGCCAGACCTGCGTCTGGCAGAAGGGGCCGATGCAGCCCTTGACCTCGAGCCGGTCGGGACCGCGGCGGCGCACTATCGAACGATAGGTCTTGCCGTTGTTGGGATCGTAGATTTCGCCGCGCCACGAATCCTCGTCTTCGGTGAACCCGGTGAGGATCGCCATGCCGAGCAGCTTGCGGCTGCGCTTGGCAGCATCGCGATTGTTGACGTCGCGCTGGTCGGCGCCCTGCGGCGGCGTGACGAGGAATTTGGCGATCCGCCCGCAGATACTGCGTCCGCAATCGCTTATCTGCACGATGGCGTCCTTTTCCGCGGTCACCCAGCGGCCTTCGATCGGTTCGGCGGCGGACAGCGGCGTGGCGGCCAGCACAAGCGCGGCAACAGCAAGCAGGTGTTTCATGACGGGGGCGTCCTCCGCTGGCCTTCGGGAAAGCCCGCCCCGCGCGGCCAGTCGCGGGCAGACAGGGCCATGCATTTGAACAGGTCGCCCATGGCATCCTCTTGCACGAGGCGATCATGCGCTCGCTGCACTTCGCGCGCGCGGCCGGGTGCGGCCGCGACCAGTGCCTGCGCGCGCAGGCCGATGCCCATCGCGGTCAGCCAGGCCCCCTGCGTGGTCAGCGAACTGGCCACGCCCTCGCGCCGCGCTATCGTGTCGAGCGTGGCGAAATCGACATGCGCGGTGAGGTCCATTTCGCCCGGTGCGGCGAAGACATCGACCTTTTCATGCGCACGGACGGCCTGCAGCGTCGCCCCGGTGCGCGGGGCGAGATGGCCGTAATCGATCAGCAGCGCCGCGCCGCCCTGGACGTCGATCCGCCGCGCCAGCGCCTCCACCAGCGCCGCGGCGGCGGGAGAGGTTTCGATGACCGTGCCGACCGGCGCACTGCGCTGCGCGTCGGGCACCGCCGCGTCGAGCGGGCTCGGCCCCGAAACGAAGGCCAGATCGCCGTCCTCGATCCCGACCATCCGTTCGCGCCAGCCGGTTTCGGTCCGAACCAATTGCCGCACCGGCAGTGCATCGAGAAACTCGTTGGCAAGCAGCAGGATGGGGCGATCGGTCGGCAGGCTGTCGAGCGAATCGTGGAACTGCGCCGCGGCCAGCGCCGCTCCCTGGACCGCGCGCAGGGCCTCGGATCCCTCGACCAGATGCACCTGCGGGCGCAGCCCCTGGCTGGCCATCGCACGCAGCGCATCCTTTGCCAGCGTCCCCCGGCCCGGCCCGAGCTCGACATAGAGCGCGTCGTCCGGGCGCCCCGCCCGGGTCCAGATATCCGCCAGCCACAGACCCGCCATTTCGCCGAACATCTGGCTGATCTCGGGCGCGGTGGTGAAATCGCCGGCCGCGCCCAGCGGATCGCGCGTGGTGTAATAGCGGGCGTTGCTTTCGCCCATGTAGCGCGTGACGGGCATCGGCCCGTGCTGGGCGATCAACCGGCGGAAACTGTCCGCCAGCGGGGTCGAAACGGCTTCGCTCATGCGGGGCGGGTCTTGCCCGCCCCGGCGCTGCCCGTGGCCGGGCGCAGCAGCGCATAGACAAGGACCACGACACCGATCAGGATCATCGGCAGGCTGAGCCACTGTCCGCGCGAAAGGCCGGTTTCGACCACCACATAGGCGAGGTGCGTGTCGGGTTCGCGGAAGAATTCCATCAAAAACCGCCCCAGCCCCATGCCGATGGTGAAGACCGCCACCAGCAGGCCGGGCCGGTACCGGGCACGGGTCTGCCAGAACAATGCCAGCAGCAGCAGTCCCAGCAGCAGCCCCTCGAAACCTGCCTGGTACAGCTGGCTGGGATGGCGCGGGAGCTGGTCGGGATCGGTCGGGAAGACCATCGCCAGCGGGAAGTCGCTGGCAACCGCGCGCCCGTAGAGTTCGCCGTTGACGAAATTCGCCAGCCGCCCGAGCATGTAGGCCAGCGGCACGTTGACCGCGATATAGTCGCAGATGCGCAGCCAGTTGAGCCCGCCGCGCCAGGCGACCCAGCTGATCGCGATCAGCACGCCGATGACCCCGCCGTGGAAGCTCATCCCGCCTTCCCACAGCTTGAACACGTCCGCGCTGGCGAACAGTTCGGGCTTGTAGAACGCCGCATAGCCGATCCGCCCGCCGAGGATGACGCCGAGCGTGCAATAGAAGAACAGGTCGTCGGCATGGCGCTGCGCCATGGGCGCGCCGGGGGCCTTGATCATCTTCGACAGGTGCCAATAGGCGAACAGGATGCCGAGCAGGTAGGCGAGCGAGTAGAACCGCAGCTGGAACCCGCCGACCTCGAACAGATAGGGCCGCAGCCCCAGATTTTCCCAGTAGATCGGCTCTGCCGCGCCCGATGCAGCCAGTAGTGACAGCAAGTGGTTATCCCCTTAGAGGTGAGTCGAAGGCCGCAACCGGCGACCCATCGGGGCGGCTTTTGGCATAGCAGGGGTTTTGGGGAAAGCCTGCGTCGAGCCGCAATTACTGCGCGAGCCTCGATCACGGGGCCGCGCGCCGATTTGGAGAGGACACTACACCACCCATGCCGACACAACTCGACAAGGATATCAGCCGGATCACCCAGGCGGTTACCGCACCGGGACAGATGTTCGAACTGACCGAAACGACGCGCCGCGGCGTCACCATGCCGGCGTTCAAGAACGCGCCGCCCAGCCTGGCGCATTTCTTCGCGCATTTCTGCAACGAGAAGAAGGACGAGCTGTTCATCGTCGATGGCGACATGCGGCTGACCTTCGGCGAAGTCTGGCATGCCGCCAGCAATGTGGCGCATAGCCTGGCAAGCCAGCACGGGATCGAAAAGGGCGACCGCGTGGGTATCGCCGCGCGCAATTCGGCCAATTGGATCATCGCCTATATGGGCGTGATCATGGCGGGCGGCTGCGCGACGCTGCTCAACGGCTGGTGGACCGGCGAGGAAATGGCCTACGGAATCGGCCTGTGCGATTGCAAGCTGGTGCTGGCCGATGCGCAGCGCGCCGAGCGGCTCGAAGGCGTCGAACACGGTGCGAAGGTCGTCGTGTTCGAGCACGGCGTCCCGTCGGAAGGCCTCGCTCCCGTATGGGCGGCGGGCGACACCGCCATGACCATGCTGGGGCAGATCGGCCCCGACGATCTCGCCACCATTCTCTACACCTCGGGTTCGACCGGGCACCCCAAGGGGGCCTATTCGGATCATCTCGGCGTCGTTTCGGGCACGATGAACTACGTCTGCCAGACCGCGATGATGCTGCAGCTACTGACCGAGCGCGGCGAAGCCCCGACCGTCCAGCCCAGCGCGCTGGTGGCGGTGCCGCTGTTCCACGTCACGGGCGAGGTCCCGCTGTTCCTGCAGAGCTTCGCCATGGGCCGCAAGCTGGTGCTGATGCCCAAGTGGGATGCGACCAATGCGCTCGAACTGCTCGACCGGGAACAGATCACCTATTTCGTCGGCGTGCCGCTGATGAGCTACGAGATCGCGGTTCACCCGGAACGCGAGAAATACGATCTGTCGCAGTGCAAGACCTTTGCCGGCGGCGGTGCCGCGCGCCCGATCGAACACGTCAAGAAGATCAAGGATGCCTTCAAGGACGGCTTCCCCGCGCTGGGGTATGGCCTGACCGAGACCAACGGCGTCGGCGCGGGCAATCTCAACGAGAACTATCTCGCCAAGCCCAACAGCACCGGCATGCCTTCGCTGCCGCTGGTCGACATGGCGATTCTCGACGACGATGGAAAGCCGCTGCCGCAGGGCCAGATCGGCGAGGTCTCGATCCGCTCGGTGTGCAACTTCCTCGGCTATTGGAAGAACGAGGATGCCACCAAGGCGGCCTATTCCGACGATGCCTATTTCCGCACTGGTGACCTCGGATACCTCGATGAAGACAATTATCTCTTCATCGTCGACCGCAAGAAGGACATCATCATCCGCGGCGGCGAGAACATCAGCTGCATCGAGGTGGAGGAAGCGATCTACGCGCATCCAAAGGTTGCCGAATGCTCGGTCTTCGGCCTGCCCGACGAACGCTTCGGCGAAATCCCGGCCGCAGTCTATTACCCGCATCCGGGACAGACGCTGTCGGTCGAGGAACTGCAGGACTTCCTGCGCGAGCACATCGCCCCCTTCAAGATCCCCTCGGTGATGTGGCAGAGCGAGGAGCAACTGCCCCGCCTCGGCACGCAGAAGGTCGACAAGCGGACGGTCAAGGCCACCTACGCCAAGGAGCATCTTCCGGCTTGAGCACGACCCAGGTTCCCCGCCAGCGCGCGATCATCGACAGGCGCAGGCTTGCCTCCGAAATCGGCTCGCTGGTGGAGGAGCATGGCGAGCAGGCGCGTGGGCCGGTCGTGCAGCTGCTCAAGACCGCGCTCGACAAGGGGCGCGCCGAACTCGAGAGCCGGCTGGAGGCCAAGCCTTCGGCCGGCCACGAGAATGCGGGCGGTTTCGCCTTCCTGATCGACCAATTGATCCGGGTGATCCACGATCACGCGACCACCCATCTCTACCCCAGCGCCAACCGTTCGCAGGCCGAACGGCTCACGGTGATCGCGGTGGGCGGCTATGGCCGCGCGGAAATGTCGCCGCATTCGGATGTCGATGTCGCCTTCCTCGTCGGTGGGAAGAAAACCGCCTGGTGCGAACAGGTGGTCGAGGCGATGCTCTACCTGTTGTGGGACCTCGGGCTGAAGGTCGGCCATTCGACCCGCACGCTGGACGAGGCGATGCGGCTGTCGAAGAACGATCTGACCATCCGCACCGCGCTGCTCGAAGGACGTTACGTCTGGGGCGACCAGGAGCTGTTCGAGGAAGGTTCGCGGCGGTTCACCGCCGAGGTCGTGCAGGGCAACCAGCGCAATTTCGTCACCGAGAAACTGGCCGAACGCAACGCTCGCCACAAGCGCATGGGTGACAGCCGCTACGTCGTCGAACCCAATGTGAAGGACGGCAAGGGCGGGCTGCGCGACCTCCACACGCTCTACTGGATCGGCAAGTTCATCCACCGGGTACGCACCGCCTCCGAACTGGTCGATGTCGGCCTGTTCACCCCGGCCGAGTATCGCAGCTTCCGGCGCGCGGAAAACTTCCTGCTGGCGGTGCGCAGCCACATGCATGTGATCACCGGCCGCGCCGAGGACCGGCTGACCTTCGATCTGCAGCGGCGCATTGCCGAACGCATGAAATTCGCCGAGCGGCCGGGCAAGAGTTCGGTCGAACGGTTCATGCAGTTCTATTTCCTGCAGGCGAAACGCGTCGGTTCGCTGACCGGCGTGTTCCTCGCGCATATCGACGACCAGTTCGAAGCCAAGACCGCGCGGCGCGGCTTCTTCGCCGGCTGGAAGCAGAAAGCCCGCCAGCTCAAGGGCTATCGCGTGTTCGGGGGCAAGATCGCCGCGCCTTCGGACGACTGGTTCAAGAAGGACCCGGTCCGGCTGATCGAGATCTTCCAGCTGGCCGAGGCCGAAGAGCTGGAGATCCATCCCGAAACCATGCGGCAGGCCGACCGCGACAGCGGGGCGATCGACAATGCGGTGCGCGAGGATCCGCGCGCCAACGCGCTGTTCCTCGACCTGCTGTGCGGCCGCAACGATCCCGAAATGGTGCTGCGCTGGATGAACGAGACGGGCGTGTTCGGCAAGTTCGTGCCCGATTTCGGCAAGGTCAATGCGCAGATGCAGTTCGACATGTACCACCATTATACGGTGGACGAGCACACCATCCGCGCGATCGGCCTGCTCAACCAGATCGAGAAGGGCGAACTGGCGGACGACCATCCGCGCGCCACGCGGCTGATCCACAAGGTCGGTTCGCGCCGCACGGCCTATGTCGCGGCGCTGCTGCACGATATCGCCAAGGGCCGCGGGGGGGATCATTCGGTGCTCGGCGCCGAAGTCGCCGAGGACCTGTGCCCGCGGTTCGGCCTCAGCCCCAGCGAGACCGAAATGGTCGCCTGGCTGGTGCGCAACCACCTGCTGATGAGCCACACCGCACAGAAGCGCGATCTGACCGACCCCAAGACGATCGAGGATTTCGTCGCGCTGGTGCAAAGTCAGGAACGGCTGCGCCATCTGGCCATCCTGACCGCGGTCGATATCCGCGCGGTCGGGCCCGGTACGTGGAACAGCTGGAAGGGGCAGTTGCTGGGCGAGCTGTACGATGTCTCAAGCGAACGGCTGCGGCTTGGCCACATGCGCCACGGGCGCGAACAGAAAATGGCCTACAAGCAGCAGGAAGTCGCCAAATTGCTGGGCGAGGACGCCGCGCTGGTCGATGAACTCGCCAAGACCATGGGCGATGCCTACTGGATCGCCGAGCCGACCGATATCATCGCGCTCAACCTGGTGCATTATGCCGCCGCCCGCGCGGCCGAACACGAGCTGTCGATCCACTGCGAATATTACGAAGCACGCGGGGCGACGCTGGTGACCGTGATCGCCGCCGACCATCCGGGCCTGTTCTACCGCATTGCAGGCGGCATCCACCTGGCGGGCGGGAACATCATCGACGCGCGCATCCACACCACCCGCAAAGGCTGGGCGCTGGACAATTTCCTCGTCCAGGACCCGCATGGCGAACCCTTCGCCGAAGCCGGCCAGCTCGACCGGCTGAAGAAAAGCATCGCCGATGCGCTGGCCAACAAGGTCGACCTCGCCCCGCGGCTGGCGCAGCGCCCGCTGCCGCACAGCCGGGCCCGCGCCTTCGACGTCGCCCCGCGGGTGTTGTTCGACAACAAGGCGTCGAACAAGTTCACCGTCATCGAAGTCAATGCGCGCGACCGGTCCGCGCTGCTCAACCGGCTGGCCCGGGCGCTGTTCGAAAGCCGGCTGGTGGTCCATTCCGCACATGTCACCAATTACGGCGAACGCGCGGCGGATACCTTCTACGTGACCGATCTCACGGGCGGGAAACTGCAGCCGGGCGACCGGATGAACCGGATCGAAGCGCGGCTGATGGAAGCGGCCAGCGATGCCACGCAGGACCGGCTAGAGAACGCCTAGCCCTGCACCCCTCCGCCTTGCCGTTCGAGGACGGTCGAGCAGCTACCCCGCAGCAGGACGGGCGCCGAACAGGGCGGTGCCCACGCGCACATGCGTCGCACCCAGCTTGATCGCGGTTTCGTAATCTCCGCTCATTCCCATGCTGCGCCCTTCCAGCCCGTGATCACGCGCCAGCTTGTCGAGAAAAGCGAAGAACGGAGCTGGCTCGATGTCCTGCGGGGGCAGGCACATCAGGCCCGCCAGCGGAATGTCCGCCTGCCGCGCCTGTTCGATCAGCGCGGGCAGTTCCGCCACCGGGCAGCCCCCCTTCTGGTCCTCTTCACCGACATCGACCTGGATGAAGCACGGCACGCGCCGGCCCGATTTGTCCATCGCCTTGCCCAGCGCCTTCACCAGGCTGGGGCGATCGAGCGAGTGGATCGCGTCGAACAGGGCGACCGCGTCCTCCGCCTTGTTCGATTGCAACTGCCCGATCAGGTGCAATTGCACCGCCGGATAGGCTTCGCGCAGCGCGGGCCATTTGCCCTGCGCCTCCTGCACGCGGTTCTCGCCGAAGTGGCGCTGTCCTTCGCGCAGCAGCGGTTCGATCGCCTCTGCGGAATGCATCTTGCTGACCGCGATCAGCGTCACTTCTTCCGGTTCGCGGCGGGCGATCCGGCAGGCGGCGGCAATATTGGCCTGCACGTGTCGAAGCGGGGTCTCTGCCTTTTCCATCGCAGCGCGCTATAGCGACAATATGCGCGATAAACAGTCCCTGCCGCTGATCTGGTTGCTGAGCGATGCCCGCAACGATGCGCAGCTGGAACAGGCGCTCGCCGACCTGCCGCGGGGATCGGGTTTCGTCTTTCGCCACTACCACCTGTCCCCCGAGGCGCGGCGCGCGCGATTCGATACGCTCGCCGCGCTCGCGCGCCGGCGCGGGCATGCGGTGGTCCTTGCGGGGACGCAGGACTGGGGCGCCGATGGCCGCTATGGTGCGCCCGAGCGGCTGGGGCCGGGCCTGCGCCTCGCGACTGCGCATGACCGCGCCGAGATCGAAGCCGCGCTGGCCGCTCGCGCCGACGGTATCTTCCTGTCGCCGGTGTTTCCCACCGCGTCGCATCCCGGGGCAAGCACACTGGGCAGCGCCGGGTTTCACGCGCTCGCACGCCTGTCGAGCGTACCGGTGATCGCGTTGGGGGGCATGACCGCGGCGCGCGCGCGCGACCTTGGCTGGCCGCGCTGGGGGGCAATCGACGGACTCGCTTCGACGAAGGCCGCTTGACGGGCGACTCCCCGAAGATTCATACTGCACGCTTTCTACGGATCAGGGGAACACCGATGGCCTCGCGCGCAGGCGCAGCACCAGACTGGCGCGCGGCATTTCGCCGCAGCTTCCGCCGCGCCACGCACATGGCGGGCGCGGGACTGCTGTTCGTGCTGCTGGTCTTCCTGACGCTGGCGCTGGCCAGCTACACCCAGACCGATCCCAGCCCATCGACTGCCGCGAGCGATGCCAACATCGGCAATTGGATGGGCGCCAGCGGGGCCTGGGCCAGCGAACGCGCGCTCAATTTCCTCGGCCTGCCCGCCGTCCTGCTGCTGCCATTGCTCTATATCGCGGCGCGCCGGCTGTGGAGCGGGGTCGAGCGCGACGACGAAGACGAGACGCCCGGTCGCTGGTGGCGACCGCTGGCCATGCTGCTGGCCGCAATCGCCTTGCTCGGCACGGTGCTGGCGCTGGTGTTCGAACCGGGTAGCGGCAGCCTGCCCGCAGGACCTGGCGGTCTGTTCGGGCAATTGGGCGGCCTCGGGATCGAAGCGGTTGCCGAACGCTTCGGCGGCAGTTTTGCCGGCTGGATCGTGCTGGCGCTGGCGCTGGCTGCGCTGGGCGGCGGCATCGCGCTGGTCACCCGGGTGTTCGCGCTCGACTGGGCGCAGTTCCTGACACTGCCCGAATTCGTCAAGCGCAAGGCGCAGCTCCCCGAATTCGACCTGCCGCTGGCGCCCAAGAAACAGAAGCGCGCCGCCCCCGCCGCAAACGCGCCCGAAGACGCCGACCTGCCGGTTCGCGAACCGCGCCGCGCGCCTGAAATCGCCGACCCGGCGCCCACCCCCGCCCAGCCCAAGCCGGCCACGGCGAAGCAGCGCGACATGTTCGCCAATTACCAGCTGCCAAGCCAGGACCTGCTCGACGACGCGCCCGACAACACCGCGCCCAAGCTCGACAAGATGGCGCTCGAACGCAATGCGCGGCTGCTCGAGAACGTGCTCGACGACTTCAACGTGAAGGGCGAGATCACTGCAGTCCGCGCCGGTCCGGTGGTAACCATGTACGAGCTCGAGCCGGCGCCGGGCATCAAGGCCAGCCGCGTGGTCGGCCTGGCCGAAGATATCGCGCGCAACATGAGCGCGATCAGCGCGCGCGTTTCGCCCATCCCGGGACGCACGGTGATCGGCATCGAACTGCCCAATGCCGACCGCCAGATGGTCAGTTACAAGCAGCTGTCCAATTCGGCCGCCTTCGTCGACCACAAGGGCAGCCTGCCGATGATCCTGGGCAAGGACATCGCCGGCGAACCGATCGTCGCCGATCTTGCCGCCATGCCGCATCTGCTGGTCGCGGGCACCACCGGTTCGGGCAAGTCGGTCGGCCTCAATGCGATCCTGCTGTCGCTGCTCTATCGCTTCACGCCCGACGAATGCCGCCTGATCCTGATCGACCCCAAGGTGCTGGAACTCAAGAGCTACGACGATATCCCGCATCTCCTCAGCCCGGTCGTCACCGAACCGCACAAGAGCGTGCGCGCGCTCAAATGGGCGGTCGAGGAGATGGAGAAACGCTATCGGATGATGTCGTCGGTCAACTCGCGCAATATCGCCGGCTTCAACGAAAAGATCCGCAAGGCGGCCGAAAAGGGCAAGCCGCTCGGCCGCCGCGTGCAGACCGGCTTCGACCCCGAGACGGGCGAGGAACTCTACGAGGAAGAGCAGCTCGATTACCAGCCGCTGCCGCTGATCGTGCTGATCGTCGACGAGCTGGCCGACCTCATGGTCACGGTGGGCAAGGAAATCGAGGTGCTGATCCAGCGCCTGTCGCAGAAAAGCCGCGCCGCCGGCATCCATCTGATCATGGCGACGCAGCGCCCCTCGGTCGACGTCATCACCGGCGTCATCAAGGCCAACCTCCCCACCCGGATCAGCTTCAAGGTCACCAGCCGCATCGACAGCCGCACGATCCTGGGCGAACAGGGCGCCGAGCAGCTGCTGGGCAAGGGCGACATGCTCTACAAGCCCAATACCGGCGCGATGATCCGCGTCCACGGTCCCTTCGTCTCCGACGAGGAGGTCGAGCGGGTGGCCGATCACTGGCGCGGACAGGGCAAGCCCGACTATGTCGATGCGGTCACCGAGGAGCCCGAGGACGGCGGCTTCAATTTCGAGGACGAGTTCACCGCCAGTGACAATCCCGACGAGCGCAAGTATCGCCAGGCCTGCCAGATCGTGATCGAGAACCAGAAGGCATCGGGTTCGTGGCTGCAGCGCCAGATGGGCGTGGGCTACAACACCGCGGCCAAGTGGATCGAGCGGATGGAAAGCGAAGGCCTGGTCGGCCCCGCCAACCATGTCGGGCGGCGCGAGATCTTCCGCGATCAGGACGGCAACCCGCTGTAGCCATGCCCCGCACCGGCCCCACCGGGCAAATTAGGCGCGACGCGAGCAGATCAACGGGTTAGATCGTCCGGCGATGAGTATTGCGAGCGAAACGACCGGACAGGTCGCCCGGGAAGAGAAGGCCGACAAGGCGGATGGCACTGCCCGCCGGCCGATCAGCCGCTGGACGATCCTGCGCGCATTGGCCGAAATCCGTATCTGGTGGCGCGACGGCGTGGTCGCCGATCTCGATCATGTCGCCACGGTCGAACGGGTTCGCGGCGAATCGCTGCTGACCAGCCGCTATATCTTCATGACTGCGATGAGCGCAGGCATCGCCATCCTCGGCCTGCTGCTGTCCTCGCCAGCCGTGGTGATCGGCGCCATGCTGCTATCGCCGCTGATGAACCCGATCATCGGTACCGGCTTCTCGCTCGCCACCGGTGATGCGGGCTGGTTGCGCCGCTGCGGCAAGGCGCTGATCGCCGGGTCGATCTTCGCCATATTGTTCTGCGCGCTGATCGTGTTCCTTTCGCCGCTGCAAACCGTGACCGAGGAAATCGCCGCGCGCACCCGGCCCAATCTGTTCGACCTGCTGGTCGCATTGTTTTCCGCGCTGGCAGGTTCCTATGCGGTGATTCGCGGGCGCGAGGGCACGATCGTGGGCGTTGCCATCGCCACCGCCTTGATGCCGCCGCTGGCGGTGGTCGGCTTTGGCCTCGCGACGTTCAACTGGACGGTCTTCGGCGGCGCGCTGGGGCTATACGTCACCAACCTCGTGACCATCGGGCTGACCGCGGCCGTGATGGCGCGGCTGTACGGCTTCCAGTCGGACCTGACGCACCGCCAGAGCCGGGTGCAGTCGATCGGCATCATGGCAATCTTCATCGCGCTGGCGGTGCCGCTTGCCTTCTCGCTGCGCACCATTGCCTGGGAAGCCAATGGCCAGCGGATCGTCAATCAGGAAGTGGCGGAAGCCTTTACCGACCGCGCACGGGTGGAACAGCCGATCGTCAACTGGGCCGCCAAACCGGTGACGGTCTCGGCCAGCGTCTTCACCCCCGAGTTCAACCCGTCGGCCGACACCGATGTGGCCGAGCGCTTGGCCGAACGGCTGGGCCGGCCGGTGGTCGTCACGATCGACCAGTTCCAGGTCGGCACCGATCCGCGCGCGGCCGAACAGGCGGCGCTGGCGCAGGCGCGCGCACGCGAGGCCGCCGAAGCAAGCGAGCGCCAGATTGCCGCGCTGGGCCGCAGCCTCGCGCTGATTGCAGGGGTCGAGCGCAAGGATGTGCTGCTCGACAGGGAGAACCGCCGCGCGCGGGCCGACGCGCGGCCGCTCGAGGGGCTCACGCTCGCCGGCTACCGCGAGCTCGAACAGCGGCTTGAAAACTCCACCCCCGGCTGGGCGGTCGAACTGCGCCCGCCGCTGTCGGCATTGCCCGAGATCAGCGTTGCCGAAGACGGTCTCGACAGCGCGAATGCGGGCCGGGTCGCCCTGATCGCCTGGGCGGCGCAGCGTTCGGGCGTCAGGGTATCGTTGTCGGGGAGCGAAGCCGCGTTGCAGGCGGTCACCGGCGCGCTTGGCGATGACACCCGCCTGTTCGACACGCGAACCGAAGGCGAAGGCAATACGGTCGTGGCCGACTGGAGTGTGGCGACCGAATAGCGGCGCGGGAGCGGGCCGACACGAGCGGCACGGGCCACGGGCGCAGGGCGAAGCGGGCGGGCCGGGCTTGCCGCATCTTGGTTGCAGTTGTAACGGACGCGCGCAACCAAGGAGTCCCCCCATGCGCATCGGCAGCCCCAAGGAAATCAAGAACCACGAATACCGCGTCGGCCTGACGCCCGAGAGCGCCAAGGAGCTCGTGATGCAGGGCCACGAGGTTTGGATCGAGACGGAAGCGGGCTGCGGCATCGACGCGACCGACGAACAGTATATCGCTGCGGGCGCGAAGATCGTCGATGGGCCAGACCCGATTTTCGCCGATTGCGAAATGGTGGTGAAGGTCAAGGAACCGCAGGCTGTCGAACGCAAGAAATTGCGTGAGGGCCAGATCCTCTACACCTACCTGCACCTGGCACCCGATCCGGACCAGACGAAGGAACTGCTCGACAGCGGCGTCACCGCGATTGCCTATGAAACGGTGACCGGGCCGCGCGGCCAGTTGCCGCTGCTCAAGCCGATGAGCCAGGTTGCCGGACGGATGAGCGTGCAGGCCGGCGCCAGTGCGCTGGAAAAGGCGCATGGCGGACGCGGCGTGCTGCTTGGCGGTGTCCCGGGCGTAATGCCGGGCAAGGTCGTGGTGATCGGCGGCGGCGTGGTTGGCTTCAATGCCGCGCAGATGGCGGTCGGCCTCGGTGCCGACGTGACCATTCTCGACCGCGATCCCGAAGTGCTCGAAAAGGTCGGCACGCATTTCGAGGCGCGCGCCAGCACGCGCTTTTCCAACGCGGCCAATCTCTACGACGCAGTGACCAATGCCGATCTGGTGATCGGGGCAGTGCTGATCCCCGGGGCCGCGGCACCCAAGCTGGTAACGCGCGACACGCTGCGCGACATGCAGAAGGGCGCGGTGCTGGTCGACGTCGCGATCGACCAGGGCGGCTGCTTCGAAACCAGCAAGCCCACCACCCATGCCGATCCGACCTATGTCATCGACGATGTCGTCCATTACTGCGTGGCCAACATGCCCGGCGCGGTGGCGCGCACGAGCACCTATGCGCTCAACAATGTGACGCTGCCGCATGCGCTGCGCATCGCGCGGATGGGCTGGAGGGATGCGCTCGCCGCCGATCCGCATCTCGCCGAAGGGCTCAACGTCCACCGCGGCGAAGTGACCTATGAAGCGGTCGCCACCGAACTCGGCTACGACTATCGCCCGACGGCGGAACTGCTGCGCTAGGTCAGACGAACGGCGCGATCACTTCGGGGCGCACCCGCGCGGGGCGCCCCGAAGTGCGATCGAGCATGGCCCAGGTGGTCGCCGCGCGGACGATCACCCGGCCCGCAGAATCGCGAAAATCGACGCGGCGCAGCGACTTGGCTCCGCGGGCCCCGCCTTCGATCCAGGTCGTGCCTTCGACGCTCTGCCCCAGGTCGATATTGCCGCGGTAGTCGATCTCGTGGCGGACCACGAGCCAGACATATTGCTCGCGGTCCTCGGGCCGCGCCGCGGCGTCCCAATGCGCGGTCGCCATGTCCTGTATCCACTGCACCCACACCGCATTGTTGACGTGCCCCATCTCGTCGATGTGGCGCGCCTCCGCGATGAAGCTGCGGGTGAAGCTGGGTATCACTCGGCCTCGCCCATCTGCCACAGGATGAAGGCGACCTCCTCGGCGGTTTCGTAGATCGACTGGAAGCGGCCCGACTTGCCGCCGTGGCCCGCGCCCATATTGGTCTTGAGCAGCAGCTCGCTGTCGCCGGTCTTCACCTCGCGCAGCTTGGCCACCCACTTGGCGGGTTCCCAATAGGTCACGCGCGGGTCGTTGAGGCCGGCGGTCACCAGCATCGGCGGGTAATCCTGCGCCGTCACCTGGTCATAGGGGCTGTAGCTGAGGATGTAGGCGAAGGCCTGCTTGCTCAGGATCGGGTTGCCCCATTCCGGCCATTCGCCCGGCGTCAGCGGCAATTCTTCGTCGAGCATGGTCGACAGCACATCGACGAAGGGTACATGCGCCACCACCGCGCCCCACAGCTCGGGATCGGTGTTGACCACCGCGCCCATCAGCTCGCCGCCCGCCGAACCGCCCGAAATGCTGATCCGGCCTTTCTCGGTATAGCCCTTGGCGACCAGCCCCTTCGCCACGTCAACGAAGTCGTTGAAGGTGTTGGTGCGTTCGTTGAGCTTGCCCTGCAGGTACCACTTGCGGCCCAGATCGTCGCCGCCGCGGATATGCGCGATGGCATAGGCATAGCCGCGATCGACCAGGCTCAGCCGCGAGGTCGAGAAGCCCGGCGGCACCGCATAGCCATAGGCGCCGTAGGCATAGAGGTGCAGCGGCCCGGTCTTCGGCCGGTCCTTGCGCATGATGATGCTGACCGGAACCATCGTGCCGTCGCGCGCGGCGATCTCGACTCGCTCGGTGGTGTAGAGCGCGGGGTCGTAACCGCTGGGGATTTCCTGCTGCTTGAGCAGTTCGAGCTCGCCCGTGGCGACGTGGTAGTCATAGACCGAATCGGGCGTGACCATGCTCTCGTAGGCCAGCCGCAGGGTGTCCTGATCGTATTCGGGATTGTTGCTCAGCCCTGCGCTGAAGCTGGCCTCGGCAAAGGCGATCGGCTTGACCAGATTGGCATCCTTGTAGGACCGCAGCTGGATCTGGTCGAGCCCGCGCAGTCGCCCTTCGGTGACATAGAAGTCCTTGAACAGTTCGAAACCGGTCAGGTAAAACTCGTCCGATCCGGAAATCAGCGTGGTCCAGTCGCCCGGCGTCTCGAGCTTGGCGGTCGCCAGCCGGAAATTGACGTGGTCGTCATTGGTATGGACCCACACCATCCCGTCGCGCACATCGACATCGTATTCGACGCCCTTCTGGCGCGGCTTGACCAGCACCTGCTCCGCCGTCGGATCGCTGGCGGGCACCAAGCGGACTTCGCTGGTCTCGTTGTCGCCGGTCGAAATGATCAGCCAGTCTTCCTGCGCCGACAGGCCGGTGCCGACACGGAAGCCCTCGTCCATGGTTTCGCGGTAGAGTTCGACGTCTTCGCTGACCGGCGTGCCGAGGACGTGCATGGTCGCATCGTGGACGCGCCAATTGTCGTCCGCAGTGCCATAGACCAGCGCCGTGTCGTTCTTCACCCAGACGAGGTCCGACAGCGTGCCGGGGATCTCGTCGGGCAGCAGTTCGCCCGTTTCCAGGTCCTTGATCCGCGCGGTGAAGCGTTCGGAGCCGTTGGTATCGGCGGAATAGGCGAGATAGCGGCCGTTCTGCGACACCGAAAACGCGCCCAGGCGGAAATATTCGACCCCTTCGGCCAGCGCGTTCTCGTCGAGGATCAGGACATCGTCGCCCCCGGCAACCGGCTTGCGGTAATATTTGCGGTATTCCGCGCCTTCCTCGAACTCCGACCAGTAGAGATAATCCCCGCGGCGCTGCGGCACGGTGGAATCATCTTCCTTGATGCGCGCCTTCATCTCCGCGAACAATTCGTCGACCAGCGGCTGCTGCGGCTTCATCCGCGCTTCGAACCACGCGTTTTCGGCCTTCAGATGGTCGAGCACGTCCTCGTCGTCGATCGTCGGATAGGACTGGTCGCGCAGCCAGTGGTAGGGGTCGGAAATCGTGATCCCGTGGTGCGAATAGCTGTGGTCGCGTTTTTCGGCAGTCGGCGGCGAAGTCGGCTGTGGCACTGTGGTCCCTTCAGAGTTCTGGGCGTGGAGCGGCGCGCTGAGCGCCAGCGATGCGGCAGATAGGAACGCGGCGTATCGCATGAAAGGCATAGGTGGTCCTCCCCCGGGCGGCGCAAAACTGGAAAGGAGCGCCGCGGATGACTATGACGGGGGAGTGATTATGCGGCTGCGCCACGCGCCGCAAGCACCGAGTCGCTCCCCAGCGCGACCGGCGCGAAGGAAAGGATTTCTCGATGCTGATGCAGACCCATGAAGCCCGTCTCGACGGATTGCGCAAGGAACTGGCCCGCCGCGGCCTCGACGGCTTCGTCATTCCCATCTCGGACGAGCACATGAGCGAATATGTCGGCTCCTATGCCCAGCGGCTCAACTGGCTGACCGGTTTCGGCGGCAGCGCCGGAAGTGCCGCCGTGCTGCAGGACCGCGCAGCAATGTTCACCGACGGGCGCTATACCGTCCAGGTGCGCGAGCAGGTCAGCGGGGCGCTGTACGATTACGAGGATGTGCCTGCCACATCGCCCGCCAAATGGATCGCCGAGCACGCGCCCGAGGGGGCGAAGATTGGCTATGACGCATGGCTGCACGGGATCGGCTGGGCCGAGGAGGCCGAAGCCGCGTTCGCACGCAAGGGCATCGAACTGGTCCCGGTGGACGGCAATCCGATCGATGCGATCTGGGACGACCGTCCGCAGGCCTCGCTGGCCGCAGCGGTGCCGCATGGCGACGAGCATGCCGGACGGTCGAGCGCCGACAAGCGTTCCGAAGTGGCCGACTGGCTCAAGCAGGAAGGCTATGACGCGACCGTCGTCAGCGCGCTCGATTCGGTCGCGTGGCTGCTGAACATGCGCGGCATCGATGTCGACAACACTCCGGTCGCGCTGTCCTATGTCCTAGCGCATGCCGATGGCACCGCCGAACTGTTCATCGCGCCCGACAAGGTCACGCCCGAACTCACCCAGCATCTCGGCAATGCGGTGACGGTGCGCGACCGCGCGGAATTCGTACCCGCGCTCGAGGCGCTGGAGGGCAAGCGGGTCGCGGTCGATCCGAACCATGCGGTGGCGGGCATCTTCCACGCGCTGGAACAGGGCGGCGCCAGCGTGGTGCGCACCGACGATCCGACCGTGCTGCCCAAGGCGATCAAGAACCCGGCCGAACAGCAGGGCCACCGCGATGCCCAGTCGCGCGATGGTGCCGCCGTGGCGCGGTTCCTGCGCTGGCTCGGCATCGAAGCGCCCAAGGGCGGCGTCGACGAGCTCGCCGCGGCGGCCAAGCTGCGCGAATTCCGCGAAGCGGGCGGCCTGCTCAAGGATGCGAGCTTCGACACGATCAGTGCCGCAGCGGGCCATGCCGCGCTGCCGCATTACAAGGTCGATGAAGACAGCAATATCCCGATCCCGCCGTCGTCGATCTACCTCGTCGATTCGGGCGGCCAGTATCTCGACGGCACCACCGACATCACCCGTACCGTGTGGATCGGCCCGGGCGAGCCCAGCGCCGAGATGGTCGAGCGCAACACGCGCGTGCTCAAGGGCCATATCCAGCTCGACATGCAGAAATTCCCCGATCGCACCACTGGCGGCGCGCTCGACGCGCTGGCCCGGATGCATTTGTGGAACGGCGGGGTCGATTACGGCCACGGCACCGGGCATGGCGTCGGCAGCTTCCTTTCGGTCCACGAGGGCCCGCAGCGGATCAGCAAGCCGGGCGGCGCCTTCCCAGGCACCGAAACCCCGCTGCGCGAGGGGATGATCCTGTCGAACGAGCCCGGTTACTACAAGCCCGGCGAATACGGCATCCGGATCGAAAACCTCGTGCTGGTGGTCGATGCGGGCCTTGCGGACAGCGAGGGCAAGTATCTCGGCTTCGAAACGCTGACGATGGTTCCGCTCGACCGGACGCTGGTCGACCGCGCGCTGCTCAGCGAAGCCGAAATCGGCTGGTGGAACGACTATCACACTGCGGTCTATGCCACGCTCGCCCCGCAGCTCGAGGGCGATGATCTCGCCTGGCTCGAGGAGCAATGCGCGCCCTTGTAGGCCAGATCATGTTCCCCTAATGTTCCGCCGGTCGCGAGTCGTTTTCGACAAGGAGAGTATAGATGATCGGATATGTGACAGTGGGGACCAACGATCTCGAGCGGGCGGCTCGGTTCTACGATCCCATCGCGGCCGAACTGGGCGTGGGGCGGATGATGGATTTCGACAGCTTCATCGCCTGGGGGGCGATGGATGGCGCGCCGGGCATCGCGGCAACCAAGCCGTTCGACGGGAACGAGGCCAGTGTGGGCAACGGCACGATGGTGGCGCTGCAGGCGAAGGACCGCGACCAGGTCCGCCGGCTGTATGACATTGCGCTCGCCAATGGCGGCAGCGACGAGGGCGAACCGGGACCGCGCGGCGAGCCCGATGCCAATGGCATGGTGTTCTATGCCGCCTATTTCCGCGACCCGGATGGCAACAAGCTCAACGCCTTCCTGATGGACAAGGCGGCCTGACGGGGCGATCGCGCCGCCGCGCTTGCTGCGCGATGAACGCGGCCGGCGGCGTGATACCTTCCGTTACAATTCAGGCCAGGTTCGGGATATTGCTGCGACATTGCCGGCCTAGAACAGGGACACGAGCTGCGGCGGGCCTGACCTCCCTCCCCTCAGACCCCGGTCCGTCGCAGCTCTCCAGACCTTTGGAGATATCCTATGAACAAGACCATCCTTGCCCTTTCCGCCGCCGCACTGACGCTGACCGGTACCACCGCGATCGCGCAGCACCGCGGGGCGCATAATCCCGATACCGATGGCAACGGCAGTGTCACGCTGACCGAAATGCAGGCCGCGAGCGCGGAACGTTTCGCCCGCATGGATGCCAATGGCGACGGCGTGATCAACGCTGCCGACCGCCAGGCGCGCGGTGCCCAGATGTTCGCCCGCGCCGATGCCAATGGTGACGGCGAGCTCACCGCAGCCGAAATGCAGGCCGCCCGCGAGGCGCGCAAGGCCGATCGTCCCGAGCGCGGCGAACGCAGCGAACGGCGGGCCAAGCGCGGCGGTGACCGGACCGAACGGATGGCCCAGCGTTTCGCGCAGGCCGATACCGACAATTCGGGCGGCCTCTCGCAAGCCGAACTCGCCGCAATGCACGAAGCGCGCGGCAAGCGGGGCAACCGCGGCGGGAAGCGCGGCGGCATGTTCCTGAGCGCCGATGCCAATGGCGACCAGGCGATCAGCCGCGCCGAATTCGATGCCGCGGTGCAGGCACGTTTCGCCAAGCTCGACAGCGATGGCAATGGCGCGATCTCGGCCGAGGAGCGCGAAGCCCACAAGGCGGAACGCCGGGCCGAACGGCAGGCCAAGCGCGGCGAGCGCCGCGGCCAGTAACGCTTGATCGCATGGACCGCTGGACGGTAGGCGCGCAAGTGCAAGACCTATGACCGAACCCGCGCCCACCTCCATCCTGCTCGTCGATGACGAGCCCAGCCTGCGCGAACCCCTGGCGGAGTATCTCTCCCGCCAGGGGTTCGTCGTGCGCGAGGCGGACAGCGCCGCGCAGGCGCGCACGCTGATCGCGCAGGAATTGCCCGATCTCGCCCTGCTCGACATCATGATGCCGGGCGAGGACGGCTTGTCGCTGTGCCGCCACCTCGTCGAAAGCCGTGGCCTGCCCACGATCCTGCTGACCGCCAAGGGCGAAGCGATGGACCGGATCATCGGATTGGAAATCGGCGCCGACGATTATGTCACCAAGCCGTTCGAACCGCGCGAGCTGGTGGCGCGCATCCGTTCGGTGCTGCGCCGCGCCGAACGGCCGGCCGCTGCGGCAGCGGACGAGGAGCTGCTCTACCATTTCGAGGGCTGGCAGCTCGATCCGCTCAAGCACCGGCTGACCGATCCGACCGGCGCGCTCGTACCGCTGTCGACTGCCGAGTTCCGCATGCTCCGGGCGTTTTGCGATCATCCGCGCCAGGTGCTCGACCGCGACCGCCTGCTCGATATGGTGCAGGGGCGCGAGGCCCAATTGTTCGACCGCGCGGTCGACAACCAGATCAGCCGGCTGAGACGCAAGATCGAAACCGACAGCCGCAATCCCCATTTCATCCAGACCGTGCGCGGCGGCGGCTATCGCTTCGGCGCCGAAGTGACGCGCGTCGCGCGCGGCGAGACGGCATGACGCGGTTGCTGCCGCGCAGCCTGCTGGGCCAGGTCATGCTGGCACTGGCCGCGGCGCTGCTGATCGCACAGGCGATTTCGGCAGTCATGCTGTACCGGGCCGCATCCGAACGGCGCGAGTTCGCACTGGCCAGTGCCGCCAGTTTCCAATTGTTGGCCGGCCAGCGGCGCGATCTGCGCGGCGAGCGGCGTGCCTCCGGCCCGCCCCGTCCAGTCACTCGCCGCATCCCCGGTGCCGAGCGCGGCCTGCGCCTTCCCCGCCGAATCCGCTTTACCGAGACGGCTGCCGTTCCGCTGCTTCCCGGCGAGAGCCGCAACCCCGCGCGCGAAGCCACCATAACCCAGCAGCTCGAACGGCAGGGGCTGGCCGTGGCCGAAGTGGTCGCGACCGAGCGCGCCGTATCGGCCGATCCGCTGATCGCGCAGTCCGCGGCCGATTCCCCCGAATGGCGCGAGCGGCTGCCCGCAAACCGCGAGACATTGCTGGTCGTGGGGCTGAGGCAGGCGGGCAGCGACGACTGGCAGGTCGCGCGCCTTGCCGTGCCACCGCCCGATCGCGGACCCGTGCGCTCGCTGGTGCTGCAGACGGTGATCCTGTTCCTCGTGCTGGTCGGCCTGCTCTATTTCGTCCTGCGGCGGATCACCCGCCCGCTGGCCACGCTGGCCGAGCGCACGCGGCGTTTCGGCAGCGGCGCGGTCCCCGGCGAGCCGCTCAGCCCGAGCGGTCCCGACGATGTCCGCCGGTTGATCCACGCGCATAATGCGATGGAGGCGCGGATCGGTTCGATGCTCGACGAGAAGGACGTCATGCTCGGGGCGATCGGCCACGACCTCAAGACCCCTCTGGCGGCGCTGCGCGTGCGCATAGAAAGCGTCGAGGACGAAGCCGCACGGGCAAAGATGGCGGCCACGATCGAGGATATCACCCGCACGCTCGACGAGATCCTTTCGCTCGCGCGGATCGGGCGCAGCGACGCCCCGCCCGAGATGACCGAACTGGGCGCGCTGGCCGCTTCGGTGATCGAGGAATTCGAGGACATGGGCCAGCCGGTCACGCTTGCCAGCGGGAGCCGCATCGCCGCGGCGGTCCATCTCACCTGGCTCAAGCGCGGGCTGCGCAACCTGGTCACCAATGCGCTGCGCTATGCCGGCACGGCGAATGTCAGCGTGCTGCGCGAGAACGGCATGGCGGTGCTGCGGGTGGAAGATGGTGGCCCCGGCATCCCCGAAGAGCGCATCCACGACATGCTCGAACCGTTCACGCGCGGCGAGGCCAGCCGCAATCGCGAAACGGGCGGGTCGGGGCTGGGGCTGACGCTGGCGCGTGCGGTGGCCGAACAGCATGGCGGCACGCTGTCGCTCGCCAATCGCGCGCAGGGCGGCCTGCGCGCCGAGATCCGCCTGCCGCTCTAGCGCATCAGGCCGCCGACCAGATTGCGGACGAAGCGGCCCGCGATGCTGCCGCCGAATTCGGTGGCGATCGTCCCCGCCGCAGAGGTTGCCGCAGTGCGCACCGGATTGGCACGGCTGGTCCGGCCCATCACCTTGGCCGCGATGATCGAGGCCGCGCTGCTGGCGGCGGCCCCTGCCGCGGCCTTGCCTGCACGCTCCCATAGCGAAGTGGTCTTGCGGCTGCGCTTGCGCACTTCCTTCTCGCCCTTCTCGGCGACTTCCTCGGCAGTGGCGGCGGCGTCGGCGGCCTTGGCAGCAAGCACTTCCTCGGCGCTTTCACGATCGACCGCGACGTCGTATTTGCCATCGACCGCGCTCACCGAATTGACGATCGCGCGTTCCTTCTCGGTCACCGGGCCAAGCCGCGATTGCGGAGGCTTGATCAGCGTCCGCTGGACCACGGTGGGCGCGCCGTCCCCGTCGAGCGTCGAGATCAGCGCCTCGCCCACCTTGAGCTCGGTGATCGCCTGCTCGACATCGAGTTCGGGATTGATGCGGAAGGTCTCCGCTGCCGCCTTGATCGCCCGCTGGTCGCGCGGGGTGAAGGCGCGCAGCGCATGCTGGACGCGGTTGCCCAGCTGGCCGGCGATCTTCTCGGGAATGTCCACCGGGTTCTGCGTGACGAAATAGACCCCGACGCCTTTCGAGCGGATCAGGCGGACGACCTGTTCGACCTTGTCTTCGAGGGCTTCGGGCGCATCATCGAAGAGAAGGTGCGCTTCATCGAAGAAGAACACCAGTTTCGGCTTGTCCGGGTCGCCCACTTCGGGGAGGCTCTCGAACAGTTCGGCGAGCAGCCACAGCAGGAAGGTGGCATAGAGCTTGGGCGCGCGCATCAGCTTGCTCGCGGCGAGCACGTTGATGACGCCGCGACCCTGCGCATCGCATGCGAGGAAATCGTCGATTTCCAGCGCAGGCTCGCCGAAGAACCTGTCGGCGCCCTGGCTCTCGAAGCTCAGCAGCTGGCGCTGGATCGCGCCGACGCTCTGTTTGGCCACATTGCCGTATTTGCCCGACAGGTCTTTCGCATTGTCGTAGGCATAGGCCAGCATCGATTGCAGATCGCCCAGGTCGAGCAGCAGCAGCCCGTTGTCGTCGGCATAGCGGAAGACGATGTTGAGCACGCCTTCCTGCGTCTCGTTCAGGTCGAGCAGCCGGGCGAGCAGCATCGGCCCCATTTCCGAGATGGTGGTGCGGATCGGGAAGCCCTGTTCGCCATACAGGTCCCAGAACACCGCGGCGTTGTCGGCATAGGCGTAATCGTCCATGCCGAGTTCCTGTGCGCGCGCCTCGAGCTTGTCGGCATGCTTGAATTGCGGCGATCCCGCCAGCGAGACCCCGGCGAGGTCACCCTTCACATCGGCGACGAACACCGGCACCCCCTGCGCCGAAAAGCTTTCGGCAAGGCCCTGCAAAGTAACCGTTTTCCCGGTCCCGGTGGCGCCCGCGATCAACCCGTGCCGATTGGCCTGGTCGAGCCGCAGGTGCTGGCGCCGGCCATTCGCGCCCAGTCCCAGAAAAATCTCGCTCATGCACTCAATCCCCATTCCGCAGGCCCGCCGATGCCGGCCATCTGACGCAGCCTTGTGGGTGCGGTCAAGCAATCCCTCGACAGGCGCTGCGCTTGCGGTAAAGGCTGGCACCGATGGCGGAACGGCAGCCCTTTGTCCTGCTCGACGATGCGCGTGAAACGGGCGCAGCCGATGCCTTGCTGTTCGAAAACCCGCGCCGGGTCTTCGTCGCCCACCGTCCCGAACAGGTCGCCCGGGCGCTTGCCGATGCCGATGACGCGCGCCGCGAAGGCGGCGAGCTGGCGGGCTATATCGCCTATGAGGCCGGGCTCGCGCTCGAAGACCGGTTGGCCGACCGCGCGGCGGTGCGCAGCGGCGGTGCGGGTCCGCTGGTGTGGCTGGGCCTGTTTGGCGAACCGGTCCGGATCCCCGCTGACGAAATGCCGCACTGGCTGGCGGCGCGCGCACCGGGTGGCGGCAGCGTCGGCCCGCTGGAACCGCAGCTTTCGCCCGGCGGCTATGCGCAGGCCTTCGCGCAGTTGCAGGAGGCGATCCGCGCGGGCGATATCTACCAGGCCAACCTGACTTTCCCGTTGGCGGGCGGCTTCTCGGGCGATCCGCTGGGCCTCTATGCCGCGCTCAGGCCTGCGGCGCAGGCCGGTTACGGCGGCGTGGTTTTCGACGGCGCGAACTGGCTGCTCAGCCTCAGCCCCGAACTGTTCGTGTCGCTCAAGGACGGCGAGGCCAAGGCCAAGCCGATGAAGGGCACGCGCCCCCGCGGCGGAGATAGCGCCGCGGACGACGCGCTGGCGGGCGAGCTGGCCGCATCGGTCAAGGACAAGGCCGAAAACCTGATGATCGTCGACCTGATGCGCAACGACCTGTCGCGCGTCGCGGAAGCGGGCAGCGTGCGCGTCGACAATCCGTTCGCGGTCGAGAGCTACCCGACGGTGCACCAGATGGTCAGCGTGGTGCGCGCGCGGCTCAAGCCGGAATGCGGCGCAGCCGACCTCGTGCGTGCGCTGTTCCCCTGCGGGTCGATCACCGGCGCCCCCAAGATCCGCGCGATGGAACTGATCGACGCCGCCGAACGCGACCCGCGCGGGCCCTATTGCGGCGCGATCGGGCGGATCGGCGCGGGGGGCGATGCCGCCTTCAACGTCGCGATCCGGACGCTGCGGCTGACCGAGATAGAAAACGCCCGCGGCAAGGCCGTGCTGGGCGTCGGCGGGGCGATCGTCGCCGACAGCGAGCCGCGCACCGAATGGCGCGAAGCGCTGCTCAAGGGCGCTTTCGCGCGCACGTCCTCGCCCGCGCACCAAGCCGCGCAATTCGACCTGATCGAAACCATGCGCTTCGTCCCCGAAACCGGGATCGCCATGCTCGAGACCCATCTCGAACGGCTGAAGGCGAGCGCTGGAGAACTGGGCTTCTCCTTCGACCGGCACGATGCCCGCAACCAGCTGCACGCGCTGTGTTTCGTGCTGGAGAAGCCAAGCCGCGTGCGCCTGCTTGCTGCGCGTTCGGGTGCGATCGCGCTCGAGGCGCAGGACATGCCCGCGCCCTGGGGCGACCCGGCCCGCTGCATAATCCTGCCGCTGCCCGTCGATCCCGGCGACTGGCGGCTGCGCCACAAGTCCAGCGACCGCGGGTTCTACGACGAAGCGCGCCGCGTGGCGCAGGCACATGACGCCGACGAGGCGCTGTTCGTGCGCGAGGACGGCCTGCTCACCGAAGGCAGCGTGACCAACATCTTCGTCCCCGGCCCCGACGGAGTGCTGCTGACCCCGCCCGCCCGGCTGGGCCTGCTGCCCGGTGTCTTCCGCCGGACATTGATCGAGGAAGGCCGCGCGCGCGAAGCGGAATTGCGAATCGAGGACCTCGCGGGCGGCTTCATGCTCGGCAATGCGCTGCGGCTGATGATGGATGCGCGGCTGGTCGGGGAATGACGCCCGCACGCCTGCCGCTTGTCGCGCGGCGGGTTTTTCTCCAAGGACGGCGCATCCCTCCCCCCTACGGCCCTTCGACACGCTCGGGGCGAACGGAAAGCTCTATGTCCCATATCCCCATCCTGTTCGAAGACGGCGAAGCGCTGGTCATCAACAAGCCTTCCGGGCTGCCGATCGAACGCCCCCGCCGCGGCGGGGCCTCGCTCGAGGACCATTTCGAGGAATTGAAGCTGGGTTTCCAGCGCGCGCCCATGCCCGTGCACCGGATCGATACCGATACCAGCGGGTGCCTGCTGCTGGCGCGCAACGCCAAGGCGCTCAAGCGCTTTGCCAAGGCGTTCGAGGAACGCCTGGTCGAAAAGCGCTATCTCGGGGTACTGTCGGGCGTGCCGGCCGATAGCGAAGGCACGATCGAACTGTCGCTGTCCAAGATCAGCAGCGCGGAAAAGGGCTGGCGGATGATCGCCGCGAAAAAGGGCAAGCCCTCGATCACCCACTGGCGGGTGCTGGCCGAGCACGGTGGACACACGCTGGTGGAATTCCGCCCCGAAACCGGGCGGACGCACCAGATCCGCGTGCATTGCCAGGCGGGGCTGAACCTGCCGCTGCTGGGCGACCCGGTCTATGGCAATGGCAAGGGCGCGCCGCGCACCATGCTGCATGCCGCGGCGCTGACCGTGCCGCGCACGGGCAAGCCGCCGATCGATGCCGCCGCCCCGCTGCCGCGCGATTTCGCCGCGCTCGGCTTTGCCGATGGGTAAGATTGCCGACCGGGCACTCGAAATCGCCGAAGAGAAGTTCATCGCTTCCTCCGGCCCCGGTGGGCAGAACGTCAACAAGGTCGCAACCTCGGTCCAGCTGCGGGTGGACGTCTTCCAGATCGGCCTGCCGCCCGAGGCTTTCGAACGGCTGAGGGACATCGCGGGAAGCAAGCTGACCAAGAATGGCGAGATCGTCTTTACCGCCAACGAATACCGCACGCAGGAGCAGAACCGCGAGGCCGCGCGCGAACGGCTGGTGGCGCTGCTCCACGAAGCGCTGAACCCGCCGCGCAAGCGCAAGAAGAGCCGGGTCAACCGCGTGGGCAAGGTCAAGCGGCTGAAGGCGAAGAAGGTCCGCGGCGAAGTCAAAGCCAAGCGCGGCAAGGTGGACTGGTAGGATAGCGCTGGCCCGTCAGCCGACGCAGCGCCGCCGGACACTCGACCGGCAGCGCAATTTGCCGCCGCCGGATGCTTGACTTTCGCGCGTGAATCGCCCAATGGCCGCGCCGGAACGGCGGTGCTGTGCGCGCCGCCCTTGTTTTTTCGGGCCCGACCGGCCCCTTTCAGATCTTTAGGAACACGCCATGGCGAAGCCCGCAACCGTCAAGATCAAGCTCGTCTCGACTGCCGATACGGGCTTCTATTACGTGACCAAGAAGAACCCGCGCAACCACACGGAAAAGTTCACCTTCCGCAAGTACGATCCGGTTGCCCGCAAGCACGTCGAATTCAAGGAAGCGAAGATCAAGTAAGGCGCGCCTTGCTGAACCGCGGGAACGCAGTTGGTTCAGTGATGGTTCAACGCTCCGTGTCTATCAGCAGGAGCATGAGCACCTTGTCTTCGAAATCGAACAAAACGATCCGCGCCGCGCTGGCTCTTTCGCTGGCTGCGGCGCTTCCCGTATCGGCCGTGCTTACGCCTGCGCCCGCAGTGGCGGCTGAAGGCGATCTCGATCGCGCGGTGACCGCGCTGCGCGGGATTTCCACCATGAAGGCCGATTTTGTCCAGACCGACCGCAGCGGCCAGACGGTCCGCGGCGTGATGACGCTCAAGCGTCCCGGCAAAATCCGCTTCGAATACGAAAAGGGCGTCCCCATGCTCGTCGTGTCGAACGGCAAGTCGATGTACATGGTCGATTACGAGGTCAATCAGGTGCAGCGCTGGCCGATCAGCAATTCGCCGCTGGGGGCGTTGCTCGACCCCAGCCGCGACGTGAAACGGTATGGCAAGCTGGTCCCGACCAGCCATCCCGATGTGGTCAGCGTCGAGGTGCGCGACACCAAGCGGCCCGAATTCGGCGTGATCACGCTGATTTTCGCACGGGACCGCGCCGCGCCCGGCGGGCTGCGGCTGACGCATTGGGTCTCGCTCGATTCGCAGAACCACCGGACCACGGTGCAACTCGCCAACCAGCGCTATGGCGTCGCGGTGGCGGACAGCGCGTTCACCTTCCGTGATCCGCGCCGTTCATCCCGTCGCCCGGGATAAACGGCCTCGCGGCGAACGGTGCGCGGTGTGCGATATCCCGCGACGGCGCGTTCATAGAACAGCAATCGGCCCCGGCCTAATTTAACCATCACGAGACGACACGAAGCGGGTTTCCCCCCTGTTGACCCCTTCGATCCGGTTCATCTCGTACCAAGCGTGACGAACGCTCACAGGAAACCCCCGCACCAATGCCCCCGGTGCGGGGGTTTTTTGTGTCTTGGCGCCGTGCGGGTGGCGGCCCGGACGCAAGGTCCGGGCCGCGCCGCCGATCAGTCCGCCGGCCAGCCGTATGCCTTGCGGATCACGTCGTAGATGAGGTTCTGCTCCATCACGCCGCGCACGCTGCCCGCGCCCGGGCCATTGGCGTAGAGCGCGACATCCTCGCCCGCATGCGTTTCCGAGCCCAGGGGGACCAGCGCCTGCTGATGCGCCATCACCCCGGTTTCGGGGGTCGGTCGTCCGGCGCCCGCATCGTGCTTCACAGCCCCCGGACCATTGGCATAGCCCAGCGTGGTGTAGGGCTGGCCATCGGCGGCCAGCATCGGATCGGCGTCGTCCCCGCCCCCGCCGGCGGGCGGGACGACGAGGCCGAGGATATCGTTGCCGCGCCGCGGATAGCCCGCGATGGTGAACACATGGCTGTGATCGGCCGTGACCATGATCAGCGTTTCGGCCGGGTCGGTGTTGTCGATCGCCCACTGGATTGCGCGCGCGAACTCGACTGCTTCCTCCAGCGCGTAGCCCGCCTGCCCCGCGTGGTGGCCGTGATCGATCCGCCCGCTTTCGACCATCAAATAGAAGCCGTCCGGGTCGCCTGCCAGCCGGGTAACGGCCGCGGCGGTCATGTCGGTCAGCGTGGGTTCGCTGCTCTCGGCGTCGCGATCGACCATGTAGGTCATGTGGCTGGGCGAAAAGAGCCCGAGCAGCGGCGCATCGGCAGGAGCTGCGGCCAGATCGGCGGCGGTGGTGACGAAATGGCCCCCGGTGGCGGCCTGCCAGTCGCCGGGCAGGTCGGCGCCGTCATCGAGCCGCAGTCCGCCGTTCTGCTTGCCATAAAATGCCACGCTGCCGCCGCCCAGCGCGACATCGAACGGCGCGGCGACCAATTGCTGCGCGATGTCGCTGCAGCCCCGTCCGCGCTGGTCTTCGGGAATGGCGGTATCGCCTTCCCAGTCGCGCGACACGCTGCGCGCATAGACCGAGGCGGGGGTCGCATGCGTGAGCCGCGCGGTGCTGACGATGCCCAGCGCCAGTCCGCGCTGCTTCACCTCTTCGCCCAGCAGGCCCAGTTCGTGCCCGCTGCCCGAAGCGCAGTCGCCTGTGGTCACGCCGGGCCCGTAGCCGAGCACGCCGATCCGGGTTTTCACGCCCGTATGCATGGCGCTGGCCGTGCCCGCGCTGTCGGCGACCTGCGCGTCGGTGTTGTAGGTCTTGACCAGCGCGACATTGTCGAAGGTCTCGAACGGCAGGACGTATTCCTCGCCGCTTTGCCCCTGTTTCTGACCCGCATAGATGCGCGCGGCGGTGACGGTGGAAATGCCCATGCCGTCGCCGATGAACAGGATGACGTTCTTCGCCTTGCCCGCGGCCTGTGTCTCGCTGGCAGCCGACGCGGCGCGCGACTTGTCGGGATAGTTGTAATTGTTGGTGGTGGTGCAGCCACCCAGCAACAGCGCGGCGGATGCCGCCAGCGCGGCGAGGGAAGGGGTCCGGATCATGTAGCTCTCCTGGCAATCGCCCCCCGCGCTATCGGCTCGATGCGAAAAGGGAAAGGTGGAGTTTTCCCGGCGCGCGTCCTAAGTCGCTGGCCATGGTTTCTATCGCTACCTGGAACATCAATTCCGTCCGCCTGCGCATGCCCATCGTCGAGCGCTTCATCGAAGAGCAGGCGCCCGATGTGCTGTGCCTGCAGGAGATCAAGTGCCAGGAGCACCAGTTCCCCTACGAGGCGTTCCGCGCGCTGGGATACGAGCATTTCGCCGTGCATGGGCAGAAGGGCTATCACGGCGTCGCGACGGTGGCGAAAACGCCGCTCAAAGAATTCAGCCGCCACGACTGGCAGGACAATGGCGAGGCGCGCCATGTCGGGGTCGAGCTGACCGAGCATGACGGGATGATCGTCGAGAATGTCTATGTCCCGGCGGGCGGCGACGAGCCCGACCGCGAGAAAAACGCCAAGTTCGGCCAGAAGCTCGATTTCCTCGACCGGATGACCCGTTGGGCCGATGCGGTCGACCGCCCGACGCTGATCGTCGGCGATTTCAACATCGCCCCGCTCGAAAGCGACGTGTGGAACCACAAGCAATTGCTCAAGGTGGTCAGCCACACGCCGATCGAGGTCGAGAGCCTGCAGCGCTTCATGGATGCGCATGGCTGGAGCGATATCGGGCGCGAACACGTCAAGGCGCCCGAACGCTATTACAGCTGGTGGAGCTACCGGTCGAAGGACTGGAAGGTGAACGACCGCGGCCGCCGGCTCGACCACATGTGGGCCAGCCCCGAACTCGCACGGCAGGCCACCGGCCATTCGATCCACGAATACGCGCGCGACTGGGAAAAGCCGTCGGACCATGTGCCGCTGGTGACGGAGTTCACGCTCTGAGCACGGCCTCCCCTTCACGGCGCGCGGCGCAGGCGGTGGACGCGCTGCGCCACGGCTGGCCGCTCGCCATCGAAGGGGCCCCGCTGCTGCAACCGGTCGAAACCGCTTTCGGCGAACTGGCAGGGTCGGCCATGCTGATCTCCGCCACGCGCGCGGCGACGCTCAAGCTGGCCAACCAGATCGAAGCCGCCGCGCCGCGCCAGCCGGTGCTGATGCGCGGCGCCGACCCGTTCGACCTGCCGGCCGCGCTGGCGGTGGCCGATCCGGCGCTCGACATGGCCAACCCGCTCAAGGGGCCGTTCAAGGCCATGGCGCTCGAATGGGAGGAGCAGGCGCGCGCCGCGCTCGAACTCGCCCGCCTCGCCGGCGTGCTGCCTGCCTTTCTGGTCGATCCCGAGAATGCCGGCGAAGCGGTGGCGCTGAATGCTGCCGATGTGGGCGCCTTTACCGATGCCGCGCGGCTGCAGATCGCCTCGCGCGCGCGGCTGCCCGTGGCCGCCGCCGACGATGCGCGGATCATCGCCTTCCGCAGCCCCGACGACACGCGCGAGCATGTCGCGCTGATCATCGGCGAGCAATCGGCCGACCGTATTCCGCTGGTCCGGCTGCACTCCGAATGCCTCACGGGCGATATCCTCGGCAGCCTCAAATGCGACTGCGGCCCGCAGCTCGCCGCCGCGCTGCAGGCGATGGCGCAGGAAGCGGACAAGGGCGGCTGGGGCATATTGCTATACATGCGGCAGGAAGGCCGCGGGATCGGCATCATCAACAAGCTGCGCGCCTACCGCCTGCAGGATCAGGGCTTCGACACGGTCGACGCGAACACTCGGCTGGGCCTGCCCGACGAAGCGCGCGATTTTCCCACTGCGGCGCGGATGCTGGACCTGCTCAATGTCGGGGAGATCCGGCTGATGACGAACAATCCGGCCAAGGTCGCGGCGCTCGCCGCGGTGGGCGTATCGATAGCCGAACGCGTGCCGCATGCGCTGCCCGACAACCCGCACAACGCCCATTACCTTGCGACCAAGCGCGACCGGTCGGGACATTTGCTGTGACCGCGATCGCGATCCGGCCCGAACGCGGCGGCGATGCACCGACGATCTTCGCGCTGACCGAGGCGGCGTTTCGGGACATGCCCCATGCCGAGGGCGACGAGCAGCAGCTGGTGGGCCAGCTGCGCGCCGAAGGCGATCTGGCGCTGTCGCTGGTGGCCGAGGATGCGACGCGGATCGTCGGCCATGTCGCGTTTTCGCCGGTCGCCATCTCCGATGGCAGCGAGGGGTGGTTCGGGCTTGGCCCGGTCAGCGTCTGGCCCGAACTACAGCGGCAGGGCATCGGTTCGGCGTTGATCAAGCGCGGCATTGCCGATCTGCGCGAAAGCGGTGGGCGCGGGATCGTGCTGGTCGGCGACCCGGCCTATTACGCGCGCTTCGGTTTCGAATGCGATCCCGCGCTGCGCTACGACGGGGCGGAGCCCCGCTATTTCCAGCGATTGGTGCTTGGAGGCGACGCGCCGCGCGGCGCGGTGACCTTCGCCCCGGCGTTCAGCGCCGCTCGAAGCGCCTGACGTTGCTGCCGAGCCTGTTGTTCTCGATCACCAGCGCGTCATTCGTCCAGTCGGCAATGAAGGCCGGGCTGCGCGACAGTCCCGGGACCATCCGCGCATCGTTGTCGGCAATGACCAGCCCGTCGGACGTGTAACGCGCGCCTTCGGCGCCGATGGCGATCATCGTCGACCAGTTTTCCTTGTCGCGCCCCTGGACGAACCAGTTTCCGCGGATCGCACCGGTCCCGCCATTGGGCAGGTCGATCAGGTAATTGGTACCGTGGCCGTTGGCATCGTCGAAACTGTTGCCCTCGATCACGTTGCGCGCCGCGCGCGACTTGAGGTAATGGCCGCCGGTGCCCTGTTCAAACCGGCTGCGTGTCACCGTGACACGGCCGTAATCGCCGGCATAGATCGAATGGGCGCAGCCGCCCGAATTTTCACATGTGCCCAGCCGGGTGAAGGTCGATTTGTCGACCACCAGCTCGCTGTCGACGCCATTGGTGGTCAGAATGCCCTGCTGGCTGTCACGGAACCAGCTTTGCGAAACGCGCAGCGGCCCCTCTTCAAGACGGATACCCGCGCCATTGCCATCGGCAACCGCGATATCGGCAAACACCAGGCCTTCGACGCTAGCCCCGCGTCCGCGCAGCACCAGCGAAGCCTTGCCTTCGCATGCCTTGCCGCCCAGCAGCGCTTCGCCCGGCTGTTCGGCACGGAAATGTACCACACCCTCGCTCTGTACCGCGCACTCGTTCCAATTGCCGGGAGCGATCACCACCGTGCCCTCGCGATTGCCGATCGCATCGACCGCCGCTTGTAGCGAGCCATAGCCGCGGCCAGTCTCGGCGACGGTGAAGCTGGCCGATCCTCCGGTCTGCGCCAGCACCGCTGCCAGCGGGATCGCGCTGACCGCCACCGCGGCAATCGCAGCAAGGAGCCAGCGCGGTTGGCGCGAGGCGGAAGAGGCGAATGGCGAAACCATGCCCTATGCCTATTCCATAATGGTTAACGGCGGAATAACTCTGCCCATCGCGCTGTTAGTCTCAATCGCGTTCGCCGTGGCGCCAGCGCCAGCCGCCGCGTGTCTTGCGCTTTGCGACGACCAGGACGAGCGCTGTCGCGACAATCCAGACGGCTGCGGCAATGCCGGTGCCGAGAATGGGATCCCATTCGAGGAGAGGGGTGGGGGCGAGCATCACCGCGATGTACCCGGCCAGCAACGCCCAGCCCTGCCACGCGATCGGCAGCCCTGCGCCATAGCCGAAGCGTTTGGGTGCAAACCATGCCCCGTCATCACGCTCGCTCATTCGCTTGCTCCCCTATCGCGCGTCACGAAATCCGCCACGCCCGCGACCAAGGCGCGCGATACCGGGAGCGAGGGGTCGCCATAGCTTGCGCGGTTCGCTGCGGGCGCGCCGTCCGGAATGTCCTTGAGCACATGGTTCATCGCCGGAATTTGGAGATACTTGGCCTGTGGGGCCGCCGCACGAAGCATTTGGGCATCGGTTGCAGTGACTTGCAGATCGGCGCCGCCATGGACGATCAGCATGGGCAGGTCGGTCTGCTTTGCCAGCGCTGCGGGATCCTGCGCCATCAAATCGATGAGAAAGCCCTGCACTGCGGGCGCAAAGAGGCTCTGAAGTGCAGGATGCAGCGGCGTGACATCGACGCGTTCGCCGGTTTCCAGAGTCGCGATGGCCGCCTCGGCTTCGTCCAACAAGGGCGCATTGGCGGGATTGGCGCGCAGCAGGGTGGCCAGCGGGCGGCCCGGCACAGCGACGAGGATGATCCCGCACAGATGCGATATCTCCTGCGCCGCAGCGAGCGCGACGATCCCGCCCTCGCTATGCCCCAGCAGCCAGAGGCACTCGGCCCCGGTCGCAGTGCGCGCCGCGCCAACCCAGCTTGCAGTGTCGGTGACATAATCGGCAATCGTGACCGCATTGGCGTCCGTCACCGCCGCCTTGCTGGCGAACATACCGCGCTTGTCGATCCGCAATGTGCCGATGCCGCGCCCGGCCAGCGCGTCGGCGAGCAGGCGATAGGATGCCGCGGTCACCCCCAGCGGATTGTTTCCATCGCGGTCAGTCGGGCCCGAACCCGGGATGATCAGGACCAGCGGCTGCCCTTCGGCGGGCGCAACCAGCGTTCCTGCAAGATCGCCTTGCGGCCCGGGGGCAACCAGCGTTTCCTGGGCCACCACGGGCGCGGTGCCCACCGATGCCAGCAGGGCCCCGGCGCTCAGCCAGTGAATCACTTTCATCTCACTCCTCCTCCTTCTTTGGTCGGCCGCGCTTGGGCGGCTTCGAAACCGGCACCTCGATCCCGCGCTTTGCCAGCGCTTCGCGCAGCAGCATTTCGATCTGCGCATTGGCGCTGCGCAATTCGCTTGCCGCGAGCCGCTCGATCGCGGCGTGGACCGCCGGGTCGAGGCGCAGGGCGAAGGCCTTCTTCGTCATCGGATCGCGGGGCTGGGCATGGCTACTGGTAGAGCGAGCCCGCATTGATGACGGGATGCACGTCCTTCTCGCCGCACAGCACGACCATCAGATTGCTGACCATGGCCGCGCGGCGTTCGTCGTCCAGTTCGACGATGTCGTCCTGCGCCAGCTTGGTCAGCGCATCCTCCACCATGCCGACCGCGCCGAGCACGATCTTGGCCCGTGCCGCGATGATCGCATCGGCCTGCTGCCGCTTGAGCATGGCGCTGGCGATCTCGCTGGCATAGGCGAGGTGAGTGAGGCCCGCCTCGTCGACGAGGATCCCGGCAGCTTTCAGCCGGTCGTTGAGTTCCTCGAGCAGTTCGCGGTTGATGACGTCGGCGCTGCCGCGCAGCGTCACTTCCTCGTTCTCGAAATCGTCATAGGGATGGCGCGACCCGACGGTGCGCAGCCCCGCCTCGATCTGGATGTTCACGAATTCCTTGTAATCGTCGACATCGAAACTGGCCTGCGCAGTATCCGCCACGCGCCACACGACGTTGCAGGCAATCTCGATCGGATTGCCGCGCAGATCGTTGATCTTCACCCGCTCCGAATGGATGTTGTGCGCACGGACCGAGAGCTTGGTCCGGACCATCCACGGCCACACCCAACGCAGGCCCTCGCGCCGCTCGGTGCCGCGATAGGCGCCGAACAGCGTGATCACCGCGGCCTGGTTGGGCTGGATCATGAAAAAGCCAGCCGCCAGGAAGGCGAGCACCAGTATCGGCAGGATCAGCAGGCCGACGAAGGTCAGCTTGGCGGCCCTGTCGGCGTCATGCAGCGGCATGTTGCCCGCGATGTTCCATGCCGCCAGCACCAGCAGCAGCGCGATCAGCGCCAGCACCGGATAACCGCTGAAGCTGGAGCCCGGATGCTCGCTGCTGGTTTTCATTCCCCTGAGTTCGACAGCCATGACGAATCATCCCTCCAATAATTATGATATCACTTTTATATCACAGGGTGACGGGGTTCAATGGTCTCCGATCACACGGAGGAAGCGCTCGCCATAGGCTTCGAGCTTTTTCGCTCCGATACCGGGGAGCCGGCCCAGTTCGCCGAGCGTGCCGGGGCGCGCGCCGGCCATCTCGCGCAGCGTCGAATCGTGGAAGACGACATAGGGCGGCACCTGCGCCTCTTCGGCGAGTTCCTTGCGCAGCGCGCGCAGCGCCTCGAACAAGGGATCGCCCACCGGGTTGGGGGTCGCATCGCCGCGGCGGCGCCGCTGGCGCTTGGGCGGCACAACGATCTCGACCGCGCGCCCGCCGGTCAGGATCGCGCGCGCCGAGCCGCCCAGCGCGAGCCCGCCATGCTCGGTCGCGACCAAGTCGCCGCGCGCCTGCAACGCCCGCGCGACCGGCTGCAGCAGGCGCGCGTCCTCGCCCTCGACGATCCCGAAGACACTCAACCGGTCGTGCCCGCGCTGGCGCACGCGCTCGTCCTCGCTCCCGGTCAGGACCTTCTGCAGGTGGCCCATGCCAAAGCTTTGCCCCGTGCGGTAAACCGCCGAGAGCAGCTTGCGCGCCAGCTCGGTGACATCGGTCACGCTCGGCTGTTCGAGGCAATTGTCGCAATTGCCGCAGGTCTCGGGCGGGTTCTCCCCGAAATGGCGCAGCAGCACCGCGCGGCGGCAGGCGGCGGTCTCGACCAGCCCGGCAAGCGCGTCGAGCCGCGCACGCTCCGCGCCGCGCCGCGCGTCGTCGATTTCGGCCAGCCGCTGCCGCGCGGTGGCGAAATCACCCGCGCCCCAGAACATTACCGCTTGGGCCGGATCGCCGTCGCGCCCCGCCCGGCCGGTTTCCTGGTAATAGCCCTCGATCGACTTGGGCACGCCGACATGCGCGACGAAGCGCACGTCGGGCTTGTCGATCCCCATGCCGAAGGCGACCGTGGCGACGATGACCATGTCCTCGCTGGTCACGAATGCCGCCTGGTTGGCAGCGCGCGTCCCCGCATCGAGCCCCGCGTGATAGGGCAGCACCGCGCGCCCGGTGGCAGCGGCCAGCTTGTCCGCCAGATCCTCCACCTTGCGCCGCGTCGGGGCGTAGACGATCCCCGGACCGGGTGCGGCGGCCATCAGATCGGTTAGCTGGCGCACCGGGTTGTCGCGGTGGCGAATGGCATAGCGGATGTTGGGCCGGTCGAAGCCTGCGAGCACCAGCCCGTCGTCGGGGATGCCCAGCTGCGTCATCACGTCGCTGCGGGTCTGCTTGTCGGCCGTGGCGGTCAGCGCCAGCCGCGGGACCTGCGGGAAAGCATCGAGCATGCCGCGCAGCATCCGGTAGTCGGGGCGGAAGTCGTGCCCCCATTCGGACACGCAATGCGCCTCGTCGATCGCGAAGAGGCATAGCGGTGCGGCGGCCAGCAGGTCGCGGAAACCCGGCTGGCTGGCGCGTTCGGGCGCGACATAGAGCAGGTCCAGTTCGCCCGCGCGGAACGCATCCTGCGTTTCGCGCCAGTCGGCATCGGCGCTGGTCAGCGTGGCCGCCCGGATGCCGTTGGCGCGCGCGCTGCGCAGCTGGTCGTGCATCAGCGCGATCAGCGGGCTGATGACCACGCAGGTCCCCGGCAACATGACTGCGGGCAGCTGGTAGGTCAGCGACTTGCCCGCCCCCGTCGGCATGACCGCCAGCGTCGACTGCCCGTCCAGCACGCGCGCAACGACCTCTTCCTGCCGCCCGCGGAAACCGTCGAAGCCGAAGACATCCTTGAGGGAATGATATGCGCTGGCGATCCCGGTCATGTGCGCCTGATGGCAGATGGTTTGGCGCGCGCAACCGGCGCACCGCGATTTTCCCCTTGCCCAGCGCCCGTCGCTTGCGCTTTACCCGCCGCGCAAGTTCGAAACCGGAGAGAGAACCGCCATGAAATTCCGTATCGCCCTGACTGCTGCCGCCTCGCTCGCGCTCGCCGCCTGTGGCAGCAGCGAAGATGCCTCGACCGAAGCCGAGGCCGACACCGTCGAAATGACCGCCGACGAAGCGCTGACCGATGTCGAGGAAATGCCGGTCGAGGATCCCGCCGCCAACACCGCCCCGGTCGAGATGGACACCGCCTCGCCGAGCGAGGAAGCGGAGATCCAGGAAGCCGGCGACAGCGCCGCCGATACCGCTGCCGCAGCCATGGATGCGATGGCCGAAGACGCGAACTGACCGGCCTGCACACGCGCCGCGTTCTTCCGGACGCAGCCACGCCGTAACGTCCTTTGCGCGGCCTGTGTGTACGCCTAGCCTTCGCGTCCATGACCCGACTCGTCGCCCCTACCGCCGCGCTGCTTGCGCTGTCCGCCACGCTCGCCTGCAGCGATAGCAGCGAGGGCGATCAGCCGCCCGGAGCCGTGACCCAGAGCGAGGCTGCCGCGCTCGACGATGCGGCCGCCATGATCGACGAGCGGCGCCTGCCCGAAGGCCTCGTGCCCGACGGCGGGGCGATGCCGCCCGCCGCGGCCCCGCGCGAAACGGGCGGACCGGAACCAATGGAGCTTCCCCAATGAGTGTCACCACTGCCCCCGGCATGGATGCCGAAACCTTCGACCAGTTCCTCGACCAGCTCGAACGCTATGTCCGCGAACGGCTGATCCCGGCCGAGACCGAAGTCATCGCCAACGACCGCATCCCCGACGAGATCGTCGCGGAGATGAAGGACATGGGCCTGTTCGGCCTGACCGTGCCCGAGGATTTCGGCGGCGCCGGCCTCAACACCACCCAATATGCCAAGGTCGTGCAGACGATGGCCTATGCCGCGCCCGCCTATCGCTCGATCTTCTCGATCAATGTCGGCATGTTCAATTCGGCGATCAAGAATGGCGGGACCGACGCGCAGAAGGCCGAATGGTGGCCCAGGATCGCCGAGGGCGCGATCGCCTGCTTCGGCCTGACCGAACCCGGTTCGGGCAGCGACAGCGCCGCCATGGCGACCACCGCGCGGCCCGATCCCGAAGGCAACGGCTGGATCCTCAACGGGACCAAGCGCTACATCACCAATGCCCCGCATGCCGATGTCGGGCTGATCATGGCCCGCACCGAGAAGGACGCGCAGCCCAAGAACGCGCATGTCAGCGCTTTCATCGTGCCGATGGACACGCCCGGCGTATCGACCAGCAGCCCCGACAAGAAGATGGGCCAGGCTGGTAGCCATATCTCCGACATCATGCTCGACGACGTGCACGTCCCCGGCGACGCGTTGCTGGGCGAGCAGACCGGGCAGGGCTTCCGCTTCGCCATGATGAGCCTCGACAATGGCCGTATCTCGGTCGGTGCGGCGAGCACCGGCTATGCGCGCCGCGCGCTCGATTCGGCGCTCAAATACGCCAATGAGCGGCAGGCGTTCGGCGAACCGATTGCCAATTTCCAGCTGATCCAGCAGATGCTCAGCGAAAGCTGGACCGAAATCTACGCTGCCGAGGCGATGATGGCCGATGTCACCGCGCGGGTCGATCGCGGCGAGAACACCGTCAAGCACGCCGCCGCCTTCAAGGTGTTCGCCTCCGAAATGTGCGGCCGCGTGGTCGACCGGGTGGTGCAGATCTACGGCGGGGCGGGCTATCTGGCCGAATACGACGCCGAACGCTTCTTCCGCGATGCGCGCATCTACCGCATCTATGAAGGCACCACGCAGATCCTCCAGCTGCAGATCGCCAAGCACATGCTGCGCGATTACGCGGCGGGGATCTGAGCGTGTACCAGCTTCTCGACGGACTGAGCATTATCGAGGCCTCGAGCTTCGTAGCCTCGCCCACCGCCGGCCTCTATTGCGCGCAACTGGGCGCCGAGGTGATCCGCGTCGACCACAAGGAAGGCGGGCTCGACTACGACCGCTACATGCTGACCGAGCAGGGCCGCAGCCTGAGCTGGGAAAATCTCAACCGGGCGAAGAAATCGGTCGCGCTCGACCTGCGCAGCGGCGAGGGGCGCGAACTGCTGGTCGCGCTGTCGGCCAATACGGGCAATCTCATCACCAACCTGCCGGAAAAGAGCTTCCTCGGGCATGGTGCCATCGCCGCGCAGCAGCCCGAAGGCGCGCCCGAACTGGTCAGCGTGCGCATCATGGGCTGGCACGATGGGCGCCAGGCGATGGATTTCACCGTTAATGCGGCAAGCGGTTATCCGTTGATGTGCGGGCCCGAAGACTGGGACATGGCCAATGCGCCGCCGGTCAACCAGGTACTGCCCGCATGGGACTTCATCACCGGCGCCTATTGCGCCTTCGCGCTGCTCGCCGCGCTGCGCCAGCGCGATGCGACGGGCCAGGGCAGCGAATTGCGCGTGCCGCTGGGCGATGTCGCGATCGGGACCATGGCCAACAGCGGCGCATTGGCCGAGATGCTCTATCGCGGCGGCGACCGCGAACGGCTGGGCAATGCGATCTGGGGCGCGTTCGGGCGCGACTTCCGCAGCCGCGACGGGGTGCGCTTCATGGTCGCGGCACTGACGGCCAAGCAATGGGACGGCCTCGTCGCCGCCTTCGGGATCGCGGACGCGATTGCCGCGCTCGAGGCCGAGCTGGGCGTGCGCTTCGCCGATGGCGACCGGCCACGCTTCGAACACCGCCACCGCCTGTTCGCGCTGTTCCAGGAACGCGCGGACAGGATGGACTGGCACGAATTGTCCGCCAGTCTCGCCGCGCATGGCACCACTTTCGAACGCTACCGCACGATGCACGAAGCGGCGAACGACGCCGCGCTGGTCGCCGACAACCCGCTGTTCGGTGCCTCGCCCGCCAATCCCAGCGGCTTCGAATATCCGGCCACGCGCAGCTTTGCGAACATCCCTTCGCGCGAAGCCGCTGCGCCCGCACCCGCGCCCTATCTGGGCCAGCACACCGAGGAAGTGCTCGCCGAACGGCTCGGCCTGTCCTCGGGTGCGATCGGCAAGCTCGTCGATCGCGATATCGCCCGCCTCTCCGACAAGGATTAAGCCATGACGACACTCCGCCGCGTAGCCATCTGCAAGCCCCTGCGTACGCCGGTGGGCAAGTTCCTCGGCAGCCTCGCCCCGCTCGAGGCGGGCGCGCTCGGAGCAGTGATCATCAAGGCGCTGGTCGAACGCAGCGGGATCGATCCGCTGCGGGTGGACGATGTGGTGTTCAGCCAGGGCTACGGCAGCGGCGAGGCCCCCGCGATCGGGCGCTGGAGCTGGCTGGCGGCGGGCTATCCGGTCGAGGTACCCGGCTTCCAGCTCGACCGGCGCTGCGGCTCGGGCCTGCAGGCGGTCGCGACTGCGGCGATGATGGTCCAGACCGGCGTGGCCGACTGCGTGCTCGCGGGCGGGGTCGAGAGCATGTCCAATGTCGAACATTACACCACCAAGGCGCGCCACGGCGCACGGCTGGGCGACATGGTACTGTGGGACCGGCTGACGCGCGGCCGGTTGATGAGCCAGCCGATCGAACGCTTCGGCGTGATCACCGGCATGATCGAGACCGCGGAGAATCTCGCCAAGGATTACGACATCAGCCGCGAGGCCGCCGATGCATTCGCGGTGCGCAGCCACCAGAACGCCGCCCGCGCCTGGGCCGAAGGCCGGTTCGACGACCAGCTGGTCCCGGTGGAAATCCCGCAGCGGCGCGGCGATCCGGTGGTCTTCGCGCGTGACGAAGGTTTCCGCGAGGATGCCAGCATGGACACGCTGGGCAAGCTGCGCGCAATCGACGGCAAGCGCGATGCGGATGCGATCGTGACGGCGGGCAATGCCAGCCAGCAGAACGACGCCGCCGCCGCCTGCCTGGTGGTGGCGGAGGACAAGGTGGAGGAACTGGGCCTCGAACCGATCCTGTGGTTCCATTCGTGGAGCGCGGCCGGCTGCGATCCCAGCCGGATGGGGATCGGCCCCGTTCCCGCGGTCGAACGGCTGTTCGCCAAGACCAATATGGGCTGGGACGATATCGGGCTGATCGAACTCAACGAGGCCTTCGCCCCGCAGGCGCTCGCCGTGCTGAAGGGCTGGGGTTTCGCCGAGGACGACAGCCGCCGCGAGCTGGTCAACGTCAACGGGTCGGGCATTTCGCTGGGCCACCCGATCGGCGCGACGGGGATCCGCATCCTCGCCGACATGGCGCATGAAATGCAGCGCCGCGAGGTGCGCTACGGACTCGAGACCATGTGCATCGGCGGGGGCCAAGGAATGGCCGCCGTCTTCGAACGCGCCGCCTGATGTCCGATTGGGCCGACTGGATCGGGCGCGAGCAGCGCGCTGCAGACCGGCTCGATCCCGGGCTGGCGGCGCGGTGGTACGCAACCTTCGATCACGGCGCGCCTGCCTCGACCGCCATGCCGCAGGGGATCCATTTCTGCCTCTGCACGCCCGAAGCACCGACTGCGCGGCTGGGCCCCGACGGGCATCCGCTGCGCGAGGACGACCCGGCGAGCTTCCTGCCCCCGATCCCGCTGCCGCGGCGGATGTGGGCGTCGAGCGATATCGAATTCCGCGGCCCCATGACGATCGGTGCGACGATCGAGCGGACCAGCCGCGTCGTCTCGATCACGCCTAAGTCGGGCAGCCGCGGCGAAATGGTTTTCGTCGAGATCGACCACGAGACCAGCGGCGACGGCAAACTCGCCGTGCGCGAGCGGCAGAGCGCGGTCTATCTCGAGGCGCTGGCACCCGATGCCCCCCTGTCGCCGCCGGCACCATCCCCCGAAGTGTTCGACCCGCAGGCATGGGACCTCCATCGCCAGCTTGTGCCCGATACGCGGCTGCTGTTCCGCTATTCGGCGCTGACCTTCAACACCCACCGCATCCATTACGATGCGCCCTATGCGCTGGAGCAGGAGCGCTATCGCGGCTTGGTGGTCCACGGCCCGCTGACCGCCAGCCTGCTGCTGCAACTGGCCGCCGAACGCTTTGGCGAGAACCGGCTGGCGCAGTTCGGTTTCCGCGGGGTCAGCCCCGCGATTGCCGGCGAAGCGCTGCATCTGGTGCTGCGCGGGGCCGCCGACGACATCGAGCTCGCCGCTTTCGCAGGGGACGGGCGGCAGGTGACAAAAGCCTCTGCCCGCCTCGCCTAGGCGCTCGGGAAGCTCTCGATCGGTTCGATCACCGTATAGCGTTCGACCTTGGGCTCGCGGCCCAGCGGCGGAAAGTCGATCTGCGGCGGTGCGACACGCGTATCCGGCAGGCGGTCGAGCAGGTCGCGCAGCAGCGTCAGCCGGCCGCGCTTCTGGTCGTTGAAATCGACCAGTGTCCACGGCGCCCATTCGGTATGCGTCGCCGCCAGCATCGCCTCACGCGCTTCGGTATAGGCATCGTATTTCCCCCGCGCCGCCAGGTCGACGGGGGACAGCTTCCACCGTTTAAGCGGATCGTCCAGCCGTTCGCGCAGCCGTTCCTCCTGCTGCGCCTGATCGGTGCCGAGCCAGTATTTGAACAGCAAGATGCCGTCATCGACCAGCATCTTCTCGAAGGTCGGGGCCTGCTCGAGAAACCGTGCGACCTGCGGCGCATCGGCATAGCCCATGACCTTCTCGACGCCCGCGCGATTGTACCAGCTGCGATCGAACAGCACGATTTCACCCGCGCTCGGCAGGTGCCGGACATAACGCTGGAAATACCACTGGCTCTGTTCGGCCTCGGTCGGCTTGGCGAGCGCGGCGATATGACACTGGCGCGGGTTGAGTTTTTCGGACACCGCGCGAATCGCGCCGCCCTTGCCCGCAGTATCGCGCCCCTCGAACAGGACGACGATGCGCTGCCCCGTCGCTTGCGCCCAGCGCGCCATGGCGGCCAGTTCTTCACGCATCGGTGCGAGCGCGGCCTTGTAGTCCCTCGATTTCATCACGCCCTCGGCATTTGTGTGCGGCCGTCAATGATAGTATCATCCGCGACGATATGGCTACACTTGCACAGACCGAACAGGATTTTACCCGTTTGCCGGACCTTCCGGCAGAGGTATTCACCGCCCCGCTCAAGAAACCGGACCGCGTGGGCGACGACTGGCTCGAGCCCGAACAGACCCAGTATTCGAGCGACGACGACGCGATCTGGAACGACCTGTTCGAACGGCAGATGAAGGTGCTGCCGGGACGCGCGGCCAGCGCGTTCATGGCCGGGCTGGACAAGCTCGACCTCAGCCGCGGCGGGGTGCCCGAATTCGGCCGCCTGTCCGAAGAGCTCGATACGCTCACCGGGTGGAGCGTGGTTCCCGTGCCGATGCTGATCCCCGATCACGTGTTCTTCTGGCACCTGGCCAACCGGCGCTTCCCCGCGGGCAATTTCATCCGCACGCGCGAGACCTTCGATTACATCCAGGAACCCGACGTGTTCCACGACGTGTTCGGCCACGTCCCGATGCTGACCGATCCGGTCTATGCCAATTACATGCAGGAATATGGCCGCGCGGGCTGGAAGGCGATGCGCTACAACCGGCTCAAGGCGCTCGGTTCGCTCTACTGGTACACCGTCGAATTCGGGCTGCTGCAGGAAGCCGACGGGATCAAGGCCTATGGGGCGGGGATCCTCTCGGGCCCGACTGAGGTGGTCTATGCCACCGAGGCCAAGAGCCCCAATCGCATCATGCTCAATGTCGACCGCGTCATGCGCACCGATTACGTGATCAGCGATCTGCAGCCGACATATTTCGTGATCGAGAGCTTCGAGGACCTCTACCGGCAGACGGTCGAGCGCGATTTCGACCAGCTCTACAAAAGCCTCGGGCCCGGGTTTACCTATGCCAACACTGCGGTGATCGATGTCGACCATGTGGTGAACCACGGCTCGCTCGAATACACGCTGCGCGGCGGACGCGGATCGGGCGCGGCCCCGGTCTGACCTCCGCAAGATCCGGCGAAAAGCAGCGCCGAACGAAAAACGGCCCCGGATCGCTCCGGGGCCGCATGATCGCATAACGATCGACGATGCTTACATTTCGTCGATTTCGTCAGCCTGCTCTTCCATGGATTCTTCCATGGCGTCGGTCTGGTCGTCCATGACGTCAGCCTGGTCTTCGGTGATTTCACCGGCTTCTTCCATGGCGTCAACCTGGTTGTCGCGAGCGTCTTCCATCTCTTCGATGTTTTCTTCGGCTTCGTTTTCTGCTGCGCTGTCGCAAGCGGCAAGGCCGAGGCTCATGGCGGCGGCGGTAGCGACGAGCGTTGCTTTATTGAACTTCATGTAAATTCCCCTTTTGTCGTTCCAGCCGCGTTTTCGAAATGCGGCAAGAATGTGATGAACGGACTATTGTTCCTTCGGTTCCCGGCAGTCAAGCAAGAACGCCGGGGGTGGAGGTTTGCCGTATCGGATACGAAATGGCCCGGGGAACGCCCGGGCCGTCAACCATATGCGAGACGCCAATCCATTCCGTCCGCGTTTGTACCGGATGATCGGGCGATGTGAAGCGGGATTCAGTTATAGGCCCGCTGGCGGATGAGGTTGAACACCCCGATCGCGACGACCGATCCGAGCACTGCCCACAGCAGCGCGACGCCGCTGACCGTGCCGAAAACCGCCCCGTTGCCGGCGATCAGCCCGGTCACGAGCGAGCCGAGCACGCCGACGAGCGCATTGGCGAGGATGCTGCGGCCATCTTCGATCCTGAGAATAATCGTTGCCAGCCAGCCCAGGAGGGCTCCTACGACAACCAGAATCAACAAACCCATCGGTGCGTACCTTTGTCTTTCATTCACCGGAGACAAGCACGCAAATGATCAAAGGTTCCTTACGGCAGCCCCCGGATAGCTCGCTCCGTGGCATCCATGCCACACTTCGTCAGGCGAAAGTCAGCCAGGCCAGGGCGGCGGAACCGGCGATGATCCGGTACCAGGCAAAGGGTGTGAAACCGCTGCGGCTGACATAGGCGACGAAGGCGCGGATCACGAACAGCGCGACGATGAAGCTGACCGCGAAGCCGAGCGCAATATGGTCCCAGCCCACCCGCGTCGCGCCGGCCATCATCTCGTCGTATTTGGTGGCGACTTCGAGCGTGGTCGCACCGACCATCGTCGGCACCGCCAGGAAGAACGAAAATTCGGCCGCCGTCTTACGATTGATGCCCATCGCCAGCGCCCCCATGATCGTCGCGCCCGAACGGCTCACGCCGGGCACCATGGCGAGACATTGAGCGAACCCGACGCCGAGCACCTTTGCAAGCGGCAGTTCTGCCACGCCGCGCCCTTCGTCGCGGGGGTTGGCCGCACGTTCGATCACGATGATCGCCACCCCGCCGGCAATCAGCGCCCACGGTACGATCCCCGGGTTGCCGAGCATGGCCTCGAAGCTTTCGTAGAGCGCGAAGCCGATCACTGCACTGGGCAGGAAGCCGAGCAGGATGTTGCGTGCGAACATCAGCCCTTCGCGTTCGCGCTTAAGCACGCCGATCCCGGCCGACCAGAAGGTGCCCCAGTATTGGTAGACCACTGCCAGGATCGCGCCCAGCTGGATCACCACATTGAACATCGCCCATTCGTTGGGATCCGCGCCCGAAAGTTCGGTCGCGAGAATGAGGTGACCGGTCGATGAAACCGGGATGAATTCGGTGAGCCCCTCGACGATGCCGAGGAAGATCGCGGTGATGTAATCGTTCATTGCGGGACGCCCCAAGAGCAGTGGACTGCGCGAGTCAAGCGGTCAGGCGCTTTCCAGACCGAACTGGAGCGAAGCGAGCCGGGCGTAGAGCCCGCCATTGGCCGACAGCGTGTCGTGCGAACCCTGTTCGACGATCCGGCCATCCTCCATCACGACGATGCGGTCGGAAGCGCGGACGGTCGACAGGCGGTGGGCGATGACCAGCGTCGTACGCTCGCGCATCAGGTGTTCGAGCGCATCCTGCACCAACCGCTCGCTCTCGGCATCGAGTGCGCTGGTTGCCTCGTCGAGAAGCAGGATCGGCGCATCGCGCAGCAGCGCGCGGGCAATGGCGATGCGCTGGCGCTGGCCGCCCGACAGCTGCGTGCCGCTTTCCCCGAGATAGGTGTCGAGCCCCTGCGGAAGCTTGTCGAGGAATTCGGCAGCATTGGCCGCCTGTGCAGCGGCCCGGATCTCGTCCTCGCTCGCATCCCAATTGCCATAGCGCAGATTGTCGCGCGCATTGGCGCTGAACAGGACGCCCTCCTGCGGGACATAGGCGATGCGCCGCCGGATTTCGGCGGGATCGGCGCTGGTCAGCGGAATGCCGTCGAGCCGGATCGAGCCTGCCTGCGGATCGTAGAAGCGTTCTGCCAGCTGGAAGATGGTCGACTTGCCCGCCCCCGACGGCCCCACGATGGCGACGGTTTCGCCCGGTTCGACCTCGAGGCTGAAATCGGTGATCGCCGGCGCATCGAGCCGGGTCGGATAGCGGAAGGTGACGTTGCGGAACGACAGCCCACCGCGCGGCGGCGCGGGCAGAGCCTGCGGCCGTGCGGGTGCGGTGATCGAGGGTCTTTCCTCGAGCAGTTCGGACAGCCTGCTCGCCGCGCCCGCGCCGCGCAGCAGGTCGCCGTAGACTTCGGTCAGCGCACCGATCGCGCCTGCGACGAGGCCTGCGGTGAGCACGAATGCGGCGATCGTCCCGCCCGAGATTGCGCCTTCGCTGACCGCCTGCGCGCCGCGCCAGACCAGCAGGGTGATGCCGCCGAAAACCAGCAGGATCACGATCGCGGTCATCGCCGCGCGGATGATAACCCGGCGCCGCGCGACCGAGAAGGTGCGTTCGACCGCCTCGCGGAAGCGCGCATGTTCGCGTTCTTCCTGGTTGAACCCCTGGACGATCTTCATCGCCGACAGCACTTCGGTGACCATTGCCCCGATATCGGCGACGCGGTCCTGGCTGGTGCGCGAGACCTTGCGCAGGCGCCGCCCGAACAGCGTGATCGGGATAACGATGGCGGGGATCAGCAGGAACAGCCCCATGGTCAGGCCGGGGACCAGCCAGAACAGATAGGCCGTGCCCCCGATCGCCATCAGCGCATTGCGCAGCGCGACCGAGACAGTGGTGCCGACCACCTGTTCGATCAGCGCGGTGTCGCTGGTCATGCGGCTGGAAATTTCCTTGGGACTGTTCTCTTCATAGAACCCCGGCGCCAGGCGCAGCAGGTTGTCCTGCACCCGCAGGCGGATGTCGGCGACCACGCGCTCGCCCAGCCAGCTGACGAAATAGAACCGCATTGCAGTGCCCGCGGCAAGCACGGCGACGATCATCAGCAAATAGCGGAACCAGCGGCCCATGTCCTCGGGCGTCGCCCCTTCGGCAAAGCCGCGGTCGATCACCATCTTGAAGCCCGCAGGGATCGCCAGCGTCGCCGCCGCAGTGATGAACAGCGCGAGGATGGCGAGCGCGACATGGCCGGGATAGCGCGTGCCCGTCTGCCATACCATGCGCAGTGAACCCAGCGAACGCTGGCGCGGGGCATCCGCAGCGGCGCGCTTGCGTGCGAACCGGCCGCGGCCGTCGGTTTCCGTCTGGTCCTTGGCTGACATGCGCACGCAGTTACGTCGCCGCGCGGTTAAAATCCACTGTGCTGCACATGCTCAGGCACATTTAAACCGATTGTGCATTGCACAATTATCGATCGAACGGCAGGATTGCCATATTCCACCCGCACAACACAGCCATACAATGCCGGGTACGCAGGGGACATCTATTGCTCTACCACGCCTATGAACTGCAGCGCAGCTGGCTCAACTCGGCCAGCGCCTTCGCCTCGATCGGGGTGGAAATGCTGAACAACCCGGCCAATCCGTTCAATTACGTCGGCCCGATGGGCTATATGAACATCGGCCCGGTGGCGGCGAGCGCGCTGGAAGTCTTCGCGCATGCGACGGCATCCTACGGCAAGCCGGCGTGGAACCTCGAGGCGATCGATGTCGATGGTAAGCCCGTGGCGATCGTCGAATCGACTGTGGTCAACCGGCCCTTCGGCGATCTGAAGGCATTCCACCGCGAAGACCTGCCCGAAGACGCCCCGCGCCTGCTGGTCGTCGCGCCGATGAGCGGGCATTACGCCACGCTGCTGCGCGGCACGGTCGAACGGATGCTGCAAGGCTACCGCGTCTATGTCACGGACTGGGCCGATGCGAAGACTGTCCCGCTGCACGAAGGGACCTTCGATCTCGATGATTACATCGATTACGTGATCGGCTATCTCGAACACATCGGCCCCGATGCACAGGGCGGCGGTGCGCATGTGATGGCGGTGTGCCAGCCTTCGGTGCCCGTCTTTGCCGCCACTGCGATCATGAACCGCGATGGCCATCCGTGCACGCCGCGCACGCTGACCATGATGGGCGGGCCGATCGACACGCGCTGTTCGCCGACCAGCGTCAACGATCTGGCGATGGACCGCCCGATCGAGTGGTTCCGCCACAATGTCATCGCCACCGTGCCGATGCAGTATCGCGGCGCGGGCCGGCGGGTCTATCCCGGCTTCATGCAGCTGGCCGGGTTCATGAGCATGAACCTCGGCAATCACATGATCAGCCATTACGAGATGTTCAAGCACCTCACCGTCGGCGACGACGAAAGCGCGCAGGCGACCAAGGATTTCTACGACGAATACCGCAGCGTGTGCGACATGACCGCCGAGTTCTACCTGCAGACGGTGCAGGAAGTGTTCCAGGACCATGCGCTGCCCAACGGCACTTTCCTGCATCGCGGCAAGCGCATCGACCTGGGCGACATCACGCAGACCGCGCTGCTGGCGATCGAGGGCGAACGCGACGATATCTCGGGCCTGGGGCAGACGCGGGCGGCGCTCGAACTGACGCCGCAGCTCGATGCCGGAAAGAAGCGGTATTACATGGCCGAAGGCGCGGGCCATTACGGCATTTTCAACGGAAGCCGCTGGCGCGACAAGATCGCCCCCGTGGTCGAGGAGTTCATCGCCGAACACGGCTAGGCGTCGGCGGCCTCCCACGCGGTCAGCCGCGGTGAAGCCGTTCCAGCAAGCATGCCAAGAAGAAGGGCGGCGCGGGGTTTTGCCCCGGCCGCCCTTCTCGGTTTCAGGCTAGGTTGACCCTAGAAGATTTCGAACAGGCCGGCTGCGCCCATGCCGCCGCCGACGCACATGGTGACGACGCCGTATTTCGCGCCCATGCGCTTGCCTTCGAGCAGCACGTGGCCGGTGCAGCGTGCGCCGGTCATGCCATAGGGGTGGCCGATCGAGATCGAGCCGCCGTTGACGTTGAGCTTGGCGTTATCGATGCCGAGCTTGTCGCGGCAGTAGAGCACCTGCACCGCGAAGGCTTCGTTCAGTTCCCAAATGCCGATGTCGTCGACGCTGAGGTCGAAGCGCTTGAGCAGCTTGGGAATCGCGAAGACAGGGCCGATGCCCATTTCGTCGGGTTCGGTCCCGGCGACCGCCATGCCGACATAGCGGCCGAGCGGCTCGAGGCCCTTCTGTTCGGCGACCTTGGCTTCCATGAGCACGCTGGCCGACGAACCGTCCGACAGCTGCGAAGCGTTGCCCGCAGTGATCGTGGTGCCTTCGCCCATCACCGGCTTGAGGCTGTTGAGGCCTTCAAGCGTGGTCTGCGGGCGATTGCCCTCGTCCTTGTCGATGGTGATTTCGACGTCCGAAATCTCGCCCGTTTCCTTGTCCTGCACCTTGTGCGTGGTGCTGACCGAGACGATTTCGTCGTCGAACTTGCCGGCTTCCTGCGCGGCGGCGGTACGCTGCTGGCTCTGCAGCGCGTATTCGTCCTGCGCTTCGCGGCTGATGCCGTAACGCTGCGCGACCGTTTCGGCGGTCTGCAGCATCGGCATGTAGATCGCGCCGTGCATGTTAACCAGCTCGGGATCGGGCATCACGCGCATTTCCTTGGTCTGCACGAGGCTGATCGATTCCTGCCCACCGGCGGCCACCACGTCCATGCGGTCGGTGATGATCTGCTTGGCGGCGGTGGCGATGCTCATCAGGCCGCTCGAACACTGGCGGTCGATGGTCATGCCGCTGGTGCCGATCGGGCAACCGGCGCGCAGCGCGACCTGGCGGGCGAGGTTGCCGGCCTGCGCACCCTGCTGGAGCGCGCTGCCCCACAGCACGTCGTCGACCTCGCCGGCGTCGATGCCGGCACGCTCGATCGCGGGCTTGAGCGAATAGGCGCCGAGCGTCGGGCCCTTGGTGTCGTTGAACCCGCCTTTGTAGGCACGGCCGATGGCGGTGCGGGCGGTGGAGACGATGACTGCGTCACGCATGGGTATTTCCTTGGTTGTGGTTGTGTCTGGATCCTCGCCGGGGAGGAGGGGGAAATCAGACGAAAATCTGGGTGATCCACTCGGTGATCAGCGCGGGCTTTTCCTCGCCCTCGATCTCCATGGTGATCTCGCAGGTCTGCTGCCACTGGCCGGGACGCTTCTCGGTCATTTCGACCAGCTTCCAGTGGCCGCGGATGCGCTTGCCGCTGCGGACGGGCGAGATGAAGCGGGTTTTGTTGCCGCCGTAGTTCACGCCCATCTTCACACCGTCGAGCTTGGGCATGTCCGATTTGGCGCTTAGATAGGGGATCATCGACAGCGTGAGGAAGCCATGCGCGATGGTGCCGCCGAACGGCGTCATCTTGGCCTTTTCCTCGTCGATATGGATAAACTGGTGATCGCCGGTGGCATCGGCGAACTGGTTGATACGCTCCTGGCTCATGTCGACCCATTCGCTCGTGCCGATGTTCTCGCCGACCTTGTCTGCCAGTTCCTGCGGGCTCATACGCCTCTCCTCTGTTCGAAAATCATGGTTTGGCGCGACTCCGGTCGCGCGTGCGGCGCGAGTCATGGCGCATGTGCGGGATGCGCGCAACACCGCCGAACGTGCCGCTACGGCATGGGGAAGCGCCATGTCCGGTGATGGAGGAGGCGGCACGTATTGAGCCGATTCGTACAGGCGGTATGGTCCGGCAGGCGGCGCACCGGTGCCCGCGATGCTGGAGAAACCATGCTGGCCCGTATCCTCGGCACTGCGCTCAAGCCTGCGCTCGGCGTCCCGCTGGTCGCTGCCATCGTCGCCGCCGCAGAGCTCATCGTCGCCGACCGCAAGTACGGCGTGTTCACCGGCGGGTTCGGCCAGTCGAGCGCGGTCGACACCGGCGGGGAACTGGCCCTGTTCCTGATCGGCTTCACGCTGGCGCATACCGCAGTCGCCCTGCTCGCCTGGAAGCTGGCCGCCCGGCTGGCCCGATCTTCCGGGGCGCAGTCCGCCGCACTGCATTTCGCGTTCCTCTATGGCGGAACCAGCTTGCTGGTGCTCAGCCTGCGTTACCAGCTCCATTCCTATTTCAGCGATGCGGTCAGCTTCGCGCTGCTAAAGCAGCTGGGCGGTGGCAGCGCGGCCGATGCGCTGCTGTTCGCCAAGAACGAGATCATGCTCGGCGTGGGCGCGCTGCTGCTCTTCCTCGCGGCATGGTGGCTGGCAGCACGCCTGCTGCGCAGATGGCTCGGCAGACAGCCGGCGCTGGCGTCCCCCTGGCCGCGCTGGAAGACAGTCGCCCTCGTGTGGCTGGCCTTCGCCGGCGCGGTGATCGTGTTGCCGCGTCTCGGCGGCGATGCGCCGCGCGGGCTGGAGCGGATCGTCGCCTGGCAGGGGCTGGCCGACGGGCTGGCACTGGCGAGCGATTTCGACGGCGATGGCTACGGCCTTGCCGGGCGGACCATCGATCCCGCCCCGTTCGATGCCGGGCGCCATCCGCTCGCGCTCGACATTCCCGGCAATGGGATCGACGAGGATGGCTACGGCGGTGATCTTGCGCTGGTCCCGGTTGCCGAGCCCCTGCCCGCCACGCCAATCGGCGGCGCGAAGCCGCATCTCGTCATCGTCGTTTTCGAAAGCACCCGCGCGGATGTGCTGGGCAAGCGCATCGACGGGAAACCCGTCGCCCCCAATCTCGCGCGCGTGGCGGCGCAGGGCGGCGCCCTCGCGCCCGCCTATAGCCATGTCGGTTTCACCACCGCCTCGCTCAAATCGCTCTTCGCGGGCAGCTTGGTCGTGCCGCCCGGATCGCCGAGCCTGTTCCGCGAGCTCGATGCCAGCGGTTACGAGATCGGCGTGTTCTCGGGACAACCGGAGGATTTCGGCGGTATTTCGGCAGCTGTCGGAATGCGCGAGGTTGCCGACCGCTTCGTCGATGCCGAAGTGCTCAAGGACCAGCGCGCCTTCAGCTTCGCAGCGCAGGGCTCGTTGCTGGTCGACGAGAATATCGTGCTCGATCGTTTCGACGCCGCGCTTGGCGAGGCCGCGGCGTGGAAGACGCCGCAATTCGTCTACCTCAATTTCCAGACGCCGCATTTCCCCTATCACCACGACGCCGTCCCGCACCGCTTCGCCAACCCCCCGCTGGAACGCGGCCAGATCGCCGAAGACAATCGCGAGGCGCTGGAGCGGACCTACTGGAACGCGGTCGCGCACACCGACGCCGCGCTGGGCCGGCTGATTGCGAAGCTGGAAACGATGGGCGTGTGGCAGGACACCGTGCTGATCGTCACCGGCGATCATGGCGAGGCCCTGTTCGAGGACGGCTTCCTCGGCCATGGCCATGTCATCAACGACCGGCAGAATGCGACTTTCCTCGCCAGCAACCGTCCGCTGGGCGCGGCACGCGCGCCGCTGGCGCTAAGCGACTACCGCGCGATAATCCTGCGGCTTCTGGGCGCGGATGTTCCCGCCGCCGCGCCGCCCGCGCCCTTCCTCCACATCGGGCCGCTCGACGAGCCGACCGCGATCGGTCTCGCGCATGAAGAGCTCGGCGTGATTTCGCTGCGGCTCGACAGCGGCGAAGCCTGCGTCACGCGCGCGCGGCAGTGTGCGGATTACGCCTCGCTCGCCGGAGCCGAACGGGCCGCGTTCGATGCGCTGGTGGCGCGTTGGGGCTCCGAGCGTTGGGCCGCGCGCCTGCGCGAGGAGCGCGGCTCGGCGGCCGCTTCCTCGCAGCGCTTGAGATAGGTCCACAGCCCGCATTGCAGGGCGATGATCAGCAGGATCACCGGCTGGTAGGCGATCCCCTGGAACAGCGACCCGACCAGCGCGATGACCTGCGTCATCTGTAGCGCGCTTGCCAATGGCGATTGCCAGCTTGCCCCCTCGCGCCCGCGCCACCGCCGCCGCAGCTTTTCCATCTGCCACAGCCCGCTGGCATGGAGCCAGACCCACAGGAACAGGCCGATCCACCCCTGTTCACCCAGCACCTCGAAGATCGACGAGTGAAAGGCGCGGGCTTCGTCGACCACGTCCTTGTATTCGACGGTGGTCGTGCTGCCATTCTCGCTGACCTGCGGCAGGCGGTATTCGAACTTGTTGCCGCGGTAGGAATCGAATCCGCCGCCAAGCGGGTTCTCAAGCGCGTATTCATAGGTCCATTGCCAGACCGCAAGGCGGGTCGATGCCGACTGGTCCTGTTCGTGCCCGGTGATCAGCCCCATGCGTTCGTAATAGCTGGTCGGCAGGAAGGGCGCGGCCATCAGCACGAGGGCAATGCCGCCGACGATGAAGGTCATCCGCCGCTTCACGTCGCGCAGCAGCAGCAGCGCGAGAACGCCGATACAGACGAGCCCGGTGCGTGCTTCGGTTCCGACGGGGATCAGCAGGCAGGCAAAGATGAACGCGCCGCCGAACAGCTTGACCCGCCAGTCGGGCGGGAAGATCCGCCCGTGGTTCATGAACCACCAGATGATCGGGATCAGTCCGATCGCGACCGTCGCGAGCGTCGAACTTTCGTAGATGTTCGAATTGTCGTTCACGAAGAAATACAGGCTGCCATAGCCCCCGCCGCCAAGCGCGGTCTTGAGACCGGAGGAAATGATGATCGCTCCGGCTGTCAGCGTGACGACCAGCAGCGCGAGTTCCAGCCGCAATCGCGTAACCAGCGTGAAGGGCAGGAAGATGGCGAACACCATCGCGCGCCAGACCCATTCCCACTTGTAGGCCGCATCCTCGGGGAAGTCGGCCCATTGCAGCGTGAGGAAGCACCATCCCAGGAAGGCGATGAGAATGCCCTGCCGCAGGGTGAAGCGGATCTGCGATTTCGCATCGACCAGTGCCCATCCTGCGAAGGCGAGCATGAAGGCGATGAAGGAAATCGGCAGCATCGGCGTCAGCGTCCAGCCGATCTTCTGCGGGGCCAGGATGTCGATATAGAGATAGGCGAGCACCCAGACGAAGGGGCGCCTGAGGCCGAGCGCGAACAGCGTCATCACGAAAAGGAACAGCGCCGCGTCAAGCATTGCGCGCCTTTCCGCCTGCGCGCCGCGCACGGCGGGCCTCGCGCCGGCTCGGTTTCGCCTCCTCCGGCTCCGCGCCCGGCGGATCCTCGCGGTCGAGGTCGTCGCGCATGAACACGCGCAGGATCGCGATGAGGATCAGCGCATGCGTCAGTGCGAGGGCGAAATAGTCGATCACGAGTGCTTGGTCTCCGCAGCGGCTCCTAATGCATCGCAGTTGACGCGCCGTTAAGCGTAATGTGACACATCAGCCCGCGATGACCCGCGTGCTTCACATCCTCGACCATTCGCTGCCGCTGCAATCGGGCTATACGTTCCGCACGCGTGCGATCCTCACCAGCCTGCAGAAAGCGGGGGTGGAGGTGCGCGCGATTACCGGCGCGCGGCATTCGGCCGAAGGTCCGCCCCGGGAAACGATCGACGGACTGACTTTCGAACGCCTGCCGGCTGCGCCAGCGCCGGGGGGGCCGCCTGGCCTGCGCGAATGGCGCGAGATCGAGACCTTGCGCAAGCAGATCGAACGCGTCGCCCACGACTGGGAGCCGGATATCCTGCATGCCCATTCGCCCGCGCTGTGCGGAATGGCCGGCCTGCGCGCGGCGCGGCGGCTGGGCCTGCCGCTGGTCTATGAAATCCGCGCTTTCTGGGAAGATGCCGCGGTCGGCAATGGCATGGGCCGCGAAGGATCGCTCAAGTACCGCCTCACGCGTGCGCTCGAAAACCGCGTGGTCGCGGGGGCCGACGCCGTGTTCACGATCTGCGAAGGGCTGCGTGCCGACTTGGTCGGGCGCGGTCATGATGCAGGCAAGATCGCCCTGTCGCCCAACGGTGTCGACCTGTCGCTGTTCGGCGAACCCGTCCCGCGCGACGATGCGCTGGCGCGCGAAATCGGTATCGGCGAAGGCCCGGTGATCGGCTTTATCGGCAGCTTCTACGATTACGAGGGGCTCGATGACCTGATCGCCGCGCTGCCCGCGCTGCGCGAGCGGCACCCGGGTGCCCAGCTGCTGCTGGTGGGCGGCGGACCGATGGATGCGGCGCTGCGCGCGCAGGCCGCGGCCTCGGCTGCGACCGGCGCGATCGTCTTCACCGGACGCGTGCCGCATACCGAGGTTGAACGCTATTATTCGCTGATCGACGTGCTCGCCTATCCGCGCAAACGCTCTCGGCTGACCGATCTGGTCACCCCGCTCAAACCGCTCGAGGCGATGGCGCAGCAGCGTATCGTCGCGGCCAGCGATGTCGGGGGCCACCGCGAACTGATCGAAGCTGGAACCACCGGTCTGTTGTTCCCGCCCGGCGATCCGCCCGCGATCGCGGGCGCGCTGGCCGCGTTCATCGATTCCCGCGACAAGTGGCCCGACATGCGCCGCGCGGGGCGGGAGCATGTTGCCCGCCACCACGACTGGGCGCGGAATATCGAAGGTTATCAGCATATTTACCAAAAGCTGCTAGCAACCGATTCTTCCGCAGCCGCATAACCGCCTGCCTAGTCTATAACGGGATCCCATGAGCGCAGCGAATCACCCTGCCCCGATCAGCAGCCATCCGCTTTTCAAATGGGCGGTAGGCGCGTGGTTCGCGCTGTTGCTGGGTCTCGGCCTCTTCGTCATGCCGGCTGCCGTGCATCTGTCACTGGGCGAACGGCTGGCGCTGGACACGGTGTTGACCGATCCCGCTCTCTTGCGGATGGCGCTATCGGCCCTCGCTGCCTTGCTCGGCCTGCTTCTCGGCCTGGCGATCGCGGGGCGCGTCGCCGCGCTCACTGATGCAAGCTATGGCGAAGATGATCCCGTCGAAGACGCCCCGAGCGTATCCGAGCCCGAAACGAAGATCTGGCTGGGCGATGTGGATGAGCCTGCCGCACCCGTCCCGCACGCGCCGCCCGAGCCGGCAGCGGCACCTGCGCCGCGGCGGCTGTTCAACCCGCGCGAGGATCTGGCCGAGGAAGGCATTGCTCCCTTCCGCGATCCGACTGCCATTCCGCCGCTCGCGATCGATCCTGTCGAAACGGCGCCGCAGGACGCCGAATTCGAGAATATCGAACCGGCTGGTCAAGACCCGTTCTCCACCGAGCTATGGGCCGACCCGCTATCCGGCGACCGCGACGATGACGCCTGGACCGTGACGGAACACGATCCGCTGGACCATCCGGAAGAACCGGTCGAGTTGCCGCCCTCCGCGCCCGAACCTTCGATCACCGCGCCTGCCGACCCGGAGGAGGAGGAGGAGGATCACTATCCCATCGCCCGCCAAGCGACGGATGAAACTGGTTTCGGGATGGCCGGAGAAGGCGATTGGCAATCGGCGGACCCATCGATCCCCCCGGCCTCGCTCAGCGAACTCTCGCTCGAGGAACTGACCCAGCGCTTGGGTGACGCGCTGGCAGCCTGCAAGGCCGGCCATGAGGATGCCGGGGCGCCGGCCGATTCGGTGGTTGCATTCCTCCAGCGCGAAACCGGGCGCGAAGCTGGACAGCACCACGTGGCTCAAGGCGAACCGGAGCAAGAGGATCCGCAGGCCGAACTGCGCCGCGCGCTCGACAAGCTTACCCGGATCGGGAAGCCCGACTGAACCCTACGGGCTGACCCGGGGCCTTCCGTTACGGAATCCCGCAATACAGCGTAATTCTTGCGACGGCTGAAATTTTGCTACGCGTCTCGCAGTTGCAAAATTTCGATGCTGTCGGCATGAAGCTTCTTCGCGCAATTTTGCAGGTGTCGCCAGCGGCACTGCCAGACCATGCTCCCGGCCGCCCCGCCATCGCTGCGAGGCCGGTCGGCGGGCCCGAAGAAGGACGCTTCGCCCATGGGACGCACGCCGCCCCAAGCCGCCACGGGTCTTTACGATCCGCGTAACGAACACGACGCCTGCGGCGTCGGCATGGTCGCGCATATCAAGGGCGCGAAGAGCCATGACATCGTTACCCAGGCGCTCGAAATCCTCGCCAATCTCGACCACCGCGGGGCGGTGGGCGCCGATCCGCTGCTGGGTGACGGCGCTGGGATCCTGCTGCAGGTGCCCGACCCGCTGTTCCGCAAATGGGCGGACGAGCACGGCCACTACCTGCCGCAGGCAGGCGATTATGCGGTGGCGATGTGCTTCCTCCCCGCGCAGGACGAGGCGCGCTATTTCGTCGAGAAACAGCTCGAGCGGTTCGCCGAGAAGGAAGGCCAGCGCGTGGTCGGCTGGCGCGACGTCCCCACCACGCTCGACGGTCTCGGCAAGGCCGTGATCAATTCGATGCCCGTCATCCGCCAGTGCATCATTGCGCGCGGCGAAAACTGCCCCGACGGCGACGCGTTCGAACGCAAGCTGGTGGTGATTCGCAAGCAGACGCTCAATCCGCTGGCTGCGCTCGAGGGCAAATACGACCTTCCGGGCCTGACCACTGCCTACATCCCGAGCTTCTCGAGCCGCACCGTAGTCTACAAGGGGCTGCTGCTGGCGAACCAGGTGGGCAGCTTCTACGACGACCTGCGCGATCCCGATTGCGTATCGGCGCTCGGCCTCGTCCACCAGCGTTTCAGCACCAACACCTTCCCCAGCTGGCGGCTGGCGCACCCCTATCGCTTCATGGCGCACAATGGGGAAATCAACACGGTTCGCGGCAATGTGAACTGGATGGAAGCGCGCCGCCGGACGATGGAAAGCGAGCTGCTCGGCTCGGACCTCGACAAGATGTGGCCGCTGATCCCGCATGGCCAGTCGGACACCGCCTGCCTCGACAACGCGCTCGAACTGCTCGTGACGGGCGGTTACAGCCTCGCGCATGCGATGATGATGCTGATGCCCGAAGCCTGGGCGAAGAACGCGCTGATGGACCCGGCGCGCCGCGCATTCTACGAATATCACGCCGCGCTGATGGAGCCGTGGGACGGCCCCGCCGCGGTCTGCTTTACCGACGGGCGCCAGATCGGCGCCTGTCTCGACCGCAACGGCCTGCGCCCGGCACGCTGGTGCACCACCAAGGACGATCTCGTCGTGCTGGCGTCGGAAAGCGGCGTGCTGCCGTTCGACGATGCCGATATCACGCGCAAATGGCGGCTCCAGCCGGGCCGCATGCTGCTGATCGACCTCGAACAGGGCCGCATCGTCGAAGACGAGGAGCTCAAGACCGAGCTCGCCAATGCGCAGCCCTATGAGCAATGGCTCAAAGCGGCGCAGTACAAGCTCAAGGACCTCGACCATATCGAGCCCGATCTGAGCGAGATCCCGACCACGGCCACCAGCCTGCTCGAACGCCAGCAGGCGTTCGGCTACACGCAAGAAGACGTGTCCCGCTTCCTCGAGCCGATGGCCCGCGGCAGCGAAGACCCGATCGGATCGATGGGCACCGATACCCCCATCGCGGTGCTGTCCGACCGCAGCCGGCTGCTGTACGATTACTTCAAGCAGAACTTCGCCCAGGTGACCAATCCGCCGATCGATCCGATCCGCGAAGAACTGGTGATGAGCCTGCTGTCGATGATCGGTCCGCGGCCCAATTTGCTGGGGCGCGATGCCGGTACGCACAAGCGGCTCGAAGTCAGCCAGCCGATCCTCACCAATGAAGGCCTGGCCAAGATCCGATCGGTCGAAGTCGCGCTCGACGGGGCATTCCGCACCGCCACCATCGACATCACCTGGGACGCCAGCACCGGGGCCGAAGGGCTTGCCATGGCGCTCAAGGAAATGTGCTGGGCGGCGACCGAAGCGGTGCTGGGCGATGCCAACATCCTCATCCTGTCCGATCGCGGCCAGGGCCCGGACCGCATTCCCATGCCCGCACTGCTGGCGACCGCCGCCGTGCATCACCAGCTGGTGCGCCAGGGCCTGCGGATGCAGACCGGCCTCGTCATCGAAACCGGCGAAGCGCGCGAAGTGCATCATTTCTGCGCGCTGGCGGGCTACGGCGCCGAGGGGATCAACCCCTATGTCGCGTTCGAGACGCTCGAGGATCTGCGCGCCAAGCGCTTCCCCGACCGCGATCCCGCGGACGTGCGCCAGAACTACGTCAAGGCGGTCGGCAAGGGCATTCTCAAGGTCATGTCCAAGATGGGCATCTCGACCTACCAATCCTATTGCGGCGCCCAGATCTTCGACGCCGTCGGGCTCAATTCCGAGTTCATCGATACCTATTTCACCGGCACCGCGACCACCATCGAAGGCATCGGCCTCGCCGAGGTGGCCGAGGAAGCGGTGCAGCGCCACGCGCAGGCCTATGGCGACAATCCGCTATACAAGGGCATGCTCGATGTCGGCGGGATCTACCAGTACCGCCTGCGCGGCGAAGCGCACGCCTGGACCCCGCAATCGGTCGCGCAATTGCAGCATGCCGTGCGCGGCAACGACGCGAAGAATTACGAGGAATTCGCGCGTTCGATCAACGAACAGAGCGAACGCCTGCTGACCATTCGCGGGCTGATGGAACTGACCCCGGCCGAACAGCCGCTGTCGCTCGACGAGGTCGAACCCGCCGCCGAGATCGTCAAGCGGTTCAGCACCGGCGCGATGAGCTTCGGCTCGATCAGCCACGAGGCGCATTCGACGCTGGCGATCGCGATGAACCGCCTCGGTGGCCGTTCCAATACCGGCGAAGGCGGCGAGGAGCCCGAACGGTTCCTGCCGCTCGATAATGGCGATTCGATGCGCAGCCGGATCAAGCAGGTCGCCAGCGGCCGCTTCGGCGTGACCACCGAATATCTCGTCAATTCGGACGATATCCAGATCAAGATGGCCCAGGGCGCGAAGCCCGGCGAAGGCGGCCAGCTGCCCGGCCACAAGGTCGACAAGCGGATTGGCGCGGTGCGCCATGCGACGCCCGGCGTCGGGCTGATCTCGCCCCCACCGCATCACGACATCTATTCGATCGAGGATCTGGCGCAGCTGATCCACGACCTGAAGAACGTCCAGCCCGAAGCGCGCATTTCGGTCAAGCTGGTGTCCGAAGTGGGCGTCGGCACGGTTGCCGCGGGCGTGTCGAAGTCCAAGGCCGACCACGTCACCATTTCGGGCTATGACGGCGGCACGGGCGCCAGCCCGCTGACCAGCCTGACGCATGCCGGAAGCCCATGGGAAATCGGCCTCGCCGAGACGCAGCAGACGCTGCTGCTCAACGATCTGCGCAGCCGTATCGCGGTGCAGGTCGACGGCGGGCTGCGGACCGGGCGCGATGTCGCGATCGGCGCGCTGCTCGGCGCGGACGAGTTCGGCTTCGCCACCGCTCCGCTGATCGCGGCGGGCTGCATCATGATGCGCAAGTGCCATCTCAACACCTGTCCGGTCGGGGTCGCCACGCAGGACCCCGAACTGCGCAAGCGCTTCACCGGCACGCCCGAGCACGTCATCAACTACTTCTTCTTCGTCGCCGAGGAATTGCGAGCGATCATGGCCGAGATGGGCTTCCGCACGGTCGAAGAAATGATCGGCCGCGTCGACCGTCTCGACATGCGCCGGGTGGAACGCCACTGGAAGGCGCACGGCGTCGATCTCAAGCGCGTGCTCCACGCGGTCCCGCTCGAGGAGGGGCGCGAGCTGTTCCAGACCGAAACGCAGGACCACGGTCTCGCCGCGGCGCTGGATGTCGAACTGATCGAAGCCTGCAAGCCCGCGATCGAAAGCGGGCAGGCAGTGCAGCTCACCCGCCCGATCCGCAACGTGAACCGCACCGTCGGCGCGATGCTGTCGGGCCGGATCGCCGAGGCGCACGGCCATGCCGGGCTTCCCGCGGACACGATCCGGATCGACTTCACCGGCGTGGCCGGCCAGAGCTTCGGGGCGTGGCTCGCGCATGGCGTCACCATCAGCCTGACGGGCGATGCCAACGACTATGTCGGCAAGGGCCTGTCGGGCGGACGGATCATCGTCCGCCAGCCCGAAGAGGCGCCGCGCGCGCCGGGTGACAACATCATCGTCGGCAACACCGTGCTCTACGGCGCGATCGCGGGCGAAGCCTATTTCGAAGGTGTCGCGGGCGAACGCTTCGCAGTGCGCAATTCGGGCGCGGTCGCAGTGGTCGAGGGCACGGGCGACCATGGCTGCGAATACATGACGGGCGGCGTCGTCTGCGTGCTGGGCGCCACGGGGCGCAATTTCGCCGCCGGGATGAGCGGCGGGATCGCCTATGTCTACGACCCCGAGCGCCGGTTCGAGGATCTGTGCAACCCGGCGCAGGTCGAGGTGCTCGATGTCCGGTCGGGCGATGGCGAAGGCGCCGACAAGAGCTGGGGTGCCCCGCAGCAGCGGCCCGTCACGGTCGAGAACGCCGGGATGGGCGATCCGCTCTACCATGATGCCGAACGGCTCAAGATCCTGGTCGAGCGCCACCACCTGCATACCGGCTCGGCCAAGGCCAAGAAGCTGCTCGACAATTGGGGCGCCGAACTGGGCAATTTCCGCAAGGTCATGCCGCGCGACTACCAGCGCGCGCTCAAGGCCCTCGAGGACGAACGCGAACAGGCCGCGATGGAAGCGGCGGAGTAAGGGTCATGGGCAAGGAAACCGGCTTTCTCGAATACGAGCGCGAGGATCGCACCTATCGCGATCCCGAAGAACGGCTGACGCATTACAAGGAATTCGTCGTCCCGCTGAGCGAGGAGCAGCTGCGCCGGCAGGCGGCGCGTTGCATGAACTGCGGCATTCCCTATTGCCACAACGGCTGTCCGGTGAACAACATCATCCCGGACTGGAACCACCTTGTCTATGAAGACGACTGGAAGAACGCGCTCGACGTTCTCCATTCGACCAACAATTTCCCCGAGTTTACCGGCCGGGTCTGCCCCGCCCCGTGCGAAGCGGCCTGCACGCTCAATATCGTCGATTCGCCGGTAACGATCAAAAGCATCGAATGCGCGATCATCGACCGCGGCTTCGACGAAGGCTGGGTCAAGCCGCAGCTGCCCGAACAGCGCACCGGCAAGTCGGTCGCGGTGATCGGCAGCGGGCCTGCCGGCCTGGCCTGCGCACAGCAGCTGGCCCGCGCGGGCCATGCAGTCACCGTGTTCGAGAAGAGCGACCGGATCGGCGGATTGCTGCGCTACGGCATTCCCGACTTCAAGATGGAAAAGCATCTGATCAACCGACGCGCGGTGCAGATGGAGGCCGAAGGCGTCCAGTTCCGCACTTCGAGCGAAGTCGGGGTCGAAGTGAGCTTCCAGGCGCTGAAGGAGAATTTCGACGCGGTGGTCCTCGCGGGCGGTTCGGAAGAAGCCCGCATGCTCGACATCCCGGGTTCCGAACTCGACGGCGTGCGGCTGGCAATGGAATTCCTGACCCAGCAGAACAAGCGCAACGCGGGCGACGACGAAGTCCGCGCCGCGCCGCGTGGCAGCCTGACCGCAACGGGCAAGCATGTCATCGTGATCGGCGGCGGTGACACGGGCAGCGACTGCGTGGGCACCAGCAACCGGCAGGGCGCAGCCAGCGTCACCCAGCTCGAGATCATGCCCAAGCCGCCCGAAAAGGAAGACAAGGCGCTGACCTGGCCCGACTGGCCGCTCAAGCTGCGCACCTCGTCGAGCCACGAGGAAGGCGTCGACCGCGACTGGGCGGTGCTGACCAAGCGCGTGATCGAGGAAAACGGCGTCGTTTCAGGGCTCGAATGCGTGCGGGTCGAATGGAAAGACGGCCGCATGCAGGAAGTGGCCGACAGCACGTTCACGCTCAAGGCCGACCTGATCCTGCTCGCCATGGGCTTTACCGGCCCCAAGCGGCGTGGCCTGCTCGACCGGGCGGGAGTCGATCTGGACGGGCGCGGCAATGTCGCGGCGGACACCGACTGGTATCTCACCAGCGAAGCCAATGTGTTCTCCTGCGGCGACATGCGGCGCGGGCAGAGCCTGGTGGTGTGGGCGATCCGCGAAGGCCGGCAATGCGCCCGCGCCGTCGACCTCGCCCTGATGGGCGCAACCGAACTGCCGCGGTAACCAATCGCGGGGTAGCTGCCTCGCGCGGCTATCCCTGCGTGCGGCCGCGCGCCTGGACGGCGGCGCGGCGGGCTTCGAGCTCGGCGGGGCGCACGGCGCTGTTGGCGGCCGAGGACTGCCGGTGTTCGATCGCCAGCCCCTCGCCGAAACTGGCGGCATAGCCTTTGTCGATCAGCCGCTTGTATCCGGCAAGGAAGGCGGGGTCGACGCTTGCCATGTCGGCGGCCAGGCGGCGCGCCTCCGCGAGCAGCGACTCCGGCGCGACCACGCGGTTGACGAGCCCCCAGCGTTCGGCCGTGGCGGCATCGAGGAAATTGCCGGTAAAGCTGAGCTCCTTGGCGCGACTGATGCCGATCATCCGGCTGAGTTTCTGCGACAGCCCCCAGCCCGGCACCACGCCGACCCGCGCATGCGTATCGGCGAAGCGCGCGTTGCTGCTGGCAATCAGCACGTCGCAGGCGAGCGCGACTTCGAACCCACCGGTGATCGCCACGCCATTGATCGCGCCGATCACCGGCTTGCGGCAGCTTTCGATCGCCTTGACCGGGTTTTCGTCCGCCCCCTCGGCATTGGCTGCGCCCAATGCGCCTTCCTGCGATCCCAGTTCCTTGAGATCGAGCCCGGCAGTAAACGCCCGCGTCCCCGCGCCGGTGAGGATCACTGCCCGCACACCGTCATCGGCATCCAGCGCGGTCATCACCTCGTAGAGACGATGGCGCAGCGCTTTCGACAGGGCATTCATCGCTTCGGGGCGGTTGAGCGTGATGGTGGCGATGCCGTCGGCGATCTCGGTCAGGATGAGGTCGGTCATCCTGCCAGCCTAGCGAACAAGTTGCATCTTGCAATCTTTCGCCCGCTGCCCTTCACTGTGCGCCGAGCGAGAGGAGACGCGAATATGGCTTTCAAACCCTTCGATCTGACCGGCAAGGCAGCAGTGGTCACCGGCGGCAATGGCGGTATCGGCCTGGGCATGGCCGAAGGGCTTGCGGCAGCCGGCGCCGACGTCGCGATCTGGGGGCGCAATGCGGACAAGAACGCCGCCGCGCTCGAACGGCTCAAAGCACATGGTACGCGCGTGGAGGCGCTGGAGGTCGATGTTGCCGATGAACAGGCGGTGGTCGATGCGATGGCCGAAAGCCTGTCGCGCCTAGGCCGGATCGACAGCTGCATCGCCAATGCCGGCGTGGGCGGCGGCGCCCCGCTGACCGAACAGACGACCGAGCAGTGGCGCAAGGTCACCGCGGTCAATCTCGATGCAGTGTTCTGGACCTTCCGCGAGGCGGGCAAGCACATGGTCGCGCGTGCGGAGAGCGGCGACAAGGGCGGTTCGCTGCTGGTCACCTCGAGCGTGTCGGCGATCCACGGCGCGCCGCAGAACCAGGCCTATGCCGCGACCAAGGCGGGCGTGCTGGCCATGATCCGCGGCACCGCGGTCGAACTCGCGCGCTACGGTATCCGCGCCAATGCCGTCCTGCCGGGCTGGATCGCCACCGACATGACCGAGCGGCTGCAGAATTGGGACGCCTTCAACGAGAAAGCGATCGGCCGCGTGCCGATGCGGCGCTGGGGCGAGGGCGAGGACTTTGCGGGCATCGCGGTCTATTTCGCGAGTGATGCCAGCCGCTTCCACACCGGCGATTCGGTGGTGATCGACGGCGGCTATTCGATCTTCTGAGCTAGAGGCCGCGCAGCCGGGGGGAAAGGTTCGCGTGCCGGCGGATCGCGCGGACCTGCCCGGCTGCATCGCGTTCGAAAGTCACCGCCTCGCGTTCGGCCCCCTTGTCGGTCACCACGCGGAAGCGGTCACCGCCCAGCGGTTTCAGGCGCCACAGCGCGCGGGCAGGCTCGACCGCATCGGGATCGAGCCAGGTCAGCCCGCCGGCCCAGGGAATCAGCATGAAATCCGAATCCCACGGCTGGCCGCTATACACGCCGGCATAATCTGCCAGATCGACCCCCGCGACGGGGTCGAACGGCGCCGCTTCGCCCCGGGCCTTGACCAGCGCGGCAATCCCGCGGGCGATGGCGCCGGGATCATCCATCGCATTCATCGCCACGGCCACGCCCATGCTTTCCGACGGTGCCAGCATCAGCGCGCTGCGATAACCCGGGCACGCGCCGCCATGCCCGACAACCGTGGTGCCGCCTTCCTGCCGGACGGAGAAGCCGAGGCCCCAGCTCGTTTCCCAATCGGGCGAGATATAATGGACGCGCTGCATCTCGCGCAGGGTCGAGGGGTGCAGCACCTCTTCCTCGCCGCTGCTCGCCAGTCGGAAGGTCCAGCTGGCGAATTTGGCGAGATCGGCCACGCTGGCGGTAAAGCCCGCCGCAGGCGTGATCCCCGCCGGATCGAACAGGCCTACCACGGGCCGCGTGCCGTCGGCTTCGAGCGCGCCCCAGCCGACGGCCATCTGCTGGCCATAGAGCTGCGCAGGAATGCCGGCACGCGTATCGTCCAGTCCCAGCGGGCCGAGGATATTGGCGTCGACATACTCGGCATAGGGCGTGCCGCTGACCGCCTCGACGGTTTCGCCCACCAGCGTGAGCCCGAGGTTCGAATATTGCCAGGTGGTCGATGCGGGATAGAGCGGCGTCTGCTCCCGAATCGCCACGCGGACCTGCGCTTGGGAAGGGAAGGCGAAGTCGGGCCCGGTCCAATAGGGGAAGTCGGCTTCGCGCGGCAGGCCGGCCGAATGCGTCAGCAGGCCGCGCAGCGTGATCGGCACGCTGTCCCGCGGGTCGTCGGCCAGCCGGGCCCAGGGAAGATAGCGTTCGATCGGCGCATCGAGAGCGACCGTGCCGCGTTCCCACTGCTGCATCAGCGCAACGGCGGTGAACAGCTTGGAAATCGAACAGATCGAATAGATCGTATCGGGCGTCGCCGGGATCCGGCCCGCGCGGTCGGTGGTGCCGAAGCCCTTTGCCCAGACGGTGGTATCGCCCCGCACCAGCGCGGCCGAGATTGCGGGAATCCTGCGATACCGCCGCTGCCCGTCGATCCACAGTTCGGCAGCGCGCATCGCCTCACCCAGGGCGGCGGCCTTCGCCGGATCGAGCGCCTCGGCGCCAACCGGCGATGCATCCTGCGCACCTGCGGCGCCCGGAACCGCCATGCCCCAAGCCGCGAGTGCCGCGCCTGCCCGGAAAACCGCCTTCATCGCTCGTACTCCCAGAGTGGAGCGCGACTGTCCTATACGCGCCGGCCTATGGCAAGCGGCTCCCCCTTGGGGCAGCTAGACCTGCCAGTCGACCGGGGCGCGGCCACGCTCTGTCAGGAATGCGTTCGCGCGGCTGAAGGGGCGCGAACCGAAGAACCCGCGATAGGCCGAGAGCGGGCTGGGATGCGGGCTTTCGATCACGCAGTGCTGCCCGGCACGCAGTCCTTCGATGCGTTTCGCCTTGGCCTGCGCATGGCTGCCCCAGAGGATGAACACGCTGGGCTCCGCGCGCGCCGCCACTGCAGCGACGCAGGCGTCGGTGACCGTTTCCCAGCCGCGCCCGGCATGGCTGGCGGCCTTGCCGCCTTCGACGGTCAGCGTATTGTTAAGCAGCAGCACGCCGCGGCGCGCCCAGGCGCTCAGATCGCCATGCGCGGGGCGCGCGATGCCCAGGTCGGCTTCCAGCTCCTTGTAGATGTTCGCCAGGCTCGGCGGGACCTTCACGCCTTCGGGAACCGCAAAGGACAGCCCCATCGCCTGCCCCGGCCCGTGGTAGGGGTCCTGCCCCAGGATCACCACCTTGACGCTGTCGAGCGGGGTGAGCTCCAGCGCCTTCAGCCGGCACCCCTGCGGCGGATAGACCGGCTTGCCCGCAGCTTCCTCGGCCACCAGGAAACCGCCCAGTCGCCGGACCTCGGGCGCCGCGAGCGCGGGTTCGAGTACGGGCCGCCAGTTTTCGGGGATCGCATCGCTTGCCATGGCAGCAGGAGTAGGCCGCTGCGCAGGCGCGCGCCAGCACCCCCTTCCCAGCAATCCCCGATGCGCCTAAGGCCTCGGCCATGGCAGTGCATTTCCACGAAGAAGACCTCCCCGCAGGCGTCCTCGCCGATGGCCCCGTGGCCGTCGATACCGAAACCATGGGTCTTGTCACGATCCGCGACCGGCTGTGCGTCGTCCAGATCAGCGACGGCAAGGGCGACGAGCACCTTGTCCGCTTTGCGCCCGACAGCGATTACGACGCGCCCAATCTCAAGGCGGTGCTGGCCGATCCCGCACGGCTCAAGCTGTTCCATTTCGCGCGCTTCGACCTCGCCGCGATCGAATATTACCTTGGGGTGGAAGCGACGCCCTGCTATTGCACCAAAATCGCCAGCAAGCTGGTCCGTACCTATACCGACCGCCACGGGCTCAAGATGCTGGTCGAGGAACTGCTCGGCGAAAGCATTTCCAAGGCACAGCAGTCGAGCGACTGGGGCGGCCCCGACCTCAACGACGCGCAGCGCGACTATGCCGCAAGCGACGTGCGTTACCTGCACCGCATGAAGGAAGAGCTGGACCGCCGGCTGGCGCGAGAAGGCCGTACCGAAATGGCGCAGGCCTGCTTCGATTTCCTGCCCACCCGCGCGCGGCTCGATGTCGCCGGCTGGGCGGATCACGATATTTTCAGCCACATGTAAGGATCACGCGGGTAGGCGGGACACATGGCATTGCGGCAGCGCAGGATCGAAACCCAGGAGGCGAAGGAGCGCCGCGGCGAACGCCGCCTCTGGGCCGAGCCCGGCGGCTCGCACGACCGGCTGGTCGCCGTGCTGGCCCGCGTGTTGCCGATGGGCGTCGGCGTGCTCGCCGCGCTGATGGTGATCACCCCGCTCAGCCCGCGCGGCGAGATCAGCTTCCTGCTCGACCGGAACAAGGTCGCGGTGATCGAGGACCGGCTGCGCGTCGATAACGCGCTCTACCGCGGCGCCGACAACCAGGGCCGGCCCTTTTCGCTGACTGCCGGCGAAGCGGTCCAGCGCTCGAGCGCGGAGGGCATCGTCAGGATGAACGATCTCGTCGCGCGGTTGCTGCTCGAGGAAGGTCCCGCGCGCCTGAGCGCGCAGGCCGGGCTCTACGATATCGACGAAGACACCGTGGCGGTGACCGGACCGATGCGGATGATCGCGGCGGATGGCTACCGCATGATGGCGCGCGATGTCTCGGTCGATCTCGAAACCAAGCAACTCGTCGGTGCGGGGGGCGTCGAAGGCGCGATTCCCGCCGGTACGTTCAGCGCCGATCGCTTGACCGCCGATCTGTCGGCGCGCACCGTTACCCTGACGGGCAATGCGCGGCTGCGCATGGAGCCCGGCAAGCTGAGGATGCCCTGATGAAGCCCCTGCTCTCTACCATCGCCCGCTGGGGCATCGGATCGTTTGCCGTCACCGCCGCAGGTTTCGCCGGCATCCAGCTGTCGGCGCAGGCGATCGCCTCGCACAATTCGAACGCGCCGGTTTCCTATGCCGCCGACCGGATCGAATTGCAGGACCGGGAAAACCGCGTCGTCCTGTCGGGCAATGTCCAGATCACGCAGGCCGGGCTCGGCCTGTCCGCAGCGCGCACGATCGTCAGCTACTCGGACGCCGGCAGCCTCAGCATCCAGCGGATCATGGCGACCGGTGGGGTGACCGTATCGCGCGGCAACGAACGCGCGCGCGGCGATACCGCGGTCTACGACTTCAACCGCCGGATCATCACCATGGCCGGCAATGTCCGGCTCAACCGCGGGGGCGATACGCTCAACGGGGGACGGCTGGTGATCGATCTGGCCTCCGGCGTGTCAAGCGTCGACGGCCGCGCCAGCGGCTCGTCCTCGGTCACCGGGGAAGGGCAATCGGGCGGCCGCGTGACCGGCAGCTTCTCGGTCCCCGAGAACTGAGTCCCCTGCGCCGCGCCTAGCGCGCCCGTGCCCCGGCAACGCGGGCGATATCGGCGAGACCCTGAGCCAGCAGCAATTCGGCAGCCTGGCTGTTGGTCAGCAATTCACGGTGCAGCGCCACCAGCCGCTGGGTCAGCCGGCCCAGCTTGTCGCCGTGCCGCCACAGCGCCAGCTGCTGGCCGATGTCGCGCTTTTCTTTGAAGAAGATCCCCAGCCGCGCTTCCTCGCCGCGGTCGAGATCGCCGAAAGACCGCGGGCCCAGCGCGGCGGCGATGCGCGCGAGCTGCGCCGCCCGGCGTTCGAATGCCAGAAGCACGCCGACAGGGTTGAGCCCGAGCTGCTTCATCCGCGCCAGTTCGGTGCCTACCTTGGCCGCCTGTCCGCCCATCACCGCATTGACCAGCGGGGTGAAGCCATCGTCCTCGCTCGCCGCGCCGATCGCGTCGAGGTCTTCCGCGCCGGCGCTCTGCGGGCTCTGCGCTGTGGCATCGAGATAGAGCGCCAGCTTCTCGACCTCGCTTTTTGCCAGCCGCACGTCGAGATTGGCCGCGCGTGCAATCCGTTCGGCCAGGTCGCCGCCCAGACGCACCCCCGCCCCGTCGGCAAGGCCGCGCACGCTGCGGGTGACCGATTGCAGGTCGGGTGGATAGAACATCGCCACCAGCGCATCCTTGCGCTTTTCGAGCAACTTGGCGGAGCGCGACTTGTCGGTGGCCGAGGTGGCGACCACGATGACCGGGCAGGCCTCGCCGCCGCCCGCTTCGCTGGTTTCAACCAGCACCTTGAGCGCTTCATGCGCCTCGTCGCCGTTGGCCCGCACCCAGATATGCCGCTGGTCGCCGAACAGCGAATTGGTCCGTGCCTCGTCGCCCAGCCGCGCGGGATCGCCGCGCAGTTCGGCACCCGACACTTCGACGCGTTCGCCCGGTTCGGGCAGCCAGGTCACGAGGTCGTTGGCGGCCGCACTGGCACCTGCTTCGTCCTGCCCGCAGAAAAAGAAAATGCCGCAGCCCTGGGCGGCGCTGCGTCCCTTGGCCGCGAAATCGCGGTTGCTGAGCTTCACTGTGCCGCGTCGCCCTGCCGCCGCAAGGCCAGCGCGATCCGCGTCACCATCCGCTGCGCAAGATCCTGCGACAGGTTCTGCAGCGCGGTCTGTTCAGCGGCAATAACCGCATATTCGCTCGACACCACGTCGATCCCGGCATCCGAGCCATCGGTCGCGTCGAGCAGGATTTCGCCAGTGGCGAGGTCGACCAGCTGATAGCGCGCCCGCAGCGTCCGCCGTTCGCGGCTGATCGTATCGTCGCGCAGCACGGCGAGCCCTTCGAGCTGGTCGTCGAGCCGGACATCGATCCGGTATTGCGGGCTGACCGTGCCCGCTGCGCCGAAGCGTTCCTCGAGCGCGCTGCGGACCAGCCAGCCGGCCCGCCCTTCGATCGGCGCGACCTCGATCGCGGCCATGGATTGCGCGACCGCGCCGCTGCCGCCACCAGCATACATGGGCGACAGACCGCAGGCCGAGAGCGTGCAAAGGGAGAGGCAGGCGAAAACGATGCGCATCAAGTGACGATATTCACCAATCTGTCGGGCACCACAATGACCTTGCGGATTTCCGCCCCGTCGAGCGAACGCTGCACCTTTTCCGAGGCCAGCGCCATTGCTTCGAGATCTGCCTTCGAAGCGCCCTTGGGCGCGGTCAGCGTGTCGCGCAGCTTGCCCTTGTGCTGGACCGCGATGGTGACCTCGTCCTCGACCAGCAGCGCGGGATCGACTGCGGGCCAAGCGGCATCGGCCACCAGGCCATCGGCGCCCAGCGACGCCCAGGCTTCCTCGGCCAGATGCGGCATCATCGGCGCGACCAGTTGCACCAGCGTGCGGATCGCGGCTGACCGGCTGGCCGAAGGCTGCGCCTTCTCGACCGCGCCGGTCAGTTCGTAGATCCGCGCCACCGCCTTGTTGAAACCCAGCGATTCGATGTCCTCGGCGACCGCGGCGACCGTCTGGTGCATCTTGCGCAGCAGCGGCTTGTCCTCGCCTTCGGCCCCGGCGTCATGGGCGGCGAACAAGCGCCACAGGCGATGCACGAAACGGCTGCAGCCCTCGATCCCGGCTTCGGACCACGGCAGGTCGCGTTCGGGGGGGCTGTCGGACAGCATGAACCAGCGCACCGCGTCGGCGCCATAGGTGTCGACGATCGTATCGGGGTCGACCACGTTCTTCTTCGACTTGGACATCTTGATGACACGACCGATATCGACCTCGCCGCCATCTGCCTTGAGCAGCGCGCGTTCGGCTTCGCGGCTGATCTCGTCCGGAGCGAAGTAGAGCGTCTTGCTCCCGTCCTTGCGGCTGTAGGTCTCATGCGTGACCATGCCTTGCGTGAACAGCGAAGCGAAGGGTTCGGTCACGTCGATCTGGCCCATATGCGCCAGTGCGCGGGTCCAGAACCGGGCATAGAGCAGGTGCAGGATGGCGTGTTCGATCCCGCCGATATACTGTTCGACCGGCAGCCACTTGGCGATCTCGTCCCTGTCGAACGGCTTGTCGGCAGGCTGGCTGGCGAAGCGCAGGAAATACCACGAACTGTCGACGAAAGTGTCGAGCGTGTCGGTCTCGCGTTCCGCCTTCCCGCCGCATTTGGGGCAGTCGACATGTTTCCAAGTGGGATGGCGCAGCAGCGGATTGCCCGGAGTCCGGAAATCGACATCCTCGGGCAGCGTGATCGGCAGGCTGTCCTTGGGCGCGGGGACCACGCCGCACTTCTCGCAATGGATGAAGGGGATCGGCGTCCCCCAGTACCTCTGGCGCGAGACACCCCAGTCGCGCAGGCGCCACACGGTCTTGCCGCTGCCGCGTCCCTGTTCCTCGATGCGCGCGATGATTGCGCGCTTGGCGTCCTCGACTTCCATCCCGTCGAGAAAGTCCGAATTGACGAGCACGCCCTCGCCCGCCTCGGCCTCGCCGGCGAAGGGCTTGTTCGCCTGATCGGCGCTGGGCGCGACGACCCGGGGGATCGGCAGGCCGTATTTGGTCGCGAATTCGAAATCGCGCTGGTCGTGGCCCGGCACCGCCATGATCGCGCCGGTGCCGTAATCCATCAGCACGAAGTTCGCGATATAGACGGGCAGGTCTGCGCCGGTGAACGGGTGCTTGGCGGTGATCCCGGTATCGAAACCCAGCTTCTCGGAGGTTTCGAGTTCGGCCGCCGTGGTGCCGCCCTTCTTGCATTCGGCAATGAAGGCGCGGGCCTCGTCGCTGTCGACCGCTTGCGCGACCGGATGGTCGGCGGCAACTGCGACGAAGCTCGCCCCGAAGATCGTGTCGGGCCGCGTGGTATAGACCGGCAGCGTGTCGCCATTCGACAGATTGAAAGCGAATTCGAGCCCCTTGGACTTGCCGATCCAGTTTTCCTGCATCAGCCGGACCTTGTCGGGCCAGTTCTCGAGGCTGCCGAGCCCTTCGAGCAGCTCTTCGGCGAAATCGGTGATCTTGAGGAACCACTGGTCCAGCTTGCGCTTCTCGACCTCGGCGCCGCTGCGCCAGCCCTTGCCGTCGATCACCTGTTCATTGGCGAGCACGGTCATGTCGACCGGGTCCCAATTGACCTCGCTTTCCTTGCGATAGACGAGGCCCGCTTCGTAGAGATCGATGAACAGCGCCTGCTCGTGTCCGTAGTAATCGGGTTCGCAGGTCGCCAGCTCGCGCGACCAGTCGAGCGCAAAGCCGAGGCGCTTCAGCTGCGCCTTCATGTGTTCGATATTGTCGCGGGTCCAGCCGCCCGGGTGGACGCCCTTTTCCATCGCCGCATTTTCGGCGGGCATGCCGAAGGCGTCCCAGCCCATCGGATGCAGCACTTCGTGCCCCACCGCCTTCTTGTAGCGCGCCAGCACGTCGCCCATCGTGTAATTGCGCACATGGCCGATATGGATGCGCCCCGAAGGATAGGGAAACATCTCGAGCACGTAGCTCTTGGGCTTGGGGGAATCGCTATCCGCGCGGAAAGTCTGCGCCTGTTCCCACGCGCTTTGCCAGCGCGCATCGGCGCGGGCGGGATCGAAACGGGTTTCGCTGCTCATGCGAACGGCGTTTACGGATTTTGCGGGCTATGGGAAGGCGCTTTTCCGGTTGCGCCCCCGCGATCAGCTGACCGCTTCGCGGCGCAGTTCGCGGGCCTTGGTCAGGATGATGTCTTCCAGCCGCTGGACGGTCGCAGCCTGGACCGGTGCGTCGACCCAGTTGCCCGACTGGTTGACCTGGCGGCTTGCCGCCACGCGCAGCGCGTCGGCGCGCAGGTCCGAATCGAGGATCGTCACCGTCACCTTGACCCGTTCGCCGGGGTTGCTGGGATTGGCGTACCAGTCGCTGACAATCACGCCGCCATTGCTGTCCGCCTGCAGGAGCGGGGCGAAGCTGAGCGCATCGAGCGCCGCGCGCCAGAGGTAGGAATTGACGCCAATCGTGGTGACCTGCGCCGCCGCCATGTCCGCCTGCGGCCGTTCACGCCCGCCGCCGCATGCCGCGAGGCCGACCGTGGCGGCAATCGCAACGGCAAAGGTTGCAGGGCGGCGAATGGTTGCAAAGGCGCTCATGTCGATCCTTGGTATCACTGACGTTCCCGGCTCTATAAAGACTGCGCGCGCACGGGCAAGCGTTCGTCCCGCGCGGCACAGTGCCCGTCTGGCCTCCATGCCACTGAATGCCGCCTGAATCCGCACGGCGGTATGCCGCGATCATCGTATGCCGGGCGAGCAGGCCGCCGCTCCGCAGCGGCCGTGCATCGCGGGGCGTTCCAGAGCGCGGAGGGCATCGCCAATGCTGCTTGCGGCATTCGATAAGTTACCGGGAAGAGCCGGAAAATTCCGCTGGCAGGCACTTTGCCACAACGCTTGTGGGCAAACCGCAACACCTTTTGCGAAACTGTCGCAGATGCTGTGGAAAAGCTGGCCATGGCACCGCCCGCTGGTACCATGGCCGGAGAACAGACAGGACTCGGCTGCGCTTGTGCAGAAATACAGGAACCGTTCAGCGGACCTGTGACTTGAAGTTCCTGAAGATGAAGGGTGCGGGTTCGCAATGGCACGTTCGGGTACAGATCAGGGCAAGACGCGGTTCGTTCCGGCAGCGCTTATTGCTGCCGGTCTGGCGCTGACCATTCCCGCCGCCGGTCTTGCCGTGGTGCAGGCCGACGGGGCCGAAGCCCTGCCCGAAACCGTATCCTACCTCCCCTTCACGCCCGCCAATTCGGATCCGCGGCTGGCGGCACGCGTCGCTGCCCTGATCGGCGAAGACGGGCTGCGCTTCACCCCTGCGAACAAGTCGGGGCTGGCCAAAGACCGCACCGTCACCGTCGCGGTACGGGTGGACGATGCCACCGCGCGGGCCATGTCGGTGCGCACGGCAATCGATTCGGTGGGCACCGCCAGCAGCGCCGAACGCGTGCTCGCGATCAGCCCGACCAGCTACAATCTGGGCATCTCGCGCGGCTACCAGAGCTTCGCGCAGACCGCCAAGCCGGCTACCGTTTCGGTCGGCTTGCGTGACATGGGCATGCCCGATCTCGCCAATTTCGCGCCCGACAAGGGCGACAAGCCGGCAAAACCCGGCCGGTTCGATTCGCGGCTCGCGCTCGAGAAGCAGGACAACGCCGGCCGTGCACCGCGCACGCTCGAAGGCATGGGCAACCAGAGCGTCGATCTCAGCACGTCCTACCGCGTGGTCGGCAATCTCAACGTGACCGCCGGCGTGCGCCTGTCCAAGGACAGCAACCGCCTCGCGCCGCTGACCGACGGGGTCGAAGACGACCAGGCCGTCTACGTCGGCACCCGCGTCAGCTTCTAGGCTCCGCCCCATCCGGTAAATACGTCTGCACGCGCCCCCGCGCACGGACAAAGCGCTTGGCGCGATCGGCTCCGCTCGCCTAGTCTGCGCGAACGCTACGGCAAGTTGGGGGAATTCTATGTCACGGGTGGCTATCGTAACCGGGGGCACGCGCGGGATCGGCCGCGCGATCTGCGAACGGCTGCGCGACGAGCGCGGGTTCACCGTCATTGCCAATTACGCGGGCAACACCGACGCGGCGGCGCGGTTCACCGAGGAGACGGGCCTGCCCACCGCGCGCTTCGATGTCGGCGATCCCGACGCGGTCCACGAGGCCTGCGCCCGGATCGAACGGGAACACGGGCCGATCGACGTGGTCGTCAACAATGCCGGCATCACCCGCGACGGCACGCTGCTGAAAATGAGCTATGACGATTGGGACGCGGTCATGCGCACCAATCTGGGCGGCTGCTTCAACACCGCCAAGGCCACTTTCGCGGGAATGAAGGAACGCGGCTGGGGCCGGATCGTCAACATCGGGTCGATCAACGGCCAGGCGGGACAATACGGCCAGGTCAATTACGCCGCCGCCAAAAGCGGGATCCACGGCTTCACCAAGGCGCTGGCGCAGGAAGGCGCGCGCTTCGGGATCACGGTCAACGCCATTGCGCCGGGCTATATCGACACCGAAATGGTCGCCGCGGTGCCCGAGCCGGTGCTGGAAAAGATCGTCGCCAAGATCCCCGTCGGCCGGCTCGGCCGCGCCAGCGAGATCGCCCGCGGGGTAAGCTTCCTGTGCTCCGAACACGCCGAATTCGTCACCGGTTCGACGATGAGCATCAATGGCGGACAGCACATGTATTGATCGGGTGCGCCGAGGCGCACCCTCCCGCCGCGCCCCGGGAACGTTCCGGGGCCTCTCGCGAAAAAAATCGTGGTGCGAGCGCTGCGGATATGTAGAGGGGGCGCCGATGACTCCCCCCTATCACCCACCGAAGAAATACTCGGTCCGCATCGACGGCCACCGTACCTCGATCAGCCTCGAACCCCTGTTCTGGGAAAAGCTCACCACTGCAGCGCGGATGCGCAACCAGTCGATCAACGCGCTGGTGGCGCAGATCGACGCCGAACGCATCCATGCGGATACGCCGCCCGGGCTGGCCGGCGCGATTCGGATTTGGCTGGTCACGCACGAAAAAGGCGGCTGGATCACTCCAGCCGCCCCGGTGTCGGAACTGGCCGACAGCTGAACCCTTCCGGGTCAGTATTTCGCGGTCGCGTCGCTTGCCGGATAGGTTTCGTCGAGCGCTTCGTCGGTTGCGCTCATCGTGTCGCCCTTCGTGCCGGTCGCTGCCGCGCCCGCATCGCGGAACTGGCCCTCCGGCTGGCCGTCGGCAAAGGCGACGCCATTCTTGTCGACACGGTTCTTCTCGTAATAGCGATAGCCGGCATAACCGAGACCGCCGAGTGCCAAAAGCTTGAGTAACATGAGAAAACTCCTTTCTTGCTGCCCCAACGTACGGGTCGCCGGAAAGGTCCTTCAATCCACGCCTCAATCGTCGCCGACGCGCTCCACATCCGCGCCCACCAGTTGCAGCTTCTCTTCCAGCCGCTCGTAACCGCGATCGAGGTGGTAGAGCCGGCGCACGGTGGTCGCGCCTTCGGCGGCCAGCCCGGCGATCACCAGGCTCATTGAGGCGCGCAGATCGGTCGCCATCACTTCGGCGCCGGTGAGACGCGTGGGCCCGCGCACGATCGCGGTGCGCCCCTCGGTCTCGATATCCGCGCCCATCCGCGCCAGTTCGGGCACGTGCATGAAACGGTTCTCGAAGATCGTTTCCTTGAGCACGCTGGTGCCCTCGGCGCGGGTCAGCAAGCTCATCAGCTGCGCCTGCATGTCGGTGGCCAGCCCCGGGAAAGGCGCGGTGGTGAGATTATGCGCCTTGAGCGGCCCGTTCGCGGCCACGTTGATGCCGTGCTTGTCGCTCTCGATCTCGACCCCGATGTTGCGCAGCGCATGCAGCGTGGAGCCCATGTCGCCCGCTTCCGCCCCCTCGAGGCGCACTTCGCCGCCCGTGATCGCTGCCGCGCAGGCATAGGAGCCCGCCTCGATCCGGTCGGGCATCACCCGGTAGGTCGCGCCGTGCAGCTTGCTGACCCCGTGGATCGTCAGTTCGGACGTGCCGACCCCTTCGATTTCCGCGCCCATCGCGGTGAGCAAATTGCACAGATCGACGATCTCGGGCTCGCGCGCGGCGTTGACCAGCCGGCTGGTGCCCTTGCACAGCACTGCCGCCATCAACGCATTCTCGGTCGCGCCGACCGAGACGACGGGGAAGTCGAATTCGCCGCCGGGCAGCCCGCCGTCGGGCGCGCTGGCTTTCACATAGCCCTGCGCCAGTTCGATATGCGCGCCAAAGGCTTCGAGCACCTTGAGATGCAGGTCGATCGGGCGGTTGCCGATCGCGCAGCCACCGGGCAGCGACACGGTCGCCTCGCCGGTGCGCGCCAGCAGCGGACCGAGTACGAGGATCGAGGCACGCATCTTGCGCACCAGATCGTAGGGCGCGACCGAACTGGTGATGCGCATCGCCTCGAGCGTGACATTGCGGCCGAAGTCCTCGGGCCGCTTGCCGGGGATCGTATGGCTGACGCCGAACTGCGTCATCAGGTGCTGGAAGCCGTCGATATCCGCCAGCCGCGGCAAATTGCGCAGCGTCAGCGCCTCTTCGGTCAGCAACGCGCAGGGTATCAGCGTGAGCGCGGCGTTCTTGGCGCCCGAAATGGGGATGGTCCCCGACAGGCGGTTACCGCCGCGAATGATCAGTTTGTCCATGGAACCGTGCTTTACCCTCGCGCGTCATGCTGGCAAGCGTCACGATAGCGTCGCAGCGCCGCGCCAGCGGATGTATCGTCGGCCGATCGCGTGCGCCCCCGCGCGAAATCGGCCGCGCAAACAGGCAGGAGCAACACAGATGTCAGCCCGTAAACCGATCAAGAAGGCGGTGTTTCCCGTCGCCGGTCTCGGAACCCGGTTTCTCCCCGCGACCAAGGCGATCCCGAAGGAATTGCTGCCGATCGTAGACCGTCCGCTGATCCAGTATGCGGTGGACGAGGCGCGCGAGGCGGGGATCGAGCAGATCATCTTCGTCACCGGCCGCGGCAAGACCGCGATCGTCGAGCATTTCGACGTCGCCTTCGAACTCGAAACCACCATGGCGGAGCGCGGCAAGGACCTCTCCGTGCTCGAACCCACCCGCGCCACGCCGGGCGATATCATCACCGTGCGCCAGCAGGTCCCGCTGGGGCTGGGCCATGCGATCTGGTGCGCGCGCGCGATCGTCGGCGACGATCCCTTCGCCATCCTCTTGCCCGACGAGCTGATGGTGGCGGCCAAGGGCGGCGGCACCGGCTGCATGAAGCAGATGGTCGAAGCCTATGAGGAGGTCGGCGGCAATCTGATCTCGGTGCTCGAAGTGCCGCATGACGAAGTGTCGAGCTATGGCGTCATCGCGCCGGGCGCCCAGCTGTCCGAGACGCTGACCGAGGTGACCGGGCTGGTCGAAAAACCCCCCGTCGACGAGGCGCCGTCGAACAAGATCATCTCGGGCCGCTACATCCTCCAGCCCGAGGTGATGGGCGTGCTCAAGGACCAGGGCAAGGGCGCGGGCGGGGAAATCCAGCTGACCGACGCGATGGCGAAAATGATCGGCAACCAGCCCTTCCACGCCGCCACCTTCGCCGGCCGCCGCTTCGACTGCGGCAGCAAGACCGGCTTCGTCGAAGCGACGCTGGCCCTGGCGCTCGAACGCGAGGACATGGGCGCAGAGGTGCGCGCGATGGCAGAGCGGTTGCTCAGCGAATAGCGACGAAAAAAGGGGGGCGCCGCAGCACCCCCCTTTCGCAATTGCCTAAGTTCGCGAGCTATGCCGCCGGAGCGTCTTGGCCCTTTGTGGCTTCCGGCTTCGCCGGTGCCTTGGCTTCGGCCTCCTCGACCTGTTCCGCTATGTCGTCGAGCACCTCTGCCAGGCGCGGCGCGGGCTCTGCCGCCGCCGGTCCTTTGACGAGACTGTCGAGCGACGAACCATCCAGGCCCAACTCCTTCATCAGTCCGTCGAGCACCGGCGCCTGCGCCCGATAGGCCAGCGCGGCGCTGACCGCATCGGTGGCGAGATTGCCCGAGCCATTGCTGCCCGCTGGCGCCCCCGCCTTGCCTCCGCCATTGGTCAGACCATCGACCTGCACGATCTTGATGCTGTCGATCGCCTCCATCGGCTTCGCACTTTCGCGAATGACTTCGGGCAACACCTTGAGCAGTGCCATCTTGGTCTGCAGGCTGATCTGGCCTGACGACAGAATGTTGGCAGCTTCGTTGATCGCCTTCTGGCCGGCAGCCTCGACCTCGAACCGGACGCGTGCGGCCTCGGCGCGCAGCTTCTCGGCTTCGGCTTCGCCCTCGGCTTCGCGGCGCGCGGCCTCGGCCCGGTTCGACGCCGCATCCTTTTCCGCTTCGGCATCGACGCGGATCTTGATTGCGTCACGCTCGGCTTGTTTCGAAGCCTCGATCAGTTCGATGCGCTTCATACGCTCGGCAATCTCGGTTTCACGGCTGGTGGCGACCTGCTCCTCGGCGGCCACCGCCTTCGAGCGGGCCTCGTCGGCCTCGGCCTTGGCCTGGCTTTCCTCGCGGCTCTTGTTCTGCACCGCGATCTGCTGTTCCTGGCGGGCGATTTCGAGGGCGCGATGCTGGTCGATCCGGGCTTCCTCGACAAGGCGGTCAGCTTCGATCTGCTGCGCATCGACCTGCTTCTTGGCCTCGATCCGCGCGGCATCGGCTTCGCGGCTACGCTCGGCCTGTTCGCGGGCGATTTCCGAAGCCTGCGCGGCGCGGCGGATTTCCACCTCGCGCTCCTGCTGGAGGCGCGCATATTCCTTGTCGCGACCGATCTCGAAGCTCCGTGAATCGGCCTCGAGATTCTTGGTCTCCATCTGCACGCGCGTGTCTTGCTCGATGTCGTTGCGCAGCTTTTTGCGCGCCTCGATCTGCTCGGTCAGCTTGGTCAGGCCTTCGGCATCGAAGGCGTTGTTGGCGTTGAAATGCTCTATGCTGGTCTGGTCGAGTCCGGTGAGCGAGACCGATTCGAGTTCGAGACCGTTCATGGCCAGATCATTCGAGGAAACCTGCTGCACCTTCTGGACGAAGTCGGCGCGCTGTTCGTGCAACTGGTTCATGCTCATGCCCGCTGCGACCGAACGCAGCGCATCGACGAATTTGCCTTCGACCAGGTCCTTGAGCATTTCGGGTTGCATCGTGCGTTGGCCAAGTGTCTGCGCCGCCATCGCGATCGCCCCTGCATCGGGACGCACACGGACATAGAACTCGGCCTTCACATCGATCCGCAGGCGGTCGAGCGTGATCAGCGCCTCGCCATCGCGCCGGACCACCGGCAGCACCAGCGTGTTCATATTGACCGGCATGGTCTCGTGGAAGACGGGCAGCACCAGGGCGCCGCCATTCATGACGACCTTTTCGCCGCCGACGCCGGTCCGCACGAAGGCGATTTCCTTCGACGCACGGCGGTACAGGCGCGTGATCGTGAGCGCGATGACGAGGAAAACGGCAAGGCCGCCTCCGCCCCAGATTACGACTTCAGGCAGGTTTTCCATTGGTTCTCCTCGGTTATGAATTGCGAATCATGGTAAGCGCGTCACGCCTGCGGCGAGAGGCGGCGCTCGGCGAGCGCAGTGGCGTAGAACTGGCGACCTTCACGGCGCACGAGCAGGATTTCGTCGCCAGCGTACATCTCGCTGGACGGCTCGTGTGGCTCGACCATGACATGGTGGGCCTGTCCGTGCGCATCCTGCACCCGGGCGCGAGCGGGCGAACCCCGGCGGGCGATCCCGTCGGTTATGGTCCCGCGGCGCCCGAGCAGCGTGTCGGTACTGACTGCGCTTGTTTCATCCTTTGGCAGGATCGCGCCCAGCGGCCGTGCCAGCATCCCGGTCAGCGGCAGGGCGGCCGCGGCAGCGACGATCGCGGCGACCCAGCGGTACAGCGGCGCACCGAGCAGGTTATCCGACAGCGACTGGATCGATACCCCGATTGCGGCAAAGCCGAACAGGAACACCGCAAGCCAGATTGTCAGCGGGACCCGGCCGATGCCCAGCAAGGTGAAGACCCCGTCCAGCGCCCCTGGCTGCATACCGGAATCGACCTCGACACCGGTCGACGGATCGACCTCCGCGTCGCCGCCGAACATGTCGCCGAGACCAATCGCCTGAACTAGTGCAAGCAGCAAGACCAAGACGAATGCCGCGGCGAACGGCATGTTGTGTGCTTCGAATATCGACATGACCCCCCGGCTCACAACTATAGATACAGCCAGAGGGACAAATTCGGCCTCAAAGGACGAAGGCTTCTCGCTCCCGACTTGTTTTCACACCTGTTTCTTAGCGGAAATCGCTCTTTTCGACACAAATATGCGACGAACCGAGTTCGATTTTCCTACTGGTCCGACGCTTGATAACATGGCCGTAGTCGCGCGCGAGATCGCCCGTAGCGGCAGACAAATACATCGTGGAGCAGGCTCGAATGCAAGGTCACATTCTGGACAGTGCAGCCCGCACGCAAGCGCGCGGCCTGCGCCGTGAAGCGGCGGAAGGTCACGCTTTGCGCAAACGCGATTTGCGGTCCCCCCGGGTGCCTTTTCAGGCCGCAGTGAAGCGCAGCGGCAGCGTCTTGAGCCCGCCGACGAAGGTCGATTTCGACCGCGCGGGTTTGCCCGCCAGTTCGACGGTCTCGATCCGGTCGAGCAGCACTTCGAACAGGATGCGCATCTCGAGCCGGGCGAGATGCAGGCCGAGGCACTGGTGCGCGCCCGCGCCGAAGGCGAGGTGGCGGTTGGGGCTGCGCGCGGCATCGAAGCGGCGCGGGTCGTCGAAATGCGCCGGATCGTGATTGGCGGCGACATAGTTCATCATCAGCCAGTCGCCCTTGGCGATGGCCTGCCCGCCGACCTCGGTGTCCTCAGCCGCAGTGCGCATGAAGTGCTGCACCGGCGTGGTCCAGCGGATCGCTTCCTCGACGATGCCGGGCAGCAGGCTGCGATCGGCGCGCACCCGCGTCCATTGCTCAGCATCCTGCGCCAGTGCGAGCATCGCGCCCGCGGTGCTGGCGCTGGTGGTGTCGTGCCCCGCGGCGGCAAGGATGATGTAATAGCCCATCATGTCGCGGTCGTTGAGCGGTTCGCCGTCGACCACCGCATTCGCGATCGTGCTGGCGACATCGCTGGTGGGATTCGCCCGGCGCTTGGCGGTGAGCTTGGCAAAATAGGCCTCGAAGTCCTTGACCGCGCCCGCCACCAGCTGGGTGATCGCCTCGGGCGGGAGGTCCTTCATCCCCGACTGGTTGAGGTCCTCGTCGCTACCGCCGAACATCTGCTGCGTGAGCGTCAGCATGCGCGGCTCGTCTTCCTCGGGCACGCCGAGGATCTGCATCACCACATGCAGCGGATAGGGCGCCGAAACAGTCTTCACGAAATCCGCCTCGCCGCCGCCCGCCAGCAGCCGGTCGACCGCCGCATGCGCGATGCCGCGGATCTCATCCTCCACGCCGCGCAGGTTCTTGGGCATGAACCATTCCTGCGTCAGCTTGCGATACTTCATGTGGACCGGCGCATCGAAGGTGACGAGGCTGGCGACCATGTGTTCGCTGCCGCCGGTGAGCGCCTTGGCGAACTCGATCCCCTCGGTCAGGCTGAAGACGACGCTGTGCGGGTTGTTGAGGAAGGTCGCATTGTCCTTCGACATGCGCATCACGTCGTCATAGCGCGTGATCAGCCAGAACGGCGGGTGCACCGCATCGTCGGCCGGCTCGACCCAGGCGACGGGGGTATCCTCGCGCAGGCGGTCGAACGTGTCGAGCAGGCCGTCCCATTCGGCATAGCTCTGCGGGTCGATCACCGCGCGGGCGGTGGCGGGATCGAGCCGGGGCCGGTCCTGCGCCGCCATCACGCCTGTTCCGTCTGCTGCTCGGCCTGCTGCTGGTATTCGTCGCGCAATTCGCGCTTGTACAGCTTGCCATTGGCCTCGCGCGGGAGCTGGGCGCGGAAGTCGAACAGCTTGGGCATCTTGATCTTGGACAGGCTGGGGGCGAGGAAATCGCGCAGTTCGGCCTCGAGCGCATCGCCCGCGTCGGCCATGTCGATCGGCTGCACCACCGCGACCACCTTCTCGCCGAAATTGGGGCAGGGCGCACCGATCACCGCCGCGTCCATCACCTTGTCATGCGTGACCAGCAGATTCTCGATCTCCTGCGGGTAGATGTTGACCCCGCCCGAGATGATCATGTGGCTCTTGCGGTCGGTGAGGTAGAGGAAGCCGTCCTCGTCGACATGGCCGATATCGCCCAGCGTCATCCAGCCCTTGGGATGCATCGCCTCGCGCGTTTTCTCGGGATCGTTGTGATAGGTCGGGATGAGATCGTTCTCGAAATAGAGCAATCCGTCCTGGCCCGCGGGGACCTCTTCCCCCTCGGCATCGCAGACATGCAGCGTGCCGTGGATCGCCTTGCCGACGCTGCCGGGATGGGTCAGCCAGTCCTCGGCCTTAATCAGCGTCATGCCGACGCCTTCGGAGCCGGCGTAGTATTCGTTGATGATCGGCCCCCACCATTCGATCATCTCGCGCTTGATCGGCACCGGGCACGGCGCGGCGGCGTGCAGCGCGCGCTGGTGGCTGGAGAGATCGTAGCGCGTGCGCACCTCGGGATCGAGTTTGAGCATGCGCACGAAATGCGTCGGCACCCACTGGCTGTCGGTGACCTTGTATTTTTCGATCGTCTCGAGCGCGTGTTCGGGATCGAACTTCTCCATCACCACGACCGTGCCGCCAAGCCGCTGGGCGGTGGTGCACCAGCCGATCGGTGCGGCATGATAGAGCGGCGCGGGCGAGAGATAGACCATGCTGCCATCGGCGGGCATGCCGGCGCCCATCACCGCGAGGCCCATCAGCGGATTGGTCGCGAGGATGTCGTCGTCCTCGGGCGGCGCTGGCTTGACCCCCTTGGGCCGTCCGGTGGTGCCCGAGGAATAGAGCATGTACTGGCCCGGCGCCTGGTCGGCGATCGGCTCGGGAGGCTGCGCGGCGAGCGCGGCTTCGTAATCTTCCTCGCCCTCGCCATCGACGATCAGCAGCGGCAGGTCGGCGCATTCGTCGCGGATGCCCTCGATCGCCTCGGCATAGCGCGTGCTGGTGAGCAGGAACTTGGCTCCCGCATCCTTGAGGATGTAGCAGATCTCCGGCGCGGTCAGCCGGGTCGAGATCGGCACCATCATCGTGCCCGCACGCTGCGACCCCCACACCACCTGCAGGTAATGGACGTTGTTTTCCATCAGCACTGCGAAATGGTCGCCGCGCTTGAGCCCGCGTGCCCGCAGCAGTTGCGCAAAGCGGTTTGCATAGGCGTCCATTTCCGCGAAAGTCACGGTCTGGCCGCTGCCCGCCATGATCATCGCGGGATGGTCGGGGCGCGTCTGCGCATGGGTGATGGGGTGCATTGCTGGCTCTCTCCTCTCTGTCGGTCCGCTGTTCGTGCGCGGACTCGTCCAGTTTCGAGAAGAAACCTACCTATGCGTTTCACATGGGCAAGGAAAAAGGCGCCGGGATCGCTCCCGCCGCCTTTTTATCCTGCCCGAAAGGCCGGCTCGATCAGTTGTCGTCGCCGTCGCCCTGCCCGCCGGTGCCGGTAGCGAGCGCGAAAGCCCGCTGTGCTTCCGATTCGACCATATAGGGAACCGGGTTCACGGCCTTGCCGGCGATGCGGACTTCGTAGTGGAGGTGCGGGCCGGTCGAGCGGCCGGTCGAACCGACATAGCCGATGACGTCACCCTTCTTCACGCGGGTGCCGGCCTTCACCGTAATGCCCGACATATGTGCAAACCGCGTCTGCAGATCGGCGCCATGTTCGATCGAGACGAACTTGCCGTAGCTCGAGAACCATTCCGCCTTGCTGACATAGCCATCGGCGGTGGCATAGATCGGCGTGCCGGTCGGGGCCGACAGATCGACACCCTTGTGGCTGCGGCGACCGCCGAGCACGGGGTGCGTCCGCATGCCGTAATCGCTGGTCAGCCGCGTATCGTCGAGCGGCATCCGCGAAGGCACCGAGACCCGCGCCGCTGCCGGCGTCGAGCGGTCGAGTTCGTCCCATTTGGCGAACAGCTGCTGGAACTGGGCGTCGTCACCCGGCTGGGCCGACTGGGCCACCTTGCTCATGTCGATGGCACCGACCGCCGCAGCGGCGTTGGTTTCCTGCGCTTGCGCCGGAGCGGCGGCAAGACCGAAACCGGCCATAATTGCGAAAGCAAGCGTTGCGCGCTTGGTGATCATGCTAACCCGTCCATCCGACGCTTTGCGCGCCTTTTGCTCTTGGCGAAGACAGCGTCCCATGCCGCTTTCGCCATTTTTACGTCACTGCCGGAACCCCCCGGCGTCTCGTGAGTTTGGGTTATCGGGTAAAAAATCGATCAGGCAAGTGCTGCGGAACGGACGCGCGGCAGGCCGCAAGCGAAACGCGTTGAGTCGTTGAAACCCCGCTCCAACCCCCGAAAATCGACTTCGACACGCGATTTTGCAGCGATTCCCGATATTTTCGACCGAATCCGGCAGTAATCCGCGAAATCGGTTGCAGCCGAACCGGGCAATACCTGCAGCAGGGTCAACGATTCGCTGGCTGCAGACCGCAGGAGCGCCCGGTGCTTGCCCGCCGCCTGCGCGGTCAGGCGGTGCGCGCGGCTTCGAGGACTTCGTCGACGTGGCCCTTGACCCGTACCTTGGGCCAGATGCGAAGGATGCGCCCGTCTTCGCCCAGCAGGTAGGTCGAGCGAATCATGCCCATATAGGTGCGGCCGTAATTGGTCTTCTCGCCCCACACCCCTAGCGTATCGGACAGGCCGCCTTCCTCCTTGTCGGTCGCGAGCGCGACGGTCAGATCGTGCTTGGCGATGAAATTCTGGTGCTTCTTCGGCGAATCCTTGCTGACACCGAGCAGGCGCGTTCCCACCTTCTCGAATTCCTGCTTGAGCGCGGAAAATTCCTTCGCCTCGGTGGTGCAACCGGGCGTGTTGTCCTTCGGGTAGAAGAAGATCACCGCCTTGCTGCCCGCGAGGTCCGCCTTGGTTACCGTGCCGCCATCGGGGGTTTCCATGCTGAAGTCGGGAAAGGCATCGCCTTCGGTAAAAGTATCGGTCATCCATCCATCTCCAAAGTTTCGCCGAACACGTCCAGCCAGGCCGCCGCGACGCTCTCGCGCGCGCCGCCTAGGCTGCGCAGCAGGTCGGCATAATTATCGCAGCCGCTCTGCCGCGCGAGCAGGGCCGCCGCGGCGGGATCGGGCCGATCGAGGTCGGGCGCCAGCAGCCGTGTACCGACCAGCAACCGCGTCATCAATGCATGCGCATCGGCAATCCCGGCGGCCAGCAGGCCGGCTTCGGCCAGCTCGGCGATGGCCTGCGCAAGACCCGGCACCAGACCTTCGTGATCGCGCAGCTGGAGAAAGTGGACGAGGAATTCGAGATCGACCAGCCCGCCGCGCAGCAGCTTCGCATCCAGCGGACCCTTGGCAGGCTTGTGCCCCGCCATCTCGGCGCGCATCTTCAGGACATCGCCGCGCAGCCGGTCGGCATCGCGCCGTTTGCACAGGATGTCGCGGACCACCGCGTCGACCTCGTCGCGGGCGCCGGTGCTGCCGACCAGCACGCGTGCACGCGTCAACGCCATGTGCTCCCACGTCCAGGCGTCCTCGCGCTGGTAGCGCGCGAAGCTCTCCACGCTCACTGCCAACGGCCCCTGGTTGCCCTGCGGGCGCAGCCGCGTATCGACTTCGTACAGCGCCCCTTGCGCGGTCGGCACGCTGAGCGCAGCCGTGACACGCTGCGCCAGGCGATTGAAATAGAGTGTCGCGCCAAGCGGGCGCTCGCCATCGGATTCGCCGTCATGCGTGCCGGTGAACAGATAGACGATGTCGAGATCGGATGCATGCGTAAGCACGCCGCCGCCCAGCCGGCCCAGACCGAGCACGACCAGTTCGCTGCCCGCGATCCGTCCGTGCTTGGCGGCGAATTCCTCTTCGGCGGCAGTCACGGCGACCTGCAAAGCGGCTTCGGCGGTGCGCGCCAGCCCGGCGGCGATCGCCAGCGGGTCGTGCGCCGCCTCGACCAGTTGCACTGCCAGCGCGAACCGCTCTTCCCCGGTCACCACGCGCAAGCGGTCGAGCTGCATTTCGTAGTCGTCACCGCGTTCGCGGCGGCCCATCTTGGCCGCAAGTTCCTCGACCCCGCCGGGAAGATCCAGCGCGGTGCGATCGATCAGCGCATCGAGCAGGTCGGGGCGCCGCGCGAGTTCGTCGGCCAGCGGCGGAGCGAGCGTCAGGCAATCCGCCAGCAGGGCGAACAGACCCGGCCGCGCTTCGAGCAGGCGGAACAGGTTTACCGCGCTGGGGAGACGCGCGATCAGGCTTTCCCAGCGGAGCACTGCGGCATCCGGGTCGGGCGAGGCCGCAATCGATGCCAGCAGGTCGGGCCGGATCGCGTCGAACGCGCTCAGCGCGGCCGAACTGCGCAGCGCCTGATATTTGCCGCTGGTCCACCCGGCGACGCGCTCCACCAGTTCCGGAGCGATATCGGGGGCATGGCTGTCCTCGCCCAGCACATGCGGCGCGCTTCTGGGAACCGATATACGGTCCTCGTCCAGCAGCGCATCGAAGCGCTCCGCGACCGGGCGGGCAAGCGTCTCCACCGCTTCGACCAGCTGCGCGCCGGTATCGAGACCGTGCAGCCGCGCGACCTCGTCCAGCGCCTGGCCGCTTGGGAGGCTGTGGGTCTGCTGGTCCCCGACCATCTGCAGCCGGTGTTCGATCGTGCGCAGCCCGTCATAGCTGTCACCCAGCCGGCGCGCGTCACTCTCCCCGATACGGCCGGTCGCCGCCAGCGCATCGAGCGCTTCGCGTGTCCCGCGGCCGCGCAGCGAGGGATCGCGCCCGCCATGGATGAGCTGGTGGGTCTGCGCGAAGAATTCGACTTCGCGAATGCCCCCGCGGCCCAGCTTGAGATGGTAGCCCGGACCCGGTTCGGCAGGCCCGCGCTGCTCTTCGCGGATCCGGTGGGTCAGCCGGCGCACTTCGTCGATCGCGCCGAAATCCAAGTTGCGGCGCCATACGAATGGCCGGATATGATCGAGAAACGCCTCGCCCGCGGCGATATCGCCCGCGCAGGAACGCGCCCGGATGAACGCCGCGCGCTCCCATGCCAGCGCCGAGCTTTCGTAATGCGTGATCGCCGCATCGAGCGGCAGCGCCAGCGGGCTCACTTCGGAAGCGGGTCGCAGCCGCAGATCGACGCGAAAAACATACCCCTCGCTGGTGACTTCGGACAGCAAGCGCACGGTTTCGCGGGCATAGCGCTGCGCCGCTTCACCCGGCTCGTCGCGCTCGCGGCGTGGCAGCGTCGCGGGATCGTAGAGCAGGATGGGGTCGATGTCGGATGAGTAGTTGAGCTCGCCTGCCCCGTGCTTGCCCAGCGCAAGGCCGATCATCCCCGCCGGCTCCGCATCGGGAACGCGCTTGCGGATCGCCGCCTCGATCGCTGCATGGAGCGCGCGATCGGCGAAAGTCGAAAGCTCGCGCATCACCTTGTAGAGATCGAATGCCCCGGCGAGGTCGCCCACGGCCAGCACCAGCGCGAGGCCGAGCCGTTCCTGCCGCAACGCGCTCGCGACATCGGTTGCGCGAACCTGCTTGGCCGCGCGCAGCGCGGTCTCGCCATCGCCGCTTGCCATGAGTTCCGCCAGCTCGGGGCGGCGTTCCAATGCGCGGGCAAGGAAAGGCGCGTGATCGCGGGCGCGGTTGAGCGCAGAAGTCCAGTCGGCAGCCATCGTCTGTCCCTCTGCCGCAAGGCGGCGCGGATGCGCAAGCTTGCCCTTGCCGCGCCATGCTGACAAGACGCGCGCATGTTCGAATTGAGAGGACGCCCTTCGATGAAACGCTTCGTTCTTGCTGCCTGTTCGGCGCTGCTGCTGACCGCCTGCGATGGCGCGCTGGAAACCGGCGCAGGCGCCGATGCCATGCTCGACTTGCCCGAAGTCGCCGACGGCACGCTTTCCGAAGCAACGATGAAGCGCGTCACCGAGCGCCTGTCGTCGGACGAATTCGAAGGCCGCGCGCCAGGCACCCAGGGCGAAGAAAAGACCGTTGCCTATCTGATCGAGGAATTCGAGAAAGCAGGCCTCGAACCGGGTAATAACGGCAGCTGGGTGCAGGAAGTGCCGCTGGTCGAAATCACCGGCAAGGATTACGCCCCGCTGACGATCGCAGGCGCCGATAGCGGCCCGATCGAACTCGAATACGCCTCCGACTGGGTCGGCGTGAGCTATCGCGAGGATGTCGAGACCGCGCTGGAAGATAGCGAACTGGTCTTCGTCGGCTATGGCATCAACGCACCCGAAAAGGGATGGAACGACTATGCCGGGCTGGACATGGCAGGCAAGACCGCGGTCATCCTCGTCAACGATCCCGATTTCGGCGCCGAGACGCTGGAAGGCCCGTTCAACGGCAAGGCCATGACCTATTACGGCCGCTGGACCTACAAATACGAGGAAGCCGGGCGCCAGGGCGCAGCCGGGGCGCTCATCATCCACGACACCGAACCCGCCAGCTATGGCTGGAACGTGGTCGAAAGCAGCTGGTCCGGCCCGCAGGCCTATGCCTCGCGCGGGGACAACCCACCGCCGATGACGCAGCTCAATGGCTGGGTGCAGAAGAGCGTGGCTGAACGCCTGTTCGCCGCGGCGGGCAAGGATCTCAGCGAACTGGCCGCCGCCGCGCGCGAAGAGGGCTTCGCCCCAGTCGCGCTCGGACTGACCGCCTCGACCAGCTTCCGCAACGACATCCGTACCTTTGCCTCGAAGAACGTCATCGGCATGCTGCCGGGCAGCGAACGGCCTGACGAATATGTGATGCACACCGCGCACTGGGATCATCTCGGCCGGTGCACCCCCGCCCCCGACGGCGACGACATCTGTAATGGCGCGGTCGACAACGCCACCGGCACCGCCGCGCTGGTCGCATTGGCCGAAGCGCATGCCAAAGCCGGTCCGGCCAAGCGTAGCCTCGTCTTCCTTGCGGTGACCGCCGAGGAATCGGGCCTGCTGGGCGCGGACTATTATGCCGCCAATCCGGTGTTTCCGCTCAACCAGACGGTCGGCGGCGTCAACATGGATGCCTTCCTTATGGCGGGCGCGGCGAAGGACGTGACCGTGGTCGGGCCGGGCAAGTCGCAGCTCGACCTGTTCCTCGACAAGGCACTGATGAACGATGACCGGGTGACTACGCCCAATCCGAACCCCGAAGCGGGCTATTACTATCGTTCGGACCATTTCGCCTTCGCCAAGCGCGGCGTCCCGATGCTCTATCTCGACGGCGGCGAAGACCTCATCGATGGCGGCACCGAGGCGGGCGCCGCCGTGGCCGCCGATTACCGCGAAAACCGCTATCACGGCCCGAAGGACGAATACGATCCGAACTGGGACTGGTCGGGCGTGATGAGCGATCTCGCGCTGTTCTACCGCATCGGACGCATGCTGGCCGATTCGACCAGCTGGCCCAACTGGAACGAGGGCGACGAGTTCAAGGGCACGCGCGACGAGGATTGCGCCGCCGAAGGCGCTGGCTGCGCCGCCTGACCCTGCCGAGCGGGAGAACCGGTCCATGACGCCGCGCATGCCGCCCGAATGGGCACCGCAGGACTGGCTGTGGATCGGGTTTCCGCATGACGCGGATGAATGGCCCGCAGTGCTCCCGCGCGCGCAGGAGCAGATCGCGGCATTCGCCAATGCCGTGGCCGAAAGCGGGCAGGAAGTTCGTCTGCTGGTCCGCGACGCCGCCAACGAGGCACGCGCGCGGCAGCTGGTAACCGGCGCCGTCACGCTCGAACGGCGCAGCTACGGCGATGTCTGGCTGCGCGACACCGGCCCTCTGGTGCTGTGCGAGGGCGCCGGCAACCGCGCCGCGCGGCGGTTCGGTTTCAACGGCTGGGGCGGCAAGTATCTGATGGACGGCGACCAGACGGTCGGCGCCGAACTGGCCGAAGAAGCCGGGCTGCCGCTCGCAGTAGCGGACTGGATCCTCGAAGGCGGGGCGATCGACGGCGATGGCACGGGGCTGGTGGTCACGACCGAACAATGCCTGCTCAATCCCAACCGCAACCCGCAGCTGTCGCGCGAAGAAATCGAGGCCCGGTTGCGGCGCGATCTCGGTTTCACGCGCGTGCTGTGGCTCGGCGAAGGGCTGATCAACGACCACACCGACGGTCATGTCGACAATCTCGCGCGCTTCGTGGCGCCCAACACGCTGTGCCTGCCGCGCGCGACCGGGTCCGACGATCCCAATGCCGCGATCTACGCCGACGCCAAGGCGCGCGCCGAAGCGGCGGGCGTGACCGTGAAGCAGATCCCCTCGCCCGGGCGGGTCACCAGCGGCGACCATGTCGAACCCGCGAGCTATGCCAATTTCGCGATCACCAGCCATCTCGTGGTCGTGCCGACCTTCGACAGCCCGCATGATGCCGAAGGCGTCGCAGCCGTGGCCGAACTGTTCCCCGACCGCGCAACGATCGGCCTGCCGGGCGATGCCGTGCTTGCCGGCGGAGGCGGGTTCCATTGCGCGAGCCAGCAGATGCCCGCGGCGGGATGGCGGCCTTTAACCTTTCATTAGCTATTGCAACCGAGAATGGCGGTCATGGTCAAGCCCACCGCTCTCTCCCGCATGCAGACCCCCGCCCCGTCGGTGGTCGATCTCGCGCGCGCGCTGATCGTCGGTGGCTGCGGCCTAGCGCTGGTCCTCGCCGGACCGGTGCTGCCGTTCTGATCGCCTAGAGCAGCCGCAGCAGCGCCGCCAGCGCCGCCCCGCCCAAAATCACGCCGACAACCGCGCGCCATAAGGCATCCCCGATCTGCCCCGCAGCGCGATCCCCCAGCCAATTACCCAGCAATACCGCGGGGAACAGCAACGCCGCCAGCAGCGGCAAGCGCCAGGCGAGGATTCCCAGTGCGGCGCCCGAAACCAGGCCCGCGCCTGCCGCAATGGTGAAGATCAGCATCATCGAGGCCTTGGCCGTCTCGCGTGGGATGGCCCGCCCGACATAATAGGGCACGACCGGCGGGCCGGGCATTCCGGCATAGCCCGTCATCAGCCCGCTGAGCACCCCCACCCCTCCGGTGGCCAGATGCCCCGGTTCGGTGCCCGCCCGGCGTGGCAGGAGAATGGCGAAGAAGGCGGACAATGCAATCATCGCGATCAGGAAGCGCGCGAGGTCATCGCTCGTCGCGGCCAGCGCCAACAGGCCGAGCGGGGTAACCAGCACTACGAGGATGGATATCCGCCACGCCGATCGCTCCGCCCCGCGCACCAGCCGCCGAACCTCGCTCAGCCCGATGAAGAGCGAGAGGAAATTGGCCAGCAGCACCGCCTCCACCGGCGGTAATGCCAGCGCGAGGATCGGCACCAGCAGGATCGCCATGCCGAAACCGGTCAGGCCGCGCACGAAGGCCGAGCCGAAGGCCGCGGCAAGCGCCGCCGCCAATTGCCACGGCGCATAGGCCGCCAGCAGATCCATCGCTTGCAGTCCTTCTAGTGCAGGTCGGGCGGCGTGGCTTCGCTACGCAGCATGGCGATCGCGTCGTCGAGGCTCATCACGCGCTGGTCCTTCTCGCCCAGCGTGCGCACGGCGACCGTGCCTTCCTCGGCTTCGCGATTGCCCACCACCAGCAGGTGCGGGACCTTGGCGAGGCTGTGCTCGCGCACCTTGTAGTTGATCTTCTCGTTGCGCAGGTCGCTCTCGACGCGGATGCCCGCGGCCTCGAGCTTGGCGACCGCCTCCTTCGCATAGTCGTCGGCGTCGGACACGATCGTCGCGACCACCGCGTGCACCGGCGCAAGCCAGACGGGCAGGCGCCCGGCGAAATGTTCGATCAGGATACCGATGAAGCGTTCGTAGCTACCAAAGATCGCACGGTGCAGCATGACCGGGCGATGCTTGTCGCCATCCTCGCCGATATAGGTCGCATCGAGACGATCGGGCAGCACGCGGTCACCCTGGATCGTGCCGACCTGCCAGGTCCGCCCGATCGCATCGGTGAGGTGCCATTCGAGCTTGGGCGCATAGAAGGCGCCTTCGCCTTCCAGTTCTTCCCAGCCGAACTCCTCGCTCATCATGCCGGCTTCCTCGACCGCATCGCGCAGTTCCTGCTCGGCCTTGTCCCAGTCCGCATCCGAACCCAGACGCTTCTCGGGCCGCAGCGCCAGCTTGATCGCGAAGCTGAAGCCGAAGTCCTTGTAGACCTCGGCGGCGAGGCTGCAGAAGGCGCGCACTTCCTCGACGACCTGTTCCTCGGTGCAGAAGATATGCGCATCGTCCTGCGTGAACTGGCGCACGCGCATAAGTCCGTGCAGCGCCCCATGCGGTTCATTGCGGTGGCAGCAGCCCATCTCGCCCAGCCGGATCGGCAGGCCGCGATAGGAGGTGATGCCCTGCTTGAAGACCAGAACATGCGCGGGGCAGTTCATCGGCTTGATCGCCATCCAGTCGGCGTCCTTGGCGACGCTGGGATGCGCACCCGCACCGCTGTCGTCGACCTCGGGCACCATGTCGGGCACCGCGAACATGTTCTCGGCATATTTGCCCCAGTGACCCGATTGCTCCCACTGGCGCACGTCCATCAGCTGCGGCGTCTTGATTTCTCGGTAGCCGCCGCCATCCATCTTGCGGCGCATATAGGCTTCGAGCTCGCGCCAGATACGGTAGCCCTTGGGGTGCCAGAAGACACTGCCATGCGCCTCTTCCTGCAGGTGGAACAGGTCCATCTCGCGGCCCAGCTTGCGGTGGTCGCGCTTGGCCGCTTCTTCCAGCCGCGTAAGATGCGCGTTGAGCTGCTTCTTGTTGAGCCAGCCGGTGCCGTAGATCCGCGTCAGCTGCGCATTCTTCTGGTCGCCGCGCCAATAGGCACCCGCCACCCGCATCAGCTTGAACGCCTGCGGGTCGAGCTTGCCCGTGCTCGGCAGGTGCGGCCCGCGGCACATGTCGAGCCAGTCCTCGCCCGACCAATAGACCGTCAGTTCCTCGTCCTCGGGCAGTTCGCGCGCCCATTCGGCCTTGAAGGTCTCGCCCTCGGCTTCCCACTTCTCGATCAGCTGCTGGCGGCTCCAGACCTCGCGCCGCAACGGCTTGTCGGCCTTGATGATCCGCCGCATCTCTTCCTCGATCGCGGGCAGATCGTCCATGCTGAACGGGTCGCGGCTCTCGGGTGCTTTCACATCGTAATAGAAGCCGTCGTCGGTCGCGGGACCGAAGGTGATCTGCGTACCCGGCCAGAGCGCCTGCACCGCTTCGGCGAGCACATGCGCGAAATCGTGCCGCGCCAGTTCGAGCGCATCCTCTTCGTCGCGCGCGGTTACCAGTGCCAGCTCGGCATCGCCGTCGAAGGGGCGGTTGATGTCGCGCAATTCGCCATCGACGCGCGCCGCGATCGCCGCCTTGGCGAGGCCCGGTCCGATCGCTGCGGCGACGTCGGCAGGCGTCGAGCCCTGTTCCATTTCGCGCACCGATCCATCGGGCAGGCTGATCTTGAGCAGTTCCGTCATGTCATTCGTCGTCCGTTTGATTGCGGCGCCCATGGCACATGGGCGCGCGCGCTTGAAGCGGCGTTTGCGCAAAATCCTGTTTCGGGAGGAAACGCCATGCCACCCGAAACCGGGCAGCGGCGGCGCGGATCAAGCCGCGACCGACCGCCCCCGGTCACCCGGGGTGGTGGTAGTGGTCGTGGTGATGCGCGCGTCGGGCATGGCCTGCACATTAGGTGCGTGCCGCGGGTTTCTCAACCCATATCGAGCGCGCGGCTTCCCGCCTGCGTCGAAACGCGGCGGGTATCGTTCACCCCGGCGCCTTTCTCGCGCACGCTGGAAACGAAGCGGAACTCGCTCGATGCGTTGGCCGGGGTGAGCTCGACCGCCATGTATCCGCGGCGCGATCCGTCCATCCACTTGAGCTGGCGATTGTGCGCAACCGTCTCGCGTTCGAGGACATCGACCGGGAGGTAGGAGGCGTAGCTTTCGAGTCCCGGGGAGGTCACCCCCTGCACACCGAATTCGACCCCGACCTTCTCCCCCGCATGATCGAGGTCGAAAGCCCAGGCATTATGCGTATCGCCCGCCAGGCTGATGAGATTCGCATTGGCGTCGAGTGCGGCCTTGAACACCCGTTCGCGCGCGGCGGGATACCCGTCCCACGCGTCCATGTTGAGCGGCAATTCGGCGCGTCCGGCCATCGCTCCGGCGAGGATGCGCTGGCGGATATAGGCGGGCAGGTCTGCCGGCAGCCCTTCGGTCAAACGCGGTGCCGTGACCAGATTGCCCATCAGCACCTGCTGCACCAGCACCTGCCACGGCTTGCCTGCAGAAGCCGAGCGCTTGAGGCCATCGGCCAGCCAGGCCTGCTGCTTCATTCCGAGCAATTCGCGGTTGCCATCGCGGTAGTCGCCCTCGCGGAAGGCGACGAGCGCAGCCATCGCGGCTTCGGGACTGGTCTTGCCCGACAGGATCTGGCCGTAGGAAAACTGTTCGGCGCGGGCGGTCAGCCGCGTTTCGAGCCGGTAGAGCGTCGCGAGGTCGCCCACTTCATAGGCGGCCCAGGGCTCGTCCGACACGGGCATCCATTCGCGGTAGGCCTTCACTGCGGCGGCCTTGCGCACCGACCATTCGCCCTCGGTCTCGCTCTGGTGGTTCTGCGCGCCGCCTTCCCACGAATCATTGGTGCTTTCGTGGTCGTCCCAGCCGGCGATCATCGGGAACAGCTGGTGCAGCCGGCGCAGGTCCGGATCGCGGCGATAGGTCGCATAGCGCAGCCGGTAATCGGCGAGGCTGACGATCTCGCGCGCCGGAAACAGCACGCGGCCCGATTGCGCCTCTTCGTTCGAGGGATAGGTGCCGGGACCGTATTCATAGAAATAGTCGCCAAGGTGCAGCGCGCAGTCGAAATCGCCATCGGCGGCGGCATGCGCATAGGCATTGAACCAGCCGAACCCGAGGTTCGAACAGGAGAACACCGCCATGCGGAACTTGTCGGTCTTGCCGACCGGCAGCGTCTTCGTGCGGCCGACGTCCGAGTGCGAACCGTCGGGTGCAGTGAAGCGGTAATAGTACCAGCGGCCCGGCTCGAGCCCCTCCGCCCACGCCTTGCAGCACCAGTCGTTCTCCGCGCGCGCAGTCACAGAGCCTCCGGCCGCGACGCGCGAAAAGTCGAGCGTTTCGCTGACCTCGAATTCCAGCGCGGTGTCCTGCGCGCCCACGAAACGGGTCCACAGCAGAACGCGCTCGGCCGCCGGTTCGCCGCTGGCGACGCCGTGGCTGAACCCTTGCCCGCCCGACTGCGCGGCGAGGGGAGCTCCTGCCACCCCCAGCCCGAGGATGCCGCCCTTGAGCAGCGTGCGGCGGTTAAGTGCGGATAGCGGGGCAGCGGCAGGCGGTTCGGTCGCGAACATTCGAATTCTCCTCTTCCGGCCCCCTGCCTGCGCCCGATGACGGTGTGGTGACAAGCCATTTTGCGAAGCGACAAGCACGCGCGACGGACTGGAAAGCAAGCTTGACAATAGGCAGCGCTCGTGACAAATACGCTTTACATCACGGAAAGGACCATTGCCATGTCACCCAAGCCTGCCCTCTTGTTCGCCAGTGCGATCATCGCGATTGCCGTGCTGGCGATCTTCGACGTTATCCCTGAGCAATTCGCGCGGTTCAGCGTGATCCTCCTGCCCGCGCTGGCAGCCATCCATATCGCGCGCCGCGGCTCGTGCGGGTGCAGCGCGAAGTTCGGCGCATGAGCGGTTCCGGCAGGCCTTGGCTGCTCACGTCGCCGGGACGCTGGGTCGCGCTCTATTTCCTCAGTGTCGTCATCATAGCGGCGCTGAAACTGACCGGGGCGATCGAATCGCCGGTCGGATTCATTCTGCTGGCAGCGGCGACCTGCCTGCTCTTGCCACTGGCACGGCGCCGGCCCGACGGCTGCACCAGCCGCGCCATGGCCGATTACAACCGGCGGATCGTGTTCAGCAGCCTGGGCTACGTTCTCGGGCTCGGCATCGCCGTAACACTATGGAATCGCTACGAACTGTCGGACGCGCTCGTTTTCGCAATCGCGCTGCTCCCGACACTCCCGACTTTCGGCGTCATCTGGGCGATGGGGCGCTACCTCGCCGAGGAACAGGACGAATATCTGCGCCATCGCACGATTATGGCCGCCCTGGTCGCGCTCGGCCTGGTGCTCGCGCTGGGCATCTTCTGGGGCTTCCTCGAGATGTTCGAGCTGGTGCCGCATATCTGGGCCTGGTGGGTGCTCCCCGTCTGGGCGATCGGCCTGGGTCTCGCGCAATTGTGGCAGAAGGTGCGCGGCGCTTGAAGAACCGCCTCAAGGTGCTGCGCGCCGAACGCGACTGGAGCCAGCAGGACCTCGCCACCCGGCTCGAAGTGTCGCGCCAGAGCGTCAATGCCATCGAGACCGGCCGCTACGATCCGTCGCTGCCGCTCGCCTTCCGCATTGCCGATGTATTCGGTCTGACCATCGAGGAGATCTTCCTGCGCACCGAGTAGTCATGCACCATGATTGACAGGATCATTCCGATCCTCGACCCGTGGCGGCTGGTTATTCAAGGGACACGAACTTGCTCGATGGGTCGCACCATGCCGACAGCGCGGACAGCGCTTTCACATTCGAAGGCAACTGGCAGGATTTCGCGCGGATCGCGCTGCCCAACCTCCTGCTGACGATCGTCACGCTGGGCATCTACCGGTTCTGGGCCACCGCGCGCGAGCGGCGCTATCTGTGGTCGCGCACGAGGTTCGTCGACGAGCATCTCGAATGGGCAGGCACCGGGATGGAGCTGTTTGCCGGTTTCGTCATCGTGCTGGTGCTGTTCGGCGTGCCCTATTTCGGAGTGAGCTTCGTTTCGCAGGCGCTGATCGCCCGCGGCTACGAGGCGCTGGGATCGGCGCTCGGCGTGGCGGCGCTGCTTTCGATCTTCTATCTCGGCGGGGTCGCGCGGTTCCGCGCCCTGCGTTATCGCCTGTCGCGGACGCGCTGGCGGGGCATCCGCGGGGGCAGCGACAGCAAGGGCTTCGCGTTCGGCCTGTCCTACATGTGGAAGACCGCGGTCGGCTGGCTGCCGCTCGGACTGCTGCTACCGTGGTCGATGACCAGCCTGTGGAACGAACGCTGGAGCAAGATGAGCTTCGGCCCCTTCGCCTTCCGCAGCGATGGCGAGGCGGGCGGGGTATTCGCCCGTTTCCTGCTGTTTTACCTCGCTCCCTTCGTGCTGTTCGTCGGCGGGGTGATCATGGCCGGCATGGGCATGCTCGCCGGCTATGGCATCGGCGGCGAGAACGGAGTGGCACTGGGCGGCCTCGTCGGGCTGATCGGCCTGGTGCTGTTCTTCTATCTCGGTCTCGGCCTGATCGCCGTGGCATTCTATGCCAAGTTCTACCGCGAAATGGTCGGCGCGACACGCTGGCGCGACCTGCGTTTCAGTTTCGAGGCCTCGACGCTCGACTGGGTCAAGCTGCTGCTGGGCGATGCGCTGCTGGTGGTCTTCACCCTAGGCATCGGGCTGGTCTTCCTGTCGTACCGCCACTGGAAGTTCTTCATGACTCATCTCGAAGCGAGCGGCGAGATCCTGCTCGACGAATTGACCCAGTCGCGGACCCGGACCGCCGGGCATGGCGAAGGCCTGCTCGATGCGTTCGACATGGGCGCGATCTGAGCCAATGGATACCAGCTTCCAGCTTGCCGCCGAATGGTACGACGGACGCAGCGCCCTGCGCCACGCGGGCGAGTTGCACTGGGACGGGCACGCCGGGCTGGTGCTGCATGCCCCGACGGCGCGCGCCGAATTCGCGGTCGACGACCTGCAATTCGCCGATACGCGGCCCGGGCAGATGATTTATCGCCGCAAGAGCCAGCCCGATTTCCGGCTGATCCTGCCGGCGGACATGCCGCCCGGCCTGGCGGCCCGGCTGCCGCGGTCAAGCACTTACGGCCGCTGGATCGACCGGCTCGGGCTGGGCCGGGCAGCGGCGATCTTCGCCGTGACAAGCGCGGCGGCGGTGGCTCTGTTCCTGACTGCACCCGCCTGGCTCGGCCCGCGTATCCCGGCCGGCTGGGAACGCCAGATCGGCGACGCGCTGGTCGGCGATTTCGGCGGGCGGATCTGCCATACGCCCGCAGGCGACGCCGCGCTCGCCAAGCTGCTGGCCAAGGTCGACCCGGCCGACAACGCGCAAGACAAGGTGCGCGCTGGCATCGCCAACATGGACATGGTCAATGCCGTTGCCCTGCCCGGCGGCCAGGTCCTGCTGTTCGATGGGCTGGTCCAGCAGGCCGAGAGCCCCGAGGAGCTGGCGGGCGTGCTGGGGCACGAGGTCGGCCATGTCCGCGAACGCCACGTGATGACCGCGCTGCTGCGCCAGTTCGGCATGTCGATCCTGCTGGCCGGGGCCGATTCGGGCGTCACCAACGGGGTCTTCGGCCTGGCCGCCATGGGTTATTCGCGCGACGCCGAACGCGAGGCCGACGAATATGCCCGGGCAAGGATGGCCGAAAGCGCGATCTCGCCGCTGGGCGCGGCCGATTTCTTCGCCCGCATGGCCGACGAACGCAGCGCCAGCGAGGATGGCCCCGCCGTGCTCGGCTGGCTCGCCAGCCATCCCTCGGCCGGCGAACGCGCGCAGGCCTATCGCACCGCTGCCCGCACGGCCCCGGCCTATCCCCCGGTCCTGTCCGATGCCGAGTTTGCTGCGCTGAAATCGATGTGCGCCGACGATCCCGATGTTGCGGAATTCGACTTTTTCTGACCCTTGCAATCGCGCCCTGCGACGTGAACAGCATGCGCGCATGAGCGACATCCAGTTCCACGCCATGCCCGACGGGCGGCGCATCGCCTATCGCTTCACCCCCGGCGGCGGCCCCGCACTGGTGTTCCTGCCCGGCTACATGTCCGATATGGCCGGCAGCAAGGCGACCGCGCTGTTCGACTGGGCGCAGCAGGGCGGGCGCGCCTGCCTGCTGCTCGACTATTCGGGCTGCGGCGACAGCGATGGTGATTTCGCCGATGGCACCTTGTCGCGCTGGCGCGAGGAAGTGCTGGCGCTGGTCGAGGCTCACGTCACCGGCCGCGTGCTGGTCATCGGGTCGTCGATGGGGGGCTGGCTGATGCTGGCGGTCGGCGCAGCGCTCGGGCCGCGCCTTGCCGGCATGGTCGGTATCGCTGCCGCCCCCGACTTTACCGACTGGGGCCGCAGCGCAGATGAAAAGGCGCGATTGCGGGCGGGCGAGACGCTGTACGACGACAATCCCTACGGGCCCGAACCCACCCCAATGCATGCCGGTTTCTTCGCCGACGGCCAGGCCCAGTTGCTGCTGGGCGGCGAAATCCCCATCGATGCGCCGGTGCGGCTGATCCATGGCCAGCGCGATGCGGACGTGCCCTGGGACATCAGCCTGCAGCTTGCCGAACGGCTGCGTTCGGACGATGTACAGGTGGCGCTGGTAAAGGATGGCGACCACCGCCTGTCGCGCGGACAGGACATCGCCCTGCTGCTGCGCACGGTGGCTACGCTTTCGAAAGGTCCTGCATGATTGCCTCCGCTCTCGCCCTGCTGCTGATGCAGGTCGGCCCCGACCCCACCCAGGGCAGTTTTCCCGGCATCCCCGAGGAATTGCGCGACAGGCCCCAGCGCGAGAGCGTGGCTGCACCGCCGGCCACCTTGCCGTCATCCGGTGGCAAGCTAGCCGAATGCGTTACCCTGGCGACGGAGGACGCTTCCGCAGCCAGCGATATGGCGCAGACCTGGCGTGAAACCGCCGCCAACCAGCTCGAGCTGGCCCAATCGGCGCATTGCCTTGGCCTGGCCCTGGTCCGGCTGGACGATTTCCACGGCGCCCAGCGCGCCTTCGACCTGGCTACCGACGAAGTGCCCGACGGCGCCCCGGCCTACCGGGCGCGGCTGGCCGCAATGTCGGGCAATGCCGCGATGGCGCAAGGCAAGCCCGCGATCGCCGAGATCGCCTTCGCGCGTGCCAGCCGCTTCGCTGCCGCGTCCGCCGATGCGCCGCTTACCGCCAGCATCGCAGTCGACCGCGCGCGCGCACTGGTGGCGCTGGACCGCCGCGAGGAAGCCGCTGCGGAACTGGCGCAGGCGCGGGCGAGCGATCCCGCCAATGGCCGCGCATGGCTGCTCTCGGCCACGCTCTCGCGCCGGCTGGACCGGCTGGGCGAGGCGCGTGAACAGATCGCGCAGGCTGCATTGCTGGCACCGCAGGATCCCGCCGTGGGCCTCGAAGCGGGCGTGATCGCCGCGCTTTCGGGGCGCGAGGACGATGCGCGCAGGAGTTTCGAATCGGTGCTGCAGGTCGCGCCGCAAAGCCCCGAAGCGACTCGCGCCCGCAGCTATCTGGAGCAACTCGCCACATGACCGATTTTTCCGTTCTCGATCTCGTCCCCGTCCGCGAAGGCGGCTCGGTCGGCGATGCCCTTGCCGCCGCGACCGCGCTCGCCCGCACGGCCCAAGACGCGGGCTGCAAGCGGTTCTGGGTTGCCGAACACCATGCAATGAAGGGCATTGCCGGGGGAGCGACTTCGGTCGTGCTCGCGCATATCGGCAATGCGACCTCCACGATCCGCATCGGATCGGGCGGGATCATGCTACCCAACCACTCGCCGTTCCAGATCGCCGAACAATTTGGCACGCTGGATGCGCTGTTCCCCGGCCGGATCGACCTGGGGCTGGGCCGCGCGCCGGGGGCCGGCCCCGAACTGCAGCGCGCGCTGCGCAAGGACCTTCACCGGGCGGCAGAAATGTTCCCGCAGGACGTGGCCGAACTGATCGCGCTGATGGCAGGCGAAACCGCCGTCCAGCCCACTCCCGGCGTTGGTGCGAAGCCGCAGTTCTGGATGCTCGGGTCGAGCCTGTTCGGGGCGCAGCTCGCTGCCAAGCTCGGGCTGCCCTACGCCTTCGCCAGCCATTTCGCGCCCGATCACCTCGATACCGCGCTCGAGCTCTACCGCCGCGATTTCCAGCCCTCGGAAGCCTGCGAAAAACCGCATGTCATGGTCGCGATGAACCTGTTCGTCGCCGACACCGAAGACGAGGCTGAATATCTCGCCACCTCGCAATTGCAGGCCTTCGTCGCCTTGCGCACGGGCACGCCGGGCAAGCTGCCCCCGCCCGTGCGCGGCTATCGCGCCAGCCTGCCCCCGCAGGCGCAGGCCATGCTTGCGCATATCGGCCAGGCCAGCGCGACAGGTACGCCGCAGCAGGCTGCCGAGGCCGTGCGCGCATTCGTTGCGCGCACGGGCGCCGACGAAGTCCTCTTCGGGGGGAGCATGTACGATCCCGAAGCGCGCTGCCGCTCGCTGCGACTGGCGATGGAAGCGCTTGCGGCTTGAGCGTGCCGTAGCGTCGGCGGGGCGCTGCCGCGCCACCCACGGGCGTGCGAATTCTGTCGCACGGCACCTTGCGGGGCGCCTGCAACAGGGATAGGCGCGGCGCTCAGGTCGTGGCGGACACGGCCCAATTATTTCGCGGCGCTGAAACGATCATGCGCCGACAGGAGAGAGGCCCCGTATGGGTTCGAACACTGCCGCGCTGCCCAAGAAGCTCCAGAACGCGATTACCGAACGCATGCGGCTGTCGCTGCTGTCCGGCGACACGCCCTTCGAGAAGGCACGTCTCGAAGATGCCGCCGCTTTCGTCGGCGAGCTGGCTTCCCAGCGCACGCGCGGCCGGTCGGCCATGGCGATCGAAAGCGTCAGCGACGACCGGCGGCTGACGCGGATCGCGATCATCAACGAGGACATGCCCTTCCTCGTCGATTCGGTCGCGGCGACCATCGCCGCGCTGGGCCTGTCGATCGACCGGCTGGTCCACCCGGTGATCCCCGTCGAGCGCGACGGCAAGGGACGCCTGCAGGCGATACCCGACCGCGACAAGGACGATGCCGATCGCGAATCGATGATTTACATCGAGACCGCGCGGGTCGATGCGAAGACCCGGCGGCAATTGCAGGAAACGCTCAAGCTGACGCTGGGCGACGTACGCGCGGCGGTGTCTGACTGGCCGCAGCTGCGCGACGCGATGGCGGCCGATGCCGAACGGATCGCCGGCGACAGCGAAGAGGGGGCCGAACTGCTCGAATGGCTCAATTCGGGCATGCTGACGCAGCTGGGCCATGTCACCCGCTACCGCGACGGGCGGCAGGAAGACGAGCTCGGCATCTGCCGCAAGAGCGCGGCGCAGCTGCTCGCCGAGGCATCCTACGACCGCGCCTTCGCCTGGTTCGCCGCGGGCAACGATCCCCGCCGCCCGCTGATCATCAAGGCCAACCACCTCAGCAATGTCCACCGCCGCGTCCCGCTCGACCTGTTCATCGTGCCAATCGAGGACAATGGCGAAACGGTCGCGCTGTCGCTGCATGCAGGGGTCTGGACCAGCGCCGCGCTGGCTGCCCCGCCGCGCAATGTGCCGCGCCTGCGGCGCCAGCTCGACATGCTGCGGGGCCGCCACGGCTTCGACGACGGCGGCCATGCGGGCAAGGCGCTCGTCCATGCGCTGACCACGCTGCCGCACGACCTGCTGATCGGCTTCTCGGAAAGCGACGTCGAACGCGTCGCAATCACCATGATGAGCCTGGTCGACCGCCCGCGTCCGCGCCTTGCGCTGGTCGAGGCGCCGCTGGCGCGCCACCTGTTCGCCTTCGTCTGGCTGCCGCGCGACATGGTCGCCACGCAGGTCCGGCTGGAAATCCAGGCGCTGCTCGAGGAAGCCGCCTCGGCGCGGCTGCTCGACTGGAGCCTCGAGGTCGAGGGCGGCAATCTCGCCACGCTGCGGTTCGTCTTCGACATTCGCGACGGCGACCAGGCACCCGACGAGGCGGCGCTCGAGGAGCAGATGCAGACGCTGCTGCGCGGGTGGAGCGAAGCGGTCGAGGCGGAGCTTTCCGCGCTCGAGGACAGCTCGCGCGCGGCAGCGCTGGCGATGCGTTTCGCCGAGCATTTCCCGACCGGTTTCCGCGGCCGGTTCGGCCCGCGCGAAGCCGCGCTCGACATCGCCCGCCTCCACGATCTGGGGGCCAGCCTCGAGAGCGAGGAAGTCGTGCGCGGCGCGCGGATGTATTATTGCGAGCGCGATACCGAGGGCTGCCTGCGGCTCAAGCTGTACCAGTCCGAAGGCAGCCTGCCCCTGTCCGAAGGCGTGCCCGCGCTGGAGGATTTCGGGTTCTACGTGCGTTCGGAAATGCCCACCGTGCTGGACGATGGCCGGCTGGGCACGGTCCACGACTTCCTGCTCGACCTCAAGCCGGGGGCCGACCCCAAGGGGCTGATCGACCGCGCCGATGCGATCGAGGAAGCCATTGCCGCGGTGCTCAACGGCGAAGCCGAGAACGATCCCTTCAACCGGCTGGTCCCCGAAGCGGGTCTCTCGTCGCGCGAGGCCAATTGGCTGCGCGCCTTCTATCGCTATCTGCGGCAGGCCGGGATGGGTTTCACCATCTACACCGTGGTCGACGCGCTGGCCGCCGCGCCCGACGTGACCCGCGCGCTGATCGCGCTGTTCACCGCGCGGCACGATCCCGAATTCGGCAACGGCCGCGACGCCGCGATCGAAGAGGCGCGCGGCGCGATCAAGCGCGGCCTCGCCAAGGTCAAGGCGATCAACGACGACCGCCTGCTGCGGCTGTACAACGCGCTGATCGATTCGATCTTGCGGACCAATGCCTTTGCCGATGCCGCCGCCGAGGCGCTGGCCTTCAAGATCGATTCGGCCAGGGTCCCCAACCTGCCCAAGCCGATCCCCTACCGCGAAATCTTCGTCTATTCGCGGCGGGTCGAGGGGATCCACCTGCGCAGCGGCCCCGTCGCGCGCGGCGGCCTGCGCTGGTCCGACCGGCGCGACGATTTCCGCACCGAGATCCTCGGGCTGATGAAAGCGCAGCGGGTCAAGAACGCGGTCATCGTGCCGACCGGCGCGAAGGGCGGATTCTATCCCAAGCAGCTGCCCAATCCGGCGCTCGACCGCGAGGCCTGGGCGGCCGAGGGGCGCGCCAGCTACGAGACCTTCATCCGCACGCTGCTGTCGGTCACCGACAACATCGTCGACGACCAGGTCGTGCACCCCGAGGATGTCGTCATCACCGATGGCGAAGACCCCTATTTCGTGGTTGCCGCGGACAAGGGCACCGCGACCTTCTCCGATGTCGCCAATGCGATCGCCAAGTCGCGGGACTTCTGGCTCGACGATGCCTTCGCCAGCGGCGGTTCGAAGGGCTACGACCACAAGGCCATGGGCATCACTGCCAAGGGCGCCTGGGTCAGCGTCCAGCGGCACTTCCTCGAAATGGGGGTGGACGTGCAGGAAGACCCGGTCGAGGTGGTCGGCTGCGGCGACATGTCGGGCGACGTCTTCGGCAACGGCATGCTGCTGTCGAAGGCGATCAAGCTAGTGGCGGCCTTCGATCATCGGCACATCTTCATCGATCCCGATCCCGATCCGGCGGCCAGCTGGAAAGAACGCAAGCGCCTGTTCGACCTCCCACGCTCGAGCTGGGAGGATTACGACACCGCGCTGATCTCGCGCGGCGGCGGCGTGTTCCCGCGCGACGCGAAAAGCATCAAGCTGTCGAAGGCGGCGCAGGCGAAATTCGGCATCGACCAGGCCCAGATCGAGCCCGAGGCGCTTATTTCGGCGATCCTCACCGCGGCAGTCGACCTGATCTGGTTCGGCGGCATCGGCACCTACATCAAGGCCGCGCACGAGAACAACGTCCAGGTCGGCGACCCGGCCAACGACGCGCTGCGGGTCGATGGCCGCGACGTGCGCGCCAAGGTGATCGGCGAAGGCGCCAATCTCGGCATCACCCAGGCCGGCCGGATCGAATTCGCGCAGCGCGGCGGCCGTTCGAATACCGACTTCATCGACAATTCGGCGGGCGTCGACTGTTCGGACAATGAAGTGAACATCAAGATCGCGCTCGCCGCGGCCAAGCGCGCGGGCAAGCTGAGCGAACCCAAGCGCGTCGACCTGCTCGAATCGATGACCGAGGAAGTCGGGCAGATCGTGCTCGAGGACAACCGCCTGCAGGCTCTTGCGCTCTCGATCGCCGAATATGGCGGCGCGCGCGCCATGGCCTCGCAGCGGCACATCATCGACACGCTCGAGGCGGGCGGCAATCTCGACCGCAAGACCGAAGGACTGGCCGACGACCAGACCTTGCAGCGCCGCGCGGCGGACGGCGGCGGCCTGACCCGCCCCGAGCTCGCAGTGCTGCTGTCGTCGTCCAAGCTGGTCCTGCAGGACGCGATCGAGCAGGGCGAGCTGGCGGACGATCCGCTGCTCGAGGACACGCTGTTCGAAGCCTTTCCCGAACCGATGCGCAAGAAGTTCAAGGCGCAGATCAACGGGCACCAGCTGCGCCGCGAGATCATCGCGACCAAGCTGGCCAACCGCATCGTCAACCGCATGGGGATGGTCCATCCCTTCGAACTGGCCGAAGAAGAGGGCGTCGAACTGCATGAAGTCGCCGCCGCTTTCGTGGCTGCGGAAGAGCTGTTCGACTTGCCCGCGCTGTGGGCCGCGATCGATGCCAGTGCCATGCCCGAAAGCGCCCGGCTCATGCTGTTCGACCGCATCGCCGCAGCCGCTGGCAATCTCATGTCCGACGTGCTGCGCACTTCGTCGGGCAGCGTCGACCCGACCGGACTGGTCGAAGAGATCGGCAAGGCGGTCAGCAAGCTGGCGGGGGCCACCGGCGAATTGCTCAGCGCCGAATCGCGCCAGCAATCGGATCGGCTGCGCGATCAGCTGGTGTCGGCGGGCGCGCCCGAAGCGCTCGCTGCGCGCGTGGCGCATCTCTACGACCTCGACGGGGCTGTCGGGCTGGCCAAGCTGTCGAGCGAAACCGGCATAGCGCCGATCGGCCTGACCGAGGCCTTCACCGATGTCGGCCGCCGTCTGGGCCTCGACTGGGCGCAATCGACCGCGGCGCTGATGAGCCCGTCGGACGTGTGGGAACGCCTGCTCGTCTCGGGGCTGGCGCGCGATTTCCAGCAGATGCGGCTCGAACTGCTGCGGCGGCTGGCGCGGCGCAAGGATGCGAAGAAGGATCTGGCTGCCGTCGTCGCCAAATGGGCCGAGGAACAGTCCACCGCGGTGACCAATTTCCGCAGCATGATCACGCGGGCGCAGGGCCAGTCCCCCGTGGCCCCGGCCATGCTGGCACAGGTCGCCAGCATGGCGCGCAACCTGCTCGGACGTTAGCACTGCGCTTGACCGGCTGGCGTTTTCGCGTCAGCCAGCACGGCGATGGAACATTACGACGTCGTTATCGTGGGGTCGGGGCACGGGGGTGCCCAGGCCGCTATCGCACTCCGCCAGAACGGGCACGAGGGCTCGATCCTGATGGTCAGCCGCGATCGCAACCCACCGTATGAGCGGCCCCCGCTGTCGAAGGAATATCTGGCGGGCGAAAAGCCGTTCGAACGCATCCAGATCCGTCCAGAACAGTTCTGGGCCGACAAGGACATCACGCTGCGCCTGGGGCGCAACGTCAATGAAGTCGATCCGGTCGCGCGCGAACTCGGCCTGTCGGACGATACGCGGGTTACCTATCGCAAGCTGATCTGGGCCGCCGGCGGCGATGCCCGGCGACTGTCCTGCCCGGGCAGCGACAATGCGGGCATTCACTACATCCGCACGCGGCGCGACGTCGATACGCTGAAGGGCGAGCTGGCGGCCGGCGCCCGGCGCGCGGTTATCATCGGCGCGGGCTATATCGGGCTCGAAGCGGCGGCCGTGCTGCGCAAGCTCGGCCTGGACGTTACCGTGGTCGAAATGCTCGACCGCGTCCTTGCACGTGTCGCGGGTCCGCAGCTGTCGGAATTCTACGCTGCCTATCACCGCGAGCAGGGTGTCGACCTGCGCCTGTCGACCGGCGTCGAGACGATCAGCGGCGACGATGGCCGCGTGACCGGCGTGGTGACCGACAGCGGCGAGACAATCGCCTGCGACGTAATCATTGCCGGGATCGGCATCGTGCCGTCAGTCGGGCCGCTGATCGCGGCGGGCGCGGCGGGATCGAACGGGGTCGACGTCGACAGCATCTGCCGCACCACGCTCGATGACATCTACGCCATCGGCGACTGTGCGAGCCATGCGAATGCCTATGCCGACAACAAGGTCATCCGCCTCGAATCGGTGCAGAACGCCAACGACATGGCGACCATCGCGGCCAAGGCGATCATGGGCGACAAGCAGGATTACGACGCCGTCCCGTGGTTCTGGTCGAACCAGTACGACCTCCGGCTGCAGACGGTCGGCATGTCGATCGGCTATGACGCCACCGTGCTGCGCGGCGATCCGGCGGACAAGAAGTTCAGCGTGGTCTATCTGCGCGAAGGCGTGGTGATCGCGCTCGACTGCGTCAACAACACCAGGGATTACGCGCAGGGGCGCAAGCTGGTGATGGCGCGCGCCGAGGTGGATCCCGACCTGCTGGCCGACACTGCGGTGCCGCTCAAGGACATGCTGTGATCGCGGCCGGGGACGGTCGCGCGATGTTCGAAGGGCTTCGTGTGATCGACATGACCTCGGTCGTATTCGGGCCCTATTGCACACAGATCCTTGCCGATTTCGGGGCCGAGGTGATCAAGGTCGAGGCCCCCGGCGGCGACGTGTTCCGCTATGGTGCGCCCTCCGCGCACAGCAAGGCGATGGGGCCGGGATACATCGCGCTCAATCGCGGCAAGCAGTCGCTGGTGCTCGATCTCAAGCAGGAGGCAGACCGCGCGATACTGCGCGATTTGCTCGCCGATGCCGAAATCTTCATCCACAATGTCCGCGCCGAAGCGATCGAGCGGCTCGGGTTCGATTACGACAGCGTCCGCGCGCTCGCTCCAGACATCATCTATGCGCATTGCGTCGGCTTCGGCTCGGGCGGGCCCTATGCCGGGCTGCAGGCCTATGACGACGTGATCCAGGCCGCCAGCGGCACCACCACCCTGCTGCCGCGCGCGGACGGCAACGAGCGCCCACGCTACCTGCCATCGCTGATCGCCGACAAGGTCGCCGGGCTGCACGCCGCCTATGCGGTGATGGCCGCCGTGGTACACCGCCTGCGCACGGGACAAGGCCAGCATGTCGAAGTGCCGATGTTCGAGGCCTTCAGCAGCTTCATGCTCAAGGAACACCTTGGCGGGAACACTTTCGATCCGCCCGTCGGCCCGCCCTGCTATGGCCGCCAGGTCGATCCGGATCGCCAGCCGTTCCCGACCCGCGACGGATATGTCAGCATCGTGCCTTACCGGCTCGACCATTTCACCAGGGTGATCGCGCTGATGGGCGACGAGGCCTTCGCGCAAGAGGCGCGCTTCGCCACGCCCGAGGGGCTGATCGCGGGGCAGGCCGAACTCTATGCCCGCATCGCCGAACTCACCGCCGGTTTCGCGACCGACGAACTGGTCGCGCTGATGCACGCCAATGCGATTCCCGCAATGCCGGTGCGCGACATGGCCGACATGGCACAGGAGCCCCATCTTGAAGCCGGGGGCTTTTTCATGCGGCGCGAACACCCCACCGAGGGCACGCTGGTCGAAATGCGCGAACCGTCGCGCTTTTCCGCCTGGGACGCCCCCGATCCAGCGCCCGCCCCGCTACTGGGCGAGCATGACCGGGATTACCGCGAGGGCTAGCCGAGCCGCCGGGCGGCCCAATCAGCCGCTTCGGAAACCGCGGGATCGGGATCGCCGCGCAGCTCCTCGACAAGCGGAGCGAGAGCTGCCGAACCGCTATTCCCTGCCGCATAAAGGCAATTGCGCACAAAGCGGTCGCGGCCGACGCGCTTGATCGGCGAGCCCGAGAAGAACTGCCTGAAGCCCGCATCGTCAAAGGTCAGGAAGCTCGCCAGGTCGGGTGCCATCAGCTCCTCGCGCGGCGCCAGCTTGAGGTGTCGGTGCGCCGTATCGGCGAACTTGTTCCACGGGCAGACCGCGAGGCAATCGTCGCAGCCATAGATGCGGTTGCCCAGCGCCTCGCGAAACTCCTCGGGGATCGGCCCCTTGTGCTCGATCGTGAGGTAGGAAATGCAGCGCCGCGCATCGAGCTGGTAGGGCGCGGGGAAGGCGTCGGTCGGGCAGGCATCCTGGCACGCGCGGCAGTTGCCGCAGCGATCGGAATGCGAGAGGTCGGGCGCGAATTCGAGCGTCGAATAGATTGCGCCGAGGAACAGCCAGCTGCCATGCGACCGGCTGACCAGATTGGTGTGCTTGCCCTGCCAGCCGATCCCGGCTGCTTGGCCCAGCGGCTTTTCCATCACCGGGGCGGTGTCAACGAAGACCTTCAGTTCGCTTGTCGGCTCGCGCGCGATCAGCCACCGCGCCAGCGCCTTGAGCGCCTTTTTCACGACGTCGTGGTAATCGCGCCCTTGCGCATAGACCGAAACCCGCGCTTTTTCCGCCGCGTCGGCAAGCGCCAGCGGATCGACATCGGGGGCGTAGCTCATCCCCAGCGCGATGACGCTGTTGGCTTCGGGCCATAATCCTTGCGGCGAGGCACGCTGCGTCTTGCGCGCTTCCATCCATTCCATCGAGCCATGGCGCCCTTCGCCGAGGAATTGCTCCAGCCGCGAGGCGCGCTGCGGATCGGGCGCGGCCGACGCGAAGCCGCAGGCGACGAAGCCGAGCCGCTCCGCCTCCTCGCGCAATTCCGCCTGCAACTCGCCATTAACCACGCTTGCGTGTGCTCCCGTTCACGGCCAGCATCTAATCATGCCCGCATGCTTATCGAGACAGGCTCCATGACGCGACCTTCGGGCGGGGACAACCGCAAGCTTGCCATCGAGGCCCACGGGCTGGTCAAGCGGTTCGACGACACGCTGGCGGTCGACGGTGTCGACATCGCGGTTCCCGAAGGCGCGATCTACGGCATTCTCGGGCCCAATGGCGCGGGCAAGACGACCACGCTGCGCATGCTGCTGGGTATCATCGATCCCGACGCAGGCGTGCGCCGCGTGTTCGGCAACGACCGACCGCATGAAGTGGCCAAGCTGATCGGCTACCTGCCCGAGGAACGCGGGCTCTATCCGGCGATGAAATGCGACGAGGCGATCGCCTTCCTCGGGGCGCTGCGCGGGCTGCCGCTGGAAGAAGGCAAGGCGCGCGGGCGCGTGCTGCTCGAGCAGCACGGCCTGGGCCATGCGGTGGATCGCCAGATCCGCCAGCTGTCGAAAGGTATGGCGCAGACCGTCCAGCTGCTCGGCACGCTGGTCCATCGCCCGAAGCTGGTGGTCTTCGACGAACCCTTCAGCGGGCTCGACGCGATCAACCAGGGCAAGCTGGAAGTGATGATCCGCGAACTGGCCCACAGCGGCACCACGGTGATCTTCTCGACGCATGTCATCCACCATGCCGAACGCCTGTGCGACGAAGTGGCGATCATTGCCGGGGGCAAGGTGCCCTATGCGGGATCGGTCGACGCCGCCCGCGACCGGATCCCCGCGCAGGTCCGGCTCGAGACGCGCTCCGCATCCGGGCCCTGGCGCAGCGCGCTGCCCGGCGATGCACGGCACGATGCCAAGGGCGAAGCCAGCCATTTCTGGTACTTCCCGGTCCCCGAAACCGGGATCGAGGAATTGCTCAAGCCGCTGATCGCAGGGCAGGCGGGCATTCTCTCGCTGTCGATCGAGCGCGCCGGGCTGCACGATGCCTTCGTCGAAATCGCCGGCGAGGCCGCCGCGCGCGCGCTCGAAGAGGACAACGCCCGGGGAGCCAAGCCATGAACGATACGACCCGCCTGTCGCGCTTCGAGGCCGCCCGCGTGATTGCGCAGCGCGATTTCCGCGCCATCCTGTTCAGCCGCGCATTCCTGTTCTTCCTGCTCGGGCCGTTGTTCCCGATCATAATCGGCGTGCTGGCCGGGGGGATCGGCGGACAGGTGCAGCGCGATGCGAACACCCGGCTTGTGGCGGTTGCGATGAGCGAGGCGGATACGCAGGCGCTGATCGCGGCGCGCGAGCGGCTCGCCCCGCAGATCGGGAGGGCGCTGCCCGAACTGGCAATGGCCGATGCGGGCACTGCCCCCGAAGTCATCCTGCGCGAACCCGGCAAGAATTACGTCGCGGTGGTCGGCGGCACGCTCGCCGCGCCCGAACTCACCGCCCCGCAGCCGGCGATCGACTATTGGAGCGGGCCGGTGGCCATGCTCGCCGCCGAAGCCGGGACGCGGCAGGTGGCCGCATATCCCGCCGTGGCGCCCCGCCCGGTAGCCACCAGCATCGCCGCGCAGCGCGGCGACCGGATCCGCACCGCGCAGGCGGGGCAGTTGCTGCTGTTCCTGCTGATGATGCTGCTCGCGGGGATGGTGCTGTCCAACCTGGTCGAGGAGAAGGCCAACAAGGTGATCGAAGTGCTCGCAGCGGCGGTCCCGATGGATGCGGTCTTCCTCGGCAAGCTGGTGGCGATGCTGGGCGTCAGCCTGGTCGGGATCGCGGTCTGGGCCGCGGTCGGTTTGGCGATCGCCCTGCTGGCAGGCAATGCGCTGCCGCAATTGCCCGCCCCCGCGCTGGGCTGGCCGCTCTTCCTGGCGCTCGGGCTCGTCTATTTCGCCATGGGGTATCTGCTGCTCGGTTCGCTGTTCCTTACCATCGGGGGCCTCGCGACCACGGTGCGCGAGGTGCAGACGCTGTCGATGCCGGTCACCATGGCGCAGCTGCTGGTGTTCTTCCTCGCCGCATCCTCGATCACCCGCCCCGGTTCGCCGATGGAACTGTTCGCCGCTGCCTTTCCGCTTTCCTCGCCCTTCGCGATGCTCGCCCGCGCGGCGCAATCGGACGCGCTGTGGCCGCATGCCCTCGCGCTCGGCTGGCAGGCGCTGTGCGTGCTTCTTTTCGTCCGCTTCGGCGCACAGATATTCCGTCGCCGCGTCATGAAGTCGGGCAAGGGCGGCCGCGCGGTAAAAGGGCATGTCGGGAGCGTCAGGGCGCGCTGAGACCCCGCTTCGCCAGCGATTGGGTAGCGAATTGCAACGCACTATTGACACGTGTGTCAGTTAAGGCAGGATGGCCTCAATGACGAGAGCGGCCGATGGAGTCGCTCCTGCGAGGAGAGAGACATGGCCACCGCTGCAATCGAACGTCCGCAATGCCGTACCGAACCGTCCGCCTATGAGGCGCTGAAGAAGCATTTTGCCGAGCACCCCGAAGAACGTCTGAACCATCCCCACAAATGGGATGTGAGCCGCAGCGATATCTACGCCGAGAACACCTGGCATCCGATCTTCCGCGAGATGCGCGAAGCCGGTCCGCTGCACTACATCCCCGAGAGCCCCTATGGTCCCTATTGGGCGGTCGTCGGGCACAAGGCGATCCAGCATATCGAGGCGCTGCCCGATACGTTCTCGTCCAGCTGGGAGCATGGCGGGATCACGATCCTCAACCGGTTGAGCGAGGAAGAACTGGCCGAAGCCGGGATCGAGGAACGGCGCGAGCTGCCGATGTTCATTGCCATGGACCGCCCCCAGCACACCGGCCAGCGGCGCACCGTGGCCCCCAAGTTCACCCCCAGCGGCATGGCCGAAATGGAAGGCGAGATCCGCCGCCGGACCGGGGAGCTGCTCGACACGCTGCCGCGCGGCGAGGTGTTCGACTGGGTAGACAAGGTGTCGATCGAACTGACCACCGGCATGCTGGCCATCCTGTTCGGCTTCCCCTGGGAAGACCGCCGGCTGCTGACCTTCTGGTCGGACTGGTCGGGCGACACCGAACTGGCCACCGTGCGCGACCTCGACGAGATGCGCTGGGGCTTCCTCCACGAGATGGCGGCCTATTTCCAGTCGCTGTGGGTCGAGCGGACGCATGACAAGGAGCCGGGCGACGATCTCATCTCGATGATGATCCATTCCGAGGCCATGAACCAGATGAGCCCGCAGGAATTCATGGGCAATCTGATCCTGCTGATCGTCGGCGGCAACGACACCACGCGCAATTCGATGAGCGGGATCATCTACCAGCTCGACAAGAACCCCGACCAGCGCAAGCTGTTCGAACAGCAGCCCGAGCTCATTCCCAACGCCGTGCAGGAAATCCTGCGCATGCAGACCCCGCTCGCACATATGCGCCGGACCTGCACCGAGGACACCGAAGTCTTCGGCCAGACGATCAAGAAGGGCGACAAGGTCGTGCTGTGGTACCTGTCGGCCAATCGCGACGAGGAAGTGTTCGAGAACCCCGACAAGCTCGACATCCAGCGCGACAACGCCCGCCGCCATATCGCCTTCGGCTATGGCATCCACCGCTGCGTCGGGGCGCGGCTCGCCGAATTGCAGCTGCGCATCCTGCTCGAGGAATTGCACAAGCGGCGCATGCGGGTGCATGTCGCGGGCGATATCGAGCGCGTCCGTGCCAATTTCGTGCACGGCTTCCGCAAGCTCGAAGTCGAGATCACCGACTTCTGAGGCACCGCTGCGCCGGCGCATTGGCCGCGCAAGCATAGGTTCAGGCGTGGGGGACTATTCCTCCACGCCATGACCCGGAGCGATTTGACCCGCCTTCCCATTGCCCGCCGCCGCCTGTTCGGCTGGATCGGCGCCTCCGCCAGTTTCGCGGCGCTGACCGCTTGCGGTTCGCGGCCCGCGGAAGCCAAGAGTTTCGCCGTCGAGCTGACCGAAGCGCAATGGCGCAAGCGGCTGACCGCGCAGGAATACCGCGTGCTGCGCGGCGCGGGGACCGAGCGTGCCTATTCATCGCCGCTCAACGAGGAGGACCGCGCGGGCACCTTCGTCTGCGCCGGCTGCGGCAACGCGCTCTACAGTTCCAAGACGAAATACGATTCGCGCACCGGCTGGCCCAGTTTCTGGCAACCGATCGACAAGGGCGCGGTGGGCACTAGCACCGATTACAAGATCGGTTATCCGCGCACCGAAGTGCATTGCGCGGATTGTGGCGGGCATCTGGGCCATATCTTCAACGATGGGCCGCGGCCGACCGGCAAGCGCCACTGCATCAACGGCGTCGCGCTCGATTTCAAACCCGCGTAAACCAGCGCCGCGTTGAACGGTCTCAGGGAATGCGCGGCCAGGCCTCGTCTTCCTCGACCAATGCCGGGCACTGGACCCGGGCGGCGGCGAGTGCGAATTCGCGCAAGGTGAAAGTGTCCTCGAACACGAGGCCGTAATTGGCATCCCTGCGCCAGCGCACCGTACAGCGAATATCGGGCAGGCCTTCGCAGGAAATTGTCAGCCGCTGGCCGACCGCGAAGATGCTTTCGCATTCGATCCGCGCGCCCTGCTGCGACATGTTGAGCGTGATCGCTTCGGCACGGCCCGAGAGCGAGGCCACGGTGAGCGGCATCATCAGATTGAGCCGCAAGCCACGCTTGGGGAACTTCCAGTTTTCGCGGATCAGCCGTTCGGCTTCGATCGGGGCTTCGAACCGGTAGCTCGCCTCGAAGCCTTCGCTGCGGACCAGTTCGAGCTCGTAGCTTTCGCCGTTCTGCAATTCGAGCGCGATCGCTTCGTCGGTGGGCAGCTTGTGGAAGGTGCGCAGCGAGACACCCGTGGCCGACACGTCGCGGATCACACAGACGAATTCGCCCTGGCCGCAGACCAGCTTCGCCGCGCGGATGAGCGAGGTGTAGCGCGGAGCGCCGCGCTGTTCCTCGCCGTTTGTCGAACCATTGTCCTGCATGCCGGTCCCGGTGGTGAATTGCATAGCCTAGTTATGTCCAACGCGTACGCGGCTTCATGGCAGCCGCGATGGCGCCGCGAATCAGTATTGCTTCCCCGCGAAGCCTAACTGCGAAAGTGTTAATGCCGGGATAAGGGTATCACCCGATAGGGCCGGCAAGCGAACGGGTGGCTGGTACGGGTGGCGGGACTCGAACCCGCACGAGCAAAGCTCAGGGGATTTTAAGTCCCCGGCGTCTACCATTCCGCCACACCCGCCGATGGGGGCCGCTCTAATCGCTGCCGGTCGGGCGGGCAATCGCGGATCGTGCGCCGGCCAGCCAATCGCTCACTCGTCGTTGAGGCGCCGGCGCATGTCCTTGCCCGGCTTGAAATAGGGGACCCGCTTGGCGGGTACGTCGACGGTTTCGCCCGTCCGCGGATTGCGGCCCTTGCGCGCTTCGCGTTCGCGGGTGGAAAAGGCCCCGAAGCCGCGCAATTCGACCCGGCCGCCTTCGGCCAGCCGCTGCGCGATTTCCTCGAAAAAGATATCGACGACCTGCTCGACCTCTTCAGCCCGCAATTCGGGATTGTCCTGGGCCAGAGTGGCAAGAAGTTCGGATCGGATCATATGGATCTCCGGGTGCGTTCGATCGCAAATATCGTTTCCACGATGCGTCCCCGCCGAAATCACGCTCTCCCGCCCGATTCCAACCGTCAGACTGTGGCAGAACTGCTTGGCTGCCGCAAGGATGCAAAACGCCCCCCGGCGCAAGCGCGGCGGACGCTGTCAGGCGTCGGCCAGCAATTCGCGCGCCGAGACGCCGAGGCGGTCCATCCGGGCCCGGATCTCGGGCCATTCGACCTGCAGGAACTGTTCGCGTTCGGACTGGCGGAGCCGGTTCGCGGCGCCCTCGACCACATACATGCCGACGCCGCGCTGAACTTCGACCAGGCCGTCGTTCTGGAATTGCTGATAGGCCTTGGCGACGGTGAGCGGATTGGCGCCCTGCTCTGCCGCCAGCGCGCGCACCGAGGGCAGCATCTCGCCCTCGGCATAGCGGCCGTCGATGATTGCCGCCGCGATCATGTCGCGCAGCTTCATATAGACCGGCTTCGACTGGTTGCTCATCACTTGTCCCCGCAACAGACTGCATCAGTGCCATAATACAGCGCGGCGCACAAGGTTCCCGCCCTAGCGGGGAATACCTAGGGTCGCCCGCAGGCAGACGGTCACTGCTGTAACTAATGCTTCACATGGGCGCGCAAGACGTTACGGTGCGCGCTTCTTCGGGGAGGAAGCACCGCGCGAGGCGGCTTCCTGAAATCAATCTAAGAGGTTTGCCACGCATGGCCACAACACAACCGGTTGACGGGGATTCGGCGGGGACCTTCCTCGGCCACCCCAAGGGACTGTTCGTCCTGTTCTTTGCCGAGATGTGGGAGCGTTTTTCCTATTACGGGATGCGCGCCCTGCTGATCTTCTACCTGACCAAGCACTGGCTGTTTTCGGATAGCGATGCGGGCATCATCTACGGTGCCTACACCGCACTGGTGTATATCACCCCGGTGGTTGGCGGTTATCTGGCCGACAAGTATCTGGGGCAGAGGAAGGCGGTGCTGTTCGGCGCGGTCCTGCTGACGCTGGGCCATTTCTTCATGGCCTTCGAAGGCGATCCCGCCGCGGGGACGGAGAACAATCCGATCGTCTACGTCTTCTGGCTGGCACTGGCGCTGATCATCGTCGGCTCGGGCTTCCTCAAAGCGAATATCTCCGTGATCGTCGGCCAGCTCTATCCGCGCACCGATACGCGCCGCGATGCAGCTTACACCATCTTCTACATGGGCATTAACCTCGGCGCCGCGATCGGTTCGCTGCTGTGCGGCTATATCGGCGAAACCTATGGCTGGGCTTATGGCTTCGGCCTCGCCGGGATCGGCATGCTCGCGGGTCTCGTCGTCTTCGTCTGGGGCAAGCCGCTGCTGCTCGGCCGCGGCGAACCACCAAAACAGCTCGCAAAGAAGACCGAATGGTCGATGTACGGTGTGGGCATCGCGCTGGTCGGCGTCTGCTGGCTCGCGATCCAGTACCAGGACATGGTCGGCTATGTGCTAGGCCTTTTCGGCGGCTCGCTGGTGCTTTACGTGCTGTTCATTGCGGTGGTGAAGCTGCCCAGCGAAGAACGCGACCGCATCTTCGCGGCGATGTTCCTGATCCTGACCTCAATCGTCTTCTGGGCGCTGTTCGAACAAGCCGGTTCAAGCCTCAACCTGTTCACTGATCGCCATGTCGATCGTGGCGGCGTGCCGGCATCTACCTTCCAGTCGATCAATGCGATCTACATCATCCTGCTCGCCCCGGTTTTCGCGGTTACCTGGCAAACGCTTGGTCGCAAGGGCCTCGAACCCAGCGCACCGCTCAAGTTCGGCCTGGGTATCGTACAGGTGGGTCTCGGCTTCCTCGTGCTCGTATGGGGTGCGCAGTCGGTCGGCATGGACGCAGCGGTGCCCGTGCTGTTCATTTTCCTGATCTACCTGCTGCACACCACAGGTGAGCTGTGCCTGTCGCCGGTCGGCCTGTCGGCAATGAACCGCCTCGCGCCGTCGCATATGGCTTCGTTGATCATGGGCACCTGGTTCTTCGCTTCGGCCACCGGCAACTTCGCCGCCGGCCTGATCGCCTCGGCTACCGGTGCCGAAGGTGTCGGCGAGGAAGCGGGCAAGCAGGTCGTGCTCGATGTCTATTCGACCGTCGGCTGGTATGCGATCGCGATCGGTGTCGGCGTGATGGTGATCAGCCCGCTGATCAAGAAGCTGATGCACCTCGATACGCTGCAGGACGACGACGTCGGCGACGACCTGCTCGGCCAGAGCGAGGGCCCGGGTGAGCCGCAGGGTGCCGGGATCCATCCGGAAACCCGCCCCAACAGCTGACGGGCAACCGGCGCCAATCTGCGAACCGCTTGATAGCGCCGACAAAATGCAATTGACCGCACGGGCCGGGGCAGCGATGCTCCGGCCCGACTGCATTGGGGGTTCCATGACACGTATTGCCTTGCTCGCCTGCGCGGCCGCATTCGCGGTTGCCGGATGTTCCACCACCGGGAGCGACGGCGTGGCCTCGGCCTCCGCAAAGGACTGGAGCGCCCCCGTCGGCGAGGACGGCAGGGTGCCCTTCGCATCGACTTATGCACCCTATCCCGGCCGCCCGACCGCGTTGACCGGCGCGACCATCTATGACGGGCGCGGCGGCATGATCGAGAACGGCACCGTGCTGTTCCGCGAAGGCAAGGTGGTGGCGGTGGGCGATGCCTCGCTGGCCACCGATGGCTACGACCGGATCGATGGCACCGGCAAGTTCGTTACCCCCGGCGTGATCGACATCCATTCGCATCTGGGCGACTATCCCACTCCCAGTGTGCAGGCGCATTCGGACGGCAATGAAGCGACCAGCCCGATGACGCCCGAAGTCTGGGCCGAACATTCGGTCTGGCCGCAGGATCCGGGTTTCACCCGTGCGCTGGCCAATGGCGGCGTCACCAGCCTGCAGATCCTGCCCGGTTCGGCGAACCTGACCGGCGGCCGGTCGGTCACGCTGAAGAACGTTTCCGCGCGCACCGTGCAGGGCATGAAGTTCCCCGGCGCACCCTACGGCATGAAGATGGCCTGCGGCGAGAACCCCAAGCGCGTCTACGGCGGCAAGGGCCGCATGCCCTCGACCCGGATGGGAAATTTCGCGGTCAACCGGCAGATGTGGCTCGATGCGCAGGCCTATGACGGCAAGAAACGCGATCTCGGCAAGGAAACGCTCAAGGGCGTGCTCGACGGCGAAATCCTCGTCCACAACCATTGCTACCGCGCCGACGAAATGGCGCTGGTGATGGATATGGCCAAGGAGATGGGCTACAAGGTTACCGCCTTCCACCACGCGGTCGAAGCCTACAAGATCGGCGACCTGCTGCGCGAAAACGACGTCTGCAGCGCGATCTGGGCGGACTGGTACGGCTTCAAGATGGAAGCCTATGACGGCATCCTCGAGAACGCCGCCTTCCTCCAGCGCGAAGGCGCCTGCGTCGTGATCCATTCCGATGACGAGAACGGCATCCAGCGGCTCAACCAGGAAGCCGCCAAGGCCCAGGCGGCGGGGCGCCGTGTCGGTCTGGACATTCCCGACGCCGAAGTGGTCGGCTGGTTCACCTACAACGCCGCGAAGGCCATGGGCATCGCAGAGATGACCGGCAGCCTCGAGGCCGGCAAGATGGCCGATGTCGTGCTGTGGAACGGCGACCCGCTGTCGGTCTATTCGCGGCCCGAAAAGGTCTGGGTCGATGGCGCGCTGATGTTCGACGCGATGGACCGCAGGCGGCGACCGGTCAGCGATTTCGAGCTTGGCCAGCCCGGCGAAGGAGACGTGAAATGATGCGCCTTGCCACTCTCCTCGCGACCGCTGCCTGCGCCCTTGCGACGCCCGCCGCCGCGCAGACCTTCGCGGTGACCAATGCCACGGTCGCGACCGGCGACGGCAGCGAACCGATCGAGGGCGGTTACGTGGTCGTCGAAAACGGCGCGATCGCACAGGTCGGCCGCGGTACGCCCAGCGGCAATTATTCCGTGATCGACGCGGGAGGCGCTTGGGTGACCCCCGGCATCTTCGCGACGGTGACCAATCTCGGATTGTGGGATGTCGGCGCGGTCAGCGAATCCAACGACAGCCGGGCCGGCAATTCGCCTTTCAGCGCTGCGCTCGACGTCGCCCCGGTGGTCAATCCGGCATCGCAGCACATCCTCGTGCACCGCGCCGCGGGGATCACGCGCGCAGCGACCGTAACTATGCCTTCGGCTTCGATCTTCGGCGGCCAGGGGGCGCTGATCGATCTCGGCGCCGATCCGCAGGCGATCAGCCGTCCGCGCGCTTTCCAGGTGGTCACGCTGGGCGAGCGCGGCGGGCGGATTGCCGGCGGAAGCCGCGCTGCGACGCACGCGTTGCTCCGCAATGCCCTGCGCGAAGCGGGCAGCTACGGTGACGGCGCACGCATCCCGGCGGGCGGCGCCCGCGCCGACCTGCGCACCGGCGACGACTTGCCGATTGATCCTCGACTGACGGGACGCGAAACCGAGCGCGCCGGCGATGCCCTGCTGACCCGGTTCGATGCTGCCGCGCTGGTGCCCGTGGTGCGCGGCGAACAGCCGCTCTATGTCTATGTCGAACGCGCGTCGGACATTCGCGCCGCGCTGGCGCTGACGCAGGAATTCCCGCGTCTCGAACTGGTCCTGGTGGGCGCCAGCGAAGGCTGGCTGGTCGCGGACGAGATCGCAGCCGCGGGCGTTCCGGTGATCGCCGACGGGCTGGACGACCTGCCCGCGAATTTCGAGGAACTGGCTGCCACACAGAGCAATATCGGCCGGATGGTGAAGGCGGGGGTCAAAGTGGCGATCAACGCCGCCGCGATGGAAAACCCGCGCAACCTCAACCAGTATGCCGGCAATCTGGTGGCGCTGACCCGGATCCCGGGGGCCGATGGGCTGAGCTGGGGTGAGGCTTTCGCGGCAATCACGTCCGTGCCGGCCAGCATCAGCGGCATGGGCGGCAAGGCGGGCGTGCTGGCGCCGGGTGCCACCGGCGATCTGGTGATCTGGGACGGCGACCCGCTCGAAGTCGGCGCCACGCCGGTAAAGGTCTATATCGACGGGATCGAGCAGCCGCTCGACAGCCACCAGAGCCGCCTGCGCGATCGCTATCGCGATCTCGACACCAGCGATCTGCCCAAGGGCTACGACTGGTAGGGCGATGAAGGACATGCGCACCACCCTGCTGGCGCTTGGCGCAGCGGCGGCGGCCATCGGCTTCCACGCGCTGGCCGCACAGGATACGCCCGACCGGTCGCAGGATATTGCCTGGATGAACGCGCAGCAGGCCTATCTCACGGGATTGTCCGCCGAAGACGGCTGGCGGGTGATGCCCGGCGGCCTGCGCTGGCGCTATGTCGATTATGCCGGAAGCACGCAAAGCCCGCGCGTCGAAGACACGGTCACCGTGCATTACGCCGGCACCTTCATCGATGGCGAGACCTTCGATTCCAGTTTCGAGCGCGGCGAACCGGCAACCTTCCCGCTGAATCGTCTGGTCAAGGCGTGGCAAATGGCGATCCCGGAAATGGGCGTGGGCGACACAATCGAAATCGCCGCCCCTGCCGACCTCGCTTATGGGCCCCGCGGCAAGGGGCCGATCCCCGGTGGAGCCACGCTGCTGTTCACCGTCCAATTGCTCGGCATCGAACCCGCCGCCTGACTTGCTATCGACGATGCCGCTTGCTTCGCGGCACAGGCCTGCTACCCATGTTGATGCTGTAAACATGGAGGGGTAATGGATCACGCCCTGGTTTCGCTGCTTGCCGCTTCGCTCGCTTTCGTCGGAATGCATTTCGCGCTGTCGCATCCGCTGCGCGCGCCAATGGCCCGCAAGCTGGGCGAGAACGGCTTTCGCGCGCTCTATTCGCTGGTCGCGCTGGCTACGTTCGTCTGGGCCGCCCGCGCGTTTCGCGCTGTCGGGCCCGGCGGCACTCCGCTGTGGAATGGTTCGGGCGACGCCATATGGGCCCTTGCCACCGCCATCATGCTCATCGCCTCGATCCTGCTGGCAGGCTCTTTCCAGCGCAACCCCGCCCTGCCCGATCCACGGGCGGCAGCGCATGCGGCGCTGGCCCCGCACGGGGTCTTCCATGTCACGCGGCACCCGATGATGTGGTCTTTCGCGCTCTGGGCCGCGGCGCACATCCTGGTGAGCCCGACTCCGCGCCAGATCATCCTTGCCGGCGCCATCGGACTGCTCGCGCTGCTTGGTGCGCATCTGCAGGACCGCAAGAAGGAAAGCCAGCTGGGTGATGCATGGGCCGGCTGGGAAGCACGGACGAGTTACTGGCCGCGCTTCGCCGGGCTTGCGCGCGCAGGTACTGTGGCCTGGATCGGCGGAATCGTAATCTGGCTTGCCGCCACCTACGGCCATATCCACGCCAATGGCATCGCCGCTGGCGTGTGGCGCTGGTTCTAACCACCCTCTGACGGTTCAAGGCAGCGGCGCTCGTCCTGACAGGCCCGCATATCCTCACGCGATTTGCGGTCGATCGCGACGAACCGGTCCCATTCGCGGCCGTTCATCCGGCTGATTTCGGCAGCGACATAGTCATGCCGGTCCGCCGCGTCGTCGGAGACCCCCGAGCGCAAGGCGAACTCCGTATGGTCCAGATTGATCTGGTACGAAGCCTTTGCGCCATAGACCGGCGCCACGAAGGAGCGGCGAAACGCGGCCAGGTCATCGCCGCATTGCCGCGCAGCCACGCGGGAGATTTCGGGCCGTGATCGTCCCTGCAGGGTGGCAACGCACTGCGGATAGGGTTGCTGCTCTGCGCAGGTGAAGTCGGGCGGCTCGCCCAGATGGTCGCGCGCCCAGTCGGCCAGCGCCTGGGGTACGGCAACCCCGCAGCGTGGCACTGGCGCGCGGGGATCCTCCGGAACCGGTGTGCGCGTGGGCGTCGCGATGGGTGCAGGCGGCGGCCCTGGGGGCGCATTGGTGCGACTGGGCAGCGGGCCGGGCGAGAGGAATGGCGAGGGTTCCGGCGTGGGCGTGGGCCGCGGCGGAAGGCCGCGTTCGCTAGCGAACACGAATGTAGCAAAGCCGACCACGCCGCCGACCAGCGGAAAGACGACCGAGCGCTTGAGCCACTTGCCCGTTTCCTCGTCACGCGGCTGCCAAATCCCGGCAAGCGCGGCGAAACCGAGCAGTACGACCCCGACAAACAGGCCGACGCACGTCCAGACGACGACCGCGAGAACCCCTGCCGGCATGCCATTTCCCCCTTCGCTCCGGCGCGAAGTCTCACCGATTTTCGGGCGGCTGGCAAGCGCGGCCCCGACCGGGCCCGGTCAGGTGCCCTTGAAGACGGGCGCGCGTTTCTCGAGCAGGGCGTCCACCCCTTCCATGTGATCATCGGTCAGATGCATCATCGCCTGCGTGTTGGCGGCCAGTTCGAGCGCCGAATCGTAGCTCATCGAACGCCCCTGCCGCATCAGGTTCTTCGCATGGCGCAGCGCGTGCGGGGGCATGGCGGCGATCTTGGCGGCGAGCGCCTGCGCTTCGGACATCAGCGCTTCGCCCTCGACCACCCGGCTGACCAGCCCCCAGTCGCGCGCGGTGGCCGCATCGATCACATCGCCGGTGTAGAACAGTTCTGCCGCGCGCGCCTCGCCGATGATCCGCGGCAGGATCCAGGTTCCGCCATCGCCCGGGATGATGCCCAGCTTGAGGAAGGTCACGCCGAACTTGGCACGGTCGCTGGCGATCCGCATATCGGCGAGGCAGGCGAGATCGCAGCCGAGCCCGATTGCCGGCCCGTTGACCGCTGCGATCAGCGGCACACGCAGCGAATACAGCGCACGCAGGACCTTGTGGATGTTGTTGCGATAGCCATCGGAAATTTCGGGCGCGGTCCCGCCGAAAGTGCCCGTGCGCTGTTTCATCGCCTTGATGTCGCCGCCCGCGCTGAACGCGCGTCCGGCCCCGGTCAGGATCACGCAGCGCACATCCATATCGGCATTGATCGCATCGCAGGCGGCGGCGAAAGCGTCCCCGTCGCCCTTCGCGCCAAGCGGGTTCATGGTGTCCGGACGATTGAGCGTCAGCGTCGTGACGTGATCGGACGTTTCTACAGTCAGCAGGGTCATGCAGCCTCTCTTTCGCGCGCGGTCTTGCCAGTCCGCGGCGCGATGCGAAAGAGCTAGCATTGGCGGGTGGCAGCCCGGTGGAACCGCGGCAGAAAAACGCGGACACCCGCGCCCGGTCAGGCGCGCGCTTCTTCGACCCCGGCGCTGTTGTGCCGCAGCGCGTTCAGCACCGTATCGACGATATGCGGCGCATTGAGCCCGGCTTCGTCATATTGCTTGGCGGGATCGTCATGGTCCTGGAATACGTCGGGCAGCCGCATCGTGCGCACCTTCAGCCCGGAATCGGTCAGCCCCTCATCGCTGGCGAAGGTCAGGACATGCGCGCCGAGGCCGCCCACGGCGCCTTCCTCGACCGTCACCACCACATCGTGGCTGCGCATCAGTTTCTCGATCAGCGCGGTGTCGAGCGGCTTGGCGAACCGCATATCCGCAACCGTGGTCGACAGCCCCTTGGCTTCGAGCAGGTCGGCTGCCTTCTTGGCTTCTTCCAGCCTTGCGCCAAGTGACAGGATCGCGACTTTCGAGCCTTCGCGCACGATCCGGCCCCTGCCGATTTCCAGCTTCTCGAGTTCTTCGGGAATTGCCACGCCCGTGCCCGCACCGCGCGGATAGCGGAACGCGATCGGGCCTTCGTCATATTCCGCCGCAGTGTAGGTCATATGCGCCAGCTCGGCCTCGTCGGCGGCGGCCATGACCACGAAATTGGGGAGCGTCGCGAGATAAGTGACGTCGAAGCTGCCGGCATGCGTGCAGCCATCCGCACCGACCAGACCGGCGCGGTCGATCGCGAAGCGCACGGGCAGGTTCTGGATCGCCACGTCGTGGACCACCTGGTCGTAGGCCCGCTGCAGGAAGGTCGAATAGATCGCCGCGAAAGGCCGCATGCCCTGCGCTGCCAGCCCTGCGGCAAAGGTCACACCGTGCTGTTCGGCGATGCCCACGTCGAACGACTTGTCCGGATGCGCCTTGGCGAACTTGTCGACGCCGGTGCCGCTGGGCATCGCGGCGGTGATCGCACAGATACGCGGGTCGGTGTTTGCAAGCTTGGCGAGCGTTTCGCCGAAGACGTTCTGGTAGGCGGGCGGTCCGCCCTTCGATTTCTTCTGTTCACCGGTGACCACGTCGAACTTGGCGACACCGTGATACTTGTCCGCGCTGTTTTCGGCCGGGGCATAGCCCTTGCCCTTCTGCGTCACGACATGGATCAGCACCGGGCCCTGTTCGCTATCGCGGATGTTCTCGAGCACGGGAATGAGGTGCTCGAGATTGTGCCCGTCGATCGGCCCAACGTAATAGAACCCCAGCTCTTCGAACAGAGTGCCGCCGGTCGCCATGCCGCGCGCGTATTCTTCTGCCTTCTCGAGCCCGCCCCACACGCGCCGGCCGAGCTTCTTGGCGATCTTCGAGGCCATGGTGCGCAGCCCGAGATACTCGCTCGAGGACACCATGCGCGCGAGATATGCCGACAGCCCGCCGACCGGCGGCGCGATCGACATGTCGTTGTCGTTCAGAATGACGACCAGCCGGTTGCCTGCCTGTTCGGCGTTGTTCATCGCCTCATAGGCCATCCCCGCGCTCATCGCGCCGTCGCCGATCACGGCGATGCCACGGCCGGGCTTGCCCTGCATCTTGTTCGCCATGGCGAAACCGAGCGCAGCCGAGATCGATGTCGAGCTGTGCGCCGCGCCGAAGGGATCGTATTCGCTTTCGGCGCGCTTGGTGAAGCCGCTGAGGCCTCCGCCCTGCCGCAGCGTGCGAATGCGATCGCGCCGCCCGGTCAGGATCTTGTGCGGGTAGCACTGGTGGCCGACATCCCAGACGAGCTTGTCCTCGGGCGTGTTGAAAACGTAGTGGATCGCCGTGGTCAGTTCGACCACGCCCAGCCCCGATCCCAGATGGCCCCCCGTCTGCCCGACGGCGTCGATCATTTCGGCGCGCAATTCATCGGACAATTGGCGAAGCTGGTCCTTCCCCAGCTGGCGCAGATCTTCGGGGGTATTGACCGTATCCAACAACGGCGTCTTGGGGCGGGTAGTCATAAACGAGGCCCTACACCGGTAGAACGAAACTGTCGATGAACGCTTTAGCGGCAGGATCGCACGATCCGCCGCTGGCGCTCAGCTGGCGCAATCGTCGCACAGGCCGCGCAATTCCACCACCGGCCGGACATCGGTAAAGCCGGCATCGCGGCCCGCTTCGCGCAGCGCGCCCGAGACGCGTTCGTCGTCGATATGGGTGGCCTTGCCGCAATCGTCGCAGATCAGGAAAATGCAGTCGTGCCGGCAACCGGGATGCGTGTTGACCAGATAGGCATTCGCGCTCTCGATCCGGTTGGCCAGATTGCTGCGGACGAACAGGTCGAGGATGCGGTAGACGCTGTTGGGAGCCACCCGCTTGCCGCGGCTTTGCGACAGATTGTCGGCAATGTCGTAGGCGCTGGCGGGTTTGTCGTGCCGCGCCAGTTCTTCGAAGACCGACTGCCGCATGCCAGTCCATTGCTCACCGCTGTCGGTGAGGGTGTCGCGCGCGGCCGCGATGAGTTCCGCGCCCTGATGTTCCTGATGTGCGTGCCTGGCCATGCCCCCGAAGTAAGCGCGTGCCGGGCCTATCGCAAGCTAGTCGGGCTGGAACCGCGCCGAATAGGCCCCCGGGTAAAGCGCCTTGAGAGCCTTCACCTTGGGAGCGTCCCACCGCACGATGTACCGGTGACGCGGGTTCTTGAGCATGAAGTCCTGGTGATAGGTTTCGGCAGGATAGAACGCCTGCGCGCGTTCGATCCGCGTGACGATCGGCTTGTCCCACAGATCGACAGATCGCAGCTGCGCCAGATAGGCCTTGGCGACCGCGTTCTGTTCGGCCGACAGCGGCACGATCGCGCTGCGATAATGCGCCCCGACGTCGGGGCCCTGCCGGTCGAGCTGGGTCGGATCGGTGACGACCGAAAAGAAGATGCGCAGCAGCTGGTCATAGCGGATGACCTTGGGATCGTAGGTTACCCTGACCGCCTCGGCGTGGTCGGTGATCCCGCTCGATACAAGCTTGTAGTGCGCCTGCCGCTCGGTCCCGCCATGGTATCCGGAAACCGCGCTGGTTACGCCGCGGACATGGCTGAAGACCCCTTCGACGCCCCAGAAACAGCCGCCGGCGAAGATCGCGGTCTTGAGGCCGGATCCCTCCTTGGCCGCGCGCTTTGCCGCCGGTGCCTCGACCGCCTTTTCAGCGGCGAGCAGCGGTTGCTGACACGCCGACGCGCCAAGCGCGAGCGCTGCTGCAGCGATGGCGTGACGCCAGCGCATCACAGGATCGAGGCGACCAGTTGCGGAACCGCAGACAGGAAATCGCTGCCATTCGAGAGCAGGACTGCCACGGCACCAAGGCCGAAGCCGATGCCGAAATTGCGATAGAGGTCGGATGTGAACAGGGCCATGAGGGGGTGCTTTCGTTATGCTGACCCAGATGGCTACACCCACCGGACTTGCAACCGCCTTAATGGCCCCGTCGTCGGGCGTTCAGCTTCGTTCGTCGATCGCCTGCGCTCAGTGGCGGAAGTGGCGCATGCCCGTGAAGACCATGGCAAGCCCCTGTTCGTCGGCGGCCGCGATGACCTCTTCGTCGCGGATCGAACCCCCGGGCTGGATGATCGCGCTCGCACCTGCCTCGGCTGCGGCGAGCAAGCCGTCGGCGAAGGGGAAGAACGCATCCGATGCGACCGCGCTGCCGACCGTGCGGCTCTGGTCCCAACCGTATTTCTCCGCTGCCTCGGCTGCCTTCATCGCGGCGATGCGCGAGGAATCGCGGCGGTTCATCTGTCCCGCGCCGATACCCGCAGTCGCGCCGTCCTTCGCATAGACGATGGCGTTCGACTTGACGTGTCGCGCCACGGTCCAGGCAAACAGGCAGTCCTTGAGCTCCTGTTCGGTCGGGGCCCGCTGGGTGACGACCTTGAGATCCGCTTCGCTGATCGTGCCGTTGTCACGCGTCTGCACCAGCAGGCCGCCGGTGATCGGCTTGACCGCCAGCCCTTCGCGCTGCGGGTCGGGCAGGTCGCCGGTCACCAGCAGGCGCAGGTTCTTCTTTCTGGCGAATGCCGCGCGCGCGGCTTCGCTGACCGCCGGAGCGATGACGACCTCGGTAAAGATTTCGCAGATGGCTGCGGCGGTTTCACCGTCGAGTTCGGTGTTCACCGCGACGATACCGCCGAAAGCCGACACGCTATCGCAGGCAAGCGCGTGGTTCCACGCCTCGAGCAAGGTCGCAGCCTGAGCCACGCCGCAGGGATTGGCGTGCTTGACGATCACCACTGCGGGATCGCCGCCGGCAAATTCGGCGCACAGTTCCAGCGCGGCGTCGGCATCGTTGTAATTGTTGTAGCTCAGTTCCTTGCCCTGCAGCTGCTCGGCCTGCGCGATGCCCCGGGCATGCCGACCCACGGGCGTGTAGAGCGCCGCCTGCTGATGCGGGTTTTCGCCATAACGCAGCTCGACGGGCGCCTTGCCGTTGATGGCCAGGAACTGCGGAAAACGCTGCTCTTGGTCGGCGAAGGCGAACCACTGGCTGATCATCGAATCATAGGCAGCGGTGGCGGCGAAGGCCTTGGCTGCGCACTGGCGGCGGAAATCGAGCGAGGTCGCGCCCGATGCCTCGAGCTCGCCCAGCAGCGCGAGATAGTCGGCGGGATCGGTGACGATGGTGACGAACTGGTGGTTCTTCGCCGCGCTGCGGACCATGCTCGGCCCGCCGATATCGATATTCTCGATGATCTCGTCACGCCCTGCGCCCTTCGCCACGGTCGCCTCGAACGGATAGAGGTTGACGACCACCAGGTCGATCGCGCCAATGGCATGCGCTTCCATCGCCGCGGCGTGCTCGGGATTGTCGCGCACGGCGAGCAGGCCGCCATGGACCATCGGGTGGAGCGTCTTCACGCGCCCGTCCATCATCTCGGGAAAGCCCGTCAGGTCGGACACGTCGCGCACGTCGAGGTCCGCTTCGCGCAGCGCCTTGGCGGTGCCGCCGGTCGAAACCAGTTCGACGCCCCTCGCGGCCAGCGCTGCGCCCAACTCCACCAAGCCGCTCTTGTCGGACACCGAGAGCAGTGCCCGCTTGATCGCCACGTCAGCCACGTAAAATCACCCCATGCGTTTGAGCAGCCAGGGGAACCGTCCCCCGCTGCGCGATGTCAGCCCTTCGACGACCAGCTGTTTGGTGGCGCGCGGGCGGCCCTGCCCGTCGACCCACAGACTGTCCTCGATCGCGATATGCGCCTCGCCGCTATCGCCTCCGAGACGGAATTGCCAGTAGCTTCCATCGGGTAGCGCGAGCCCCGCGCCGCGCCGGTCGTCGGCCAGTCCGGCTTCGATCCCCGGACCGAGGTGGAAACGGATTGCAAAGGATATCTTGCCCCGCTTGCCCTGCCGGCCCGAAGGTTCGAGCACGTCTTCGCCGGACAGCCCGCTGCCGTCCGCGCCAAGCAGGAGGGTGCGGCGGTGGATGAGGCCATAGCGTGCCGCATAGCCATTGTGCGACGCTTCCAGCCGCGCCGTGTCGCGGCCCTTCTGCTTCACCGTGGTGCGAGCAATATCGACTTCCTCGACACCCTTGCCGATCTGCCCCTTGATCAGGACGGCAGTGGAATTGGCATCGTCGAGCACCAGCGTCGAATGGGCCGCGGTGCCGCGCAGGCCCTGCTCGATCCGCACGGGCACCTGCCCGCCGGCCAGTTCCCCGCCGCCGCAATTAACCACCACGCGCTGCTCTGCGTAGGACAGCTCGAATGCCAGCGTCGAGGCGCAGCCATAGCGCGAATGGCGCGAACGCGGCGGGGGCGCGGCATCGAGCACCAGCGTGGCCTTGCCGGCATCGACGCGCTGGTATCCCCAGTGCTTGGAATCCTTCCCCGGCCGCGCGCGGATGCCGCTTGCTGCGACGAGCGCATCGACCCGTGCCGCCGAAGTGGCACCGGCGCCCTGCCAGCTGCCCAGCCCCCGGTCGCCCATCCGCAGCGCGAGCAGGGGCGGCACGAGCAGGCCGAGCATGGTTTCGAGCGCCGGCGGAGGATCGCGATCGACTGCCGCATAACAGGCGCGCAGGTCGATCAGCAGCGCGATCGCATCCATCTGCGCAAGCGGGCTGCGCGACAGCACCCCGCCATCTTCGGCCACCAGTTCGCCCAGCGCACGCAGCAGGCCGGCCTCGCCGAACACGCGCCGCGGGCGACCGTCGGGCAGCAGCAGTCCGGCCGCCACGATGGCGCACCAGCCCGCGACGCGGCCCAATCGGTCTTCGGTATTGGCGACCTGTCGGTCGAGATAGCGGGCAGTGGCCTCCATCGCTGCCAGCGTGCGGGCACGCAGCCCCGCATCGCCGCCGAGCAGGAGCGGCGCATTGACCAGCCAGCCCAGCAGCCGCAGCCCGGCGTGTTCGACAGTCCACGCGGGACCGCGGGCCGGGACCGGATTGGCCTTCAGCCACCGCGCCAGCAGCTTTTCACCGATCCCGGCGCATTCCTCGCGCGGGGCACAGGCCCCGAGATCGCGCAGCCAGGTGAACCCCTGCACCGCGCGCTGGACTGGCGGGGTCAATGGTGCGTTGCTGGCGAAGTCCACCTTGTCGACGGGAACCTTGAGCCCGTGAACGACGAACTGGCCCGCCCGCAGCGCCATGCCCGCCCCGCGCTCTCCGCGCAGCGGGCTGGACACCGTGGCCAGCAGGCGCGGAGCGGCAGGCTTGCGCAAAGGGGCGGCGAGCACCGAACCGGGCACACCCATACGGTAGGCCAGCCGCAGAACCGCATCCACCGGCCCGGTGCGCGGCACTTCGAATTCGGCCAGCACCAGCGCGCGCGCCGGTTCGAGCGGGACCGCTTCGGGCAATTCCTCCGGTTCGGTCTCGACCAGCGGTTCGTGCACTTCGCCGAGCGGCAATGCAGGCGCGGCGCTTTCATCGGGCGCGGCGCCTCCCTTCAGGAGAGTGCGCGCCCCGGCGTTCACGCCTGGCCCTTCAGCGCGGCGATATTGGCGGCATAGCGCTCCGGCCCGCCCTTGAAGGTCGCCGAACCGGCCACCAGCACATCGGCGCCGGCATCGACGCACAGCCGCGCGGTCTCGGCGTTGACCCCGCCATCGACTTCGAGATGGATGGGCTTGCCCAGTTTGTCGATCCGCTCACGGATCGCCTCGACCTTGCGCAATTGCGAATGAATGAAGCTCTGCCCGCCGAAGCCGGGATTGACGCTCATCACCAGCACCAGATCGACATCCTCGAGGATGTAGTCCAGCGCCTCGACCGGCGTGCCGGGATTGAGCACGACCCCTGCCTTCTTGCCCAGATTGCCGATCGCCTGCAGCGTGCGGTGGATATGCGGTCCGCCCTCGGGATGGACTGTGATGATATCCGCGCCGGCTTCGGCGAAGGCTTCGAGATAGGGATCGATCGGCGCGATCATCAGGTGCACGTCGAACGGCTTGTCGGTATGCGGGCGCAGCGCCTTCACCACAGCGGGGCCGATGGTAATATTGGGGACGTAATGGCCGTCCATTACGTCGACATGGATCCAGTCCGCCCCGGCAGCGTCGATGGCGCGCACTTCCTCGCCCAGCGCAGCGAAGTCGGCAGACAGGATCGACGGGGAAATCAGCGGGGTGGTCATGGCGGGCGTGGGGCCTCGGGTCGCGGGATAGCTTGGGCCTGCCCTACGCGCGCGAAACGAGGGTTAACAAGCGACCCGTCCCGCCTTTTCCACATTGACCACGCGCTGGATGAGCGCCGGGACAGGGAATTCAGGCCTAATTCAGCGCGATTTGATAAACCGCACGTCATATCGGAGAACAAACAGCCGATCGGGCGCATGCGCGCCGAACCCTTTCCAGTTGAAGACGGACCCTGATCCTATGAACCGCAATCTCGTCGCCCCCGTCGGCATTGCCACGCTTGCCATCGCCGGGCTCGCAGCCCCGGCCCCGGCCGAAGCGCAATATCGCCAGAAAATCACCAACGATGCCGCCAAATGCGCAGCAGGCGCAGGTCCCGCGGTCCGCGTCACCGTGACCGACATCAAGGAAAGCAAGGGCACGATCCGTATCCAGAACTATCGCGGAACGAAGGAAGACTGGCTCGAGAAGGGCAAGTGGATCTACCGCATGGAAGCGCCCGCCAAGGCGGGATCGATGACCTTCTGCATGCCCGTGCCCAAACCGGGGACCTATGCTATCGCGGTGCGCCACGATGTGAACGGCAATGGCGATACCGATATCTTCGCCGACGGCGGGGCGATGTCGAACAACCCCAGCATCAACATCTGGAACCTCGGCAAGCCGAGCTACACGAAGACCCGGTTCGATGTCGGAACGGGTGTCGAAACGATGTCGATTCGCATGCGCTACCGCTGAGCGCGGCGCTTGCGCCACAGTTCGAACAGCGCACCGGGCGCTGCGAGCAACGGATGCCGCGCGCGAAACGGCGTGACTTCGAGCGTTATGCCGGTGTGGCGCTGGAGCTTCCACGCGGCGTAATCGGCAGCGCCATCGAAGGTCGTGGTGGCCTTGGCCAGCCGCAGCAGGTTGAGCGGCTTGCCCAGCCGTGCGCGGCGGCGCCACCACTGCAGTACGCGCGCGCGCTTCGCCGCCGGCAGGTCGGGCTCGTACAGGCCATCATGGCATGCAAAGGTGATCCCGCCCGCCTCCCAGGCAAGCGGCAGCAGGCCATCGAAATGCGCCGCGTTCACCTCGAGGATGGCGTTCTCGCGCCCCGGCTTCTCCACCCGGAATTCGGCCTGGTAGGTCGAACGGAACAGCGCCCGCCAGAAATCTTCCGCAGTGCCGCGTGATGGACCGACCGCCGCCGCCAGCTGCGCTGCGGTTATGGCTGCTGCACCGAGCGCTGCCAGCACCTGGCTACGCGCCTCGTCATGGGCGGACCACACCAGCGCCGACGGCTGCACGAACCGCGCCCAGATCGTCGTATCGCGCGATCCGCCGTTCGCGGCCTGCGCGAACTGCTGGAGCGACAGCGTGGCGATCTTGGCCCTGAGCCGCACCCCTGCATGATCCCATTCACGGTAGCTGACGCGCGGCCAGATCGCCTCGCGCTGGTCGCCGGGCAGGAGCACATAGAAATCGAGCACGCCGTCAAGCGATCCGGTACGCAGGTTCGACCCGTAGAACAGGACCGCCTGCGCACCCGCCTCCTCGCCGAGCCGGCGGGCGTAGGCCGCGACCGCAGCGTCGACCGGCCGCTCGAGTGCGGCTGCGATGCGATTGGCGAGGGTCTCGCTCACGTGCTGACGAAAGTGAGTTCCGGGCCCTGTTCGACGCGGTAGCGCCCGGGCGGAAAGGCTTCCCCGTCGAGGATGACGGGTTCGGCGACATCGACAGCCAGTCCGTCGGCATCGAGCTGGTGCAATCCAGCGCGGGACAGCCATTTCGGCCGCCACCCCATCAGCACCGCGGGCAATATCGCCAGCACCGAGCGGCGCGGACGATCGAGTACGGCCAGCTTGAAGCCGGGCCGTTCGGGCCCGTAAAGCTGGATGCCCATCGGCATGCGCTTGAGCGTCGAGACCAGCAACACGTGGCGCCGCGCGGGATCGCCCGAGGCGGAGCGCGGCACCGGCTTGCCCGAGGGCAGGAAATCGAGTTGCATTGGCGTCCCTCGCCGCCACTTGTTGCGGTCGGTCCCGAGCAGGGCCTGCAGGATTCCCCACGCGCTGGTCGCCCCCACGGCAAGGCTGTTGAAGAAGCCCAGCGAATGCGCGTCCTGGCCGGCCTCGATACCCAGCGTGAACGCGCCCGCGCCGAAGATAAACCCGAGCATGGTCGGATCGTCATGGCCTTCGCGGCTCACGGCCAGCGGGCGGCGGACCAGCCGCCGGCCGGAACCGTAGGCCTCGATCGCCCCTTCGAGCGACCAATCGGCCGGGGCGCCAAGGTCGACGTTGAGCGCATTGGTCTTGCCCTTGGGCAGCACGGCGATCGCGGGCCAGCGATCGGCAAATACGGTCTGGCCCATCGTGAGCACATCGCGCACGGTGCCGTCACCGCCATTGATCACGAGAAAATCGATTCCGTCGCGCGCAAACCCGGCAAGGGCATGGGCGATCTCGTCCCGCGTGCGCGGCTGCGCGACCATGATGCTGTCCGCACCGCTGCAGGCAAGATCCTGCCCGTGGTTGCGATGGCTGCGCGGATTATAGATGATCCCGACACGCGGTTCCGGCGTACGGCGGGCACGGTAAATCGAACGGCGCTTGGGCGCCGACGCCAGGCCCTGCCGGTGGGGCAGGCTCTCGAAGTTGTAGATTACCCGGTCCATCAACCTTGTACCTTAATCGCCCCCTGCGGCGCCTACCTAGGGCATTTTCGCCAAATTGTAATAGCGGCGCGCCCGTTTCTTGGCCGCGCGTGCGCAAAAGGCTACACTTGCCCGGGCAATGCTGACGCTGCGCTGAACCGGGCGCGGTGGGGGATGGACATGCGGGCACAAACCGTTCCCTCATCCCTGAGCGGCGCGACCAGGTGGCGCACATACGCAGTCACTGGGGTTCGCCAGTCGCCTCAGTAAATCGTTACCCGGTGCAGCTCGCGGCGATACCCCTCATACCCTCCGGTTGCCTTGTGGACCACGCTGCGATTGTCCCACATGACCAGCATGTTCTTCTCCCACTTCTGGCGGAATACGAACTCCTCCCTCGTTTGCCATGCATCAAGTTCCAGGATCAAAGGGTATGCTTGCTCCTGGGGCATGCCTTCGAAGCCGACAATGTAGGAAATTCCGCTAAAAAACCCCTGTCTTCCGGTTTCGGGGTGCTTGGGCGCAAGGGGATGGGTGAACCTGATATCCGCAGCTTCAGCAGACGGCCTAATGTCCATCGATCCCATCTTCTCCTTGCTGCCATACGCTCCGTCGAGCGAATAGCCGAGCACCGGCGAGTGGATAGCCTGCAATCCATCGAACCTTTGACGCATGTCATCCGGCAGCCCTTCGAATGACAGGTGCTGGTTGGAGAAGTGCGTGTCGCCACCGACGGGCGGTATATCCAGGCCATACAGGATCGTTCCCTGAGGCGGCTTCTCCATATAGCTCCAGTCCGAATGCCAATGGTCGGCGAAAATCGCGTTGGTATCGTCCGCTTCCCGTTTGACGGCGGCGGTGTGCGTTCGTCCGGGCAGCGGATTGAAAAAGGGGTCTTCGGCCAGCTCACCGAACTGGCTCGCGAAAGCTTCCAGCTGGTCGTCGTTCAAATGCTGATCAGGGAACGCAAGCACATGGTGCTCAAGCCAGGCAGCGCGGACCTGCAGCACTGCGTCTTCAGTCAGCGGCTTACTGAGATCGAGGCCGCGAACATAGGCACCGCAAGGCTCTCCAGTCGGTGAAACTTCTATCATAGCTACTTGGCCCCTTTGAAACCTGAAACTCTTGCTACGAATTCTCCCGAGCGCCCCAGATCAAAGCATCATCTTCAGAGCGGTTTCGACATCTGCAAGCCTTTCGGGGGCAACACTCGCTCGCGCTTCGACCAGCTTGCGGCCTTGGACATAGTCTCGCGCCGCATTGATACAGTCTAACGCGATGACCCGGCCTTCCTTGAGGTAGATAACGGAGAACTTTTCGTCCTCGAAACGGCCACGCAAGACTGTCGCGTCATACCCCGTCGAAATACCAACCGTCTGGAGCTTGATATCGAACTGGTTGGACCAGAACCATGGCGTTGCCTTGTAAGGCTCCTCCTTGCCGCAGATATGCTTTGCCGCAGTGACTGCCATATCGTTTGCGTTCTGGACCGACTCCAGTCTGATCTGCGCTCCACCTGCAAATTCATTGGAGTGCTGCGCACAGTCACCGATAGCATAGATGTTCGGTAACGAAGTGCGGCAGAATTCATCGACGCTGACCCCATTCGCAACCTGCGCACCCGCCTCCTTTAGCGGAGCAACATCAGGATCGATTCCAATACCTACGATCACGAGATCGCAATCGATCTGCCTCCCGTCTCCCAAGATCGCAGCTGATACCCGGCCGCCCTTGCCTTCAAGCTTCTGAAGCGTTGCCGAGAGATAGAAGTCCACCCCGTTGCGCCTATGAACGCCCTCGACGAAGGTCGAAATTTGCTCTCCTGCTACTCGCGACAAAACGCGCGGAAGGGACTCCACAATGACGGCATCACAGCCCCGCTTTCTCAGACCGGATGCAGCCTCAAGTCCTATATAGCCGCCTCCAACGATAACGGCTTTTCCAGCTCCTGCATCGAGATCAGCCATGATCGCATCGACATCACGGCGCGTGCGGACGGCGTGGATACCGCTCAATTGCGCTCCTTCGCAGGTCAGTGACCTCGGTGAACCACCGCAGGCCCAGATCATTTTTTCGAAGCACACTTCTCGACCATCTTCCAAGACGGCAATCCCGCGGCCAGGATCAATGGTGACCACTTCGCATCCCAGCACAAGGTCTATCCCCTTATCGGCCCAGGTTGCGACGGGGCGCAGCAAAATGCGCTCGAAGCCTTTCTCTTTTGCCAGATACTCTTTCGAAAGCGGCGGCCGTTCGTAGGGCGGATCGGGTTCCTTACCAACCAAGCCGACCGTGCAAGCGTGCGCTTCTTCGGCAATATCGAACTCGGGACCGATGTTACCCATACGGACCTCGCGGCGCATTACGATGCCGTGATCTACGCTGTCGAGGCGAGCGGCGACGCGAAACTTGGGATACCAGGCGAGGATCTGCGCGGCAGCCATTCGGCGCGCGATTTTGACGGCTGGTACAATGGCCATCCGGACTTCCGAAACCTTGCGTTCGATCTGAAGGTCAAACGCGCTGTCATCATCGGCAATGGAAATGTTGCGCGGGATGTAGCGCGGATCCGGGACACTTGATCCCGAGGAATTGGCCAAAACCGAAATCGCCGATCATGCTCTCAGCGCTCTTGAAAACAGTGCGATTGAAGAGGTTGTGATTCTGGGACGCCAGGGGTAGGAACACCCCGCCTTCAACAATCCCGAGATCGAAGAATTCGCTCATCTCGAAGGGGGCGATGTTGAGACCGAGGGGGGAACTGTCGATACGAGCCCGCACGATCTGAATTGGAGCACGCGCCGCAAACTCGGCATACTCAGAAAGATCGCGAAAACCCCATCGTGCGCTGGTTCAAAAAGGATCGTTCTGAAGTTTTAGGCCACCCCGGTTGAGATTCTGAGTGGCTCCAAAGTGGCAGGCCTTGCGATTGCCACGAAGATCGCATCATCCGAAAAATCCGACACACTTGATACCGGTCTTGTCCTTCGATCCGTAAGATATCGCGGCATTGCGCTGCCCGACGGACCTGATTGTTTTTGCAACTGGGAATTTCGGCAAGAAGGGCGGCATGTACAAGCCGACCGGCATTGCCGATGTCCACCAGCCGGTTCCGGTCGATCAGATCAAAGTGGACACATCGCTCGGCCAGTTGAGCTATACACTGCCTGGCATAGTTCCCCTGCCTTCCGCCGTCTTGACCGACCTGATCAAGGCCGGCGACATCAAAGCGCTTATCCATCTTTCCGGCAACCCAGTCATGAGCTGTGGCGGCGAAGAGAAATTCCGCAAGGCGGCTCAAAAGCTCGATCTCATCGTCGCGGTCGACATCCAGCCCAATGCAACCGCCGCGATGTGCGACTATGTTCTTCCTGCGACCGATTTCCTGGAACGCGCCGATATCAACTTCATCGGCAAAGGGCTGCAAGCCGATCCCTATGTGCAGTTCACCGAGGCGGTGGTGCCCCCTCAATATGAGCGTCGTCACGACTTCAGGATCGTGCTGGATATCGCGAAGAGCATGGGATTCTACCCCGGCAATGATCAGGAAGGCTGGGAGATCATCAATCAGATTTTGGGGATGAGTGGCCTCAGCATCGACATACTCAAGACACTGCCGCACCACACCAAGGTGATCGGCAAAGCGCCCTTTGACGATCTCTATGAAAAGTGCCTCGAGCATAAAGATGGCAAGGTGCACTGCTACCCACCCGAACTCGAAGAAGCGGGTCTCTTCGAGCGATGTGAGACCATCTTCGCCGAGCTGTAGAACGAGCCTGATGATGCGCTAAAAATGATATCGATGCGCACCCCCTACATGCACAATACCTGGTTCGCGAATGTGAAGAAGTTTCGCCGCGGCGCGCAGAGTATCAATCCGCTGCACATGTCGGGAGAGGACGCGAAGAGCCGCAGTTTGACCAATTGCGAAACTATGTGGGTGTTCAACGTATTTGGCGAAATTCAAGCCAAACTGCGCATTGATGAGAGCTTACGGCAGGGCACTGTGTCCATGTCGCATGGTTATGGCGCAGGGCGCGCCTCCATGCGGGTCGCGGAATCCAATCCCGGTGCGAACGCTAATCGCCTCGCTCCCAACTCGCTCGATGCGATCGAGCCGCTGAGCAATATGAGCTGGATCGGAGCATATCCGGTCTAGGTTGAAAAGATCTGAACAGGCCTGCGAATCCCGATGAATTGGCGGCCCCTGTTTCCGCACTGACCCATGCATTTAGATAAGGAACACACCAGTGAAGACCAGAGCCGCTGTGGCATTCGAAGCGAAGAAGCCGGTGGAGATCGTCGAGCTTGATCTCGAAGGGCCTAAGGCAGGCGAGGCTCTGGTCGAGATCATGGCAACCGGCATTTGTCAGACGGATGCCTACACGCTTGATGGGCTCAACAGCGAAGGCATCTTTCCCAGCATTCTGGGTCATGGAGGGCTGCGGCGTTGTGCGCGAGGTGGGCGCTGGCGTCACCTCGGTTGTACCCGGTGACCATGTCATCCCGCTCTACACACCCGAATGTCGCCAATGCAAAATGTGCCTTTCGGGCAAGACCAGTCTATGCAGTGCGATCCGCGCCACTCAAGGCCAGGGACTGATGCCCGACGGAACCTCTCGCTTCAGCTATAAAGGCGAGACGATTTATCACTACATGGGCTGCTCGACGTTCTCAAACTTCACAGTTCTGCCCGAAATCGCGGTCGCCAAAATTCGTTCCGACGCACCGTTGGACACCACTTGCTACGTTGGCTGCGGGGTAACCACCGGCGTGGGCGCGGTGACCAACACCGCCAAAGTCCAACCAGGGGACAATGTCGTCATTTTCGGGCTCGGCGGGATTCGTCTCAACGTTATCCAAGGCGCTAAACTCGCCGGTGCCGGCCGTATCGTCGGTGTCGATCTCGACAATTCAAAAAAGGAATGGGGCGAAAAGTTCGGCATGACCGACTTCGTCAATCCGAAGGAAATTGGCAATGTCGTAGAAACTATCGTCGAGATGCTCGATGGCGGCGCGGATTATTCCTTCGACTGCACCGGGAACACCGATGTGATGCGCGATGCGCTTGAATGCTGTCACAAAGGTTGGGGGATGAGCATCATCATCGGCGTGGCCGAAGCGGGCAAGGAAATCATGACCCGTCCATTCCAACTGGTGACCGGCCGGAACTGGCCCGGTACAGCTTTCGGCTGGGCCAAGGGGCGCACCGATGTGCCCAAAATCGTCGATTGGTATATGAACGGGAAGATCGAGATCGACCCGATGATCACCCACCGCCTCAGCCTTGAAGAAATAAACAAAGGCTTCGACCTGATGCATGCAGGGGACAGCATCCGCGCTGTGGTGGTATATTGATGGAACCCGTCTCTGAAGTCCGTTCGCACGGAGGGATCCAAGGCGTTTACGCACGCCTCTGCCACCACCGGCACTGAGATGACGTTTGCGGTCTTCGTGCCCGACCACAAGCCGAGCGCGAAATTGCCGGTGTTGACCTATCTGTCGGGTCTCACCTGCACGCACGCCAATGTGACGGAAAAGGGCGAGTACCGCGCTGCCTGCGCCGAACACGGGATAATCCTCGTCGCCCCGGACACTTCTCCTCGCGGAGATGATGTGCCTGATGCTGCGGACGAATACGATTTCGGCAAGGGAGCAGGCTTCCACGTCAACGCTACCCGAGAACCCTGGGCCAAACACTACCGGATGCGCGCATACATCGAAGAGGAATTGTCCGCGCTTGCTGCTGAGCATTTCCCCGTCGATGCCACCCGTCAATCGATCACCGGCCATTCGATGGGCGGGCATAGCGCGCTGACAATCGGATTGCGCAACCCCGCGCGCTTCCGTTCAGTAAGCGCTCTTGCGCCGATCGTTGCGCCATCACATGTGCCATGGGGCGAGAAGGCACTGGGTCGCTATCTGGATGAAGATCGCGCCGGGTGGCGTGAATATGATGCCGTTGCCCTGATCGAAGACGGCGCGCGCCTGCCCGAATTATTGATCGATCAGGGATCCGCGGATAATTTCCTTGAAGAGCAACTGCAAACGCACCGGCTTCAGAAGGTTTGTGAAGAGGCCGGGATCGACGCGAAGATCCGAATGCAGGAAGGTTACGACTATTCCTATTTCTTCATCTCGACGTTCTTAGCGGACCACATCGCTTGGCATGCGGAGCGTCTTCATCCACCACTCCCACACAGGGTTCGATAGCGAGCAGCAGCAAACCGTATCATTCTCGGGGCTGAAAGATGCCCAAGTTGGATGTCTGCTCTTTGTAGGAAACAGCAGGTGTCCCTGACCGTATATAGACTGCGACCAATGTCGGAAAGCCGCGCAGGCGGAGAAAATGCGGTCAACCAGCGCTTCGTGCTGGCACATCGGGCAGGGGGGACCCGCGACAAATAGACCGCCAGCTGCGTCACGAATGACGGATTGCAAGCTTTTCAGGCCACATCGAAGCAGTCGCTTCACTAAGTGGTTGAAAAAGCTGGTGCACCCGACAGGATTCGAACCTGTGGCCTCTGCCTTCGGAGGGCAGCGCTCTATCCAGCTGAGCTACGGGTGCTGGTCGCCGTGGCGAGGGGAGCGCTTAGCAAAGCGTATTCATGCTCGCCAGTGCTAAAACGGCCTTTGCCCAGCCTGGTGCCGCCGCGCGTTAGGCTTTTTGCAAGATTGCCCGCGTACCACCGCCAGCATGAATGCGCTGCCCAACGAGTTCGACCTGGCCGAAGCCACCATGCTGTCGCCCGATACCGGGACCGCGGGCGAGCCCGACCCCGCGCTGGTGACCGAGCAGTGGGAAGCAGTTCATGAAGCAGCGGCCGCGGTCGGTGTTCTCGCCCAGCTGGGCCGCGAAACGATCTCACCCGAAGTCGCCGACCTGCCGCAACGCGCGGCGCGCAAGGGCGGTTGGCACTATGCCATGGCAGCGCGCGGCATCGACGACATTGCCGCCTTCATGCAACCGGGCCTGCGCGCATTGCTGGCGCTGACCGCCAAGGGCCAGGACACCACCGCCGCGGCGCTGACGCTGTGGCGCGAATTCCACGCAGCGCGCTGCGCCATCGGCGAACTGGTCGAGACCGCCTGAAGGCACTTCTCCCCGGTACGCACGGCGTGTCCGTGCGCAGCGTGAAGTGTTCCTGCCCCAACCCTTGACCACGTTCCTCTTATGTTCCAGTTCGGGGGCATGAGCGAATCAACCCTGGCAGCCACCACGGCAAGCGACGTCGCCCGCGGCGTAGCGCGGCTGTTCGCGCGCAACGATATCTGGTGCCTCACCGAAATGCCGCTGCGCAATGGGCGGCGCGCGGACATGATGGGGATCGACGCCAAGGGGCAGGTGATCATCGTGGAGATCAAGGTCCAGCGGAGCGACCTGCTGGGCGATGGCAAATGGCCCGATTATCTCGATTTCTGCGACCGGTTCTTCTGGGCCCTGCCCCCGGGGATGGATCGCAGCCCGCTCGAAGGCGACGCATATCGCCCCGATTGCTGCGGCATCGTCGTGGCCGATGGCTATGACGGGGAAATTGTCCGTCCCGCCCCGCTCCATCCGCTGGCCGCCGCGCGCCGCAAGCTCGAGGTCGAACGGCTCGCACGAACGGCATTGCGCCGGGCGCGCGTGGCGCTCGATCCGCAATGCGCGCGCTGGGGTACGCCCGAGTAGAACTTCGCCTGTTCCCCCCGGCGCCGCGGGGGGCTAGGGTCGGCCCATGCCCTGGGCTGCCATTCTCCTGTCTGCTGCCGCCATGACCGCGATCGTGGCGCTGCGCTACCTTGCCGCCAGCGGGGCCTTCGCCTTCGTCACCGCGCGGGTGCGCCCGGGGTACCACGCACGGCTGGGCCCGCAGATCCGCCGCGAAATCGGCTGGTCGCTGGCGTCCGCGGCGATCTACGGCATTCCGGCAGGGATCGTCGCCTGGGGATGGCAGACCCACGGCTGGACCCGGATTTATACGCAGTGGGATGCCTATCCGCTGTGGTATCTGCCCGTCGCCGTGCTGTTGTACCTGCTGGCGCATGACACGTGGTTCTACTGGACCCATCGTCTGATGCACCGCCCCAAATGGTTCCGGAAAATGCATGCGGTCCACCATGCCAGCCGTCCGCCCACCGCCTGGGCGGCAATGAGTTTCCACCCGTGGGAAGCGATAACCGGTGCCGTGGCCATCCCCGCGCTGGTGTTCCTGATCCCGATCCATGTCGCCATGCTGGGCACGGTGCTGCTGATCATGACGGTCATGGGAGTGACCAATCACATGGGGTGGGAGATGTTTCCGCGCCGACTGGTTCATTCCAAGTTAGGCGAGTGGGTGATAACTGCCAGCCACCATCAGCGTCACCATGAAGAGTACAGATGCAATTACGGCCTCTATTTTCGCTTCTGGGATCGCGCCTGCGGGACCGATCGCGGGCTCAGCCCCAACGCCTGAAGAGGGCAGCGGCACTTGCCCTGATCCCGGCCGGCGCCGCGCTGGCTGGGGCGGTGCCTGCCACCCCGGCGGGCCCGGCTGCCAGTGTGCAAGCGCCGGGGGCGACGATCACGATCACGGTGACCGACCTGCGCAGCGCCAAGGGCATCGTGCGCGCCTGCATGACTGCGGACGAACACAGCTTCCCGCGCTGCCGCGGCGTGGCGGGCGCATTCGGCGCGACGGCGCAGGCGCGCGAGGGCAGCGTCTCGTTCACCTTCCGGCACGTCCAACCGGGGCATTATGCGATCGCGCTGCTTCACGACGAGAACAACAACGGCAAGGCCGACCGCGCGCTGGGGATGATGCCCCGCGAAGGGTTCGGCTTTTCGCGCGATGCCAAGGTGCGCATGGGTCCGCCGAGCTTCTCCGATGCCGCGCTCGACCTCGGCGGGAAGGATCGCGAGCTGACCATCCGGATGCGTTACATGCTCTAGCCCGCCCGCATTTGCCTGCGGCATTCGGGGCCCATGGTTAATTTCCTTTACCCGATGTTTACCGCGCCAGTCGCATAGCGGCCCCCTACGAGCAGAACTCTTCGGGGACAGACGCAGTGATAGACAGGCTAGGCGGCTTTTTCGGCTCGCGCGATGTGGACGAGGACTTCGACGACGATATCGAGGACTTCGACCCCGTCCCCGAACCGCCACCCTCGCCGGTTGGCCAGGATGAGCGCCGCATGCAGGTGCGGGCCTATAATCACTGGGCAAGCCTGCTCGGCGAATTCGACCTGCCGCTGGTCGCCGACCTCGATCCCGACGCGCTGCCCGATTTCGGCCCCTATTCGGTCCTGCTCGACCTGACCGGCGACATCGACAACCCGCGGTTACGTTTCGTGGGGCGCGAGCTAGCCAGCGAAGCCGGGCTGACCGGCGCATGCCCCGAGCTGCTTTCGGCAGTGCCCGGACGCTCGGTGCTGAGCCGGATTACCGACCATTACCTGCAGATCCTTGCCAACCAGGCGCCGATCGGGTTCGAGGCGGAATTCACCGGGGCAAGCGGTGCCGCCCTGCTGTACCGCGGGATCCTGTTGCCCTATTCAAGCGACCGCCAGACGGTCGATTTCATCTATGGCGTCATCAACTGGAAGGAAATTGCCGACCAGCAGACCGCCGACGAGCTATTGCTCGCGATCGACCAGTCGCTGGCCATTCCCGAGGAAGCCGACAGCGGCAGCGAACGCACGCTCGAAACCGCCGAAACGCTGACCCGCGCATCGCGTGAGGCAGCGGAGGCCGAAGTGCTCGAACTGGGCGTCGCGCACGTGCTGGAGCATCGTGAAAACCTGCCGAGCCCCGCCTTCGGCTCGATGATGCCCGGCGCCGATATCGACCTCGATGACGAAATCGATCTCGACGACGAATTCGCAGCCGACCTCCCGTCCGCGAGCCTGCCCGCGGCAGCTGGCGGCGGTGGCCGGGTCGACGCCCTGGGCAACCGCGTCGGCGGGAACGCCCCCAGCGACGATGACGGACTGGACGACAGCGGCGAGTTCGACAGCGCGATCAAGACCGCTGCCGATTACGGCCTGCCCGACTGGGACGACGAAGAAGACGAGGGCGATGTCGACTCGGTGGTCGACCCCCTGGCCGATGAAGATACGGCAAGCAGCCTGGTCGCGCTGGTCAATCGCGGCGATCGCACGAAGAAGGCGATCGACCTTTCGCTCGATGGCGGCGCGGCGATCCCGCAGGCCCTCGAACCCGCCGAACCGGCACCGCCGCCGGTGCCGCAGGCGTTCGAACCCGCGCCCGGCATGCCCTTCGACGCTGAGGAAACTGCCGAGCCGATGGGGGCTGAGTTCTCGATCCTCGCGGAAAAGCCCGGAGCGCCGGAGCGCGACATTTTCGTTCCCGAACACGAGGCGCCGGCCCCGCAGCCAGCCGACAGCGCCGCGAACGAACCGCCTGCCGGGCTTTACGACAGCCTCGCCGCCGCGCGCGAAATGGCGCAGGCCGCGCAGAACACCGAGGACCGCAGCCGCAAGACGCTCTACGAAGCGGTCGGACGTGCGTATGACTTCAGCCTTGCCGCGCAGGACAATCGCGCCGACTTCGAGGCGCTGCTCAGCGACAACGGCCTGGTCCAGCAGGACCGCGCGCCGATGACCCCGGTGGTGAAGCTCGTCTTCGGGGCGGATTACGACAAGACCCGTCTGACCGAATACGCCGCCGTGCTGACCCATGCCCATCGCCGGCAGGTCGAACCGGGCGGACTGGCCAGTTTCCTGCGCCAAGCCGACGGCGGGCTGAAGGGCGTGGTGCAGGAGGAGCGCCGCCTGCGCCGGGAAGAGCAGGGCAAGCCGGTCGAGGACAGCCGGGTCGTTCGCCCTGCGCTGGCGCAGAAGCTGCGCGACGCGGACGCGCTCGAAATGGCCGACCTCGAGGAACACGATGGCGCCGAATTTGCGCTGGTCATGGTGCGGCGCACGCCCGAAGGGGCGCTGGAAATCATCGGCGAAGTGCCCGACGACGTGCCGCTGGTCGAACGCGCCGCGCGCAAGCTGCTGGGCTAGCAGGGCAAAGCGGGGAAAAGGCTTGTCGGGTCCGCGCTGCTCCGGCTAGCGCCCGGCGCATGCCATTCCTTCCGACCGCCCCCGTCCGCATCCAGCCCTATCTCGGCTATCGCAACCGCGAGCGCCTGCACATTACCGCACGCGCCCTGCGCTCACGCGTCGGCAAGTTCGAGAAACGCAGCCGCTGGCGTGCTGCGAAGACGATGATTGGCCAGTTCGCCAGCCACGAGGTCGCCGACATGCCCGTCGAACTCGAGATCGCGCGGCCGGGCGCGCCGCCGCAGCGGCACCGGGGCCTGACCGACGCGGAGGGGTTCGTCCGGTTCGATATCGAGTTCGATTCCGCATGGGATTACGACGAGCACCCCGCCTGGGAAACAGTGGTCTTCCACTGGCACACCGGCGACGAAGACCAGTGCATCGATGCGCATGTCCTCGCCCCGGGCGACGATACCGGCCTGGCGGTCATATCGGACATCGACGATACGATAATCGAAACCGGCATTACCGGGGATTTCCGCAAGGTGATGCGCAATTGGCGGCGCGTGCTGATGCAGATGCCCGAAGAGCGCATCATCGTGCCCGGCGCCGATGTTTTCTACAATGCGCTGGGCGGCGGTGAGGTGCTGGCCAAAGGCGCGGGCCATGTCGGCGATCGGCAACCGGCCACGCACCGGCCGTTCTTCTATGTGTCGTCCAGCCCGTGGAACCTGTTCAGCTATCTGGTGACCTATATCCGCGGCCGCGGCCTGCCGCTGGGCCCCATCGCGCTGCGCGATTGGGGGCTCGATCGCGCGACGTTCGGTTCGTCGAGCCATGGCGCGCACAAACGCACCGCGATCGAGGGCATTCTCGGCACCTTTCCCGATCTGAAGTTTGCGCTTATCGGCGACGACAGCCAGGGCGACCTAACGGCCTTTGCCGATATTGCGCTGTCGAACCCCGGGCAGGTGCGGGCTATTTTCATCCGCAAGGTCGGCGAGACGATGAGCCCCGAGGAACTGAACGCCAAGGCCCAATTGCGCGCTGCCGACGTGCCACTGTGGCTGGGCAACAGTTACGACACCGGTCACCAGTTCCTCGCTTCGATCGGCCTGCTGGCCGATGACGAGGCAACGGCCATCGTCGATTCGGTCGAGGCCAGCGACCCGGCGCGGAAATGAGCCGGGGCATGAAAATCTTCATCGCACTGCTCGCCGTCGCCCTGGTGGCCGGAGCGGCGCTGCTGGTGGCAATCCGCACCAACGGGCCCGCAGTGCTCAACGCGCTCGACCGGGTCACGGGCGGCAGCCGCGATGTCGCACTGGTCGCCCGGACCACCTATGGCGAACATCCCGCACAGAAGCTGCGCATCTATGCGCCCGCGGATGCCGCCGGCCCGCTGCCGGTATTCGTATTCGTCCATGGCGGCAGCTGGAGCTGGGGCGATCCCGACGATTATGACTTCGTTGCCCGTGCGATTGCGCCGGCAGGCTTCGTGACGGTGCTGGCAGGGTACCGGCTGGGCGAGGACGGGCGCTATCCCGCCATGCTCGAAGACACGGCGGCGGCGATTGCCGAAGCGGCGAGGCTGGCGCCGCAATATGGCGGCGATCCCGCGCGTATCGTGATCGCCGGGCATTCGGCGGGGGCGTACAACGTCGTCCAGGTGGCACTGGAAGAACTCTGGCTGGCAGCCAGCGGGGTGCGCCCGGCCGGAGTGATCGGCCTGTCGGGACCATATGATTTCTACCCGTTCGACAGGCCGTCGGGCGAAGCCGCATTCGGATCGGTCGGTGCCGGGCCCGAGAGCCAGCCGATCAACCATGCGCGTGCCGATGCGCCGCCGATGCTGCTGGTCCATGGCGAACAAGACACGCTGGTCAAACCGCGCAACACCCGCGTGCTGGCGGCCGCGCTCGACCAGCTGGGCGCACCGGTCAAAACGCTGCTCTACGATTCGTTCGATCACAACGCCCCGCTGATCTCGCTTGCCAGCCCGTGGCGCGGTTCGCGCGATGTGGATGACGCGGTAATCGCCTTCGCGCAGCGGCACACCGAGGTTTCAGTTCCGGTTCAGGCTCAAACCCCCTAAAGCAGTCGCGATGCGTCTGATCGCCCGCCTGCTCGCCTTCCTTGCAGCTGCAACGCTTGCGGCTCAGCCGCTCGCCGCCCAGTCGATCCTGCGCGACGCCGAGACCGAGGCCTTTCTCGACGAGATTTCCGCCCCGCTGATCGAGGCCGCGGGTCTCGAGCCGGACAATGTCGACATCGTGCTGATCAACGATCCGTCGATCAACGCTTTCGTCGCGGGCGGACAGGCGGTCTACCTCCATTCGGGGCTGATCGACGCCGCCGACAGCGCCGAGGAAGTGCAGGGCGTGATCGCCCATGAACTGGGCCACATCACCGGCGGCCATATCCTGCGCTACGGCGAAGGCATGGCCGCGGCTTCGCGCATATCGCTGCTGTCGATGATCGCTGGGATCGGCGCCGCACTGGCCGGTGCGGGAGACGCGGCCATGGGAATCATGATGGCCGGCCAGCAAGCGGCGATGGGCAATTTCCTGTCCTTCAGCCGCACGCAGGAATCTTCTGCCGATTTCGCCGGCGCGCAATATCTGTCGGACGCGGGGATTTCGGGTCGCGGCTCGCTCGAATTCTTCGGCAAGCTGCTCAACCAGGAATATCGCTATGGATACAGCCAGAGCGACGAAGCCGGCTTCTATCGCACGCACCCGCTGTCGGGCGACCGTATTTCCGCGCTGCGCGAAGTGTACGAAGGCGATCCCGCATGGGAGCGTCCGCCCGATCCGCGCAACCAGGCGAATTTCGAGCGGGTGAAGGCCAAGCTGACCGGTTATATCTCGAAGCCTTCGGTGACGCTGCGCAAGTATCCGGAGACCGACCAGTCGATCCCGGCGCTCTATGCGCGCGCCTATGCCTACCATTCGAACGCGCGCGTCGATCTGGCGCTCGATGCCGCCGACCAATTGCTCGCCAAGGACCCCGCGGATCCCTATTTCCTCGAGCTCAAGGGCCAGGTCCTGCTCGAATCCGGGCGCCCGCACGAAGCGCTCGATCCGCTGCGCCGCGCCACCGCGATGACCAATGCGGAACCGCTGATCGCCAGCCTCTTCGGGCATGCCCTCATCGCCACCGAGGACGACGGCAATTTCGAGGAGGCGGAACGCGTCCTGCGCGCCGCGGTGGGCCGCGATCGCCGCAATCCCTTCGCCTGGTACCAGCTCGGCGTGGTCTATGCCGCACGCGGGGATACCGCGCGGGCCCGGCTGGCCTCGGCCGAACAGCAGGTGATGAACCGCCAGTACGGGCTGGCCCTGCGCAGCGCGCAGGCGGCCGAATACGGGCTCGAGCACGGCACCCCCGACTGGATCCGTGCACAGGATATCGGCATGCAGGCGCGCGCGCTGCTCGAACGCCAGTGCGAAATGGAACGCGGCCGCGATTGCGCGCCCGGCTGAAGCGAACAAGGGGCACCATGAAGAACCATCTGCTGACTGCGCTGATCGCGCTGGGATGCGGCTTTGCGGGTGCGGCCCTGTGGTCGCTATCGGGGCTGGGCCATGACCAGACCCGCGAATATCTGATCGCCAATCCGCAGATCCTGCCCGAAATGAGCGAAGCCTATCAGCGCCAGGAAAGCCAGGACCGGCTCGCGGGCATTGCGGACGAGGTGCGCGAGCCATTCCCCGGGGCGGTGCTTGGCAATCCGGACGGCGGCACGGTGCTGGTCAAGTTCACCGATTACGGCTGCACCTATTGCCGCCAGTCGATTGCCGCGATCGACGAACTGATCGCAGGCGACCCCGATCTGAAGGTGGTGATCCGCGAATGGCCGATCTTCGATGGCAGCGAACAGGCCGCGCGCATGGCGCTGGCCGCAGCGAAGCAGGGCAAGTATCCTGCCTTCTACCACGCGCTGTTCGAACAGGGCCCCCCAAGCGACACCACGATCGCCCGGGCTGCGCAGATCGCCGGCCTCGATATCGAGCAGGCCCGCGCCTTCGCTGCGTCGGATGATGCCACCGGCGAACTGGCGCGCAACATGGCGCTGGCGCGCACGCTGCAGTTCACCGGCACGCCGAGCTGGGTGGCCGGTGGCGAGACGATCCAGGGGCTGGTCCCGCCCGAGCGCCTGGCCGAAGCGCTGGCCGCCGAAAGCTGACCGCTTCGCAGCGGCTATTCCTGTTCGAGCGCCTTGGCATAGGCCGAGGCAAGCGGACGGGCCATCACCCGGCGCACCATCGGTTCGAAGAATTCGAGCGGTTCGCTGTCGTAATCGGGATCGAAGGCCGCCTGGTCGTATTTCTCGCAGAACAACCGGCACGCTTCGTAATACGGGTGACCGGTGAACTTGTCGCGCGCGTTCTGGTCCATGCCGAGGAAGTGGAAGTAGTAATACCCCTGGAAGGCGCCGTGGTTCTGGCAGATCCAGTGCACTTCCTCGCTGACGAAGGGCTTGATGATCGACGCGGCCACCTCGGGGTGGTTGTAGCTGCCCAGCGTGTCGCCGATATCGTGCAGCAGCGCCATCACCACATATTGCTCGTCCCGCCCGTCGCGGTGGGCGCGCGTGGCGGTCTGCAGCGAATGTTCCAGCCGGTCGACCGGGAAGCCGCCGAAATCGCCGTCGAGGAGCCTGAGATGGTCGAGCACGCGGTCGGGCAGCCCCTTCGCGAAGGCACGGTATTCGCCGCCGATGATCGCCCAGTCGTCGGCTGTGCCCTGTTTCATTTCGCGGAACTTGGCGCGTCCCGGTCCCGCTTCGTCGATAGTTTCCTGCACGCCCATCGCGTCTCTCCCTCGCTTCGGCTGTCACCGACGGTGTAGCGGCTGGCGCAATTCGCTGCAATTGCGCTAGGGAGGGTGGCTCATGGCCGTTTTGCCCATTCGTCCTACGCCGTTCTTCGCCAACAAGAACCAGGCGTTCTGGAACCTCCAGCTGGCCGGCTGGGGCGGGGCGACGATGCTGCGCGGGATGTCGGCGCTGGCCAATGGCCAGTCGCCCGACCGGCTGGTGATCATCCTGATCGCCACGATCACGGGCTTCTCGCTCAGCCTGATCCTGGCGGTGGCGTACGGCCGGCTGATCCGCCAGCGGCCGCTGGTTACCTGGGGCGCCACCGTGCTGGTGCTGGCAGCCGCGACCGCGGTATACGCCTTCATCGACAGCTGGGTGCTTGATGTTGCCGGCGCTTCTGCGGGCAGCGCGAGCTTCGCCAATCTGTTCGTCGGGATCTACTTCATCGACCTGACGCTGCTCGGCGCATGGTCGGCGCTCTATTACGCGATCAATTTCTTCCTCCAGGTCGAAGAGCAGGCCGACCGGCTCGAACGGCTCGAAGCGCAGGCGACCAGCGCGCAGCTGGCCATGCTGCGCTACCAGCTCAATCCGCACTTCCTGTTCAACACGCTCAATTCGATCAGCACGCTGGTCCTGCTCAAGCAGAGCGAGACCGCCAACGCCATGCTGACCCGGCTCTCAAGCTTCCTGCGCCACACGCTGGTGACGCAGCCGGGCGGTAAGGTGACCGTGGCGCAGGAAATGGAGACGTTGCAGCTTTATCTCGGCATCGAACAGATGCGGTTCGAGGAACGGCTGCGGTCCAGCTTCCGGATCGAACCCGAAGCGGCCAAGGCGGAACTTCCCGCCATGCTGCTGCAACCGCTGGTCGAGAACGCGATCAAATACGGCGTCAGCCCGCAGGAGGAAGGCGCCGAGATCGACATCGTGGCGCAGGTCGTCGGACCGCGGCTGCGCGTGACCGTATCGGATACCGGCCCGGGCATGACCATGAACAGCGTCGAGGATGGCCTGCCCGCGGTGCGCCACACCCATGCCCGCCGCGATTCGACCGGGGTCGGCCTGGCCAATATCCGCGACCGGCTGGCCCAGGCTTACGGCGAGGAACACCGCTTCGAGATCCGCTCGCCCGAAAGCGGCGGGTTCTCGGTCCTGATCGAACTGCCTTACGAAACCAAGGAATCCCCTGCGTTAAGCGAGGCGCAAGCCGCACCCGCGCAGGCGCTGTCGCAGAAACCCTCGGCACCCCCGGCCGTTGTACCCTCACCCCTACCCCCGAAAGCACCCCAGACGACATGACCATCCGCACCATTCTCGTCGACGACGAAAAGCTCGCCATCCAGGGTCTCCAATTGCGCCTCGAACCCTTCGAGGACGTCGAGATCATCGACACCTGCCAGAATGGCCGCGAGGCGATCCGCGCGATCAAGACGCAGAAACCGGACCTGGTTTTCCTCGACATCCAGATGCCCGGCTTCGACGGTTTTTCGGTTGTGCAAGGGGTGATGGAAATCGACCCGCCGCTGTTCGTCTTCGTCACGGCGTTCCAGGAACATGCAATCCGTGCCTTCGAGGCGAATGCGGTCAATTACCTGATGAAACCGGTCGACGAGGACAAGCTCGCCGATACGATCGAACGCGTGCGCCAGCGGCTGGCGGAAAAGAAATCCACCGAGGAAGCCGAAAAGCTCAAGAGCGTGCTTTCCGAGGTCGCCCCCGAAGCTGCGGAGAATCTCGCCGGGGAAGATCCCGAAGCGGCCAGCCGGTTCGAAAAGCTCATCAACGTGAAGGACCGGGGGCAGATCTTCCGGGTCGAAGTCGGCACGATCGAGCATATCGAGGCCGCTGGCGATTACATGTGCATCTATACCGGCGACAATTCGCTGATCCTGCGCGAAACGATGAAGGATCTCGAACGCCGCCTCGACCCGCGCAAGTTCCAGCGCGTTCACCGCAGCACGATCGTCAATCTCGACCAGGTGCGGCAGGTCAAGCCGCACACCAATGGCGAATGCTTCCTCGTGCTCGAATCGGGTGCGGAGGTGAAGGTCAGCCGCAGCTACCGCGACGTCGTCGCGCGGTTCGTGCACTGACTTGCTTTTCGGCCCCGCAACTGCGGGGCCGTCCTCGACGCTGTCCCTCCGCTTCGCTACGGGCGTCTGCGGGCGGGCGGTCGCCCTTGCCGGGCCTCACCCGGCCCCGTTCTGGAGCGATCACTGTGACATTCAATCTCGACGGTTTCGACCTCGACGCCTTTGTCCGCAATACGCTGGCGGAGGACCTCGGCGTGGGGCTTTCGGGCGGCGGCCGCGACGTGACCAGCGAAAGCGTCATCCCTGCCGATGCCCGCTTCGCCGGGGTGATGGACACGCGCGATGCGATCGAGGTGGCGGGACTGGGCGTGGCCGAAGCCTTCTTTCGCGCACTCGATCCGGACATGAAGATAGAAATCGTGGTCGCCGATGGCGTAAGCGTGCCCGCGGGCACCGACCTGATGCGCCTTGAAGGCAATGCCCGCGCCATGCTGACCGCCGAACGCAGCGCGCTCAACACGGTGCAGCATCTTTCGGGCATCGCCACGATGGTGGCGCAATATGTGCGCGCGATGGACAATCCCGACTGCACCCTGCTCGATACGCGCAAGACCATCCCGGGCCTGCGCCACCTGGAGAAATACGCGGTGCGCATGGGCGGCGGCGCGAATCACCGGATGGGGTTGTGGGATGCGGCGATGATCAAGGACAACCACGTGCTGGTCGCCGGATCGGTCGGGGAAGCGGTTCGCCGCGCGGTTGCCGCCGGGGTTTCCGATATCATCTGCGAGGTCGACAGGATCGACCAGATCGAACCGGCGCTTGCTGCAGGGGCCACGCGGCTGCTGCTCGACAATATGGAGCCCCCGGTGCTGCGCGAAGCGGTGGCGCTGGTCGGCGGGCGCGTCCCGACCGAAGCGAGTGGCGGGATCAATCTCGAGACGATCCGCGCCAAGGCGGCGACGGGGGTGGATTATGTCTCGGTCGGCCGCCTTACCCAGAGCGCGCCGGCAGCTGATATCGGTCTGGACTTTACGCCCTTGTGATTCGGCGCCATTCCTGCCCTTTCGCCGTAAAGGGATAATCCATGCGCCCGACCTCCATCGTCCTGTTCGAACGCCTTTTCCTACTCAGCCTGGCGATCGCGCTGGTCAACGGGTTCCTCCAGTATGACGCGCTCGTCGCACAGGTCGGAAACGATCCCGCACTGGCGCAGCTGGGCTGGGGTAGCGGCGCGATCCTGGTCGTCATGGCGATCAGCCTGCTGATCCCCTTGCTGCTGTGGTATTTCATCGCCCGCCGGGCCAGCAACATCGCCAAGTGGATCCTGGTGGTGATGACGCTGCTCGGACTGCTGTTCGTCAATCTCGATCCCGGCCAGCTCGGCAGCCTGGCCGGCATCGCCTCGCTGGCCGTGACCATCCTGCAGCTAGTCGCCATCGTGCTGCTGTTCCGCGCCGATGCGCGCGCGTGGCTGAGCGATGATGCCGATGATGCCGAGGCGCCCTAGCCTAACCGTCCTGGCGCCCCTGGCCTGCCTGCTGGTGCCCGGCGCACCGCTGGCAGCGCAGCACTATCAATGCAGCGTCCCGCGCAGCGTCAACGTGCCCCGGGTGACGCCCGATGCGCCGCCGCGTCCCATGCCCGTCACCGGCTATACGCTGGCGCTCAGCTGGAGCCCCGAATTCTGCAAGCCGCGTCGGGGCCAGCCGCGCCATGCGCGCCAATGCAGCGGGCAGGCCGGAATGTTCGGTCTGGTCGTGCATGGCCTGTGGCCCGAAAGCGGCCGTAGCTGGCCGCAGTGGTGCCCATCGCGCCGCCAGCTCCAGTCGCGGGATCTGGCGGCGAACATGTGCCTCTCGCCATCGGCGGCGCTGCTGGCCCGCCAATGGGCCAAGCACGGCAGCTGCATGGCGCGAAAACCGGCAACGTACTTCCGGGTAACGCGGATATTGTGGGACGGCCTGCGCTTGCCCGATTACGACCGGGTGAGCCGCGAGGACGGGCTTACCGCCGGCACGATCCGCACCCGCTTCGTCGATGCCAACAGGGGCTGGCCACGCGAGGCAGTGGGCGTGAAGCTGAATGCGCGCGGCTGGCTGGAGGAATTGCGGCTATGTTACGACAAGCGGTTCATGCCCGCACGCTGCGATCGGACGCTCTTCGGCGCGGGTGATGCCGCCCCGGCCAAGATCTGGCGCGGCCTCTAGCCGGCTCTTTGCCGCGAAGCGGGCGGCGTTCACCGTCGCTGCCTGAAAAACCCCTGCAGCATGTCCGCGGCGCGCTGCTCGCCGATTCCCGCATAGACTTCGGGACGATGGAGACACTGCGGCTGGTCGAAAACGCGCGCGCCATGTTCGACTGCCCCGCCCTTCGGATCGCTGGCCGCGTAATACAGCCGGCCGATCCGCGCGTGCACGATCGCGCCCGCGCACATCGCGCATGGCTCCAGCGTGACCCACAGGTCGCAATCGGTCAGCCGCTCGGTGCCGAGCGATTCGGCAGCGCGGCGAATCGCGAGGATTTCGGCATGGGCAGTGGGGTCGTGAAGATCGCGCGGCGCATTGTGCGCTTCGCCGACGATTGCGCCGTTCCGGGTGACGACTGCGCCGACGGGCACCTCGCCCGCAGCGGCGGCGGCGCACCCTAGTTCAAGCGCGCGGTCCATGAAGCGCCGATCGATCACGGCGCTTGCCGTCCGTTTCGATGCCGAGGACCGCGCGCCGATACTTATTCGTCGCCGGTTACGGGTTCGCCAGCGGCATCGTCCGGGCCATCGACATCGACGTCGAGCGTCGGAACTTCGACGGTTTCGGTACCGGTGTCGACATTCACTTCGGGGCCTTCCACGTCGAATTCGGGCATGTTGCCGCCATCGACATCGACTTCGGGCATTTCGCCTTCTTCCGTCTGGTCGACATCGCATGCCGCCAGCGACAGCGAGGCAAAGGCAACCGCGCCAGCAAGGACAAATTTACGCATAGAAGTGCTCCTAAGGATTGGAAGTGTATGGTAGGTGCCTGTGCGAACCGGCGCAACAACGCATCTACCTTGACGATTCGGCCCCTCGCCGCTATCCGCGCCGCTTTCCGGGACAAACCGAGCCCCGAACCCGATTTTCGGGGCACCAACACTCGAACGAGAGACGTATCATGTCGCGCATTTGCGAACTCACCGGCAAGGGCCGCCAGGTCGGTCACAATGTGAGCCACGCCAACAACAAGACCAAGCGGGTGTTCCTGCCGAATCTGCAGAACGTCACGCTGATGAGCGAGAAGCTCGATCGCAGCTTCAAGTTCCGCGTGTCGACGCAGGGCCTGCGTTCGGTCGAACACAATGGCGGGCTCGACAACTGGCTGCTCAAGACCAGCGACGAGAAGCTGTCGACCAACGCGCTCAAGGTGAAGCGTGAACTGAAGAAGGCGAACGCCGCTTCCGCATAAGCCGTGCGGGCGCTGCTGCCCCCCGGCACCTGCGGCGGTTCGAAAGGCGCGCGAGGGCTACTCGCGCGCCTTTTCGCGTGTCTGCCATCGCAGCTTGAGCAGCAGCGTCCGCTGGAAGGACATGAAGTTGTCGTCCGAGATCAGCCAGACATGCTGCCCATCGGCATCCTCGGTAAGGGTCAGGCCCTCGTAATTGTCGCGCGGGATGGTTTTTCCCAGTTCGGCCAGCAGGCGGGCCGTCACGATCCCGTCATCGTCGGGCGCGTCGACATCGAGTTCGGCGATCGCGGTTTCAAACCCCAGCGGGATGCCCCAGTCCAGACGCCGCAGCAGAACCAGCGCGCGGCCCTTTCCGACCGGAGCAGCATCGACCGGACGATATCCGGCAGGAATATCGACGACCACGCTTTGCGGATTGTCGTCCTCCAGCGGGTCGCCTGAAAACAGCACCGCCATATGCCGCGATCCACGCCAGCGGCGCGAACGCTCCTCGATCGCGAGAAAGCGTCCATCGGCGAGACGAACGAGCGATTCGACACCCGAATTGCTGGCCCAATCCGCCATCAGCGCTGGCCGCACTTCCTTGTCGGGCCGGAAAGCGGCGTCGAGCCGGACGATCGCTTCGCGATATTCATAGCCGGCCCAGACCGTTCCGGTTTCCGGATCTACCGCCAGCGATTCGAGGTCCCGCCCCATCTTGTAGGATGTCTCGCTCGGCTCGAACGCGCTGAACAGGCCCGTCCGGCGCCAGCGATCGGGTCGGTGGAACTCGAGCTTGCGCCCCGTATCGCTGCCGGCAAGGAAGCGGCCATCGGGCAAGGCGACGAGCGCCGAGATTCCCCCGAAGCGCAGGCGATCGCCCGCCAGCTCCCATGCGCCAAGCAAAGTGAAGGGCCCAGCCGTGCGTTGCTGCGCCGCGATGGGTGTCAGAGTGACGTGCGGCTGCAATGCGCTGGGCGGCGGGGGCGAGCGCAGCCAGGTCCCGGGGGCGAGCGCGACCGTCAGCGCGGCGGCAAGGAGAAGGCGCTTTGGACGCATGCGAGCGGGTCTCTCCAGAGCGCGCGGACGCGCGTCAAGCGCTCAACGCATCGGCCCGGTGAAGAGCAGGGGATCGAGACGTGAATTGCGCCATTTCAGGCTCCAGTGCAGATGCGGCCCGGTCGCGCGGCCCGATGCGCCGATATCGCCGATATGCTGGCCCTGCCGGACCTGCTCGCCCTCGCTCACGTAAAGACGCGAGGAATGCAGGAACGCGCTGTTCAGGCCCTGGCCGTGGTCGATGATCAGCAGCTTGCCCTCGAGGCTGAAATCCTCGGCCGCAAGCACCACCACGCCGTCGGCAGGCGCGACATAGGGCGTCCCGCTGCCACCGGTCGCGATATCGATGCCCGAGTGGTAGCTGCCCGGTTCGCCGCGGTAGATACGCTGCGCCCCGAAGCGGCCCGAAATGCGTCCCTTGACCGGCCAGATGAAATCCTGTCGCCAGCCCGTCGCCCCGGTCTCCCTGAGCCGCGCATCCCAGATCGCGTCGAGTTCGGGCTGGCGGCGCCGCATGAACGATGCCGAGCTTCCACCGGCGCGGCGTGCGACGTTCACGCGTTCGATGTCCCAGGCCCGCGGTGCAATCGCGAGCGGGCTGGTGACGGTCCGGCCATCGGCCAGCGTCGCCCGCAGGGTCACGGCCGGGTCCGCATCGCGGTCGAAGGCGGCAAAGAACCGCCCGTCTTCGTCCAGCGACAACGGTTCTTCGCCGAGCGCGGCTTCCACCGTTCCGGCGGGTACACGCCCCCGGATCCAGCCGCCCTGCTCCAGCTCGCCATCGAAGGTGAATAGGGGCGCGGGGGCAGCGGCCGTGCTGGGGCTGGGTGTGGGAGTGGGCACCGGCGCAGGCGTGGCCCGTACGGGCTGTACGACTTCGGCCGGGGCCGCGGATTCCGGCTCGGCAGTCGGAACGCAGGCGGCGGCTACGAGGAGGAGCGGCGCGACCCGGATCGGATTCACGGTGCGAGCCGCTCGGTCGCGAGCTGCGCGCTGGCATAGGCTTCCTGGTGCTCGACCGACCAGTAACGCAGCTCGTCGAGCGGGATCGGCACCCCGCTCATCGCACAAAAGACATGGTTGCCCGCGCGCAGGACGCGAAAGCCCGACGGACCGTACTGCAGCTTGGCCTCGCCATTAGCCGGGCCCGAATTCTTGTTCATCAACATGGCGGCGTCCCTAGCATTTGCGCGTCACCCGAACAAATCATCCTGCTTGGGCGGGGTTCCGGATTTGCGCGGCTTGCGACGCGGCGCGGGAGGCGGAGGCTCCATGCCGGTCGCCACCACGAGTTCGCCATCGCGGAACTTGAGCGTAAGCGCCGCCTCCTGTGCCGCCGTCGCCCGGTCGGTGATGGTCCGCCCGTCGGGTCCGGTGACGCGCACATAGCCGCGCGCCAGCGGGCGGTCGGGATGAAGCTGTCCGGCCAGCCGTGTCAGCGCCGCCAACCGCTCGCGCCGTTCGGCCAGAGGGCGTTCGACCAGCGCGGGTGCGAGCTTCAGCCCGGCGAGCGCGCGCTGCGCCTCGCGCAGATTGCGCTGGAGCACGACCGGGGCCAGCCGCAGGTTGGAGAGCTTTTCGCGCCCCTGCGCCGCGCGGTCGCGCAAGCCCCGGCGCAGGCGTTCGGCCAGATCGTCGAGCCGCTGCGCATGCGGCTCCAGCAGCGCCTCGCGCTGGGGGAGCCGGTCGGCGCGCGCCTGCAGCCGTTCGCGCCCCAGCTGTACCGGGCGCAGGATCGCGCGTTTCTTGCGCGCTTCGAAATCGGCCAGCACCGCGGCGAGCTCGGCGCGCACCGGCACCGCCATTTCCGCCGCGGCGGTCGGCGTTGGCGCGCGGCGATCGGCGGCGTAGTCGGCCAGCGTGGTATCGGTTTCATGGCCGACCGCGCAGATCGTGGGGATCGGGCACTCGGCAATCGCGCGCACCACCGCTTCTTCGTTGAAGCTCCACAGATCCTCGATCGACCCGCCACCCCGCGCGACGATGACCAGATCGGGCCGGTCGGGGTGTTCGCGGGGCATCTGCGCGAACCCGCGGACCGCGCCCGCGACCTGCTCGGCAGCGCCCTTCCCCTGCACCAGCACCGGCCACACGATCACGCGGCTGGGGAAGCGGTCGGCAAGTCGGTGGAGGATATCGCGGATCACCGACCCGGTGGGCGAGGTGACCACGCCGATCGTTCGCGGCAGGAACGGCAGCGGCTGTTTGCGCTCGGCCGCGAACAGGCCTTCCGACGCCAGCCTCACGCGAGTCTTCTCGAGCAGCGCGAGCAGCGCGCCCTCGCCCGCCAGCTCCATCCGCTCGATCACGATCTGGTACTTGGAACGGCCGGGATAGGTCGTTACCTTCCCGCTGGCGACCACTTCGAGCCCGTCTTCGGGCTCGAACGGCAGGCGCTGGGTATTGCCGCGCCACATGACCCCGTCGATCACCGCCTGTTCGTCCTTGAGCGCGCAATACATGTGGCCCGATGCCGCCCGCTTCACCCCCGACAACTCCCCGCGCAGGCGCACGAAACCGAAGCGGTCTTCCACCGTCCGCTTCAACGCCTGCGAAATTTCGCTCACGCTGAGCGGCTCGGCGTTGTCGCCCGTGCGGCGCTTCGCTACCAAGCTCGCATCTTCGGAATCTGACGGGAAATCGGCGGCCATGAATATCCTTCTACTCGGGTCGGGCGGGCGCGAACATGCATTGGCGTGGAAACTGGCGCAATCGCCGCGGTGCGACAAGCTGTGGGCGGCGCCGGGCAACCCTGGTATCGCACAACATGCCGAATGCACCGCGCTGGATGCCGGCAACCACGATGCCGTAGTCTCCTTCTGCACGGACAATGCGATCGCCCTGGTGGTGATCGGCCCCGAAGCTCCGCTGGTCGACGGGCTCGCCGATACGCTGCGCGCGGCGGGGATCGACACCTTCGGTCCCTCGCGCGAAGCCGCGCAGCTCGAAGGCAGCAAGGGCTTCACCAAGGAGCTGTGCCAGCGCGCGAACATTCCCACCGCACGCTACGAGCGCTGCGTCTCGCTCGAACAGGCGTGGGGCGCGCTCAAGCGCTTCGATCCGCCTTTCGTGCTCAAGGCTGACGGGCTCGCCGCGGGCAAGGGCGTGGTCATCGCCGAAACCTACGAAGAAGCCCAGCACGCGCTCGACGAGATGTTCGACGGCAAGTTCGGCAGCGCGGGCAGCGAAGTGGTGATCGAGCAGTTCCTGATGGGCGAGGAGGCCAGCTTCTTCGCGCTGACCGATGGCACGGCGATCGTGCCCATCGGCACCGCGCAGGATCACAAGCGCGTGGGCGCGGGCGATACCGGACCGAACACCGGCGGCATGGGCGCCTATTCCCCCGCTCCGGTACTGAGCGAGGATCTGCAACGTCAGGTCATGCGCGAGATCGTCGAGCCGACGGTGCGCACCATGGCCGCCGAGGGTACGCCCTATTCGGGCGTGCTCTATGCCGGGCTGATGCTGACCAAAGACGGCCCGCAACTGATCGAATACAATGCGCGCTTCGGCGATCCCGAATGCCAGGTGCTGATGATGCGGCTGGAAAGCGATCTGGTCGAACTGATGCAGGCCTGCGCGCAAGGGCGGCTGGGCGACATCGCCGAGCCGGCGCTATCCGGCGATTTCGCGCTGACCGTGGTGATGGCGGCCGAGGGCTACCCCGGCACGCCCAAGAAGGGCGGTACGATCGATCTGGGCGAGGCCGAGGCCGGCGGCGCCAAGGTCTTCCACGCCGGCACTAAACTCGCAGGCGAGACGCTGACCAGCAGCGGCGGCCGCGTGCTCAACGTCACCGCGCGCGGAGCAAGCGCGACCGAAGCGCAGGCAAAAGCCTATGAGGCGGTCGACGCGATCACCTTCCCCGACGGCTTCTGCCGCCGCGACATCGGCCAGCGCGAAGTGCGGCGGGAGCAGGCCTGACGCGCGACGAAGCCGGACCCCAGACGGGCCTGGGGTGATTTCATCGGTAGGCGGAGGAAGGTGGCCTAGCCCAGCTTCTCGGCAACCAGCGCCTTGAGGTCGGCTTCGCTGCGTGCGCCGTAGTGCGAGATGATCTCGGCGGCGCAGATCGCGCCCATGCGCAGGCAGGTTTCGAGAGTTTCGCCGCGGGCATGACCGGTGAGGAAGCCCGCTGCAAAGAGATCGCCCGCGCCGGTGGTGTCGACGACCTTGTCGATCGGTTCGGCGGCAATTTCGGCGCGCGCGCCATTGGCAATGCCCACGGCGCCCCTGGCGCTGCGCGTGGCGACCAGCACGGGGACCTTGTCCTGCAGCATGACCAGGCCCGCGTCGAAATCCGCTTCGCCGGTCAGCGTCGCCAGTTCGCTTTCATTGACGAAGAGAATGTCGATCTGCCCTTCCTCGATCAGCGCGCGGAAATCGTCGCCATGACGATCGATGACGAAGCTCTCGCTGGCAGTGAAGGCGACCTTGCGGCCCGCGTTGCGTGCCACCTCGATAGCGCGGCGCATTGCGCGGCGCGGTTCTTCCGGGTCCCACAGATACCCTTCGAGATAAAGGATGCCTGCGCTGGCGATCAGCTGGTCGTCGAGCGCGGCGGGGGGGAGGAACTGGCTTGCCCCGAGGAAGGTGTTCATCGTCCGCTCGCCATCGGGCGTGACGAAGATGAGGCAGCGCGCGGTCGAGGGCTGGCCTTCGCGGGCCGGCGTCTCGAAATCGATCCCCACCGCGCGAATGTCGTGGCTGAAGACGTCGCCCAGCTGGTCCTGCGCCACCTGCCCGACGAATGCGCATTGCGCGCCCAGCGCCGACATGCCGGCAAGCGTGTTGGCGGCAGAGCCCCCGGAAATCTCCTTCGCCGGCCCCATTGCCTCGTACAGTCGCCGGGCGCCGTCCTCGTCGACCAGCGTCATCCCGCCCTTGTGGAGATCGAGTTCGGCGATCAGTTCTTCTTCGCAAGGGGCCATCACATCGACGATGGCATTGCCGATGGCGATTACGTCGTAACGGGGTTCGGTCATGGGTACTCCGGGGAGGGGATAATCGGTGTGTCGGGCGCGGTTAGCGGCTCGTCGGGGTTTGGCCAAGGGCAGCGTTGACTTGGGCAGGGCGCGCGCGCATCGCAGTGGCCCTATGGTGTCGCTTTCCCGCGCTCTTGTTCTGGCGATCGTCCAGCTCGGCGATCCCGCTATCCTGAAAGTGCTGGCAAAGACCGCAGTGGTCACGCTGCTGGTTTTCGCAGCGGGGGGCACGGCGCTCTATGTCGCGCTCGACAGCGCGATCGGTACCGCCTTCGGGATCGAGGCCGCCGGTCTCGGTGCACTGGCCGCGGCGGCGGCGACCGTGCTGGCTGCATGGTTCCTGTTCCGGGTAGTCGCGCTGTTCGTGCTGCAGTTCTTTGCCGAGGACGTGGTCCGCGCGGTCGAGCAGCGTCATTACCCGCAAGCTGCGGCGAACGCCCGGCGAATCGGGTTCGGCGAGGAGCTGGGCCATGCCTTGCGTTCGCTGGGCCGCACGCTCGTTGCCAATGCGCTGGCATTGCCGGTTGCCGGCCTGCTGCTGTTTACCGGCGTGGGCGCTGCAGCGGTGTTCCTCGTGGTCAACGCCGTGCTGGTCGGGCGCGAACTGCATGACGCCGTATGGCTGCCCCACCGCGCGCATGCGGCCGAAGCCGCGCCGATTGGCGGCGCGACCCGATTTCTGCTCGGCGCCGTGGTGGTGGCGCTGCTTGCAATACCTTTCCTCAACCTCCTCGCCCCGATACTGGGCGCGGCGAGTGCGACGCATCTCGTCCACCGCGCTCGAGAGAAAGGTCCGCATGCGTAAGTCCGTCCTGTTCCTGCTGCCGCTGCTGGGCGCCTGCGCCACCGGACCCGTACCCGGCTCCACTGCACCGTCGCGGCCGGCGTCCGCGCCGCCGCCGCAGCAAGTGCGGGTGGCTCCGTCGACCCCCGACTTCCGCGCGCCGCGGGTCATGAATGTGCCTGGCCTCGAAGGCGTGATCGGCCGCAACCAGACCGCGCTGGCGAATATTTTCGGGCCGCCGCGAATCGACGTAACCGAAGGTGACGCGAAGAAGCTGCAATTCGTGGGCGAGGCCTGCGTACTCGACATCTATCTCTATCCGCTCAGCCCGGGTGCGGAACCCAGTGCAACCTATGTCGATGCACGCCGCGCGAGCGACGGGCTCGATGTCGATCGCGCGGCCTGCGTGCGCGCGCTGCGCCGCTGAAGCCCGCATCCGCTAACCCGGACTTAAGCAAACCGCGCTAGGCTCCGCGAACCGGTGTTAGGCGGGAGTTTGGTACAGATGAGCGTGCATTTCGGCGAACTGGCGATGAAATTCGGTGCGGACGGCGTGATTTCGCCGGGCGAGGTGCTTGCGCTACGGCGCGAAGCCTGGCCCGATGGGCATATCTCGCAGGCCGAGGCCGAAGCGATCGTTGCGCTCAACCACCAGCTTACGTCGCGCTGCCGGGAATGGGTGGAATTCTATGTCGAGGCGCTGGGCGAATATGTCGTCAATCAGCGTGCGCCGAGGGGCTATGTCGATGCCGAGAACGCGGCATGGCTGATGGCGCAGCTGGACGCCGATGGCACGCTTGGCTCGATGGCCGAGATCGAATTGCTGGTGCGCGTGTTCGAATGCGCACAGAACGTGCCGGTATCGCTGAAGGACTATGCGGTCGCGCAGATCGAACACGCCGTTCTCGAGGGGACGGGGCCGACGCGCAATGGCGGCATGCTCGAAGCCGGCAATGTCAACGCGGCCGAGGCATTGCTGCTGCGGCGGGCGATATTCGCCCCCGCAAGCGAACGGCCCGCGGCCGTGGGACGCAAGGAAGCCGAAATGCTCTTCCGGCTCAAGGATGCAACGCTGGGCGCGGATAACGCCCCCGAATGGAAACATCTGTTCGTGCAGGGCATTGCCAATTACCTGCAGGCCTACAGCGATCCGAATGCGCAGCTGAGCCGCGAACGCGCGGCCGAACTGGATGCCTTCATGGGCGATACGCAGGCGCGGGTCGGCGGTTTTCTCGGCCGCATGGCCAAAGCCTCGCCCAATGCATTCGGCAAGGTCTTCGGCCGCAAGGCGCCTGCTCCGGATCGCTCGGAGGCCGTCGGCCGCGCATACGCCGTTACCGATGACGAGCGGGAATGGCTCGAAGCGCGGATCGAGGCCGATGGTCAGATCGACGAATACGAGCAGGCGCTGCTCGATTTCCTCGCCGAAGACTGAGCTTCACTTGCGGAGCGCGTGAAAACCGTTCTTGGCGAGCGCGCGCCAGCGTTTTTGCCGGTGCGCGTAGAACAGGCGCGCGAATCCTGCGACCAGCGGCGGCAGCATGCCCGCATCGATATGCACGCGATCGGTGTACCGCGTGCAGCCGTCACCGGGGGCGATTTCGATCCAGTGATCCCAACGGCGAATGAACGGTGAATGGCCATTGTCGCGCAGCACATGCGCTGTGGGCGGAGATGTGGGAAATTCGATCCCGATGACCTGCCAGCCGATGGGAAGTATCCCGAAGACGAACATCCACGCGCGGTATTCGCCCGGGGTCCAGCGGTAGGGAAAGCGCCCGCCGCACGGCACGAAGCGAATCAGCGGCGCAGCCACATGCCGGAGCAGGGCGCTCGTCTGCGCGTGATACCAGACCGCCTCGGGTGGCGCGTCGAGCCAGGTCGTCAGCTCGACGGTGCGGGTCACACCATGAAGCTTTCGCCGCAACCGCAGGCGCCCTTGGCATTGGGATTTTCGAACACGAAGCCGGCGGTGAAATCGTCTTCCACCCAGTCCATCGTGCTGCCGATCAGGTAGAGCACGCTGGCGCTGTCGATATAGAAGGTCCCACCGGGGGTTTCGATCTTCTCGTCGAACTTGGCTTCCTCGGTGACGTAGTCGACCGAATAGGCAAGCCCGGAACAGCCGCGCCGGGGCGTCGACAATTTGACACCGATGGCTTCGTCGGGCGCTTTCGCCATCAGCTGCGCGACGCGCTGTTCCGCGCGCTCGGTCAGGATGACGGCTGCTTTCGGCGCAGCGCGTGTCTTCGTATCGCCCATCACAGCATCCCCAGTTCGAGCCGTGCCTCGTCGGTCATCTTGTCCGGGCCCCAGGGCGGGTCCCACACCAGATTGACTTCCGCATCGCGCACGCCGGGCACGCTGGCCGCACGCAGTTCGACTTCGGCAGGCATGGTTTCGGCGACCGGGCAATGCGGCGTCGTCAGCGTCATGGTGACGGTGACATCGCTCTCGTCATCGACCTCAACCCCGTAAATCAGCCCGAGATCGTAGATATTCACCGGGATCTCCGGGTCGAAGATTTCCTTCAGCGCGGCAACGACCGCTTCATAAAGGTCGCCGCCCGGGGCGCCCGCGGGCAAGCCCTCGGGCTTTTTCTGCAGGAACCCTTCGAGATAGTCGCGCTTGCGCTCCATCGTGGCGCGCGCGCTTTCCTCGGGATCGACCGCATCCTCCACCCGGGCGCGCGGCGGTTTTGCCGTTGCCACGTCTGCGGGCGATGGTGCCGCGATCCAATCCTGGTCCTTGTTCGTTCCTTCGCTCATCCGAAGATCCTCTGGGTGCGTTCGATACCGCGCAGCAGCGCAGCGATGTCGTTTTCGTCGGAATACAGCCCGAAGCTTGCCCGGGCGGTGGCGGGAACCCCGAGATGGTCCATCAGCGGCTGCGCGCAGTGATGGCCAGCCCGGATCGCCACATTCTCTTCATCCAATATGGTGCCGAGATCATGCGGATGAACCCCCTCGATCGCAAAGCTGACGATGCCGGCGCTTTCTTCCGGACCGAACAGCGTGACCGAATTCAGCGCGCGCAATTCGTCGCGCAGCTGCCTTGCAAGGCCCGCCTCATGCGCGAACAGCCGGTCGGGTCCCAGCGCGGCAACATAGTCGATCGCGGCATGCAGCGCGATCGCCTCGGTGATGATTGGGGTTCCGGCCTCGAACCGCTGCGGGGGCGGCGCATAAGTCGTCTTTTCGAAAGTGACCCGGTCGATCATCGCGCCGCCGCCCTGCCACGGGGGCATGGCACCGAGAATTTCCTCGCGCGCCCACAGCACGCCGATCCCGGTGGGGCCATAAAGCTTGTGACCCGACAGCGCGTAGAAATCGCAGCCGAGCGCCGCCATGTCGAGCGCCATGCGCGGCGCGGCCTGGCAGCCGTCCAGCAGCAGCTTCGCACCGACCGAATGCGCGATATCCGCCGCGGCGCGTGCATCGAGCACGCTCCCGAGAACGTTCGAGACATGCGCCAGCGCGACCAGCCTGGTCCGCGGAGTCATCATGGCTTCGAGCGCACCCAGATCGATCCGGCCGTCTTCAGTCAGCGGGCAAACATCGATCTGCGCGCCGGTCCGTTCGGCGACCATCTGCCACGGGACGATGTTCGAGTGATGCTCCAGCATCGACAGGACGATGCGATCGCCCTCGCCGATCTGCGCCATGCCCCAGCTCGCCGCGACCAGATTGATCGCTTCGGTCGCACCGCGGACGAAAATCACCTCGTCCTCGCCCTTCGCGCCGATGAATTCGGCAACGCGGCGACGCGCGGCTTCATAGCCAAGCGTCATTTGCGCGCTACGTCCGTACACGCCGCGATGGACGGTGGCGTAATCCACGCCGAGCGCGCGGGTCATCGCATCGATGACGGCCTGCGGTTTCTGCGCGGTGGCGGCTGTGTCCAGGTAATGCCACGGTGCGCCATCGCCGGTTACCATGCCGGGGAAATCGGCACGGACATCGGCAGCAGGCGAAAGGGTGGCAGCGACGCTCACAGCGCTTTGTCCACCTTGTCGAGCGCGATCTGCATCAAGGTTTCGCGCGTTTCGTCATCGTCGAGAGCAACCAGAGCATCGCCGAGGAACGCCTGCACCATCAAGCGGCGGGCAAGTTCGGGCGAGACGCCGCGCGCGGCCATGTAGAACCGTGCGGTCTCGTCGAGCTGGCCGACACTGGCGCCATGCGCGCATTTGACGTCGTCGGCGAAAATCTCGAGCTGCGGGACAGCGTTTACGCTCGCGCCTTTCTCCAGCAGCAAACCCTTGAAATCCTGTGCCGCGTCGGTCTTCTGCGCATGGCGCACGACATCGATATTACCGAGGAAATTGCCCGTCCCGTGGCCCCAATGGACCGCGCGAACGGTCTGGTTACTGGTGGCTTCGGGTTCGGCGTGGATCGTCCGCGTGACGAATTCGCGCACCGTATCGCGGCCGCCGACGGTGATTCCGCCGAATTCGAAATGCGCGCCCTTGTGCAGCGTGACTTCGACTTCCAGCCGCGCATATTCGGCGGCGGCAAGGACGGCGAAGAGTTCGCATGTCGCGCCTTCGCCGATGGTCACGCGCCAGCGGTGCAGCCGGGTGGGCTGCGGATCGTCGGCATCGCGGATCACCAGCGTATCGCGGAAGGTTTCGCCCGCCGCGATATCGATCGTACGCCAGTCGTCGAGCGCTTCGCCCTGCAGCCGTTCGACTGCAGAATAGCGCCAGCCCTCCTCGCGCCGGGTGGGAAGTTCAGCGGCTTCAGGCATCGGCCATCACCGCGTCATAGCCTTCGTTCTCGAGTTCGATCGCCAGTTCGGGACCGCCGGTGCGCACGATGCGGCCCTGCGACAGGATCGACACCTTGTCGGGCTTCACCACTTCGAGCAGGCGCTGGTAGTGGGTGATCAGCAAGACGCCCTTCGCCGGGTCGCGCATGATCGCATTGATACCATCGCCCACGACGCGCAGCGCATCGATGTCGAGACCGCTGTCGGTTTCGTCGAGCACGGCGAACTTGGGATCGAGAATGCCCATCTGCACCATTTCGGCGCGCTTCTTCTCGCCGCCCGAGAAGCCGACATTCACATGCCGCTTGAGCATGTCGGGATCGAGCTTGAGCAGGGCCGCCTTGTCCTTCGCCAGCTTGAGGAACTCGCCGCCGGTCAGCGCTTCCTCGCCCCGGGCCTTGCGCTGCGAATTCAGCGCTTCGCGGAGGAATTGCAGGTTCGAGACCCCCGGGATTTCGACCGGGTACTGGAACCCGAGGAACAGCCCCGCAGCCGCGCGCTCATGCGGCTCGAGGTCGAGCAAATCGACCCCGTTGAAGCTGACCGAACCCTGCGTCACTTCGTAACCGGGACGTCCGCCAAGCACATAGGCCAGCGTCGACTTGCCGGCACCATTGGGACCCATGATGGCATGGACCTCGCCCGCGGGAATTTCGAGCGTCAGCCCGTTGAGGATCGTCTTGCCGTCGATTTCGGCGTGGAGATTGTCGATTTTCAGCATGTCAGTTCCTGTCGTCGCGACGCGGTCCGCGGCTGGGGCGCCGGGGCGTCGATCCGTATTTCGATTGGTGTTCGCGGCGCGCGGTCTGCTTGTCGCGGTAGCGCGCGTTCATGGCGGCGAAGATCGGCTGCATTGCTGCTTCCACGTCTTCGAGGATGGTTTCGGCGGGGATCCGCAGCACTTCGATGCCCACTGCGCCGAGGCTCTTGTCGCGCCGCCGCGCAAGCGCGTCGTTCTGCTCCGGCTCGTCGATTGCGACCGCTAGGCCGAGCGGGTGCGAGACGAAATCAAGAATCGCCGAGCCCACCACAGTGTGGCGCGTGAACTTGAACTTCCCGAAATCCTCTTTCGCAAAGCGCGCGGCGAGTGCCTTGTGCGCTTCGGTCGAATGCCGCCGCAGGTCGCGCGCACGGTCGTGCAGCGCGTCGAGCCGCTTCTCCGAGATCTCCCAGCCGCGACCCTTCTTCTTGATCGTGGGCGCGGCATCGGCGGTCTCCGACGGATCGCGCAGCTGGAGAGTCTTGCGTTCGGTCATCCCACGCTCCCCTCGAGCGAGATCGCGAGCAGCTTCTGCGCTTCGACGGCGAATTCCATTGGCAGCTCCTTGAGCACGTCCTTGGCGAAGCCGTTGACGATCAGCGCCATGGCCTCCTCATCGTCGAGACCGCGCTGCTGCGCGTAGAACATCTGGTCGTCGCTGATCTTGCTGGTGGTCGCCTCGTGCTCGATCTGCGCGCTGGGGTTCTTCACCTCGATATAGGGTACGGTGTGCGCGCCCGACTGGTCGCCGATCAGCAGCGAATCGCATTCGGTGCGATTGCGCACCCCGTCAGCGTTGGCGGCCACGCGGACCATGCCGCGATAGGTGTTGTTCGACTTGCCGGCCGAGATACCCTTCGAGATGATCGTCGAACGGCTCCCCTTGCCGTTATGGATCATCTTGGTGCCGGTATCGGCCTGCTGGTAATTGTTGGTCACCGCGACCGAGTAGAATTCGCCCACGCTGTCTTCGCCGTTGAGCACGCAGCTGGGATATTTCCACGTCACCGCGCTGCCGGTTTCGACCTGCGTCCAGCTGATCTTGCTGCGGGCGCCCTGGCACAGGCCGCGCTTGGTGACGAAATTGTAGATCCCGCCCACGCCTTCGGCATTGCCGGGATACCAGTTCTGGACGGTGGAGTACTTGATTTCGGCGTCTTCCATCGCAACCAGCTCGACCACCGCGGCATGGAGCTGGTTCTCGTCACGCATCGGCGCGGTGCAGCCTTCGAGATAGCTGACATAGCTGCCTTTTTCGGCGATGATCAGCGTGCGTTCGAACTGGCCGGTGTTCTCCGCATTGATGCGGAAATAGGTGCTCAGCTCCATCGGGCAGCGCACGCCTTCGGGCACGTAGACGAAGGTCCCGTCGGAGAAGACCGCGCTGTTCAGGGTGGCGAAGTAGTTGTCGTGCTGCGGGACGACCTTGCCGAGCCATTTCTTGACCAGCTCGGGATATTCGCGAATCGCCTCGCTGATCGACAGGAAAATGACGCCCGCCCGCTTCAGCTCCTCGCGGAAGCTGGTGGCCACGCTGACGCTGTCGAACACGGCATCGACGGCCACCTTCTTCGCGCCCTTTACGCCCGCAAGCACTTCCTGCTCGCCCAGCGGAATGCCGAGCTTGTCGTAGACGCGCTTGATCTCGGGATCGAGTTCGTCGAGCGATTCGAGCTCAACCTTCTTCTTCGGGGCCGCGTAATAATAGGCGTCCTGATAGTCGATCGCCGGATAGCCGAGCTTGGCCCAGTCGGGCTCCACCATTTCCTGCCACAGGCGGAAGGCCTTGAGGCGCCAGTCGAGCATCCACTCGGGCTCGCCCTTCTTGGCGCTGATGAACCGGACCGTGTCTTCGGTCAGGCCCTTTTCGGCGAATTCGGTCTCGATGTCCGAAGACCAGCCGTGTTCGTACTCGGCGGCCTTTTCGGCAGCTTCACGCGCTTCGCGGTCCTGGATGTCGATTTCTTCGCTCATGCAATCTCTCTTTCGCGCGCCAGCTGGGTCAGCGGTATCGCTGCCAGCGCACCACGCAGTGCTTCATTGACGACCGGCCAGTGCGGCTTGACCAGGCATTCGTGTTCGACTGAACAGTCCGCGCCTTCGATGCAGGCGGTCAGTGCGATCGGCCCTTCGACCGCCTCGACGATATCGGCCACGGTAATCGCCGCGGCCGGCCGGGCGAGCTGCAAGCCGCCGCCTGCGCCCCGGCTCGACCGGAGCAACCCTGCGGCCGACAGCTTGCTGACCAGCTTCTGCACCGTCGGGACCGGCAATCCGGTCTCCGCGGCGAGTTCGCCCGCACTGGTCTTCGCGCCGCCGCAGTGACGCGAAGCGGCGCACATGGCGACCACGGCATAATCGGCTAGGTTGGAAAGGCGCATATCAAATCGGACCAAATCGTTCCGATTGGCCAATTAGGGGCGCATCCCCTGCTTTTCAACGGGAAACAGCGTGTTGCGAGTCGTTAGCAATCAGAGCTCGTCGAGCGGCTCCCGGCCCAGCTGCTCGGCTTCCCCGGCGCCGAACAGGCTCACCGAACTGTAGCCGTCGGGGCCCAGCATGTCGTTGATCGTGGAGCCCGAATTGGGCTGCAACCGCTTGGGTGTGCGCCCGGTGAAGAAGCGGATTTCCTTGATCAGATGTGCCTGGTCGTAAAACGCTTCGCGGATTTCCGCTTCGATCTCGTCGGGCAATTGCGGCATCGACAGCAGGGTCGCCGCACGCACCGCGCGGTAGCGGCGCACCAGCCGGACCGGCGATTGCCCGAAGAATTGCGCGACGAGACGCTGTGCCTGTCGCTTCGAGTAGGGCAGCTGGTCGTACAATACGTCGAGCTCGGGCTTGAACGAACTCGACAGCCATTCGAGCGTGCGATCGATCACGGTCAGATGCTGGTCGGGCAGGCTCGACAGCCCTTGGCGGACGATGTCGCACATCGCGTCGAGCAATTCGCCATCATCGATCTCACCCGCTCGCCAGCGCGGCGCCAGTGTCGTATGGCGTTCGGCCAGCGGGTCCTGCAGCACCGTTTCCGGCTGCAGGAAGGCGTCGTGGTAATCATGAACCGAAAGCCCGGACAGCGCGGCCCAGCCCCGGAAGTTGAGCGATACGCCGAACACCACCCCGGGCCCGCTGACGCTGAAGTTGCGCGCCTGGCACAGCGGCGCGACAAAGAACGCGTCGCTGGTATCGGACACCACATCGTCGAACTGCATTCGCCCGACACCGCGCCCGAACACCACCATCTGGCCCGAATAGGCCGGCAACACGTCGTCGAGCTGCCCATCGCTGGTGCGCCAGATATAGAGCGAGTTGAGATAGGGCGCCAGATCGGGTGGCGCCGCTACGAACTCGAACGAATGTGACGCCTCGCCGCTTGGTACAACCGCCAAACCCCTGCCCCCAAATCTCTTCCTCAACCAATTGTATAAATACGCCAATCCCGTTTGCTCCGCAATCGCTTAGTAAACGGGCGGTTTGGGATGGGCAAAAAAAGGGGGCATCCTCGCAAGGTGCCCCCCTTTGAAGTCGAGAACTCGTTGCAGGAATGCTCCGAGCCCTTCGGGTCGCAAAACCCTCTTACGCCGGTCTTGCGGTAATTCATTGTATGCAAGCGACAACGCGGGCCCTGACGGGTTATTCGGCGGCGTTTTTTGAGGCTGCATGGCGTGCCCCAGCCGCGCGGGCGCTCGACAGCCTTCGCGGAACGCGGCAATGCGCGGTGCATGCTGTTCGACCTTGCCCGCCCTGTCCTGTTCGCGCTCGATCCCGAGCGCGCGCATCGCCTGACTGTGAAAGCGCTCGCCGTTTCGCCCCGCACGGCGCCGCCCCCGGCCGGCCCGCTGGCGATCGATGTCGCGGGGCTCGCCTTCCCCAACCCGGTCGGCATGGCAGCGGGATTCGACAAGGACGCCGAAGTCCCCGACCAGTTGCTCGGGCTGGGCTTTGGTTTCACCGAAGTCGGTTCGATCACCCCGCTGCCGCAGGCGGGCAATCCCAAGCCGCGGCTGTTCCGGCTGGTCGAGGACCGTGCGGTGATCAATCGGATGGGGTTCAACAATGGCGGGGCCGAGGCTGCGCACGCCCGGCTTCAACGCCGCGCCCGTCGGCCAGGCATTGTCGGAATCAATGTCGGGGCGAACAAGGACAGCGCGGACCGCGCGGCCGACTACGCGACGATGACCCGCATCATGGCGCCGCTGGCCTCGTATCTCGCGGTCAATATTTCCAGCCCCAACACCCCGGGCTTGCGCGCTTTGCAGGACGAGGGGGCGCTGATCGGGTTGCTCGATGCAGTGTTCGAGGCCCGCGGAGACCGGGGCCCGCCCGTATTCCTCAAGGTCGCGCCCGATCTCGAACCTGCGGATGTCGACGCGATTGCACGTATTGCGATCGACCGGGGGCTTGGCGCCCTCATCGTGTCCAATACCACCATCTCGCGTCCGGCGCTGGCCTCGGCGCATGCGGGAGAAACCGGCGGGCTTTCGGGCGCTCCGCTCCGCGATCTCGCACAGCAGCGCCTGCGCGACTTCCGCAAGGCAACCGGCGGCGAGCTTCCGCTGGTAGGCGTGGGCGGCATCGCCACCGCAGCGGACGCCTGGGCCCGCATCCGCGCGGGCGCCAGCCTGGTGCAGCTCTATAGCGCGATGGTTTATGGGGGCCCCGGCCTGCCCCGGCAGATCGTCCGGGGCCTCGAGCGGTTGATGCGCCGCGACGGTTTCGCTTCGATTGCCGAAGCGGTCGGAAGCGAATAGCGTCGCATCCATGAAGAGACTGATTTCCATTCCGCTTCTGGCCGCTGCCCTAGCTGGCTGCTCGATCAATCCATCGCCGGAATCCGCACCTCCTTTATCGCCGACCGCTTTTGCAGGCGCAGTCAGCGCGGCGGACCCGCGAGCGCAGGCCGCAGGCGAAGCTATGCTGGCACGGGGAGGCAGCGCCACCGACGCCGCCATCGCTGTCATGCTGGCGCTGACGGTGGTCGAACCGCAGAGCTCGGGCATCGGCGGCGGCGGGTTCATGGTCCGCGGCATGCCGGACGGCACAGTCGCAACCTTCGATGGCCGCGAAACCGCTCCTGCCGGCGCCACGCCGGAATGGTTTCTCGACGACAGCGGCGAAGTCCCGCCGCGCAGCGAATCGGTCCGCAGCGGGCTGTCGGTCGGGGTGCCGGGGAACATCGCGCTCGCCGCCAAGGCGCACTCCGCGCATGGCAAGCTCGCCTGGGCTGACCTTTTCGAGCCGGCCATCCGCCTTGCGCGCAGCGGGTTCGAGATCAATCCGCGGCTCAATGGCATGCTCGAGAGTGCCCGGAACCGATCGGCACATTCCGCGGCCGCGCGATCGCTGTACTTCGACGATCAGGGCGATCCCCGGCCAGTCGGCACGCTGGTCGTGAACGAGCCGCTCGCGCAGACCCTCGAGATGATAGCGGGCGGTGGGCGGGAAGCCTTCTATTCGGGCGAACTGGCGGAACGGATCGCCGAGACGGTCAGCGCGGATACGCCGCGCACGGGCGCGATGACCTATGCCGACATTACGGGTTACGAAGCCAAGACCCGCGATGCTGTCTGCGCACCCTATCGGGCGTATCGCGTCTGCACCATGGGCCCGCCGACGTCGGGCGGTGTCGCGGTTTTGCAGATGCTTGGGCAGCTCGAGCGGTTTCCTATCGCCGAGATGGGAGTGCGCAATCCGATCACCTGGCATCTGTTCGTTGAATCGCAGCGGCTGGCCTACGCCGACCGCGAGTTGTACCTGGCCGATAGCGATTACGTGCCTGTCCCCGTCGCCGGACTTGTCGATCGGGATTATCTCGCATCGCGCAGCGGATTGATCGCCCCCGACCGCAGACTGACCGAAGCCACTGCCGGAACCCCTCCAGGCGCGGACACTGCGCTGGCCGATGGCGACGAACCCGAAGAACACGGCACCTCGCATTTCGCCGTCGTCGACGCTGACCAGATCATGATCAGCTACACCTCGACGATCGAGGGGGCGTTCGGTTCGGGCCTGATGACGGGCGGGTTTTTCCTCAATAACGAGCTGACCGATTTCAGCCGGTCGCCCACGGTCGACGGGCAACCCGTCGCCAACCGGGTCGAAGCGGGTAAGCGTCCGCGCAGTTCGATGGCCCCTACGGTCGTCTACGATCCTGAAGGCAAACCCTTCCTCGCGGTCGGTGCTGCAGGGGGAAGCACCATCCCGGTGCAGACCGCGCGCAGCATCATCGGGGCAATCGATTTCGGCCTTTCGGCAGAAGAGATCCTCGCCCTGCCCTTCGTCATGGCGTTCGGCGACCGGCTGCTGCTTGAACGGGGCACCTGGCTCGAAGAGCAGGCCGATGCCTTCCGCAGCCTCGGGCACGAACAGGTTCTGGTGCGCGAAGCCCCCGTGAAAGGCGGCGCCGTGCTGCGGACTGCGACTGGGTGGGAAAGCGCCCGCGACCCGCGGCTCGAAGGGCAGATCGAAATCCCCTAGCACGGCTCGCTTGCCGTGGACCGGCGGGCGTCCTAAGCCGTGCCCCGAACTGCGTCATGAAGAACACAGCCGTTGAGGAGCCTGCCGTGCTGTCGGAAATAGATTCCGCGAACAATCTCGTCGAACTTTTCCTCAAACGTGCGGATGAAAAGGGCGACCAGCCGTTCCTCGGCGCAAAGCGCGAGGCCGAGTGGCAGACCATCAGCTGGCGCGAAACGGCCGAGCAGGTGTGCCTGCTCGCCGAAAATCTGCGCGGCCTCGGGCTGAAGGATGGCGACCGCGTATGCCTGGTGTCGGAAAACCGGCCCGAATGGTGCATTGCCGACCTGGCGATCATGGCCGCAGGCTGCGTTACCGTGCCGGCCTACATCACCAATACCGAGCGCGACCACGTGCATATCCTCGACAATTCGGGGGCGCGCGCGGTGATCGTTTCGACCGAGAAACTGCTGCGCCCGCTGCATGGCGCGCTGCAGGCGTCGGGGGTGGCCGAACATGTTATCGGGATCGACGATCTCCATCGCCAGCAATCGGGCAGTTTCGGCTATTACAACTGGGCGACCATGCTCGAAGGCGATCCGGCGGCTGCGCGTGCAGCGGTCGAGAACCGCATCGCGGCGATCGGGCGCGGCGATACAGCCTGCATCATCTACACCAGCGGCACCGGCGGCGCCCCGCGCGGCGTGCGCCAGCACCACGGCGCGATCCTGTGCAACGTGGCGGGTGCCGGCGAAATCCTGATTGATGATTTCGGTATCGACCGCGACGAACGGTTCCTGTCCTTCCTCCCGCTCAGCCATGCCTATGAACACAGCGGCGGGCAGTTCCTGCCGATCGGTGTGGGCGCGCAGATCTATTACGCCGAAGGGCTCGAGAAGCTCGCCAGCAATATCGAGGAAACCCGCCCCACGATCATGGTTGTCGTCCCGCGCCTGTTCGAGGTCTTGCGGACCCGGATCATGAAACAGATCCAGAAGCAGGGCGGCGTCGCCGAAAAGCTGATGAACACCGCGCTCGAAGTTGCCGAGCGCCGCGTGGCGGACGATCCCAAGTTCGGGGACGGGCTCAAGGACATGGCGGTCGGCCGCTTGCTGAGGCCCAAGATCCGCCAGCGCTTCGGCGGAAGGATTAAGGCCATGGTGTCGGGCGGCGCGCCACTCAACCCCGAAGTCGGCGTCTTCTTCGAAGCAATGGGGCTGACCGTGCTGCAGGGGTACGGGCAGACCGAAGCCGGCCCCGTCATCAGTTGCAACCGCCCCGCGGCGGGCATTGCGATGGACACGGTCGGGCCGGCCATGCGCGGTGTGGAAACCCGCATCGCCGACGATGGTGAAATCCTCGTCCGCGGCGAGCTGGTCATGCACGGCTATTGGCAGAACGACGCCGAGACCGAGCGCACCATCAAGGATGGCTGGCTGCATACCGGCGACATCGGTCATATCGACGACAGGGGCCGGATCGTGATTACCGATCGCAAGAAGGACATGATCGTCAACGACAAGGGCGACAATATCGCCCCGCAGAAGGTCGAAGGCATGCTGACGCTGCAGCCCGAGATCGGGCAGGCGATGGTGGTCGGCGACAAGAAGCCCTATGTCGTCGGGCTCATCGTTCCCGATGCCGAATGGACGCTCGAATGGTGCCGTGCGCAGGGCAAGCAGTTCGACTGCAAGCAGTTGCAGAAACTGCCCGAATACCGCAATGCGGTGCGCGCTGCGGTCGACCGGGTGAACAAGGACCTGTCAGTCGTCGAGAAGGTGCGGCAGTTCTCCTTCGCCGATGAACCGTTCACGATCGAGAACGAGGAGATGACTCCCTCGATGAAAATCCGCCGGCACAAGATCAGGGACCGCTACGGCGAACGGCTGGAAAAACATTACCGCAGCTAGGCGGCGGCTTCCTCGATATATTCGGGATAGAAACTTGGCGCGCGGTCGCTCCATCGCGGCGCAGTAGCGGCCGCCTCGCTGAGCGATTGGAGCAGCATCTTGCGCCGTTCGGGCCGGATTTGCGGCAATGCCGCTGCTGCACAGAACGCGCTGGGCAACCAAGGCCGCGCAGCCGCAGACATCAGCCGCTCGTAAAGAAAGCGGAAGGCGGAGAAACACTCGATCCGCTCCTGCGCAAGATCGAACGCGGCGACCCGGGTGAGCTTGCCCAGGAACCCTTCGATGCTGTCGAACCCCGATTCGACGGGCAGCGACTGACGCAGCGCGGCGAGCTCGCGATAGGCGACATACTGGCTGCGTATCGCAGCGTTTTCGCCCGGGTCGCGGCCCCACACGCGAAAGGCGTCGCAGCGGCCGAGGCCGATATCGAGGCTGCGGCGGATGTAGCGCTGTTCGGCAGCGGTGAAGCCGGCGAACTCGCGCAGTTCAGCGATCGTCGGCGATGCAGTTTGCGTAGCGGCCATCACGGCACTCCCCTGTTGCCCGGCGAGTGTGTCCAAAGATGGTTAAGAAGCCGTAAGCGCGCAGTCCGTGCGTCAGATAAGGCCCGCCAGCGGGCTCGAGGGATCCGCATATTTGCGGGTCGCCATGCGCCCGGCAAGATAGGCATCGCGGCCGGCGGCAACCGCCAGTTTCATTGCCCGCGCCATGCGGATCGGATCCTTGGCCTCGGCAATGGCGGTGTTCATCAGCACCCCGTCGCAGCCCAGTTCCATCGCCACGGCCGCGTCCGATGCCGTGCCCACGCCGGCATCGACCAGCACCGGAACGTTGGCGCCTTCCTTGATCAGGCGGATCGTTACCCGGTTCTGGATGCCCAGTCCCGACCCGATCGGAGCGCCCAGAGGCATCACTGCCACCGCACCTGCATCCTCGAGCTGCTTGGCCGCGATCGGGTCGTCGGCGCAATAGACCATCGGCAGGAAGCCCTCCTTGGCGAGCGTTTCGGTCGCCACCAGCGTTTCGCGCATGTCGGGATACAGGGTGCGCGCTTCGCCGAGCACTTCCAGCTTGACCAGATCCCAGCCGCCCGCTTCGCGCGCCAACCGCAGGGTGCGGACCGCGTCCTCGCCGGTGAAGCAGCCGGCGGTGTTGGGCAGATAGGTCACTTTCTTCGGATCGATGTAATCGGTCAGCATCGGGGCCTTTGGATCGCTGACATTGACCCGGCGGACCGCCACGGTGACGATTTCGGCCCCCGATGCCTCGAGCGCCGCGGCGTTCTGTTCAAAATCCGCGTATTTGCCCGTTCCGACGATCAGCCGGCTCGAGAAACGCCGCCCGGCGACGCTCCAGCTGTCGTCGTCCTGTCCGCCGCCGACGAAATGGACGATTTCCAGCGTGTCACCATCGGCGATCCCGATGGCGGCAAGTTCGCTGCGCGGCGCGATCGTACCATTGCGCTCGACTGCGACCTTGGCGGGATCGAGGTCGAGTTCGCGAACCAGTTCGGCGATGGTGGAAGCAGCGGTACGGCGGGTATCGCCATTGACGGTCAGGGAAATCATGCGCCCCGACTTAATCGCCGCAGCGCTCCTTGCAAGCGGGGGAATGGACATGGCGCAAGTTGAGCACATGGCCGAGCGATACCAGCGCCACGCCGATAATCGTCAGCACGGCTTCCTTGTAGCCATGCGGTACGGCCAGCGCGCCGCCCATGAAGGTCAGCCCGGTCATGGCAATGACGAACGGCATCGCCATACGGTGCCGCAACGCGCCCCAGCCGATCGCCACCGCGGCGATCACGGTCGCGAGCAGCAGGCCGACGCGGTGGAATTCGGGCGCGAGCAGGAATTCGCCGCCAAGCCCGAGGCCCGATACCAGCAGGATCGAAAGCACACAGTGGATCGCGCAGGCACCCGACAGGAAGATACCCGCACGGTCGAGCCTGCGACGAATCGGCAAGGTGGCACGCTGGAACATGTTGTGGCAGCTATGTGATGTTGTATCTTATTACAAGCGAAACCGCGCAAGCACGGCGTTTGCGTACTTGCAACGAGCTGTGTGGCGCTTGCCCGTTTTGCACTTGCGCCCCGGAGTGTCGCAAATCACAGACGGCATATGTCGCATTCTAGCAAACCCACGCGTCCTGCCGCGCTTGCCAACTGGCTGATGATCGTCGCTTTCCTCGTCGTCCTGATGGTGGCGGTGGGGGGGATAACCCGGCTGACCGAGAGCGGGCTGTCGATCACGCAATGGAAACCGATAACGGGCGCCATCCCGCCGCTCTCCGAGGCGGCCTGGCAGGCCGAGTTCGCTCTCTATCAGACCACCGGCGAATACCAGACGGTCACCGGGCCAGCCGGGATGGACCTTGCGGCATTCAAGTTCATCTTCTTCTGGGAATGGTTCCATCGGCTGCTCGGCCGGCTGATCGGCCTGGCATTCGCGGTCCCGCTCGCGTGGTTCTGGATCCGCGGCGCCATTCCGCAGGGTTACAAGGGCCGGCTGGTCGCGCTGCTGGCCCTCGGCGGGCTGCAGGGCGTTTTCGGCTGGTTCATGGTTCGCAGCGGCCTGGCGGGGACGATGACCGATGTGAGCCACTTCTGGCTTTCGATCCACTTGCTTACCGCGCTGTTCACCCTTGGCGGACTGATCTGGACGGCGCTGGGCCTGCGGCAGCTGGCGACCGGCGCTTCGCGGCCCGCACGCTGGACCGGTACCGCCAGCTGGGTGGGCGCGATCCTGTTCGTCCAGCTGCTGCTGGGGGCCTGGGTTGCCGGACTCAACGCCGGTCTGGCATCCGATACCTGGCCGCTTATGCAAGGACAGCTCGTCCCGGAATACGACCGGTCGCGCGGCCTTGCCTGGGCCGTGACGCACGACCCGTTCCTGCTTCACTTCCTCCATCGGTGGTGGGCCTGGATTGCAGTCATTGCGCTGGTGGTGATGGCGCGGCGCGTCAAACCGCTCGTGCGGCAGGCTTCGGTTGCAATCCATACCGCCTTCGGCATCCAGATCGTGCTCGGCGTTGCCACCGTATGGACTGGCGTGGCGCTATGGGTTGCCGTGGCGCACCAGGTCGTAGGTGCGCTGCTGGTCGCCAGCTTTGCCTGGGGCGCGCATATTCTGGGTCGGCGCACCGCGTAGTGGCAGCGCGAGCGCACAGCGCTTGCGCTCGTGAGATCCATTCGCAATAACAAGGAAATCACGCGTCGCTGCGGGGGCTATGGCGCGTGGAACCCCGGGCATGCCCGGGTGACCATGCGAAGGGGGCGGGATGACCACAGGCAACAGACGCGCATTTCTTGGGCAGTTCGGCATGGCTGCTGCCATCGCCGCTTCGGGCCTGCCGATATCGGCCATCGCACAAACCGGCGGTATTATCGTCCCGCCGGGGCCTTTCCGGTTGCAGCGCGAGCTCGAACGCGGACTGAAAGGCGGGCAGGCAGTGCGCGTGATCCGCGAATGGGATGGCCGCTTCCTGGAGGACCGCAACGGCTTCAAGGCGATCGGCGAACAGGTTTCGTGCGTCGTCTCGGCCCCTGCGGTTCTCGAACCGATCGCCGAGATCGAACGCAATCGGCAGGATGCGGGACCCTTCCCAGCGCAGATCGACCGGCAGGGCCGGATCATCAAAGCCGGGCGGGCAGGCGGCGGTGCAGATGCCGCTGCCGCGGTTTCAGCCGCGATATCGATCCTCGAGCAAACGGGCCGATCACCGGGCGAGCTCGAGGATGCCAAGAGGTACCTCAACCGCCTTGCGCGATCGGCCGATACGGTCTTTGCCGATCCGCCGCCCGACCTGTTCTTTCCCAGACCGGGGCGGGCCACGGACCGGCGCGCTCTCGCGCTGCCCGACGCGCTCACGGGTGAAGTGCGCGTGACGCTGGAAGCGACCGCGCGCGACGACGGCCTGCTAGACCGGTTCGAACGGCGCATCGTCACCCGGATCGGCGATGACGTGCGGCCGTCGCACGAAATCTGGACGCTGCGGCTCCTCTGAATAGCGGGTGGTTCTATTTTACCTCCCGCGAGACACGCGGAAACGCTTGACTGAAAGGCGATCAGGCGCCATTTGCCGCGCGCTTCGCGAGTTCGCTCGTTCGGATTCGCCGATTGACGCCGCCGCCTTTCTCAAGGCGCGGCACGAACACTAAGAACGGAAATCAGCCATGAAGGCTCTTACGAAGATCACCCGGTCGATCAAACCGGCCGAGGTCGAAAAGAAGTGGCACATCATCGACGCCGAAGGTCTCGTCGTCGGCCGTGTCGCGGCGATCATCGCCAACCATCTGCGCGGCAAGCACAAGCCGAGCTACACCCCGCATGTCGATTGCGGCGACCACGTCGTCGTGATCAATGCCGACAAGGTGAAGTTCACCGGCAAGAAGCTCACCGACAAGATCTATTACAAGCACACCGGTCACCCGGGCGGCATTAAGGAAACCACTCCGGCGAAGGTGCTGGAAGGCAAGTTTCCCGAGCGCGTGCTCGAAAAGGCTGTCGAGCGCATGATTCCGCGCGGCCCGCTCGGCCGTGCACAAATGCGCGCGCTGCACGTATTCGCCGGCACCGAGCATCCCTATGACGGCCAGAAGCCCGAAAAGCTCGACGTTGCCTCGATGAACCGCAAGAACAAGGTTGTCGCATAATGGCCGACGAAACCAAGAACGAAACCGTCTCGGATCTCGCCGATCTGAAGGACATCGCCGGCAACGCTCCCGAAGGTGACGCGGCGCAGATCGCCGAAACCGCCCAGGTTCCGCTGCGCGAGCAGGAACTGGACAAGGAAGGCCGTGCCTACGCCACCGGTCGCCGTAAGGACGCCACCGCCCGTGTCTGGCTCAAGCCGGGCAGCGGCAAGGTCATCATCAACGGCAAGGACCAGGAAGTGTATTTCGCACGTCCGACGCTGCGCCTGATCATCGACCAGCCCTTCACCATCACCGACCGTCAGGGTCAGTACGACGTCATCGCCACCGTGCGCGGCGGCGGTCTGTCGGGCCAGGCCGGCGCGGTGAAGCACGGCATTTCGCAGGCGCTCACCAAATACGAGCCCGCGCTGCGCAGCACCGTCAAGGCGGCAGGCTTCCTGACCCGCGACAGCCGCGTGGTCGAGCGTAAGAAGTACGGCCGCGCCAAGGCCCGCCGTAGCTTCCAGTTCTCGAAGCGCTAAGCTTACCCGATCTTATCGATCACCGAGTGGGGCGGTTCCGGAAGGAGCCGCCTCTTTCGTATGTGCAGCGCTAGCGCTGCAGCGTCATGATTCCCCAAGCCAGCCCGGTTCCCGCGAGGAACAATGGCCACGACCACCAGAAGTCGAACTGGTAGATTTCCGCGCGAAAGATGGCGAGCTGGCCGCCCTTCGACCCTTGCGAGCCGATCAGCAGCGCGACCACGAAAGTCAGTATCGCGCCAAGCGGTAATGCCTTTACCAGTTCCATCGCTTTCCCCTGTCCTGCAGCAAGTAGACGCGGTGCCTATGCAACAGGGGTTGCCGGTCCGGTTCCGGATTGGCTTAGCGGGGCTGGTTAACGCGCCTGGCTCAGTGGACGGGGGGATCGACCCTCGGGACCTGGCGCACCGGGGCCACGGGTTCGCCCTCGCTGCGCGGCGGGAGGGCATTTTCGGGGACATCGTCGATCTGCATGTCGCGCGTATCGACCTGCTGCAGATTGCGCACGCAGACGGTCAGCTTGCGGCCGTCCCATTCGATTTCGTTGAAGCTGGGCGGCGTGGAGCGAGTGCGCTGCGACAGCGTTCCCGCACCGATCATCCGCACCGGCCCTTCGCTCGTATCCTCCATGATGTCGAACGCATCATGGACATGGCCTGAAAGAACAGCGGTTACATTGCGCTTTGCCAATTCGCGCAGCGCAAGGTCGCCGTGCTTCGTCAGAGCGGTCCCCTGGGTCCCGACTTCGCGCAATGGATGGTGGACCGCGACCAGCGCCTGGATCCCTTTCGGCAGCGCGTCGAGGGCGGTCAGGCAACGATCGAGCGCGCGCTGGCTCACCCATCCTTTCGACCAGTTAAGCCGAGGCTGCATGCGCACCGCAGTCTTCAGCGGGACGATCGCCAGCGCGCCGAGATCGAGTTCCCGTTCGACCTTCTCCTTCATCCCGCGAAACCGCTCGTAAGGGGAGAAGAAGCGTTCGATCAGGTTGAAATAAGGCATGTCGTGATTGCCCACCTCGACAGTCACCGGCGCGTCGAGCGAATTGATCCACTGCGTCGCGGCAGCAAACTCGCGGTGACGCGCGCGCATCGTCAGATCGCCGGTAATTGCCACGGCATCGGGCTGTTTCTCGGCAATCTCCTGCTTCACCCAATCGAGCGCCCGGGTGTTTTCGAGGCCGAAATGGATGTCGGAGAGGTGGAATATCCGCCGCGTGTCAGTAGCCATGGGCGGTCGCTAGCAGATCGACGGGGCACTCAGCCACCGAGAATTCGGCCCGCGGACCGAGGCTGGCCGGTTCGCCATCGATCAGCAATTGCAACGGTTCGGCCGCGCAGTTTTCGATGGTCAGACAGTCGAGCAGGCCCAGCCGCTCGTGCGGACCTTCCCGGAACCGCCGGCGCAGGACGGCAAAGCTTTGCTGCAGGAATTCGGCGGCATTCTCGAGCAGGAAACCGTCCACTTGCAACCCGCGGTGACTGGGGGTGAGTTCGATAAGCGGATATCCGTTCTGGTCGCCGATTGCCGGATCGGCCATCCGTACCCGGGATCCGCCGGTGGTTTCGGCTAGCGCTTCGCCGGCGCCCTGCGCCAGGCCGGCGACATCGAAATCGCGCATGGCTTCACGTACCCCGGCCCAGGCCGTACCGGGCCCGACTAGCAGGCCCGCATGCGCCCGCCCGGCCGCGCAGGCAGCCATAGCGGGACGGACCGGACGGAAAGCCCCGCGGGCGATCCGCTCCAGAATGGCATCGCAGGGCGTGTCTTCGCCATGCAGGCGGCCGCTCAACAGGTTCATCGTCCCGCCGGGAAGGACCAGGACGGCCCCAGCCCAACCGGACACTGCGTCGATCACCGCATTCAGCGTGCCGTCACCGGTAAACACGATGAGCTGCGAAACCCCGGCGGCTTCCAGATCGGTGCGCGTGGGAAGCTCCTGCGCGGGAAATTCGATGGTTCGCGCCACACCCAGCCCATGCCTGGCCAGTGAGGCTTCCAGCTCGCGGAGCGCGGCTTCGCTGTTGCTGCCGCTGCGCTCGTTCACGACCAGCCAAGATGCGGAAGGGCTCATGCCGACCAAGCGCCGGACACGGCCTGCGGTTCCCGCGGTCAGATGCGGTGGTTGAGCAGCAACCAGGCGGTAACGCCATTGAGAACGCTGTAGAATGCATAGATCCACGCAGCGGCGGGCCAGTCGTGCGCGGCCAGCAGCATTGCCAGCAGCAGGATCACGAACTCGAGCGCGAGCGAAATCCGACCGCCACCGGCGCGGAAAGCCGCGGGCAGGCTGTCCAGAACGGGGTGATTCGACTCGAGCATCGCCTTGTGCATGGCGAAATTGGCCATTCCCAGCACGAAGAGGATCCCGAGCAGCATGCGACGAGCGTCTTACCCCTGTCGTATGCCGATTGCCAAATGCCATTGGTCGGGCCGACTGCGCACCCGGTCCAATCACACCGCCGCCCGTCGAGGGGCGCGTGCGATTACTGGTGTAGCCGTGCAATACAGTTCGTGCAGCGAGCCTCTCCCCCTCTATTGACCGGGGCTCGCTGCAGAACTGGAGATGGAACCATGAAAACGCTTTTCGCAACGCTCGCCGCCGCCGGTCTGGCGCTGTCCGCAACCGCCGCTCAGGCCGAGTCCGTGCGTGTCACCTATAGTGACCTCAACCTCGCGAGCCCCGAGGGCCAGAAGCAGCTCTCGCAGCGCATCGACCGCGCTGCCCGCAATGTCTGCGGCCACACCCGCGGTGGCACGCGTAATCTTCAGCTCGACCGGGCGACCCGGGCCTGTTTCGAAAAGGCGAAGGCAGACGCGGGGGCGCAATTCGCTTCCCTCGTGAGCGACCACGCCTTGGGCGGCTGATACCCCAAGTTCGCCCACCTTTGAGCCCCGGCCGGATGCAGTCCCCCGGCCGGGGTTCTTTTCGCGCCAGCTGTATGTCGGCAGCCAGATGCGGCGCGATGAACCTACCGGCCCGCCATGGCCTTCACCTTGGGCAGGTAGGTCCGCCCGATACGCAAGGCTTCTCCCTCGTCCAGTTCGACCGACCACACGCCGAGCCCATCGTGGCGCAGGCCGGTGATGCGGTCCTTGCGCAGGATCGTCGAGCGGTGGATCCGGATGAACTTCATCGGGTCCAGCCGCTCCTCGAGGCCGGCGATCGTCTGCAGGAGCAAATAGGTGCGCGCCGCATCGCCTTCGCCGACATGAAGGCGGACGTAATCGCGTTCGGCATCGATTCGCCCCACTTCCGAAGTCGCAATGCGGATGAGCTCACTGCGATGCGGGATCCACAATTCTTCGAGCCATTCGCTGTCGCTGCGTTCGGCATCGCCCCGCCGCGCCAATGCGCGGGCCACGGCGCGTTCCAGCCGTTCGGGCTTGACCGGCTTGAGCACGTAATCGACCGCTTCGAGATCGAAAGCCTCGACCGCATAATTGTCATGCGCGGTGACGAATACGATCGCCGGCCGGTGCGCTTCCCTAGTCAGCGCCTTGGCTACCGAGATTCCGTCCACCTCGGGCATGGTCATGTCGAGCAGCACCAGATCGGGCTCGAGCGCCCCGATCAGGCGCAGCGCCTGCGCCCCGTCGCTGGCGGTGCCGACCACTTGCAACGCGTCGATCTTGGCGCAGATAACCTGCATCCGTTCGACCGCCAGTGGCTCGTCATCGACGATAAGTGTGCGCAGTTTGTCGTCGGATTCGTCAGCCATGTTTCACCATCGGTATCCTCAGCTCGGTTTCGTATCCGGTCAGCGATGGTCCGGACACGATCGTGGCGGCATTCCCGAACCGGGCCTCGATCCGGTCCCGCACATTGGCAAGGCCGATACCGAAGCCGTGATGGCCGGCGGTGCCGGGCCCGTCGTCGCTGACAGTGAGCACCAGGCGACCGTATTCCTCGCGCGCCGCGATCGTGATCGTTACGGGCCGGCTCGAGGCCGAGACGCCGTATTTGACCGAATTTTCCACCAGCGGCTGCAGGATCATTCCCGGGACCTTGAACCGGGCGAGGTCGGCAGGAAGGTCGACCTTCACCTTCAACCGTTCCGGAAAGCGCACCGTCTCGATTTCGAGATAATGTTCCTGCAGGTCGATCTCATCCTCGAGACTGACGTCGCCGGTCGAATCGTCGGCCAGGCTATGGCGGTAGAAGCGCGAGATCGTCTGGATCATCTGTTCGGCCCGGTCGGTCTTGCCGGTCATCACGAGGGCCGAGAGCGAATTGAGCGTATTGAACAGGAAATGCGGGTTCACCTGATAGCGTAGCGAGCGCAGTTCGGCGGCCTTGGCCGCGGTCCGGAAGCGTTCGCCGCGGCGCTCCGCCGCCCGGGCCTGCGCGCCGGCGAGCAGGGCGAGAAACAGCGCCGCCCAGGCAAGCAGCAGGAAGTAGCGCCCGATCGCCAGATCGAAGGTCATCTTCCACTGGTCGAGCGATGTCGGTGCAGGGGCAATCAGCACGCTTTGCGGAACCGCTTCCTCGGCCTGGTCGACGTCCTCGCCGATCTGCGCGCGGGGCAGGTCGATCAGCAGATTGCCGGCATCGTCACGGCGCAGCGCAATCCCGCGCTCCTTGCCCATCTGCTGTTCGACCTTCGCCTCGATCGAATCGAAGATCCAGCGATTTGCCTGCGCGATCATCATCGCCCCCGGCATCGCGGCGATCAGCGCGACGGCGATCTTGATCCCGAGGGCGCGGTTCTCGACCACCCGCAGGACGAGCCACAGGAGACCGGTCACCGCCACCCCGATCCCACAGACGAGTGCACGGCGCCAGAGCAGCTCATCCTGGAAGTCCAGCCCGACCACCACGCTGCGCAGCGTGATGAGCAGGAAATAGCACAGCCACACCCCGACCATCGAGGCAAAGACCACCTTGCCGGAAAGGCGTTCGTCTTCGGGATTCACCTGGCGTTCATCGATTGGCACCGTTGCGATGTGCCCCTTTGCGTCCTTGGATGCCAGCGCGGCGGTCGAACGGACTGCGCCGTTGGTCGACCAGCGAAACTATTCGGCGGGCTCGAACTCGCCCGCCGCGATTCGCTGGCGCCACTCGGCTGGGGCGAGCGTGTGGACATTGTTGCCCGCCGCATCGACCGCCACGGTAACGGGCATGTCCTGCACTTCGAATTCGTAGATCGCTTCCATCCCAAGATCCTCGAAAGCCACCACTTCGGCGCCCTTGATCGCGCGGCTGACCAGATAGGCCGCACCGCCGGTAGCCATTAGGTAGGCGACCTTGAACCGGCTGATCACATTGACCGCATCATGGCCGCGTTCCGCCTTGCCGATCATGGCGAGCAGCCCGAGGTCGAGCATCATTTCGGTGAACTTGTCCATCCGGGTCGCCGTGGTCGGACCGGCCGGCCCCACGACTTCGCCCATCACCGGGTCGACCGGGCCGACGTAATAGATCGCGCGGCCCTTGAACTCGACCGGCAGCTCTTCGCCCGCCTCGAGCATGTCGTTGATCCGCTTGTGTGCCGCATCGCGCCCGGTCAGCATCTTGCCCGACAGCAGCAGGCGGTCGCCGTGGTTCCAGCTGGCGACCTCTTCGGCGGTCAGCGCGTTGAGATCGACTCTCTTGGCCGCGCTGTCGGGCTGCCAGGTAACTTGCGGATAATCGTCGAGGCTGGGCGGTTCGAGATAGGCCGGACCCGAACCGTCGAGCGTGAAATGCGCGTGGCGCGTGGCAGCGCAGTTGGGAATCATCGCCACGGGCTTGCCGGCGGCATGGCAGGGCGCATCGAGTATTTTCACGTCGAGTACCGTCGCCAGTCCGCCAAGGCCCTGCGCACCGACGCCCATGGCATTGACCGCATCGAAGATATCGATGCGCAATTGCTCGATATCGTTCTGCGCGCCGCGCTGCTTGAGCTGGCCCATGTCGATCGGATCCATCAGGCTCTGCTTCGCCAGCTTCACGCAATGCTCCGCCGTGCCACCGATCCCGATGCCCAGCATCCCCGGGGGGCACCAGCCCGCGCCCATCGAGGGAATCTGTTCGATCACCCAGTCGACGATATTGTCGCTCGGGTTCATCATCTTGAACTTGGACTTGTTCTCGCTGCCGCCGCCCTTGGCCGCGACGTCGATCTCGACCCGGTTCCCCGGGACCATTTCGACCGACAGGACGCAGGGCGTGTTGTCGCGCGTGTTGCGGCGGGTGAAGGCGGGATCGGCAAGGATCGAGGCGCGCAGCTTGTTGTCGGGATGGTTGTAGGCGCGGCGCACGCCCTCATCGACGACTTCCTGCAACGATTGCGTGCTGTCGAGACGGCAGTTCTGTCCCCATTTCACGAACACGTTGACGATTCCGGTGTCCTGACACAGCGGGCGATGGCCTTCGGCGCACATGCGGCTGTTGGTCAGGATCTGCGCGATAGCATCCTTCGCTGCCGGACCCTGCTCGGCCTCGTAGGCTTCGCCGAGCGCGCGGATGTAATCCATCGGATGGTAGTAAGAAATGTACTGGAGCGCGTCCGCCACGCTCTCGATTACGTCGTTTTCCGTGATGACGGTCATGTCGCTCATCGCCGCAAATTCCCATGTTGCAGATTTGCGCTCCCCGATAGGCGCGTTAGCCGCCATCGGTCAAAGCGCTTGGCCACACCCGGCCATACGCCTAAGGCAACCGGAGCTTGCATAAGCGTGTTATTGATGTAATACAGCTCGCGGAACAACCATGACCCTGACCACGACCCGTCCCGACTATGCTGCCGCCCGCAAGGCGATGATCGACAGCCAGCTGCGCACCAGCGGTGTGAACGATACCTTCGTTCTCGAACGCATGGGAACGCTCCCGCGCGAGGACTTCGTCCCCGAAGGCTCGAAGGCAACCGCCTACATGGACCGCGCCATCCGGCTGGCCGACGGCGGTTTCCTGCCCGCGCCGCTGTTCCATGGCGCGATGCTGGCCGAGGCGCAGCCCACCCCCGCGGACAAGGTGCTCGTCATCGATGCGGGCAGCGGCTATCTCGCGGCGCTGGTCGAACCCCTGGTCGGAACGCTCGATACGATCGCCCCTGACAAGGCTGCCAATGGCAGCAAGCGCGGCGATTATTCGCTGGTCCTGGTCGACGGGGCAATCGAACACGTCCCGCCGGCGCTCGCCAAACTGGTCGCCGAAAACGGCCGGATCGTTACCGGCATGGTCGATCGGGGCGTTACCCGCCTTGCCACCGGCCGCAAATCGGGCAAGGCGCTGGCGCTGCTGCCGCTTGCCGAAATGGGTATCCCGCGGCTCGGCGCATTCGACCGGCCGCAAAGCTGGAGCTTCTGAATGCGTCGTGGAGGGGTAGCATATTTCCTGGTCTCGGGAGCCAGCGCGGTCGCGCTGGCGCAGGCCGCTCCGGCGCACGCCGATACGCTGCAGGAAGCGCTCACCGAAGCCTATCTCAACAACCCGTCGCTGCTCGCCGCACGCGCCAACCAGCGCGCGACCGATGAAAACGTCCAGATCCAAGAAGCGCCCGGTATCCCCGGCGTAAGCGCGTCCGGAAACTACATCGAATTCATCAAGAACTCGCCCAACAGCTTTACCGCACCCGATCGCCGGTTGCAGGTCGGGCCGGAACTGACCGTGCCGGTCTATTCGGGCGGTGCGATCAGGAATGCGGTGAAGGCTGCCGAAGAACGCGTGGCCGCAGGGCAAGCAGAGCTGCGCGCCACTGAAAGCGCGATCTTCAGCCAGGTTGTCGCAGCCTACATGGATGTCCTGCGCACGCAGGCGCTGGTGGCGCTGTCGCGCAACCAGGTCGAATTCCTCACGGTCAATCTGCAGGCCACCAGCGACCGGTTCGAGATCGGCGATCTGACGCGGACCGACGTCGCACAATCGCAGTCGCGACTGGCGCTGGCCCGCGGCGACTACAGGAACGCGCAGGCCAACCTCATCAACGCGCGCGAAACCTATATCGAGCTGGTCGGCGAAGCGCCCGACGACCTCCAGCCGCCGCCGCCGCTGCCCAACCTGCCCAGCGATGTGGCTACGGCGGTCGATATCGCCCTGTCGAACAACCCCGACCTGATCGCCGCGAAAGAACGCGCCGATGCCGCCGGCTTCGACAGCGAGGTTGCAGGGGCGGGCCGGTTGCCGCGCGTCTCGCTCTTCGCCGGGGCGAACTACACCGACTATTTCAATACGCTGGCCAGCGGCGCCACCAACGTCGTCCAGGAAGAAACCACGGCCAATGCCGGGGTCAATTTCAGCATTCCGATCTTCCAGGGCGGCTTGCCCGCGGCGCGTCAGCGCCAGGCGCAGGCCCGCGAAACCGCGGCGCTGGAACAGGTGATCGCCGCAGAACGCAACACCATCGCACAGGTTCGTGCAGCCTGGTCGAGCTGGCAGGCTTCGCTCGCAGTGATCGAAAGCAGCCAGGTGGCGGTCGAAGCCGCAGCGCTCAGCCTCGAGGGTGTCCGCGCCGAGAACTCGATCGGCAGCCGCCAGATCCTCGACGTGCTCAATGCCGAACAGGAACTGCTCAGCGCACAGGCGCAATTGGTGACCGCACGGCGCAACGCCTATGTCGCGGGCTTCAGCCTCCTGGCCGCCATGGGCCGGGCCGAAGCGCGCGATCTCGGTTTCCTCGATGAAGGCGTGCTCTACGATCCGCTGCAGAATTACGAGCGGGTCAAGGGCAGGGTATGGGACTGGGGCCGCGATCCGGAACCCGCATCCAGCGCCAGCCGGACGGTCGATATCGCAGCTCCCGATGCGTCGGTTCCGTCAGAGGATGAAACCGGAACCGAATCCGGCTATTGAGCGCTGTATCGAATCGGGACCGCACCGATTCGCCGACAGGGGCTTGGAACACGATGCAGCAACAGGACGAACCTTCGGTCGAAGAAATCCTCGACTCGATCAAGAAGGTGATTGCACGCGATAATCGCGAAGGGGCGATTCTCGATCGGCGCCGGCGCACGGCCAGCACCTTGCGCGAAGCGCATGCCGAACCCGCCGGCCCCGAAGAGGCGGAAGAGGTGCTCGAACTGGCAGAAGAAGTCGCGCTCGACGATGATTCGGAAAGCGACGATTGCGCGGCCGAAGCCGATGCGCTGACGCGGGGCGACACGCGCGAGGCGATGCGTCAGAATTTCGCTGCACTTGCCATGCTTTCGCAGCCGGGCAGGGAACCGCAAATCGTGCGATCGGGTGAGACCTCGCTCGAGGGCCTGACCCGCGAGATGCTGCGCCCGATGCTGGCACAATGGCTCGACGACAACCTCCCCGCAATGGTCGAGGAACTGGTCAAGGCAGAGATCGCGCGCATTGCCGGCAAGCGCAGCTAGGCCTCCCGCACAGCATTTGACCGCGACATCGAAATCCCTGCGCAAGGCCGAAAAAGCGCTGGCCAAGATCGGCGGCGCGCGTGCGCAGCGGCACATTTTCCTGTGTTCGATCTCGGAAAAGCAGAAATGCTGCAGCCGTGACGAAGGCAAGGAAGCCTGGAGTTATCTCAAGAAGCGCATGAAGCAGCTGGGGCTGACCGGGCGCGAAGGCACCGTGCAGCGGACCAAGGCCGACTGCCTGCAGGTCTGCGAAGCGGGGCCGATCGCGGTCGTCTGGCCCGATAACGTCTGGTACCATTCCTGCCGGCCCGAGGTGCTCGAGCAGATCATCCAGCAGCACCTGATCGGCGGTGAGCCGGTGGCGCAATACCGGCTCGAGCCGGCGGCGGACTAATCGTCCTTGCGCAGCGGGTCTTCGACCGATTCGTCGTGCCCGGTTCCCGAAGAGAGGAACACCAGCCCCATCAGCGCGCTCGTCAGCAGCATGGTGAAACCGATCCCCAGCGCTACCGCGATGTAGAAATGTACCGACACTTCCTCTTCGCCGAACTTGAAGAGCAGCGCCATCGCAATTGCCACGATCCCGACTGTCAGCAACAGCATGAAGCGCATGATCCGGCGATAACGGGCCCAGGCGAAGGCGGCGTTCTGCGGGTCGTCGAGCGGGCTCTTTTTGGTCATCGCAGATGCAAATGGCGGGTTTGGGCGGCGGTTTCAATCGCTGCGCCGGACCCGATTCGCTTTTTGGCGGCGAAAATGGCACTTTGCTGAGCAACAACAGAAGGAGTGCGGGGATGGAAATTGGCAAGCTGATCGAGGATCGGGCCGGATCGCAGATCGTCTCGGCTTCGGGCGATATGCCGGTTCGCGAGGCTATCGCGCTGCTGGCAGCGAAGCGGATCGGGGCGATCCCGGTGATGAATGGTGACGCCGTCATCGGCATCTTTTCCGAACGCGACGTCGTCTACCGCCTCGCCGATGAAGGCGAGCTGTGCCTGACGCGCCCCTTGGCCGAAGTGATGACCGCGCCGCCCATCAGCGTAAAGCCGACGAATACGGTGCTCGACGCGCTGGCGCTGATGACCAAGCGCCGGATCCGCCACCTGCCGGTTATCGACGGCGATGCGATGTGCGGCTTCATTTCGATCGGCGACCTGGTCAAAGCGCGGCTCGACGAGATCGAACACGAGGCCGAAGCGCTGCGCACCTATATCCAGACGGCTTGAGAGGGCCGGCCGGCCACCCTACATAGGCTACATGACCACTGCCCCCACGCTCACCGATGCCGCAGCCCAGCGCATAGCTGCAATTGCCGAAAAGCAGGCCAAGCCGGCCATTTTGCGACTGTCGGTCGAAGGTGGGGGCTGTTCGGGGTTCCAGTACAAATTCGGCCTCGCCGACGGGGTCGATAATAACGATTCGGTCAGCGACAATGCAGGCGTGAAGCTGGTGGTCGACCCGGTCAGCCTCGATCTGATCGCGGGCAGCACGGTGGATTTCGTCGAATCGCTCGGCGGGGCGGCTTTCCGGGTGGAAAATCCCCAGGCCGCCGCCGGCTGCGGCTGCGGATCGAGCTTCGGTATTTGAATTAGACCCGCGCCGGCGTTTGGGGCATCAGGCCGCCATGCGAATAGCGAGCTTCAATATCAACGGAATCAAGGCGCGACTGCCGCGTCTTCTGGAATGGCTGGAAGAAACCCGGCCCACCGTCGCCTGCCTGCAGGAAATCAAGACGATGGACGAAGGCTTTCCCGCCGATGCCTTTGAAAAGATCGGCTACAGCGCGATCTGGCATGGCCAGAAGAGCTTCAACGGCGTCGCTATCCTCGCCGATGGGGTGGCGCCGGTCGAAAAACAGCGCGGGCTGGGGATCGATGGGCCCAAGGAAGGCGAGGGGGAGCAGGCGCGCTACCTCGAGGCCGAGGTCAACGGGGTGCGCATCTGCAATCTCTACCTGCCCAACGGCAACCCCCATCCCGGGCCCAAGTTCGATTACAAGCTGGCGTGGATGGAACGGCTGCGCGCGCGCATGGCCGAACTCTGGGTGCAGGAGATCCCCACCGTGGTGCTGGGTGACTTCAATGTCATTCCGGAAGACAAGGATGTCTGGTCGGTCCGCGCGATGGCGAACGATGCGCTGATGCAACCCGAATCGCGCGATGCCTACCGCCGGATGCTGGGCGATGGCTGGACCGATGCCATCGATACGCTCAACCCGCGCGGCGGCGTGTGGACCTATTGGGATTACCAGGCCGGCGCGTGGCAGCGCGATCACGGCTTCCGCATCGACCACCTGCTGCTGTCGCCCGAGCTGGCCGACCGCATGCAGGCCGCAGGAGTCGACAAGGAATATCGCGGCCGCGAGAAAGCCAGCGACCATACCCCGGTTTGGGTCGAACTCGCGGAGTGACCGCCCCAACGAAAAGGGGCCGCCGCAGCAAGTGCGACGGCCCCCTTTCCGGAACAGGCTGACCTCAGCGGTAGAAGACGTGCGTGTCGATCGTGGCGAGGGCGACCTTGCGGCGGCTCCAGCTCGGCCGGACGTAATTCGCATGGAAGTACAGCGCGTCGCTGGCTTCGCTGTCCCACAGACCGCGGTGCGCGATGCGAGCCACTGCCTGCGCGCGTTTCCAGGCGAGCGTGCCCGTACGGATGCGCGGCATGTGGCCGTTCTTGACGAAGGAGAACTGCGAGCGCTGGAACACGACGCCGCAATAGCTCGAGGGAAAACGCCGGTCTTCGGCGCGGTTGATGATGACCTGCGCGACCGCCAGCTGGCCGGCAAGCGGTTCGCCGCGCGATTCGAAATAGACCGCGCCGGCAAGGCATTGCATCTCTTCGGAAAGGCTGCCCGCGGCAGGCATGGTCGCCACGAGTTCACGCAGACTCGAAGCCTGGGTCTCGGTGGCAGGAATCTCGGTGTCGGCTTCCGGCGTCTCGGGAAGCTCCTGCACCACTTCCTTCTCGACGAACACGGGCACCACCTCTTCGGTAAGCTGCGCGTCGGGAGCGGTGTTCTGGGCTGCTTGCGCCGCAACCTGGGCGTTGGCGCCGGAACCTTCCGCTCCGGCAAAAACTGTAAAGGCAATCGCCGCGATAACCGCGGTGAACCCGGTAGTCTTACGAACCATTTTTTTCAGACAACTAAGCGGTTGGCGGTCTGTCGCAGGCTGGGATCCATGGGCACCGTGGCGCCCGTAAAGCCGGATCCATCACGTGGCCTGCCGACCACCCCCCGTCTGCGTGCTAGCGTGTCGACCCCATTGCCGTCCAAACGCCGCCTACGCATCGAAGCTGGCGGTCAAATAGTCGCAATTGCAATCAAGTCAAGTTAACCCGGAGTCGGTGCGACGAAGCGTTCTGCATTCTCGATATCCAGTTCGATCACCCAGCAATCGGGGTCCGAACGCCGTCTCTTCCCCATGTACTCGTCAATTTCTCTTGGATTTTCATCGTCTTGCTCGCGTGTGCAGCTGAACTTCCGCGACCCGTCCAACTGCGGCATACGTTCCCACAAGCGCGTATTCCGGCCATTCTGCGTGGTTAACACGAGGATCGTTCCGGCGTCTCGCTCGCCCTTCTGCAGGACCATGGCGAAGCCCCCTGCGCTTTCGACGGCGCGAATCAGTCCGGACACCTCGACATGGGCGGGTAGGCGTGCGTCCACCGGGCTCAGCCCTGCGCAACGTAGCCGGGCAGGCTCGACAGCGGGATATGCGAACGCATGAAAGTACCGGTGCCGCGGCCGATCTCGTCCCCCTCCTCATCGACCAGCCGCGATTCGGCAACGAAAACCCGCTTCCGCCCGCTGACCCAGCGCCCCTCGGCGACGACCTGCCCGACTCGCACCGGTTTGGTGAAATGCAGGTTGAACGACGTGGTGAGCAGGAAACGGTCGCTGACGAAGGTGTTCGCCGCGTAGAAACCGGCATCGTCGAGCATCTTGAAGTAGATCGTGCCATGTGCGGCGCCGGCAGCGTGATACACTTCCTCGGTCACGTCGAAGGTGATCCGCGACGTGCCTTCCCCCGTTATCTCCAGCCGCGAGGCGAACTGCGCATTGATCGGCGCGGACGCATAAAGGCTTTCGAGCGCGCGGAAATGGCGTTCCGCCCCGCTGGTTGCGGCACCGGTCATTGCTGTGTTCGCCCTCCCTAGCGGGGTTCGACCCAGCCGATCGAACCATCGTGGCGGCGATAGACCATATTGTGTTCGCCGCTACCGCCATTCTTGAACAACAGGCCGTTTGCGTTCTGCAAGTCGAGCAGCATGACCGCATCGGCCACGCTGCATTCGGGGATCATCGCTTTGGTTTCGGCAATCACCGGCGGGCTGTCCGCGCTGACTTCCTCGTCATTGTCGGCTTCGGGCGAGGCGAGGATCGTATAGGCCGCCTCGGCCTCGCGCACCGCATGCGCCGTCTGCGCGTGGCGGTCCTTGATCCGGCGCTTGTAGCGGCGCAGCTGTTTTTCGATCTTGGCGGCAGCGGCATCGAACGCCTGGTGCACGTCATGCGCTTCCGCGTGGCCCTTGAGGATCAGCCCCTGCATCACATGCGTCACGATATCGGCAGTGAAGGCGCCGCCCGGCCCCTTGCCGAAGGTCACGTGCGAAGAAATCGCGCGGCTGAAATACTTGTCGACTATGGAGTTCAAACGATCGTCGACATGCTCCTGCAGAGCTGCGCCGGTATCGATCTGGTGGCCGGAAACACGAATATCCATTTTGCCATTTTCTCCTTTGCCGTCCCGTGCGATCCCAACGCTCCGACCATGCGGCCGGTTTCCCTTGCGGCCGATTTAACCCCAGAGCGGGTTTTCAATCCCGGCCATGAATTCGCGGTGCCGGGCCAGTTCGGCCGCGCTCGGTTGATGCGGCCGCGGTTCGCGGCGCGGACCGGTCGGCGCCATGCGGACGGCCGGGCGGTCAGGAGTGGTGGTAATCTCGACCACTGCAGCCTCCGCCGCCAGTTCGAAGCCGATCTGGCGCCCGCCCTTGAGTTCGACATAGACCTGCGCAAGCAATTCGGCATCGAGCAGGGCACCGTGTTTGACGCGGTGGCTGCGATCGATCCCGTAGCGTGAGCACAGCGCATCGAGCGACAGCTTCGCCCCCGGGTGCCGTTTGCGCGCCAGCGCCACCGTATCGACCATTCGCGTAGTGCAAACCGGTTCGAGCTGGCACAGGCCGAGTTCCGAATTTAGGAAGCCGAAGTCGAAGCCCGCATTGTGCGCCACGAGGGGGGAGTCGCCGATAAAGGCGAGGAGGTCTGCAGCCTGATCGCGAAACAGCGGCTTGTCCGCGAGAAATGCCGCGGACAGGCCATGCACGGCCTCGGCACCCGCGGGCATATCCCGCTCAGGATTGAAATAGGCGTGAAAGCTGTTCCCGGTGGGCACGAGATTGACCATCTCGATGCAGCCGATCTCGACCATGCGATCCCCGGTCTTCGGGTCTAGCCCAGTGGTTTCGGTATCGAACACGATCTCGCGCATTGGCTCTTCTATCGGCCCCGCTAGGCAAGATTACAAGAGGATTACGATGCTGCCCTATCCGGGTGCTTGCCGCGCAATTCGGCGATCAGGCCGCGCACCGCATCCTCGGTCTGCGCCAGCGTGCTGCCGGTGTCGATGACATGATCGGCGCGCGCGCGCTTTTCGCTGTCGGGCGTCTGCAATTCGAGGATGTGGGCGAATTTCTCTTCGGTCATCCCGGGCCGGGCGAGCACGCGCTGACGCTGGGCCTGCGGCGGAGCCGACACCACCACCACGCTGTCGACCATTCCGGCACCGCCTTTTTCGAACAACAGCGGGATGTCGAACACGACCAGAGGCGCGCCCGCATGTTCGATCAGGAAGGCCTCGCGCCGCGCCGCGACCGCCGGGTGGACCAGCGCCTCGAGCCGGGCCAGCTCCGCGGGATTGCCGAACACCAGCGCGCCGAGCTTTTCGCGCGATACGCCGTCCGCATCGGTGCTGCTTGGGAAGGCCTGTTCGATCGCCGGTACCAGTTCCCCTCCGGGGCCCTGCAGGGCGCGGACTTCGGCGTCGGCATCGAAAACCGGTACGCCGGCCGCCTCGAACATCGCCGCGACCGTCGATTTGCCCATGCCGATCGACCCGGTGAGCCCCACGATAAGCGGACGAGTCATCCGCCAAGCCTTTCGCGCAACGCGGCATCGTCGCCGCGCGGCGGAGCGACGCTGAAGAAATGGGTGAAGGCCGCGGCAGCCTGCCCGATCAACATGGCGAGGCCATCGATGGTGGCAAATCCCGCCGCGCGCGCCCCGGACAGGAATGGCGTATCGACCGGATCGGTCACGATGTCATAGGCGATCGAACCCGGCGGCGCATGACTCCAGTCGAATGCCAGCGGAGGCTGTCCGCGCATTCCGAGCGGCGAGGCATTGATGACCAGATCGCAGCATCCTTCGCGGTCGTCGAAAGCGAAATCGCTTGGCCCGGCGAAGTGGTCGAGCGGCGCGACATGGTGGTCGCCCGCGGGATCGATCTCGTTGAGCAATGCGCGCGCCTTGTCGGGGTTGCGGCCCGCCAGCACCAGAGTGAAGCCTTCCTTCGCCAGCCCGGCCACGATCGCACGTGCCGCGCCGCCCGTGCCCAATATCCGCGCCATGCGGAAATAGTGCCGGTGGCCCAATCCTTCGGCGAGGGGTTCGAGAAACCCTGCGACATCGGTGTTGCGGCCCACCAGCTTGCCATCGGCCGCCCTGACGACGGTGTTCACAGCCCCGACGCGCCTGGCCAGCGGTTCCAGCCGGTCGAGCAGCGGCATGATCGCCTGCTTGTGCGGCATCGTCACATTGCAGCCCCGCCATTCGGGATCGGCCTTGCGCTCCTTCAAATAGGCAGCCAGCCCGTCACCGGTTACATGCGCCGCCCGGTAATCCGCATCGAGCCCGAGCCGCTCGATCCAGAAACCGTGGATCACGGGGGATTTGGACTGGCGGATCGGATCGCCGATGACTTCGGCATAGGCGGTCATGCGGGCAGCGCCCCCTCTTCGCGCAAGGCGCCCAGAACCTGAAGCAGCGGCATGCCGAGCACGGTGAACTGGTCGCCAGCGATGCTGTCGAACAATTGTACCCCGGGCCCTTCGATCCGGAAAACGCCGACGCAATAGGACACCGCGGGCCATTCGGCATCGAGATAGGCCTCGATGAACGCGGCGCTGAGTTCGCGAACCCTGAGGCGTGCGAAATCCGAGCCGATCCACAGGATCTGCGACCCGCGTGCCAGCGCAGCGGCGCTGTGCAGCGTCATGACCTTGCCGGAGAATGCCCGCAGATGGTCGGCCGCATCGGCGCGGCTGGTGGGCTTGTCGAAACGCCGGCCACCGACCTCGACCAGCGAATCGGACCCCAGCACCAGATCGCCAGGGAGGGCTGACGAAACGGCAGCGGCCTTTGCCGCAGCCAGCGCCTGCGCGATTTCGGCCGGTTCGGCGCCGGCCATCTCGTTCTCGAGCGCGCGTTCGTCGATATCGGCGCCCCTGGCCGTGAACGCGATCCCGGCGGCTTCGAGCATCGCCTTGCGCGAGGCGCTGTTCGAAGCGAGGACGATCCCGCTGCCATCGAGTGTCATATCGGCTTGATTCCCTGCTGGCTGCCACGCGCCTCGCGCTCGTTGTACAGGCGGATGACCGCGGCCGCGGTTTCCTCGATCGAACGGCGCGTCACGTCGATCACCGCCCAGCCATTGTCGGCAAACATGCGGCGGGCGAACTTGACCTCGTCCTTGACCCGTTCGTTGTCGACATAGTCGGTTTCGCGCTCCTCGTTGAGCGTCAACAGACGGTTGCGCCGGATCTGCACCAGCCGTTCGGGCGCGGTGGTGAGGCCGACGATCATCGGATGCTTCAATTCGAACAGCTTGGGCGGGGGCGGGCTCTCGACCACCAGCGGGATATTGGCGACCTTGTAACCGCGATTGGCGAGGTAGATGCTCGTCGGCGTCTTCGAACTGCGCGAAACCCCTGCAAGCAGGATGTCCGCCTGTTCCCATTCCTCCCAGCCGATCCCGTCGTCATGGGCGATGGTGAACTGGATCGCTTCCACGCGGTTGAAATAGGCCTGGTCCATGGCGTGCTGGCGACCCGGGCGGCCGTGCGCTTCCTGACCCAGCGCCTTTTCCAGCGCCTCGGTCACCCGGTCGAGAATCGGCACGGCGGGCAGGCCGAGCTGCGTACAGGCTTCTTCCAGCCGGTGGCGCGTTTCCGGATTGACCAGCGTGAACAGCACCAGGCCGGGATTGCCCTTGAGTTCGGGAAGGATCCGCTCGAGATGCTGCCGGCTGCGAACCATCGGCCAGAAATGGCGAACGACGTCGGCATCCTCGAACTGGGCAAGCGCTGCCTTGGCCAGCATTTCCAGCGTTTCGCCGGTGGAATCGGACAGCAGATGCAGGTGGATGCGGTTGGAAATGGCTCGATCCCGGTGCCTGTGGAGAACAGGGGCATAAACCACGGGAGAAAGCTGGCGACAAGTTCGGGGAGGAAAACGCTCCCCGATACGAGTCCTCCACGGGCCGATTCCCGCACAGCAAATCCGAGTTTTGCGCAACCCCGGGGATAGCTGGGATAAGTTTGACTCGACTCAGACGGCTGGGCGAGTCGCTCGCGCGCCTCGACCCTTTGCAGCGCGGGAGAAATCGGGCAGGGGCCGGTTATCCCTGAAATCCACAGGGCCAACAGACACCATCAACCTCTATATATACTATTATTTTATTGGATTGGACTCAGCGATGCCCGGTCTCCTGCTCGATACGCTGAACGGCAAGCCCGCCGATCGGACCCCCCTGTGGCTCATGCGCCAAGCAGGCCGTTATCTTCCCGAATATCGCGCGCTGCGGGCCGAAAAGGGCGGGTTTCTCGCGATGGCTTACGACAGCGAGGCGGCGTGCGAGATTACCCTGCAGCCGATCGACCGGTTCGGCTTCGACGGGGCAATCCTGTTTTCCGATATCCTGATCGTACCGCATGCGCTTGGTCAGCATCTCGAATTCATGGCCGGCGAAGGGCCGAAGCTTTCGCCGCCGCTGGTCGATGCGGTTCTCGCCGACCTGACGCCTGATCCCACCCGCTACAATCCGATCTACGAGACCGTGCGCCTGTGCCGCAAGCGGCTGCCCGACGGTGTGACCATGTTGGGCTTTGCCGGCAGCCCGTGGACGGTGGCGACCTACATGGTCGCGGGCGAGGGGAGCCGCGACCAGCATGCCGCGCGCGCGATGGCCTATGCCGATCCGGGCAAGCTGGATGCCATCCTTGACCGGATCGTGTCCGAGACGATCACCTATCTCTCCGGCCAGATCGCCGCCGGGGCCGAAGCGGTGCAGCTGTTCGACAGCTGGGCGGGCAGCCTGGCGCCCGACGAATTCGAACGCCTGGTGATCGCCCCCAACGCTGCGATCACCACTGCCCTGCGCGAACGCCATCCGGAAACGCCGATCATCGGTTTTCCCAAAGGTGCGGGAGAGAAATTGCCCGCCTATGCGCGCGAAACCGGGGTTGATGCTGTCGGGGTCGACGAAACGCTCGATCCGGAATGGGCTGCGCGCGAATTGCCCGCCGGCATGCCGCTCCAGGGCAATCTCGATCCGCTGCTGCTGCTTGCGGGAAGCGACCGGCTCGAACAGCGAGTCCGCACGATTCTCGAAGCGTTTGCGGGCCGGCCGCATGTCTTCAATCTCGGCCACGGGATCGACCGCCGCACGCCGATTGCCCATGTCGAGCGATTGATATCCACCGTTCGTGCGTTCGAGGGGTGACGCGGCGGTGAGTGGTCCCTACATGAAGTTTGAATGCAGGATCTGCTTGCCATGACCTATCTCTGGCTCAAGGCCGGACACATCATTTTCATGGTGTTCTGGCTCGCTGGCCTTTTCATGCTGCCGCGGCAGATGATCTACCTTCACCCCGCCAGCCCCGGGTCCGACGAATCCGCCCTGTGGGCGAAGCGGATGGGGCTGCTGCGCAAGGTCATCCTCACTCCCAGCCTGATCGTGGTGTGGGTTCTGGGACTGCTGCTGGCAATGACCATCGGTGCCTGGGACCAGGGCTGGTTCCACGCCAAGCTGCTCTTCGTCCTGCTACTGACGGCGTTTCATGGGATCATGGTTGCCCGATCGAAGAAAATGATCGCCGGCGATCGTCCGATGAGCGAGAAACAGCTCCGGATGTGGGGCGAATTTCCCGGCATCATGCTGGCGATCATCGTGATCCTGGTCATCGTCAAACCCTTCTGACTAGCGGCGCGTCGCTTTGTGAATTGACGGCCCGACAGCGGGCCCGTATTCCGTGCCCATCCACCGGCGATAGGCCTCGCATATCGACGAGGCCGGGTCCGCTTTCTCCAAGCCCATACCGACCCGCCGGCCATCCAAACCCGAATACCGAGTAAAACTGATATGCATCTCAAGGATCTCAAAGAGAAAACCCCGGCCGATCTGGTCGCGATGGCCGAAGAACTGGGCGTCGAAGGTGCCTCGACCATGCGCCGGCAGGACCTGATGTTCTGCATCCTGCGCGAACTGGCCGAGGACGAGGAATACGAAGAAAAGATCATGGGGATCGGCACCATCGAGGTGCTGCAGGACGGCTTCGGCTTCCTGCGCAGCCCCGAAGCCAATTACCTCGCCGGTCCCGACGATATCTACGTTTCGCCCAACCAGGTCCGCAAATGGGGCCTGCGTACCGGCGATACGGTCGAAGGCGAAATCCGTGCGCCGCGCGAAGGCGAGCGCTATTTTGCGCTGACCGAGATCTACAAGGTGAATTTCGACGATCCCGACGCGGTCCGCCATCGGACCAATTTCGACAATCTCACGCCGCTCTACCCGGAAGAGAAGCTGTCGCTCGACACGCTCGACCCGACGGTCAAGGACAAGTCGGCGCGCGTCATCGATATCATCTCGCCGCAGGGCAAGGGTCAGCGCGCGCTGATCGTCGCCCCGCCGCGCACGGGTAAGACCGTGCTGCTGCAGAACATCGCCAAGGCGATCACCGACAACCACCCCGAGGTTTTCCTGCTGGTCCTGCTGGTCGACGAGCGCCCGGAGGAAGTCACCGACATGCAGCGCAGCGTGAAGGGCGAGGTCATCTCATCGACCTTCGATGAACCTGCCAACCGCCACGTGCAGGTCGCTGAAATGGTTATCGAAAAGGCCAAGCGTCTGGTCGAGCATAAGCACGATGTCGTGATTCTGCTGGACTCGATCACCCGCCTGGGGCGTGCCTACAACACCGTGGTGCCCAGCTCGGGCAAGGTGCTGACCGGCGGTGTCGACGCCAACGCACTGCAGCGGCCCAAGCGCTTCTTCGGTGCAGCCCGCAATATCGAGGAGGGCGGATCGCTGTCGATCATCGCCACCGCGCTGATCGATACCGGCAGCCGGATGGACGAAGTGATCTTCGAAGAGTTCAAGGGCACCGGCAACAGCGAAATCGTGCTCGACCGCAAGGTCGCCGACAAGCGCATCTTCCCCGCGCTCGACGTGGGCAAGAGCGGCACGCGCAAGGAAGAGCTGCTTGTCGAAAAGGACAAGCTGTCGAAAATGTGGGTCCTGCGCCGCATCCTCATGCAGATGGGGACGATCGACGCCATGGAATTCCTGCTCGACAAGATGAAGGATTCGAAGACTAACGAAGACTTCTTCGCGACCATGAACCAGTAGGGGTTCGTACGCGATGCCCGTCCAGAGAGCCGCCATCACGGGGGCTCCGGGGGCGGGCAAGTCGACGCTGCTGGCAGAGCCGTCGCGCCGCGGCTTGGCGACGGTCTCGGAAGTCGCGCGGACCATCCTGAAATCCGCTGGCGGCATGGCGCTGCGCGAAGAGGATCCGCTTACCTTCGCCGATGCAATGCTCTCAGCGCAACTGGCGGCATGGGACGATACGCAGATCGAGGGTCCGGTCGTATTCGACCGCGGCTTCCCGGATATCGTAGGTTTCCTGCGGGGCGAAGGACTACCCGTTTCCGACGCTATTACGCGGGCATGCGATGAATATCGTTTCGAGGGGCCGATCTTTCGCGCACCGCCATGGCGCGCGATCTACACGCCCGACGACGAGCGGATCCAGGATTGGGAAGAAGCCATTGCCAGCGACCGGGCCGTGTGTGCGGCCTGGCGCGACCATGGCTATGCGCTGATCGACCTGCCCATGGTTTCCGCCGAGGAGCGCGCGTCGTTCGTTCTCGCGCGCCTATGATGCTTTCATCGCCTCCAGCATGGCCGCCATCTGCTCCCAGACCTTGTTGACCGCCTTCAGCGGCCGCACCATGACCTTGAAATCGACGATCTTGCCGTGTTCATCGAAACGGATCAGGTCGATGCCGTTGACGTGGACACCGTCCATTTCGGTGGTGAACTCGAGCATCGCATTGTCCCCGTCGACGAGTTCGCGGACGTATTCGAAACTGTCGTTGCCGAGCGTTTGTCCCGCAGCAGCGAGATAGGCGACCACGAGATCTCGGCCCTGTTGCGGGGTGTGGACGACGGGCGAATGGAACACGGCATCTTCATGGATGATCGCGGCGAGCGCCTTGGGCGAATTCTCGCCCTCGATCACATCGTGCCATGCCTTGAGTCCGCGTTGCGCCGTCATATCGCCTCCCTGAATGTCTCCGCCCGAGCGGCGGCCCAGGCGTGGGCATAAAGGGTCGATTCGGGCGAGTCGAGCAGCGCGCGGGGTTGGAGGAAGCCGTGCAGGCGATCGAGGCTATCCGACTGTGCGCCATTGAGCCGTTCGGAAATGTCGCCGGGTTCGATCTGCCAAGGATTGTCGAGCCCCATCGCGACCACCATCTCGCGGAATGAATGCAGTGTATGGCGTTGGAAACGGGCGACTCTCTCGGCCTTTTCCATAGGTACCAGGCCACGCTGGCGGGTTGCATCCTGCGTGGCCACACCCGTCGGGCAAGTATCGGCATGGCACTTCATCGATTGCACGCAGCCCAGCGCAAACATGAAAGCGCGGCCGGCATTGCACCAGTCTGCACCGAGGCCGAGATTCATCGCCATCCCCGCGCCTGAATGGACCATGCCCGCTGCGGCCAGTTTCACTTCGCTCTTGAGACCGGTCCCGACGAGCGCATTGCGGACAAGGATCAGTCCTTCGCGCAGCGGCATGCCCACGCGGTTGGAGAATTCCACCGGTGCCGCGCCTGTGCCGCCTTCCGCTCCGTCGACCACGATATAGTCAACCGTGATACCGGTTTCGCGCATTGCTTTCATGATGGCGAAGACTTCATGGGGCTTGCCAACGCACAGCTTGATGCCGACCGGCTTTCCGCCCGACAGGTCGCGCAGCTGCGCAGCCCATTCCAGCATGCCGGTGGGCGTGGAAAAGGTCGAATGGGCCGGAGGCGAGATGCAATCTGTGCCGACAGGGACACCGCGTGCCTCGGCAATTTCCTCGGTGACCTTGCTGCCCGGCAGGACGCCGCCATGGCCGGGCTTGGCGCCCTGGCTGAGCTTGATCTCGACCATTTTGACCTGCGGATCCTGCGCGGTTTGTGCAAACTGATCGGGATCGAAGGAGCCGTCATCGGTCCGGCAGCCGAAATAGCCGCTGCCGATTTCCCACACGAGGTCACCGCCGTGCGAACGGTGATAGCGCGAGATGCCCCCTTCGCCGGTATCGTGGTAGAAATTGCCCGCGGCGGCTCCCTTGGAGAGTGCCATGATCGCATTGGCCGACAGCGATCCGAAGCTCATCGCGGAGATATTGAGGAGCGAGGCAGAGTAGGGCTGCGTACATTGCTTGCCGCCGACATCGACCCGCCATTCCGACGGGGCCTGCGCGTTGGGCACGACCGAATGGGCGAGCCATTCATACTCGTCCGAATAGACGTCGAGTTCGGTCCCGAAGGGATGCGAGTCGAGCTGGCCTTTCGCCCGGGCGTAGACGAGGGCGCGCTGCTGGTGGTTGAACGGGCGGCCCTCGAGATCGCCTTCGACGATATAGGCCCGCGCATAGGGGCGCAGGTCTTCCATGATCCAGCGGATATGCGCGAGCAGTGGGTAATTGCGCCACAGCGTGTGCCGGCGCTGGAAGAAATCGTACAGCGCCAGCAATAGCAGAGGAACGGTGACTACCAGGCCCCAGCGCAAGGGTTCGACCAGCAGGAAGACCGCGCAGAGTAAAGCGACGACCGCGGTCGGCCCGAACCGCATCAGCAGTTCGGACGACTCGCGCAGATTGGCCCGGTTGCGCATCAGGCGAGGTGCTGGGTGAAGAACTCGCTTGTGCGCTTATCAGCCAGCTGGGCCGCTTCTTCGGACCGCCGCTTGCCGAACTCGGTGGCAAAGCCGTGATCGAGCCCCTCGTAGTCATACAGCGTGACCTTGGGGTGATCGTCCAGTCCTTCGTGCATGGCCTTCTGCGTATCCTTGTCGACGAAGCCGTCCTCGGTCGGCACATGCAGCATCAGCGGATGGGCAATGGCATGCTTTTCATCCAGCAGGCCGTCGATGCCGACTCCGTAATATCCGACGCTCGCATCCACGTCGGTACGCGCGGCAGTCATGTAGGCGAGGCGGCCGCCAAGGCAGTATCCAACGCAACCAACTTTCGCGATCTTCTCCGCTTCGCGCACCTGTTTGATGGTTGCTTCGATGTCGCGGATGCCCTGATCCTGATCGAACTTGCCCATCAGATCGAGCGCGCGCTGAAATTCCGGTTCGACATCGGGATCGAGCTCGATCTTCGGTTCGAGCCGCCAGAAGAGGTCGGGAGCAATGGCGAGATAGCCGTCTTCGGCGAGACGATCGCACTTACGGCGGATCCCCGCATTCACGCCGAAAATTTCCTGGATCACGACGATCGCGGCCTTGGGGGAGCCGGCCGGCCGCGCCACATAGGCGGTGAACTCTTCGTCGCCGGACAGGGCGGTGATAGTGACGGTTTCGCTCATGGTGGTTTGGCTCCCTCGCTTCGTTTGGTGTCTTACGCTTGCATGACGCGTGATGCGGACCCAGATAGGCTCCTGCAAGCCATAACGGAGAAATCGCGATGAAGGTCCATATCGAAATCGACTGTTCGCCCGAAGAGGCGCGGACCTTCATGGGCCTGCCCGATGTCGGCAAGGCGAACGATGTCTATGTCGACATGATGTCCAAGGCGATGAAGGGTGTGAACAACACCGAACAACTTCAAGAATATGCCAAACAATTGGCTCCTATGGGCCAGGCGGGGTTCAAGCTGTTCCAGAGCTTCATGGAAGGGGCCAATGCGGCGCGCAGTTCCTCCGCAAAGAAGCCGTCGGACGACAGCTGAGCCATTCTGTGCATGGATGACACGATCTTCGCGCTGTCGAGCGGGGCTCCGCCGGCGGCCATCGGTATTATCCGTATAAGCGGCTCGCAATCGGGCGCGGCATTGGCCGCACTGGCAGGAAAGCTCCCTCCGGCGCGGTCCCCGCGGGTGCGGACTCTGCGTGATCGGACCGGGACCGTCCTGGATACGACACTGGTTCTCTGGTTTCCCGGACCGCAGACCGCGACCGGCGAGGATCTTGCCGAAATTCACTGTCACGGGGGCAGGGCGGTAATCGCCGCGATCTCCCGCTCACTTGCTGACATGGAAGGATTGCGCGCCGCCGAACCCGGCGAATTCACCCGCCGCGCCTTTGCGAACGGTCGGATGGACCTCGCCGAGGCCGAGGGTCTTGCGGATTTGCTTGCAGCTGAAACCGAATTGCAGCGGCAGGGCGCCCTTCTTTCCGCTGGCGGCAGCCTGTCACAGCAGATCGAGGAATGGCGCAGCCGGATCCTCGGGTTGGCTGCTGCCGTCGAAGCTGTCATCGATTTCGCAGACGAGGATGATGTCGCAGGCATTCCGCCCGGTTTGACCGACGAAACTGCAGATCTCGTTGCGGAAATCCGCCGGGTCGCCGGGCGGCCCGAGGCGGAGCGTTTGCGGGATGGTGTCCGAGTGATACTCGCAGGCCCGCCCAATGCAGGGAAATCTTCGCTTTTCAATGCGCTGCTGGCCGATGATGCGGCGATTGTGACACCCGAAGCCGGAACGACCCGCGATGTGCTGGAGCGCTCCGTTGGCATTGCGGGAGTGCCATTCGTGCTGGTCGATACTGCAGGCATGCGCAAGGAAGGCGCGGGCGTCATCGAGGAGATGGGCATCGAACGCGCACGCCGGGCCGTCGAATCGGGCCAGATCGTTCTATGGCTGGGCGATCCGGTGGATGGGCCTGATGGCGCGATCATCGTCGCATCGAAAAGCGACCTTGGATCGGCGGACCAGGGGCCGGCCGATGTGAAAGTTTCATCTGCAACGGGACAGGGGTTGGACAGTCTGATCGACATGATCGTCGAGCGGGGGAAGGCCGCGCTGCCCCCGGTGGACCGGATTGCTTTCAACCGCAGGCAAAAGGAATGCGCGCTCGCGGCCGCTGACAATCTAGCGCAGCTCGACATATCGGGTGATCTCCTGATTGGGGCGGAACGGCTGCGCAGCGCCCGGCGCGCGCTAGATCGGCTGGTTGGGCGCGATTCGACTGAGGAAATGCTCGACGCGTTGTTTGGGCGATTCTGTATCGGCAAATAGTGTTTCACGTGAAACACGGCTTTTTGACGCGTGAGGCGGCGCCGGTTAAAGGGCCCCTCTGATGCACGAATTTGATGTCCTTGTTGTCGGCGGCGGCCACGCCGGAGTGGAGGCGGCCTGCGCAGCTGCCCGGATGGGTGCGCGAACGGGGCTGGTGAGCCTCGATCCCCACAAGATCGGCGCGATGAGCTGCAATCCGGCGATCGGTGGATTGGGCAAGGGGCATCTCGTCCGCGAAGTCGATGCGCTCGATGGTGTGATCGCGCGAGCGGCCGATGCGGCAGCAATTCACTACCGGATGCTCAATAGATCGAAGGGCAGCGCGGTCTGGGGGCCACGTGTGCAGGCGGACCGCTCGTTGTTCCGCACCCAAGTTCAGGCCATCGTCGCCGAAGAGGCATTGCTGACCGTGATCGCCGGAGAGGCGGCGGCCCTGCTGCTATCGGGCGGCGCCGTTTCGGGCCTAACGCTTGCGGATGGTACCAAGTTTATCGCGCCCGCCGTCGTCCTTTGCACTGGCACTTTTCTTGGTGGTGTTCTCTATCGGGGGGAGGAGCGGTTCGAGGGGGGCAGGATAGGTGAGGGCGCAGCGCACAAGCTCGCTGAGCAGCTGCGTTGCGCCGATCTGCCGATGGGCCGGCTCAAGACCGGCACTCCGCCGCGGCTCGATGGGCGCACCATCGATTGGGCAAGCCTCGAAGAGCAAGCGTCGGATAGTGACAACTGGACGATGAGCGCCTTGTCCGGCGCGCGTGTTAACCCTCAGGTGTTTTGTGCCATCACCCGCACGAACGAGCGGGCACACGATATCATCCGCGCAAATCTCGACCGGTCACCCCTGTTTTCGGGCGCGATCGGCGCTGCGGGGCCGCGCTATTGCCCGTCGATCGAAGACAAGATCCATCGATTTGCCGATCGCGACGGGCATCAGGTGTTCCTCGAGCCGGAGGGTCTCGATACCCACCTTGTTTACCCCAACGGCATCTCCACCTCGCTTCCCGTTGACGTGCAACTCGGCATGTTGCGCGAAATGGACGGACTGGCACGCGTTGAGATGGCGGTGCCCGGATATGCCGTCGAATACGATCATATCGACCCCCGCGCGCTCCGGTCTACACTCGAACTGCATGCGATTCCCGGTCTGTACTGTGCCGGCCAAATCAATGGCACCACGGGATATGAAGAGGCGGCAGCACAGGGTCTGGTGGCCGGCATGGGCGCGGCGTCCGCGGTTCTCGGCAAACGACCGGCAGCGCTCGATCGGGCAAATTCCTATATCGCCGTAATGGTCGACGACCTCACGCTCCAGGGGATTACCGAACCCTACAGGATGCTGACTTCTCGCGCGGAGTACCGGTTGCGGCTGAGAGCAAGCAACGCCGATACGCGGCTCACCCCGCTTGGCATCGAATGCGGCATCGTTGGACAGCGGCGCGCAGATTGGTACCGGAAACGCGAACAGAGACGCGGGGAGTATGAGGAAAGGTTCGCCACCCAGATACACTCACGCGATCTTGTCGAGGCGGGGTTTCACGTGAAACAGGACGCGGGACCGCGTTCGGCGTCGGAATGGCTTGCTGCAGGCCATATCGACTTAGGCGAGGCAGCGCGCTGGATTGCGGTGGATCCGGTCGATCCGCTTGCAGTAGAAATGGCGGAGGACGCTTTCTACGCCCCTTATCTGGCGCGCCAACAGGCCGAACTCAGCGATTTGCGCAGGAGCGAGACTCAGGTTCTTGCGCCCAATTTTCCCTTCGCCAGCGTGCCAGGGCTTTCGAATGAGATGGTCGAACGATTGTCGCTCGCCAAACCCGAGACGCTCGCCGCGGCCAGTCGGATACGCGGCATAACGCCTGCGGCGCTTGCCGCTCTGCTCGTTCATGCGCGCAAGCTGGAGCGTGCAGCGTGACCGCGATTGCGGATGAGAGGGAGGCGAGGGCCTATGTCGCTTCCCTGTGTGACGGTATCGCCATGAACCGACTGGCGAAATTGAGCGATCTGCTGATCGCGGAGAATGCTTCGCAGAACCTGGTGGCCAAGGCCACTATTCCAATTGTCTGGCAAAGGCATATTGCCGACTCGGCACAGCTCCTCGAACTTGTCCCGGCCACGCAGGCACCATGGCTCGACCTCGGGAGTGGAGCGGGTTTCCCGGGCCTAGTTATTGCCGCAATGCGGCCCGATCTCGAAGTAATATTGGTGGAATCGCGCAAGCGGCGGGTGGATTGGCTCGAACGTGCCAGAGAGGGGTTGGCTCTCGAAAACTGCCGCGTCGCAGGCTGCAGGCTCGAGGACGTCGAACGGATCGATGCCGGGACGGTCTCTGCTCGTGCCTTTGCGCCACTCGACCGCTTGTTGGACTTGGCCGGGCGCTTCTCCACAAAGACAACCGATTGGGTGTTGCCCAAAGGGCGTTCGGCAGCGCAAGAAGTGCAGGGACTGCCGAAGAATCGCCGCAAGATGTTTCACGTGGAACAGTCTCGGACCGATCCCGACGCAGGCGTCGTCGTAGGACGCGGCCAGTGGAGCGCTAAACCATGATCACCATTGCAATCGCCAATCAAAAGGGCGGGGTGGGGAAGACCACCACTGCGATCAACATTGCTACGGCGATGGCAGCGACCGGATGGAAAACGCTGCTGATCGATCTCGACCCGCAAGGCAATGCATCAACCGGTCTGGGCGTTGCGGGCGCCGACCGCGAATACACGAGCTACGATCTGCTGCTCGACCAGGGTACATTGACGGAATGCGCGCAGCCTACCGACATTCCCGGGCTCGACATTGTACCGGCGACGCAGGATTTATCCGGAGCTGAGGTCGAACTAGTTTCGGTCGATGATCGCACCGCGCGCTTGAGGAAGGCGCTGGATACGCAGGGATACGATGTGTGTTTCATCGACTGCCCACCCTCGCTGGGATTGCTGACGCTCAACGCACTCTGCGCGGCCGATTCCCTCCTTGTCCCTCTGCAATGCGAATTCTTCGCGCTCGAGGGGCTCAGCCAGCTCCTCCAGACGGTCGAACGGGTCCAGCAGGGCTTCAATTCCGACCTCGGCATCATCGGGGTCGTCCTGACCATGTTCGACCGCCGCAACCGGCTGACCGATCAGGTTGCCGACGATGTGCGCGATTGCCTGGGCAAGCTGGTTTTCGAGAACGTGATTCCGCGCAACGTCCGGCTCAGCGAAGCGCCCAGTCACGGAATGCCGGCGCTGGTCTATGACCACAATTGCTCAGGCAGTCGCGCGTATATCGGGCTAGCGCGCGAATTGATCGGGCGTCTCCCGCAGAAAAGGAAAGCGGCATGAGCGAATCTTCCGCAAGCACGGGCCCTCGTCAGATCGATCGCAAGAAGAAGCTCGGCAAGGGCCTTGGCGCGCTGCTGGGCGAAACCCGCCGCGAAGAGCCGCTGGTCCGCTCGGATAGCGGCCAGAACCAGAGTGATGGGCAGGCGCAGTCGTCCGCAACGACGGCGGAACCGGCGACGAACGGCCTTACCTCGATTCCCGTTGCGAATATCGAGCCGCTGCCCGGTCAGCCGCGTACGCATTTCGACGAGGAAAGCCTCGATTCGCTGGCTTCCTCGATCGCCACGCGTGGTGTGATTCAACCGATCATCGTCTCGCCGCTGGGCAAGGGGCGCTATCGGCTGGTTGCGGGTGAGCGCCGGTGGCGCGCCGCGCAGCGCGCCCGGCTGCACGAAATTCCTGCGCTGGTGCGCGACCTCGACCAGCGCGAGGTGATGGCGCTGGCGCTGATCGAGAACCTCCAGCGCGAAGACCTCAATCCGGTGGAAGAAGCGCGCGCGTACCAGAAGCTGTCCGAAGACGATGGAATGACGCAGGCCGAAATCGCCAAGCTGGTCGACAAGTCGCGCAGCCATGTGGCCAATTTCCAGCGGCTGCTCGCCTTGCCCGACACGGTTCTGGCGCTGGTGGCCGATGGTGCGCTGTCGATGGGCCATGCACGAGCGCTGATCGGGCGCGAGGAAGCCAGCGAACTGGCGCAGAAGGCCGTGTCCGAAGGACTGTCTGTGCGTCAGATGGAAGCGTTGACCCGCAAGCCGCGCACGCGCCAACCATCATCCTTGGCCGGCACCACGCATGGCGACGCCGGCGATGATGCCGATATCGCAGCAGTGCAGGGTCATTTGGAGGAGTTCCTCGGCATGCCCGTCAAGATCACCACCGATACGACGCCCAACAGCGGCGCGGTCACCATCCGCTTCCGCACGCTGGATCAATTAGACCTTATTTGTCAGCGCCTTACCGGCGGCGATATCTAGGCAGCCCATTCGCCGAACGCTTTCGCGCGAACTGACTACGGGCTGCGAAGCCGTGATCAGTTGGCGGGCGTCCCGTCACGGTAGACGCTCATCTGCGGCACTTCGACGGTGACCGGCACCAGCATGTACTGGCCCGGCTGATTGTACTGGGTTGCGCCGGCATCGGCCGTGGCCCGCTGCATGTAATCGTCGAGATAGGCCTGGCACTGACTGCGGCTGTCGCTGCGGCGACGCGAACCGTCTTCGATGGCATCGCCGGCGGCCATGCCGGCCAGCGCGCCTGCGCCTGCGCCGATCAACGTGCCGGCGGTGCGATTGCCGCTTCCCGCGATGCGGTTGCCGAGTAAACCGCCCGCTGCCCCGCCAAGCAGGGCGCCGATGATTTCGCCCCGTTCGCTGACGTTTTCATAGGTGTCGAGCCGCGCCCGGCATTCCTCGATCCAGGCGGTGCGATCGAAATCGACGACCTGCGATCCGGCAGGCAGATAGACCGAGGTGGCGTTTGGCGCCGGCTGGTAGCCCCCGGCATATTGCGGCTGGGCGCCGCCCGCGGACCCATCGCGGTAGATGACGCGCGAAGCGCCGCCCGCAGCCTGCGTCACCATGCCTTGCTGTGCCGGATAGACATAGACCACCTGCGGTGGTTGCTGGATGTAGACATAGGTCGGCTGGGCTTGCTGCACTGCAGGCACGGCGCTGCGGTTCTGAATCGAACGCACGGCCGGTGCGGGTTGCGCCTCGGTTTGCTCAAACACGTAGTATTCGGGCTGCGAGGGATCGATCGGCTGGATCGTCGGGGACCGGACGAATACGGGCGTTTCGGCGCGTGCGGGAATGCTGCGCGCTGCGCCAACGGGCTGGTCCGCAGCTGCGGCTTCAATCGTTTCGGTGACGACGTCGTCGTCCAGTTCGGGCAGCGCCTGCGCATACTCATACTCCCCGGTCTCGTAGGAGATCGTATCCTGCGCCGAAACATGCGCCGGCTGCAGCGCGATCGTCAGCGCGATCAGGGGAAGGGTAGTGCGGACAGTCATGATGCGTGTTCCTTTGAGCGACTCGATCACGATCGATGCCGAAACCATGCCTGCAGGTTAGCATTGCCCCGCATGCACGCCAAAGTGCGCTGCCGGGGTGTTCCGCTATGGGGCAGCCGGTTCAGATGCGATCGGCGAGCATCGCTGCGAGCGCTTCGATTCCGGCAGCGTCGTGCTGGTCGAAGCGGCCCTTCTCGGGGCTGTCGAGATCGATCACTGCAATAGCCTTCCCATCCCGCAGGACGGGCACCACCAGTTCCGAATTGGTCACCGAATCGCAGGCGATGTGACCGGGGAAGGCGTGAACGTCTTCCACCAGCTGAGTCATCGCTTCGCTCGCGGCGGTCCCGCAGACGCCCTTGCCCAGCGGGATGCGGATGCAGGCCGGGCGGCCCATGAAGGGGCCGAGCACGAGTTCGCCATCGACCATGCGGTAGAACCCCGCCCAGTTCAGCTGGGGGAGGAAGTCCCATAGCAGCGCCGCGACATTGGCCATGTTGGCCACCGCATCGCGCTCGCCCGCAGTAAGCGCCCCCGCCGCGTCGAGCAGCTGGCGATAGGCTTCGGGTTTGGGCGTGCCCGCATCGGGTCGGAAATCGAACATGGTGGGCGATGTAGCGCGGCGCGCCCCGGCTTCAAGCCCCATTGCCCGCGGCACGCGGCTCGCTTATCCCAGCGCCATGGGTATCCTCAAGAAACTGGGCATCGCGCTCCTCGTCATTGTGCTGGTCGCTATGGTTGCCGGCTATTTCCTCACGCGCGGCGACACCGCCGATGTCGCCTTCGACGAGACGGTGGGCACCGACCCGACGCTCGACGAACCCGAAGAAGAAAGCATTCCCACGGTCGCGATTGCCGAGCCGGTCGGCTGGGGTGACGATGAACTGCCGACCGCTGCCGAGGGACTGGCAGTCACCCGGTTCGCCGACGGGCTCGATCATCCGCGCACGCTGCAGGCCCTGCCGAATGGCGATATCCTGGTCTCGCTGACCCGAGCGCCCAAGATCGATAGCGGCGAAAGCAACTTCTTCCGCGATCTCGTTGCCGGTTTCCTGTTCCGCAAGGCCGGGGCCGGGGGGGAAAGCGCCAACCAGGTCGTGCTGCTGCGCGATAGCGATGGTGACGGTGTTGCGGAACGCCGGTTCGTCCTGCGGGAGGGTCTCGATTCGCCGTCCGGCCTCGCCTGGGGGGATGGCACGCTGTACATCGCCAATCACGACGAGGTGCTCGCCTTCGATTACGAACTTGGCGCAACGCGCCTTGCCGGTGAAGGGCGCAAGATCGCCGATCTTGCCGAGGGCACGGGACACTGGATGCGCAATCTCGCGCTCCATCCCGATGGCGACCGGCTCTATGCTGCAGTGGGTTCGAAATCGAATATCGCCGAAGACGGTCTCGAAATCGAGGAAGGCCGTGCGCTGATCTGGGAGATCAATATCGAAAGCGGGCGCCAGCGCGTCTTCGGGGTTGGCCTGCGCAACGCCAACGGGCTCGATTTCAGCCCGTGGTCGGGCGAATTATGGACCACGGTCAACGAACGCGATATGCTCGGCTCCGACCTCGTGCCCGATTACCTCACCAATGTCCCGGTGGGCGTTCATTATGGCTGGCCGTGGATCTATTTCGGCGACAATTTCGACCGCCGCGTCAAATATCCCATCCCGCAGGCGCTCAGCTACGTCCGCACGCCCGAATACGCTCTCGGTCCGCATGTCGCAGCGCTCGGTTTCGTTTTCAGCGAAGGCGGCGCGAAAATGGGTCCCGACTTCGCCAGCGGCGCCTTTGTCGCACGGCACGGCTCGTGGAACCGCAAACCCCCTTCGGGCTATGACGTGGTCTATGTCGCCTTCGACGAACGCGGCAATCCCATCGGCAAGCCGCAACCGGTCCTGACCGGCTTCCTGCAGGATGATGGCACCACGCGGGGCCGGCCGACCTGGGTCGAATGGGCTGCCGACGGATCGCTGCTGGTTTCGGATGACACTGCCGGGATCATCTGGCGCGTCCACGCCCCGGGCGCCGAGGCCCAGGACGCGATCGAGCGGGTCACCGGCGACCGGCTGCCCGCGCAGCGTGAGCTACGCGGGCAGGAAGCGAGTTTCGGCGAAGACGATTTCGCGCGGCGCGTGACCGCCGAATAGATCAGCCGACGAACTGTTCGGCCGTCAGCGCGTAGAGCGGTTCGGCCCCCGCCGTCGCTGCGGCCCGGAGCCCGCTGGCCTCGGGCACGATACGGTCGAGGAAGAAACGCACCGTCGCTGTCTTGGTCGTAGCCTGCGCGCTGTCGCTGTCGCCAATCGCGCGGCGCTGGCGTAGCAATTGCCACCCCGCCACGGCGACAGCGAACATGGTGCAGAACGGCACTGATCCGGCCAGGCGATCGTCAAGGCTCGCTTCGTCACGCATCCATCCCGCGACAGCTTCGCAATCCGCTGCCAGCGCGGCAAGCGCGGGTTCGTCGCCAGCATCACGCGCTATTTCCGCGATCAATCCCGACAGCGCCTGGCCGCCGTCCATCCCCAGCTTGCGGGTGACGAGGTCGGCGGCCTGGATGCCGTTGGTGCCTTCATAGATTGGGGCGATGCGCGAATCGCGCCAATGCTGCGCCGCGCCGGTTTCCTCGACGAAGCCCATGCCGCCATGCACCTGCACCCCGAGGCTGGCGACCTCAATGCCGATATCGGTACCCCATGCCTTGATCAGCGGGGTGAGCACTTCGCCGCGCGCCTTGGCATCGTCATTGCCCAGCGTCCCGCGGTCGACCTGGCCTGCGGTGTAATAGAGCAGTGCGCGAGCGCCTTCGGTCAGCGCCTTCATCCGCAGCAGCATGCGGCGCACGTCGGGATGTTCGAGAATGGCGACGGGGGCCTTGTCGGGCGAACCGGCCCGCGCGGACTGGATCCGCTCGCGCGCGTACATCTGCGCCTGCTGGGTGGCACGCTCGCCGATCTGCACGCCCTGGTTGCCGACATTGATGCGCGCGTTGTTCATCATCGTGAACATCGCCATGAGCCCGCGGTTCTCCGCGCCGACCAGTTCGCCGATGCATTCGCCTTCGTCGCCATAGGACATCACGCAGGTGGGCGAGGCGTTGATGCCGAGCTTGTGTTCGATGCTGACACAGCGAACATCGTTGCGTTTGCCGAGCGAACCGTCGGCTTCGACATGGTATTTGGGCACGATGAACAGCGAGATGCCCCGGCTTCCTTCCGGCGCATCGGGCACGCGGGCGAGGACCAGGTGAATGATATTCTTGGCCAGCTCGTGCTCACCCCAGGTGATGTAGATCTTCTGGCCCTTGATGCGGTACTTGCCCGCATGTTCGCCGTCCTCGATCGGGTGGGCGGTGGTGCGCAGCGCGCCGACATCGGAGCCTGCCTGCGGTTCGGTGAGGTTCATCGTCCCCGACCATTCGCCGCTGACCAGCTTGGGCAGGTACTTTTCCTGCAGTTCCTTCGACCCGTGGTGTTCGAGCGATTCCATCGCACCGACGCTGAGCATGGGCAGCAGGTTGAACGCCATGTTGGCCGTGCCAAGATTCTCGAGCACGTTGCACGACAGCGTGAAGGGCAGGCCCTGGCCGCCGAATTCGACGGGGCCGGCAATCGCATTCCAGCCCTGCTCGACATAATGTTCGTAAGCTTCGGCAAAGCCATCCGGCAGGTGGACCGTGCCATTTTCGAGCCTTGCGCCTTCGAGGTCGCCCACCCGGTTGAGCGGGGCCCATTCGCCGGCAGCGAATTCGCCAATGCCGCTTACGATCGCCTCGACCATATCGGGCTCGGCGGCAGCAAATCGTTCGGATTGCGCCAGCTCTTCGATCCCGGCGTTTACGCGGATGGCGAGCAGCTGGTCCTGGGTGGCGGGGGTATAGGTCACTTCGGTTCCTCTTGGCTTTGGCTGGCGTGCAGATATAGCGCGCACGCATGAGGGGCAAATACGTTACGGAAACGCTTCGGGTCGAGGAAAGTGGCATTGCACGTGCCGCAGAAACTCTGCGTGCCGGAGGCCTGGTCGCTGTCCCCACCGAAACGGTCTATGGCCTTGCTGCCCGGGCGGACAGCGAAGCCGCCGTGGCCGCCATCTATGCGGCCAAGGGGCGACCGAGCTTCAATCCGCTGATCGTGCATGTCGCCAGCCTCGACGCGGCGCGCGAATTCGCCGACTTCTCGCCGCAGGCCGAAGCACTGGCGCAGGCATACTGGCCCGGCCCGCTCACTCTCGTTCTCCCGCGCAAGTCCGAAGCGGGCCTCGCTGCCGCAGTGACTGCCGGGCTCGAAACGATCGCGCTGCGCATGCCGGCCCATCCGGTCATGCGCCGAGTGCTGGAGGAGACCGGCCTGCCGCTCGCCGCGCCTTCGGCCAATCGCAGCGGCTATATCAGCCCGACTTCGGCCGCGCATGTGCTGGCATCGCTCGATGGCCGGATCCAAGCGGTGCTCGATGGCGGCGAATGCGAGCGCGGCCTCGAATCGACGATCGCAGCCGTGCGCGGCGACGGAACGATCGAAATCCTGCGCCCCGGGCCCGTCGAACTGGATGCGGGCAAGGGCGCGGGCGGGGGTATCGAGGCACCCGGCCAGCTCGCCAGCCATTACGCGCCGGGCAAGCCGGTCCGCCTGATGGCGACGCAAGTTGCGCCAGACGACTTCGTGATCGGGTTCGGCGACATCGCCGGGGACTGTTCGCTGTCCGAGAGCGGCGACCTGGCCGAGGCGGCAGCGCGGCTCTACACGTGTCTTCACCTGGGTGCGCGATCGCCCAAACCACGTATCGCGGTGGCCCCGATTCCCGCAGAAGGCATCGGCATCGCGATCAACGACCGTTTGCAGCGCGCGGCGACGCCGCCCGATCAGTCGTCCTCGGGCTCGTAGGGGATCGACGGGATGATCTGCTGCATTTCGGCATAGGTGTCGCGGGCGTCATCGCACGCCCGGCGATCGCCATCCTCGCAATCGTCGAGCTGCTTTTCATAGTCGCGTTCGAGCTTGGCAAGACGTTCCTCGCGCCGCCGGATTTCGCGGCCGCGCTTTTCATCAGCCTCGGACTGGCTGGTGGTGGCAAGATCCACACCCTTGCTGACGACCTTGACCGGCGCCGTCGCGACGTCGACCACTGCCTTGGCGAGGCAGCCCCCCAGCATGAGCGTAGCGGGCAAGAGCAGAATGAGAGCTTGGCGGCGCATGCGAATTCCTTTCGCTGCGCCGCCTAGCCGATAATCGCCTGGCCGTCGATCAACTCAGGCTTGCGGCTCGGTTTCCGCCTCGGGCTCGTCGTTCGGCGCCGCCGTGCTGGCTGCGCGGCAGTTGAGCTTGCCCGAACCCATCGAGGAGACGGTGCAATCGGCGCGTCCGTTCACCGTGACCGTGCCCGAACCCATGATCGAGGCTTCGACCTTGCCGTCGGAAGCGAATTCGGCATCGCCCGATCCGGCAACGGTGATATCGGCGCCGCCCGCCTGCAGGCCGGCCATATCGGCCTTGCCCGAACCGGCGATCGTCAGGTCGAGCTGGTCGACCCTGCCCGATGCCTCGAAATTGCCCGATCCGGCAATGGTGAGGTCGAGCGATTTGGCATCGAGATCGGCAATCCGGGCCTTGCCCGAACCGGCGATGGTGACCGCGCTGTCTGCCGCCGATTGCATCGATGCCACCTCGACGTCGCCCGATCCGGCGAGCACCAGCGTGCTGATATCGGGCGTGGTCACGCGAATGGTCGCGATACCCGTACCGCCCCAGTCGCTGCTTTCGCGGCTGATACCGAGCGCATCGCCGTCGAGCGAAAAGCGCAGCTCGGCGATTGCATCATCATCGCCCGACACGTCGATGTCGAGCGTGTCGCCCTTGGTGACGATAACCTTGTCGGGGCCGGCAAACACCAGTTCGCTGGGCGGCGCGCCGGTCATGTCGAGTTCGGCCAGCGGGACACCGTCGGAATCGCCGATCTGGATGTCCACCCCATCGCATGCCGATACCAGCATCGCTCCTGCAAGCGTTGCCAATGGGGCGAAGCCTTTGAGCACTCGATGTATCATTGCGATGGATCCTCCTAAACCGGTTGGTGCGTGTTGCTGATATAATACAGCATGGCCAAAGCTTCAAGTCATGTGGGGGAAACGGGCAAAGCAGATCACCGCGTGCAGGTAAGACGGCCCGATCCCATGCGGTTCTGCGTGCAATCGCGCGTGCCGGTGACTGCGGCATTGCCGCTACCGACGATACTGGCGGAAACGCGTCCGCTGGCTTGCAGCCGGGTATCGCCGGACCCGGCGATCGCCAGCTCCGCGTCGGTCACCTGCATCGCTTCGCCGGAAAGATCGCCGCTGCCGGCGATCCGCACCTGCATGGATGCCGCGCGGCCGGCCAGCCGCATGTCGCCCGAGCCTGCGATCTTTGCTGCCAACCTGCCCACGCGGACCCGTTCGATCGCGAGTTCGCCCGACCCGCTGACTGCGGCCCGGCCCGTCTCGCCATCGAGATCGGATACGGTCAGCCGGCCCGAGCCGGCGAGATGCGCGCGCCTTATGGCGGGGGCGGACACTTCGATCCGCGCCGTCCCGGCCGCCGGCGTGCGTCGCCAGCGACGCCCGATCAGCAGTTCACCATCTTCAACGACGAACCGCAGGTCGTCGAGCACCGCGCGGTTGCCGGAGGCCCGGATGCGCCAGCGATCCCCCTGCGAGACGACGACGTCGTCTGCCCCCGACAGCACGACCTCGTCGAATGCCTCGGTGGGGGACCATGCGGCTGGTATCGGCATCCCCTCGTCAAGCCGCGAGGAACCGGGCTGCGGGAAAGCGGGCACTGCGGCGAACAGCAGGAGCGCGGCCAGACCGCGCGAATAAGGGGAAAGAAGGCGGGTCATCGGTGATCTCCAGAATGCGGATCACCAGGCTCGCGCTATCGCAGCAGTTTGTCGACCGCGTTCGTCGACAAATGTAATCGCTTGGCAGAGATGCTTTGCCAATTGCGATGCCGAACGAAAAAGGGGCGCTGGTGAGCGCCCCTTTTCCGAATGATTGCGAATGCGCTTACGCGTCTTCGGTGTTCTCGTAATATTGCGGCGCATGTTCGCGCAGCACGTCGAGGATCTTCTCGAGCGCGGTCGGCTCGTCGGTCTTTTCCATCGCGGCGAGTTCGCGCGCGAGGCGGCTCGAGGCGGCTTCGAAGATCTGGCGTTCCGAATAGCTCTGCTCGGGCTGGTCATCCGGGCGGAAAAGGTCGCGCGTGACCTCGGCGATCAGGACGATTTCGCCCGAGTTGATCTTCGCCTCATATTCTTGCGCACGGCGGCTCCACATGGTCCGCTTGACCTTGGGCTTGCCCTTGAGAGTCTCCATCGCTTCCTTGAGCGTCTTGTCACTCGACAGCTTGCGCATGCCGATCGATTCGACCTTGTTGACCGGAACGCGCAGCGTCATGCGTTCCTTCTCGAAGCGAAGAACATAAAGATCGAGCTGCATGCCGGCGATTTCCTCGCTCTGCAGTTCGATGACACGGCCAACGCCGTGCTTGGGGTAAACAACGTAATCGCCAACGTCGAAGGCATCAGCCTTGCTTGCCATGCAATCTTTCCTTTCGTCCGAGCAGCCTACGGCCAGCAACGGCATGACCGAAGCCTCTGGCCGCAGCCCTTGGCGGGATGCGGTCGGGCGCCGGTGGTGACGTTGCTGGTGACCTGCCCTTTCAATTCTCACACCTGGCCGGGAGCAAACCGGCGCAGTTGTTGCATTATATAGCACAGCTTGTGGTAAATTGCGAGTCCGGCGGAAATCACCCGGCGCGTGTCAGCTGCGCCGGTTGCGAAGTGCGGTCAGTTCGCCGCCCAGCAGCAACAGGAAGCCGGTGGCCCAGAACCACGTGATCAGCGCAACCACCGCGCCGAGCGCGCCATAGGTCGCGTTGTAGCTGCCGAAATTCGCGGCATAGAAGCCGAAGCCGGCGGTTGCCGCGAGCCAGGTCACCGCAAAGAAGCACGCGCCCGGCCAGATCGCGGCCCAGGCGGGGGCGGGGGCATGGGGAGCGAAGCGATAGAGCAGACCAGCGGCAAGCGCTGCGACGCCAAGCAGGAGAAGGAAGCTGGCGATACTGCCGAACATGCCGGCGATATTGGCGAGCGCCGCGCTGGTTGCCGCGGTCAGCACCAAGCCGGCAATGCCAGCCGCAGTGATAGCAAGAGCCATCAGATTACCCCCGAGGAATCCGCGCATACCGTCGACGCCGAAGGCGATGTTCAGCCCGGTCATCAGCGAGCGGGCGCCATTGCGGGCCCCGAACAGCGCAATCGCCAGCGCGACCAGCAAACCGGCGCCTTGGGCACCGCTCGACCCCTGCGCCACGCTTTCCAGCTGGTCGGTGATGAGCTCGGCCGCGGAAGGTGGCAGCTGCGCGGAAATCAGCGTGATATGCGAAGCCACCGTCGCGGCATCGGCGAACAGGCCGTAGGCCAGCACCAGCGACCCCAGCGCGGGAACGAGCGCAAGCAGCGCGTAATGCGCAATGCCCGCGGCCACGATCCCGATATTGTCTGCGCTGCCGGCCTGCCAGGCCGCTTTCAGGTCAGCCAGCACGCGGCGCGGCAATCAGTCGCCTTCGCCGGGTTCGGGCGAGAAGAACTTCTCGAACTTGCCCTCTTCACCCTTGTGCTCGTCGGCATCTGCGGGCGGTTCCTTCGACTGGGTGATGTTCGGCCATTCGGCGCTGAACTTGGTGTTCAGCTCGAGCCATTTTTCGAGATTGTCCTCGGTGTCGGGCAGGATCGCTTCCGCCGGGCACTCGGGCTCGCATACGCCGCAGTCGATGCATTCGCTCGGGTTGATGACGAGCATATTCTCGCCTTCATAGAAACAATCGACCGGACAGACCTCGACGCAGTCGGTGTACTTGCACTTGATGCAGTCATCGGTGACGACATAGGTCATGAGTAGCGTAATCCCTCGAAAATCATTCCAGACCGCGCTGCTAGGGGGAATTATCCGCCCGGGTCAAGCTCCCGATAACACGCCCGGGCCTCGCGCGGCGCACCGCGCCGTTCGGGAAGCGCGATGATCTCGACCAGCCTGACCGAATTGCCGAGCGGCAATGTCAGCACGTCCCCTTCGAGGATATCGCGCGAGGCGCGGGTGACGCGTTCGCCATTGCGGCGGATGTGCCCTTCGTCGACCAGCCGGTGTGCAGCGCTGCGCGTGTGTACGAAGCGCAGGTAGCACAGCAGCCGGTCGATTCTCATTCAGCGGTCGCCATCAGCGGACCAGATCTGCCAACGCGGCAAAGGCATTGCCCTCGCTGGGCCGGGCGGGTTTCGTGCGTTCCTGCTTGCGGCGCGAGGGGCGCCATTCCCAGCGATCGGGGCGGGGCGGTCCGAACTGGCCTTCGGCCTGCGGCTGGGCCCGCTGCACGCGGAAGCCCGCATTGCCAAGCAGCCGCGCGATATTGCCTTCCTCGAGCCCGATCGAAACCGGCAGCGCGTAATCGAGCACGAACTTGCGCCGGCGATCCTTGGCCTGCGCCTTCGCACGCGTTTCGTGGGCGGCGCGCAGGATCTTCTCTGCCAGATCGATCCGGATCGCCTGCGTCCCCGCATGGCGGTAGCCGGACGGCAGTTTCCTGATCTCGCCCAGTACTGGCAGCATCGCTTCCTGCAGTGGCCGGCGATCGCGGCCCAGCGCATGCAGCAATTGCCGCGGTGCCGGCTTGAGCAGGGCGGGGGCAAAGATGTCGAGCGCGCCGAAGGTCACGCCGATCTTGCGCAGGAAGGGCCGCATCTCCTTGGGCAGATGCTCCAGCCCGGCCTGTTCGCGGGTGACGTAGCCATGCCCCGCGATCAGGTTGAGCAGCAGCGCCCGCGCCTGCGACCCCGCATCGGGGTTGCTTGCCGCGTGATGCATTTTCTCTAGCGCTTCGAGCGGGGCCAGCTTGGCGGCCAGCCAGCTCTCCAGCGCCGCCACCAGCTTCGCCTGCGCCGCTTCGGGCAGCGCGGTAACTTCGCGTGCGGGCTTGATCAGCGGGTACACCGTGCCCTCGCGCTGCTCCAGCTGCGCCAGGACCTGTCCCTTCCAGCGGATCGCGCCGCGCGCCAGCTCCAGCTCGGCCATGTCCGATGCGGCCAGCGCTTCGGCGCGTTCGCCCAGCAGCTTGGGCAAGCCCTTCTCGGCAGCGGCAAGCAACATCCGGCGATCCTCGTGGCGTGCGGCCGGATCGACGCTGAACCGCAGTCCCTCGACCTGGCCGAGCGCCTCGCCCTCGATGGTTACGGCGCCATCCTCGCCAATTTCGATCGGCAAAATGCCGGCATCCTGGCCCAATGATTTCATCAGGATTGCGGTCCTCCGGTTTACGAATCGTTCGGTCAGCCGCGCATGCAACGCGTCGGACAATTTGGCTTCGACAGCGCGCGCACGCGCGGCCATCTCGTCTCGCGCCAGCACCCAGTCGGGTCGCTGGCAGATATAGGCCCAGCTGCGAATCGCAGCGATACGGCCCTGCAGCGTATCGATGTCTCCGGACATATTGTCGAGTTCGCTGATCCGCGCCGCGACGTAATCCGCGCCGATATAGCCGCGACCGAGATCCTGCCATAGCCGCGCGACGAACCGCGCATGCACATCGGGACCCCGCTGGCGGAAATCGGGCAGCGAGCAGGCCTCCCAGAACCGGCGCACCATGCCCGGTCCGCGAACCGCGGCGGCCGCCGGTTCGTCGGCGAGCCGCTTGAGCGTGGCCAGGTCGATCGCCTCGGGGGCAAGCCGCAGCACCGGGTCGTCGGGCGGCGTCTCGAGATCGGCGATCAGCGCAGCCAGCGAATCGAAGCGCGGTTCGGGATCGCGCCAGAAAAGATGAGTCAGCGGGGCGAAGCGATGCTCCTCGATCGCATAGACCTCTTCCTCGGTAAACTCGGGCGCCGCGCCATGCTTCGACATGCCCGACAGCGTGCCGAAAGTGCCGTCGCGCTGGTGCCGGCCCGCACGTCCGGCGATCTGCGCCATCTCGGCAGGCAGCAGACGGCGCATGCGGACGCCGTCGAACTTGGTCAGCCCGGCAAAGGCGACGTGATTGACATCGAGATTGAGCCCCATGCCGATCGCGTCGGTCGCGACGATGTAGTCGACCTCGCCGCTCTGGAAGAGCGCGACCTGCTTGTTGCGGGTTTCGGGACTGAGTGCTCCCATCACCACTGCCGCCCCGCCGCGAAACCGCCGCAGCATCTCGGCGACGGCGTAGACCTGGTCGGTGCTGAAGGCCACGATCGCGCTGCGCGGCGGCAGGCGCGAGAGCTTGCGCGGCCCGATATGCGTCAAGGTGGAAAACCGCGGCCGGTCCGATATCTCCGCTTCGGGGATCAGCTGGCGGACCAGCGGTTCGAGCGTGGCCGCGCCGAGCAGCATCGTTTCCTCACGGCCGCGGGTGTTCAGCAGCCGGTCGGTAAAGATATGGCCGCGCTCGCGATCGGCACCGATCTGCGCTTCGTCAAGCGCCACGAATGCCGCCCCGGCTCCGTCGCGCGGCATGGCTTCGGCGGTGCAGCACATATAGCGCGCATTCTTGGGTTCGATCCGTTCCTCGCCCGTGATCAGCGCGACGGCATCGTCGCCCTTGATCGCCCGGACCCGGTCGTAGACCTCGCGCGCCAGCAGCCGCAGCGGAAAGCCCATGCAGCCGCTCGAATGCGCGACCATGCGCTCGATCGCGAGATGCGTCTTGCCGGTGTTCGTGGGCCCGAGGACCGCCTTGATCGCGCTGCGCTGCACGCGCCCTAGGTGGCAGTCCGCGCCGCAGCGCGCAACCGCCCGGCCGGTCCTGTGCTCGACTCGTCGCAAGCTCGACTCGCATGGCCGCAAGTTAAGGCTGCCTTTACTTTGTTTTGCCAAGCAAAGCGGGCAGACGCGCACCAATCAGGCCGTGCGCGCGCGGTAGCGCCGGATCTCCGGACGGAAGGGACACAGCACGTGTACAGGTCCCCAGCGGACACCGATGATGGACAGGCTTTGCCGGTATCCTCCGCGCAGGGCCCCCACGCGGCCGCGCTGGCGCATGACCAGATTCTGGCCGAAGAACCGCGCGCCGCCACTTCGTGGACGACGGTGCGCGATCGCCTGTCCGTACGACTGGCCGGGCTGGACCTTGCGCCCGATCTCGGCAGCGATATCGGCAGCCGGCGCTGGGTGCGCGGGGTAGGGACGTTCGTTGGGCTGACCGCCGTCGCACTCGCCTTCTGGCCCAGCTTTGCCCCGCTCGAGGCGGCGCCATCGGCCCATGTCGACGATGCCGTGCGCGACGAATACCGCAGCCAGATGATCCTGCCGCTCGCGCTTGGTGCTGACAGCGGGCGGCGCATGGGCGCGACCACGCTGGCTGCTCCGCTCGCGGCGGCGCCCGAACGCCCCACGCTCGAACTGGTGACCACGCTCGCACGCGGCGACAGCCTCGAACGCATGCTACGGCGTGCCGGGGTGGGCCGCGACGACACTGCAAGAGTCGCCCAATTGGTGGGCGGCGCGGTCCCGCTTGAGGAAATCCAGCCGGGGACTACCTTTGGAATCACGCTGGGCCGCCGTACGGCACCGGGCGCGCCGCGCCCGCTCGAGGCGCTCGATTTCCGCGCCCGGTTCGACCTCGCGCTCGAAATTGGCCGCTTCACCGAGGGCGCCGATCTGGCGCTGACCAAGAAAGCCATTCGCGTCGACGAGACCCCGCTGCGGATCCGCGGCACGGTGGGCGACAGCCTCTATCGTTCGGCGCGCGCGGCCGGTGCCCCCGCCAGCGCGGTGCAATCCTATCTCAAGACGCTGGGTCAGTATGTGAATCTCGACCGCGATATCCGCGCGGGCGACACGTTCGACTTCATCGTCGCACACCGGCGGGCCGCCACCGGCGATCGGCAGGCGGGCCAACTGCTCTATGCCGGGCTCGAGCGCGACGACACGCCGCGCGTCCAGCTGATGCGCTGGGGCGAGGACGGCGAATTCTACGAAGCCTCGGGCGTGGGCGAACAGCGCGGCGGGCTGATGGCACCGGTACCGGGGCGGACGACCTCGGCCTTCGGCATGCGCCGCCACCCGATCCTCGGCTATCGCCGGATGCATGCAGGGCTCGACTTCAAGGCACGGCACGGCACGCCGATCGTCGCGGTCACCGATGGCCGCGTCACCGGCGCGGGCCGCATGGGCGGCTGCGGCAATGCCGTGCGCCTGCGTCACGATGGCGGGATCGACACGCGCTATTGCCACATGAGCCGCATCGCGGTGAATCGCGGCCAGGCCGTGCGCCGCGGGCAGGTGATCGGCTATGTTGGTTCGACGGGCCTGTCGACCGGGCCGCACCTCCATTACGAAATGTACCGCGGCGGCCGCGCGATCGACCCGGCATCGGTGCAATATGTCACGCGCGCACAGCTGGCCGGCGCCGATCTGCGGCGCTTCAGGGAAGCGCTGGCGCGGATCAAGACGGTCGAACCCGGCGCCGCGCTTGCCGCGCTCGAACAGACTGCGGCCGAAGTCGCTGCGCAGGAACCGATCCGCGAGATCGACAAGCTCGGCCCGCCCAAGAAGGGCTGAGATTGCACCGCGCGTCCGCATGCGGCATTGCCGCGCGATGACCCAAGCAAGCTACCCCGCCACCCGCCTGCGCCGCACACGCGCCAGCGGCTGGAGCCGCGCCATGCACCGCGAAACCGTGCTGACGCCCGCCGATCTGATCTGGCCGCTGTTCGTCACCGATGGTTCCGGGGTCGAGGAACCCGTTACCAGCCTGCCGGGCGTGTCGCGCTGGTCGGTCGACCACATCGCCAAACGCGCGAAGGAGGCGGTCGGTCTGGGCATCCCCTGCATCGCGCTGTTCCCCAACACGCAGCCCGATCGCCGCAGCGACGACGGGGCCGAGGCGCTCAATCCCGATAATCTGATGTGCCGCGCGATCAAGGCGGTCCGCGATGCCTGCGGCAACGATATCGGCATTCTCACCGATGTCGCGCTCGACCCCTATACCAGCCACGGCCAGGACGGGCTGCTCGACGAGGCCGGCTATGTCGTCAATGACGATACGGTAGCGGTGCTGGTCGACCAGGCGGTTAACCAGGCCGCTGCGGGGGCCGATATCATCGCCCCGTCGGACATGATGGATGGCCGCGTGAAGGCGATCCGCATGGCGCTGGAAATGAACCAGCATCCCAACGTCCAGATCATGGCCTATGCGGCCAAATACGCCTCCGCCTTCTATGGTCCGTTCCGCGATGCGGTGGGTTCGGGCGGCCTGCTCAAGGGCGACAAGAAAAGCTACCAGATGGACCCTGCCAATGGCGACGAGGCGCTGCGCGAGATCGCTTTCGACATCGCCGAGGGCGCCGACAGCGTGATGGTCAAGCCGGGCCTCGCCTATCTCGACATCATCTGGCGCGCCAAGCAGGAATTCGGCGTGCCTGTCTTCGCCTATCAAGTCAGCGGCGAATATGCGCTGATCGAGGTCGGCGCGGCCGCCGGAGTGGGCGACCGCGATGCGCTGCTGATGGAAAAGCTGCTCGCGTTCAAGCGCGCCGGGTGCAGCGGGGTGCTGACTTATCACGCGCCGCGCGCCGCCCAATTGCTCAATGGCTGAGTTTCGCCACGAGACCGACCGGTTGATCCTGCGCGATTGGCGTGAGGAAGACTGGCCGTTCTTCTGGGAGGGGACCAATACGCCCGGCGTAATGCGCTGGCTGGGCGGGGTTTGCGATGCCGCGAAGCGCGATGCGGCGCAGCAGCGTCTGCTTTCCTACGAACGCGAACATGGCCACACCTTCTGGTGCGTCGAGCGCCGCAGCGATGGCGCGATCCTCGGTTTCTGCGGTCTCAAGCGTTCGAATCAGGCGGGCGGCCCGCTCGGCATGATGGAAGTGGGCTGGCGGCTGCGCGAAGACGCCTGGGGCAGGGGCTATGCGAAAGAGGCTGCTACCGCCTCGCTCGATCTTGCCTTCGACCGGTTCGATGCGGAAGAGGTGATCGCCATGACGGTTCAGCGCAACACGGCCAGCTGGGGGTTGATGCAGCGGCTGGGAATGCGCCGCCGCGACGATCTCGATTTCGACAATGCGGAGTTCGACAAGGAGGACCCGGTCATCATCGTCTATTCGGTCGATCGCGCATCCTGGACAGCCCATCGTGGCTGATATCATCGCCGAAACCGACCGGCTGGTCCTGCGCACGATCGAGGAAAGCGACGCCGCCCGACAGGACCGCCTGCTCAACACGCCGGCGGTCATGGCGCGGCTCGGCGGGGTCAAGGAACTGCACGAAATCGAGGCGAAACACGCCAAGGCGATGGCGATGTATGCCCGCGAGGGCTTCAGCTTCCTGTTCATGGTCGAAAAGGCGAGCGGCGAGATGGTCGGGCATTGCGGGATCAAGCGCGTCGACAACCCACTGGCGCCCAATGTCGGCGATCACGAGATCGGCTGGCTGGTGCGCGAGGATCGCTGGCGGCGCGGCTATGCCGAAGAGGCGATGCGCGCGGTGCTCGACTGGGCCTTCACACGCATCGCGGCGCCGCACGTCGTCGCGTTGACCAGCCACGCCAATGCCGGAAGCTGGAAACTGATGCAAAAGCTCGGCATGGTCCGCCGCGAAGATCTCGATTTCGCGGACCCGGCCTTCCCGGCCGAGGACAATCCGACGATCCAGTATTCGCTCACGCAAGAGCAATGGGAGAGCGCGAAGTGACTGCAAGCCGCCCCGGCGTAACCATCATCCCGATCCACGGCCACACGCCGCGCATCCACGACAGCGCCTTCATCGCGCCCGGTTGCACGATCATCGGCAATGTCGAGATCGGGGCCGACAGCTCGGTATGGTACAATTGCGTGCTGCGCGCCGACGTCAGCCGGATCGTCATCGGCGAGCGGTCGAACATCCAGGACGGCAGCGTGGTCCACTGCGATCCCGAGCGTCCCGGCGATCCCGATGGCGCACCCTGCATCATCGGCGATGACGTCCTTGTCGGCCACATGGCGATGGTCCACGGCTGCCGGGTCGAGGACCGCGGTTTCGTGGGGCTCGGCGCGATCGCAATGAACAAGGCGGTAATCGGCTCCGACGCCATGCTGGCAGCGGGCGCCATGCTGACCGAAGGCAAGGTCATGGGCGCGCGCGAACTGTGGGGCGGCCGTCCCGCGCGCAAGATGCGCGATCTCGACGATGCCGCGATCGCGGGCATGCGGATGGGCGTGGCGCATTATGCCGAGAATGCCCGGCATCACGCCGCCGCGGTCGATGCCGCGACCCAGCGCTGACCTGCCCGACCGCGCCGCTCTGGCAGCGCGGATCAGTGCGGGCGAGATATCGCTGCGCGTCACGCCCGGCGCGCGCAGCGAATCGATCAGGCTCGAAAGTGATCACGTCGCCGTGAAGGTCCGGGCCCGGCCCGAAAACGGCGCGGCGAATGCAGCGACGGAGAAACTGGTGGCGCGGGCGCTTGGGGTCGCGACGTCACGCTGTCGGATTGTGCGCGGCGCAACTTCGCGCGCAAAGGTTCTGTCGGTCAGTCCCTGATCAGCGCGCGCAGGGCTTCGATCCGGTCCGCTTCGTGCGGCGGCTTGTCCCAGCGGATCCGGTGAATGCGCGGAAAGCGCATGGCGAGCCCCGATTTGTGGCGCTTGCTGGCATGGACGCTGTCGAATGCAACCTCGAACACCAGCTTGCGCTCGGTCTCGCGCACCGGGCCGAAGCGGTTGACCGTGTTCTGCCGCACATGGCGGTCGATCTTCTTCAGTTCCTCGTCGGTAAACCCCGAATAGGCCTTGCCCACCGGCAGCAGGTCGGCCCCCTGGTCCGGATCGCCGTCCCAGCATCCGAAGGTGTAGTCGGAAAAGAAGCTCGAACGCTTGCCGCTGCCGCGCTGGGCATACATCAGCACGCAATCGACCAGCAGCGGATCGCGTTTCCACTTGTACCAATAGCCGACCCGCCGCCCGGCGATATAGGGGCTGTCCTTGCGTTTTAGCATCAGCCCTTCGATCGCGTCGTCGCGGCTGCCTTCGCGGATTTGCGCGAGATGGTCGAAATCGCGTGCTTCCACCACCCGGCTGATATCGAAATGGCTGTCGGGCAGCCGCCCCAGCAGCTTTTCGAGCGTGGTGCGGCGATCGGTCCAGGGCCGTTCGCGCTGGTCCTCGCCATCGAGCAGCAGCACGTCGTACAGCCTGACGAAGGCGGGGAATTCGCGCAGCATCTTCTTGCTGACAGTCTTGCGCCCGAGCCGCTGCTGCAGCGCGTTGAAGCTGGCGGCGCCGCCTTCCTCGCCGCCCTGCGTCGATCCGCGCACCAGCAATTCGCCGTCGAGCACTGCGGGGAACGGCAGCACGTCGAGCAATTCGGGAAAAGTCGAGGAAATGTCGTCGCCCGAGCGGGAGTAGATGCGCGTTTCCCCGCCCGCGTGGACGATCTGGACGCGGATGCCGTCCCATTTCCATTCGGCCGCGTAATCGCCCAAGTCGACCACGGTCTCTTCCAGCGGATGCGCCAGCATGAACGGGCGGAAGGTCGGCAGATTGTCGATGTCGGGCGGCGGCTGGCCCTTTGCTGCCCAGTCGAACAGCGCGGTATAGGGCGGCTCTAGGCCGTGCCAGTATTCCTCCACCTCGTCGACCGACACGGCGAAGGCCTGCGCGAAGGCCGTCTTGGCGAGGCGGCTGGATACGCCGATCCGCATGCCGCCGGTGGCCAGCTTGAGCAGCGCATAGCGGCCTGCGGCGTCGAGCCGGTCGAGCAGGCGCGGCAGTTCGGCCACCACACTCTTGCGGTTCATCGCCGACAGCAGGTCCACGCTTTCGCTGACCGAAGGCGGATCGGGTTCGCGATCGGGCGAGGGCCACAGCAGGCTGGCGGTTTCGGCGGTATCGCCCACGAAATCGCGGCTGAGCGTCCACAGCACCGGATCGACCCGGTCCTTGAGCAGATTGCGGATGGTCGAGCTCTTGACTGCGGGAAAGTCCAGTCCGTCGGCCAGCGCGGCGAGCGCCCAGCCGCGATCGGGATCGGGCGTCGCGCGCAGATATTCGGCGATCAGCCGCAGCTTCTCGTTGCGGCTGCGCGTATAGACCAGCGCGTCGATCAGGGCGGCGAACTCTTCCATGCTATGTCCGGGGGCGGGCGATGGAGGCGGGAAGCAAATCAGTCATCCTCGTCCTCATAGCCGACCAGCGCGAGCGCCCGGGCACGGCGCTGGTGCAGCTGGCACCAGCGCAGCAGCGCATCCTCGCGGCCATGCGTGATCCAGTTTTCCTGCGCGTCTACTTCCTCGATCGTGCGCGTCAGTTCGCCCCAGTCAGCGTGGTCGGAAATGACCAGCGGCAGTTCGACATTGCGCTGCCGTGCGCGCTGGCGCACGCGCATCCACCCGCTCGCCATGGCGGTGATCGGTTCGGGGAGCCGGCGGCTCCAGCGGTCGTTGAGCGCCGAGGGCGGGCAGACCACAACATGCCCGCGCATGTCCTCCTTGCTGTGATCGGCCACCAGCCGCAATTCGCCCAGATTGACCCCGTGTTCCTCGTACAGGCGGCACATCTTCTCCATCGCCCCGTGCAGATAGATTGGCTGGCGGTGCCCCGCGGCGCGAAGTTCGGCGATCACGCGCTGCGCCTTGCCCAGCGCATAGGCGCCCACCAGCACGCAGCGGTCGGGATGCGCGGCCAGCCGGTCGAGCAGCTTGGCCATCTCCTCGGCGATCGGCGGGTGGCAGAACACCGGCAGGCCGAAGGTCGCTTCGGTGATGAAGATATCGCACGGGGTAACTTCGAATGCGGGGCAGGTGGGGTCGGCGCGGCGCTTGTAATCGCCGGTCACGATTACCCGCTCGCCCGCATGTTCGAGCAGGATTTGCGCGCTGCCGAGCACGTGGCCGGCGGGGATATAGGTCGCATCGACGCGGCCCGGCAGGCGGATCGTTTCGCCGTACTCGACCGGCACCGCTTGATGCGGGATCTCGCCGGCGTCGTCCTCGGTCCCGGTGCGATAGCGCAATTCCATGATCGCCAGCGTCTCGGGCGTGGCGACCGTCTGGCCATGCCCGCCGCGCGCATGGTCGGCATGGCCATGCGTCACCAGCGCCTTGTCCACGGCCCGGCTGGGATCGACCCAGCAATCGGCGGGGACGACATGGATGCCCCACGGCTCGGGCTTGATCCAGGAGAAGGGGGCAGCACTCATCTCCGACTCAAACGAAAAGGGCGCCGACCGTTCCCGGTGGCGCCCTTTCATGTGATGCGAAATGCCCCGTCAGCTGTTGCCGCCGTTTTCCTCGCTGGCATCGGCTTCGGGCTTCTTGTTGCCCGCCGCCTTCTTTTTCGCGGCCGGTTTGCGCTTGGTACGGGGCGGGGCGGGGGTGAGTTCGAAGGCCGGTTTGCCGTCCTTCATCGTCACCGAAACCTCACCGCCGTCGGCCAGCTTGCCGAACAACAGTTCCTCGGCCAGCGGTTGCTTGATCCGATCCTGGATCAAGCGGCCCATCGGGCGCGCGCCGAACAGGCGGTCGTAGCCCTTGTCGGCCAGCCATGCGCGGGCCTCCTTGTCGAACTGGATGTCGACATTCTGTTCGGCCAGCTGCAGTTCGAGCTGGAGGATGAACTTGTCGACCACGCGCGCGACGGTGTCCTTGCCGAGATAACCGAACGGCACGATCGCATCGAGCCGGTTGCGGAATTCGGGCGTGAACATCCGCTTGACTGCTTCCTCGCTCGCATCTTCCTTGGACACGTCACCGAAACCGATGCCCTGGCTGGCCATGTCGGCCGCGCCGGCATTGGTGGTCATGATCAGCACGACATTACGGAAATCGACCGTCTTGCCGTGATGGTCGGTCAACCGGCCGTTATCCATCACCTGCAGCAGGATGTTGAACAGGTCGGGATGCGCCTTCTCGATCTCGTCGAGCAGCAGCACGCTGTGCGGATTCTGGTCGACCGCATCGGTCAGCAGGCCGCCCTGGTCGTAACCGACATAGCCCGGGGGCGCGCCGATCAGCCGGCTGACGCTGTGGCGTTCCATGTATTCGGACATGTCGAAGCGCTTGAGTTCGATCCCCATGATGCTGGCGAGCTGACGCGCGACTTCGGTCTTGCCGACCCCGGTCGGGCCGCTGAACAGGAAACTGCCGATCGGCTTGTCCGGATCGCGCAGGCCCGCGCGGCTGAGCTTCATTGCAGTCGCCAGCTTCTTGACGGCCGCATCCTGCCCGAAGACCACGTGCTTGAGATCGCGTTCGAGGTTCTCGAGCGCTTTCTTGTCGTCCTTGCTTACCGATTTGGGCGGAATCCGCGCCATCGTCGCAATCACCGCCTCGATCTCGCGCGCAGTGATCTTCTTCTTGCGGCGGCTGGGTGGGACCAGCATCTGCATCGCCCCGACTTCGTCGATCACGTCGATCGCCTTGTCGGGCAGCTTGCGGTCGTTGATGTAGCGGGCCGACAGCTCGACCGCGGTCTTCAGCGCATCGGCGGTATAGGTAACCTTGTGATGGTCCTGGAAGGCGGTCTTCAACCCCTTGAGGATCTTTACAGTGTCCTCGATGGTGGGTTCGTTCACATCGATTTTCTGGAACCGCCGCAACAGCGCGCGATCCTTCTCGAAGTGGTTGCGGAATTCCTTGTAAGTGGTCGAACCGATGCAGCGGATGGCGCCGCTCGACAGCGCGGGCTTAAGGAGGTTGGACGCATCCATCGCTCCGCCGCTGGTCGCCCCGGCACCGATCACCGTGTGGATTTCGTCGATGAACAGGATCGCTTCGGGCATGCCTTCGAGTTCGGTGACCACCTGCTTGAGCCGTTCCTCGAAGTCACCGCGATAGCGCGTGCCGGCCAGCAGCGCGCCCATGTCGAGAGAATAGATCACTGCTTCCTGCAGCACTTCGGGAACGTCGCCCTCGACGATCTTGCGCGCCAGCCCTTCGGCAATGGCGGTCTTTCCGACGCCGGGATCACCCACGTAGAGCGGGTTGTTCTTGCTGCGGCGGCACAGGATCTGGACCGTGCGATCGACTTCGGGCCCGCGGCCGATCAGCGGATCGATGCGTCCGTCCTCGGCCTTCTTGTTCAGATTGACCGTGAACTGGTCCAGCGCGGTTTCCTTCTTGCCCTTGTCGCCCGCCTTGTCGTCACCCTGCGCCTCGCCGCTTTCGGCGCCTTCGGGTGATCGGCTTTCGACCGGCTTGCCGCCCTTGCCGATACCGTGGCTGATGAAACTGACGGCGTCGAGGCGGCTCATGTCCTGTTGCTGCAGGAAATAGACCGCGTAACTGTCACGCTCGGAAAACAGCGCAACCAGTACGTTCGCGCCGGTCACCGTGTCCTTGCCCGACGACTGGACGTGGAGGATGGCGCGCTGGATCACGCGCTGGAACCCTGCAGTCGGCTGCGGATCGGCGCTCTCGTCCGACTGCAGCGACTGGTATTCCTGTTCGAGATATTGCCTCACCACCGCGGTAAGCTCGGCCAGGTCGACGCCGCAGGCCGCCATGACCTGCGCCGCATCCTCGTCGTCGATCAACGACAGCAGCAGGTGCTCGAGCGTGGCATATTCGTGCCGGCGCTCGCCAGCGTCGGTGAGCGCGGCGTGAAGGGTCTTCTCGAGATTGGCGGCGAAGCTGGGCATTCAGATATCTTTCTCGTGGGACTTGCGCGAAGCGGACATTAGACAGCCTATGCGGCGAAAGTTAGCCAAAGCTGTATGCGGGCGTGATATGGGTACGGAACCCGGCTTTTTCAGCCCCGGCACCGGCAACTATTCCTTCGCCCCGAACAACGCTTCGGCCGCGTCGCGATGCGCGGCTGCGGCCTGCCGGTGTTTCTCGACCCGGGCGATCTCCGCTTCGAGCAGGGCGATGGGGGCGGCGAGCTCGCTTTGCGAATAGGGGGCCAGGTCCTCGCCGGCCAACTGGCTGGCGGCGTCGCCTCGCGGGCGTGGACTCGCGTCATCTTCCATTGACAGCAATGTCGCAATTCTGGGTGGTTGCTGTCAACGGTAACGCGAGGTATTGCGCGGCGGGCGTGCCGGGGGAAAGCGCGCAGCAACCGATCTAGAGGGGGTCCGCGAGTGGCAGCCAATTTGCCCGAGACGATGACGGCGATGGGATTCGACGAGGCCGGGGGGCCCGAAGTGCTCCGTCCGGAAACGCTGCCCGTGCCGGTGCCCGGCGCCAACCAGATCCTGATCCGGGTCGCCTATGCCGGGGTCAACCGCCCCGACGTTATCCAGCGGCAGGGCTTCTATCCACCGCCGCCGGGCGCCTCGCCGATTCCCGGGCTCGAAGTGTCGGGTACGGTGGTGGCAACCGGCCCCGGTGTCGGACCCGAGGTGCAGGGTCGCCGCGTCTGCGCGCTGGTGTCCGGCGGCGGCTATGCCGAATATTGCCTGGCGCATGTCGCACACAGCCTGCGCCTGCCCGACGACATGGCGTTCGATACGGCGGCGGCCATTCCCGAAACGCTGTTCACCGTGTGGCACAATGTGTTCGAGCGCGGCTGGGCCAGCGACGGCGAAACGCTGCTCGTGCATGGCGGGACCAGCGGCATCGGGACCATGGCGATCCAGCTCGCCAAGGCCTTCGAGATGAAGGTGATCTCGACCGCGGGCAGCGACGATAAGTGCGCGGCCATCCGCGAACTCGGCGCCGATCTGGCGATCAATTACAAGACCCAGGACTTCGTCGAGGAGGTCAAGCGCTTCACCGATGGCGAAGGCGTCGATGTCGTACTCGACATGGTCTCGGGCGATTATGTTGCACGCAACATGGAATGCCTCGCCGAAGATGGCCGCCACGTCACGATTGCCGTGCTTGGCGGGCTGAAGGCGGAAATCAACATGGCCACCGTGATGCGCAAGCGGCTGTCGCTGACCGGATCGACGCTGCGGCCGCGGTCGGACGAATTCAAGGCGCTGATCGCCGACGAGATCTATCATCACGCCTGGCCGCTGTTCGAAGAACGGGCGGTCGCCCCGGTGATGGACCAGACCTTCCCGCTTGCCGAAGCCGGCGCGGCGCATGCGCGGATGGAAGAAGGCGCGCATATCGGCAAGATCGTGCTCGAGGTGTTCGGCGACTGAGGCGGGTTGCTACCTGACCAACCGGGCGGAGACCCTTTGACGCTTGCCGTAAGGCCCCGGACGACTCGGGATTGTCGCAATGTCGCCTATCGGTAACTCCACTGTGAATCGCCCGTAACAAACATGTGCCAGGGCTAGGGCCGTAACCCATCAGGGGGTCCGGCCCATGAACGATCTGCCCAATCATTTCGACGCCGCGCACAAGGTTGCGAATTTTCCTTCGATCAAGCCCCGCGTGCCCGAACGCAGGCTCGAAGAGCGACGCACCTATCGTACGATCTGGATCAGCGACGTGCATCTCGGCACCAAGGGCTGCAATCACGAACTGCTGATCGACTTCCTCGACCATACCGACAGCGACACCATGTATCTGGTCGGCGACATCATCGACGGCTGGCGGCTGAAGAAGAAGGTCTACTGGCCGCCCGAACACAGCGATATTGTCTGGCGCATCCTCAAGCGTGCCAAGCGCGGAACGCGGATCATCTATATCCCGGGCAATCACGACGAGATGGTCCGCCCGTTCAGCGGCATGAATTTCGGCGGAGTGGAAATCATGCGCGCCGCGTTCCACGACACCGCCGACGGGCGCCGGCTGATGGTCCTGCATGGCGACGAATTCGACACCATCATGCTGGCGCACCGCTGGCTCGCCTTCGTCGGCGACGCGCTCTACCACGTGATGATGAAGCTCAACAATTGGGTGGCCGCCGCGCGCAAGCGGCTGGGCCTGCCCTATTGGTCGATCTCGAAAGCGGCAAAGAACAAGGTCAAGAACGCGGTCGAGTTCATCTCGAAATACGAGGAAGTGGTCGCCCGCGCGGCGGCGGAGCGCGGCGTCGACGGCGTGGTCTGCGGTCATATCCACACCGCCGAGTTCCGCAGTTTCGAATATGGCGGCAAGCGCGTCGAATATTGGAACGACGGCGATTGGGTCGAAGGGTGCAATGCGCTGGTCGAACATGCCGACGGCCGCATGGAAATTCTCCACTGGCCCGACGAAGTCGCGCGGCGCAACCGCTGCGAAAGTGACGTCACGCCGTCAGTGCCGGAGGCCGCGTGACCGCGCAACTCGCTGCCGCCGGAACTCGTGCGGCCTGCCCGGCTGCCGCGCCACAGCGCATCGCGATCGTCACCGATGCCTGGCTGCCGCAGATGAACGGCGTCGTGCGCACGCTCACCACGACCTGCGACCATTTGCGCGCACAGGGACACGAGGTGCTGGTGATCTCGCCCGACCAGTTCAGCAGCGTGGCCTGCCCGACCTACCCCGAAATCCGGCTGGCGCTGGCATTGCCGGGCGTGGTCGGCGAAAGACTGCGCACCTTTGCCCCCGAAGCGATCCATATCGCCACCGAGGGGCCACTGGGCATGGCCGCACGCGGCTATTGCACGCGCCGGGGCATCCGCTTCACCACCGCCTATCACACGCAATTTCCGGATTACCTCGCCAGCCGGACGCACCTGCCCGCGCAGTGGTTCTGGCGGTATATCGAGTGGTTCCATCGCCCCGCGCGGCGCGTGCTGGTCGCGACCGAGAGCATCAGCGCGGAATTGCGCGCGCACGGCCTGCCGCAGCTGCATCGCTGGAGCCGTGGCGTCGATCTGGCCTGTTTCACGCCCGATGCGCCGCCGCCACCCGAATTCGCCGACCTGCCGCGCCCGATCCAGCTCTATGTCGGCCGGGTAGCGGTGGAAAAGAACATCGGCGCCTTCCTTGCCAATGGCTATCCCGGCAGCAAGGTCGTGGTGGGGGACGGCCCGGCGCTCGAAACGCTCAGGGCGGATCATCCCGAGGTGCACTTCCTCGGTCGCCGCACGGGACGCGGCCTTGCCGGATGCTACGCCGGAGCGGATGTCTTCGTCTTTCCCAGCAGGACCGACACCTTCGGCCTGGTGATGATCGAAGCGCTGGCCTGCGGCACGCCCGTCGCCGCCTTTCCCGTGCCGGGCCCGGGCGATATCGTCACCGAACAGGTCGGTGCGCTGAGCGAAAACCTCGACCGCGCGATCGCCGCGGCGCTGTTCTGCGACCGCAAGAGCTGCGCCGATTATGGCGCGGGCTTCAGCTGGAGTGCGGCGACGGGCCAGTTCCTCGCCGGGCTGGCTGCACTCGAGCCGGAGGCATTGCCGAGCGCCTGAGGCTTTCGCTTGTACAATCGGGCACTCTCGCCTAGATGGGCAGGATAACGGCCGTCCCGCGAGGGGCGGCCCTTCTATTTTCGCAAGACGAGAAAAGGCATTTCCATGGCCGACCAACCCAAACCGCTGATGCCGCATGCGACCGCCACCTGGCTGGTCGACAACACCGGTCTGTCGTTCGAACAGATCGCGGAATTCTGCGGCCTCCATATCCTCGAAGTGCAGGCGATGGCGGACGATCTGGCGGGCAGCAAGTATACGGGCCGTGACCCGGTGCATGCTGGCGAACTGACGCAGGAAGAGATCGAAAAGGGTCAGGCCGACGCGGAGTATCGCCTCAAGATGCAGCGTGCGCCGGTGGCGGTCAGCCGGACCAAGGGCCCGCGCTACACTCCCGTATCGAAGCGGCAGGACAAGCCCGACGGCATCGCCTGGATCCTGCGCAACCACCCGGAAATTTCCGATGCGCAGATCGGCAAGCTGATCGGCACCACGCGCAACACGATCGGCGCGATCCGCGAACGCAGCCACTGGAACATCCAGAACATCCAGCCCAAGGACCCGGTTACGCTGGGCCTGTGCTCGCAGCGCGAACTCGACGCCGTGGTGGCCAAGGCGGCCAAGAACCTGCCGGTCGACGATGAAGAAGCCGCGCCGGTGGTGGCCAGCGGCAGCAGCGATCGCGAGAAGCTGATCGAGGAACTGCACGCTGAACGCGAAGCCAACGTCAAGGCCGCTGCCGAAGCCGCGCAGGAAGCCGAAGCCGCGGCGTGGCTCGAAGCCAAGCGGACGAGCGAAGACGGCGGAGAGCCGGGCGATACCGGCCCCGCCTGACGCATCGGGGAAAAGCATTCGAAGGCGGGGAAAGCGTTGGCTTTTCCCGCCTTTTTACTTGCGTTTGAGACGCAATACTCCATGCTATTGACATGGATGTAAGCAAGCTACCGAACCATCATCCGGTGCCGTGGAACACCACGTTCGAACCGCTGGCGCTGCCCGCCATGTTCGCGCGGACGGTGCAGGCCCGCCCCGATGCGCCTTTGCTGTATTTTCTCGGCCGCACCTTCACCTATGGTGAACTCTTCCGCGATGCGCAGGCCTTCGCTCATGCGCTCAAGCGCCGCGGGATCGCCCCGGGCGACCGGGTCGGGCTCTTCCTGCCCAACGTCCCGAGCTATGTCGTCGCCTATTACGGGGCGATGATGGCGGGCGCGGTGGTGGTGAATTTCTCGCCGCTCTATTCGGTCGAGGAACTCGAGCAGCAGGTGGCCGATTCGGGCACCCGCCTGCTGGTTACCGTCGATGTCCCCGAGCTCTACGCCACTGCGCAGAAGGTGCTGCAGGGTTCGGCGCTCAAGACGCTGGTCGTCAGCTCGCTGGCGCAGATGCTGCCGTTTGCCAAAGGGCTCGCCATGCGCGTGTTCGCGCGCAGCAAGATCGCGCGCGTCGACTATGGCGAATCGGTCCTCCGCTGGGACGAATTCCTCGAGGGCGGGCGAAAGCACGGGGGCAAGCTGCCCGAGATCGACCCGCAGGCGCTGGCCTTGCTGCAATATACCGGTGGGACGACGGGGACGCCGAAGGGCGCGATGCTCACGCATTCCAATCTGTCGATCAACGCGCAGCAGGTTGCCGGGCTCAATCCTTATGGCGACCCTTCGCACGAGGTCTTCATGGGCGCGTTGCCGTTCTTCCATGTCTTTGCCAACACGGCGCTGCTCAACCACGCGGTGGTGACGGGGGCGGCGATAGCCATGGTCCCGCGGTTCGATGCCAAACAGGTTCTCCAGACGATCGAAAAGCACGGGGCGACCGGATTTCCGGGCGTGCCGACGATGTTTCAGGCGCTGCTCGACCATCCCGACCTGGACAAGACCGATGTGTCGAGCCTGCGAGTATGCATCTCGGGCGGCGCACCGCTCCCGGCGCCCCTGCGCGAGAAGTTCGAAGCCAGGACCGGCGTACGGCTGGTTGAAGGCTACGGGCTTACCGAAAGTTCGGGTGTGATATCGACCAATCCCTACGAAGGCACACGCAAGCCGGGGACCATCGGTCAGGTCGTCATGCAGACCGAAGTGCTGCTGCTCGACAAGGAAGACCCGACCGTCCTCGCGGCGGAAGGCGAGCCGGGCGAGCTCGCACTCCATGGTCCGCAGATCATGCAGGGCTATTGGAACCGGCCCGATGCAGCGAAGGACGTGTTCGTCGAGCATCAGGGCAAGACCTGGCTGCGCACCGGCGACGTCGCCACGCTCGACAGCGACGGCTTTCTCGAAATCGTCGATCGGATCAAGGACATGATCGCGGTGGGCGGGTTCAAGGTCTTCCCCAGCCAGGTCGAAGACGTTCTGCTCGACCATCCGGCGGTCAAGGAAGCGCTCGTGATCGGACGGCCCGATTCCTATCGCGGCGAAGCGCCGGTGGCCTATGTCACGCTCAACGCCGACGCTCAGGCGACCGGCGAGGAACTGCGCGACTGGCTCAATGCCCGCGTGGGCAAGCACGAACGTGCCGACGAAGTGGTGATCCGTGCCGATCTGCCCAAGACCATGATCGGCAAACTTGATCGCAAGGCGCTGCGCGCCGAAGTGCTCGGCTGACCATACGACAAGGCCGCCTGCGTTCGCACGCAAGCGGCCTCGTGATGTAGCAAGGGCTAGAGGTCAGCCGGCGACGGTCAGCTCGGGCTTTGCCGAGCTTGACGACGGCGCGGTAGCCGCGCCGCTCTTGGCGTTGCGATGCGCGAAGCGTCCTTCGACCTGCGCGCCCTGTTCGATCGTGAGCGCATCGTAGAAGACGTCGCCGGTGATCTTGGCAGTCTTGAGGATCACGAGTTCACGCGCGGTGATCGATCCCTCGACGGTGCCGGCAAGCCGGGCGGTTTCCGCCTTGATCGCGCCCTTGACCGTGCTGGTTTCGCCCTGGACGAGCGCGGAGCAGGCGATATCGCCTTCGACCGCGCCATCGACATGCAAATCTGCCGAAGCGGTGATGTCGCCGGTGATCGCGAGGTCCGATCCGAGGACCGAGAAGGTGGAATTGCTCTTGCTGGCCATGCGCTCGCGTCCCGGATTACTTGGTACGGGCGGGGTTGGGGCTCCGCCGGATTTCTTCGAGAACATCAGGAGCGGTCTCCAGGAAAGTGCGCGGATTGACCGCGCGATTGTTGATACGCACCTCGAAGTGGAGATGCGGGCCGGTCGAACGGCCGGTATTGCCGATGGCCCCGATCGTCTCGCCCGCGGCGACGCGCTGGCCGACTTTCGCGTTGAAGCGCGACATATGCGCATAGCGCGTCATCAGGCCGTTGCCATGCGTGATCTCGACCGTCTTGCCATAGCCGCCCTTCCAGCCGACGAAGCTGACGCGGCCGTCCGAGGCGGCGCTGATTGGCGTACCGATGGCCCCGCGGAAGTCGAGGCCCTTGTGCATCGCCCCGCCGCCGTTGAACGGATCGCGGCGGAAACCGAAGCCGCTGGAAATCATGTCCTTATGCGCCGGCGTCACCTGCGGCACGCCCGCGAGGCCACGCTCGAGCGCATCCATGCGTGCGATCGACAGGCCGAGCCGCTCGAAGCGCGGGTCGATCGAACCATCGGCTTCGGTGGCGAGGTTTTCGAACGGACCACCCATCGCGCCGCGTTCAGCGGTGCGGATCATGCTCGCAGAATCGAGTCCGAGCTTCTCGAGCGCCGCGGCAGCGCGCTGGGCGCGCCAGTCGGCATAATGCGTGAGACCTTCGACCAGCGCGAGCTGGCGTGCTTCGATACGGGCGAGTTCGGCGGCTTCGGGAAAGGCTGCACTGACCTTCTCGACCGTCTCGGCAGCCTCCGACGCGCTGTCGCTGACGCTGCTGAATGCCTTGAGGTCTTCGGGCAGCGCCTCGCCCATCGCTTCGAGGAATTCCATGCGGCGGTTGAGGTCGTCCTTCACCGCGGCAATGTCCGCGCCATAGGCATCGACGCGTTCTTCGGCCGTGGCGACGCGGGCTTCGCGGTCGCGGAGCGAAAGCCGCTCGGTTTCCGCGCGATACTGCGTCCAGCCGGCAATCGCGACCGACGCGGCACATACCACCAGCGCAGCCAGCGCCAGCGCCGCTGCCGTCATCTGGACCTTGGAAGATATGGTGATGAAGCGCACCTGCCCCTCGGATCGCATGAAGAATTCGCGATCCGGAAACCAGCTGCGCACGCGATTCGCCAAGCCAATGATGGCGTTGCTGTTGCTCAAAACGACCCGTCCCTTATGGTCTTTTCACGTCCCACAGCCGGGCTACCAAACGATGGTTATGAAATCGAATCGCGGTTCCCACAAAATCCACGAACCGAAGCATCGATGGGACGAGTCGTTTTTATACAATCTTTCAGGGGATCGATTTTGCTTGCCGAAACGAAGTCCAATATTCCCAAGGGCTTAGAATCTTCAAGGGGCGAAGCGGGCAAGCCATTGTATAAGAACGACAAATTCCGGGGCGGAGCGCTTTGACGGGCCCGCGGCGTCGAATCGGGCTGCTTGGCGGCAGTTTCAATCCTGCCCACGGCGGACATCGCCGCATATCGCTCTACCTCTTGCGCGCGCTCGCGCTCGACGAAGTGTGGTGGCTGGTCTCGCCGGGAAATCCGCTCAAGCCCAGGACCGGGATGGCGCCGCTCGCAGCCCGCGTGCGATCGGCAATGGCGCAGGCCCGGCGTGCGCCGATCCGGGTAACCGCGATCGAGCGCGAACTGGGCACCCGCTACACGGTCGATACGCTCGGCGCGCTGACGCGGCGCTATCGCAAGAACGATTTCGTCTGGTTGATGGGATCGGACAATCTGGCGCAATTCCATCGCTGGAAGGACTGGCGCGGAATTGCTCGAACGATGCCGATTGCGGTTATCGCGCGGCCCGGCTATGATGCCTCTGCAATCGCGAGCCCCGCGATGGCCTGGCTGAGGCGCTTTTCCGTGCCGCTGTCCAGCTTTGTTGGAAGGGGCGAATGGAGCGCACCGACACTGGTGACCTTGCGTTTCGATCCCGATGAAAGGTCGGCCACGGCAATTCGCCGCGCCGATCCCGATTGGGCCTTACGCTTCACCGGACCGCCTCCAAGGGACCAACTGACGCATCGCTTGATACTGTCGGGGGAGGAAACCACCGCGCCATGATGCGCGTTGGTCCTTCCATGGCCCAAGCCTCTCAATTCAGGAGCATCGCATCCGCCTATGACACAGGCGCAATCCATCCCGGCATCCGCCGGTTCCAATCCGGCACAGGTGATCGACTTGTCTGACGCAAACCTCGACCCGCTGCTCAAGCTCGTGCTGACGCAGCTCGATGACGACCAGGCGCAGGACATCGTGACCATCGATCTCAAGGGCAAGAGCTCGATCGCCGACCATATGGTCATCGCCTCGGGCCGCTCGACCCGCCAGGTCGCTGCCATCGCGCAAAAGCTGGCCGAGAAAATCAAGCAGGCCGGTTTCGGTCCGGTGAAGCTCGAAGGGCTTCCCGCGGCCGATTGGGTGCTGCTCGACGCGGGAGATATCGTCGTCCACCTGTTCCGCCCCGAAGTGCGCAGTTTCTACAATCTCGAGCGGATGTGGGCATTCGGCGATGCGCCGCCGGTGGCCGGGAACGCCTGACGCCAGACCGATCTTGAGCAGGGCCGGCCGACGCCCGGTTGGCCCGATCGGACCATCGCCTGCCGGAGGGGTGCGCCATTCTCTTGCATATCATCGCCCGCGGCAAGATCGCGCGCTCGCCCGAAGCGGAGCTCGTGGCGCGCTATGAAAAGCGGCTCACCTGGCCACTGCGCCTGACCGAACTGCCCGAGACGGGCGGGCGCATTCCGGAGCCGCAAACCCCGTGCAAGACCGTGCTGCTCGACGAACGCGGGCAGGATCTGCCGTCCGAAAAGCTCGCGGCCATCCTTGAGCGTTGGCGCGACGGCGGGATGCGCGAATGCCGCTTCGTGATCGGCGCTGCCGATGGCCATGCCGATGACGATCGCCACGCGGCCGATCTGCTGCTCGCCTTCGGCCAGGCGACGTGGCCGCATCTGCTGGCGCGCGCGATGCTGGCCGAACAGCTCTACCGCGCCACGACGATAATCGCGGGTCACCCCTATCATCGCAGCGGCTGATCGGGCAGATTGTCGCGATGCGTCGCCCCGCCGTCATCGCCGGATTGCTTGCCGCGGCCTGGCTGGGGCTGCCCGCCACCGCGCAGGCGCCTGCCCGGATCGACACCGTCGAAGACGCGCAAGCCGCGCTCGATGCCGCGCGGCAGCAGCAGCGCAACGCCCGCGCCCGCGGCGAACGGCTCGAACAGCGCGCCTCGCGGTCGCGCGAAACCGCGCAGAAGGCGCGCAGCGCCGCTGCCGCCCTGGCGGCGCGCGTCCAGCAGGCCGAAGCCGGTATCGCCGCCGCCGAAGCGCGCCTGCAACTCGCCAATAGCAAACGCCGCAAGCTGGACCGCGAACTGGCTGCCCGCCGTGCGCCCCTGGCGCATCTGGCCGGCGCGCTGCAATCGATGACGCGCAGGCCGCTATCCCTTTCGGCGCTCCAGCCCGGGTCGCTGCGCGACCTGGTCTATACGCGCGCCGTGCTCGACAGCACGATCCCGGTCGTGCGAGAGCGGACCGCGGCTCTGCGCAGCCAACTCGACCGGGCCCGCGCGCTCGAGGCGGAGGCGCGCGCGGCAGTAAGCGATCGTCGCGACAGCGAAGCCATATTGCTGCAGCGGCGCAAGCAATTGGTGGCGTTGGCGGCGCAGGAACGGCTCAAGGCACGGCAGGCTGCCGGCGGCGCCGATCGCGAAGCGCAGCGCGCGCTGGTCCTCGCCGAACAGGCTATCGATCTCGACCAGCTGGTTGCCCGCCTCGAATCCGCCGGATCGCTGCGCAAACGGCTTGCGTTGCTGCCCGGACCGGTGGCGCGGCCGGCAAACCCCGTTGCGGCGACCATTTCCGCGACGCCGCGCCCGCAGCCCAGCGCCACCCAGCCGCCGCAGCAATACCAGCTGCCCGTGGCGGGCAGGATCAGCGCGGGCTTCGGCGAAGCGGGTGCCAGCGGCCAGCGCCGGGCGGGGATCGCACTCGACGCGCGCGGCAGCGGACAGGTGGTCGTGCCGGGCGCGGGGCGCGTGATCTTCGCCGGGCCCTATCGCGGCTTCGGCCGCATTGCGATCGTCGAACATGCCAATGGCTGGACCAGCCTGGTGACCGGGTTGGCGTCGCTCGATGTGGCAGTCGGCCAGGCGGTCGACGCGGGGTCCCCGCTCGGCCTTGCCCCGCAGCAGGGAGGCGAAGTGGCGCTGGAACTGCGGCAGGATGGCGAACCGGTGAACCCGCTCGATTACCTGCGCTAGGCGCTGGTCGAAACCGGCTCGCGCGTACTGCGTAATGCTGCTCATCTGGCATTAAGCGCGCACAGGCGATAGATTGGCCTGCGCAAAGGAGTCCTCTCGCCCATGAAATTCGCCGCTCTCGCCCGTTCGGCCGCACTCGTGACCGCCGTCGCGCTGATTCCCGCGACCACAGCCAGCATGGCGCAGGTTGATGGCCGCGCGGGGGCCGAATTCTCGAAGGTCCTCGGGGTCTACCAGCGGATCAAGGCGAGCTATGTCGACCCGGTCGACGATGAAACGCTGATGCGCGGCATGATCGATGGCATGCTGGCCGCGCTCGATCCGCATTCGGGCTATCTCGACGGCAGCGATTTGCAGCGGCTCGAAACGATGATCGACGGCAATTATTCGGGCCTGGGCCTCTCCGTCGTGGCGGAAGACGGCGCGGTGAAGGTGATCTCGCCGTTCCGCGGCAGCCCGGCCGATATTGCGGGGATCAAGGCCGGCGATTTCATCACCCATCTCGATGGGCGGCTGATCGTGGGGCAGGAGCTCGACGAATCGGTCGCGCAGATGCGCGGCCGCGAGGGTACCTCGATCCAGCTCACGATCTTCCGCCCGGGCCGCGACGAACCCTTCGATCTTTCTGTGAAGCGCGGCGTGATCGAACTCGAACCGGTCACCTATGAACTGCATGAGGGCAATATCGGCCAAATCATGGTCAATGAATTTTCCCGCGATGTCGGCAGCGATGTCTTTACAGCGTGGGAAGAAATGAAAGCGGAAGCCACCGGCCGGATCGACGGGCTGGTGCTCGATCTGCGCTCGAACCCCGGCGGCTCGCTCGACGAAGCGGTCGCGCTGTCCGATCTCTTCCTCACCGAAGGCCGCATCGTCTCGCAGCGTGGCCGCGCCCGCGGCGAGAATATCGCCTATGACGCCGAAACCGTGTTCCGCGGCGACATCGCCGGCGGCCTGCCGATGGTCGTGCTGATCGATGCTGGCTCGGCGTCGGCTTCGGAAATCGTCGCCGGTGCCCTGCAGGACCATCGCCGCGCCGTGGTGATGGGCGAGCGCAGCTTCGGCAAGGGCAGCGTGCAGTCGCTGCTGCCGCTCGGCCGCGATGCGGCACTCAAGCTGACGACGGCGCGCTATTTCACGCCTTCGGGCCATTCGGTCCAGGAAGGCGGGATCGACCCCGACATCACCGTCCCGCAGTTGTCCGATCCCGATCTTGCCAAGCGCGCGCGCTTCCAGATGCGCGAATCGGATCTGCGCGGCCATCTCATCAACGAGATCGGCATCGAGGACGACGCGGTGGAGAAAGATGCGCGCGACGATCCGCGGTTCCAGCAGACCGCCGAGGAACTGGAAGAGCAGGGGATCGAAGATTTCCAGCTGCATTACGCGCTGCAGACGCTGCGCCGCACGAGCCCGATGAACATTGCCGCGCGCGCGAAATAGGCTAGGCCGCGCAGCATGTTCCTGACGCAGCACGCCCGTCTCGCCCGCCTGCTCGCGCTTGCCGTACCGGCAGCGCTGCTGGGCGGGGCGTATCTCTCGGAATACGGTTTCGGCCTGTACCCCTGCGAGATGTGCTGGTGGCAGCGCTGGCCGCATTTCGCTGCGGTCGGACTGGCTCTGCTTGCCTACACCGTGACGCCGCGGCGGCTGTGGATCTGGCTTGCGGCGCTCGCGATCGCGCTGTCGGGCGCCATCGGCCTGTTCCACGCAGGCGTCGAATACGGTTGGTGGCCGGGGATCACCTCCTGCGCGGTCATCGCCGGAGGCGGCAGCGGCAATGCGCTTGAGGACATCATGAACACGCCGCTGGTGCGGTGTGACGAGCCCGCCTGGACGCTCGCGGGGATTAGCCTGGCGGGCTACAATTTCCTCGTGTCGAGCGCGGCAGCACTGGCAATTTCCGTCCTGATGGTGAAGGATCGCAACGCATGACCAGGGTGCCCGACCATATCGCTCGCATGATCCGCGTCGACCAGGCGGGCGAATTCGGCGCCACGCGGATCTACGCCGGCCAGCTGGCGGTGATGGGTGATCGCGGCCCCGATTCGGCTGAAATCGCCGGCATGGCAGAGCAGGAAGCGGGCCACCGCGCGCAGTTCGATGCATTGATGGCGCGCCGCGGGGTCCGCCCGACCGCGCTGCAGCCGTTCTGGGACAAGGCAGGGTTCGCACTGGGCGCGGTTACGGCGCTGATCGGCCCCGAAGCGGCGATGGCCTGCACCGCGGCGGTCGAAACCGAAATCGACGATCACTATTCGCGCCAGCTCGACCGGTTGCAGGAGACCGGTGAGGACCCCGAACTCGCGGCGATGATCGAGGAATTTCGCGAGGACGAGCGCGAGCATCGCGATGCGGCGCTTGCCGCCGGTGCGGAACGTGCGCCTGCCTACCCGCTGCTGTCGGGCCTCATCCGCCTCGGCTGCCGCGCTGCGATCCGTGTTTCCGAACGTGTCTGACGGGAACCGGGACCCCCGCTTTCGCGCTTCATGACCAGTTCACTGCCCGAAGCGTCTTGTCGCTTCGCCTGCAAACGCCCGAGAGGATACCCATGTCGAAATCGCTGATAGCCATTGCCGGTCTTGCACTTGCCCTGCCTGCCGCCGCCCATGCGCAGGACGCGGTGGACACGGGCGACGACAGTTACAACATGGTGATCGTCTACGGCGATGACGAATGCCCGCAGTCGACCGCCGACCAGATCGTCGTCTGCGCGCGCAAGGCTGAAAACGACCGCTACCGGATCCCCGAAACCCTGCGCTTCTCGCAAAGCCCGGCGAACACTTCCTGGGCAGAGCGCGTGGAGCGATTCGAAATGGCAGGCGACTTCGGGATCATGTCCTGTTCGCCCACGGGTGCCGGCGGCTTTACCGGCTGCACGCAGGAAATGATCAATGCCGCCTATGCCGACAAAGCGAATGACGCGGGCGTCCGCTTTGGCGAGATCATCGCTGCAGAACGCGCCAAGCGCCTCGCCACGATCGATGAAGACGCAGCCGCCGAACAGGAACGCGTCGAAATGATCGAGCGCGAATATATGGAACGGCTCGAGCGCGAGCGCGCTGCCGAAACCGCCGGGGAAGACGCGCTTCCGCAGCCGGAAGCGGGCGCCGATCCGGAGTAGTCTATCCGCGGTTAACCATTTGCGGCTAGGGCAGTGCAATGGCCGCGCCGCGCAAGATCCTCACTGTGTTCGGGACGCGTCCCGAAGCTATAAAGCTGTTCCCGCTGGTTCACCGGCTGGCGCGGGATGACCGGTTCATTGGCCGCGTGTGCATTTCAGCGCAGCACCGAGAGATGCTCGACCAGGTGCTTGATATCGCCGGCATCGTTCCCGATCACGATCTCGACTTGATGACTCCCGGACAAACGCTCGATGCTCTCACCGCGCGGGCGCTGGTGGAAATCGGCAAGGTGCTCGATCTCGAACAGCCAGACTGGGTCGTCGTCCAGGGCGATACCACCACCGTGATGGCGGGGGCGATTGCCGCCTATTATCGCAAGATACCCGTGTGCCATGTAGAAGCGGGCCTGCGCAGCGGCGACATCCACCATCCCTGGCCCGAGGAAGTGAACCGCCGCGTTGTCGGCAGTTTTGCCGCACTGCACTGCGCGCCGACCACGACCGCCCGGGATGCATTGCTACGTGAAAACGTCGATCCGGCGACCGTCCACGTGACGGGCAACACGGTTGTCGATGCCTTGCAATGGGTCACCGCGCGCGTCGACCACAGGCCCGCGCTGGCGGATGGGCTGCGCGCGCTGGAAGAACGCTTCGCGGGGCGGCGGATCATTGGGGTCACCAGCCACCGGCGTGAAAATTTCGGCGATGGCATGCAAGCTATCGCCGAAGCGGTTAAGTCGATCGCCTCTCGGCAGGACGTTGCGGTTATTTTCCCCGTCCATCTCAACCCTCAGGTGCGCGCGGTGATGAAGGCCGAACTGGCCGGGCTAAACAATGTCGCGCTGCTCGAGCCGCTTGATTACCCGCAGTTCGCGCGGCTGCTCGATATCAGCCACCTGATGCTCACCGACAGCGGCGGCGTACAGGAAGAGGCGCCCGCGCTGGGCAAGCCGGTGCTGGTGATGCGCGAAACCACCGAACGGCCCGAAGGTATCGCCGCCGGAACCGCCCGGCTGGTCGGAACCGATGCCGACAGGATAGTGCGCGAAACCAATCGTCTGCTCGACGACCCGGCGGCCTATGCGGCGATGGCGCAGGCGCACAACCCGTTCGGCGACGGGCATGCCGCCGAACGGATCGCCGATCTGCTCGCAGCCAGCTGACCGGCGTTACTGTTAAATTTACCGACACGCGCTACCACAACCCGCCAAAGGTTCAGGGAAACAGTTTCATGCGTGGTGATACAAAGCCCGATGTGTGCGTCATCGGTCTCGGCTATATCGGCTTGCCCACGGCGGCGATCATCGCTCGCGCCGGCTGTCCGGTGCACGGCGTCGATGTGACGCAGACCGTGGTCGACACTATCAATCGCGGCGAGATCCATATCGAGGAGGTCGATCTCGACGGGCTGGTCCAGGCGGTCGTGCAGCGCGGCCTGCTCAAGGCCTCGACCGAAGTTGCGCCCGCGGATGTCTTCGTCATCGCGGTACCCACGCCGTTCGCCAAGGATGGCAACCACACCCCCGATACCTCCTATGTCATGGCCGCGGCAGAGCAGGTCGCTGCCGTCCTAAGAAAGGGCGATACGGTCATCCTGGAATCGACTTCGCCGGTCGGCACCACGGAGGCCATGCGCGATGCCATCGCCGCGCGGCGTCCCGATCTTGCACTGCCCGGGCTGACCGAGGGGCTGCCCGACGTAAGCATCGCCTATTGCCCCGAACGCGTGCTGCCCGGCCGGATCCTCGAAGAACTGACGCATAACGACCGTTCGATCGGCGGAATCACTCCGCGGTGCGCGCGCAAGGCGCTGGCGTTCTACAAACGCTTCGTGAAGGGCGAATGCGTCACCACCGATGCGCGCAGCGCCGAAATGACCAAGCTGGTCGAAAACGCCTTTCGCGACGTCAACATAGCCTTCGCGAACGAGCTTTCGATGATCGCCGACTGTCAGGGGCTCGACGTGTGGGAGGTCATCCGCCTGGCCAATCGGCATCCGCGTGTAAATATCCTGACCCCCGGACCGGGCGTGGGCGGGCACTGCATCGCGGTCGATCCCTGGTTCATCGTCCATGGCGCGCCCGACGAGGCCAAGATCATCCGCCAGGCCCGCGATACCAACGACGCCAAGATGCACCACGTCCTGGCCCGCGCGCGGGCACTGGCCGCGGCCCATCCGGACGCGAAGATTGCCTGCCTCGGGCTCGCCTTCAAGGCCAATATCGACGACTTTCGCGAATCGCCCGCGCGCTTCGTCGCCGCATCGCTTGCCCGCGAATTCGGCGCGCGCGTGCAGGTGGTCGAACCCTATGCCGGCTCCCTGCCAGCCGAATTCGAAGGCACCGGCGCCGAACTGGTCGATATCGACACCGCGCTAGAGGAATCGGACGTACTGATCCCACTGGTAGACCACGATGTCTTCAAGGTAATTCCGCCCGAAGAGCGGCTGGGCAAGGCGGTTTACGACACGCGCGGGATATGGCCCGACGTGGCCTGAGCCGCAGAGCAGTTCGCTAATCGAGCGCGATATCGGGCGCGTCTTCCTGTTTCATGCCCACGACGTGGTAGCCGCCGTCTACATGGTGCGTTTCACCCGTCACGCCCGATGACAGGTCGGACAGCAGATAGAGGCCCGAGCCGCCGACATCGTCGATGGTGATATTACGCCGCAGCGGCGAATTGAGCTCGTTCCATTTGAGGATATAGCGGAAGTCGCCGATCCCGCTCGCCGCGAGCGTTTTCACCGGGCCGGCGCTGATCGCATTGACGCGGATGTTTTCCGGGCCGAGATCGTTGGCGAGATATTTCACGCTGGATTCCAGCGCCGCCTTGGCCACGCCCATCACGTTGTAATGCGGAATGACCTTCTCCGCGCCGTAATAGGTCAGCGTCAGGATCGAACCGCCCTCGGGCATCATGGCGCGTGCGCGCTTGGCCACCGCGACCAGCGAATAGGCGGAGATGTTCATCGTCATCAGGAAGTTGTCGAGGCTGGTGTCGACATATTTCCCGCGCAGTTCGCTCTTGTCCGAAAAGCCGATCGCGTGAACGACGAAGTCGATCGTCTCCCAGCGCGACTTGAGCGTATCGAAGGCGGTGTCGAGCGCATCCATGTCCGATACGTCGCATTCGATCAGGAAATCGCTGCCCACCTGTTCCGCCAGCGGGCCGACGCGCTTCTTGAGCGCTTCGCCCTGGTAGGAAAAGGCCAGTTCCGCCCCATGCTCCGCCAGTTGCCTGGCGATGCCCCATGCCAGCGACTTGTCGTTGGCGAGCCCCATGATCAGCCCGCGCTTACCTGCCATCAACCCGCTCATGCGGCATGCTCCTCTTCTTCCATTTCGCGCGCCAGGGCGGCGCGGCGGCCTTCGTCGGTTTCTTCCGTCTGGCTGAGTTCCTCTTCGGGCGTCTCGGCCAGCGCCGCATTCAGTTCCGCGCCGATAACCACCCCGAGCCCGACAAGCCAGAAAAAGAACAGGACGATCATCACGCCCGCAAGCCCGCCATAGGTCAGGTCGTAGGCGAAGAAATTGCGCAGCACCGCGGGCATGATCGTGGTCACCGCGATCCACCAGATCGTGGTGAGGAGCACCCCCGGCCACTTGGGATACCGCTTGCGCCGGTATTTGGACGGGGTCAGCGAATAGAAGATCAGGTAGAGCGAGCCAAACAGGCCGAGCGACGGCACGATCCGCGACAGCCGCAGCGCCACCACGCGGTCGACCAGCTGGGGAAAATAGGCCTCGATCACCTCCTGCGCCGCGCCGATCAGGAATTGCGCGATCAGGCTGAGCAGCAAGAGAAAGACCGCGGCGAGGATCACGCCCGCGGACAGCAGCCGGTATTTCCAGAAGGCATGCGTCGCCTGCGTGCCATAGGCGCGCCGCAGAATGTCACGGATCGTTTCGATCAGGCTGCCCACGGTCCACAGCGCCACCGCCGCCCCGGCCCAGAGCAGCCAGCCGCTGCGCGCTTCGATCACGTCGCGCGCGACGGGTTCGATGACGCTGCCGACCATTGGCGGCAGCGCATAGAGGACGGCGTTGATGGTGGCCGCGCGTTCGGCTTCCTCGCCGAAGGCGGAAAACACCGCCGCGCCGAGAATGAAGAAAGGGAAGATCGCCAGCATCGACAGATAGGCCAGATTGCCCGCGTGGATGAACCCATCGTTATAGGTGCCGATCAGCGCACGCTTGGCGACTTTCCAGGCGCGTGTTCCCGGGCCGACCTGCTGTTCGATCCGGCCGCGCAGATCGCGGGCTTCCTCGCGCCGCTTCTCGGGCGAAAGCGACTGGATTTCGCGTCGCCAGCTGTCCGGCATTTCCTTTTGCGACAAGGGCTACACCCCGAGCTTGCTCCGCGGATCGCTCTCGTCCTTCCATCCATCGAGGCGCTTGGCAAGTTCGTCGAGCGTATCGGGCAGCTGGATTTCGAGCGTTACCAGCTGGTCGCCGCGGGTGCCGGTCTTGCGGGTGAACCCCTTGCCCTTGAGGCGCAGCACGGTGCCGCCGCTGGTCCCGGGCTTGAGCGTCATCATGACCGGGCCATCGACCGTCGGGACGCGGACCTTGCCGCCGTTAACCGCCTCGTCGAGCGTGATCGGCAGGTCGAAGCGCACATCGTCATCATGGCGCTTGAAGAAACTGTGCGGGTCGATCGCGATCGTGACCAGCCCGTCGCCCTGTTCGCCCTTGCCCTTAAGGCGCATCTGCGTCCCGTCCTCGACCCCGTTGGGCAGTTTCAGATCGATCGTCTTGCCGTCCGCCAGCGTGATCCGCTGCGGCTTGAGCGTCGCGGCGTCGATGAAGGGGACCCGCAGCCGGTATGCGACATCGGCGCCCTTCTGCGGCGCGCGCCGCTGCTGCGCCCCGAAGGGGCTGCCGCCGGGTCCACCGCGCGGGCCGCGGCCGCCGAACAATCCTTCGAAGATATCGCCCAGGTCGACGTCCTCGGTGCCGAAACCCTGCATGTCTTCGGGCCGGTAGCCGCGTTGGCCGCCGCCGGGCCTGAACCCGCCGCCGCCCATGCCGGCGAAGGGATTGGCCGGATTGCCATCGGCATCGATTTCGCCGCGGTCGAACTGCGCCCGCTTGTCCTTGTCGGACAGCAGGTCATAGGCATTGGTGACCTTGCTGAAGCGTTCGGACGCTTGCGGATTGTCCTTGTTGCGGTCGGGGTGCAACTCCTTCGCCAGCGTGCGATAAGCGCTCTTGATGTCTTTCTCGGACGCATTGCGGCTGACGCCGAGCGTGGCATAGGGATCTGAAGAGTTCGTGGCCATTTGGCGTATCAGCTAGGCACTACAGCGGCACCGCGCAAGCACGCGCGGTTTCCTACGGCTGGGATCGGGGATAGGGGATCGATCATGGATACCGCAATTCTCCTGTCTGTACCGCTCTCGAAGCGCCAACGGCCCGCGCAGAATTTTGCTCCAGAACCGTGTTCCATGTGTTCCAAGTCTCCCACCCCCTAGGAAAGCCCGCATGCAGTCCGACGAAAGCGCCATCCCGCAAAGCGATCCCTTCATGCTCTTCGAAGTGTGGTACGCCGAAGCGAAGGAAAGCGAACCCAACGATCCCAATGCGATGGCGCTCGCAACCGCGTCGGAAGACGGGCTGCCCTCGGTCCGCATGGTGCTGCTCAAGGGCCACGGCCCGGACGGTTTCGTGTTCTATACCAATGCCGAAAGCCGCAAGGGCGAACAGATCCGCGCCAATATGCGTGCGGCGCTGCTGTTTCACTGGAAGAGCCTGCGCCGCCAGATTCGCATCGAAGGCCCGCTGGAGGAAGTGAGCAGCGCCGAAGCCGACGCCTATTTCCATTCGCGGCCGCGCGTCTCCCAGATCGGCTCGGCAGCCAGCGACCAGTCGCGCGCGCTGCCCGACCGGCAGGTCTATCTCGACCGGGTAACGGCGCTCGAGGAACGCTATCCCGAAGGTGACATTCCGCGCCCGCCGCACTGGACGGGTTTCCGGCTCAGCCCGCGGCGGATCGAGTTTTGGCAGGATCGCCAGTACCGGCTGCATGATCGCCGGCTGTTCGTCCGCGATGCTGCGGAAGAGGCGTGGTCCGACACGCTTCTGTACCCATGACGACCGATCGCGCCCTGCTCGCGCGGTCCGCTGCCGTCGCGTCGATCTCGGTCGCGCTGATACTGGTCGCGCTCAAGACCTGGGCTAGCTGGCGGACCGGGTCCACTGCCATGCTCGGCAGCCTGGCCGATTCGGCGCTCGATCTCGTGGCCAGCCTTGCCACGCTGACCGGCGTCTGGATCGCGTCGATGCCTGCCGACGAGGATCACCGCTTCGGCCATGGCAAGGCCGAGGCGCTCGCGGCGATCTTCCAGGTGATGCTGATCGCGCTTTCGGCATTCGGCATTGCGGTGCGCGCGATCATGCAGCTGGCGGCGGGCGGGCCCACCGCTGCGGCGCAGGAAGGCATCGCGGTATCGCTGATCGCCATCGCGCTCACTTTCGCGCTGCTTTCCTGGCAGCGATTCGTGATGAACCGGACGCGGAGCCTCGCGATCCAGACCGATCACCTGCATTACAAGTCCGACCTGCTGCTCAATCTTGCCGTGATCGCCGCGTTGGTGCTCGACCAATATGCGGGTTTCGGGATCGCCGATCCGCTGTTCGGCCTGGCCATTGCCGGCTGGCTGGCATGGGGCGCATGGCGCGGGGCGAGCGATGCGGTCGACGATCTGATGGACCGCGAATGGCCCGACGAAAAGCGCCAGGCCTTCGTCGAAGCTGCGGCGCGCCATCCCGAACTGTCCAATCTCCACGACCTGCGGACGCGCACCAGCGGGAACCGCGACTTCGTCCAGTTCCATGTCGACCTGCCCCCGGCACTGACCATTGCAGCCGCGCATGCGATCATCGACCGGGTCGAGGCCGACCTGCTCGAACAGTTTCCCGGAACCGAATTGCTGATCCACATCGACCCCGAAGGCCATGTCGACGAGCCCGACAACCCGCTGGTCGAAGACAATGAATTCGCCAAGCTGGAGAAAGACGCATGAGCCGCACGATACCCTATTGGCATGTCGACGCATTCGCCGACCGGCCGTTCACGGGCAACCAGGCTGCGGTGATGCCGCTCGAGCGCTGGCCCGACGATGCCGAATTGCTGGCGATCGCCGAAGAGAACAATTTCGCCGAGACCGCGTTCCTCGTCCGCGACGAGAGTGGCGCGGCCGAGTGGGAGCTGCGCTGGTTCACCCCGGCCGAGGAAATCCGTTTGTGCGGCCACGCCACGCTGGCGAGCGGACATGTGCTGCTAACCCGCGATGGAGGCGACAGGGTCACCTTTCGTACGCGCAGGGCCGGGCTTCTCGAAGTCGCGTGCACCGGCACGGGATACAAACTGGCGCTGCCGCTTATCCGCAGTGCGCCGGGATCATGGCCCGAAGCGGCGGCGTTGCTCGGCTCCGAACCGGCCGAAGTGTGGCTGAACGAGGATGGCTACGGCATCTATCTGTTCGACAGCGAAGCGCAGGTGCGCGCACTCGATCCCGACCTGCGCGGCCTGGGTGCGCTGGGCAGCGACCAGTTCATCTGCACTGCGCGCGGTTCGGACAGCGATGTCGTCAGCCGCGTGTTCGTACCGGGGAGCGGGGTGGACGAAGACAGTTTCACCGGCTCCGCTCATGCCGCGCTGACCTATTTCTGGACCGAACTGCTGGGACGCGACAGCTTCACCGCGTTCCAGGCGTCGCAGCGCGGCGGCCATGCCACCTGCCGCCGCGATGGCGAGCAGGCGATCTTGTCCGGCGACTGTGTGACCGTGGTCGAGGGCCGGTTCCTGCTGCCCTAGCTGGCGGGGTACAATTCGATGAGATCGGCCAGCTGCTGCAGCATGGCGCGGCGCTCGGGCGCGTCGGAATGGCCGAGCCTGACGACGGTGAGCTTCTGCGCGGGCGAAACGAAGACGTACTGGCCCATGTGCCCGATCATCGAAAAGGCGGATTCGGGCGCGCGGGCGGGGATCAGCGGGTGCTGGTCTTCACCCGTCGGCCGGTTGAGCCATGTCTGCAGTCCGTAATGCGGGCTCTTGGGGCTGGGGGTGACCATTTCCTCGACCCAGGCGCGCGGCACCAGCTGTTCGCCGCGATAGGACCCCTTGTTGCGCAGCAGCTCACCCAGCCTCGCCCAGTCGCGGGCGGTGGCATGGATCAGGCTGCCGCCGATCAGCGTGCCGGCGCGATCGAATTCGGGCACTACGCTGGTCATGCCCAGCGGTTCGAACAGCCGTGCGGCGAGATAGTCGGTCACCGCCTGCCGGCGGATATCGGGATCGCTGCTGCCGGTCAGCGCCCGGGCCGCGATATCGGCAAGGATGACAGTGGTGTTGGAGGAGTATTCGAACCGTTCGCCCGGTTCGGCCTCGAGCGGCTGCGCGGTGGCGTAATCGGCCATGTCGTCGCGCCCGTCGAGGAACAGCATGCGCACTTCGCTGCTGTCATAGGGTGGATCGCCGGCCTCGGTATGTTCGAGCCCGGCGCGCATCTGCAGCAGGTGGCGCAGGGTGATTTCGGCGCGCGGATCGCCGGTGCGCTGCCACCGGGGCACGGGCGCGGGCGCATCGAGCCGTAGCTGCCCGTCGGCAACCAGCATGCCGATCATGATTGCGGTGACCGTCTTGGCCATGGACCAGCTGACGAAGCGCGTGTCGGCATCATATCCCGGCGCATAGCGCTCAACCGCCAGGGTTCCTCCGTGATAAACCACCAGCGCGCGCGTTTCGCCAAGGCCCTCGCGCGTGAACAGATCGTCCGCTGCCCGCGCCAGCGGCCGGGTGGGCGCGCCGGGCTGCTTGCTTACCGCAGCGAGCGCTTCTTCGCTGAGCGGGGGTTCCTGCGCCGGTCCGGACGATCCGCAGGACGCAAGGCTTGAGGTGGCGAGCGCAAGCGCGATAAGGGGGGTGGGCCGCATGAACATATGTGCGTCACTCGCATGAAGGAATCCCGCTTGGCAACGGCCAAAACCCGCACTCGCAAAACCCGCCTCTGGTTCTGGTCGATCCTGCTTGTCGCCGTGCTGCTCGGTGCGGCGTGGCTCGCGTGGGGCGAAGGGCTGCGCAAGACCGGCGGGGCAGGGGTTGCCTATGCCGCGCGGGTCGGCTGCTCGTGTCGTTTCGTCGCGGATCGCAGCCTGGACGATTGCGCCAAGGACAGGCTGGCAGGGATGGAGCTGGTTTCGCTCAGCGATGACGCGGCGGCCAGGAGCGTCACGGCATCGATCCCGCTGGTCGCAGCGGAAACCGCCGCCTACCGGGAAGGCTATGGCTGCGTCCTGCAGGAGTGGCGCGACTAGGCGGCGACCCGGGTCGTCGAATCGATCCATCCGCCGCCAACGACCCTCTCGCCCGCGTAGAGGACGGCCGCCTGGCCGGGCGCGACGCCGAATTCCGGATCGGCAAAACGGATCGCAACTTCGGCCCCATTGCCCAGCGAGCCTTCGAGCGTGACCGGCACCGGTTTGGCGAGGCTGCGCACCTTGGCGGTCAGCGGGACATCGGGCAGCGGACCGATGCGGTTGGTCTCGATGATCTGCGCGGCGGTCACGGCCAGCATGCGCTTGGGCCCGACCCTGACCTGTGCGGACGCGGCGTCGATGCCGACGACATACAGCGGTTCGGGCTGGCCCCCGATGTCGAGTCCGCGGCGCTGGCCTACCGTATAGTGGATGACGCCCTTGTGTTCGCCCAGCTGCTCTCCGGTCGCGGCATGGACGATCGCCCCCGGCTGTGCGCCTTCGGGCCGCATCTTGCGCACGATCTTGGCATAGTCGCCATCGGGTACGAAGCAGATATCCTGGCTGTCGGGCTTGGCAGCGTTGCGCAATCCCGACCCTTCGGCGAGCTCGCGCACTTCCGCTTTCGGCATGCCGCCGAGCGGGAAGCGCAGGAAGGCCAGCTGGTCGTCGGTGGTGGCGTAGAGAAAATAGGACTGGTCGCGCGCAGGATCGGCAGCGCGGTGCAATTCGGGGCCGGCGGCCCCCATGACGCGCTTCACGTAATGCCCGGTGGCAAGGCAGTCCGCCCCCAGTTCACGCGCCATGTCGAGCAGATCGGTGAACTTGGGCCCCATGTTGCAGCGGATGCAGGGCACGGGCGTCCGTCCGGCAAGGTAGTCGTCGGCGAATGTCTCGACCACTTCTTCGCGAAAGGCGCCCTCGTGGTCGTGGACGTAATGCGCGATGCCCAGCCGTTCGGCGACCTCGCGTGCATCGCGGATGTCATCGCCGGCGCAGCAGGCGCCCTTGCGCCCCGTGGCGGCGCCGTAATCGTACAGCTGCAGGGTGATGCCGATGACTTCGGCACCGGTCCTCGCGGCAAGCGCGGCGACCACCGAACTGTCGACGCCGCCCGACATGGCGACAACGATGCGGCATTCGGCTGCCGGTCGCGGCAGGTCGAACAGAGCGGCAGCCTGGTCCGGCGAAAGGATATCGGTTGCGGGCATGGCAAGGCCATACACGGATTGGCGCAAGGCCGCCAGATACCAAGGGCTGGCGAGCGCTGCGGCGACCTTCACGATCCGTTTACCATGGGTCGCCTATGTACGGAGACCATGTTTGAGGGCCGCTCCAAAGAAAAAACGCTACCGGATCAGCGCGGAAGCGCGGATCTGCGCCAGTTTCGCTGGACCGATCTGGTTGCGAAACTCGCTGCGACTCGCGATTTGCGCGATGAATTCGAACGGGTGGAGGCTGGATTCAACGCCTTTGGGCAAGCCCGCCGCGAGGGCAATGAAGAAGGTAAACTGACCGTTAACCAAGCTGCTTTAAGCGATGGAAAAGCCGCCCCCCTAGGTCTTGGTCATCCCGCGAACGACGCGGACCAAGGCGACAGAGAGTAGAGAATGATCGAAAACCAGGACATCCGCCCTGCACAGGTTATCGGGCCGCTTGGCGAGCCGTTAACCGTGGACGACTTGCCTTCGCCCGATACGAAGCGCTGGGTGGTGCGGCGCAAGGCGGAAGTGGTCGCGGCGGTGAATGGCGGGTTGCTGACGATCGACGAGGTGCTCGAACGCTATTCGCTCAGCCTCGAGGAATTCGCTTCGTGGCAGCGCGCTGTCGATCGGTCGGGCATGCAGGGGCTGCGCGTCACCCGGATTCAGCATTACCGCGACCTTTACGAACGCCAGCTCAAATACTGATCGCCATTCGTCACGGGAACGATTTGACTCCTCCATCGCTGCGCGTTCATCCTCGAGCCGAATTCGGGGAACCGGTCAGCCCATGCTTTCGTTGAAGGCACATCGGGTTGACGGGAAGAACAGGAGGAATTCGAATGGCTTGGATTATCGCTATTATCGTCGGTGGGATTATCGGTTGGCTGGCTAGCCTGGTTATGAACCGCGACGCCTCGATGGGCATCTTTTGGAATATCGTCGTCGGCATCGTCGGCTCTTTCATCGGCCGTTTCATCGGTTCGCTGATCGGGGTCGGCTCGACGCTGACCGAATTCAGCATTCCGGGTCTGCTGATGTCGCTGGTCGGTGCCATCGTATTGCTCGGCATCGCCAATCTCATCCAGCGTGGCCGCGTCCGCTAAGCCGGGTCACTTACTGAAGTTTCAGGGCGGGGCGTCGCAGGACGTCCCGCCCTTCGTATATGCGGCAGTGCTGCTTGTGGCGCGCGGGCGACATTCGTCCGGCTATACCGGCCCCCGGTCGAAGCGTCGATTGCCCTGCGCTGGGCCCGGGTCTATCGCCTCCATGCGAAATTCTTGCGCTGAGTGATATAGCAATGTAATACACTGCTCGTTCGCAGCGCTTCTGGGGCAGGGTACGACATGAATTACGAGTCAGGTGTAATGGCCGAGAAGGGCGATCCGATCACGGTCGACTTCGATCCCGACGAAGACGACCGTCTCGAGAAACGGCGTACGGATCGCCGCAGGATCATCATCATCGCCGGCCTTATCGTCCTCGGTCTCGCGATTGCGGCCTATTTCGCCATGCGTGGTGGCACGACGACCCCTGCTGGGGAAGAAAACGCGCAGGCGCCCACGGTTACCGTGGTGCGTCCGGGGCGGACCACGGTCGAAGGTGAAATCACCGCGACCGGCTCGCTCGCCGCGCGGCGTGAAATGCCGGTCGGCGTCGTGGGCGAGGGCGGCCGTGTCGTCTCGGTGCCGGTCGATGCCGGCGACTGGGTAAGTCAGGGCCAGGTGCTTGCCCGGATCGACCGCTCGGTCCAGTCGCAGCAGGTCCAGAGCTTTTCCGCACAGGTCCAGGTCGCGCAGTCCGATGCCGATCTAGCGCAGGCCAATCTCGATCGCGCGTTGCAGCTGGTCGAACGCGGCTTCGTTTCGCAAGCCGATGTCGACCGGTTGACCGCGACCCGCGATGCCGCCGTCGCACGCGTCCGCGTGGCACAGGCGCAGCTGGCCGAACTGCGCGCGCGCAATGCCCGCCTCGACATCCTCGCCCCCGCGGCGGGTTATGTGCTCGAACGCAATGTCGAACCCGGCCAGACGGTCAGCGCCGGTTCGCCGCCACTGTTCCGGATCGCCCGCGGGGGCGAAATGGAACTGCTCGCGCGGCTGAACGAGGACGCGCTGGCGTCGATTTCGCCGGGAACGCGTGCGCAGGTGCGCCCGGTCGGCACCGACAAACTGTTCACCGGGCAGGTTTGGCAGGTTTCGCCGATCATCAGCGAGCAGGATCGCCAGGGCACCGCACGCATTGCGCTGAGCTACGCTCCGGGCCTGCGGCCGGGTGGTTTTGCCACTGCAACGATTGCCAGCGGCACGGTCGTCGCGCCGATCCTTCCCGAAAGCGCAGTGCTGTCCGACGAGGACGGCGCTTATGTCCTGATCATCAATGGCGAGGACAAGGCCGAACGCCGCGCGGTGACCACCGGCACGGTCACGTCGAAAGGTATCGTGATCGCCGAAGGGCTGAACGGTTCGGAACGTGTCGTGCTGCGCGCAGGGGGCTTCCTGACCGAAGGTGAAACGGTCCGGACGCAGCTCGCCGAGCTCGACGACTAAGCAGGGGTAACTCGATGAATTTCCGCAACATCTCTGCCTGGTCGATTCGCAACCCGGTCATTCCGCTGGTGGCGTTCACGGCGCTGCTGCTGGCGGGCCTGATCAGCTTCGCCCGGATGGATGTTGTCAACAATCCAGACATCGAGTTTCCCGCCGTCAACGTCTCGATTTCGCAGCCCGGCGCCGCGCCGACCGAAATCGAGAACCAGATCACCCAGCGCGTCGAATCGGCCGTGCGCTCGATCAACGGCGTGAATTCGCTCAATTCCACCGCGCGCGAGGGCAATTCGAACACCTTCATCGAGTTCGAGATCGGCACCGATCCCAACGATGCGGTCGCCGAAGTGAAGAATGCGGTCGACACGGTCCGTGGATCCCTGCCCGACGGAATTCTCGAACCGCGCGTCACCAAGGAGGAAATCTCCGGCGGCTTCCTCGCGATCTATGCGGTCGAAGCCGACGACATGACGATCGAAGGACTTAGCTGGTTCATCGACGATTCGGTCGCCAAGCAATTGCTCAGCATCGAAGGCATGGCCGAGGTCAATCGCTTCGGCGGGGTCGACCGCGAGATCGAAGTTATCCTCGACCTGCCGCGGATGCAGGCGCTGGGAGTGACAGCCAGCCAGATCAACGGCGTGCTGCGCCAGAGCAATGTCGATGCCGCGGGCGGTATGGCCGAAGTCGGCGGCACGCGCCAATCGGTGCGGGTGCTGGGCAACAGCGAGGATGCCTACGCGCTCAGCCAGCGGCAGATCCAGCTGGGCGGTGGCCGCACGGTCAAGCTGGCCGATGTCGCCACCGTGCGCGATGGCTATTCGGAACGCACATCGATCAGCAAGGTCCGCGACAAGGAAGTCGTCAATTTCGCGATGAGCCGCGCCAAGGGCGCATCGGACGTCACTGTCTATGAAGAAGCGCTCGAGAAGATCGCGCAGATCGAAGCGGAGAATCCGGGCGTCAAGTTCATCCCGCTGTTCAACACGGTCAAATACACCAAGGACCAGTACGAAAGCGCAATGGCGGCAATGATCGAGGGCGCCATCCTTGCCGTCGTGGTCGTGTTCTTCTTCCTGCGCGACTGGCGCGCGACAGCGATATCGGCTGTCGCGATCCCGCTGTCCGCGATCCCGACCTTCTGGTTCATGGATCTGCTCGGCTTCAACCTCAACCAGCTGTCCTTGCTGGCGCTGGCGCTGGTCGCAGGCGTGCTGGTCGACGATGCGATCGTCGAGATCGAGAACATCGTCAGACACATGCGGATGGGCAAGACTGCCTACCAGGCCTCTATCGACGCGGCCGACGAGATCGGCCTGCCAGTGGTCGCCACCAGTTTCTGTATCGTCGCCGTGTTCTTCCCCGTGGGGGCCATGCCCGGGATCTCGGGACAGTTCTTCAAGAACTTCGGCTTCACCGTCGTGGTCGCGGTGCTGATGTCGCTTGCCGTCGCCCGAATGATCACGCCGATGCTGGCCGCCTACTTCCTCAAGGCACACGGCCAGGCCGCGCATGGCGAGGGCCGCATGATGGACCGGTACATGGGTATCCTGCGCTGGTCTCTCGATCGCGGCAAGATGCTGGCGGTCCGGCAGGGTATAGAAGGGCCGCGCAGCCGCGGGCTTTACATCGTCGCATTGCTGCTGGTCGTGCTCGGCGCCTTGGCAATCTCGGCCATTGCGACTTTCCAGGCGTCTTCCCTGATCCAGGGACTGGGGCTGCCCGATCTCATCACTGGGGGCGATCCCGATCCGCAGGGCCTGGTCAAGTTCCTCGCCACGCTCGTCGGCCTGGTACAGCTTGCCTTGGCGCTGGCGATCGGCCTGCTCGCCGCCCTGGCATTCTTCCGCATAACCGGGTTCGTCGTCCGCATGTTCGGCGACCACATGGCGCAAGCCTGGCAGTATCTCTATGCGCGCTTTCTCGATCACCGGGTCTGGATGCTCGGGGTCGGCTATTTCGCGCTGTTGCTGACCATTCTCCTGTTCAGCATTGTCCCCGGCCAGTTCCAGCCCAACATCGACGATGAAAACAGCCGGGTTGAAATCGAGATGGTTCCGGGCACCACGCTCGAAACCACCGAACGCGTGACCGACCAGGTCGCCGACCTCCTCTATGCGCAGCAAGAGGTCGAACTCGCGCTGGAACGCGTTCGTGAAGGGCAGGCAACGCTCTACGTCACGCTCAAGCCCGACCGCGAGCGCACCTCGATCGAATTCGAACGCGCCCTGGCACCGGAATTCGCCAAGATCGCTGACGCAAGGGTGCGTTTCGCCTCGCAGTCGGGCGGGTTCGGTTCGGGCCGCGACGTGACAGTGATGCTGGCCGGTTCGAATCCCGAGCTGCTCAACGACACCGCCGCCACGCTGGTCGAACAGATGAAAGGTATCGACACGCTGGTGGCCCCGCGAATCAGTGCGGACATCAACCGTCCCGAACTGATCATCGAACCGCGCGAGGACCTCGCCGCGGAACTCGGGGTGACCACTCTCGCGATCAGCCAGACGATCCGGATCGCCACCATGGGCGAGATCGAACAGAATGCCGCGAAGTTCTCGCTCTCCGACCGGCAGATCCCGATCCGCGTGAAGCTGCCCGAGCGCTCGCGCGAGGACCTCCAAACGATCCGCAACCTGCCGGTCCAGACCGCCAGCGGCGGATCGGTTCCGCTCTCACGGGTAGCCGATGTTTCCTTCGGATCAGGCCCGACGACGATCCAGCGCTACAACCAGAACCGCCGGGTGCTGGTGGGGGCTGATCTGGCGCAGGGTGTCGTCAAGGGCGAGGCGCAGGCCGAGATCGACGCGCTGCCGATCCTGCAGGATCTCCCGCAGGGGGTCATCCGCGATGTCGTGGGCGAGGATGAATGGCAGCAGGAACTGATCAGCAGCCTTATGATCGCCATCGTGTCGGGCGTCCTGCTGGTGTTCGCAGTGCTGGTCCTGCTGTACAAGCGACTGATGAGCCCGCTGGTCAACATGACCAGCCTGGCGCTCGCTCCGCTGGGCGGCATCCTGCTGGTCTGGCTGTTCGGCCAACCCCAGTCGATGCCGGTGTATATCGGTATCCTGCTGCTGCTCGGGATCGTGTCGAAGAACTCGATCCTGCTGATCGACTTCGCGATCGAGGAGATGGACAAGGGCACCCGCCAGTTGCCCGCGATCATCGACGCCGGCCACAAGCGCGCCCAGCCGATCGTGATGACGACCGTTGCCATGACCGCAGGCATGGTTCCGACCGCGCTTTCGGGTGTCCTGGGGTCCGGTGATGGCGCCTGGCGCGCGCCGATGGGCACGGTGGTGATCGGGGGGCTGATCCTGTCGACCCTGCTCACGCTGCTGATTGTCCCCGCTGGCTTCAGCCTTGCAGACAGCTTCGAGAAGCGCGTCGGACCGTGGCTGCGCAACCGCCTGCTCACCTACAAGGAGGGCGACGATACGCGCGGCATCATCGGCGATGGCAGCCGGGGGCCGGGGGCCGAACCCGCGGAGTGAGCGACCCACTGCCAACGGGCCGGGCGGCTGCCGGCGTACCGATCCCGCCGGATCGCGCACGGATGATGCGGCGCACGGCGACGGGGCTGATCGTCCTCATGGCGGCGCTGTTCCTGTGGTCGGGTCGGTATCTGGGCGAACACCCGGGATGGGGTTATCTCCACGCCTTCGCGGAAGCCGCGATGGTCGGCGGGCTGGCGGACTGGTTCGCGGTGACCGCGCTGTTCCGCCACCCGCTGGGCCTGCCAATCCCGCACACGGCGATCATTCCCGAGAACAAGGACCGCATCGCCGATACGATGGCGGGGTTCCTGCGCGACAATTTCCTGACGCCGGCGGTTGTGGGCCGCCGGATGGGGTCGATGAACCTTGCCGGTGCGATCGGCAGTTACCTCGCCGATCCCAAAGCGACCAGGGATTCGCGGATCCAGGCGGGGGCCGGCGAGCTGGCGGTGGAGGTGCTCGAATCGCTCGATCCCGACCGGCTGGGCACGCAGGTGCGCAGCGGGATCAAGACTCAGCTTGGCAAACTCGAGGTCGCCCCGCTGCTCGGGGGCATGCTGGAAGCGATGATCGCCGACGGGCGTCACAAGCCGCTCATCGACAAGATCATCCGCTGGGCGGGTCTGGTGCTCGAAGACAACGAGGCAATGGTACGCGAGATGGTGCACCGGCGCGCGAATGCGGTTCTGCGCTTCACCGGGCTTGACGAGCGACTGGCGAATTCGGTCATCGACGGGCTCTACAAGCTGCTCGCCGAAGTGCTGGTCGATCCCGAGCACCCGCTGCGCAATAAGATCGAGGAAGGCCTGGAGGATCTCGCGCGCGGGCTGCGGGACGACCCCGTGATGCAGGAGCGGGTCGAGCGGTTGAAGAACGAGCTACTCGACAATCCTGCGATCGGCGACTGGTGGCAGGGCGTGTGGGAACGGCTGCGCGCCGGCCTGATCAAGAGCATTCGCAATTCCGGCGACGAAACCGGTCCCAGCTATATCGGCGAAACTCTGGCGGAACTCGGCGCCGCGCTGCGTGACGACCAGCGCCTGCAACGGCAGGTCAATCGCTTCACGCGCCGGACCGCGGTGGGGGTCGCGACCCGCTACGGCGACCAGATCGTCCAGCTCGTGTCCGAAACCGTGCGCCGCTGGGATGCGGGGACGATCACCGACCGAGTGGAAAGCGCTGTGGGCCGCGATCTCCAGTTCATCCGCATCAACGGCACGCTGGTCGGCGGCCTGGTGGGGCTGACGATCCACGCGCTGGATGTCTACGTAATCTGATTTGCACCGCTTTCGCGATAGAGCGAGTTCGTTTGGTACCGCGAACGATCCGCTGGGCTGCGCGACCTGAATTGTCCTTGCGGCAATCCGGCGATGCCATTTGCCCACCAGAATGCGATGCCGGCCGAACGGCGGATGCGGGCAAAGAAAAACCCTCCCGTCGAGCATCGACGGGAGGGTTGATTGTTCGGTCGGACTTTGCGCTCAGAGCTTTTCAGTCAGCTCTGGCACTGCCTTGAACAGATCGGCGACCAGGCCAACATCGGCAACCTGGAAGATCGGCGCGTCCTCGTCCTTGTTGATCGCGATGATGGTCTTGGAATCCTTCATCCCGGCAAGGTGCTGGATCGCACCCGAGATACCGATCGCGATATAGACCTCGGGAGCGACGATCTTGCCCGTCTGGCCGACCTGGTAGTCATTGGGGACATAACCCGCGTCGACCGCCGCCCGGCTTGCGCCAATACCGGCGCCGAGCTTGTCGGCGAGCGGGGTAATGACCTGTTCGAAGGTTTCCGAATCCTTGAGTGCGCGGCCGCCCGAGACGATAACCTTGGCACTGGTCAGTTCGGGCCGATCGCTTTCGGCGATTTCTTCGCTGACGAAGCTCGAGAGACCTGCATCAGTCGGGCCCGAAACCTCTTCGATCTCGGCCGAACCGCCATCGGCATCGGCCTTGTCGAAGGCGGTGCCGCGGACGGTAATGACCAGCTTGGGATCGGAGGATTCGACCGTCGCGATGGCGTTGCCGGCGTAAATCGGGCGAGTGAAGGTCTTGTCGCCTTCAACCGAGAGGATGTCCGAGATCTGCATGACGTCGAGCAGCGCGGCGACGCGCGGCGCGATGTTCTTGCCGGTGGTGGTGGCGGGCGCCACGAATGCGTCGTGATGGTCCATCAGCTCGGCCACCAGCGGGGCAACGTTTTCGGCCAGCGCGTTGGCATAGGCTTCATTGTCGGCGATGTGGACCTTGCCGACGCCGGCGATCTTCGCCGCCTGGTCGGCCACTGCGCGGCAGCCCGAACCAGCGACCAGCAGGTGGACTTCGCCCAGCTTTCCGGCGGCGGTAACCGCCGCCAGCGTGGCATCGGCGAGGCTGGCGTTGTCGTGTTCGACCCAAACGAGGGTTTTCATGTCTGTATTCCTTCTCGTCTGTCTGACTTAGGCGATACCAAGCGCTTTGATCTTGGCGACCAGCGCATCGACATCCTCGACCTTCTCGCCTGCCTGGCGAACCGGCGGTTCGGAGACATTCGTGGTCGTCAGGCGGAGTGCGGTATCGACACCGTAATCGGCGGGCGACTTGGTCTCGAGCGGCTTCTTCTTCGCCTTCATGATATTGGGCAGCGAAGCGTAGCGCGGTTCGTTCAGGCGCAAGTCGGTGGTGACGATCGCCGGCAGGGTGAGTTTCACCGTCTGCAGACCGCCGTCGACTTCACGCTTCACCGTGACGCTGTCGCCATCGACTTCGACGGTGTTAGCGAAGGTACCCTGCGGACGGCCCATAAGCGCGGCGAGCATCTGGCCGGTCTGGTTCGAATCGTCATCGATCGCTTGCTTGCCCAACATCACCAGGCCGGGCTCTTCCTCAGCGGCGATCGCCTTGAGGATCTTCGCGACTGCTAGCGGTTCGACCGCATCGTCGGTTTCGACCAGGATCGCGCGGTCGGCACCCATCGCGAGCGCCGTGCGCAGCGTTTCCTGCGCCTTTGCCGGGCCGATGCTGACGGCGATGATTTCCTCGGCCTTGCCCGCTTCCTTGAGGCGGATGGCTTCTTCGACGGCAATTTCGTCGAAGGGATTCATGCTCATCTTGACGTTGGCGAGGTCCACGCCCGAACCGTCCGCCTTGACGCGCGGTTTGACGTTGTAATCGATCACCCGTTTCACGGGGACGAGGATTTTCATGCGATACCTTCCTCTCGATAGAAACTGTAGGCACCGCCTAGCTTGCGTTTACGTAAACGTCAAGCAAGCCGGAATGCCACCATGCGGCGCTTGGGACGATCCCTCGCGTGACCGGCACGGCGGGTCAAGCGGTGCCGGCCTGCAGCTTTACTATGGCTGGCGAGGCGAATGGTTTCGCCTCCTGTCGATGGGAGGAAAGCCATACGCGTCTGGACGATTGCCGCGGCCGTGGGAGCGCTGATGGCGCCACCGGCGCAGGCGAACGAAACCCGCGTCGCTCCGGAGGGTCACATACCTCCGCCGGCGCAGGTGGAAGCGCTCGATTGGCTGGTCGGCCAATGGCACGGCAGCGGGATCGGCGAAGCGGCGGCATACGAGAGCTGGCTCCCCTCAAGCGGCGGAACCATGGTGGGAAGCTTCGTGCAGGAAACGCCGGCCGGCGGCATCATGTTCACCGAGCACATGTATATTGCCGAAGACGCCGGATCGCTCGTCGTCCGGCTCAAGCATTTCAATCCCGACCTCACTGGCTGGGAGGAGAAGGACGAGATGGTGTCCTTCCCGCTGCTGGCAATCGAGGAATGTGCCGCCTATTTCAGCGCATTGACCTATCGCTGCGATGGCGCGGACGGGCTGCTGGTGGCGGTCCGGGTAAAGGGCGCCGGCGAAGCGGCCGAGGAACTGGTGTTCCGCTTTACCCGCATTCGCTGAAAGCACGCCTGCGAAACCCGCTGTTCGCATGGCCCGACCTGTATTCGGGACCGGGGGATCGGGCCGCCCCGCTCGCACAGGCATGATGCCCGCACGAGCGGATGCGGCAATTCGTTAGGCGCCGATCAGGCTGCCTGCTTCACTTCGGCGACGATCTTCTTCGCTGCGTCGCCCAGATCGTCGGCGCTGACGATCGCCAGGCCCGAATTGTCGAGGATGGCCTTGCCTTCTTCGACATTGGTGCCTTCGAGGCGGACCACCAGCGGCACCGAGAGATTCACGTCCTTCGCGGCCTGGACGATGCCATTGGCGATGACGTCGCACTTCATGATCCCGCCGAAGATGTTGACGAGAATGCCTTCGACCGCGGGATCCTTGAGAATGATCTTGAATGCCGCCGTCACCTTCTCCGTGGTCGCGCCGCCGCCGACGTCGAGGAAGTTGGCAGGGAAGGCGCCATTGAGCTTGATGATGTCCATCGTCGCCATGGCGAGGCCCGCGCCATTGACCATGCAGCCGATGCTGCCGTCGAGCTTGATATAGGCCAAATCGTATTCGCTGGCTTCGACTTCGGCCGGGTCTTCCTCGGTCTCGTCGCGCAGCGCTTCGACATCCTTGTGGCGGAACAGCGCGTTGCCGTCGAAGCTCATCTTGGTATCGAGCACGAGCAGGTTGCCGTCCTCGGTTTCGACCAAAGGATTGATCTCGAGCATCTCGCAGTCGAGATCCATGAAGGCCGTGTAGAGCTGCTTGGCAAGCTTCTGGGCCTGCTTGTTGAGGTCACCCGTCAGCTTGAGCGCGAAGGCCACCGCGCGGCCGTGGTGCGGCATGAAGCCCTGCGCCGGGTCGATGGTGATGGTGGTGATCTTTTCGGGAGTCGAATGCGCGACTTCCTCGATATCCATCCCGCCTTCGGTCGAAACGATCATGGCGACCCGGCCGGTGGCGCGGTCGACCAGCATCGACAGATAGTATTCCCGCGCGATGTCGACACCGTCGGTCACATAGAGCCGGTTGACCTGCTTGCCGGCATCGCCGGTCTGGACAGTGACCAGCGTGTTGCCGAGCATGTCCTTGGCGTTGGCTTCGACTTCCTCGATGCTCTTCGACAGACGTACGCCGCCCTTGGCGTCGGGGCCGAGTTCCTTGAACGTGCCCTTGCCGCGGCCACCGGCGTGGATCTGCGCTTTCACGACGTAGAGCGGACCGGGCAGCTTCTTGGCGCCTTCCACCGCTTCTTCGACAGTAAGGGCGGCATGGCCGGCGGGGATGCCGATGCCGTATTTCGCAAGCAGTTCCTTGGCCTGGTATTCGTGGATGTTCATGGGAATCCTTCGTCCTTCGCGTAACGCGCGTGGGGGAATAAGAGTCGCACCGGCCATAAGCATGTCTGGGCCCGCTTGAAAAGGCCCGCTTTCGGGTGCAGGGCGCGGACCGATAGCCATGATCGACAGCCAGCGCCTCGAATCCATCGTCTCCGAAGCCGGACGGATCGCATACGATCTGTGGCCGGGGGCGGGCAATGCGCTGGATGCATGGGAAAAGAAACCGGGTGATCCGGTGTGCGAGGCCGACCTCGCAGTCGATGCCTTCCTCAAGCGCGAGCTTGGCGCGCTGCTGCCTTCCGCGGGGTGGCTGTCCGAAGAAACCGCCGATGACCCGGCGCGTCTCGGCCACGACCTGATCTGGCTGGTGGACCCGGTCGACGGGACCCGCGATTTCATCCGCGGGCGCAGCGGCTGGGCGGTTTCGGTCGCGCTTATTAGCGCTGGCCGGCCACTGATCGGCACGCTGTGTGCCCCTGCGCGGGGCGAGACATGGCAAGCGGTTGCGGGGCAGGGCGCGTTCCGCAACGGTACGCGGCTGACTGCTTCCACCCGCCGCGAATTTGCCGGATCGCGTGTGCCTGCGCATGTCTTGCCCAAGACCGACACCGATCTGGTCACGGTCGACCAGCCCAATTCGATTGCCCTGCGAATCGCGATGGTGGCGGCGGACGAAGCGGATCTGGTCGCGACGGTGCGTTGGGGTTTCGAATGGGATATCGCTGCGGCCGGTATGATCGCGCGCGAGGCCGGTGCCGCAGTGAGCGACGCCTATGGCCGCAAGCTCGACTACAACAAGCGCGACCCGCGGGACTTCGGCGTATTGGTCAGCGCGCCCGATATTCATGCCAATGCCGTGGAGCGGCTGGCACGGCGAATGGACAACCCGCCCGAATAACGGCTGGAAGAGCTGCCCGAACGAAATCGGGGCCAGCGCAATGCCGGCCCCGATCGATGATCTGAATGTCGGACTTGCCCGTTACATTCCCTGCGACTGGGCCGCCTGGATGTCCTGCTGGTCGAACGGAATGATCTTGATTTCGACGCGGCGATTGAGCGGTTCGTTGACATTGTCGCCGGTGGAAACCTTGGGGCGGGTCTCGCCGAAGCCCATCCAGCGGATGCGCGATGAATCGACGCCGCGCGACGTGAGGTAATTCGCCACTGCCTGCGCACGCTGTTCGGACAGGCGCTGGTTCGAATCGGCCGAACCGACGGTATCGGTATGCCCGTATACGTCGACGAGGCTGTTGGGATATTGCGTCAGGCTCGAGGCCACGCGGTCGAGCAGGTCACGGAAGCCCGGAGTGATGGTGTAGCTGCCGGTGGCGAAGGTCACGCCGTCGGGCAGGTTGACCAGGATCGCTTCGCCGCCATCGGTTTCGCTGACGTCGACGCCCGAACCGGCCGTCTGCTCTTCGAGTTCCTTGATCTGCTGATCCATGTTGTAGCCGACCACGCCGCCGGCCACGCCGCCAGCTGCCGCGCCGATGATGCGTCCGGTCTTGCCGCCGATCACGCCGCCGAGCAGGCCGCCGGCAAGTGCGCCGCCGGCCGTGCCGAGCACAGTCCGCGAAACCTTGCGTTCGCCGGTGTTGGGGTCGGTTACGCAGGCCGATACGGTCATCATCGATACGGCAGCGAGGCTGGCGGTAAGAATGCGCGATTTTTTCATGTAGTTTTCCTCCTCTGAGGTGGCAGGCGGCCCCAATACGGGCTTGGTGCCAGGCGATATATCCCGGACGCGCCCACCCACGTCACAACCAAGCCAACCGCCCAGCGGCGCGCCTGTTCCGCGCCCGGCGCAGATAAGTCACATGAAACGCTGGCAGCTTGGACCAATTGTGCTAGCCACGCGCGGGTGACACCTTTTCCCTGGACCGACCTGCTGATCATTGCAGGACTGATCGTGCTCAACGGCGTGTTCGCCATGAGCGAACTGGCCATCGTGTCGGCGCGCACCGCCCCGCTGCGTACGGCAGCGCAGCAAGGCAATCGCGGCGCGCAGATCGCGCTTTCGCTGGGCGCGGAACCCGGCAAGTTCCTCTCGACCGTGCAAATCGGCATTACGCTGATCGCGATCGTGGCAGGCGCCTATTCTGGAGCCAGCCTCGGCGGGCCCGTGGGCGAGCGCCTGGCCGTGCTCGGCGTTCCTGCGGACTGGGCGGACCGGGCGGGCTTCGCAACGGTGATCGCGCTGACCACTTACCTCAGCCTTGTGGTTGGCGAGCTCGTGCCCAAGCAGGTGGCTCTCCGCGCTGCGGTGCCAATCGCGATCTATATGGCGCGGCCGGTGGCGGTGCTGGCCAAGGTCGCCGCCCCGCTGGTGTGGTTGCTCGACGCATCCTCGGGTTTCCTTATCCGCCTGCTCGGCGTGCGGCCGGCAGGCCAGAGCGCGGTTACCGCCGAAGAGCTGCACATGCTGTTTGCCGAAGCCACGCGCAGCGGCGTCATCGAACACGAACAGCACCAGATGCTGCAAGGCGTCGTCCGCCTGGCCCAGCGGCCCGTTCGCGAGCTGATGACCCCGCGCACGGAAGTCGACTGGATCGATATTGCGGCGGACGAAGCTGCGGTCCGTGCGGTGCTCGACGCGAGCCCCCATTCGCTGTTGCCCGTGGCCGAAGGGTCGCCCGACAGGGTGCTCGGCGTGGTCAAGGTGCGCGATATCCTGTCGCGCCTCATCGCCAACGAGCCGGTCGATATTGCCGCGCTGATGAGCAAGACCGAGGTGGTCCCCGACCAGTTGGACGCGGTCGACGCGCTGCGCGTGCTGCAACAAGCCGAAATCGCCATGGCGATGGTGCATGACGAATACGGTCATCTCGATGGTATCGTTACGCCGGTAGACCTGCTCACTGCGCTGGTCGGCGATTTCGCGAGTGATCAGGACCCGGGCGATTCGCCGGGGGTTACCGAGCGCGCCGATGGCAGCCTGCTGGTATCGGGCTCGCTATCCGCCGACGTGCTCGCCGATCGGCTGGGCATCGAATATGGCGAAGACCGCGAATTCGGCACCGCGGCGGGGTACGCACTGCATGTGCTCAAGCGGCTGCCCAACGAAGGCGACCATTTCACCGATCAGGGCTGGCGTTTCGAAGTCGTCGATATGGATGGCCGCCGGATCGACAAGCTGCTGGTAAGCAACGAGGCGGACGGGGCAGCGCAGCCTGCCTGACGCGGCGTGGAAATCTGCCGGCACTGGCGCCGGCAGGTTCTTCCAAATAGCTAGGCTCTCAACCCGGGATTACGGCGACGGCATTGGCGCCATCGCCCTCGGGCGCAGCGACGATGTCGCGCGTCACGCTGCCCTTGGCGACGGTGGCGGTCGCCGGATCGCCGACGGCGCTGCGGATCCCGGGGTCTGCGGCTCCCGCGCGTTCGAGCACGCTGGTTTCGACACTGCTGCGCGCCTGTGGACCGCCGAACAGGGCTTCCAGCGTCTGCGCGGCGGCACTGCCTTCGGCCGGACGCGGAGCGCCGGGCTTGGGCGGGACCAGGTTGAAATCGGGCGGCACCACCAGCGGGGCCTGCCGCTGGACGGCGAATTCATCGGGCCGGTCGCGGTTGAGCAGGCCATTGCTGCCGCAGGCTGCGGTCATGGCGCCAAGCCCGGCGATCAGGGCGAAACGGGTGAATTGGTTCATCACTTGCTCTCCGCGGCGTCGGCCGCCTTGCTGTTCATGAGGTCGTCGACCTCTTGCTCGTCCTTGTCGCGCATGAAAAAGGCGCGTGCAAGGACGATGACCACGCCGATGGTGATAGCCGCATCGGCGACGTTGAAAATCAGGAACGGGCGGAAATCGCCGAAATGCAGATCGGCGAAGTCGACGACATAGCCGAGCTCGTAGCGATCCTTGATGTTGCCCAGCGCCCCGCCAAGAATCAGCGACAGCGCGAGGATGTCGCCCAGCAGCTTTTCGCGCAGCATCCACACGGTCACCACCAGCGCGATGACGGCGGTCACCAGCACCAGGCCCCAGCGCATTTCCGGGCTGGTTGCTTCGAACATGCCCAGCGATACGCCGAAATTGCGCGTGAAACGCAGATCGAAGATCGGCAGCAGTTCCATCGCGTCACCCACCCGGTCGATGCCGAGCGTCTTGGTGACGTAGTTCTTGCTCCACTGGTCGGCCGCGAAAATCAGCAGGGCGATTACGCAGCCGATTAGGCGATTGCGCAGGAGGGGGGTCATGCCGCACCGTCCAGCGTGGCGACCACGTCTTCGCAGCGATCGCACAGGTCGCCATCCTCGGCGACACTGGGCAGCAGGCGCCAGCAGCGCCCGCACTTGCTTTCATCTGTCCGCGTAACCGTCACCGTGTCGCTATCGCCGCGCGCGACTGACGCGGTGATGAACAATTCGGCCAGGTCGGCGTCGCTGAAACCTTCGGGTACGGCGCTGGCGGGCACGACGACGTCGGCCTCGAGGCCCGAGCGGATCACCTTGTCGCGGCGCAGCGGCTCGATCGCTTCCATGACGTCCTCGCGCAATTCGCGCAGTTGCGCCCAGCGCGCGCCATCGGCGGTCACACCCGGCACCTGCGGCCATTCGAGCAGGTGGACGCTGCCGCCATCGGGATAGCGCGTCGACCACACTTCCTCTGCCGTGAACACCAGCACCGGCGCGGCATAGCGGACCAGCGCGTGGAACAGCAGGTCGAGCACGGTGCGGTAGGCATTGCGCTTCACGCTGCCCGGCCCGTCGCAATAGAGCACGTCCTTGCGGATATCGAAGTAGAAGGCCGACAAATCCTCGTTGCAGAAATCGACCAGCAACCGGGTGTAGGCGTTGAAGTCGTAATTCTCCGCCGCGTGGCGCAGCTTGCCATCGAGATCGGCCAGCAGCGCGAGGACGTAGACTTCCAGTTCGGGTACCTCGCCGACATCGCCCATATCGCCGACGAAACCGTCGAGCGCGCCGAGCAGATAGCGGAAAGTGTTGCGCAGTTTGCGGTACTGGTCGCCCGCGCCCTTGAGGATTTCGTCACCGATGCGGTGGTCCTCGGTCGAATCGACGCTGAGCGCCCACAGCCGGATGATGTCCGCGCCGTATTGCTCCATGACCTTGAGCGGATCGATCGTGTTGCCGAGGCTCTTGGACATCTTGCGCCCGTCGCTGGCCATGGTGAAGCCGTGCGTCAGCACCTGGTCATAGGGCGCGCGGCCGCGCGTGGCGCAGCTCTCCAGCAGCGAGGACTGGAACCACCCGCGGTGCTGGTCGCTGCCCTCCAGATAAAGGTCAGCGGGCCATTTCAATGCCGGCCAGCGCCCGCTTTCGAGCGTGAAGGCATGCGTGCAGCCCGAATCGAACCAGACATCGAGGATGTCGGCGACCATTTCGTAATCGTCGGGATTGTACGCCTCGCCGAGGAATTCGGCCTTCCGGCTCTCGTCCCAGGCATCGACGCCGTGCTCGCGCACCGCGGCGATGACGCGCGCGTTGACTTCGGGGTCCTGCAGATATTCGCCCGTGCCGTTCTTCACGAACAGCGTGATCGGCACGCCCCAGGCGCGCTGGCGTGACAGCACCCAGTCGGGGCGCCCCTCGACCATCGAGCCGATCCGGCGGCGGCCCTTTTCGGGGATGAAGCGGACGCGCTCGATCTCGGACATGGCGCGGCTGCGTAGCGTGCCGCCGCCGCCCAGTTCCTTGTCCATCGGCACGAACCACTGTGGCGTGCAGCGATAGATGACCTTGGCTTTCGAACGCCAGCTATGCGGGTAGGAGTGCTGGTAATCGTCGCTCGCGGAAAGCAGCGCACCCGCTTCGCGCAAATCGCTGCAGATCGGGCCTTCGGGCGAATTGAACGGCTTGTTGATGACGCTGCGGCGGCGTTCCTTGCCGTTCTCGTCCAGATCGCCAGCGCCGAGCCATTCCCAGTCGTCGCGATAACGCCCGTCGGCCATGACCGCGAAGACCGGCTCGAGTCCGTTGGCACGGCACAGCAGGAAGTCGTCCTCGCCATGGTCGGGCGACATATGGACAAGACCCGTACCGCTGTCGGTGGTGACGAAATCGCCTGGCAGAAAGGGCCGCGGCTTGGCGTAGAACCCGCCGAGATGGTGCATCGGGTGGCGGGCCTTGGTCCCGGCGAGGTCGGAGCCCTTGTAAATCTTACCGGCTTTCTCGACGATTTTTTGCGGGCGGTCGTCCTGAATGACGCCGCCATCCTTTTCAAAACCAGCACGAAGATAGAATTCTTGGAAAAGGGTCCTCGCTACAAGATACCTTTGGCCTTCCATCGTAAATAGAAGGTACTCAATCTCCGGCCCATAGGCCAAAGCCTGGTTCACCGGGATAGTCCACGGTGTGGTGGTCCAGATCACTGCATTCGCGCCGACCAATTCCTCGATCGGGCTCTCGGTGATCTCGAACGCCACGTCGATCTGGGTAGAGGTGATGTCCTCATATTCTACCTCGGCCTCGGCCAGCGCGGTTTCTTCCACCGGGCTCCACATCACCGGCTTTGACCCGCGATAGAGATTGCCCGCCTCGGCGAATTTCATCAGCTCGGCGACAATGGTCGCCTCGCTGTCGAACTGCATTGTCAGGTACGGATTGTCCCAGTCGCCCATGATGCCGAGGCGCTTGAGCTGCTCGCGCTGCACATCGACCCATTTCTGGGCATAGGCGCGGCACTCGGCGCGGAATTCGGCTGGTGGGACCGCTTTCTTGTCGAGCTTCTTCTTGCGGTACTGTTCCTCGACCTTCCATTCGATCGGCAGGCCGTGGCAATCCCAGCCGGGCACGTAGGGCGCGTCCTTGCCCATCAGGTTCTGCGTGCGGCAGACCATGTCCTTGAGCGTATGGTTGAGCGCGTGACCGATATGCATGTCGCCATTGGCGTAGGGCGGGCCATCATGCAGCACGAAGGTCTCGCGCCCGGCGCGCGCTTCGCGCAGCTGCTGGTACAGCCTCTCTTCCTCCCAGCGCGCGGCGATCTTCGGCTCCTTCGCAGGAAGGCCGGCCTTCATGGGGAAATCGGTCTTGGGCAGGAAGACCGTGTCTCTGTAATCGCGCTTTTCGGACATAGAGGCGAGCCGTTAGGCCAAACCCGCTCCGCAATAAAGACTTTCGTCGCCCCTGCGCAGGGGAGACGGGCTACGCCAGCAGCCGCCGCGCCTCGTCGCAATCCTTTTCCATCTGCGCGATCAGTCCATCGAGGCTGTCGAACTTTGCCTCGCCGCGCAGGAAATGGTGGAAGGCCACCTCGATCTCCAGCCCGTAGAGATCGCCGGAGAAATCGAAGAAATAGGGCTCGAGCAATTCCTTGGGCGGATCGAATTGCGGGCGCACGCCGATATTGGCCGCACCCTCCAACTCCTGCCCGGTGGCGAGCACGCGGCCCGTGACGGCATAGATACCGTATTTGGGGCGCAGATAGTGCTCAACGGGCAGATTTGCGGTGGGATAGCCGATCTCGCGCCCGCGTTTGTCGCCATGCTGGACCACGCCGCGGATCGCGAAGGGGCGGGTCAGCAACCGTGCGGCTTCCTGCGGGTCGCCATTGCGCAGGGCGTCGCGCACGCGGCTGGACGATACCGGCGCGCCTTGGTCCATCACCGGCGGCACTGCCCGCGCGGCCATGCCGATATCCTTGCCCAGGCTGACGAGCTTGGCGAAATTGCCGCCCCGCGCCTTGCCGAAGGTAAAGTCCTCGCCGGTGACCACTCCGGCAGCGCCCAAATGGTCGCCGAGCAGCTGCTGGACGAAATCTTCCGCCGTGGTGCCCGCCAGCGCGCCATCGAAATGGAACACCAGCATCGCGGTTGCCCCCGCTGCGAGGTAGAGTTCCTGCCGCTGTTCGAGCGTGGTCAGGCGGAAAGGCGCGGCATCGGGCTTGAAGTGACGCACCGGATGCGGATCGAACGTCGCAATGATCGACGGCCGGCCTTCTGCGCGCGCCCAGCGAATCGCCTCGCCCGCCACCGCCTGGTGGCCCAGGTGGAAGCCATCGAAATTGCCCAGTGCGATGATCGCGCCGCGCAGGCTTTCGGGCAGCGTCTCGCGGTGGTCGAGAAACCTCATGCCGCACGCTCCAGTGTCACGAAGCTGTAGGCCGGGATGTCCCCATCGGCGGCGAAATCCTCCCGCCCGCATATGGTCCATTCGGGCCCCGGCGGCTTCATGAAGGTATCGCCGTCGAATTCGGCATGGATTTCGGTCAGCTCGATCCGGTCGGCATGCGCCATGAACACGTCGTAGATCGCGGCGCCGCCGATTACGGCCACGTCGCCTTCACCGGCGAGCGCGAGCGCTTCCTCGACCGACCGGGCAATCTCGGCACCGCTCGTATCCCAACGTTCGCGCCGGGTCAGCACGATATGGCGGCGGCCGGGCAACAGGCCGGGCAGGCTTTCGAATGTCTTGCGGCCCATGACCATCGGCTTGCCCATCGTCAGCGCCTTGAACCGCTTGAGGTCCGCAGGCAGGTGCCAGGGCAGGGCGCCATCCTTGCCGATGCACCCATTGGCGGCGCGCGCATAGATCAGGAACAGGCTCATCGCACGAGACGGGTGACGTGACCCATCTTGCGTCCTGCTCGAACCTCGGCCTTGCCATAGTCGTGCAGATGGGTGTCGGCCGTGTCGAGCTGCGCGTATGCGTCCTGAATGTCGGCGCCGATGATATTGGTCATGGTAACGCTCTTCGCGACCGTGTCCGTGTCGCCGAGAGGCAGGCCGGCGACCGCCCGGATGTGGTTTTCGAACTGGCTCGTGGCAGCGCCTTCGATGCTCCAGTGCCCCGAATTGTGCACGCGCGGTGCCATTTCGTTGAACACCGGGCCTGCAGCAGTGGCAAAGAATTCGAGTGTGAGGACGCCAACGTAATCGAGCGCGTCGGCAACCTGCCGCGCCAGATCCCGCGCCGGTGCGACCTGATCCGCGATCGGCTGTCCGGCGGGCAGCGCGGAAGTCGCCAGAATGCCGTCGTCATGCGTGTTGCGGGTCGAGTCCCAGAACCGGATCGCCCCGTCCTGGCCGCGCACGAGGATGACCGAGAACTCGGCCTCGAATTCGACGAACGCTTCGTAGATCAATGGCAGGTCGGGCAGGTTCAGCCCCTCGATATCGCGCGCCGAAGTGATCCGCCACTGGCCCTTGCCGTCGTAACCATCACGGCGGGTCTTGAGGATGCCGGGCACGCCCAGTCGCTCCACCGCCCGGTCGAGATCTGCGCGCCCGTCGACGCAGGCATGGGCAGCAGCCGTACCGCCAAGTCCCTCGACGAAGCGTTTCTCGCTCAGCCGGTCCTGCGCGGTTTCCAGCGCACGCGGATGGGGGAAGATGCGGCCCTCGGGCATGGCCTGCGCGGTGGCCACGGGGACGTTCTCGAATTCCCACGTCACCACATCGCATTGTGCGGCGAAAGCGGCGAGCGCCGCCGTATCGTCCCATTTGTTGGCGAAGACATCACCGCACACCTGCTCTGCCACGGTGTCGCCCTCGGGCGCATAGGCGATGCAGCGATAGCCGAGCTGTGCAGCGCTCATGGCCATCATCCGGCCCAGCTGGCCGCCGCCAAGAATGCCGATCGTGCCGCCGCGCTTCAGCATCAGTCGACGGGGCGCTCGGTCACCGCCGCACTGCGCGCTGCGCGCCAGTCCTGCAGCCGCTGCGACAGGTCGGGATCGTGGTTGGCGAGGATCGCCGCAGCAAGCAGGCCTGCATTGGTGGCCCCGGCCTTGCCGATCGCCAGCGTTCCCACGGGGACCCCGGCCGGCATCTGCACGATCGAGAGCAGGCTGTCCTCGCCCGACAGCGCCCGCGACTGGACCGGTACACCGAGCACGGGGACATGCGTCAGCGCGGCGATCATGCCGGGCAGATGCGCCGCCCCGCCGGCGCCGGCGATGATCACTTCGAAACCGTCCGCTGCCGCACGCTTGGCGAAATCATACATCCGGTCGGGCGTGCGATGCGCGGAGACGATGCGGACATCGGTGGCAACGCCAAGTTCGCCGAGCACTTCGTCGGCGCAGGTCATGGTTTCCCAATCGGACTGGCTGCCCATGACGATCGCAACCTTGGCGTTCCCCGGGGCAGTCATCTCAGCTGTCCTTCAGGTAATAGCGTTCGCCGGTCACCTGCGTGCCGTCGAATTCATAGATGATCGGCTGGCCGGTGGGTATCTCGAGCCCGGTGATCTCGTCATCCGAAATGTTCGACAGGTGCTTGACCAGCGCGCGCAGCGAATTGCCATGTGCGGAGATGATCACCGTCTCGCCCTTGCCGAGTTGCGGCAGGATCGCTTCTTCCCAATAGGGCAGGACGCGTTCGATCGTGAGCTTGAGGCTTTCGGTACGCGGCACGTCGATCCCGGCGTATCGCGGATCGTCAGACAGGTCGAACTCGCTGCCTTGTTCGAGCTCGGGCGGCGGAATGTCGAAGCTGCGGCGCCAGATATGCACCTGTTCGTCGCCGTGCTTGTCGCGGGTTTCCTGCTTGTTGAGCCCGGTCAGCCCGCCATAGTGGCGTTCATTGAGATGCCAGTCGCGCGTTACCGGGATCCACAGCCGGTCGCATGCTTCCAGCGCAAGGTTGAGCGTCTTGATCGCGCGTTTCTGAACGCTGGTGAAGGCAAGCGTCGGCAAAACGCCCTTCGCCAGCATCAATTCGCCCGCTTGGCGCGCTTCGGTCTCGCCTTTTTCGGTCAGGTCGACATCCCACCAGCCGGTAAAGCGGTTGGCGAGGTTCCACTCGCTCTGCCCATGACGGACGAGGATCAGCTTGGACACTGGGAGCTCCCGTAATTCCCCTAGGAGCAAGGCGCGTTAGCTGCCCGCATCGCCCTTGGAAAGGGGGTGGTAGTCCGATTCGCGGATTTCGCGCGCCTGGCCCTTGCGGCGGCGCAGGTTCTCGCGAAGTTTCGCGGCGAGGCGCTCTTCGCGGCTCAACTTGTCGTCTGGGCTGTCCATGACGCAAGCTTTCGCCAATTTTGCCGCTCCGCTCAAGCGAAGGTTGACTTATGCTGCGCGTCTGCCATTAGCGCGCGCCTCCACCCCGACGGCATTTCCGGGGCGAGATGTGCTGCTGTAGCTCAGTGGTAGAGCGCACCCTTGGTAAGGGTGAGGCCGGGAGTTCAATCCTCCCCAGCAGCACCATTTCCCATATCTTCGCCCCCGGTCCCGGGGGCCGCCCCCCGCGTCAGGAGGACGTTTGCGCGTCATGTCGTGCGTTCGGCCTTTTCCGCGGCATTCGTCCCCTTGATCATGCTGCGCATCGCCTCCCACTGCTCGTCGCCCATGTCCTTGAGCGCGCCGTAGAAGGTTCCGCCAGTCGCCTGGTACCCGGCGCCGTCGATGGCGATGGTCTGACCGTTGAGCCATTCGGCACCCGGTCCCATCAGGAACACCGCCAGATTGGCCAGTTCGTGCATTTCGCCGTGGCGGCCCATCGGATTGGTGTCTTCATGCGCATTGTCACCGCGACCGCCGGGTGACAGCCGCGCGCTCATCCCGTCGGTGGGAAACAGCCCCGGGGCGATCGCGTTGAAGCGCAATCCGTGGCGTCCCCATTCGACCGCCAGGCTCTGGGTCATCGCGTTGAGACCGGCCTTGCTCATCGCGCTGGGGACCACGAAGGGTCCGCCGTTCCAAATCCAGGTGGTGAGGATCGACAGGAAGCTTGCGCGCCGTCCTTCGGCGATCAGCCGTTTGCCGATGTCGAGCGTGACATAGAAACTGCCCCGAAAGACGATATCGCTGATGGCGTTGAAACCGCCGACCGACAGGTCCTCGGTGCGGCTGATGAAGTTGCCCGCCGCATTGTTGACCACGCCGGTCAGGGGACCGTGGCTCCAGATCGTATCGACCATGGAATGGATCGCGTCCGGGTCGCGGATGTCACAGGCATGGCCGTGAACCGTTCCGCCGTGCCGCTGCATGAGTTCACTCGCCGTGTCGTCGAGCTTGCCCTGCCGCCGTCCGCAAATATGCACCGCGGCGCCGAGCTTGAGGAAGGCTTCGGCCATTTCGCGGCCCAGCCCGGTGCCACCCCCGGTTATCAGGATGCGCTCGCCTTCCATCAGGTCGTCGCGGAACATCAGTTTGGAAATATCCATGCCTCTACCTTTCCCTTTTGTACGGCATAGCGCACCCGGACCGCGAAACCAGATTGAATAGCCCCACTGTATTGCCTAACTAGAACGCCATGGATGCCGCCGACGACCTCACCCCGCTCGACCCCGCCTACAAGACGCTGCTGCGCGTTCAGTTGTCGATCGCCGCGCTGATCTTGCTGGCGGCAGCCACGATCGCGGAAGTGGCCATCCCGGGATGGACCGGGGTGGTCTGGCTCCCCGCTCTGGCGGTGGCGGCCTATGCGCTGATCCGCGTACCGCTGCGGCGCTATCATGCGCGCGGCTATTCTCTCGCCGGAGAACGGTTGCGCGTGGTCCGCGGCGTGATCTTCCGCTCCGATACCGTGGTGCCCTTTGGCCGCGTCCAGCATATCGATGTCGGCCAGGGACCGCTGGAGCGCGTCTTCCATCTCGCCACGCTCACGGTGCACACGGCGGGCACGCACGCCGCTTCGGTTGCGCTGCCCGGGCTCAGCCATGGCGATGCGGTGGCCATGCGCGAGGAAATCCGCGCTGCGATCAGGCGCGACACGCGGTGAACGAAGAGGCCGGGAACGACGCGCTCAGAACCGATCCCCGCACCTTCGCGGTGCGCGCGATCGCGATGCTTGGTCAGCTGGTCCTGCCGATAATCGTCGGCGCTTTCGCCATCCTCGATAAAGGCGATCTGGGCGACTTGCTGCTGTATTTCGTGCCGCTGGTGCTGGTGGCGGGCGGAGGCAACCTCCTGTTCGCCTATCTGCGCTGGACCCGGCTGACCTATGCCGTAGGGGACACCGATATCCGGGTGGAAAGCGGCGTTCTGTCGCGCGCGGCACGGTCCGTTCCTTACGAACGGATCCAGGACGTCAGTCTCGAGCAGAAGCCGCTGCCCCGGCTGTTCGGACTGGTCGAGGTGCGTTTCGAAACCGGCGCGGGCGGTGGTGACGACCTGTCGCTCGCCTATCTGCGCGAAAGCGAGGGTGAACGACTGCGCGAACTGGTGCGTTCGCGCCGCGAAGGGACGGTAGCTTCCGCTGCGCCCACCGACGAGGACGAACTTGCCGAGGCCAACACTGCGCATCTGCTGTACGCCATGTCGCCCAGGCGGGTCGTCACTTTCGGTCTGTTCGAATTCTCGCTGGTGGTCGTCGCGGTCGCGGCAGGCGTGGCGCAGCAGTTCGATTTCCTGCTTCCCTTCGAAATCTGGGACTGGCGCGGCTGGCGCGACATTTCGGATTGGCGGGCCTGGGGCGACCAGCTTTCCGGCCCTGGCGCATGGTTCGCGGGTTTGGGGATCCACGCACAGGTCCTGGGCGCCCTGATCGCGGCCCTGGCGTTGCTTCTGATCGGCGTGGCGAGCGGAGTGGTGCGGACGGTCTTGCGCGAATGGGGGTTCCGGCTGGAACGAACCGACAAGGGTCTGCGGCGGCGGCGCGGGCTGTTGACGCGAACCGATCTGGTCATGCCGACGCACCGGATCCAGGCGCTGCGGGTGCGGACGGGAATGGTGCGGCGCCTGTTCGGCTTCCATGCGCTCAAGGCTGTCAGCCTTGCGAGCGATAGTGGATCCGCGAATCACGACGCCGTCCCCTTCGGACGGATGGATGAAATTGCGCGCGTCGTGAGTGAAACGGGGTTCGCGCTGCCTGACGAAAGCTCCGACTGGCATCGCGGGGCACCGGCCCACCGAATCGATGCCTTCCTGTTGGGGCTGGCGGCGATGCTTGTCCTGTCCGGGATAGCCCTAGCCTTGGGGCACTGGAAGCTGGCGATCGTGCCAACCATTCTCGGTGGCGGAGCGATTGCGTTCGACCAGTTCCTTACCTGGCACTGGACTCGCCATGCGCTCGATCGTGATCGGCTCTATACGCGGCGCGGATGGCTGGCGCCCAGCATGACCATCGCCGCGCGGCATAAACTGCAATCGTTCGAGCTGGTGCAGCATCCGCTGGCCCGGCTACGCGGTTATGTCGACGTCCGCTTTGGGCTGGCCGGCGGGAATTTGCGCCTGCGCGGGCTGTCGGTGGCCGAAGCCGAGCGGGTGCGTGCGGCAGTGCTCGACAGCATGGCTGCGAACGACTTTTCACAGATCGGTGAGGCCACGCCGACCGGCTGCTAGGCGCGCAGCGGCTCCCATTCGGGATGCTGATCGAATTGCGCGGCGACGTAAGAGCAACTGGGAATGATCTTGAAGCCTTCGCGCCGGGCATCGCGCACCAGCGCATCCACCAGCCGCCCGGCGATACCCTGTCCGCGAAGTTCCGGCGGTACGATCGTGTGCTCGGCATCGCGGGCATCGCCGCGCTGCGTCCATGTGAGCTTTCCGGCCGCCTCGCCCGAGCCGATGCTTACCAGATATTCGCCATGAGTGATGTGATCGTGGCGTTCGATTACAATTTCGTCGTTTTCCATGTCCGAAAGTTTCCCTTCTGGGCAAGCAACGTCCCCCTGTCTAAGGGGTTCCGATGCTGTTTCTCTCCGACAATGCAGCCGCAGTGCACCCTGCGGTCTGGGACGCCCTCAAGGCCGCCGACGAGCCCGATTCGCCCTATGACGGCGATAGGTTGAGCGCGGCGCTGGACGACCGGTTTTCGCAGCTGTTCGGCCGCCCATGCACGGTACTCTGGGCAGGCACCGGGACCGCAGCGAACTGCCTCGCGCTCGCCACCATGGTCCCGCCCCACGGAGCGGTAGTCTGCCATGAAGAAGCGCATATCGAAATGGATGAAGGCGGTGCGCCGGGTTTTTTCCTCCACGGGGCCAAGCTGATTCTGGCAGAAGGCACTGGCGCCAAACTGTCGCCGGAGGCCATTCGCGCAGCGGTCAATCCGATCCGCGACGATGTCCACCAGGTTCAGCCGCATGCGATCTCGATCACGCAGCCGAGCGAATATGGCTGCGTTTACCGCCCGAATGAAATCGCCGCGATCGCCGAACTTGCGCGCGAACGCGGGCTTGGCCTGCACATGGACGGCGCACGGTTCAGCAATGCGGTCGCGTTCCTCGATTGCGCGCCCGGGGACGCGGTCGGAGCGGCCGACGCGCTCAGTTTCGGTTTTATCAAGAACGGCGGAATGAGCGCCGAGGCGATCGTATTCTTCGATCAGGAGCTCGCCGATGTCGCGCGCTATCGCCGCAAGCGGGCGGGGCACCTCCAGTCGAAGGGACGCTTTCTCGCCGCGCAACTCCACGCCATGCTCGAGCGGGACGTCTGGCTGGACAATGCCCGGCACGCCAATGCCGCCGCGCAGGAGATCGCACGCGCGTGCGAAACGCGGCTGATGCATCCGGTCGAAGCCAATGAAGTGTTCGTTCGCTGCACCGCTGACGAGCGCGATGTGCTTCGCGAACAAGGCTTCGGTTTTTACGACTGGGGTACAGATGCGGCGCGCTTCGTCACGGCCTGGAACACGCGCGCCGCCGCCGCCGCGCTGGCACGGGCTATCGCCAGCCTATGAGCGCGCCTGCCGAGGCCGAGAGCCTGTTTACCCCTCGCAATTTCATCGCCTTCGTGATTGTCAGCCTGATTTGGGGCGGCACCTGGCTGGTCATTCGCGACCAGATCGCCAGCGTTCCGGCGAGCTGGTCGATCTCATACCGCTTCGTAATCGCCGCGCTGGGCATGTTCGCACTTGCCGCCCTGCGCCGCGAACCGCTGCTGCTGGTCCCGGGGGGGCTGCGCTGGGCGGCCTTGCTCGGCCTCTTCCAGTTCACGCTCAACTTCGCGTTCGTCTACAATGCCGAAGCCTATATTACCTCGGGCCTGGTCGCAGTGATGTTCGCCTTGCTGGTGGTGCCCAATGCCGTTCTGGGCCGGATCTTCCTGCACCAACCCATCACCGGTGCATTCGTGCTCGGGTCGCTGATTGCGGCGATCGGTGTCGCGCTGCTGTTCGCACATGAATGGCGTTCTTCGCCGGCAACACTGCAACAGGTGCTGCTCGGGGCCGGCCTGACGGTTGGCGGCATCCTTTCGGCCAGCGCAGCCAATATCACGCAAGCAATGGAGGGCGCGAAAAAGCAGCCTTTCCTTGCGCTCTTGGCATGGGCGATGACAATCGGCGTGCTGATCAACACCGTCTTTGCGCTGGTAACGGCAGGCCCGCCCCAATTCGATCCCCGACCATCCTACACGATGGGGATCCTGTTTCTCGGCCTCGCCGGATCGGTCGTCACCTTCCCGCTTTATTACGGCCTCGTCCGCAAGGTCGGGGCGGGGAAGGCGGCTTACAGCTCGGTGATCGTCCCGGTTGTGGCCATGATCCTCTCGACGCTGTTCGAAGGGTTCGTCTGGGGACCGTTGCCGGCCGCCGGGGCAGTCGTCACGCTGGTCGGTATGGTCGTGGCCATGCGGGGCCGGGCAACCGCACCACCGCGGCGCGCTACGCCCGAGCCGTGATCGCCGCGAGCCCTTCGCGATAGGTCGGGAAGGCGGGTTCCCAGCCAAGCACGCGTTTCGCCTTGCCATTGGCGACGCGTCGGTTCTCGGCGTAGAAACCGCGCGCCATCGGCGACAGCCCTGCATCCTCGATGCTTTGCAGCGGCGGCGGCGCCTGGCCCAGCAGACGACAGGCTTCTTCAATTACGGTGTTCTGGCTCGTGGGCAGATCGTCCGCCAGATTATAGGCGCCCGCTGGTGCATCGCGGCCAACCGCAGTGATCACGCCCGCCACGATATCCGCCACGTGAACGCGGCTGAAAACCTGCCCCGGAAGATCTATGCGGTGCGCCTTGCCCTGTTCGATCCGGTCGAATGCGCTACGACCCGGGCCGTAGATGCCGGGAAGACGGAACACACGCGCGCCGGCATCCAGCCAGCGCGAATCGCATTCCGCCCGTGTGCTGCGCCGTCCGCCGCCGGTGGGGGAAGCCTCGTCGACCCAGGCCCCCTGCGCATCACCATAGACCCCCGTCGACGACAGATAGCCCAGCCACCGGTCGCCGATCAGGTCGCCATAGCGGTCGAGCACCGGATCGCTTCCTTCGCTGGGCGGAACGCTGCTCAGGACATGGGTGGCAGCATCCACAGCCTGCGCGACGGCGGTGCGGTCGTCGAACGCCAGATTGCCCGCGCTGCCGGTAGCATCGACATGCCAGCCCCTGCCGCGCAGCGCATCGGCGATCCGTGTCGCTGTATAGCCGAGGCCGAAGATCAGCAGGCGAGTCATGCCACGCCGTAACCAAACGCTTGCCTGGTGGACCGCGTGCAAAAGGCACTCGGAGCAGCACGGGGCGGGGCGGAAATGTCGCGGCTGATATTGGCCGCAGAAAAGAGGTCGAACACGAGGGTCATGCGAGGTCGCTGGCTGGGGCAGGCCAGCGGCGCTGTCAATCGCTGCAATCGGCGCAGCGCCTTGTGAACGCAATGTCTCGACGGACGTTGCAAGGAGTGACAGACCAAGAAGCTACGCATTCGACAGGAATTCCATGGATATCGCGCGCACTCCCGCAACCCCCGACGGCAATCCCGAAATGGCCGACGCCGCCATCCAGCCAAAGGCCCCACCCGAAATCCGCCGCGAGGATTACAAGCCCTTTCCCTGGCTGGTTCCGACCATCCGCCTGACGTTCGATCTCGCATTGGATAAAACGCGAGTTACCGCAAGACTGGAGATCGAACGCAATCCGGCGGCTGAAGCGGAGCGGACCATCCGCCTGAACGGCGATGGGCTCCAGCTCGAGTCCCTATCGTGCGACGGCGACGAAAGTACCGATTACCGGATGGATGGCGAAGATCTGCTGGTGACACTTCCCGGCGAACGCCACTCGCTCGAGATCGTCACCGTCATCGATCCGTCGGCCAATTCGCAACTGATGGGGCTGTACGCTTCGGGCGGAATGCTGTGCACGCAATGCGAAGCGGAAGGGTTCCGCCGGATCACCTTCTTCCCCGACCGGCCCGATGTGCTGAGCACCTATACCGTCCGGATGAGCGGGCCCAAAGCCCTGTTTCCTGTCCTGCTCTGCAACGGCAATCGGACGGATCAGGGCGAGGAAGGCGCTACGCACTGGGCCGAATGGCACGATCCGTGGCCCAAGCCGTCCTATCTCTTCGCACTCGTCGCCGGCGATCTTGTCGCCCGCAGCGACAGCTTCACAACCATGAACGGCCGCGAGGTGGAGCTCAACGTCTATGTCCGCGACGGCGATCTCGACCGGACCGAGCACGCGATGGAAAGCCTCAAGCGCTCGATGCGCTGGGATGAGGAAGTCTTCGGGCGCGAATACGATCTCGACCTGTTCAACATCGTCGCCGTATCCGATTTCAACATGGGGGCGATGGAGAACAAGGGCCTCAACATCTTCAACACCAAATACGTCCTTGCCGACCCCGAGACCGCCACCGATGGCGATTACGACGGGATCGAAGGCGTAATCGGCCACGAGTATTTCCACAACTGGTCGGGCAATAGGGTAACCTGCCGCGACTGGTTCCAGCTGAGCCTGAAGGAAGGCTTCACGGTACTGCGCGACCAGCTGTTCAGCGCGCAAATGGGCAGCGCGCCGGTCAAGCGGATCGAGGATGTGCGCGTGTTGCGCGGTGTGCAGTTTCCCGAGGATTCGGGGCCGCTGGCTCATCCGATCCGTCCGGATTCGTATCGCGAAATCAGCAATTTCTACACTGCCACTGTCTATAACAAGGGCGCCGAGGTCATTCGCATGATGCGGACGATGGCAGGCGAGGAAGCCTTCCGCCGCGGCACCGATCTCTACTTCGAGCGCCACGATGGCGAAGCGGCGACCTGCGAGGACTTCGTTCGCGCGATGGAGGACGGCGCTGATCTGGATCTTGCGCAGTTCCGGCTATGGTACTCGCAGGCTGGGACCCCCAAGGTTGCCGTGCGGCTGACACATGAAGGCCAGACCGCCACGCTCACGCTGACGCAAACCGTACCTGCGACGCCAGGCCAGCCCGACAAGCAGCCGATGCCTATCCCGCTCAGCCTGGCGTTGTTCGACCGTGAGAGTGGCAATCACGCGGGTGAAGAACTGGTAGTGCTCGATAGCGAGACCGCGCAATTTTCCTTCGACGGCTTTGCGACCAGACCCGTGCTCTCGATCAATCGCGGCTTTTCGGCGCCGGTCTCCATCGACCGTGATGTTCCGCGCGACGAACTCGTCTTCCTCGCCGCGCGCGACGACGATCCCTTCGCGCGGTACGAAGCGATGCAGGAACTGATGACAGGCTATCTTGTCGGCAGCGTCTCGGGCGAGCTCGACGATGCCGAGCGCGACGCTGCGCGCGGCGATATCGCGCAGGCGATGCGCGCAGTGATCGAGGATAGCGCGCTCGACGATCTAATGCGCGGCGAACTGATGGTCATGCCGAGCCAGGCGTACATAGCGGAACAGATGCTGATCGCCGATCCGGGCAGTATCCATGCCGCTCGCGAAGCGCTCAAGGCGGACGTAGCCACACGGCTCGCCGATCCTCTCCATGCGCTTTACGAAAGAGCCGTCCAAGTGCCCTTTGCACTCGATGCCGAGGCGAAGGGCGCGCGCAAGGTCAAGACGCTGGCGCTATCCTATGCCGCTGCCGGCGATCCGGCCACCGCATCCGGTCTTGCGGCGCGGCAATACGACCGCGCGGACAATATGACCGATCGGCAGGGCGCGCTGATGGTGCTGGCCGGGCTCGACAGTGCGGAACGCACCGGCCGGCTGCTCGACTTCTACAATCGATACCGGGGCAACGCACTGGTGATCGACAAGTGGTTCGCGCTGCAGGCCAGTTCGCTTCATCCCCACGCGATCGAGCATGTGAAGTCCTTGCGCGAACATGAGGATTTCGCGCTGCGCAATCCGAATCGCGTGCGGTCGCTCTACATGGCCTTCGCCAGCAACCCCGGCGCGTTCCATTCTGCCGATGGCGAGGGCTATCGCATGCTCGCCGATCTGATCCTCGAACTCGATCCGATCAATGCGCAAACCGCTGCCCGGTTCGTTCCCGCACTGGGGCGCTGGCGCCGGATCGAGGAAGGCCGCGCGCAGTTGATGCGCGAAGCGCTCCAGCGGATTGCCGAAGCGCCGAAGTTGTCGCGCGATACATATGAACAGGTTACCCGTTCGCTGGGCTAGTACGATGAGCGACTATCTTACGGCTTCCTCGCTGGGCGATATCCCTCATGGGTTCTCCAGCTCCGCGGGCCTTGGTGCGGACCAGGTTCTTCCCGGCGCCGCGCTTGTCCGCGTCAGGCAGGTCCATTCCGCGACGGTCGTGACCGCTTGCGATGCCTGGGAAGAGCCTCCCGAAGCCGATGCAATCGTCACGAACCGGCCTGCCCTTGCGATGGGTATCGTTACCGCGGACTGCGCGCCGGTGCTGCTCGCCGATCCGGAGACGCGCGTCATCGGCGCGGCGCATGCCGGGTGGCGCGGTGCGTTGGCTGGCGTGCTTGGCAACACGGTAGCCGCGATGGAGACCCTCGGCGCAAGCCGCGGGGCTATCCGGGCGGCCATCGGGCCGACGATTGCGCAGGCCAGCTACGAGGTCGACGCCGCGTTTCGGGACCATTTCACGCCCGCCGATGCCCGCTTCTTCACGCCCGGCCGCGCTGGACATTGGCAGTTCGACCTGCCGGCCTATGCGGCCCAACGCTTGCGCGAGGCAGGCGTCACCCGGATCGCCGACGTGCGACAGGATACCTACACGCAGCCAGAGCGGTTTCATTCCTATCGCCGCGCCGGGCACCGGGGCGAGGAAACTGCCGGCCGTCAGCTCAGCATCATCGCGCTTGGCCGATAGAGCCAATCGCCGGTGCCGGGCCGGAACGGGCCTCGGTTGCACGCGACTGCATAAAGCTTGCCAAAATGGCGGTTGGCAACCCGCCGCAGAGCGGCTAGAGGCGCGTCCAAACCGGGCACATATGGGGCTTTTGCGGACGCGTTATCTATGTCGTGTGCGCCGGCTTACCACCTCACCCGGTCGATAAATTCGCACAGCGCGTCTCCGGGTCCAGGCCCGGGGCGCAGGTACAAGGCAGGCAAGGCAAAGCGCTGATGGCAGACACGGCTGCAACCGCAACTCCCGAAACGGCAGGCGACACCGCCGATGGCATTCGCCGCCGCGATTTCCTCGACATCGCTGCGGTAAGCGCGGCAGGTATCGGCGGCCTAGCGGTCGTCTATCCGCTGGTTACTCAGATGGCGCCGTCGAAGGACGTGCTCGCCGCCAGCTCGACCGAGGTCGACGTTTCGGCGATCGAGCCGGGGCAGGCGATCAAGGCCGTCTTCCGCAAGCAGCCGCTGTTCATCCGCCGGCTTACCCCGGCCGAAGTCGCCGCCGCCAATGCGACGCCGGCAGGCTCGCTTCGCGATCCGGCATCGCTCGCCGATCGGACGAAGGAAGGGCATGAGGACATGCTCGTCACCATGGGTGTATGCACCCACCTCGGCTGCGTCCCGCTCGGGGCGGCCGAAGGCGAAGTGAAGGGCGAATTCGGCGGGTATTTCTGCCCCTGCCACGGTTCGCACTACGACACCGCGGGCCGTATCCGTAAGGGTCCGGCCCCGACCAACCTCGAAGTGCCGGAGTACGAGTTCACCTCGGACACCGTCATCCAGGTCGGCTGAGCTTAGAGAGAAGAGACGATACGATGAGCTTTCCCTGGGCCAAGGAATACGCCCCCACCAATGGGGTCACCAAATTCCTCGACGAGAAGTTGCCGCTGCCGCGCCTCGTTTATAACGCTGTCGGCGCAGGTTATCCGGTGCCGCGCAACCTGAGCTATTTCTGGAATTTCGGCGTCCTCGCCGGCTTCTTCCTGGTGGTGCAGATCGTCACTGGTGTGGTTCTGGCGATGCATTATGCCGCCAATGCGCAGGTCGCCTTCGCGACGACCGAGCATATCATGCGTGACGTCAACTGGGGCTGGATGATGCGCTATGCGCACGCCAATGGCGCCAGCTTCTTCTTCATCGTGATCTACCTCCACATCTTCCGCGGCCTGTTCTACAGCTCGTACAAGGCCCCGCGGGAAATGATCTGGCTGCTCGGTGTGGTCATCTTCCTGCTCATGATGGCGACCGCGTTCATGGGTTACGTCCTGCCCTGGGGCCAGATGAGCTTCTGGGGTGCCAAGGTGATCACCGGCCTGTTCGGTGCCATTCCCGTGGTCGGCGAACCGATCCAGGTGTGGCTGCTGGGCGGCTTCGCGCCCGACAATGCCGCGCTCAACCGCTTTTTCAGCCTCCACTTCCTGCTGCCCTTCGTGATTGCGGGTGTCGTCATCCTGCACATCTGGGCGCTGCACATTCCCGGTTCGTCGAATCCGACCGGTGTCGAAGTGAAGAGCGAGAGCGATACGCTCCCGTTCCATCCGTACTACACCGCGAAGGACGGCTTCGGCCTCGGCATCGCGCTGCTGCTGTTCTTTACCATGGTGTTCTTCCTGCCCAATGCGCTGGGCCACCCGGACAATTACATCGAAGCCAACCCGCTTTCGACGCCGGCGCACATCGTGCCCGAATGGTACTTCTGGCCGTTCTACGCGATCCTGCGGGCCTTCACCGTCGACTTCCTGTTCTTCCCCGCGAAGCTGCTCGGCGTGATTGCAATGTTCGGCTCGATCCTTGTGTGGTTCATCCTGCCCTGGCTCGACAAGTCGCCCGTGCGCAGCGGCCACTACCGCCCGCTGTTCCGCAAGTTCTTCTGGTTCGGCCTGATCCCCGCGATGGTCGTGCTGTTCATCTGCGGCGGTGCCCCGGCGGAAGAGCCCTATGTGATGCTCAGCCAGATCGCGACGGCGTATTACTTCCTGCACTTCCTCGTGATCCTGCCGATCGTCGGCCAGATCGAGAAGTCCGAACCGCTGCCCTATTCGATCACCGAAGCCGTCCTCGGCTCGGACAAGAAGGCGGTGCTCGGCGAAAACACCACGCCGGCCGTCTAAGCGAGTTACGAGACCAGACATGACCAAGCTTCTCAGCATCCGCCTCGTCGCCATTCTCGTCGGCCTCGGCTTCGCACTGATTGCGCTCTATTCCTTCGTCTTGGGTGCCTATGCCTGGATGACCGAAGAGCCTGCCGGGCACCTTCCCTACGAGGAACCGCGTGATATCGCCTTCTCGTTCGACGGGCCGTTCGGCAAGTGGGACATCCAGCAGCTGCAGCGCGGCTTCAAGGTTTACGACGAGGTTTGTGCGGCATGCCACAGCCTCAAGTTCGTCGCCTTTCGCGACCTCGAACAGCTTGGCTATGACGAGGGCCAGGTAAAGGCGTTCGCCGCTTCGAAGCAGGTGCCGGGTATCGATCCGAACACCGGGGAAGCGACCACGCGCCCCGGCCTTCCGACCGACTACTTCCCCGATCCCTATCCCAACAATGTTGCGGCTGCGGCGGCGAACAACAACGCCATCCCGCCCGACCTGTCGCTGATGACCAAGGCGCGCGGCGACGGCGTGAACTACGTGGCTTCGCTGCTTTCGGGCTATTCCGAGCCGACGGCGGAACTGCTCGCCGAACATCCCGAAGCCGCTCCGGGACCGGGTCTCTATCACAACCCCTATTTCCCGAACCTCAACCTCGCGATGGCTCCGCCGCTGACCACCACGGGCCAGGTCACCTATGACGACGGGACCGAGGCGACGGTGGAACAGATGTCGACCGATGTCGCGGCCTTCCTCGCCTGGACCGCAGAACCGACCATGGTCCAGCGCAAGCAGACCGGCTGGCCGGTGTTGATCTTCCTGCTCTTCGCTACGGTTCTGGCCTATCTGTCGAAACAGCAGATCTGGGCAGCGGCAAAGCCCAAGAAAGACTGAGCCCATTCGGTCTGACGATTTTCACGCCCCTTGCATCCCGGTGATGCGAGGGGCGTTTCGATTCCGGGGAGGTAGGCCATGACACCCGACGAAATCAAAGCACTTGTCCGCACGATTCCGGACTTCCCCAAGACGGGTATCCAGTTTCGCGACATCACCACGCTTCTCGGTCATGGCCGCGGTTTTGCTGCAACGGTCGAGTGGTTGACGCAGGCGGTTGCGGGCGCTGAAGCGATTGCGGGCATGGAAGCGCGCGGCTTTATCTTCGGTGCAGCGGTGGCTGCCCGGCTCGAGTTGCCCTTCCTGCCGATCCGCAAGCCGGGTAAATTGCCCTGCGAAGTGATCGGCGTCGAATACGAACTGGAATACGGGCTCGACCGCTTGGAAATGGATCCCGCCGCGGTCGGCGCAGGCCAGCATGTGGCGATCGTCGACGACCTGCTCGCGACCGGGGGCACCGCGGTCGCCGCTACCGAACTGCTCCGCAAGGCCGGTGCGCGTGTCGATCGCGCTGCATTCGTGATCGACCTGCCCGATCTGGGTGGCAATGCGCGCTTGGCCAGCCAGTCGCTCGATGTCCGCGCCTTGATGGCCTTCGATGGCGACTAAGCGTTTCGCGCAGGACTGGATATATTCTGTCCATCGGGCATTAAGGGTACTCGCGCGTTGCGGCGCACCGGTCGGCGGACAGCCGCGCAGCCAGAGAGACCCATGGAACAATCACTAGTCATCGCGATGGTCGGCATGCTGGGCATAGGTGCCCAATGGCTGGCCTGGCGGACGGGTTGGCCGGCCATCGTCCTTATGCTTGCGGCGGGCTTCCTGGCGGGCCCGGTGCTCGGCCTGTTCGATCCCGAACACGCATTCGGCGACCTGCTCGATCCGATGATCGCTATCGGGGTCGCACTCATCCTGTTCGAAGGCGGGCTCAGCCTCGATTTTCGTGAGCTTCGGCATGCAGGCGAAGGGGTCTGGCGGCTGGTCTTGCTGGGTGGGCCGATCGCCTGGGTGCTCGGCGCATTCGCTGCGCACTCGATCGGCGGTCTCGAATGGCCGGTGGCGATCTTGTTCGCCGGCATCCTGGTAGTCACCGGGCCGACGGTGGTGATGCCGCTGCTGCGCCAATCGTCGGTCAAGGCACGGCCCGCAGCGATCCTCAAGTGGGAAGCCATCGTCAACGACCCCATCGGCGCGCTCTTCGCAGTGGTGTCCTACGAATATTTTCGCGCGGTTACCGAATCGCCTGGTGCCAGCCTGTTCGAAGTCGTCCCGCCGCTGATCATCGCCGCCATCATCGCAGGTCTGATCGGCTATGTTGCGGCCGCGGCGATCGCCTGGGCATTTCCGCGCGGGGCCATTCCCGAATATCTCAAGGTGCCCGTGCTGCTTACCTCGGTCATCGTGGTGTTTGTGCTGTCCAACCAGATCGAGCACGAAGCCGGGCTGGTCGCGGTGACCGTGATGGGCATCGCGCTGGCGAACATGAACGTTTCGTCCCTGCGCAGCATTCATCCGTTCAAGCAGAACATCGCGGTAATCCTTATCGCCGGCATATTCGTCCTGCTTTCGGCCAGCCTCGAATTCGAGGAACTGGCTTATCTCAACTGGAACTTCGGCCTGTTCCTGCTGGCCTTGCTGTTCCTTGTTCGACCCGCAACCATCCTGCTGAGCCTGCTCGGCAGTTCGGTCCCGTGGAACGAACGGCTGTTCCTTTCCTGGATCGCACCGCGCGGTATCGTGCTGGTGGCCATCTCCGGCCTGTTCGCGCTCCGGCTCGAGGATATCGGCTATGACGGTACGGCACTGATCGGGCTCAGCTTCGCGGTGGTGGTCGCCACCATCGTGGCGCACGGTTTCACGATCGATCTCGTCGCGCGCCTGCTCAATCTAAAGGGCAGCAACCGCCCGGGCGTGCTCATCGTCGGGAGCACGCCGTGGACGATCTCGCTTGCGCTTATGATGCAGGAACTCAAGGCGCCCGTGATGGTCGTCGATTCGAGCTGGCAGCGGCTCGCGCTCGCCCGCCAGAAGGGGCTGCCTTTCTACCATGGGGAAATCCTCAATGAGGCGACCGAGCACAATCTCGACCTTACCCCCTATTCAGTGCTGGTGGCGGCAACCGAAAACGAGGCGTACAACGCGCTCGTCTGCAATGAATTCGCCTATGAGATCGGACGCGATACGGTCTTCCAGCTCGGTGATGCGATCGACGACGAGGACCGCCACGCGCTGCCGAGCGGCATCCGCGGCCGCGCTCTGTTCGAGAGCGGCTTCGGCGTCGAAGACGTAAACGAACGGCTCGCGCGGGGTTGGGTGTTCCGCAAGACCAAGCTCTCGGAAGAATTCACCTTTGCCGCGGCGCAGGATCGCTTGCCCGATGCCGCCGCCATGCTGCTGCTGGTGCGCGACAACGGCACGCTGCGCTTCTTCACGCATGCAGCGCGGCCCGAGCCGCGGGCAGGCGACGTGATCGTCAGCTTCGCGCCTCCGCAGGAACGCAGCGCTCAGGATGCGGCTGCCAAACGCGATCGCAAACGCAACAAGACCGCCGAACAGGGGGCATGAGATGAAGCACCGTTCCACTCTCACACTGGCGGCCGCCATGGCGGCTACGATGCTTGCAGGCTGCAAGGATGATCAGCCGCAGCCGCCCTCCGATGCCGACGCGCCGCCCGAAAAGCGCTCGATCTTCCGGCCCGAGTTCCAGGTCGAGCCAATCGAGAGTTTTGAGCCCAGCGGGTCGCTCGAAACCACTGTGGAGTTCCCCGACGGCACCGAGCTGACCGAAGAAGGCCGCGCAGCGCTCGCCACAGTGCTTGCGTCGCCGCAGAACGAGGAAGGCGGGCTGATCTATCTGCGTGGCCACACCGACAGCGGTGGCAGCGACGAGGCGAATATGCGGGCATCGCTCGCCCGGGCCGAGGCGGTGCGCGACTGGCTGGTTGAAAACGGCGTCGCCGAAGACCGGATCCGCACAATCGCCTTCGGCGAGCAGAACCCCATCGCCCCGAATGCCCGCCCGGACGGTACGCCCGACGAAGACGGCCGTGCGGCCAACCGGCGCGTCGAAATCGAGGTCCTCACGCGCGAACCGCCGACGATCGAGGACGAGCCGACACTGGCGGAAACGCTGGCATCCTCGGCAGAAGAAGAACGCGGCGAAAGCAGCGATACGTCACAATAGCGTGTTGACGCCGAAGCCGCTTCGATGGCATTGGCGCCGCACCCGAGCGGGTATAGCATAGTGGTAATGCTCCAGCCTTCCAAGCTGGCTAGAGGGGTTCGATTCCCCTTACCCGCTCCATCTTTCCTCCGCTTCTACCACTGCTCCGGGACAGCTTCCGGGAGCGCGGTCACGTTAGCGGCATATTGTCGATCAGCCGGGTCCCGCCGATCCGTGCGGCCACAAACAGCCGGCTGTCTGCCATAGCGCTATCGGCGGGGCCAAGATCGTCGCCGCGGCGTATTTCGGCATAGTCGATACTGCCAAAGCCTGCGCTGGTCAGTTCCCCCCGCAGGTCATCGAGCACAGTGTTGGTCGGTTCGCCCTGCATCAGGCGGGCGATCGCCTGCTTCATGCTGCGTGGCAGTGCCGCAGCGGCAGACCGCTGGTCGGGCGTGAGATAGGCATTGCGGCTCGACATAGCGAGACCATCGGCCTCGCGGACGATGGCAACACCGTGAATCGCATCGACATGCGGCCGCATAAGATCGAGGTCGCGCGCCATCCTGCGGATGACCGCCAACTGCTGCCAGTCCTTTTCGCCAAAGAATGCCATGTCCGGGCGAACCTGGTTGAACAGTTTGCAGACGACCGTGGCCACGCCGTCGAAATGCCCAGGGCGATCGCCGCCGCACAGGCCCTCGCTGACGCCCGCGACCGAGATGTTGGTGGCATAGCCCGCAGGATAGACGATGTCGGGAGCAGGCGCCCACAGCAGCGCCACGCCTTCCGTTTCGAGCAATGCGGCGTCCCGTGCGAGCTGCCGCGGGTATGCATCGAGATCTTCGTTTGCGCCAAACTGGCGCGGATTGACGAAGATGGAGACCGCCACATGATCCGCCTTGGCCCGGGCGGCCCTGACCAGGGTCAGATGCCCCTCGTGCAGCGCGCCCATGGTGGGGACCAGCGCAATCGTGCCGCTACCGCCCAGTCTATCGGTGGCAGCCCGCAGGTCATCGAGCGTGTGGACGGTAAGCAGCATTCGTCTCCCGAAAGAAGGGCAATGGAATCGAAAGGGGCGGAGCGACCTGTGCCGTTCCGCCCCTCGCGTGGCAAGATCGCCGATGTCAGCGTGCGATTGGTGCCGCGGCAGCCGCATCGGTCGGCAGGCCGCCCAACTGGGTCACCAGATCGGTATAGGCATTGAGGTAGGCCAGCACGATGATCTGTCCGATCGCCGTGTTCTCATACCCGCCGAATCCCCCTGCAGCGCCGCCCCCGCCGCCGAACAAGCCGCCCCCGGCAGCCCAGCCGAGGTCCTTCTTGCGAAAATAGCCTTCGACCAGCGCTTCCTCGACCGTGGTTCGGGCATTCACCAGCGACAGGACGACATTGGCTTCGCCTTTCTTGACGCGAATTCCGCCTACCAGCGCGCCGGCAGTGCGGCCGAACAGGCCGCCGACCACTCCACCGAGCACTCCGCCGCCGCCGCCCGAATTGCTGTTCGCGCTGACAATGTCGGGTTGGAGGAAGTAATCGGCTGTGCGGACCTGGCCCAGGCCGACATTCTGCCCGTCCTGCAATTCGCCCTGTTCCTCCAGCGCGCGTTCCATGGCGCGGCTGCGCATTGCCCGGCCGCGGCTGACCATGGTAAAACAGCCAGAGCGTTGGACAAACACCCGGATGATCTGTTCGGGGCTGCCGAGATTGAGCTCGCGCCACCATTTGTCGTCGGGTTCGACCACGGCAATCGTCCCAAGGTTTTGCGAGCAGCGCGGAATTTCCATGCTCGCCCGCTCCTGCGCCTTGCGGCCCGAGGAGCGCCCCTGCGCAACTACGGGTTCGGCAGCCATGCCGGTCACGCAGAAGAGAGCGAGTGCGGTGTAGATCAGTTTCTTCATATCCTGGGGTTCCTCTAGAATGAGCGTTCGCGGCTGCCGGCTTTGGCCGGTTCTCGCCGGTCTACTGCGACCCAGGCGGCCGCGATTCTAGCAAAGCGGACAATGACCGCTAGTAAGCATCCGTCATTGTGGGAATCGGACACGGCAGGCGGGCGCTACATTGCCGCAGCGCGATGGGTTGGATAGGGACAGGCGCAGTATGAAATTCCCGGCCCCTATTCGATGACCACCCGTCCCCACCGTATCGTTTTTGCGAATGAAAAGGGCGGCACCGGGAAATCGACCACCGCGGTGCATGTCGCAGTCGCGCTCGCTTTCGGCGGTGCGCGGGTGGCCGCGTTCGATCTCGATCACCGCCAGCGGACCATGTGCCGTTATTTCGAGAACCGTGCGGAGACGATGAAGCGCCGCGGGATCGAACTGCCGACCGCGCAGTGCCATGTGGTCGAGGACCTGGACGAAGCAGGCATGGAAGCGTTGATTGCGGCGGAGTCCATCGGCGCCGACTTCGTGATTATCGACACGCCTGGCCGTGATGATCCGCTGGCCCGGCATGCGGCGACCATGTCCGACACGCTGGTCACACCGATGAACGACAGCTTCGTCGACTTCGATCTGATCGGACAGGTCGAAAGCGAGAATTTCAAGGTGCGCAAGCTTTCGTTCTATGCGGAACTCATCTGGGAAGCCCGGCTCAAACGCAGCCGTACGTCGATCGAACAGAACCGCGCGCAGATGGACTGGGTGGTTGTACGCAACCGCACCGGTTACACCGAGGCGCGCAATATGGCGCGGATCGAACAGGCGCTCACCGAAATGTCCAAGCGGGTCGGTTTCCGCGTCGCCAAGGGGCTGTCCGAGCGCGTGGTCTACCGCGAGCTCTTCCCCTCGGGCCTGACGCTCCTCGACAAGGGCCATCTGGGCGATCTGGGGACCAGCCACCTGGTGGCGCGGCAGGAATTGCGCGGGCTTATCGCCACGTTGCGCCTGCCGGGGTCAGAAGCCCGGGAGAAGGCAGCGGCCGCACGATGATCCGCTATATTGCCCTGGCCCTGGTAATTTGCGTGGCATGCCGCTGGCTGCTTGGAAAATGGCCGTGGGAGTATCTCTCGACCCGCAGTTCGAGCGAGCGCGCGCTCGACAATGCGCGCCGCCTGCTTGATGTCCCGCGCAACGCTTCGGCCGAAGAAATACGTTTGGCACATCGGCGCATTGCTACAATCATCCATCCGGACAAAGGCGGTAGCGCCGCGGCGCTGCAAGAGGTGAATGCAGCCCGCGACCTGCTGCTCGCCCGGCTTGAACACACGCGAACGGAGCGTTCAGAATGACTCACAATTTCCATCCTACCGTTTTGCGCGAATACGACATCCGCGGGATCATCGGCGAAACGCTCGGCGCGGATGACGCGCGCGCGATCGGACGCAGTTTCGGCTCGATGTTGGCAGAGGCTGGCGGCAGGAAAGTGGCGGTGGGCTACGATGGCCGGGTCAGTTCGCCCATGCTTGAACACGCCCTCGTCGAAGGGTTGAACGCGTCAGGGATGGATGTCGTCCGCATCGGCATGAGCCCTACGCCGATGCTGTATTATGCCGAAGCGTCAGCCGAGGACGTGGATGGCGGCATCGAGATAACCGGCAGCCACAACCCCGCCAATTACAACGGCTTCAAGATGGTGTTTCAGGGGCGGCCGTTTTTCGGGGCGGACATCCAGGAGCTGGGCCGCAGGAGCAGTGCGGGCGAATGGGTCGACGGCTCGGGATCGGTCGAGGACCGCGATGTCATCGATGCCTATATCGAACGGATGCTGGAAGCGCTTGACGGGATCGATCCCGCCTCGCTTGCCGGCCTCAAGGTCGGTTGGGACGCGGGGAACGGCGCGGCCGGTCCGGCGCTCGAAAAGCTCGCCGCGCGTCTTCCGGGCGAACATCACCTGCTGTTTACCGATGTCGATGGCGAATTTCCCAATCATCACCCCGATCCCACCGTCGAGGAGAACCTTGCCGATTTGCGCAATCTGGTCGCCGAGAAGTCGCTCGATTTCGGGGTGGCTTTCGACGGGGACGGCGACCGTATCGGTGCGATCGACGGCGAAGGCCGGGTCATCTGGGGCGACCAGTTGCTGATGGTGTTCGCCGAAGACCTGCTCGCGCGGCGCAAGGGCGCCACGATCATCGCCGATGTGAAGGCCAGCCGTGCGCTGTTCGACCATGTCGCAGCGCATGGCGGCGAACCCCTGATGTGGAAGACCGGGCATTCGCTGATCAAGTCCAAAATGAAGGAAACGGGCTCGCCGCTTGCCGGCGAAATGAGCGGCCACGTGTTCTTCGCGGATGAATATTACGGTTATGACGACGCGCTCTATGCCGGCGTTCGGCTGATCGCTGCGGCTGCGCGGTTGGGGAAATCGGTGACCGAACTGCGCTCGGCCATGCCGCCGATGATCAACACGCCCGAAATGCGTTTCCAGGTCGATGAAAGCCGCAAGTTCGCTGCTATCGGAGAGATCGCCGGACGCGTTGCTGCCAGCGATGCTTTGGCCGACACGACCGATGGTGTGCGGGTTACCACCGATGACGGCTGGTGGCTGCTGCGCGCTTCGAATACGCAGGACGTGCTGGTTGCGCGAGCCGAGAGCGAGAGCGAGGAGGGGCTTGCCCGGCTCGTTGCGCAGATCGACGAACAACTGGCGGCATCGGGCCTCGAGCGCGGTCCGCAAGCCGGTCACTGAGTCCGGGCCAACAGGGGGCAAGTTATGAAGGGAATGGCAGGCAAATTCATCGCGGCGGCTGCGCTGGTCTGCGCTGCGCCGGTAGTCGCGCAGCAGGAAACGGCCACCCACGAAAGCGCGATGTCGCCGGAGGCCCTCGACGGGTTTGCGGGAATGATGGCCGGTCTGTTCCAGACCGAACCCTTGACCGACGAGCAGACCGCCCGGTTGCCCGCTGCACAAGCGGTGGTCGGCCAGATGATGCCCGATGGCTTCTATGGCGAAATGATGGGCGGCATGATGGACAAGATGCTTCGTCCGATGCTGTCGATGTTCTCGCAGCCCGAATTTGTGCTTGGGGCGCGTCTGGCTGTCGAAGCCGAGGCCATCGAGGCGCTCCGTGAAGACGAACGGGCGGAACTGACCGCAATGCTCGATCCTGCCTATGAGGCGCGCGGCGATGCGATGGTCGAGGTCCTCACCTTACGCATGGGCGGGATGTTCTCGGCCATGGAGGCCCCGATGCGCGAAGGGCTGTCGAAAGCCTATGCTGTCCGTTTCGACGAGGGGCAACTGGCCGACATCGCGGCCTTCTTCGCCACCCCGACGGGGAGCGAATATGCGCGGGAATCCATGGCGCTGTTCGCCGATCCGCAGGTGATGCAGGCGAGCATGCAGGCGCTGCCCGCGATGATGAACGGCTTCGGCGATATCGAAAGCGCGATGCGCGAGGCGATGGCGGCGCTCCCGGCCGAACGCGGATACGGTGATCTGACGGGGGCACAGCGCCAGCGCATGGCGGAACTGCTCGATGTCGACCCGGCCCAGCTAGCCGACCTCGTCAATCCGCCCAAGCCGCTGGATGAGACGGCAGAGCAATAGGCCGCAGGGGCCGGGGGGCGTCCCAAGGTCGTTACCCGGAACCAGTATGGTGTCTCCGGCGCTTCTAGGCTGATGCAGCCCGACGTTCCGCCCGAGATCGCCGATTGGTTTGCCGGGCGCGATTGGCGCATCCGGCGGCACCAGCTCGATATGCTGGTTGCCAGCGATCAGGGGCGGCACGCCTTGCTGGTGGCTGATACCGGTGCGGGCAAAACCCTTGCAGGCTTCCTGCCCACGCTGGCCGATTTTACCCAGGCGCGTCTCAAAGGGTCGGAGCCTCCACCGGGCCTGCACACCCTGTATATCTCACCGCTCAAGGCTCTTGCGCATGATGTCCAGCGCAATCTCCTGGCTCCGATCGAAGAGATGGGCCTGCCGCTGAGGGTCGAAACGCGCAGCGGCGACACGCCTTCCGATCGTAAGAAGCGGCAACGCAGCCGCCCTCCGCACGTCCTCCTGACCACGCCGGAGAGCCTGTCGCTGCTGCTCTCCTATCCTGACAGTTTCGAGCTGTTTCGCGGGCTGAAGCGCGTGGTGATCGATGAAGTGCACGCCTTTGCCACGGACAAGCGAGGCGATCTCCTCGCGCTTGCGCTGACGCGGCTGCAGGCGCTCGCACCTGACCTGCAACGGGTCGCGCTATCGGCGACGCTCGCCGACCCGGAAGGGTTCCGCGAATGGCTGGCACCGTGGGGTGATATCGATTCGGTGGAATTGGTAGCAGGCGAAACGGGGTCACCCGCGGAAGTTGAGATTCTCCTGCCCAATGAGGAACGGGTTCCGTGGGGCGGACACGCGGCGACCTGGGCGGTGCCGCAGCTCTACGAACAGATCCGCGCCAACCGCACGACGTTGATCTTCACCAACACGCGGTTCCTCGCCGAATATATCTTTCAGAACCTGTGGGATGTGAACGACGACAACCTGCCTATCGGCGTTCATCACGGCTCGCTGAGCAAGGAGGCGCGCCGCAAGGTGGAAGGCGCGATGGCGAGGGGCGAGTTACGCGCGTTGGTGGCGACCGCCAGTCTCGACCTGGGTGTCGACTGGGGGGATATCGACCTGGTGGTCCAGATGGGGGCCCCCAAGGGCTCCTCGCGGCTATTGCAGCGTATTGGACGCGCCAATCACCGTCTCGATCAACCGAGCCGGGCCTTGCTGGTACCGGGCAACCGGTTCGAGTTCCTCGAAGCCACCGCTGCGAAGGAGGCGGTCGACGAAGGCAAGCGGGACGGCGAAACCTTCCGTCCGGGCGGGCTCGATGTGCTCGCCCAGCATGTAATGGCCTGCGCCTGCGCCGCGCCGTTCGACGAAGCGGGCCTGCTGGCCGAAATCCGGGCGAGCCTGTCCTATGCCTGGGTCGACGAAGCGGTGTGGCAGCGGGTGCTCTCATTCGTTGAAACGGGTGGCTATGCCCTCAAGGCCTATGACAAGTTCAAGCGGATCCAGCGCGACGGGGAGGGCGTCTGGCGGCTGGCGCATCCGCAGCAGGCACAGCGACACCGCATGAACGCGGGCATCATCATCGATTCCGAAATGCTCGAAGTGCGGATCAGCTCGGGTCGCGGGCGCGGGGGACGTAGCCTTGGCAAGGTCGAGGAACGGTTTGCCGCCTCGCTCAGCCCCGGTGACACCTTCGCCTTTGCAGGGATGAGCCTCGAGGTGGTCAAACTGCAGGATATGGAGGTGCTCGTCCGGGCGGCGAAAGCCAGTGCGATGATACCCAGTTACGGCGGCGCGCGCTTGCCGCTGACGACGCATCTCGCGGACCGGGTGCGCGCCATGCTGGTCGACCGGGCGGGGTGGGCCCGCTTCCCTGATGATGTACGCGAATGGCTCGAGGTGCAGGATTGGCGCTCGCAGATGCCTGGTCCCGGTCAGTTGCTGGTTGAAAGCTTCCCGCATGCGAAGCGGCATTACAGCGTCTACTATACCTTCGAAGGCTGGAACGCGAACCAAAGCCTGGGGATGCTCATCACGCGGCGAATGGAAGATCGCGGGCTAATGCCCGGCGGCTTCGTCGCCAACGACTATTCGCTGGCTGTATGGGGGCTCAAACCGGTCAGTGAGCCGGGGCCGCTGCTGTCACCCGATATACTGCAGGACGAATTCGTCGAATGGGTGCAGAATTCGCATCTCCTGCGCCGCGCGTTTCGCGAGGTTGCGGTTATCGGGGGCCTGGTCGAACGCCAGCATCCGGGCAAGCGAAAGACCGGCAAGCAGGTGACCTTCTCAACCGACCTCATCTACGACGTGCTGCGCAAGTACGAACCCGATCATGTGCTGATCGAAGCCGCCTGGGCCGATGCGCGGACGCGGATGACCGATGTCGGGCGGCTTGGCGATTTGCTCGATCGCTCGGCCGAGCAATTGGTCCACGTCGAACTCGACCGCGTGAGTCCGCTCGCCGTGCCGGTCATGGTGATGATCGGGCGTGAGGCGACGCCGCAAGGGTCGATCGATGACGAATTGTTGCTTGAAGCGGAAAGCCTGGCCGGATCGGCCATGCGCGTCGACGACCCACTTGCGGGCGACTGACGCGCAAAGAAAAAGGGGCGGATCGCTCCGCCCCCTTTCCCGGTTTTTCGAGGTCTCGAAATCTCAGCTCTTGCCGAAGGTCCGATACTGTTCGTTGCCGACGAAGCCGAACTTGGTGACTCCGCTAGCCTTGATCAGCTGCAGCACCTTGGCCGCGAGATCGTAGCTGGCCTGGGCTTCCGGTTCGAACTGGAGTTCGGGTTCCGGATTGATGTTCTTCGATTCTTCCAGCAGCGTACGCAGCTGGCCCATATCGATCGCATTACCGTTCCACAGGATCTCGTTCTGCGCTGAAAGCACCAGCTTGTTCTTTTCCGGCTCGACGGTGATGTCTTGCGGAACGTTATTGGGTGCGGGCAGGTCGATATCGACCGAGTGCGTCGCGACCGGGATGGTGATGATGAACATGATGAGGAGAACGAGCAGGACGTCGATCAACGGCGTCATGTTCATTTCCATCATCGGCGCGCCATCATCCTTGCCGCCTGACATTGCCATAGTGGGTTACTCCCTAATCTGCTTTGTCGAACCGCGCGATCACGCGTTGGGATCAACCGGGTTCGAAATGAAGCCGACGGTGGGATAACCCGCCGCCTGGACGTTGTAGATCGCGCCGGCCACGCAGGACCACGGAGCGTTCACGTCACCGCGAATGTGTACCTGCGGGATCTTCTCCGGATCGTCCATGATGGCGTCGGGACCACCGGCACGCTGTACGATGGCATCGAGGCGTTCGAATGCCTGGTCATAGAGCTCTTCCGAGGTGACCGGGGTAACATTGCCGAAATAGACGCGGCATTGGCCGTTCCGCGAAGCGCCGGCGAAGCCGGGTTCGCCCGCGCTGACACCGTTCTCGTCGGTCGTGCTGACGGTCAGGAGAAGGTTTTCCACCTTGTCCTTCGATTCAGTCGATTCGAAAACCGGGATTTCCAGCTTTTCGATGGTCTGGATCGCGACCGGAACCGCGATGAGGAAGATGATCAGAAGCACCAGCATCACGTCCACGAGCGGAGTGGTGTTGATGTCCGACATCGGCGTGTCGGCGCCACCTCCTGTCGAAATCGCCATGGTTCAGTTCCTAACGTTCGAAATTCTTGGGTTCGATGCGGTGGGCGGGGGCGGCAGGAGGCCGCCCCCGGTCCGATCGATTACTTCTTGACCGTGGTGGTCGTCGCAGCGGGCTTGGCAGCCGGAGCGGTGCGGGCGGCCTTGCCGGCAGCCTGCGTCGACGTTGCAGTCATGTAGGTCGGCTTGACGCTGCCGGCCGAGTTGATGTTCGCAAGCAGATCGGTCGAGAACGCGTGGAGCAGTTCGGCGATGCGCTTGTTGCGGCTCTGGAGCCAGTTGTAGGCGAACACGGCGGGAACCGCGACGAGCAGGCCGATGGCGGTCATGATCAGCGCTTCACCGACGGGGCCGGCGACCTTGTCGATCGATGCCGAACCGGCGATGCCGATGTTGATCAGGGCGCGGTAGATACCGATAACCGTACCGAGCAGGCCGACGAAAGGAGCGGTTGCACCGACCGTCGCGAGGAACGACAGGCCGCCCGCGAGCTTCGAGTTGATGGTATCTTCCGAGCGCTGGAGCGAACCGTGCATCCAGTCGTGGGCTTCGAGCTTGTCGGTCATCTTGGCGTGCTGGTCTTCGGCCAGGATGGCGTCGTCGACGAGCTGGCGCCATGCGCTGTTCTTGTCGAGCTTGGTCGCGCCGTCGCGCAGCGAACCGGTCTTCCAGAACTGCGTGCGGACGGCCTTGTACTGCGCCAGCACCTTGCGCTGTTCGAACAGCTTGGTGAACAGGATGTAGAACGAACCGACCGACATGATCACCATCACGCCGAGAATGAACCAGGCAACGAAACCGCCTTGTTCCATGGCTTCAAGAAAACCGAAGGAGTTCTCCGGTGCCGCATCAGCGGCAGCTGCAAGAAGTTCGAAGGTCATAACGAATGGTCCTTTTGAGAGTGTCTTTTGCGCCGGGTACCCTGACCCTGGGCAGAAACGAGGTTAGTTAAGCCGATAAACGATCGTCGTGGACACGGTGTCCTGGATCGGGTTGCCCGCAGCATTCAGCGCCGGTTCGTAACGCGCATAGCGGGTCATGCCGTCGCAAGCAGCCTGGTCGAGATCGCTCGACCCGCTGGAATTGCTCACGCGACAGGATGCTACGCGCCCGTCGGTTCCGACCGTGATGGTCACGCCAACGTTACCCTCGATGCCTTCACGTTCGGCACGGCGGGGATAGTTGCTCTGGATGCGACGTGCCCAGCCGGCCTGACCCTTGGGCGATGCGCCACGTGCCTGCGAAGGCGGCGGCGGCGGTGCCGGGGGCGCAGGCGGCGGAATGACGAGCTGCGGCGGAGCCGGCGGCGGGATCGTCGTCTGCGTACGGATCGGAGGCGGTGCCGGCGCGATGTTGATCGGCGGCGGCGGTGCAACCGGCGGCGGAGGCGTGTCGGGCACGTTCTCCGGCGGCGGCGGCGGCTCTTCCTCGGGCGGCGGGGGCTCCTCGATATCGATCGTCGTTACGCGCTCGACCACCTGCTGGACCGCATTATATGCGAGACCGGTGATGAGAGCGTAACCGAGAGCGACATGGATGAGGGCAACAATGATGATCGCGACGATGCGATTGCCGCTCATCTGTTGGTCAGCATAAGCCATTCGGTTGCTTCACTCCATCGGTCACCCCGGAAATCCCGGGGCAATTGAAAACCCCTTTGCGACCCGCCGGATTGGCGCGACTTGGGGAATCGTTAACGCGTTCGCGCCGCTCGAGACCCTGAAGACTCTCGCGACGAAGGCAGACCGAAATTCTCACTAAGAACCCGGACGCCTCTCCCCAAGCAATAAAGTGTCATCCACTCGGGTCCGGTCCGACCCTTTAGCTACGATGCGAAGCGTCCGCAAACCCTTTATCGGTTAACCGCCAATTCAGTAGCTTGGCTGGAGGAACCGACCTTAACGCCGGTGGGTTCAGTGATTCGAAACCGTACCGCAAAATCGAAAGCTGCTCTTATGTCGATCTTACGCACCACCGGCCCGTTCCTGCTTCTCGGTGCAGCGCTCGCGGCAGCGCCCGTGACGGCCATGGCGCAGGACGGTGCGCGCACGGCGGAACTGACCTATGCCGACATGGTCGATCTGGCTGACGAGGCGCCGCTGGTGGTGCGCGCGCAGATCCGCCGGCAGGCAACCGTCGAACCCGAACGTTCGCCAGGTCTGCAGCCCGGCTTCGTCCGGCTGTATATCGAGGCCCGCACCTCGGCGCTGATTGCGGGCAATGCGCCGCTGGGCGAAGCGCTGCGCTATCTGGTCGATGTGCCGCTCGATGCGAAGGGCAAACCGCCCAAGCTGAAGAAACAGGAAGTCATCCTGTTCGCAAGGCCCGTCGCCGGCAGCCCGGCGCAGCTCCAGCTGGTCGATCCGCGCGCGCAGTTCGCCTATAGCGAGGCGTTCGAGGCGCGCCTGCGTCCGGTGTTGGCCGAATTGCTGGCGCAGGATGCACCGCCGCGAGTCACCGGGATTCGCGATGCGCTCGCGGTCGAGGGTACGCTGGTCGGCGAATCGGAAACGCAGCTGTTCCTCGATACCGAAAACGACGGCCCGGTATCGGTAACGGTCGTGCGCCGGCCGGGGCAGGCGCCGCGCTGGGGGGTTTCGTGGACCGAGATCGTCGACCAGGCGGCGCGTGCGCCGCAGCCGGGGACGCTCGAATGGTATCGTCTGGCCTGTTCGCTGCCCGAGACGCTGCCCGAAACCGCGATTCTCTCGCGTGACGCCAACGCCCGCGCACTGGCGGCAGACGATTATGCCTTGGTGCGCGAGGACCTCGGGACCTGCACGCGAACGCGCGAGTAAAGGCGGGACTTCACCGCGGCCAAGACAAATTGTTTCCAACCCGCCGTATCGCTGCGCTAGGCGGCGGATATGGCAGAACCTCTTCGCATCGCCCTCGCCGGTCTCGGCACCGTCGGTACCGGCGTCATCGAACTACTTGCAGCCAACCGTTCGACCATCGAACGCCGTGCGGGACGCCCGCTCGAAATCGTAGCGGTGAACGCCCGCGATCGGGCGCGTGACCGCGGCGTCGACCTTTCGCCCTATGCCTGGGTCGACGATATGCAGGCGATGGCGCAGCGCGGTGATGTGGATGTCGTGCTCGAACTGGTCGGCGGATCCGATGGTCCTGCGCTCACGCTGGCGCGGGCAGCGCTCGATGCCGGCAAGGCTTTCGTCACCGCCAACAAGGCGATGATCGCGCACCACGGCCTAGCACTCGCCGAACAGGCGGCGCTGCGCGGCGTCCCGCTCAAGTTCGAAGCTGCGGTCGCGGGCGGCATCCCGGTAGTGAAGGGTCTGCGCGAAGGTGCGGCAGCAAACCGCATCGAACGAATCTACGGGATACTCAACGGGACCTGCAATTACATCCTTTCCGAAATGGAGCATACCGGCGCGGATTTCGGCGAGATGCTCAAGGCGGCGCAGGAGAAGGGCTATGCCGAAGCCGACCCCACCTTCGACATCGAAGGCGTTGATGCGGCGCACAAGCTCGCGATACTGGCCGCGATCGGATTCGGCGCGCGGGTCGACTTCGCCAACGTCGAAGCGACCGGTATCGGCGAAGTGCGCGCGGCCGATATCACGCAGGCGGGTGCCCTGGGCTATGTCATCCGGCTGGTCGGTATTGCTTCGCTCGACGAAAGCGCCGACGAGGCGCGATTGCTCCAGCGCGTGCGGCCCTGCCTTGTCGCGCGCGGCCACCCGCTGGCCGCGGTGACTGGGCCGACCAATGCAGTTGTCGCCGAAGGCAATTTTTCAGGCCAGCTGCTGTTCCAGGGAGCCGGGGCCGGTGCAGGGCCGACCGCGAGCGCAGTGGTCGCCGATCTCATCGACATCGCCCGCGGCGACAGCGGCGCGCCGTTCTCGGTCCCGGTCGAACAACTCGAGCAGTTCGCTCCGGCGGATCCCGGCAACCGCATGGGCCGCGACTACATCCGCTTCACTGTGAACGACCGCCCCGGTGTGCTCGCCGAAATAACTGCCGCGATGCGCGATGCCGAAGTCTCGATCGAGAGCCTGATCCAGCGCGGGCGCGATCATGCAGGCGGGGAAGTGCTGGTGGCCATGGTCACGCACGAAGGACCCGAACGCTGCGTGACCAAGGCGCTCGATTTGCTCAATGGCTCGCCTAGCCTGACGGCTGCGCCGCTGGTGATGCCGATCCTGGGCGACTGATTTCGTCCTCTTCGCCGGCCCGGTCGGGCGGGGGAGGCAGACCGAGGTCGACTTCGCGCGGGGACACTTCCGGTGCAGCGTTTTCGCCGCGCGGCGCAAGTCCGCGGGAGACGCGGTCCGCATCCGAACCGGCCGGCGCTTCGGGCAGTGCCTCGATATCGATGATGAGTGCGGGCGGCGGCGGTTGGCCGAAGCCGATGCAGGCGCCCTTTTCGGGGTTCTTCTTGCATGATTCGCCAAAGTCGGGCGCTCGGGGATCGCCCCTGTTCATGGTCTCCGCCGCGTAACGCTGTAGCGCACGCTCTTCGTCATAGCCGAATTCGCGCTGGTCGCGCCGTGTACGGCAAACGATGATTTCACCCGAGATCGAGGCGGCTTCCTGCTCGTTGCTGCAGTCTTCGAGGGGCGCGTCGTAGTCCTGCTGCGGGATCAATATGTCGATCCGTTCGGGCGGGGCTGCGGCATCCTGTGCCGATCCGGGAAACGGCAGGCCCGCCGCCGCCATTGCCACGCAGGCCGCCCACCAGCGTCTCGACAATGTCAGGCTCCCTGTCTATCCGCCGCACGACTGCAAACCGTGTGGCCAACGTCATGCGCCACACACACGTGAGGGACTGAACCGACTATGAACTCGCCCGCCGAAAATCCGCTCGACCGCGTCCTGGTCCTCGAAATGGTTCGTGTGACCGAAGCTGCGGCAGTGGCCGCATCCAAGCTGATCGGGCGCGGCGACGAGAAGGCTGCCGATGCGGCTGCCGTCGAAGCCATGCGCAAGGCGTTCGATACGCTTGCTATCGATGGCACCGTGGTGATCGGCGAAGGCGAGCGGGACGAGGCGCCCATGCTGTTCATCGGCGAAAAGGTCGGCGGCGCGCCGGGTGAAGGCCCCAAGATCGATATTGCGCTGGACCCGCTCGAGGGAACGACCATCACCGCGAAAGCGGGGCCCAATGCCCTGGCAGTCCTCGCGGCGGCGGCAGAGGGCTGCCTGCTCAACGCTCCCGATGTCTATATGGACAAGCTGGCGGTGGGCCCGGGCTATCCCGATGGCATCATCGACCTGGCCAAGAGCCCGACCGAAAACGTGCAGGCGGTGGCGAAGGCCAAGGGCGTGGCGCCTTCCGACATCATCGTCTGCGTGCTCGACCGCCCGCGTCATGCCGAACTGATCGCCGAACTGCGCGGCCTGGGCTGCGGGGTTGTGCTGATCGGCGATGGCGACGTCGCCGGCGTGATCGCGGTGACCGACGAGGACACGACGATCGATATGTACATGGGTCAGGGCGGTGCGCCCGAGGGCGTCCTGGCGGCGGCGGCGCTGCGCTGCGTCGGGGGCCAGTTCAACGGCCGGCTGGTGTTCCGCAATGACGACGAACGCGGCCGCGCGGCGAAATGGGGCATCGACGATCTCGACCGCATCTATACCCGCGACGATCTGGTGAAGGGCGATTGCATCTTCGCCGCGACCGGGGTCACGCCGGGTTCGCTGCTCGACGGGGTAAAGTATCTACGCGGCGGACGCATGACGACCGAAAGCGTGGTCATGCGCTCGAGCAGCGGCACGGTGCGCTGGATCAAGGGCGAACACCGCGAGGGCTAGGCGTGGTCGGGGCGGGGAAACGCGCCCGTCGATTGTTGCATATCCGTGACGCTCGGCTAGGCGGGGCGCACATCCAGTTTGCCCGGGGATTCTCCGCATGAAAATCATGGCCGCCAACTCGAACCTGCCGCTTGCACGGGCCATTGCAGGTTATCTCGAAATGCCGCTGGTGGATGCGCAGGTGCGCCGCTTTGCCGACGAGGAGATCTTCGTCGAGATCCACGAGAACGTGCGCGGCGAAGACGTGTTCGTCGTCCAGTCGACCAGCTATCCGGCCAACGACAATCTGATGGAACTGCTGATCTGCATCGACGCGCTCAAACGCGCTTCGGCCCGGCGCATTACAGCAGTCGTGCCCTATTTCGGCTATGCCCGCCAGGACCGCAAACCCGGCCCGCGGACTCCGATTTCGGCCAAGCTGGTAGCCAATCTGATTACCGAGGCAGGGGCCGAGCGCGTGCTCGCGGTCGATCTCCACGCGGGACAGATCCAGGGCTTCTTCGACATCCCGACTGACAATCTGTTCGCCGCCCCGGTGATGGCGGCAGATATCCAGGCGCGCTACGGCGACGAGGACCTGATGGTCGTCAGCCCCGATGTCGGCGGCGTTGTGCGCGCGCGCGCACTGGCCAAGCGGCTCGACAATGCACCGCTGGCGATCGTCGACAAGCGGCGCGATCGCCCCGGCGAAAGCGAAGTGATGAATATCATCGGCGACGTTTCGGGCCGGCACTGCATCTTGATCGACGACATCGTCGATTCGGGCGGGACCCTGTGCAACGCGGCGCAGGCGCTGCTCGATCAGGGTGCGGCTTCGGTCGCGGCCTATATCACGCATGGCGTCCTTTCGGGCGGGGCCGTGGCACGGGTCGACAAGTCGGCGCTCAAGGAACTGGTTATCACCGATTCGATCCGGCCAACCGATGCCGCCAAGGATTCCGAACGGATCCGCATTCTGACGATCGCACCGCTGGTCGGTGAAGCGGTCCGCCGCATTGCCGACGAAAGCTCGGTCAGCTCGCTGTTCGATTGAGCATGGCGACCGCTGCCGATCTCGCGCTTGCCAATCGCCTGGCTGAAGCGGCGGGTGAAGCGATTCGTCCGCTGTTCCGCGGCGAATGGTCGCAGGAACAGAAGGCGGATCGCAGCTTCGTGACCGAGGCCGACCGCGCCGCCGAGGCGGCGATGCGCGCGATCCTCGAGAGCGAGCGTGCGGATGACGGCATCATCGGCGAGGAATACGGCACGCGCAACGAGGGTGCGGGGCGGCAGTGGGTGCTCGACCCGATCGACGGCACCACCAGCTTCATCGCCGGTCGCCCCATTTTCGGTACGCTGATCGCGCTGATGCAGGATGGCTGGCCGGTGCTCGGCGTGATCGACCAGCCCATCGCGCGTGAACGGTGGGTCGGACGGATCGGCGAGGGCACCACCTTCAACGGCAGTCCGGTGCGCGCGGTTGCGTGCAAGGAGCTGTCCGACGCGGTTCTCGGCACGACCACGCCGCACCAGTTCTCCGGCGACGACGTCGACGCCTTCATGGGTGTCGCCAAGGCGGTGGCCGAGCGCAAGATCATCTATGGCGGTGATTGCTACAATTACGGGCTCGTCGCCTCCGGCCATGTCGACATCGTCGTCGAGGCCGGCCTCAAGCTTTATGATTTTGCAGCACTGGTGCCCGTGGTCGAAGGCGCGGGCGGGGTCATGAGCGACTGGCAGGGCAATCCGCTCGATGCCGAAAGCGATGGCCGGGTCATCGCGCTGGGCGATGCCGCACGGCTGGAAGACGTGCTCGAGGCAATGGGCGGGCCAGCCCACGACCACGGGCACTGATAGGCGCCAGGCCCGTTAGCCCGGCATGCAAACCATCTTGATAACCGGCGCCGCCAACGGGATTGGCCGCGCAACCGCAATGCATTTCCAAGGCCTCGGCTGGCAGGTGATCGGTCTCGACACGGATACCGAAGCGCTGGCCGAATTGCGCGGCGCGCTACCGCGGGAAAGCGCGCTCTTCCTGAGCTGCGATGTCGGCCGCGAGAGCGAGGTAAGGAACGCGTTCGAGCGGATCGCCGAATGGCTGGGGGAGTGCCCGCTCGATTGCCTCGTCAACAACGCCGGTATCGCCGATCCCGTAGCTGGCACGCTGGAGGAGCTCGAGCTGGCTGAATGGCAGACGTGGATCGATGCCAGCCTGACCGGCGCCTTTCTGGTTACGCGCGCTTCGCTGGCGTTCCTGCGGCGCAGCGGTGGCGCGAGTATCGCGAATATCTCATCCACCCGTGCGGTGATGAGCGAGCCTGATACCTTTGCCTATGCGGCGGCGAAGGGCGGGCTCGATACATTCACCCATTCGCTCGCGGTCTCGCTTGGGCCCAGGATCCGCGCGAATGCGATACGTCCGGGCTGGATAGAAACCGGGCCGTGGCAGAAAGAGGGCAAACGGAGCCATCCCGAGCATCGACCCAAGGACCGCGAGCAGCATCCGGTCGGGCGCATCGGGCGGCCGGAGGATATTGCCGAGGCAGTCGCCTATCTGCACGCAGCGGGGTTCGTGACCGGGCAGCACCTCAATATCGACGGTGGCATGACGGCGAAGATGATCTACGAGCACTGACATGACAGTGGAGGGATCGCTTGCCGGGCGCATCGCGCTCGTTACCGGCGCGTCGCGCGGGCTCGGTTTCGAGATCGCCCGGCGCATGGCAGAACAGGGCGCGCGCGTCTGGCTCAACGGGCGTGGGGCCAGCGCAGTCGAAGCCGCCGCCGAGCGGATCGGCCCCAACGCCCGGGCCTTGCCCTTCGATATCGGGGATGACCAGGCGAGCGCGGCGGCATTCGCGCGTCTTGCCGAAGATGGCCTCGATATCCTCGTCAACAATGTCGGGCAACGCGACCGGCGGCCGCTGGGGCAATTGCGACGGGCCGATATGGCGGCGATGCTCTCGACCAACCTCGTCGCGCCTTTCGATCTTGCGCGCCGCGCGGCGCCGCTGATGCAGGCGCGCGAATACGGGCGGATCATCAACATCACCTCGATCGCGGCCGATATCGCCCGGGGCGATGTGCTCTACACTGCCAGCAAGGGCGGGCTCGCCGCGCTGACCCGTGCGCTGGCGGCTGAACTGGGCGCCACCGGGATCACGGTCAACGCCGTCGCCCCGGGCTATTTCGCTACCGAAGCGAATGGCGAAATGAGCGCCGATCCGGAAATCGCACGGCACCTTGCCCGCCGGACCTCGCTGGGCCGTTGGGGCGAACCGAGCGAGATCGCCGGGGCAGTCGCTTTCCTTGCCGCGCCCGAGGCGAGCTATATCACCGGCCATACGCTGGCGGTCGATGGCGGTTATCTGACCCACTTCTGACTTGCTTTACCGCGCAGAATCGCTATCAGCGCGCCCTTCACCGACACGTGATTCATCTGCCGGTCTGGCCGTAAGGGCTGCCAGGGCTGGTTGGACGTGTCTCTGTCAAGGAGATGAAAATGCCCAAGCTTAAGACCAAAAGCGGTGTGAAGAAGCGCTTCAAGATCACTGCGACCGGCAAGGTCAAGCATGGTGTCGCCGGCAAGCGCCACCGCCTGATCAGCCACAATGCGAAGTATATTCGCCAGAACCGCGGCACCACTGTCCTGTCGGAAGCCGACAGCAGAACGGTGAAAAAGTGGGCCCCCTACGGCCTCGACTGAGCGCGAATTAAGGAGAATACGAAATGCCTCGCATCAAACGCGGCGTCACCACGCGCCAGAAGCACAAGCGTCTACTGGATCAGGCGAAGGGCTATCGCGGCCGTCGCAAGAACACGATCCGCGTCGCCCGTCAGGCCGTCGAAAAGGCCGGCCAGTACGCCTATCGCGACCGCAAGGTTAAGAAGCGCAGCTTCCGCGCCCTGTGGATCCAGCGCATCAATGCCGCGGTCCGCGCAGAAGGTCTTACCTATTCGCAGTTCATGCACGGGACCAAGCTCGCCGGCATCGAACTCGACCGCAAGGTCATGGCCGACCTGGCGATGAACGAATCGGCCGCCTTCAAGGCGATCATCGATCAGGCCAAGAAGGCGCTGCCCGCCTAAGTTGCGGTCCGTACCCGGAATTGCGAAGGGCGCTCCGTATGGGGCGCCCTTTTGCGTTGGGCCGCTTGCCGCCGTCCGCCAAGGCGTTATGAGCTTTTGGCAGGGGAAACGGGGGGCGCGTGGCCGAGGGTGATGTGATCGATGTGCGCTTCTTCGCACCGCCGGCCGATCTGGCGCATTGCTTCACGACATTCTACCGGCTGGAAGTGAACGTTCCGCCAGGCGAAAAGCTCGAGGACTGGCTGCAGCCCGAATGGGGCAACCTTCGCTTCTTCACCGATGATCCTCCGACTGCGCAAGCGCTCAAGGGCCCGCGCGTCGATGGCGCCCGTTTCCAGGCGACCGGTCCCAGTTCCTGCATGACCCACTTCACGCTCGGCCGTACCCGCATGTGGGGCATCGGCCTGCGTCCGCTCGGCTGGGCACGGTTCGTCGCCGACGATGCCAGCGCACATGCCAACACGGTGGTCGATGGCGAAGCGGCACCGCCGTTCGCGCGCTTTGCCCCGCTATGCGATGTCCTGTGCACGCGGGCCCGGTCCGATGAAGAGCAGTTCGATGCGCTGGCCAGCTTCTTTCGCCAGCTTGCCGAACCTCCGCGCGACCAGCCGCGGATCCAGCGGGTGCACGAGGTCATGGTCGACCCGCGGCTGCTGCAGGTCGAGGAGTTCGCCCGGCGCAGCGGCTTGTCCAAGCGAACGCTGGAGCGCGTGTGCGCCCGCCATTTCGGGTTCGCACCGCGTCTGCTGCTGCGTCGGCAACGGTTGATGCGCAGTCTTGCGGCATTCATGCTCGAACCGCGCGCCAGCTGGTCCGCAGTGATCGACCGCCATTACCATGACCAATCGCATTTCGTGCACGAGTTCCACGCTTTCATGGGCTGCACACCGAGCGACTACGCCGCGCAGCCGCATCCCGTCCTGAGTGCGTTCATGGCCGAGCGCAAGCGGATATGGGGATCACCCGTACAGACGCTCGATCCGCCGACATAGCGGTCGATCAACGGATGCTTTTTTGCTAGCCGGGATGCCAAGGGCGTTTTTACGATGATTTCAACGCATCAGGGCCGGTCATATTCTTGCGCGGAGAACCCGCGATGAGCACGGGGGAAGCGCCGGCGGGTGTCGCGCTGCGGTTCTTCCTGCCGCCCCGCCGATTGCGTCCCTTCATCACCACCCTCTACCACATGGAAATCTCAGGTGCCGAGGACGAGCCGGTGGTCGACTGGCTCCATCCCGAATGGGCCAATCTGCGCATCATTCCCGAACGCACAGTCGCAGCCGGGATGCGCGGCCAGCCGCTCGAGCGCATGCCGCGGGCGGTAATGGCCGGGCCGACCAGTTTTGCCACGCATTTCAGCGCATACACCGGCCGGTCGTGGGGTATCGGCCTGATGCCGCGGGGGTGGGCGCGGCTGACCGATACGCCCGCCAGCGCCTACGCCGATCGGTACAGCGACGTCGAGAAAGACCCCGCGTTCGATCATCTGCGGAGCCTGTGCGCCTGTGTCCCCGCAGCGGACGGAAATCTCCTTGCCGAACGCGACGCCCTGGTGCGCGGTCTGGACCGTCTGCTGGCGCAGCCCGTCGCGCGCGAAGAGGACATCCTGCGTCTGGAGGAGGCGCTGACCGACCCACGGTTCCACACCGTGGCCGAACTGGCTGAAGCGCTGGGGATGAGCCCGCGGACGATGGAACGGTTCTGCAGCCGGGTATTCGGGTTCTCGCCCCAATTGCTGCTGCGCCGCCAGCGCTTCGTGCGCAGCCTGGCCAAGTTCATGCTCGATCCCTCGCTCAAATGGATCGACACGCTCGACGGACATTATCACGATCAGGCCCACTTCGTCCGCGACTTCAAGCGCTTCATGCTGATGTCGCCGAGCGAATACGCCAGCCGGCCCCACCCGGTGCTGGCTGCAGCAGCGCATGCGCGCCTGGCCGTAGCGGGTCAGGCGATGCAGGTCCTGCACGAACCCAGCGCCGATTGAGCACAGCGGATCGTGCGGGCCGATCACCAAACTGGGCTTTAGCATTGGGGCACTTGGCGCTAGGGCCAGCGGGTAGTCCCATCCGACAGTTCCAAGCCAGGCAGAATGACCGACCTCGACCAACTCAAGACCGATGCGCTGACGCGGATCGAAGATGCTCCCGATGCAGCTGCGCTCGAAGCGCTGCGGATCGAATTCCTCGGCAAGCAGGGGTCGATTTCGGGCTTGATGAAAACGCTCGGCAAGATGTCGCCCGAAGACCGGCAGGTTCAGGGGCCGCTGCTCAATGGCCTGCGGACCGCGGCCGCCGATGCGATTGCCGCGCGCAAGGAAGTGCTCGAGGATGCGGAGCTCGAAGCGCGCCTTGCCACGGAAGGCCTCGACCTGACGCTGCCGGCGCCAGTCATGCCGAGCGGCTCGGTCCATCCAGTCAGCCAGGTGATGGACGAACTGGCGGAGATATTCGCCGACCTCGGCTTCTCGGTCGCCACCGGGCCGGAGATCGAGGACGACTGGCACAATTTCACCGCGCTCAACATGGCCGAAACGCATCCTGCGCGGGCGATGCACGACACCTTCTATTTCCCCGACCACGATAGCGACGGGCACCGCATGCTGCTGCGCACGCATACTTCGCCGGTGCAGATCCGCTCGATGGTCGAGGTTGCTTCGAAGGATGCAGGGGGCGCGCCGATCCGGATCATCGCCCCGGGCCGCGTCTATCGCAGCGACAGCGACGCGACGCACACGCCGATGTTCCACCAGGTCGAAGGGCTGGTGATCGATCGCGATATTCACCTGGGCCATCTCAAGTGGACGGTGGAGACCTTTCTCAAGGCGTTCTTCGAACGCGACGATATCGTGCTGCGCCTGCGCCCGTCCTACTTCCCCTTCACCGAGCCGTCGGTCGAGGTCGATGTCGGCTGGCAGGATGTGAAGGGCCGCCGCGTGCTCGGCGGTGACGGCGATGCACCGGGCCATGGCTGGATGGAACTGCTGGGCAGCGGCATGGTCAATCGCCGCGTGCTCGAGTTCGCCGGGCTCGACGCCGACGAATGGCAGGGCTTCGCCTTCGGCGTGGGCGTCGACCGCCTCGCCATGCTCAAATACGGGATGGACGATTTGCGCGCCTTCTTCGACGGCGACGGACGCTGGCTCGATCATTACGGCTTCAGCCCGTTCGACCAGCCGACCCTTTCCGCAGGCGTAGGAGCGAAGGCATGAAGTTCTCGCTCGAATGGCTCAAACACTTCCTCGACACCGATGCTTCGGTGCCGGAAATCGCAGCTGCGCTCAACCGGATCGGCCATGAGGTCGAAGGCATCGAGGACCCGGCGGAAAGGCTCGCAGGGTTCCGCGTCGCCAAGGTGCTAACCGCCGCCAAGCATCCCGATGCCGACAAACTGCAGGTGCTGAGCGTCGACACGGGCGAGGGCGATCCGCTGCAGGTCGTCTGCGGCGCGCCCAATGCGCGTGCGGGCATGAAGGGGGTGCTGGGCCTGCCCGGCGCGGTGGTTCCGGCCAATGGCATGGAACTGCGCAAGAGCGCGATCCGCGGGGTCGAATCGAACGGCATGATGTGTTCAGTGCGCGAGCTCGAACTGGGCGATGAACACGACGGAATTATCGAACTGCCGGAGGACGCACCGGTCGGCACCAGCTTTGCCGAATACAGCGATGCCTCGCCGGTGTTCGACGTCGCGATCACGCCCGACCGGCCCGATTGCATGGGCGTGATGGGCGTTGCGCGCGATCTGGCTGCCGCGGGGCTGGGGACGTTCAAACCGGTCGACGTGCCTGCCATCACGGGTGACGGCGCGTGCCCGGTTGAAGTGAAGATCGAAGATACGGAAGGCGTCCCGGCCTATTTCGCCCGGGTGATCCGCGGCGTTCGCAACGGGCCGTCGCCCGAGTGGATGCAGCACCGGCTCAAGGCGGCGGGCCAGCGGCCGATCAGCGCGCTGGTCGATTGCACCAACTACCTGATGTTCGCGACCGGGCGCCCGGCGCATGTCTACGACCTCGCCAAGCTGAGCGGGGCGATGGTCGCCCGCCGCGCTGCCGCTGGTGAGAGCGTCGAGGCGTTGAACGAGAAGACCTACACGCTCGACGAGACGATGACCGTGATTGCCGATGATAGCGGCGTCCACGATATCGGCGGGATCATGGGCGGGGCGCATTCGGGCGCGGCCGATGACACTTGCGATGTCCTGCTCGAGATCGCCTATTTCGATCCCGAGCGCATCGGCGTGACCGGGCGCAAGCTGGGTCTTGCCTCCGATGCACGTACGCGCTTCGAGCGCGGCGTCGACCCGGCGTTTCTCGACGACGGTCTGGCGCTGCTGACCGATCTGATCGTCCAGACCTGCGGTGGCCAGCCGACCGAGGTGGTGCGCGTGGGCGAGCCGCCTGCCGAAGCGAAGATCGTGGCATTCGATCCCGCGCTGACTGCGCGTCTGGGCGGTGTCGAAATCGGCGAAGTTGAACAGCGCCGCATTCTCGAAGCGCTCGACTTCACCGTCGGGGCCGACTGGCAGGTCACCTGTCCGCTACGCCGCCATGATATCGAGGGCGCGGCCGACCTGGTCGAGGAAGTGGTCCGCATTTACGGTCTCGATCACGTTGCCAGCACCGCGCTACCCCGCGCCGAAGGCGTGGCCACGCCGACCGCATCGCCGCAGCAGCAGCTCGAACGCAAATTGCGCCGCGCTGCAGCGGCGCGCGGACTCAATGAAGCGGTGACCTGGTCCTTCCTCCCCACCGCCGAGGCCGAGCATTTCGCCGACGGGGCACGGCTGTGGGTGCTCGACAACCCGATCAGCGAAGACATGAAGGCGATGCGGCCTTCATTGATCCCCGGCCTGCTGTCGGCCGCTAAGCGCAATGCCGATCGCGGGAGCGACGGGTCGCGTCTGTTCGAGCTTGGACGCCGCTATTTCCGCGGCAAGGGCGGGGCGAGCGACGAGAAACCGACGCTGGGTGTCGTCCTTGCAGGCGACAAGACGCCGCGCGGCTGGGCGCAGGGCAAGGCCAAGCAATTCGATGCCTTCGACGCCAAGGCCGAAGCCGAAGCGTTGCTCGCTGCTGCCGGTGCACCGGTCGGCAATCTCATGGTGATGGGCGAAGCGGGGAGCCAGTTCCACCCCGGCCAGTCGGCCACTTTGCGCCTCGGCCCGAAGAACGTGCTCGCCCGGTTTGGCGCGCTGCATCCCAAGACGCTGAAGACCTTCGATATCGAGGGACCGGTCATGGCAGTCGAAGTGTTCCTCGATGCCATACCCGCCAAGCGGGGCGGCGGCAGTTTCGCGCGCGCACCCTATGCGCCCCCGGCGCTCCAGCCGGTCACCCGCGACTTTGCTTTCCTCGTTCCTGCCGATCTCGCCGCCGGCGATCTGGTGCGGGCAGTGAGGGGGGCGGACAAGGCCGCCGTGGTCGATGCCCGCGTGTTCGACGTCTTTGCGGGCCAGGGCGTGCCCCAAGGCAAGAAATCGGTCGCGGTCGAGATCGTGCTACAGCCGGGCGACAAGAGTTTCACCGATGCCGAGATCAAGGCGATCGCCGACAAGGTCGTTGCTGCGGCAGCCAAACAGGGCGCGGAGCTACGCGGATGACCAGGACAGCTTTCGTGACCGGCGCCACGGCGGGCATTGGCGAGGCCACTGTCCGCACACTGGTGGCAAGCGGCTGGCGCTGTATTGCGACCGGTCGCCGCAAGGAGCGGCTTGATGCGCTGGTGGAAGAGTTGGGCGCGGACAAGGTCCACGCTGCGCCTTTCGACGTGCGCGATATCGAGGCGATGGAAGCCGCACTCGCAGCCTTGCCCGAACCCTTCGCCGGTATCGACCTGCTGGTGAACAATGCCGGCCTGGCCCGCGGGCTAGCACCCGCGCAGGAAGCCAGCCTGGACGACTGGCAAACCATGATCGACACCAATGTCACGGCAATGGTGGTGCTGACCCGCAAGCTCCTTCCGACGCTGATCGAGCGCAAGGGCGCGATCATTGCGATCGGTTCGGTGGCGGGCAATTACGTCTATCCCGGCGGCAACGTCTATGCAGGCTCCAAGGCCTTCGCGAACCATTTCACGCTCGCGCTGCGCGCCGACCTGCATGGTACCGGCGTACGCGTGACCAGCATCGAACCGGGGATGGTCGAGACCGAATTCACGCTGGTACGCACCGGCAGTCAGGATGCCAGTGACGATCTCTACCGCGGGGCGAACCCGATGACCGGGCAGGATATCGCCGACATGATCAAATGGGTCGCCGAACTGCCTCCGCATCTCAACATCAACCGGCTCGAACCGATGCCGGTGAACCAGGATTTCGCCGGCTTTCGGGTGGCGAGAGAGCACCACTGACCGACACCCCCGCGAGGGAGGGGGTCCAGCCGACCTTTCCGCCCGTTGATATGTTATCTGGATTCCCGCCTGCGCGGGAATGACGAGGAAAGTTGAAATGTCGAACCGCCGTACCTTCGCGATCATTTCGCACCCCGACGCGGGCAAGACCACGCTCACCGAAAAGCTGCTGCTGACCGGCGGCGCGATCCATCTGGCGGGCGAGGTCAAGGCGCGCGGACAGGCGCGGCGCGCGCGGTCTGACTGGATGAAGATCGAGCAGCAGCGCGGCATCTCGGTGACCAGCTCGGTCATGACCTTCGAACGCGAGGGCATCACCTTCAATCTGCTCGACACGCCGGGGCACGAAGACTTCTCCGAAGACACCTATCGCACGCTGACTGCGGTCGACAGTGCCATCATGGTGATCGATGCCGCCAAGGGCATAGAGCCGCAAACGCGCAAGCTATTCGAGGTATGCCGCCTGCGTAGCGTGCCGATCATCACCTTCGTCAACAAGGTCGACCGCGAGGGCCGCCCCGTATTCGAGCTGCTCGACGAGATCGCCGACATGCTTGCACTCGATGTCAGCCCCCAGGCCTATCCGGTGGGCATGGGCGGCGAGTTCGAAGGCGTGCTCGATTTCGCCAGCGGCTGCGTCGCGCGGCCCGAGGGACCGAGCAAGGAATTCCTCGGCACGCGCGACTGCGATGCGCAAATCCCCGAGCGCTTCGCCGAAAACATCGAACTGGCGCAGATCGGCTATCCCGAATTCGATCTGGAGGCCTATCGCAGCGGCGACCTCACCCCGGTCTATTTCGGATCGGCCCTGAAGAATTTCGGCGTCACCGAGCTGATCGAAGCGATCGCGCAATACGCCCCGCCGCCGCGTCCGCAGCCCGCGGGCGAGGAACAGATCCCGCCGACCCGCGACGAGGTCACCGGCTTCATCTTCAAGGTCCAAGCGAACATGGACCCCAACCACCGCGACCGGATCGCGTTCATGCGGCAGGTCTCGGGCACCTTCAAACGCGGCATGAAGCTGACGCCGAGCGGGCTGGGAAAACCGGTTGCGATCCATTCGCCCATCCTGTTCTTCGCGCAGGACCGCGAGGTAGCCGATACGGCTGAACCGGGCGACATCATCGGCATACCCAACCACGGTACGCTGCGGGTGGGCGATACGCTGAGCGAGAAGAACGCAATCCGCTTTACCGGCCTGCCCAATTTCGCACCCGAAATCCTTCGCCGTGTAGCGCTGGTCGATCCGACCAAGACCAAGCAATTGCGCAAAGCGCTCGATGACCTTTCGGAAGAGGGCGTGATCCAGGTGTTCTATCCCGAGCTGGGCGGGCAGTGGATCATCGGCGTCGTCGGCCAATTGCAGCTCGAGGTGCTGATCAGCCGCTTGTCGGCCGAATATAAGGTCGAAGCCAAACTCGAAGCGTCGCCCTTTACCACTGCGCGCTGGGTCAGGGGGGATGCGAAGGCGCTGGCGGAATTCGAGAAATTCAACCTGTCGACACTGGCCAAGGATCGCGACGGCGATCTGGTGTTCATGGCCAAGAGCCCGTGGGATGTGAACTACCAGCAGGAAAAGAACCCCGACCTCACCTTCTCGGCGACGAAGGAGCGGTAGGCTTGCGGGCACGGCGGCGACGCGGCATGGAAATCGCATGACGCTACATGCCGGACCGACCTCGCAGACCTTCATCTCGCAGCGCCTGCGCCTCCACTATCTCGACTGGGGCAATCGCGGAAAGCCCCCGCTGGTCCTCGTGCACGGCGGGCGCGACCATGCGCGCAGCTGGGACTGGGTGGCCGAGCAATTGCGCGAGGACTGGCATGTGGTCGCGCTCGATCACCGAGGCCACGGTGACAGCGACTGGGTCAGCGATGGCAATTATTCGGCTAACGACATGGTCTACGACCTTGCCCAGCTGATCCACCAGCTGGGTGTCGGACCGGTCACCATCGTCAGCCACTCGATGGGCGGCAATGTCTCGCTGCGCTATGCCGGGACCTTTCCCGACATGGTCAAGAAGATCGTGGCGATCGAAGGGTTGGGCCCCAGCCCCAAACGGCAGGCCGAAATGCGCGCCGATCCCTATCCCCAGCGCCTCAACGAATGGATCGGCAAGAAACGCGCTGCCTCGGGACGCAGTCCGCGCAAATACGACAGCATAGAAGCGGCATTCGCGCGCATGATCGAGGAGAACAGCTATCTCACCGAGGAGCAGGCGCGCCACCTGACCGTGCATGGGGTCAACCGCAACGAAGACGGCACCTACAGCTGGAAATTCGACCCGCATCTCAACGTCTGGGCGGTCGAGGACATCGCCGATGAATTCCTCTACCAGACCTGGGCGGCGATCAGCGCGCCGACACTGCTGCTGTATGGCGCCGACAGTTGGGCCTCCAACCCCGAAGGCGACGGCCGGCTCGACCACTTTGCCAATGCCGAAGTGATCGAGTTCGAGAACGCGGGTCACTGGCTGCACCACGATCAGTTCGACCGCTTCATGGCGACGCTGCGCGATTTCCTCTGACGTGAACGCCGCGTGCAGCTGACTTTCGCCAGCTACAACATCCACAAGGGTGTCGGGCTCGATCGCAAGCGCGATCCCGAGCGCATCCTGTCGGTGCTGCACGAGATCGATGCCGATATCGTCGCGTTGCAGGAAGCCGACCGGCGGATTGGCGAGCGCGCCAGCGTGCTCCCGCGCGCGGAGATCGACGACACCCACTGGCGCGTGATCGAGGTGGCCAAGCGTCCGCGCAGCATCGGCTGGCACGGCAATGCGCTGCTTGTGCGACGCGACCTTGAGATCCTCTCGGGCGAAGCGCTCGACCTGCCGACGCTCGAACCGCGCGGTGCCGCATGCGGTGAAATCGTCGTCGAAGGCCGGCCCCTGCGGGTGATCGGCACTCATCTCGACCTGTCCGGACTGCGCCGCCGCGACCAGATCCGCTCGCTGCTGGCTTTCGTGGGCGCTTGCAACCGTGATCTGCCGACCGTGATCATGGGCGATTTCAACCAGTGGGGGCGGACCACCGGGGCCATGCGCGAGTTCTCTCCCGACTGGCAGATCGTCACGCCCGGGCGCAGCTATCCCAGCCGGCAGCCAGTTGCCACGCTCGACCGGATCGTGGCCAGCAAGCATTGGCGGCTGGTCGAAACCGAGGTCCATCATACCGGCCTCGCCGCCGTGGCATCGGATCATCTGCCGGTCATTGCCAAGCTGGAATTGCTTAAATAACAGGCAGGCGCCCAATCATTGGGCAATCAACTGCGCTCATCCGCTCCTCCTGCGTTCGATTTGTACCGAAATCGCGTTTGGCACGCACATTGCTGACTGTGATCCCGCCGGTGCTTGGCCGGTGGATCACACAGGGGGTGAAGGCGTGAAATTCATCATCGCAGTCATCAAGCCATTCAAGCTCGACGAAGTGCGCGAAGCGCTCGGCGGCATTGGAGTGGCCGGAATGACCGTTACCGAAGTCAAGGGTTTCGGCCGCCAGAAGGGCCAGACCGAAATCTACCGCGGCGCCGAATATTCGACCAACATGCTGCCCAAGGTGAAGCTCGAAATCGCGGCCAGCGACGATCTCGCCGCGCAGGTGGTCGAGACGATCCAGCAGACCGCCAGCACCGAAGCCATCGGCGATGGCAAGATCTTCGTCTTCGACCTGGCCAGCGCCACGCGCATCCGCACCGGCGAAACCGGCGACACCGCGCTTTGAGGGGGCATCCGCACATGACCAGAAAACATCTCTACACTGCACCCCTGGCGCTCGCCGGGTTGCTCGTTTCCGCCCCTGCCTTTGCGCAGGAAGCGGTCCTTCCCGAAGCCGCGGAAGCGGTCTCGGGCGGCACCGCCTATATCCTCAACACCCTGCTGTTCCTGATCGGCGGTTTCCTCGTCATGTGGATGGCCGCTGGCTTTGCCATGCTCGAAGCCGGGCTGGTGCGTTCGAAGAACGTCTCGGTCCAGTGTCTCAAGAACATCGGGCTCTACTCGATTGCGGGCCTGATGTTCTGGGTGATCGGCTACTCGATCGCCTATCCGGGTTTCGAAGGCGGGTTCATCGGCGTCGCCGATTTCCCCTATGCCATGCAGGGCGTGGGTGAAGCCGATACCGGCACCGGCTATTCGGTCGCCTCCGACTGGTTCTTCCAGATGGTATTCTGCGCGACCACCGCATCGATCGTTTCGGGCACCGTGGCCGAACGCATCAAGATCGTACCCTTCTTCATCTTCGTCACGCTGCTGACCGGCTTCATCTATCCGGTCATCGTCAGCTGGGAATGGGGCGCCGGCTGGCTCGACGCCATGGGCTTCTCCGACTTCGCCGGTTCGACGCTGGTGCACTCGACCGGTGGCTGGGCCGCGCTGATGGGCGCGCTGATCATCGGCCCCCGTCTGGGTCGCTACACTGCCAAGGGCATGACCGTATTCCCCGGGTCGAGCATCCCGCTCGCAACGCTGGGTACGTTCATCCTGTGGCTCGGCTGGTTCGGCTTCAACGGCGCCTCGCAGCTTGCGATGGGCACCGTGTCCGACGTGTCCGACGTGTCGAAGATCTTCGTCAACACCAACATGGCGGCAGCTGCCGGCGTGGTCGTGGCGATCATCCTGACCCAGCTGCGCTATGGCAAGGCCGACACTACCATGGCCCTCAACGGCGCACTGGCCGGTCTCGTCGCCATCACCGCCGAACCGCTGACCCCCAATGTGGGTATGGCGATCGTGATCGGCGGCATCGGCGGTGCACTGCCCGTGATCTTCGTGCCGCTGCTCGACAAGCTCAAGATCGACGACGTCGTCGGTGCGATCCCGGTTCACCTCGTGGCCGGCATCTGGGGTACGCTCGCCGTGCCGCTGACCAACACCGAAGTGCCGTTCATCGCGCAGCTTACCGGCGTGGTGGCAACCGGTGCCTTCGTCTGCATCACCTCGGCCATCGTCTGGTTCGCCCTCAAGGCCACCATCGGCGTACGTCCGAGCGAAGAAGAAGAGTTGGCCGGTCTCGACGTGGGTGAAACCGGCATCGAAGCCTACCCGGAATTCTCCCGGGCCAATTGATTACCAGTTCGGCGGGGCGCCTTCTCTCTCTCCTCTCTCTCCCGGCGCCCCGCCTACCCATGTTCCTCCTGCGAACACCGACTTAATTGGGCCGGAGATCAACTCTCCGGCCCCTTTTTTGTGCGGGTTGCACAGCGGGGCCGCGGTGATTGGTGGTCACGCTCGCACATACGAAAACGGGCCGGAGGAAACCTCCGGCCCGTTCGTCTTTCCGGCCATGTCAGCGGGTTCAGGCTGCGAGGGCGTCCTTGACGAAATCGGCGCAGCGTTCGCCGATCATGATGCTCGGTGCATTGGTGTTGCCCGAAACCAGCCGCGGCATCACGCTTGCATCCGCGACATACAGGCCCTCGATCCCCCGCGCCTTGAGCGTGTGATCGACCACCGCATCGCTATCGCCGCCCATCCGGCAGGTGCCGACCGGGTGATAGACCGTATCCGCGCGATTGCGGATCATGGCGTCGAGCGCGGCATCGTCTTCCAGATCGATCGGATAGCGATCCTGCGGGTCGTATTTCGCCAGGCTGGGCGAGGATACGATGCGGTGCGACAGCCGCACGCCTGCGCGCAGCGTTGCCATGTCGCGCTCGTCATCGAGGAAATTGGGATCAATCCGCGGCGCCATCCGCGCGTCGGCGCCGTTCAGCCGCACCGTCCCCCGGCTTTCGGGCCTCAGGACGCAGGCATGCAGCGAAAAGCCGTGACCTTTCACCTTCGTGCGTCCGTGATCCTCGAGCATGGCGGGAACGAAGTGCCACTGGATGTCGGGCGCCGGGGCATCGGGCATGACCTTCCAGAACCCGCCCGCTTCGGCATAGGGCGTGGTCATGATGCCGGTGCGCTTGCGGCGGTGCTCGATGATGGCCTTTGCCATGCGGACCGTACCCGCCAGGCTGTCGCCGATCAGATCCTTGCTCTCGGTCTGCCAGCTCGACACATAGTCGATATGGTCCTGCAGGTCCGCGCCGACCGCCGGCTTGTCGAGCACGACGTCGATACCGTGCTCCTTGATATGGGCGCCCGGTCCGATGCCCGACAGCATTAGTAGCTGCGGCGTGTTGAAGGCGCCGGCGGACACCACCACCGCGCCCCGGGCGGTGACCGTACGTTCCTTGTCGCCGACCGAATAGGTCACGCCGGTGACGCGGCCGTCCTTGATCACCAGACGCTGGACGCTGACCCCGATGCGGACGTCGAGATTTTTCGAACCGCGCTTCGGTTCGACATAGGCGCGCGCGGCCGACCAGCGTTCGCCGTTCTTCTGGGTAACCTGGTAAAGCCCGAAACCGGCCTGTTCCTCGCCGTTGAAATCGGTGTTGCGTGGGAGCTGCAACTGCGCTGCCGCCTCGACAAAGGCCACGCTGCCCGGATTGGGCCATTTCTGGTCCGAAACCCACAGCGGCCCCGAAGCTCCGTGATAGGCGTCGCCGCCGCGCACGTTATGCTCTGCCCGCTTGAAATAGGGCAGCACGTCCTCGTAGCTCCAGCCGGTGCAGCCGAGCTCGGCCCAATTGTCGTAATCCCAGCGATTGCCGCGGATATAGATCATCGCGTTGATCGCCGAAGACCCGCCCAGTCCGCGCCCGCGCGGCTGGTAACCGACGCGGCCGTTGAGCCCTTTCTGGGGCACCGTTTCGTAGCGGTAGTTCGACCCTTCGCGCAGAAACGGCATCAGGCCTGGCGTCTTGACCAGAATGGTGTCGTTGCGCGGTCCGGCCTCCAGCAGGCATACGCTTTTCCCGGCCTCGGCCAGTCGACCGGAAACCGCGCTGCCCGCGCTGCCGCCACCGATCACGATGACATCGAATTCGTCCATGGTATCTCCTCTCGATTCGAGAGGTTAGGCAGCCTCGGCGTCGCCCGCAATCAGGTTTTCAGATGAAACGGACTTTTCCGTCGACCCGGTCCGTTCGAGCCAGTCGCTGCGGATCTGGTCGGATGTCTGGCGACTGCCATCGTGCGTCCAGCCCGGTTCGCGCAGCAGGTAGGACAGCTTGTGCTTCCACGGCGCGCGCCACATGTCCTGCGCAATCCCGATCCATTCGTGAAAGACCGCCCATAGCAGGTTGAAACTGCCCAGTTGCTTGACGATGCCGTAGCGGATTTTTTCGCCCCGCACTTCGGGTTCGAAGGTGCCGAACAGCTTGTCCCAGACAATGAAGACCCCGGCATAGTTGCGGTCGAGATAGCGCGGGTTGGTTGCATGGTGCACGCGGTGATGGCTGGGCGTGTTCATTACCGCTTCGAACCAGCGCGGCATCCGGTCGATTGCCTCGGTATGGATCCAGAACTGGTAGATCAGGTTGAACCCGCCGCAGATCGCGATCATCGCCGGGTGGAAACCGAGCAGCACCAGCGGGAGGGCGAAGACGAAACCCAGTGTGAGAAAGCCGGTCCAGGTCTGACGCAGTGCGGTGGACAGGTTGTAATGCTGGCTCGAATGGTGGTTCACATGGCTGGCCCAGAACCAGCGAACGCGGTGACCGAACCGGTGGACCCAGTAATATTTCAGGTCGTCGAGCACGAAGCACAGCGCGAAGGCCCACCAGGTCCACGGCACGTCGAACAGGCGGAATTCCCACAACCCCATGTACAGCGCGACGAACACGCCGCCGAACAGCAAAGCGGAAACGGTGCTGCCCAGTCCAAAGGCGAGGCTGGTGAGCGTATCCCGCGGTTCGTAGGCATCGCGCCGTGCGCGGCGGGCCCACAGCATCTCGATCAGCACCAGCGCAACGAAGCCGGGCACGGCATATTCTGTCGGCGAGAAATCGGGCATGGTGGCTATTCCTGTATCGCTTCTACCGCGCGAACCCAAGCGCGCGGGTCGTCGAGCACAAGGCGCGCAGCGCCGAAGCGCTTTTCCGCGGTGTCGATTACCAGCGCTTCCCCGTCGCTGCTGGCCCGTGCCTGCGGGGTAAGTATCCGGCCCGCGAAATGGCCGCCATGCGGGCGCAACAGCAGGACCCTGCCGCCGGCATCGCGCAATATCGCGCCGCGTCCGTCGCGATCGAGCCCGATGGCCACGGGCGCAAAACCGCTGACCGCTTCGTCGGCGGCTGTCCGCGCATCCTCTTCGTCGGCCAACTGCGGCGGCGGACCGAGTTTGAGCCAATAGGCCAGGCCCGCCAGTGCGAGAATGGCGATCAGCGATCCGGCGAACTGGAGCGTGGCGGCTGAAAAATCCATGTGGCAGGCGATTGGCATGCGGCGCGCTTTCCGGCAAGCAGGACCCAACAGGGAGACGCCAATGAAATCGCTCGCCATTCTTGCTGCCGGGGCAGCACTGATTGCTTCACCGCTCGCCGCCCAGCAAGCCGATCCGATCGCGCAGGTCGAAGCGCAGCAGGAGCGCACCCAGCGGGTGGCCCAGCAGATCTGGGACTTCGCCGAGCTCGGATATCTCGAGACCCGCTCGAGCGGCCTGCTGATCGACGAGCTGGAAGGTGCCGGCTTTTCGATACGCCCCGGCGTGGCGGGCATCCCCACTGCGTTCGTGGCCGAATGGGGAAACGGCGGGCCGGTCATCGGCCTGCTGGCGGAATTCGACGCGCTGCCGGGGATCACCCAGTCCGCGCAGCCGACGCGGGATCCGGTGGCCGACAAGCATGCCGGCCATGCCTGCGGGCACAATCTGTTCGGTGCCGGTTCACTGAGCGCGGCCATCGCGATCCGCAACTGGCTTGAAGCCACGGGCACACCGGGCCGGGTCCGCCTATATGGCACACCGGCGGAAGAGGGCGGATCGGGCAAGGTCTACATGGCGCGCGCGGGCCTGTTCGACGATGCCGATTTCGTGATCGACTGGCACCCGGCAGACCGCAATTCGGCGGCCTCGCGCAAAAGCCTCGCCAACCGCTCGGGCAAGTTCCGTTTCCGCGGTGTTTCAGCCCATGCGGCGGGCGCGCCCGAACGCGGGCGCTCGGCGCTCGACGGGGTCGAGGCGATGAACATGATGGTCAACATGATGCGCGAACACACCAGCATGGATACGCGCATCCATTACGTGATCACCAGCGGCGGGGCAGCGCCCAATGTCGTGCCCGACTTCGCCGAAGTCTTCTATTACGTCCGCCATTCGGATGCGGACGAGGTGCGGGCACTGTGGCCCCGGCTCGAGGCTGCGGCGCAGGGCGCGGCGATGGGAACGGGGACCGATGTCGATTGGGAGATCATCCACGGCAACAATCCCACGCTGCCGCTCGAATCGCTGCAGACCATGATGGATGCCAAGCTGCGCCAGCTCGAGCCGATTGCCTATACTGCTGAAGAGCTGGCCTGGGCCGGGACGATCCGCGACAGCCTGGGCGAGGATGCACCGGCCCTGGCGCAAGCGCAGGAGGTCGAGGACTATGCCGTGCTGACCGGATATGGCTCGACCGACGTCGGCGATGTAAGCCGCGCGGTGCCGACCGTGAGCGTGCGCACGGCGACCTGGGTTCCCGGAACGGCGGCGCACAGCTGGCAGGCGGTCGCCGCCAGCGGCCACAGCTACGGGGCGAAGGGAACGCAGCAGGCTGCCAAGGCCATGATCCTCGCTGCCGTCGAACTGTACACCAACCCGCAGCTACGCGAGCAGGCCAAGGCCGAATTCATCGCCGAGCGGGGCGAGGATTACGTCTACGAATCGCTGCTTGGCGACCGCGAGCCGCCGCTCGACTATCGCCAGTGATCACTCAGCCGCACGGGCGGCGAACATATCCATCGCGGGGCGCACGGGGCTGACATCGTAGCCGACCGATGCGGCGGCCTCGGCAATCGCGTCGGGGTCGCCGCCACTGCGCGCCTGGGCGAGCGACCACAGCAGGGTCGAACGCGTGCCCGAACGGCAGAAGCCGAGGACCGGGCCCTGCGCTGAGGCAAGCGCATCCTGCAGCCGTTCCACCTGCGGTTCGCTGAAGCCTGCGCTGCCGATCGGGATCGCCAGATAGTCCATTCCCGCAGCACGCGTCGCTGCTTCGATGGCGGCGCCTTCGGGCTGATCTGCCGCTTCCCCGTCGGGACGGTTGTTCACCACCAGCGCCATGCCCATCGCTGCCGCTTCGGAAATGTCCTGCGGGCTGACCTGCGGGCTAGCATAGAAAGTGTCCGAAAGTTTGCGGAATTCGCCCATTATACGTTCCCTCCAGCAGCCGCCTGTCGCGACACACGGCGATTGCGTTGCATGATGTTGAGCAGTTCGACACCGATCGAAAAGCCCATCGCGGCATAGATATAGCCCTTGGGCACGTGGAATCCGAAACCGTCGGCGATCAGCACCAGGCCGATCATCACGAGGAAGGCAAGCGCAAGCATCACCAGTGTCGGGTTCTTTTCGATGAACCTGGCCAGCGGATCGGCTGCCACCATCATGATCCCCACTGTGATCACGACTGCCATGACCATGATCGGGATTTCGTCGGTCATGCCCACCGCAGTCAGGATCGAATCGACCGAAAAGACGATGTCGATCGCCACGATCTGCGCGATTACCGCACCGAAGGTCGCCTTGGCGGCATCGGCGACCCCGGGGGTCTTGTCGAGCAGGTCAACCGAATCATCCTCCGGCTCCATCGAATGGTGGATTTCCTTGGTCGCCTTCCACAGCAGGAAGAGTCCCCCGGCCAGCAGGATCAGGTCGCGTCCCGAGAACGCGGTTTCGAAGCTGGGCTTGCCGTATTCGTTCGGGGCCCCGACGAGGCCGAGGTCGAAAAGCGGCGCCTGCAATGTCACCAGCCAGCCGATCAGCATGAGCAGGCCGATCCGCATGATCAGGGCAAGCGCCAGCCCGATCCGCCGGGCCCGCTGTTGCTGGTGTTCGGGCAGCTTGTTCGACAGGATCGCGATGAAGATCAGATTGTCGACGCCGAGCACGACTTCGAGCGCGATAAGCGTGAGCAGCGCCAGCCAGGCGGCGGGATCGCTGAATAGGGCGAGTAAATCCATGCCTGCCCTGTGCCGAACCAAGTGGCTGCGTTCAAGCGATCATTCGCACGCAAAGCCTATGCGAAAATGTCACATTTCTGCGCTTTGCTGGTACTTGCAGCTAAATCATTCGCGCGTGGACATCTTTCGCGCTATAAAGGTTGCGTGAGGGTGGGTTTCGTGCCTGTCCGCGTCGGTGTGAACAGCAGTTCTTCGCTCTGGCGGGTTTGGATACTGGACTGCACGACAAGGTATTGTTCGAGTTATGGGTTACGACAGAGGGCGCCGCCGCGGTAAGGACAAGCGCGACGGTTTCGGCGAAGACGGTTACGACAATTTCGGCGGGCCCCCGTCCGATTTTGCTCCCCACGAGGCATTCCAGGGCGATCGTTTCGGCGGCGGTGACCGCGGTGGCGATCGTGGCGGCGGTTTCGGCGGCGGCAATCGCGGTGGCGGTTTCGGCGGCGGCAATCGTGGCGGCGGCGGTGATCGCGGCGGCGGTGGCGGAGGCGGCGGCTTCAACCGCATGCCCGCGCAGGTCGTCGGCACCGGCAAGGGCACGGTGAAATTCTTCAACAGCCAGAAGGGTTTCGGTTTCATCCAGCAGGAAGGCGGCGGTGAGGACGTGTTCGTCCACATCAGCGCGGTCGAACGCGCGGGCCTCGAAGGCCTGGCCGAAGGGCAGGAACTGGAATTCAACCTCGTCGATCGTGGCGGCAAGGTGTCGGCGCAGGACCTCCAGGTCGTCGGCGATGTGATTGCCGTCGAATCGCGCGGTGACGCAGGCGGCGCACCCCGCCGCGAGCTGACGGGTGAGAAGGCGACCGGCACGGTCAAGTTCTTCAACTCGATGAAGGGCTTCGGCTTCCTGACTCGCGACGACGGACAGCCCGACGCTTTCGTTCACATCAGCGCGGTCGAGCGCTCGGGCCTCGCCGGGATCAACGAAGGCGAACGGTACGAATTCGATCTCGAAGTCGACCGACGCGGCAAGCATTCGGCGGTCAACCTCGTCCCTGCCCAGGGCTGAGGCCATGCCTCCCGCGATCCGGTTTGACCGGAACCGCGAGACGCAATAGATCGCTGGCAAACACGCAGATGGCGGTTCCTTCAGGGGCCGCCATTTGTCTTGCACCCCGAGAATGCACTGCCCAACCGGTGCCGCTGGAGGACCCATGTCGATTTCACCGCTGATGCCCGTCTACCCGCGCTGCGGCGTGCGCCCCGTAAAGGGCGAGCACTGTCATCTGATCGACGAGGATGGCACGCGCTATCTCGATTTCGCCAGCGGGATTGCCGTCAACTTGCTCGGCCACAGCCATTCGGGGCTTATCGGGGCGATCCAGCGCCAGGCCGAGACCTTGATGCATGTCTCCAACCTCTATGGCAGCCCGCAGGGTGAAGAACTGGCGCAGATGCTGGTCGACAAGACCTTCGCCGATACGGTGTTCTTCACCAATTCGGGTGCCGAAGCGGTCGAGGCGGCGATCAAGACGGCGCGGGCGTACCACCAGCATGAGGACGGTGATGCGCAGCGTGCCGAACTGATCACCTTCACCAACGCATTCCACGGGCGGACGATGGCCACGATCAGCGCCTCGAACCAGGAGAAGATGCACAAGGGCTTCATGCCGTTGCTTCCCGGGTTCCAATATGCGGAATTCGACAATCTCGACCACGCCAAATCGCTGATGAGCGACAAGACTGCCGGCTTCCTCGTCGAGCCGATCCAGGGCGAGGGCGGCATACGTCCCGGTTCGGACGAGTTCATCCACGGCCTGCGCAAGCTGGCCGATGACAACGATCTGATGCTGGTGTTCGACGAAGTACAATGCGGTGTCGCACGGACCGGCAAGCTCTACGCTTACGAACATTACGGGATCGAGCCCGATATCATGGCGACCGCCAAGGGTATCGGGGGCGGCTTCCCGCTGGGTGCGTGCCTTGCCACCGAAAAGGCCGCCCGCGGGATGGGCTTCGGCACACACGGCTCGACCTATGGCGGCAACCCGCTCGCCATGGCAGCCGGGAAGGCGGTCATGGAAGCCGTAGCGAACGACACGTTCCTGAACGAGGTGGCCGGGAAGGGCGAGCGGCTGCGCAGCCGTCTCGAGCAGTTCATCGGCAATTACCCCGAAATGTTCGAGCTCGTCCGCGGCAAGGGCCTGATGCTCGGCCTCAAGATGAAAGTCGAAAGCCGGCCGTTCTTCGTCCACCTGCGCGACAACCACCAGCTGCTGACCGTGGCCGCGGGCGACAATACGCTGCGTATCCTGCCGCCGCTGGTGGCGGGCGACGCCGAATTCGACGAGTTCTTCGACAAGCTTTCGGCGGGCGCCGCAAGCTATGACGCAGCCGGCTAAGCGGAGCGACACGATGCGGCATTTCCTCGATCTTTCCGATGCAGGCGGGGACGCGATCGCCGCCATGATCAACGACGCGCAAGACCGCAAGGCAGCGCGCCAGGCTTGGCCGAAGGGCCGCGCCGATGCCGATGCGCCGCTGGCGGGCCATGTGCTGGGCATGATCTTCGAAAAGAATTCCACGCGCACCCGGGTCAGCTTCGATATCGCGATGCGGCAGCTGGGCGGTTCGGCGCTGATTCTCGATTCGGGCACCAGCCAGCTGGGTCGCGGGGAAAGCGTGGCCGATACCGCACGCGTGCTCAGCCGGATGGTCGACGCGATCATGCTGCGCACCGACGATCACGATAAGGCGCTGGAAATGGCGCGGCATGCGACCGTACCGGTCATCAACGGGCTCACCGACCGTTCGCATCCCTGCCAGATCGTTGCCGACCTGCTGACGGTGGTCGAACATGGCAAGGCGCTGCCGGGTCTCGAACTTGCCTGGCTCGGCGATGGCAACAATGTGCTGCATTCGATCCTCGAGGCTGCCGCGCTGATGAAGTTCAATGTCCGGGTCGGTACTCCGAAAGGCTATGAACCCGAGGCCGAATTTATCGACATGGCGCGTGCGGCCGGGTGCAAAGTCACGCTGACCAACGATGCGCGGGAAGCCGTTGCCGACGCCGATATCGTCGTCACCGATACCTGGGTCTCGATGGGTCAGGAGCATGTCCATAACAAGCTGGCCGCGATGGCACCCTTCCAGGTTTCGGATGCGCTGATGGCATCGGCCAAGCACGAAGCGAAATTCCTGCACTGTCTGCCCGCGCATGTCGGCGACGAAGTGACCGAGGAAGTCTTCGAAGGTGACCAGTCGGTCGTCTTCGACGAGGCGGAAAATCGCATCCACGCCCAGAAGTCGGTGCTGTTGTGGTGTTTCGACAAAATCTGATGGCGTTTCGCCCGCTCTAACATTTTGCCGAACGCGCCCCATATGGCGGCGATGGACGCTATTCCCGCTACGACCGACGAAACATATTCGGATCGCCTGCTCGCCTTCACCATTCCCGCACGGCATGCGCGGGGACGGCTCGTGCGGCTCGATGAGACGCTCGATGTCATTCTTGCCGCGCATGATTATCCGCCGCCGATCACGCATCTGCTGGCCGAAGCGCTGGTTCTTGCCGTGCTGATGGGCGGCCTGGTCAAGGATGACGGCTCGCAGGTCACCATGCAGGCACAGACGGAGGCCGGTGCAGTCAACCTGCTGGTTTGCGACTACAAGGGCGGAGAATTGCGCGGCCATGTCGATTTCGACCCGGCCAAGCTGGCTGAACTCGGCGCCAACCCTTCGCTGTTCGCGCTGTTCGGCAAGGGCTATCTGGCGATCACCTTCGATCTCGCCGGTGGACAGGGGCGGTATCAGGGAATCGTCCCGCTCGAGGGCGACACGCTGGCCGAAGCGTGCGAGCGCTACTTCTATCAGTCGGAACAGGTCCCCACGCTGCTCCGCTGCGCAGTCCGGTCCGATGACGACGGCGTGCGCGCTGCGGGCCTGCTGGTCCAGCATCTGCCCGAAGGCGAGGAAGGCCGCGAGCGCCTCCATGCCAAGCTCGATCATCCCGAATGGGAACATGTCGCGATCCTCGCCGGTTCGCTGCGCCATGACGAACTGCTCGACGGCGAGCTTTCGCTCGAGGCGATCGCCTGGCGGCTGTTCCACGAGGAGACCGAAGTGCGCGTCCAGCCAGGGGCTGCCATTGCGCGCGGCTGCCGCTGCTCGGTCGAACACTACCGCTCGGTTCTCGAACGGTTTCCCGAAGACCAGCGGGTCGAAATGCGCGACCCTGACGGGATCGTCCGGGTCGATTGCGCATTCTGCTCGAAACAGTTCGAGATAACTGTCTGACGAGACGTGTCGTTGTTTTACAACGGTTCAGAGTGATTGTGATGTAATGCAGGCGAATCACGGGCGCGTCTGGTTTCGCGGACGAAAGGTCAATTCCGATATGGCTCGCAAACGGGCAATCATTTTCGCGGCGCTTGGTGCGCCGTTCGCACTTCTGGCGGTTCCGGGCGTTGCGCAGGCATCGCTCGACATGCTCGATACGCTCGACCGGGGCGAATGGGAGCTGCGCTTCCGCGATGGTGGCAATGTGCGCAAGATCTGCCTGCGCACGGGACGTGAATTCCTCCAGCTTCGCCATCCCGGGACGAACTGCAACCGGTTCGTCGTCGAGAACAGCGCCAGCGACGTCACGGTGCAATACACTTGCCGCGGCAATGGATATGGACGGACCCATATCCGCAAGGAATCGACCGGACTGGTCCAGATCGATGGCCAGGGGATCGCCGGGGGCAAGCCCTTCCAGTTCACCGCCGAAGCGCGCCAGACGGGCCGCTGCAACTGATCGCCCGGCTTGCAGCCCGCTGCATTCGCGCATAGCGGGCGGGCATGACCCAGTCCGACACTCCCGGCCCCGCCGTCATCCTGCTTTCGGGCGGGCTCGACTCCATGGTAACTGCTGCGATCGCGCGCGAACGTGGGCATTCGCTTCATGCGCTGACGATCGATTATGGCCAGCGGCATATCCGCGAGCTGCAATCGGCGCGGGCAATCGCCGAGAAACTGGAAGTTGAGCGGCATGTCGAGCTGCCCCTCGATCTGCGCCAGTTCGGCGGTTCGGCGCTGACCGACGAGATCGATGTTCCCAAAGACGGTGTCGGCGACACGATCCCCGTTACCTATGTGCCTGCGCGCAATCTGGTGTTCCTGGCACTGACCACGGCTTTCGCTGAAACTGCGGCGTCGCGCGATATCTTTATCGGGGTGAACGCACTCGATTACTCCGGTTATCCCGATTGTCGCCCAGAGTTCATCGCGAGCTTCGCGGAAACCGCGCGGCTGGGCACCAAGCAAGGTGTCGAGGGTCGGCCGTTCGCGATCCATGCTCCGCTGCAGCACATGTCCAAGGCCGATATCGCGCGCGAATGCGACCGGCTGGGGCTCGACCCGGCGTGGAGCTGGTCGTGCTACGATCCGACGGCGGAGGGTCAGGCCTGCGGGACATGCGATTCATGCCGCCTGCGCCGAAAAGGCTTTGCCGACGCGGGGCTTGTCGATACCACCCCCTACTCAGAGGATATAACGCAATAGCGGAGTGGGGATGTGACCGAAGCGAAGGGCGCCGCAGTGCCACAGGAACCGGCGGTAGGCAGCGGAACGGACAAGGTCCCGGCCTATAGCTGGTACGCCCTCAGCGTCCTTGTCCTGATCTATGTCCTGAACTTCATCGACCGGCAGATCCTCTCGATCCTCGCCAACGATATCAAGGCTGATCTGGGCGTCGAGGACGATTACCTCGGCTTTCTTTACGGCACCGCCTTTGCTGTCTTCTACGCGCTGTTCGGCATCCCGCTGGGCAAGCTGGCCGACAGCTGGAAACGCGTTCGCCTGATGGCCCTCGGCCTCGCGCTGTGGTCGACGATGACAGCACTATCGGGCTTCGCCAAGAACGCGACCGTCCTTACCGCGGCTAGGATCGGGGTCGGGGTCGGCGAAGCGACCGCCAGCCCGTCCGCCTATTCGCTCATTTCCGACTGGTTTCCTGCGCGACTGCGCGCGACTGCCCTGGCGATCTATTCATCCGGTCTGTACATCGGCGGCGGTATCTCGCTGCTCATCGGCGGCTTGATCGTCGAAAACTGGAACGCCGCCTATCCCGGTGGCGGTCCGCTGGGCCTGGTCGGCTGGCAGGCGGCCTTCCTCGCTGTGGGCATACCCGGGCTGCTGCTGGCGCTGTGGGTGCTGACGCTGCGTGAACCGGTTCGCGGCGCGATCGACGGTTTGCCGACGCCGGAAGATCCCGCACCGTTCCGCGGCTTCCTGCAGGAGCTTTTCCAGGTCATTCCACCCTTTACCGTCTTCGGTGCGGCCGCTCGCGGCAAGAAGGCGCTGATGGGCAATCTTCTCGGCGCAGCCTTTTTCGCCGCGCTTGCATGGGTGCTCTGGCTTCTCACCGGTGTGGTCGAGCAATGGGTATTCCTCGGCGTGGGGTATTATGCCGTGTTCAGCTGGACCATGGGGCTGCGCGCACGCGATCTGCCGACGTTCAAGCTGACCTGGGGCTCGCCTGCCTTCCTGTGTGTCATTCTGGGGTACGGCACGGTCGCCTTCACCGCCTATGCCGCTTCCTACTGGGGCGCGCCCTATGCCGAACGCGCGCTGGGCGTGAACAAGACCGATCTCGGCTGGTTCCTGGGCGCCCCTGCCGCGGTGGCCGGCTTCCTCGGCGTCATCCTCGGCGGGCGCATGGCTGACTTCCTGCTCGAGCGGCGACCCGACGGGCGCGTGTGGGTCATCCTGTTCGGCTTGATCATGCCCGTTCCCGCAATGTGGCTTGCCTATACCACCGATGATGTCGTGCTTTTCTACATCGGCGCATTCCTCGCCCAAATGCTCAGCGCGGCCGCGCTCGGCGCGGCAGCCGCCTCGAGCCAGGCGCTGGTGCTCCCGCGCATGCGCGGAATGGCCACGGCAACGTTCTTCCTGTCGACCACGCTGATCGGTCTGGGCCTCGGCCCGTTCATGGCGGGCTATGTCTCGGCAACCAATGGTGACGACCTGTCGCTCGGCGTGCTCTCGACACTGGTGGCGGCTCCATTCGGTCTGGTGCTGCTTATCGCAGCGTTGAAGCTGGTTCCTGAAGCTGCGGCCAGCGTCGTTGAGCGTGCCCGCGCCGCGGGTGAGACTATCTAGACGCTGGAGAGCACCCCGCAGGCGATCCGCGAACCGGCATCGCCGGCTGGATCGGTGCGATAATCGTCCGCCCCTGCGTGAACCACGACCGCTGTGCCGCCTTCGTCGAAGATTTCGTCGAGCACGACCCGGGCGTCACCGGTTAGCTCGACCTGTGCAGAACCGGTCCGGTTCTCCCCGATCGTCAGATTGGGCATGTCACCGAGGTGCTTGCCCCCGGGGGACAGTGCGCCGTGGGTTTGCCCGCCGGGATTGAGATGACCGCCGGCGCTGGTGAAGTCGGGGGCAGTGCACTTGCCCGTGGTATGCAGGTGAAAGCCATGTTCGCCTGGCGACATGCCGGTAGCCGCGACCGCCAGGGTCACCGTTTGCCCATTGCTGAGCAATTGCACCGTGCCAGCGGGCAGGCCGTTGGCGAAGCGCAGTGTCGTCTGCCCGACGCGGTTGTCGGCCAGATCGTCTACGGTGGCGCATCCTGCCAGTGCGAGTGCACCCGCGGCGGGTATCAGGCGAAGGTAGTTCATGGCGATCCTTTCGGTTGCAGACAGTCCGTCATCCCATAACGAAAAAGGGGCCGGATTGCTCCGGCCCCTCTTCATTTTGGCGTATCGCCGTTCGCTTACATGCCCGAACCCGGACCGTAAGTGATTTCGACACGGCGGTTCTGCAGTTCGCGGACACCGTCAGCGGTGGGTACGCGCGGCTGCGATTCGCCGAAGGCTTCGCTGGTGATCCGGCCGTCCGGAATACCACGCGAGCTGAGATAGCCGCGGACCGATGCGTTGCGGCGTTCGGCGAGGCCCATGTTGTAGGCTACCGAACCCGAACGGTCGGTGTGACCGGCGAGCATGACTGCAGCCGTACCGCAGTTGGCATAGGCCGACACGGCGTTGTCGAGGATCGTCGCTGCTTCCGGAGTGATGTCCGACTTGTCCCAGTTGAAGAAGACAATGTACGGACCCGTCTCGCAGACC